>SKEG01000008.1_pt1 | contig 252119 bp, 235 predicted proteins | sample 4826631 | NCBI WGS metagenome assembly SKEG01 (sample SAMN11008815, study PRJNA524170) | human gut metagenome | biome: Human fecal sample; material: Feces; isolation source: fecal sample from pouch patient p26, p34, p50 | host: Homo sapiens | place: Israel: Tel-Aviv | collected 2016-11-02
GCTGTTCGCCCATTAAAGCGGTACGCGAGCTGGGTTCAGAACGTCGTGAGACAGTTCGGTCCCTATCCGGCGTGGGCGTAGGATATCTGAGAGGAGCTGTCCTTAGTACGAGAGGACCGGGATGGACGGACCGCTGGTGGACCGGTTGGCTTGCCAAAGCCATGGCCGGGTAGCCAAGTCCGGAAGGGATAAACGCTGAAGGCATCTAAGCGTGAAGCCCCCCTCAAGATGAGATATCCCATTCTTAGTGAAGTAAACCCCCTTGAAGACGACGAGGTAGATAGGGCAGAGGTGGAAGTGTGGTAACACATGGAGCTGACTGTTACTAATCGGGTGAGGGCTTGACCAACAAGCCGAGGAAGTGGGGATACCCCCCGCTGTAGTATCGGTACGCAGGTTAAATTTGATTCAAAAAGTTTGATTAACCATCAACAAAGCATGTATGTAGTTTTTAAGGTACAAAGGGAAAGAGGAAAGCAGGAGAAAAATCAGTACATGGATTTTTCTCCTGTTTTTATTATATATAATCATACATCTCCCACCATTTACATCTCTTTTTCCATATGCTACAATAGGTAAGACCAAAGGAGCCTGACCAGGCTGTGAGGAGGTGCAGGCTTTGACCTTTGAACTTGATTTGGGCAATTTAATCGTAAGGAGGAAAGAAAAGAGTATGTTTAATTTTCTTGTGACTGCCGAAGGCGGTCTCACAACGGCAGGATATGCCGTATCTGTTATTGCAGTCCTAATTTTGATAATTCTGGTAGCAGTATTACTTCAGAAAAACACATCTGCATTAAAATTTACCACACAGCAGCTGGTTACCTGTGCAGTAGCATTGGCACTTGCATATGTAACTTCCTACATTAAGATATTTAAACTGCCATTTGGCGGATCTGTGACCTTGTTCAGTATGTTGTTTATTGTTCTGATCGGTTACTGGTATGGCATTAAGGTAGGAATTCTTACCGGTCTTGTATATGGGATTTTTCAGTTCCTCCAGGAGCCATATGTCCTTTCATTTTTTCAGGTATGCTGTGATTACATTCTGGCATTTGGCGCCATGGGGCTTTCCGGATTATTTACAAAATCCAGAAAACATGGTCTTCTTAAAGCATACATACTAGCAATTCTGGCAAGAGGGGCATTCCATGCACTTGGCGGATATCTTTATTGGATGGATTATATGCCGGATAATTTCCCGAAGTCTCTGACAGCTTTGTATCCGATTATTTACAATTACAGTTATATTCTTCTGGAAGGTGTACTGACGATCGTAGTAATTTCTATTCCGGCAGTATCCCGTGCACTTGGGCGAATGCGAATAATGGCAACTGGTGGAAACCGACAATCTGCAGCCACCGAAAAATAATTAATACAGACACATAAATAAAAATAGATCGTTCAAGCTACTACGATCTTTTTTTATTGAAAAATCACAAAAAGTTATATAAAACAAACCAAAAACACAAAGAATACTTTTCACCTAAAGAAAGTTGTGCTATGATAATCAGGCGGAATAATTTCCCATTCAAACGGATGAAGGCAAGTCCCCACCTACAGTTTATTGCTTTTCGCAACCACATAGGAGACTTCTTTGATTCGGTTAAAATATTTCAGACAGATATAACATATCTGAACATATAAAATACAAAAGAAAAAGCAGCCATACAGTTGCGAAAAGGAGAATATCTTAAGTAATCAAATTTGTTGACTAATGTGATCAAATGTGTTTAAAAGTACTCAAAAGAGTAAATTATTATGAACACATCAAATATCACAAATTACAAGCCAAAAGATTTTGCTGAACTGTTAGGTGTATCTGTAAAAACATTACAGCGTTGGGATAGAGACGGAACTCTAAAGGCAAACCGAACTCCAACTGATAGACGTTATTACACTTATGACCAATATCTGCAATTCAAAGGAATAAGTACTGAAGATGACCAACGTCAGGTAGTTATTTATGCCAGGGTATCTACAAGAAATCAAAAAGATGATTTACAAAACCAGGTTGCATTTTTACGATAGTTTTGTAATGCCAAAGGTATTATTGTAGACCAGTGTATTGAAGATTATGGAAGTGGCCTTAATTACAATCGTAAAAAGTGGAACGAATTATTAGATGAAGTGATGGAACAAAAAATCAAAACCTCGTGCAGGATATTGTTTCAATACTCCATGTGTTCTCTTGCAGGTTGTACGGACTTCGTAAGTATAAAAAACAAATAGAAAGGGATGTGGAAATTGCTAAAGAGCTTCAAGACGGAAATAAATCCGTCAGAGGAACAGAAAGTCAAGATTCATAAGACGATAGGAACTTGTAGATTTATTTATAATTTCTATCTTGCCCATAATAAAGAACTTTACAACAACGGTGAAAAGTTTATGAGCAGTAACAGGTTTAGAGTCTGGCTTAACAATGAATATCTTTCTGAGCATCCGGAGTATTCGTGGATCAAGGAAGCTTATTCAAAAGCAGTAACACAGTCAGTAAATAATGGACAAACTGCTTTTACAAGATTTTTCAATCACGAGAGTGCTTTTCCTAAGTTCAAAAAGAAAGGCAGATCTGATGTAAAGATGTATTTTGTAAAGAATAATCCAAAGGATTGTCGTTGCGAAAGGCATAGAATCAATATTCCGTCACTTGGTTGGGTCCGTATCAAAGAAAAAGGATATATTCCAACAACTAAAGACGGATATGTGGTTAAAAGTGGCACGGTCTCAATGAAAGCTGACAGATACTATGTTTCAGTTCTTGTAGAAATTTCTGATAACAAGATTGCTGATAATTCCAATGCAGGAATTGGCATAGACTTGGGATTAAAGGATTTTGCCATTGTTTCTAATGGTAAGACTTATAAGAACATCAACAAGTCAGCAAGACTGAAAAAGCTTGAGAAACAACTTATTCGGGAACAGAGATGTCTCTCCCGTAAGTATGAAAATCTAAAGAAAGGAGAAGTCACTCAAAGGGCGAATATACAAAAACAAAAACTCAAGGTACAGAAACTTCATCATAAGATAGATAATATCCGTACTGATTACATTAACAAGACAATCGCTGAGATAGTGAAAACCAAGCCATCTTATATAACGATCGAGGACTTAAATGTAAATGGTATGATGAAGAATCGACATCTTTCAAAAGCAGTTGCATCACAAAAGTTTTATGAATTTAGAACAAAGCTGCAAATCAAATGCAATGAAAATGGGATCGAACTTCGAATAGTAGATAGATGGTATCCATCATCTAAAACCTGTCACTGCTGTGGCGCTATCAAAAAAGATTTAAAGCTTTCAGATAGAATATTCAAATGCAGTTGCGGTTATGTCGAAGACAGAGATCTCAATGCTGCACTTAATTTGAGAGATGCATAACTTACGAAGTTGCATAACTAAAACGCAAACGTAAGTATGTACCGAAGGCTATTTTCGGGAATTTACGACTGCGGAGTGTACAAGAACTTGTGAGTAGATATGATTTCGGTCAATCAAAAACATACACGGTGAAGCAGTAAGTAGAACTCGTGAGAGTCTACGTTATCTCGATGTGAGTATATTTACACATATTTTGAGTGGCAGAAGAAAAAGATGTCTAAAAAAATTGAACGAAATGATCCCTGCTGGTGTGGAAGCGGAAAAAAATATAAAAAATGTCATGAAGCATTTGATGAAAAAATGGAACTCATGAAAAAGAAGGGGTATGCAGTTCTTGACCATGATCTGATCAAGACACCTGCACAGATCGAGAAGATCAAAGAGAGCTGCAAGATCAATGTTGCAGTTCTTGATTATGTTGCAGAGCATATCGGACCAGGCGTGACGACACAGCAGATTGATGACTGGGTACATGAAGAAACAGTACGTCATGGCGGAATTCCGGCACCACTTAATTATGAAGGTTTTCCAAAAAGCGTATGTACATCTATCAACGAGGTAGTATGCCACGGAATCCCGGATGAAGAAATTGTCTTAAAAGAAGGTGATATTGTCAATGTAGATGTATCCACCATTTATCAGGGATATTTTTCTGATTCCTCTCGTATGTTCTGTATTGGACAGGTAAGTCCGGAGAAGGAGAAGCTTGTCCGTGTGACAAAAGAATGCATAGAGCTTGGCCTTGAACAGGTAAAACCATGGACACCGATCGGAAATATGGGAAGTGCTGTACACAAACATGCAGTGGAAAACGGCTATACAGTTGTGAGAGAAATTGGCGGACATGGTGTAGGTCTTGAGTTTCATGAAGATCCATGGGTAAGCTACACATCTAAGGAAGATACAGGTGTACTCATGGTACCCGGAATGATCTTTACTATTGAACCAATGGTCAATATGGGATCTGATGAAATCTATACAGATGAGATCGATGACTGGACAGTGAGGACAGAGGATGGTCTGCCATCGGCACAGTGGGAGATCATGGTCCTTGTTACAGAAACAGGACATGAGGTCCTTTGCTGGTAAAAGCCATCGAAAATCCGGAAAAAAAGTCCTTGCAATGAGAAGTTATCTAGTGTATAATCACATATGTTGTGAAAAAAGATGGTCCTCTGTTACCATATGTGTATTAAGAACATCCAGTATAATTAAGGAGAGAAAGAAATGAACGAAATTATTAAGAACATTGAGTCCGCTCAGCTGAAAGCTGAAGTACCGCAGTTCCGCGTAGGAGACACAGTAAGAGTACACGCACTGATCAAAGAGGGAACACGTGAGCGTGTTCAGATCTTCGAGGGTACAGTACTTAAGAGACAGGGTGGAAGCACAAGAGAGACTTTCACAGTAAGAAAGAGCTCCAACGGTGTTGGTGTTGAGAAAACATGGCCGCTTCATTCCCCACATGTAGTTAAGGTTGAGGTTATCCGTCATGGTAAAGTACGCCGTGCGAAACTGAACTACCTGAGAGATCGTGTAGGTAAAGCAGCTAAGGTTAAAGAGCTTGTAAAATAATTTCATAAGTAAAGAGGCAGGGACAATAACATTTGCTATTGTCCCTCTTTTTACATCAGTGCGTATGCGTGTAAAGACACATACAGGGGATAGAATATGGGATTAAATAAGAAGATTAATATCGAAAATCTGAAGGAAAACAGAGCTGTTTCCGAAGCAAGGGAGAAGCTTCGTGATGACAGGACAAGAGGAATCGTGAAATGGGTGTTTGAAATTATTGTGACCCTGGTTTTTGCTGTGCTGGTTGCAATCTCTGCATTTCAGACTGTGACATTGCAGGAAAGTGCCATGGAACCCACGTATTCTGTAAGTGAAAAATTTTTTGTAAACAGGGCTTTATATAAGGTCAGTTCACCAAAACGTGGAGATGTGATCGTTTTTAAAACAAGCGCCAGTGACTCGGCAGCCCTGCATATCCGACGTGTGATCGGCCTTCCCGGGGAGACTGTTCAGGTTAAAGACGGGAAGATCTATATCAACGGCAAGGTTTATGAAGAAAACGGAGCTTATCAGGATATGACAGATGGAGGACTTGCAAATAGTGCTATAACTCTGGAAAGCGGGGAATATTTTGTCCTTGGTGATAATCGCAATAACAGTGAGGACAGCCGCTTCAGCGATATCGGAAATATCAGTAAGAAGTACATTGTCGGGAAAGTTTGGTTTACAGTTTCTCCGAAAAATAAAATAGGTTTTATAAAATAGATCAAAGTAAACAGATTAAAGTATAGATAAATGAGGTGAATTATGAACGTACAGTGGTATCCAGGCCATATGACGAAGGCGAAGCGTCAGATGCAGGAAGATATCAAGTTGATCGATCTGATCATTGAGCTTGTAGATGCAAGAGTTCCTCTTTCCAGCCGAAATCCGGATATTGATGAGCTGGGAAAAAACAAGGCGCGTATGATCCTTCTCAACAAAGCAGATCTTGCCGATGAGAGACAGAACCGTGCCTGGATGGAATATTTCAAAGAAAAAGGAATCTATGCGGTAAGTATTGATTCCCGCAATAAGGGATCTATGAAGGCCGTTTCTGCGGCAATCACAGAGGCATGTAAGGAAAAGACAGAGAGAGACCGGAGACGAGGAATCAAAAACCGTCCGGTACGTGCGATGGTTGCAGGAATCCCTAATGTTGGAAAATCAACATTTATCAATACCTTTGCAGGAAAAGCCTGTGCCAAGACCGGTAATAAACCAGGAGTTACAAAAGGAAAACAGTGGATACGTCTGAATAAAAGTGTGGAGCTTCTGGATACCCCTGGAATTCTCTGGCCGAAATTTGAAGATCAGGAAGTTGGAATGCGTCTTGCCTATATCGGTTCGATCAAGGACGATATTCTGAACATCGAAGAACTTGCCCTGGGTCTGATCGGATATCTGCAGGAGTTTTATCCGGCAGCGATCAGAGAGAGATACAATGTAGAAGAAGAGCTGAAATCGCTGGATATCCTTACTGCAGTTGCGAAAGCAAGAGGATGTCTGAAAAAGGGCGAAGAGCTTGATTATGAGAAAGCATCCCGCCTTTTGCTGGAAGAATTTCGTTCCGGAAAACTGGGAAAAGTGACTCTGGAGTTTCCAAAAGGACCGGAGGAAGCGTAATGGAAACAATGAAAGATATCAAGGCGCGTTTTGCGTCAGCGAAGGAGGGCGAATATAACGCCCTTTTTCGTCATTATGAAAATGATGAGAGAAGCGGTGTACAGAAACTGATCCAGCAGTATCACAAAAAGCTTCAGGCTCTGGAGGATGAGCGTGTACGTACAGAGAGCATGAAGAAATATGAACATGAATATGAGCATCTTGGATATCTTTGCGGGATCGATGAGGTGGGAAGAGGCCCTCTTGCCGGACCGGTAGTCGCCTGTGCGGTGATCCTTCCGAAAGACTGCGATATTTTATGGCTGAATGATTCTAAAAAGCTTACAGCTAAGAAGAGAGAAGAATTGTACGATGTGATCCTGGAGGGAGCAGTTTCTGTTGGAATTGGAATGGCAAGTCCGGAGAGGATTGATGAGATCAATATCCTGCAGGCAACCTATGAGGCAATGCGTCAGGCAGTGAGCAGGCTTTCTGTACAGCCGCAGCTGCTTTTGAACGATGCGGTTACCATACCGGAAATCCAGATTCCGCAGGTACCCATCATCAAAGGTGATGCAAAAAGTGTATCCATTGCGGCAGCAAGTATTGTTGCCAAAGTGACCAGAGACCGGATGATGGAAGAATATGATAAGGTTCTTCCGGAATACGGATTTGCCTCCAATAAAGGATATGGTTCTGCAGCGCATATTGAAGCACTGAAGAAATATGGACCAAGTCCGATACATAGAAAAACGTTTATCACACATTTTGTATAAAAATACTTAAGATACCGACATCAAAAACAGAAAGGTTTTGTTTATCTGAAGGAAAATAGAAGACAGAAGGGCAGCTATTATGAAGGAATTGCTGCAGCGTTCCTGCAAGAAAAGGGGCTGCAGATCAAGGAAAGAAATTTTCGCTGCCGAAGTGGTGAGATCGATCTTGTTGCGCAGGATGGAAGATATCTGGTGTTTATTGAAGTGAAATACAGAAAGAACGGAAAGAGTGGAAGTCCTTTTTCAGCGGTAGGGAGAGAAAAACAGAGGATCATTAGCAAAGTGGCAATGTTTTATCTGATTGCACATGGATACCGGGAGCTGCCTCCCTGCCGTTTTGACGTAGTAGGAATTGATGGAGAGAACATCCACTGGATAAAAAATGCTTTTGATTTTTGCAGTTGAAAGGACTGGTCACATAAGATGAAAATAAAATGGTATAAAGATAAACAGCTAATGAATGTAAATCAGAAGAACAAGGTTACCTGGCTTACATATCCTGCTTTTGAGAAATTTCCCGGGATCGTACATGGCTTCAGTACCCGCCTGGGAGGAGTAAGCCAGGGGATTTATGAATCTATGAACTTAAGCTTCACAAGAGGGGATGAAGAGTCTGCGGTGCGGGAAAATTACCGCAGACTTTCTGCTGCTATGGGATTTTCCATGGAAGATATCGTAACCTCTGATCAGACACACACCACCAATGTACGTGTGGTCACGGAAGAAGACAGAGGAAATGGGATCACAAAACCAAGACCTTATACAGATGTGGATGGAATGATCACCAATGTGCCGGGACTGGTGCTGGCAACGTTTTATGCGGACTGTGTACCACTTTTCTTTATAGATCCGGTACATAGAGCTGTGGGATTATCTCATTCCGGCTGGAGAGGTACTGTAGGAAAGATCGGAAAAGTGACGGTGGAGAAGATGACTGAGGAATTTCAGACAGATCCTTCAGAGCTTTATGCAGCCATTGGTCCTTCTATCTGTCAGGATTGCTATGAAGTCAGTGAAGATGTGATCGATCAGTTTAGAGAGGCGTTTGAAGAAAAATACTGGGATGTGCTTTTTTACAGAAAACCAGATGGGAAATACCAGCTGAATCTGTGGGAGGCGAACCGAAGGATCTTTCTGGATGCAGGCATAAAAGAAGAGCGGATCTCAATGCCGGGCATCTGCACCTGCTGTAATCCGCTCTTTCTTTACTCACACAGGGCTTCTCACGGGAAACGTGGAAACCTGGGAGCATTTATTACTGTTCGTTGACTTTTTTCATGAGATCCATGATCTTTTCGTTGCTGGAACGAACCTTCTCGACAGATACATCATGATTGATGATATCGATGATACTTGCAAGATATTTGCTCATGTTTGCTTCGATATAGTATGGACGGTCAAGAAGCTCAGGAATACGATAGTTAAGGTTGGTTGTGATGACTCTGTCCAGCCAGCCTTTTTCGTAATATTCATCAAATTTGGCTACGCCATCTGTAAACAGACCGTAGGTTGTGCAGACGAATACACGTCCGGCTTTACGCTCTTTGAGCTGACGGGCAACATCCAGCATGCTTTCTCCGGAAGAGATCATATCGTCGATGATGACAACATCTTTGCCCTCTACGGAATCTCCGAGGAATTCGTGAGCAACGATCGGGTTCTTTCCGTTGACAACGGTGGAGTAATCACGGCGTTTGTAGAACATACCCATATCGACTCCAAGGATATTGGAGAAGTATACAGCACGGGACATGGCACCTTCATCCGGGCTGATGATCATGAGATGATCATTGTCAAGCTTGAAATCAGGGACATTTTTGACCAGTGCTTTCAGGAACTGGTATGTGGGGAAAAAGTTATCAAAGCCCTTCAGCGGAATAGAGTTCTGTACACGTGGGTCATGAGCATCAAAAGTAATGATGTTGGAAACACCCATGGCACTTAACTCGCGAAGTGCAAGTGCACAGTCAAGAGATTCTCTCTTGGTGCGTCTGTGCTGACGTCCCTCGTAAAGGAATGGCATGATAACGTTGATACGGTGTGCTTTACCGGTGGCTGCGGAGATGATTCTCTTCAGATCCTGGTAATGGTCATCCGGAGACATGTGGTTCTCATGACCGCATACGCTGTAAGTAAGGCTGTAATTGGTCACATCTACCATGATATAAAGGTCTGTTCCGCGGACAGATTCCTTGATGTAACCCTTACCCTCACCGGTTCCGAAACGTGGGCATTCGCAATCTACAAGGAAAGATTTTTCTGCATATCCCTGTGGGATGATGGTGGATTTCTTGGCGGCTACAAGTTCTTTACGGAATTTAACCAGCTTTTTGTCAACCTCCTCGGCCAGTTCGCGGCATCCGGCAAGTGCGGCGATTCGGATCGGGGCAACAGGCATAGACTTTTCCAGCAATTCTATGTTTGGCATAATATTCCTCCTAAGTGTATGTCATTAAAAATTCTCAGTCTATTTATAACATCAGACCCACGTGTCAGTCAAGGTGTTTTCTCAAAGTGTTGATTTTTAAGAGCAAAGTTGTTATTATATACGGGATAGAAAAGGGAGATAATGATGAAATTAAGAAAGCATATGATTTCCAGGGTGCTGCCCGACAGTATTGCCGAGGAGCTGGGGCTGGAGCCGGGAGACAGACTTGTGTCTGTAAACGGACAGCCTGTGGAAGATGTCTTCGATTACCGGTATCTCATGAATGAAGAGCTCGTGGTGCTTCTGGTAGAGAAGCCTGATGGCGAAGAGTGGGAGCTGGAGGTAGAGAAGGAATATGAGGAAGACCTTGGAATAGAATTTGAGAACGGAGGACTGATGGATGACTATCGCTCCTGTTCAAATAAGTGTATGTTCTGTTTTATTGATCAGATGCCTCCAGGTATGCGTGAGACGCTGTATTTTAAGGATGATGATTCCAGGCTTTCCTTTCTTCAGGGAAATTATGTTACGCTTACCAATATGAGCGAGAAGGATATTGAGCGTGTGATCCGCTATCATCTGGAACCGATCAACATTTCGTTCCAGGCAATGAATCCGGAACTCCGGTGTAAAATGCTGCATAACCGTTTTGCAGGAAAGGCTCTGGATAAGGTGGATATGCTGTACAATGCAGGAATCACCATGAATGGACAGATTGTACTGTGTAAGGGTGTCAATGACGGAGACGAGCTGGAATACAGCCTCGAAAAGCTTTCCGCTTATGCGCCGGTCCTTCAGAGCGTTTCTGTTGTACCGGTAGGACTTACCAAATACAGAGAAGGTCTCTATCCTCTGGAGCCTTTTAATAAGGAAGATGCTGAAAAAGTCCTGGGGCAGATCGAACGCTGGCAGAAGATCATGATGGAGAAATACGGGATCCATTTTATCCATGCTTCAGACGAATGGTATATTCTGGCAGACAGGGAGCTTCCCTGTGAGGATGAATATGATGGATATCTGCAGCTTGAGAATGGCGTGGGAATGCTCAGACTTCTGGAAACGGAAGTAAAAGAAACGCTGGAGGGGCTTTCCGGTGACGACCGTAAGGTGACAGGCAGGATCGCCACAGGAAAACTGGCAGCGCCTTTTATCGCACGCTATATAAAAGAGATCCAGAAGAAATATCCCAATGTGCAGATTCCGGTCACAACCATCGAGAATCGTTTTTTCGGTGAAAAGATCACAGTGTCCGGCCTGATCACCGGGCAGGATCTGAAAGAGCAGCTTTCCGGTCTTGACCTTGGAGAGAAGATTCTGATCCCGTGCAGCATGCTGAAAGGTGATGAGGAGATTTTTCTGGATGACATGACACTGGAAGAGCTTTCGGAAGCGCTGAACACAGAAATTGTAATCGTAGACACAGGAGGACGTGATCTGGTGGAAGCCGTGATCAACCCTCCGGAACATAAACAAACAAGAAGGAGACAGATTTATGAGCAAACCAGTAGTAGCGATAGTGGGAAGGCCTAATGTAGGCAAATCCACTCTGTTTAACGCTCTGGCAGGTGACAATATTTCCATAGTAAAGGATACACCAGGAGTAACCCGTGACAGGATTTATGCAGATGTCACATGGCTTGACAGGACATTTACTCTGATCGATACAGGCGGAATCGAGCCGGACAGCAGCGATATCATCCTCTCCAGAATGAGAGAGCAGGCACAGATCGCCATTGATACGGCAGACGTGATCATTTTTATCACAGATGTCCGCCAGGGTCTTGTGGATTCCGATGCCAAGGTGGCAGATATGCTCCGCCGCAGCGGCAAGCCGGTACGTCTTGTAGTTAACAAGGTAGACAGCCACCAGAAATATATGATGGACGTATATGAGTTTTATAATCTTGGAATCGGAGAACCGATCCCGATTTCCGCAGCTAACAGACAAGGCCTTGGAGATATGCTGGATGAGGTGATCAAAGAGTTCCCGGATAAGAGTGAAGAGGAAAATCAGGATGATATTCCGAAGATCGCCATTGTAGGAAAGCCGAACGTGGGAAAATCTTCTCTGATCAACAAGCTTCTTGGAGAGGAGCGTGTGATCGTATCCAATATTGCAGGAACCACACGTGATGCTATAGACACAAAGGTTACCTGGAACAAAAAAGATTATATTTTTATCGATACTGCAGGACTTCGACGCAAGGGTAAGGTAAAAGAAGAGATCGAGCGCTATAGTGTTATCCGTACTGTGACAGCTGTAGAGCGTGCAGATGTGGTTGTAGTTGTGATCGATGCCTCCGAGGGCGTTACCGAGCAGGATGCTAAGATCGCGGGAATCGCTCATGACAGAGGAAAGGGTATCATCGTAGCGGTAAATAAATGGGATGCCATTGAGAAAAATGACAAGACCATCTACAAGCATACGGAAAAGATCCGTCAGATCCTTTCCTTTATGCCATATGCACAGATCATCTTTATCTCTGCAAAAACAGGTCAGAGACTTCCAAAGCTTTTCGAAAATATCGATACAGTTATCGAAAATCAGACACTTCGTATCCAGACAGGTGTTCTTAATGAGATCCTTTCTGAGGCAGTCGCTCTTCAGCAGCCGCCGTCTGACAGAGGAAGAAGACTGAAGATCTTCTATATGACACAGGTTGCGGTAAAACCGCCGACATTTGTTATCTTTGTCAATGACAAGGAACTGATGCATTTTTCCTATGTAAGATATCTGGAGAACAAGATCAGGGATGCTTTTGGATTTTCTGGAACTTCCCTGAAATTTATCATCCGCGAGCGCGGGGAAAAGGAATAAAAGTATGGAACGTATTATTTGTCTTGTTATCGGTTATGTATGCGGGCTTTTTCAGACAGGCTATATTATTGGAAAAGTCCACAAGACAGATATCAGAGATCATGGCAGCGGGAATGCGGGTACTACGAATGCCTTCCGGACCTTTGGAAAGAAAGCGGGAGCGATCACCCTGCTGGGAGACTGCCTGAAGTGTGTACTGGCTATTGTGATCGTGAGAATGGTTTATGGAAATTCCATGAATGGTATCCTTCCGCTTCTTACCCTTTATGCAGCATTGGGATGTATCCTCGGCCACAATTTTCCGATTTCTATGGAATTTCGCGGTGGAAAGGGAATTGCTGCTTCTGTAGGCATGATCATTGCTTTTGACTGGCGGATATTTATTGTATGTGCAGTTGTCTTTTTTGCACTGTTCTTTACAACTCATTATGTATCGCTTTGCTCTCTCAGTGCATATGCGGTGGCTTTTATCCTGGTCCTGGTTTTTGGACATATGGGAAAATATGGGATGGATCAGGCGCATACTGTTGAGCTTTATATCGTGATGGCGGTTCTTACAGCAATGGCGTTCTACAGACACAGGGCAAACATTGTAAGACTGTTTCATGGAACAGAGAATAAGGTGTTTTTAAGCAGTAAGAATAAAAAATAAGAGGTAAGATTTATGGCAAAAATCAGCGTACTGGGTTCGGGGAGCTGGGGATTAGCCCTGGCACTCCTGTTGCATAATAATGGCCATGAAGTCCTTCTTTGGTCAGCAAGACCGGAGAATGCCCGAAAACTCCGGGAAAAAAGAGAAAATCCTGACAGGCTTCCGGGGGTACGGCTTCCGGATGAAATCGATGTCCTGACAGATCTGGAGCGTGCGCTTAAGGATGTGGATGTAACAGTTCTGGCAGTAGCTTCCCCGTATATCCGGAGTACTGCACACAAGATGGCATCGTTTGTGTGCAGGGACCAGAAGATCGTCAATGTTGCAAAAGGTATTGAGGAAAAGACACTGAAAACACTCAGCGAGGTGATTGAAGAAGAAATCCCGCAGGGTAATGTAGCTGTACTTTCCGGTCCAAGCCATGCGGAAGAAGTAGGACGCGGACTTCCTACAACCTGTGTGATCAGCGCACATACACAGGAAACTGCGGAATACCTTCAGAGCATTTTTATGAGCCCTGTGTTCCGCGTGTATACAACACCGGATATCCTTGGGGTGGAACTTGGCGGAGCACTGAAAAATGTAATCGCACTGGCAGCAGGTACTGCCGACGGCCTTGGATATGGAGATAATACCAAGGCGGCACTGATCACCAGGGGAATCACGGAAATAGGAAGACTTGGTAAAAAAATGGGGGCGCAGATGGAAACCTTTTACGGCCTGTCCGGGATCGGCGACCTGATCGTGACTTGTGCAAGTAAGCATAGCCGTAATCGAAAGGCCGGATATCTGATCGGCCAGGGATATACGATGGAAGAAGCTATGAAAGAAGTGCAGATGGTTGTGGAAGGTGTTTATTCTGCAAGAGCTGCAAGAGAGCTTGCGGAGAAATATGAGGTGGAGATGCCTATCATAACGGAAGTGAACCGCGTACTGTTTGAAGGAAAATCAGCAGCGGAAGCAGTAATGGACCTGATGCTGCGTGATAAAAAAGTGGAAACGCCCATGCTCCCGTGGGAAAATGCGTGAGCGGATCAGTTAAATATTTCCGGGTTTCCGATATGTGAAATGCTAAGCTGGGAATAACAGGATCGCCGTATCAACTGAAAAGAAAAAATAAAAAGATATCTGCCAGAAGATTACTTATGATCTGACAGATATCTTTTTTGCATTATTATGGAAATTAAAATTGAATATCACGGAGATCTTCTGGAACATGAGAAGTATGCAGATCTTCGTTCAGTGTATCGATGATCGCCATATCTTCATCCTCGATATTGAAGTCAAAGATGTTTCCATTGCTGCGGATTCGTTCCGGGTTGATGGATTTCGGAATGACAGAAATTCCCTTCTGTATTGCCCAGCGAAGCCCGATCTGTGCAGGAGTCCTGGCATATTTGGTCCCCAGAACACACATTACATCATTATCAAAATATGCACCTCTTGCCAGAGGAGCATAAGCCTGTACCTGAATACCGAAAGCCTTGCAGTATTCGATCAGTTCAGCAGGGTAACACAAAGGATGGCACTCGATCTGGTTTACAGCAGGAATAACCCCGGATATCTTACGAAGCTCTTCCAGATGCCGGATATCAAAATTACTGACGCCGATACTTAAAGCACGTCCAGATTCCAGAATGGATTCCAGCTCTTTCCAGGTGCTCAAATAGCAGCCGGGAACCGGCCAGTGTATCAGATAGAGATCTACATAACTGACTTTCAGACGGTCGAGACTACGGGAAAAAGCTCCCTGGACATCGCCGAGACGCTGCGCATTGTTCCAGATTTTGCTGGTGATGAAAAGATCCTTTCTGGGAACTCCGCATTTGGCAATGGCACGTCCAACGCTTTCTTCATTTTTATAAACAGAAGCGGTATCGATCATGCGGTAGCCGGCGGAAATAGCAGAAGTGACTGCTGCTTCGGCCTGTACGTCATCGGGCAACTTGTATACGCCAAGCCCCAGAAGAGGCATTTCTCTGTCGTTGTTCAGAAAAACAGTTTCTTTCAAAATAATTCCTCCTTGTATGTTCTGCTTTCCATGCTTTTGCTATTATAGCACAAAAATATGAAAGAATCACATCAATTATATTACAAAAGTGATAAAGCTTAGAGTTGGACAGACGCGCAGACCGGGTAATAAGTTGCGGTTTGGAGAGACTAACTTCGTTAAAAATGAAACAATCGAGTTAATTTACTGTCAAAGTTTTTGGAAAAATAGGAAAAACAGCATATAATTTTGGCTATATTTTATAATTATTTTCTTGATAATAACAGTGAAAAGATGTATAATAAATTTAATTGATAAATTCTTGTCATGAGAGTGTCCGCCCGGCGGATACAGGAAAGGGGTATTTATGCATTTAATCAAAGATGAGAATGGCAATCTTGTTCAGCATGGACATGCAGACAGCCATGAACATACACATGAGCACACCCATGAGGACGGTGTGACTCACAGCCATACACACAGCCATGCGGAAGGAGATAACCATTGCCATACACACGGTGATGGACACTGCGGTTCCTGCGAGAACGGTGACTGCAAGAATGAGACTGTAGCACTTCTTACCTACATGTTGCAGCATAACGAGCATCATGCCGCAGAACTTGATCAGATGGCTGACAATCTTAAGAAGCTTAACATGGATGCAGCTGCGAAGACGATCAAAGAGGCAGTTGCAGATTTTCAGAAAGGCAATATGAGACTTGGACTTGCCCTTACACTTGTTAAGGAAGAGTTGAAATAAAAACCGACAGAATAGTTTTGACAGCATAGTGGTTAAATGATGCCACTTATTTGGAGGAATGATTATGTGTCTTGCAACAGTATATAAGGAAGAAGATAATTCTGTGATCTTTAAGAATGTAAGCCGGATCGATGTGGACGGAAATAAATTGATTCTTCGAGATATCATGGGAGATGAGCGCGTGGTAGAAGGCAGTATCCTTATGGTGGATCTTGCAAACAGCATCGTGAAACTGCAGTGTGACTGATACAAATACGTGGAGGACGATCAATGAAATTATCTGAAGCAATGAGAGAAAAAATGCTGCTTTCCTTTGAACTTTTTCCGCCAAAGACAGAAAAAGGTATGGCAAACCTGCCGGGAACCATTGAACATCTCATGAAGTATAGACCGGAGTATATTTCCTGTACATACGGTGCCGGCGGCGGAAATGTCGGTGCCAACAGGGAAGTATGCCAGATGATCAGGAATGCAGGAACTGTTCCTGTAACACACTTCACAGTGATCAAGAACACAAAAGAAGGAATCAGACAGCAGTTGGAACAGTATCTGGCAGATGGCGTTGACCATATGCTGGCACTTCGCGGAGATATTCCACTTGGTGAGACAACAACCTGCGGAGACTTCAATTATGCGACAGACCTTGTTAAATTTGTCCGTGATGAATTTGGCGATAAGTTCGAGATCGCAGTAGCCGGTTCACCGGAAGGCCATATCGCATGCAGAAGCTTGGATGCTGATATTGCTGTTTTGAGACAGAAACAGGACAATGGTGCTGATTATATCATGACCCAGCTTTGCTGGGATATGGAACAGTTTAAATATTGGTTGGACGCTATCCGCGAGGCTGGAGTGACAATGCCTGTAGATGTTGGTGTAATGCCGATCCTGGATCAGGCAGCTACCATTAATATGGCTCTTTCACGTAACGGCTGTGTAATGGACAGTGAGCTTTGCAGGCTGATCTCCAGAAACTGGCTGTTCCCGAATCCGTTTAACGCTAAAGATGCTGATGGTAAACCATTTGACATGTTCTATGAGGACAAGGTTAAACGATTCAAAGAAGAAGGAATCGAATACACCATCAGACAGATTGATGAGTATCGCGCTCTTGGTGTTGACGGTATCCATCTTTATGCATTAAACAAATGGAAGGATGTATCCGAGATCATTGACAGATCCGGACTTCGTACACTTATCTAATCATCAACGAAATAAATAAGAATTCCGGCACGATGCGGAGGTGCCAGAACAGTATCAGGCACCTCCCTTATGCGCCGGCATAACAGATATAAAATCAGGAGGTGCCCGTTTTATGGCACATGTTATTGCAGTCGCTGGAAAAGGCGGCGTTGGAAAAACTACATTATGCGGAATGCTGATCCAGTATCTCTGCGAAAAGAAAAAAGGACCTGTACTGGCTGTAGATGCAGATGCCAATTCAAATCTGAATGAGGTTCTTGGCGTAGAAGTAGATACGACTCTTGGCGATGTCCGCGAGGAGATCGCACATGCTGAGATGACAGAGAAAAGCCCGATCCCCAAAGGAATGTCCAAGGCAGATTATGCGGAGGTACGTTTTGAGGATGCTCTTGCAGAGGAAGATGATTATGATCTTCTTGTAATGGGAAGAACCCAGGGAAAAGGCTGCTATTGCTTTGTAAATGGTCTGCTTCAGGCACAGCTTGCCAAATACCAGAAAAATTATCCGTATATTGTTGTGGATAACGAAGCTGGAATGGAACATATCAGCAGAGGAATCCTTCCGAGCATGGAGACAGCAATTCTTGTAAGTGACTGTTCCAGAAGAGGCGTTCAGGCAGTTGGCAGGATCGCAGAACTTATTAAGGAATGCGATATGAAGCCTTCCAGAGTAGGTCTTATTATCAATCGCGCGCCAAAAGCAGAACTGAATTCAGGAATCCTTGAGGAAATCCGGAATCAGGGACTCGATCTGATCGGTGTGGTGCCACAGGATGAGGCAGTTTATGAATATGACTGCGATGGTAAACCAACCGTTACTCTTCCTGAGGATAATCCGATGAGAAAAGCAGCTTTTGAAATTTTTGATAAATTAGGTTTATAACGAAATATAAACCTTTTTTTAAAAAAGAAAATAACCTATGGGTGGGGATGGGTTCCTGCCCTGGGCTTATTATAAAAAGAAAAATAAAAATAGATGTGCTATTAAAGGAGGTCTATAATGAGTGAATTCAAATTAACTACAGTGGAGGAATTTGAAGCCGCTACAGCCCGTCTTCTCGAGACAGGTGCAAAGGTAGGAGCAGATGCATGGCAGATCCGTGCAAAGAACCAGACTCCGCACTGTAAATTCGGTGAGCAGGGTATCTGCTGCCGTATCTGTGCAATGGGACCGTGTCGTATTACACCGAAGGCTCCAAGAGGAATCTGCGGATGTGATGCTCATGGTATCGTAGGAAGAAACTTCCTTAAATTTACAGCCGGTGGTGCAGCTACTCACTCCGATCATGGTCGTGAGATCTGCCATACACTGTACTGTGCAAAAGAGGGCGGAAATTATCAGGTAAAAGATCCTGAGAAACTGCTTCGCATCGCTAAAGAGTGGGGCGTGGAGACAGAAGGCAAGGATATCTATGATCTGGCTCATGAGATGGCTGAGATCGGTCTTATGGAATATGGTAAACCGTTCGGATATCAGAGATTCCTTGACAGAATGCCTGCAGGACAGAAAGAAAAACTGATCGAGAACGAAATCGCACCACGTGCTATCGACCGTGAGGTTGCAAGCTCCCTGCATATGTCTCATATGGGATGTTCATCTCTTCCGGAGGCACTTGTAAAACAGTCTATTCGCTGCGGTATGGCTGATGGATGGGGCGGTTCCATGATGGGAACAGAGTTCTCTGATGTATTATTCGGAACTCCGAAGCCACTTGATACAGAGGCTAACCTTGGAGTAATGGTTGAAGAGAACGTAAACATTGTTGTACACGGACATGATCCGAGTCTTTCTGAGATGATCTGTGAGTATGCAGACAGCAAAGAAATGATCGATTATGCAAAATCTGTAGGAGCAAAAGGAATCACCGTTTCCGGTGTGTGCTGTACTTCTAACGAGGTAGCTATGCGTCGTGGTGTTCCGATGGCTGGTAACTTCCTGCAGCAGGAGAACGTAGTACTGACAGGTGCTTGCGAGGCGATCGTAGTTGATGTTCAGTGTATCTTCCCTGCATTAGGACCTCTGAGCAAATGTTTCCATACTAAATTTGTTACAACTTCTCCGATCGCTCAGATGCCGGATTCTGAATTTATCAGATTCAACGCTGAGACAGCAGGAGAAAATGCAAAAGCAATCGTTAAGATGGCTATCGATAACTTCAAGAACAGAAAACCTGAGCTTGTACATATCCCGCAGCTGAAACAGAAAGCTACTGTTGGTTACTCAGTAGAAGCAATCGTCAAAGTTCTTGATGGTGTTACAAACTCTCAGGTTGACGTAACAGGAACAACCAAACCATTACTTGAGTGCATCACTTCCGGTGTTATCCGTGGTGCTGTTGCTATGGTTGGATGTAACAATCCTAAGATCCGTCCTGACTATGCACATATCGAACTGATGAAGAAGTGTATCGCAAATGATATCATTATCATCGCTTCCGGATGTTCCGCACAGGCAGCTGCTAAAGCTGGTCTGATGGACAAATCCGCAAGAGATCTCTGCGGTGCAGGTCTGAAACGTGTCTGTGAGCTGGCTGATATCCCACCAGTACTTCATATGGGATCCTGCGTAGATATCTCCCGTATGATGATCCTGGCTGCTGAACTTGCAAAAGATGCAGGACTTCAGATCAATCAGCTTCCTGTAGTAGGATGTGCTCCTGAGTGGATGTCTGAAAAAGCTGTATCCATCGGTAACTACGTAGTTGGTACTGGTATTGATACATTCCTTGGCGTTGATCCATATGTTTCCGGTTCTTCAGAAATGTGCGAGCTTCTTACAGAGGGAACAAGAAAATGGACAGGTGCTGCTTACACAGTAGAGACAGACATCGAGAAATTAGTTGATCTTATGATCGAGAGAATTGAAGAGAAGAGAACAGCATTAGGAATCTAATCCGTTGCGATCTTTAAAATGTTATAAAAGGTGGAAGACGTAAAATGAAAATAGCAGTAACCGGTAAAGGCGGAGTAGGAAAGACAACTTTCGCAGCAACACTTGCAAGACTATACGCAGATGAGGGAAAAAAAGTCCTTGCGGCGGATGTGGATCCGGATGCGAACCTGGGTCTTGCCCTTGGATTTGACGAGGAAACCTTGGACTCTATTGTTCCAATCTCAAAAATGCGTAAGCTCATAGAAGAACGCACCGGAGCCAACAGCCAGAATCAGTTTTATAAACTGAACCCAAAGGTAGACGATATTCCGGATACTTATGGAAAAACCTGTAATGGCGTAAAGCTGCTTGTCCTTGGAACTGTGGAAACAGGTGGAGGCGGATGCGTCTGTCCTGAACATGTGATGCTTAAAAGAGTGATCAATAACCTTGTGATCCACAGAGATGATGTGGTGATCATGGATATGGAGGCCGGCCTGGAACATCTGGGCCGGGGCACCACGGAGAGCATGGATGAATTTATTGTAGTGATCGAACCAGGGGCAAGAAGTGTACAGACATATAAGAATGTTAAACGTCTTGCAAAGGATCTGGGAGTTTCTCAGGTTAAGGTCGTGGCCAATAAGGTAAGAAATCCGGAGGATGAGGAATTTATTCGGAGTAAGATCCCGGCAGAGGATCTGCTTGGAATGATCCACTACAATACAGAAGTTATAGATGCTGATCGTCAGGGAAAATCTCCCTACGATTTCAGTGAAACTGTAACAGCTGAAATCAGAAAAATCAAAGACAAAATTGATCAGAATTCAATTCTGTAAAAATAGGAGGTATTACAGTGACTTTATTTGATAGAGTATTCGGCGGAAACGATGCTGTATATGGTTTAACAGAGGGTGCTATTGACGGCGCGATCGCTCAGTATGGCGAAGACAAAGCTGTCAGCTTCCCGAATACCGCTTACAGCCTTCCTTGCTACTATGCTGTAACAGGAACAAAAGTTACAACATTAAAAGAATTAAAAGAAGCTCTTGGCGTTGTAAAAACACTTATGACAAGAGAGAAAAGACTGAACGATGCATTCATGTCCGGTGTTGCTACAGCACTCTGCGCAGAGTTCATCGAGGTTCTGAAATATATCGACGGAGCAACTCCTTACGAAGAGCCATGCTATGGACATCTTGGTGATGCTGTTATCCGTGAGCTCGGTGTACCGCTCGTAACAGGCGATATCCCAGGCGTTGCTGTTATCCTTGGTGCTGCTCCTACTACAGAAGAGGGTGTTGCTCTTGTAAAGAGCTATCAGGCACAGGGTATCCTGGTAACACTTGTTGGCGGAATCATTGATCAGGTCGCAGAAGCCGGAATGAAGACAGGTGCCAACGTTCGTGTTATTCCTCTTGGAAAAGATGTTACATCTGTTGTTCATGTAGTTTCCGTTGCAATCCGTGCAGCGCTGATCTTCGGTAACGTAACACCTGGAGATGCAGGAACACTTATGAAATACACAATGGATCGTGTACCGGCATTTGTTAACGCATTCAAACCTCTGGATGATGTGATCGTAGCATGCGGTGCAGGCGCTATCGCACTTGGATTCCCGGTTGTTACAAATGAGACAGAGAATATCTTCCGTGTACCGAAGAGCCTTATCGTTCAGGAGGACGTAAGCAAATTTAACGCTACTTCTCTTGAGGCGCGTGATATTAAGATCAAGATCACAAATATCGATATTCCGGTTGCTTTTGCATCTGCATTCGAGGGTGAGATCATCCGTCGTAAAGATATGCAGGTTGAGTTCGATGGTTCCCGTGTAGACTGTGCAGAGCTTGTACAGACCTGCGATGCTTCTGAGATCGAGGATCACAAGATCACAGTGATCGGACCTGAAGTAGATGAGATGGAATTCGGCAGCAAGAACAGCATTGCATATATTGTTAAAGTTGCAGGTAAGAACATGCAGCCTGACTTTGAACCGGTTATCGAGCGTAAATTCCACAACTACATCAACTGTATCGAGGGTGTATACCATACAGGACAGCGTGATATGCAGCGTATCCGTATCAGCATTGACGCATTTAATGCAGGATTCAGAATCAAACATATCGGTGAAGTTCTTTATGCATCTGTTAAGAATGAGTTCGATGCGGTTGTTGATAAATGTGAGGTTGTTATCTATACAGATCCTGCTGAGTGTACAAGAATCCGTCATGAGGTTGCAATTCCGATCTTTGACAAACGTGATGAGCGTCTTGATACTCTGACAGATGAGTCTGTTGACGTATATTACAGCTGTATCCTTTGCCAGGCATTCGCACCAAGCCACGTATGTGTAGTAACACCTGAGAGACTTGGTCTTTGCGGTGCGGTTTCATGGCTGGATGCAAAAGCTACACATCAGCTTGACCCAGCTGGTCCTTGCCAGATCATCACAAAAGAGCGTCCGATCGATGAGAATCTTGGTTCTTATGAGGACGTTGATGAGGCAGTTCAGAAATTCTCCCAGGGTGCTCTGGAGCACGTTACACTGTACTCCATCATGCAGGATCCGATGACTTCCTGCGGATGCTTCGAGTGTATCTGTGGTATCGAGCCATTCTCCAACGGTGTTGTTATTGCTAACCGTGAGTATGCAGGCATGACACCACTTGGAATGACATTCCCTGAGATGGCATCCATGACAGGTGGTGGAGTTCAGACACCTGGATTCATGGGACATGGTAAACATTTCATTTCCTCCAAGAAGTTCATGAAGGCTGAGGGCGGTATCGAGCGTATCGTATGGATGCCGAAAGAACTGAAAGAATTCGTAGCTGACAGACTTAATAAGACTGCAAAAGAGCTTTACGGAATCGATAACTTTACAGACATGATCGGTGATGAGACGATCGCAGAAGATCCGGAGACACTGGTTGCATTCCTTACAGAAAAAGGACATCCGGCTCTCGGACTTGATCCGATGATGTAATTTATCAGGGAGAAAGGATGTGCGGACATCCTTTCTCCTGTAAACTGTTAAAAAGTTTGTCGATTTTTTAACAGAAATATAGTGCTGCATCTTGCCAATAACTGGTGCTATGTAGTATAATATAAGAAGCTCTGTAGTTTTTTAATTATTATTTTTAAGGAGGCTAACGAAAAATGCCGTTTAATCAGAAACCACAAAAGTTCAATGCAAAGATTAATGCTGTCACAATCGGAAGCGGAGATAAGACTGTGACAATTGGTGGGGATTGTACATTCCCATTTTATTCCTTTGACGCAGAGTCAGAGAACTGCCCGAAGATCGGTGTAGAGATCTCTGATATGGGTCTTGAGGGCGTATCTGAAGGTATCAAAGCTTACTATGAAGGCGCTACTACAATGGCTGACATTGCTAAGAAAGCTGCAGCTATGGAGGGTGCTGACTTTGTTGCACTTATTCTTGAGGGCGGCGACCCGAACGGTGTTAACAAATCTATCGATGAGCTGATCGCAGTTGTTAAAGAAGTTGCAGATGCAGTTGACTGTCCACTGGTTGTAGAGGGCTGCAAGAATGTTGAGAAGGATGCAGAGCTCCTTCCGAAGGTTGCAGAGGCTCTTCAGGGCAGAAATGCACTGATCCTTTCCGAGAAAGAGGAGAACTACAAAGCGATCGGTGCAGCAGCAGGTCTTGCTTACAATCAGATCGTAGGCGCTGAGTCTGCCGTTGATATCAACCTTGCTAAACAGCTTAACGTTGTTACTACACAGCTTGGTGTAGATGCTAAGAAGATCGTTATGAATATCGGTAGTGCAGCAGTTGGTTATGGATATGAGTACGTAGTATCTACTATGGACCGTATCAAAGGTGCCGCTTTAGGCCAGAATGATAACATGCTGCAGATGCCTATTATTACACCTGTATCCGCTGAGACATGGAATGTTAAAGAGGCAATGGCTTCTGAAGCAGACATGCCGGCATGGGGACCACAGGACGAGCGTGGAATCGACATGGAAGTTGAGACAGCAGCAGCTGATCTTGCAGCTGGTTCTGATGCAGTTATCTTAAGACATCCGGAATCTGTTAAGACAATTTCCAAGCTGATCAAAGCACTTGCGTAATAAATAGGAGGATAAAGAGCTATGGCACTGAATGGTATTCAGATCTTTAAATTAACACCAAAGAAAAACTGTAAGGAATGTGGATGCCCTACATGTATGGCTTTCTCTATGAAAGTTGCACAGGGCGCTATGAAAATTGAGCAGTGTCCTCATATGTCCGAGGATGCATTAGCATCTCTTTCTGAGGCAACTGCACCGCCAATGAAAACTATCAAGATCGGAACAGGCGATGGAGAGTTTACACTTGGTGGAGAGACTGTTCTTTTCAGACATGAGAAGACATTTGTAAGCAAAACAAGATATGCCGTATCACTTTGCACATGCATGAGTGATGAAGAAGTAGAAGCAAAACTTGCAGAGATCCCACACGTTGACTATGATCGTATCGGTGAGAGAATGCATGTAGAGCTTGTGTATGTAAACTGCGATGAGAATGCAGATGCTGCAAAATTTACAGCACTTGTAGAGAAGGCTAAAGGTCTTGGAAGAACACTGATCCTTGGCTGTACAGATCCTGAGATCGCAAAAGCTGCCCTTGAAGTATGTAAGGACGGCAAACCGGTTCTTAACGGAGCAAACGCTTCCAACTACGAGGCAATGAGCAAGGTTGCTACAGATGCAGGCGTAGTTCTCGGTGTATCCGGTAAGGACATCAATGAGTTATATGATACTACAGCAGCTATTGAGAAACTTGGCAACAAGAATCTTGTACTTGATACAACAGGAGCTGACATCAAAGAGACCTTTGCAAATACTGTACAGGTTCGTCGTGCAGCTCTTAAGAATCAGGACAGAACATTTGGTTATCCTTCTATCGTTAACCTTGTTAAACTTGCGAAGGGTGACAAATATTTACAGGCAGCACTTGCTTCCATGTTTACTATGAAATATGGTTCTATCATCGTTATGGAGCAGATGACATATGCAGAGGCACTTCCGCTGTTCGGTCTTCGTCAGAACGTATTTACAGACCCGCAGAAGCCAATGAAGGTAGAACCGGGCATTTATCCTCTGAACGGAGCAGACGAGAATTCTCTCGTTGTAACAACAGTAGACTTTGCTCTTACATATTTCGTAGTATCTGGCGAGCTGGAGCGTTCCGGTGTTCCGCTTAACCTGGTGATCAATGATGCAGGCGGACTTTCCGTACTTACATCCTGGGCAGCAGGTAAATTCTCCGGAAACAGCATCTCCGAGTATATCAAAGAGAATGTTGAGCCGAAGGTTAAATGCAGAAGACTGGTTATTCCTGGTAAAGTAGCAGTTCTTAAGGGCGATCTTGAGGCTAAGCTTCCTGGATGGGAGATCATCGTAGGACCAAGAGAAGCAGTACAGCTTGTGAAATTCTTAAAAGACCTTGATGCATAAACTTAAGGTTTAAGAAATCAGCTGTCCGGCAATATCGCCGGCAGTTATAAACGGCTGTGCAGGTTTGCTGCACAGCCATATCCTACTAATATGTAAAGGAGAACACGAGTATGGCAAAATTTGTAACAATTGGGGAGAGACTTTCAACAACAGCACCGGCAGTAAATAAAGCATTTACTGAGAGAGATCCTGAGCCGATCATCAAAAGAGCAAAACAGCAGCTTGATGCGGGCGCTACATATCTTGATGTAAACATCGGACCGGCTGAGAACGATGGAGAGGACCTTATGAAATGGGCAGTACAGCTCCTTCAGTCTGAGTTTGACAATGTTCCGCTTGCTCTGGATACTACAAATCAGAAAGCTATTGAGGCTGGTATTTCCGTATACAACAGAAGCAAAGGTAAACCGATCGTAAACTCTGCAGATGCTGGAGACAGAATTTCCAATATCGACCTTGCAGCAGCTAACGATGCGATCTGTATCGCACTTTGCTCTTCCGGTATGGTTGCATCAGACAATGACGAGCGTATGATGCACTGCCAGAACATGCTTGAGAGAGGTCTTGGCCTTGGTATGGAAGCAGAGGATCTCTGGTTTGATCCGCTTTTCCTTGTTGTAAAAGGAATGCAGGACAAACAGATGGAAGTTCTTGAGGCAATCAAGATGTTCTCCGAGATGGGTCTGAACTCCACTGGCGGTCTTTCCAACAACAGTAACGGTATGCCAAAACATATCCGTCCGATCATGGACTCTGCTCTTGTAGCTATGGCTATGATGAATGGTCTTACATCTGCAATCGTTAACCCTAACGACCTTCGTCTTATGGAGACAATCAAATCCTGTGACGTATTCAAGGGTAACACACTTTACGCAGATTCTTACCTTGAGATCTAATTTGGCGTGTGAACAAAACAGGAGCGCTGTTTCAGAGGCTGGGGGCTTCGGCCTTCAGCCTCTTTTTTACTAATATAGTTTAGTCTAACTCCCAACGCCACAGGTGGAAGACGAATAACTTTTACGAGGCGAGAAAGGTGGTTGCCGAATGTTTAAGGTGACTTTTGCTTTTGAAAATGGCAGTACGGTAGAAGCATTTGCCAATGCGGGGGATAATTTACTGGAGGTTGCTCGTAGTGCCAATGTGGCTATCGATGCACCATGTTCCGGAAACGGAGCCTGTGGAAAATGTCGGGTACAGTTAAAAAGCGGAGAACTGGACTCAAAGAAAACTCTTCATATTTCGGATGAAGAATATGGCGCAGGCTGGCGTCTGGCCTGTATGAGCAAGATCAGTGCAGATGTGGAGGTTCTTGTTCCGGATATTGCATCCGCATATAAGAGCCGAATGAAAGTGGCTGATTTGAGCTCAAAAGAAGAAATCGCTATTTTTGAAAATGCCAAGCATGAAGTTGAGATGGCTGGCATAGAACTTACAAACAGTCTTGATGTTGTGGAACTTCAGATGGATATTCCATCACTGGATGATACCATGCCGGATAATGAAAGGCTGACCCGTGCACTTCAGAAGTTTATGAACCTGAAGCGTGTCAGAATTCCGTATGCGGTGCTTAAGAAGCTTCCAGATGTACTTCGTGAGAGTAAATTCTCTGTGAAGTGCGTGGTTCGTACAGCACCAAATGACATGTATGTTTATGATATTTTTGACAGTAAGAAAGATGTTGTGATCGGTGGTCTTGCTGTAGATATCGGTACCACAACCGTTTCGGCAGTCCTGATCAATATGGAAACAGGAGAGATCCTGGCCAAGAGTTCTTCCGGAAACGGACAGATCCGTTTTGGTGCGGATGTTATCAACCGTATCATCGAATCTCAGAAACCTGGCGGAAAAAAGAAACTTCAGGACGCGGTGATCAAAGAGACCATTAACCCGATGATCCATGAGATGTGCAGAAGCATTCATTTCCCGGAGAAACAGATCTACCGGATGTGTGTTGCTTCTAATACAACCATGAATCATCTGTTTGCAGGGATCAATGCGGATCCGCTTCGTATGGAACCGTATATTCCTACGTTTTTCAAAACAAATTCCTTGTTTGCATCGGATGTGGGAATTGAGATCAATCCGGATGCACATATTATCATGGCTCCGAATATCGGAAGCTATGTAGGTGGAGATATCACTGCCGGTACACTGGTAAGTATGATCTGGAACAGACCGGAATTTTCTCTGTTTATCGACCTTGGTACTAACGGAGAACTTGTATTCGGTAATTCCGATTTTATGATGAGCTGTGCATGTTCCGCAGGTCCTGCCTTTGAGGGTGGAGATATCAGCTGCGGTATGCGTGCTACAGACGGTGCTATTGAGGCATGTACCATTGATAAAGAAACTATGGAGCCGACATATAAGGTTGTAGGTGAACCTGGAACCAAACCGGTAGGACTTTGCGGTTCCGGTATCATTGATGTGATCAGTGAACTTTTTATGACAGGAATCATCAATCCGAAGGGGAAATTTGTCCGTGAGGGCAAAAGAATCCGTCACGATCATTATGGCATGGGAAGCTATGTGATCGCGTTTGAGGAGGAAGCCGGTTCTGCCAAGGATGTTGAGATCACAGAAGTAGATATTGATAATTTTATCCGTGCCAAAGGTGCTATTTTCTCTGCAATCCGTACTATGCTGAATTCTCTTGATTTCGATGTGTCCATGATCGATGACGTATATGTTGCAGGTGGAATCGGAAGCGGGATCAATATGGCTAATGCAGTGCATATCGGAATGTTCCCGGATATCCCTCTTGAGAAGTTCCATTACATTGGGAACTCTTCTCTGACGGGTGCTTATCTGATGCTTCATTCCACATCAGCAGAGAAGAAAACCTATGAACTGGCTTCAAATATGACTTACCTGGAGCTTTCTACAGTTCCTACCTATATGGATGAGTTTGTAGGTGCATGCTTTATTCCGCATACGGACACAAATCTGTTTCCGTCTGTTATGGAAGAACAGCAGAAGAGATAAAGCAGACTAAAACAGCAGAGGTAAAACATGGCTTTTAGTATAAATGACTTGAATTATGAAAAAGACAGCAAAGAAAGAATGCCCTGGGAGCATTATACAGAGGAGTTCGCTAAGGCAGACCCGGCAGAAATTGCCGGACGTCTTTCACTTCCTTATGACGAAGAGAAGAAAGAATTGACTCTGAAATTCCTGGGAAGCGTTTATTATATTTCCTGGCCGGATTTTCAGGTAACTCATAAGGAAGATGATGCGGGATTTTATCCTCTTGAGGAAATGCATTATGCAAAGATCCTTGCTATCCGTTTTCTGCTGAACGGGAATGTATCTCAGGGAAGCGGAAGGTTTAAAACATACAGGGAAATGCCCTGGGGAGAGGTTTATCTCCGTCAGTTTGATGGCAGGTGCATCAAACGCCTGGCTTTCACATACGGAAACAGACTTAAGGATTTCAAGGAGATCATGGAACACATCCATGCGGTTCCCGTGGATCATGGAGATATTGCATACCAGGTGGAGATCTTTCCAGGATATGTAGTTCAGATGATCCTCTGGGAGGGGGATGATGAATTTCCGCCGTCCTCACAGATCTTGTTTTCTGATAATTTTCCGGTTTCCTTTGCGGCTGAGGATATGGCCGTTATGGGAGACGTTATCATTGGGTCTTTAAAGGCATTTCTGAAATGTCTTTAAAAATGAAAAATAGTTAAGAACAGGATGGGACCTGTTTTTATAGAGATGCAGTTTTAAGGGATTAAAAACTGTAAAAATACCTAAAGGGAGGTAACATTATGGGATTTAAAAGTGACATCGAAATTGCACAGGAGTGCGAAATGCTTCCAATTACACAGATTGCAGAGAAGGCAGGTATTGACGACAAATATCTGGAGCAGTACGGTAAGTACAAAGCAAAAATTGATTACAATCTGTTAAAAGAGAGTGACAAGAAAGATGGTAAGCTGATCCTCGTAACAGCTATCAACCCGACACCTGCAGGAGAGGGAAAAACAACAACAACCGTTGGTCTTGCAGATGCAATGCAGAAAATGGGCAAAAAAGTAATGGTAGCTCTTCGTGAGCCATCCCTCGGACCGGTATTCGGTGTAAAAGGTGGTGCAGCAGGCGGCGGTTATGCACAGGTAGTTCCGATGGAGGATATCAACCTTCACTTTACCGGTGACTTCCATGCGATCGGTGCGGCAAACAACCTTCTTGCAGCAATGATCGACAACCATATCTTCCAGGGTAATGACCTGAACATTGACCCGAGAAAGATCACATGGAGACGTTGCGTGGACATGAACGACCGTCAGCTTCGTAATGTAGTAGATGGTCTTGGCGGAAGAACAAACGGTATGCCTCGTGAAGACGGATACGACATTACAGTTGCATCTGAGATCATGGCAGTTCTTTGCCTCGCAAGTGACATCAAAGACCTGAAAGAGAGACTTTCCAGAATCATCATCGGATATACCTATGGTAAAGTTTCCGAGCAGAAACCGGTAACAGCTGGTGATCTTCATGCAGAGGGTGCTATGACAGCACTTCTGAAAGATGCCCTGAAACCAAACCTTGTACAGACACTGGAGCATGTTCCTGCAATCGTACACGGCGGACCATTCGCAAACATCGCTCATGGATGTAACTCCGTAACAGCTACAAAGATGGCTATGAAACTTGCAGATTATGCTATCACAGAGGCTGGATTCGGTGCTGACCTTGGTGCAGAGAAATTCCTTGACATCAAGTGTCGTATGGCAGGCCTTCATCCAAGCGCAGTTGTTATCGTAGCTACTGTTCGTGCACTGAAATACAACGGTGGTGTTCCGAAGGCAGATCTGAACAACGAGAACCTTGAGGCTCTTGAGAAAGGTCTTCCAAACCTTCTGAAACATGTAAGCAATATCAAGAATGTATACAAACTTCCATGTGTAGTTGCTATCAATGCATTCCCGACCGATACCAAGGCAGAGCTTGACCTGGTTGAGGCAAAATGTAAAGAGCTTGGCGTTAACGTTGCACTTTCCGAGGTATGGGCAAAAGGCGGCGAAGGCGGCATGAAGCTTGCTGAGGAAGTAATCCGTCTTGTTGAGGAGCCGAATGACTTCACATATGCTTATGAGCTTGAGGGATCCATCGAGGATAAACTGAATAACATCGTACAGAAAGTTTACGGTGGTAAGAAAGTTGTTCTTACAGCAAATGCTCAGAAACAGGCAAAACAGCTGGAAGCACTTGGATTTGGCAACTGCCCGATCTGTGTTGCTAAGACACAGTACAGTCTGACTGATGATCAGACAAAACTTGGTGCACCGACAGACTTTGAGGTAACAGTACGTAACCTGAAGATTTCCGCAGGTGCAGGATTCATCGTTGCTCTGACAGGTGAGATCATGACTATGCCAGGTCTCCCGAAAGTTCCGGCAGCAACCAAGATCGATGTAGATGAGACAGGTAAGATCACAGGTCTCTTCTAATCGGAACATAAGATCAAAAACAACCGGAGGGGGCTTTTTATAAAGCCCCCAATGGGCTCTAAAGAGTGCTAAAATAAGAATATAAGGAGGAGAGTCCTATGGGATTTTCTACCAGTACATGTACTGAATTTGTCGAGGTATTAAGCTCCAAGGCACCGGTTCCAGGCGGCGGCGGTGCATCTGCCCTTGTAGCTGCTGTTGGTACAGCTCTTGGAAACATGGTTGGAAGCCTTACTGTCGGTAAGAAAAAATATGCAGATGTAGAAGATGAAATGTGGGAGCTGAAAAAGAAATGTGATCAGCTTCAGAAAGATTTCCTTCATCTGATCGAGAGAGATGCGGAAGTTTTTGAGCCTCTTTCCAAGGCTTACGGAATGCCGAGAGAGACAGAAGAAGAGAAGGCTGAGAAGGCTCGAGTAATGGAAGCTGCCCTCAAGGAAGCATGCTCTGTTCCTATGGAGATCATGGAGAAATGCTGCGAGGCTATTGAACTTATCGTTGAGTTCGGAGCAAAAGGTTCTAAGCTTGCAATCAGTGATGCTGGTGTAGGTGCTGCATTCTGCAAAGCAGCTCTTAAGGGAGCAAGCCTGAATGTGTACATTAACACAAAATCTATGGCTGACCGTGCATATGCAGAGGAATTAAACAAAAAAGCAGACGCTATGCTTGAGAAATATACGAAGATCGCAGACGAGACATTTGACAGTGTTCTCGGAAGACTGAAATAGGAGGAACCAGACAAATGGCAAAGCAGTTATTAGGTAAAGAAGTAACAGCGGCTCTCAATGAAAAGATCAAAGCGAACGTTGCAGAGCTTCAGGCAAAAGGTGTAGATCCTACACTTTGCATTATCCGTGTTGGTGAGAATCCAAGCGATATTTCCTATGAGAGAGGTGCTACAAAGCGCTGTGAGACTCTTGGTGTTGCATGTGAGAAAATCCTTCTTCCGGAGGATGTTTCCCAGGATGAGCTTCTTGCAACCATCGATAAAGTAAACAAAGATGACAAGATCCATGGAGTTCTTCTGTTCCGTCCGCTGCCAAAACATCTGGATCAGGCAGTGATCGAGAATGCACTTGCAGCAGAGAAGGATGTTGACTGTATGACAGATCTTTCCATGTCTGGTGTATTTACAGGCAAGAAGATCGGATTCCCGCCATGTACACCGCAGGCATGCATGGAGATCCTTGATCACTATGGAATCGACTGCACAGGCAAAAAAGCGGTTGTTATCGGAAGAAGTCTTGTAGTTGGTAAACCGGCTGCCATGATGCTTGTTAAGAAAAATGCGACAGTAACGATCTGCCATACAAGAACCGTTGATATGCCGTCTGTTGCAAAAGAGGCGGATATCGTCATCGTTGCAGCTGGTCGTGCTGGTGTTGTCGGCGCTGATTATGTCAGAGAGGGACAGACTATTATCGATGTTGGTATCAATGTCAATGCAGAGGGCAAGCTTTGTGGTGATGTTGATTATGCGGCAGTTGAGCCAATCGTTGATGCGATCACACCGGTTCCTGGCGGAGTAGGAAGTGTTACAACTTCTGTTCTTGTAGGTCATGTGGTTGAAGCTGCAATGAGAAAAGCGCAGTAATAACAGTAATAAAGGATTGATCATTTATATATGTACAGATTCCGAAATAGTTTTTGTTTACGGATGATGGTACTTGCAGGCGTTCTGGTGTTCGGAACGCCTGCAGGTGTTTTGGCAGAGGAAGCGGATCATTCTATGGAGGGTCAGATTTCGAAGCCTCAGTCATCTGGAGAGAGTGATACAGAGGGTTTTGTGGATGATTCCACAGATAATACTTATGGATATTATACGATCATGGGGTGTACCACAGTGGATGCGGAGGATATGGTAGTGCAGTATGAGGCGCAGAATGTGGAGTATCCTTCCGGCATCCTGACGGAGGGTGGTGCACCGGATATTGATACGTTTTGCACGATTGTGATAGAGGAAGCGGATGCGGAGGGCATCCGTGGAGAGGTTGTTTTTGAGCAGGCGATGCTTGAGACCGGATGGCTTCAGTTTGGCGGGGATGCCAGTGCAGGGCAGTTTAATTTTTCGGGGCTGGGGACTACCGGTGGTGGTGTTGCCGGTAATTCTTTTCCTGATGTAAGGACGGGGATCCGGGCGCAGGTGCAGCATCTGAAGGCTTATGCTTCTTCGGAGGAGTTGAATCAGGCTTGTGTGGATAACCGTTTTCAGTATGTGACCCGGGAGAGCGCACCTTATGTGGAATGGCTTGGGATTCAGGAGAATCCTTACGGCGGCGGTTGGGCCGCCGGGAGAAGCTATGGATATAAGCTTAGGAGTCTTCTGGCGGAGTTGAAGGGGGAGGAGTATACCTGGCCGGAGAGTACGGAGACGGTGGAGAAGTAGTGGTGGTGGCGAACGGGACGGCCCGGAAGGGAGTGCGGTTCTGTCCGCGGCCGGGCTTCGTCGGCGGCTGGATCTAAGGCGCCGGGATTCTGCTAAAACCATTTTCCAAAAGCCAGAACTCGCGGCTTTTTGCCGCTCAGACAGCTGGCTTTTGAAAAATAACGCAGAAGTCCCGCCGCCTAAGATCCAGCACACCTCCTGCAGAGTCGTCCGCAGACAGAACCGCACTCCCTTCCGGGCCTGTGCGTTGGTTGGGGTAAGTTGTCTGGCTAAACGATAGGATGTGGATGAGGGACGGAGGCGGGCTTTGCCCTGTCCTGGTTGATGAAAAATGGAGATGTAACCTTGATTTTTAATCATCTAGGTTGCATCTCCGTTTTTTATTCAAATTGAAATATTTGGGGAATTATATAGTGGAATATTTTGAGGTAGTTAGTTCAACTCCAGGTTTTCCAGTTCCTGTGAGGGGAGTTTTGGTTCTGAGCTGTCTACGTATTTTTTGAGGGCCTTGGAGGTTTTTGCGAAGCCGGCGTTGGTTCCGGCGCCTCCGATGCAGCCTCCGGGGCAGGCCATTCCTTCGATCATGCAGTTTTTGATCTTGCCGGCTTTTGCCAGAGTGAGGACTTTTTTACATTCGGCAAGGCTTTCTGCGTGTTCGATGTGGACTGGTACATCGGGATAGTATTCCTTCAGACAGTTTTCGATGGCTCCGGCTACGCCGCCTGCAATGGCGTAGCCTCGTCCTGCTGCGGTTGCGGCCTGGGTTTCTTCCGGGAGCTCTTCGCAGGTGGATGGGGTGATACTTTTGGCGTCGAACAGGCCCCAGAGTTCCTCGAAGGTGATCACGAAGTCTACATCACTTCTTACGGAATGTCGCATGGCTTCCAGTTTTTTGGAGGCGCATGGTCCGATGAAGACTACTTTCGCATGGGGGTGCTCTTTTTTTACGATCCGGGCAGTTGCCACCATCGGGGTCAGCTCCTGGGAGATGTTGTCGATCATAGCCGGGAAGTATTTTTTTGCCATGACGGACCAGGATGGGCAGCAGGAGGTGAGGAGGAACGGGAGGTGGCCGGTTGCTACTTCTTTGGCGTAGTGGTGTGCTTCAGAGATGCAGCCGATATCTGCGCCCAGTGCTACCTCATAAATGTTTGAGAAGCCCAGCTGTTTGAGAGCGGAGCGGAATTGGCCCGGGGTGACGTCTTCGCCGAACTGATTGATGTAGGCGGGGGCGATTTCTGCAATGATCTCAGTTCCTTCTCGAAGGGCGTGGGACAGCTGGAAGATCTGGGATTTGTCGGAGATAGCTCCGAATGGACAGCTGACCATGCACATGCCGCAGGATACGCATTTATCCTGGTTGATGGAGGCGCGTCCCTGTTCATCGCTCTCGATGGCTTTTACACCGCAGGCACGTTCGCAGGGGCGTTCTTTATGGGCGATGGCATCGTAAGGACAGACAGCTTTGCATCTTCCGCAATGGATACATTTGTCCTGGTCGATGAAGGATTTTCCGTTTACCATGGAAATGGCGCCTTTGGGGCAGGTGAGTAAACAGGGATGTGCGACACAGCCGCGGCACATGTTGCTGACTTCGTATTTGTTGGATTCGCATGCGGAACATGCGGAAGGGATCACCTGCATAAGAGGTGGTTCATAATATTTCTCGTCAATGTTGCTGGCCTTCACGCCATCGGTAAGGTGGACGGAACGATTTTCCGGGCGGAGGGAAAGTCCCATGGCCAGACGGACACGTTCGCTTGCAACAGCTCTTTCACGATAGATGCTTTCGCGGTATTTCGCGCGTTCCTCTACAATATTGTAGGGAATGGATTCGATATCATGGATCATTGATTCGTCCGTGGATTCAAATCCGATCTTAGCAATTTCGGTAAAAATCTTTCGCCGGATCTGTTTTACTGGTGTGTCAAGATTTCGCATAGATGTTCTCCTTTACAAAATAAATTAATTAAATGTTTTCCACGCACTTTTTATCTATCTTAAAGTAATTGAGAAATAAAATCAATAACCGGCTTTAATGTTTTGGGGCAGAAACAAAGAGCAGATTTGTATCTTTATTATCAAGGCTGTTAAAAATTGAACATATTTTATGGAAAATAGATACAAAATCAGTAAGCCACTGTAAATATTTCAATATATTCTGAAAAAAGCAAAAAAACCGCTTGTGAAAAATGACCATATAAGTTATAATTAAAGGCATGAAATAGTGCAAAATAATGATTTGCATAAATGCGCGGCACTGACAGAGTGTTAAAGCATTAACCTGTAGTGGAACAGGTTGATCAAGTGGAAAATCTATGAGAAACAAGGAGGGAACCGAATGTTAGACCAGACGTATTACAGAAAAACGGACGAGATCATCGAGCACTACGGCCGGAAAGCTGCATCACTGATTCCGATCATGCAGGATATTCAGGCTGAGTACCGTTATCTTCCGGGAGAGCTTCTTACTTATGTTGCGGAACAGATTGGTGTAAAAGAAGCGAAGGCGTACAGTGTAGCTACTTTCTATGAAAACTTTTCCTTTGAGCCGAAAGGCAAGTACATCATCAAGGTATGTGACGGTACTGCCTGTCATGTACGTAAGTCCATGCCTGTAAAGGAAGCAATGCTGAAGGAACTTGGACTGAGTCATAAGAAGCATACTACAGATGATATGATGTTTACCGTTGAGACAGTTTCCTGTCTTGGTGCCTGCGGACTTGCACCGACACTGACTGTAAATGATGAAGTTCACCCGAAGATGACTCCTGAGAAGGCTGTTGAGCTTTTAAATGAATTGAGAGGTGAGAGCGTATGAGTATAACCAGTATGGAAGATCTGAAAAACAAACAGGCTGAGGTTAAGAAGAATCTTGATGGCTATACCTGCCGTGTTCTCGTCTGTTCCGGTACCGGATGTATTGCTTCCGGTGCTCAGAAGATTTATGAAGAAATGTCAAGACTCTGTGAGGGAATCGAGGGTGTTGCGGTTGAGATGCAGAAGGATGTTCCTCATGTAGGAATCGTTAAGACCGGATGCCAGGGCTTATGTGAACTTGGTCCTCTTATGAGAATTGAGCCCTATGATTATCAGTATGTACATGTTCAGGTAGACGACTGTCGCGAGATCGTAGAGAAGACCGTGATCTGCGGACTGCCTGTTGAGCGTCTGTTTTATCGTCATAATGATGAGGCCTGTCCACATCCCAGTGACATTCCGTTCCTGAACCAGCAGACAAGGATCGTTCTTGAGAACTGTGGCAAGATCGATGCAGAGTCCATTGATGAATATATTTCCGTAGGCGGATTTTCCGCTATGGCGAAGGCTTTCTTTGAGATGACCCCACAGGGTGTTATCGACGAGATCTCGAAGTCTGGTCTCCGCGGCCGTGGCGGTGCAGGCTTCCCTGCAGGCAAGAAATGGTCACAGGTTGCACGCCAGCCGGAAAAAGTCCGTTATGTAGTATGTAACGGTGATGAGGGTGACCCGGGAGCATTTATGGATGGTTCCGTAATGGAAGGTGATCCTTACAAGATGATCGAGGGTATGGTGATCGCTGCCTATGCAGTAGGTGCAGAAGATGGTTATATTTATGTGCGTGCCGAGTATCCTCTTTCTGTACAGAGACTTCGAATGGCTATTGAGCAGGCAGAGTCCTATGGCCTTCTTGGTGATAATATCCTTGGTTCCGGTATTAATTTCCACTTACATATCAATCGCGGTGCCGGAGCGTTCGTATGTGGTGAAGGTTCTGCCCTGACTGCTTCTATCGAAGGCAACAGAGGTATGCCTCGAGTAAAACCTCCGAGAACTGTCGAGCAAGGTCTGTGGGGTAAGCCTACCGTTCTCAATAACGTAGAGACTTATGCCAACGTACCGAAGATCATCCTTCAGGGTGCTGACTGGTTCCACACCATCGGTACAGAGGGAAGCCCCGGAACAAAGACCTTCTCACTTACCGGTTCCATTGAGAACACCGGCCTTATCGAGGTGCCGATGGGAACAAGCCTCCGTCATATCATTTATGACATTGGCGGCGGTCTTAAGAGCGGTGCTGCATTTAAGGGTGTACAGATCGGCGGTCCTTCCGGTGGATGTCTGATCGACGATCAGATCGATCATCCGCTTGATTTTGATTCTGTTAAGAAGCTGGATGCCATCATGGGCTCCGGCGGACTGGTTGTTATGGATGAGAATACCTGTATGGTAGAGGTTGCGCGTTTCTTCATGAGCTTTACACAGCGTGAGAGCTGTGGTAAATGTGTTCCTTGCCGTGAGGGTACCAAACGTATGCTTGAGATCCTGGAGAGAATCGTCGCAGGTAAGGGTGAGCTTTCCGATCTGGATGAGCTGGAAGAGCTTGCAAACATGGTTCAGAGCATGGCCCTGTGCGGACTCGGTAAGAGTGCACCGCTTCCGGTCATCAGTACTCTGAAGCGTTTCCGTGACGAATATGTAGAGCATATCGTAGATAAAAAATGTCGTGCGAAGGTCTGCACGGCGCTCCGTCAATTCCATATCAATCCTGAGTTCTGTATCGGCTGCGGCAAGTGTGCAAAGAACTGTCCGACTGGTGCGATTTCAGGAAAGATCAAGCATCCACATGTAATCAACAATGACGTATGTATCAAATGCGGATCCTGTAAGGATAACTGTAACTTTGATGCGATTTATGTGGAAGCATAGAAGGGAGGATATCTTATGGGTACAATGACAATTGACGGAAGAAAAGTAGAATTTACTGACGAAAAAAATGTCCTGACAGTCATCAGGAATGCCGGTATCAATATCCCCACACTGTGCTATCATTCAGAGGTTTCCACCTTTGGTGCCTGTCGTCTCTGTACAGTTGAGGATGACAGAGGCAAAACATTTGCCTCCTGTTCCGAGCAGCCGAGAGACGGAATGGTTATCTATACCAACTCCGGTCGTATTAAGAAATATCGTAAACTGATCGTGGAGCTGCTTCTTGCAGCACATTGCCGTGACTGTACAACCTGTGTAAAGAGCGGCGAATGTATCCTGCAGGAGCTGGCACATCGCCTTGGCGTGCGGGATATCCGTTTTGAAAATACAAGAGAACAGCACGAGATCGATGACAGTTCACCGTCCATCATCCGTGATCCGAACAAATGTATCCTCTGCGGCAACTGTGTACGTGCCTGCGAGGAACTTCAGGGAATCGGAGCTCTTGGATTCGCATTCCGTGGAACAGAGGCCATGGTTATGCCTGCATTCAATAAAAAGATTGCTGAGACACAGTGTGTAAACTGTGGTCAGTGCCGTGTTTACTGTCCGACAGGAGCCATCTCCATTCGTACACATATGGATGAGGTTTGGGATGCACTTGCGGACAAGGATACCCGTGTGGTTGCCCAGATCGCGCCGGCAGTCCGTGTAGCAGTTGGTGATCACTACGGCCTCACAAAGGGCAGGAGCGTTATGGGCAAGATCGTCAACGCACTCCACAGAATGGGCTTTGATGAAGTATACGATACCACATTCAGCGCCGATCTTACTATTATGGAAGAGACCAAGGAGTTCCTAAACAGAGTGGAGAAGGGTGAGAACCTTCCGCTTCTGACCTCCTGCTGTCCTGCATGGGTGAAGTTCATCACAGATCAGTATAAGGAATATGTTCCGAACATTTCTACCTGCCGTTCCCCACAGGGAATGATGTCTGCGGTTATCAAGGAATACTTCCGTGATCCGGAGCATGCAGCAGGCAAGAAGACCGTTATGGTTTCCATTATGCCATGTACAGCCAAGAAGGCAGAGGCAATCCGCCCGAACAGCTTTACCGATGGCGAGCAGGATACCGATATCGTTATCACAACCACAGAGCTTCTCCGCATGATCGATAACTTTGGTCTTGATTTTGCAACACTGGATCCGGAAGCATGCGATATGCCGTTTGGATTTGGTTCCGGCGGTGGCGTTATCTTCGGTGTTACCGGTGGTGTTACCGAGGCAGTTCTTCGAAGACTGAGCCCGGATCACAGCAAGGAAGCCATGCATGAGATTGCAGAGTGCGGTGTTCGTGGTGAAGAGGGAATCAAGGAATTTACCGTACCGTACAAGGGAATGGATATCAATGTATGTGTTGCCAGCGGCCTTGCAAATGCAAGAACCGTTATGGAACGTGTGAAGAACGGTGAGGCAAACTATCATCTGATCGAGGTTATGGCATGCCGCCGTGGATGTATTATGGGTGGAGGTCAGCCGACCAGATCCGGTGACAGAACCAAGGCAGCCAGAGCAAGAGGTTTGTACAATGCAGACAATACCATGATCATCAAGAAATCCGATGAGAACCCACTGGTTCTGGAGCTTTATGAGGGACTCCTCAAGGGCAAGGAGCATCATCTGCTTCATAATGAGTTCTATATTAAAGACTGATATGAGGAATACAAAGAGCTGCTGTTCCCGGTGAACAGCAGCATATAAGAAGCCTTCCGGGCATATACTGTGGTATGCGGGAACTGTCTTTTTTAAGATGTTTCCCGGAACTTACAGGCCAGTATATGCAGGGAGGCTTTTTTATATGGAAAACTTTCAGGTTTACCGTGATATCCAGGCGCGGACGGGCGGGGATATCTACATAGGGGTTGTGGGACCGGTCCGTGCAGGAAAATCCACATTTATCCGGAGATTCATGGAGCTGGTGGCACTGCCTGCGCTTAGTGAGGGGAAAAGAGCAGAGCTTCAGGATGAACTGCCGCTCAGTGGTGCCGGGAAAATGATCACAACCGTAGAACCAAAATTCATTCCAAAAGAAGCGGTGGAGGTATCCATAGGGGAAAACCAGAAGATCCGGGTGAAGCTTATTGACTGTGTGGGCTTTCTGGTAAAGGATGCATCTGGAAATGTGGAAGAAGGCAGGGAGCGGATGGTCAAAACTCCCTGGCAGGAAAAAGCAATCCCGTTCCATGATGCAGCCCGCATTGGAACGGAAAAAGTGATCAGCCAGCATTCCACCATTGGGATTGTAGTCACAACAGACGGAAGCTTCGGGGAGATTCCCAGAGAAAATTTTATCCCGGCAGAGGAACAGACCATAAAAGAACTGAAAGTCCAGGGAAAACCCTTTCTGATCCTGGTAAACTCCCAGACTCCCTACAGTGAGGAAACCGGAAAAACTGTAAAACATCTGGAAGAGAAATTTGGAGTATCCGTTCTGGCAGTCAACTGTGAACAGCTTCGAAAAGAGGATGTGACCAGAATCCTGGAGAAGATCCTTTATGAATTCCCGGTCAGTGAGATAGAGCTTTTTGTTCCCAGATGGGTGGAGATGCTTTCTCCGGAACATGAGGTAAAGGCGGCTCTGTTAAATGAGATTCGGGAAAAGATGACCAAACTTACTCATGTGCGTGATGTAAGCAGAGAATCAGTATATCTGGAAAGTCCATATGTGGAAGATACATTGCTTGAGCAGGTCAGTCTTTCCGATGGAAAAGTCCGTATCCGGATCGCAGTAAAAGACATTTATTATTATCAGATGCTCAGTGAAATGAGCGGGATATCCATGGAAAGCGAATATGAACTGATCCAGACCATAAAAGAGCTTGCCGGTATGAAGGAACAATTTGTAAAAGTCCAGGCTGCCCTGGAAGCGGTAAAAGGAACAGGGTATGGGGTTGTGGTGCCTGAGCTTTCCGAGATCACTATTGAGGAACCAGAGGTGATCCGTCAGGGAAATAAATTCGGAGTAAAGATCCGGTCAAAAAGTCCGTCCATTCATATGATCCGGGCGGGAATCGAAACGGAGATCGCTCCGATCGTTGGTACAGAACAGCAGGCGGAGGACCTGATAAAGTATATCAGAGAAAGCCCGGAGCGAGGGGAAAGTATCTGGGAGACCAATATTTTCGGAAAATCCATCCAGCAGCTGGTGGAAGACGGAATCCGGAACAAGCTGGCCATGATCAGCGAAGAAAGTCAGGTGAAGCTTCAGGATACTATGAAGAAGATCGTAAATGACAGCAAAGGCGGACTGGTGTGTATCATCATATGAATGGAGAATAGAATTGCAAAGCAATTTTGTTCATGAGCATGTAACAAAGCGGAATGCGAATATCCTGTTTGTATCCTCTTTACAGTAAAAAAGGACGTTCTTCAGCAGACGTCCTTTTTTTGATGTTGTTTTTTCCATTCTGCGATAAACTGAAGCTGTTCCAGGTCAGATAGTTCCTGGGAAGCGGCGTCATTTCCTGCAGCGGCACAGCAGAAAAGAACAAAGATCTGGAGTCCGAAGAATACAAGAAAAAAGAGAAGCATAGAAAAACCTCCTTTATTTTTCAGATATGTTAAGTATTGGAGGAGATAATGTATTTTATACATTATATTGCAAGAAAATATAATTATCACCGGGTATGGAGATTTTTAAAACAGGAGGAAAAGAAACCATGAAAAAGAGAAGATTCGCACAGCTTGTTCTCATGATCACAATGCTGTTTTGCCTGACATTTGGCACAGTGTGTGCGCAGGCAGCAACAACAGCAACCACAACAACCGCAAAAGCAGCTGTTAAAAATGGCTGGAAAAAAGAGGGCGGACAATACTACTATTATGTGAAGGGAAAAAAAGTAAAGAATACATGGAAAACCGTGACTGTCGCTAATAAGACTACCGGCAAAAAAATGACATACAGATACTATTTTTCCAACACCGGAAAGGCTTATAAAGGTGGAACATTCTTCGGGGAGAACTATCTCCTTGTAAAAAAGATCGGCGGGAAATACTATGGATTTAACCGGTATGCACAGATGGTAAAAGGCGTTTATTATTCCGCATATGGACAGTCCAGAGCCGGATTTTATGCTTTTAATACAAAAACTGGTGTATACGATGCTAGAACATCTTCAAGAATAAGGAAAGCATTTGTAAGAGAAAAGAGTTCTGCAGCACTGCGGAAAGTCCTTGGCAGACCTCTTCGTACCAGAAAGACAGATGGCTGTTATGGTGACGGACAGGAATATCTGTTGGAATACACAAGATTCTGGGTCAAAATACATACAAAGACAAAAAAGGGAAGGAAATCGTACTGGACGTGATCAGCAAATAAGGTTCCTGCCGGTGCCAGAGCAGTTCAGTGCGAGATCCAGGGAAATCTGGAAAAGATCACAGGCTGTATTGAAGAAAAATATCTGGATACAGACAGCAGGATTTATATAAGATTGAACCATGATAAGATTTATGAAGCATTTCCGATGGATGTTTCCACAGAAGATGGAAAAACGGACAGTAGCGGTTTTTGCTTATATCTGGACCGTTCACTTCTTGCAGCAGACGGAAATCAGATCGAAATTCTTACAGGCAACAAAGATTCAGCCCGTATAATAGGCGGACTGACGCTATAAAGGAGGACATAAGAAATGAGAAAAATAACAGTACAGGTGCTTTTAGGGGCAGCATTGATCGCAGCGATGTGTCTGGGGGCACCGACAGCTGCTTTTGTAGGCGAGACAACGACAAAGGAGGAAACCGCAGAGCTTCAGGATGCAAAAGAGGATGACAGCAAAAAGAAAGACTCCAAGGATGCTGCAGGTCAGGATCTAGTGATCACCATAATGGACAATCAGATCCAGAAAACAGTTAATTTCCGTACAGGAAGAGGAAACTAAATAAAATATACAGCAAAGATCCCGGGGATTCAGATGTAAGATCCCGGGGTCTTTTTATATAAAACGAGTAGCGGGAAAGATGTCCGCAGAATAAGCTAAAGAAAGGTCAGCTGTCCGACGGGAGAGCTTTGGAAAGGTATAAAAGGATGTATACAGGAAAAGGGATAGGCGTGGCGGTTCTGGACACCGGTATTTTTCCTCATATAGATTTTGGCAGCCGTATTTCCGTGTTTCGTGATTTTACAGGAGTCAGACGCAGCCCATATGATGATAACGGACATGGGACTCATGTCAGCGGGATCCTTGCAGGGGACGGAACTGCATCAGGTGGAAAATATAAAGGGGCTGCACCTGGCTGCAGTATCGCTGCTCTGAAGGTTCTGGATCGTTTCGGGAACGGAAGCAGGGAGGATGTGATGCGGGCATTTCGGTGGATCATGGAGTTTGGAAGCATTTATCATATCCGTATCGTTAATATTTCAGTGGGAACAACATCCCGGGATCATAAGGAACAGACAGATCTTCTTGAAGGAGTGGAAAAACTTTGGGATCTGGGATTTGTGGTGGTAGCTGCAGCAGGAAATCAGGGACCGGGGGCCGGCACGGTAACAGCACCGGGAAGCAGCCGGAAGATCATTACCGTAGGCTCCAGTGATATGCTGAATGGCAGAAAGGCAGTTTCCGGAAGAGGCCCTACTTTTGACTGTGTGTGCAAACCGGATCTGGTAGCGCCGGGAAGCCAGGTCATTGCCTGTGCACCGGGACTGCCGTACTCATATGGGCTCAAAAGCGGAACCTCCATGTCGACGCCTCTGGTGTCAGGAGGGATCGCCTGCCTTCTGGAAAAAGATCCCCGGCTTTCTAATGTAGAGGTAAAGATGTTGTTAAGAGAAAATGCAGAAGATATGGGACTTCCCAGAAATCAGCAGGGATGGGGGAAATTTAACTGTGAAAAACTGTTGGCAGGCTGAATTATTATACAATTCTTATAAACATAGTGTGGTAAAGCACAAAAGCGTTGACGGAACCGGAAAATATGAGTACAATGTACAGTAAAAGTGCTGAAGAAAGATTCTAAAGGAAAGAGTACCTGGAATCCGAACAGGAGAATAAACCTCAAAAGGAGAAAATAATATGGAAAAAATCAAAATGCAGACACCTTTAGTTGAGATGGATGGAGACGAGATGACACGTATCCTGTGGCAGATCATCAAGGATGAACTTCTCACACCGTATCTGGAACTGAATACAGAATATTATGATCTTGGTCTTGAGCACAGAAATGAGACAGATGATCAGGTTACCATTGATGCAGCAGAAGCAACCAAGAAATACGGAGTAGCCGTAAAATGTGCCACGATCACGCCAAACGCAGCCAGAATGGAAGAGTATGACCTGAAAAAAATGTACAAGAGTCCAAACGGAACGATCCGTGCTATTCTTGATGGAACTGTATTCCGTGCGCCGATCGTTGTAAAGGGAATCGAGCCATGTGTAAAGAATTGGGTGAAACCGATCACACTTGCACGTCATGCATATGGAGATATCTATAAGAATACAGAATTTTATATTGACAAGCCGGGAGATGCATATCTTGTATTTGAGGGCGAAGACGGAGAAGAGCGTAAGGAGCTGATCCAGCATTTTGATGGAGCAGGTGTTCTCCGTGGCATGCATAATCTTGATGATTCCGTAAAGAGCTTTGCGAGAAGCTGCTTTAATTATGCACTGGACACAAAGCAGGATGTATGGTTCGGAAGCAAGGATACCATTTCCAAAACATACGATGGAAGATTTAAAGAGATTTTCCAGCAGATCTTTGATGCAGAGTTTAAGGATAAATTTGAGGAAGCCGGCCTGACCTATTTTTACAGTCTGATCGATGATATCGTAGCCCGTGTTATGAAGGCAGAAGGCGGTTTTATCTGGGCATGCAAGAACTATGACGGAGATGTTATGAGCGACATGGTATCTTCCGCATTTGGCTCTCTTGCCATGATGACCTCTGTACTGGTATCCCCGAAGGGATATTTTGAGTATGAGGCTGCCCACGGAACAGTTCAGAGACACTATTATCGTCATCTTGAGGGAAAAGAAACATCCACAAACTCTGTTGCAACGATCTTTGCATGGACAGGAGCTCTCCGCAAGAGAGGCGAGCTGGACGGAAATGAAGCACTTGCTGATTTTGCAGGAAAACTGGAAAAAGCAACACTGGATACCATTGAAAGCGGAAAGATGACCAAGGATCTTGCACTGATCACTTCCCTGAAAGAGGTACAGGTATTGAACAGCAAAGAGTTTATCCTTGCTGTAAAGACAAAACTGGATGAACTGATGGCATAAATAACAGGAATTTCAGAATTTCAAGTAATTTCATAAAAAATAAAAAACTGCACCGGAAGATCCAGGGATGGATCACGGTGCAGTTTTTTTATGAGGGATATATATGGATCATCTGATCTCTGTCAGATCGAAGCGTTCATGGCCTGCTGTACATGTTCCACAAGGATCTGCCGGACCTGGGGATATTCGCCAAGTCCCTTCAGTACAGGGGTGACTTCATATCCTTCGGAAGAAAGACGGTTCATCCAGGAGTCCGGATCTGCACCGGCCAGATCGTTCTGTGCATGGTCGCCGGCTACGATCATGAAAGGCGCCAGCACGATCTTTTTCGGATGAAAGCTGTCGGCAGCCCGGAGAAGGGAGTCCAGGGCCGGATAGGCTTCTACAGTTCCAAGAAAAATATTTTTATGTCCGGTATCTTTAAAACGGTAATCCAAAGCAGCGTAAACCGTGTTTGCGTAGTGTTCTGTTCCATGTCCCATCAGTACAAGTGCAGTGTCCGGATCCATGTCCCGGAATTCATCTGCAACTACCCGGACGATCGCCTGGTTATCTTCTTCTGTTGTGAGAAGAGGATTTCCGAAAACAATACTGGAAAAACGGTCACGAAAAGAAAGCGCATCGGCTTTCATCTGATCATTTTCGATACCGTTGATCACATGAGTCGGCTGTACGATCACATCGGTGATACCATCCAGAAGCATCTGTTCCAGAGCCTCCTTTACCGTGTGGATCGTAAGACCGTCCCGCTTTTTCAGTTTGGCAATGATCATTTTGCTTGTCCATGCACGGTAGGTGGGACAGGCCGGGAATGCATCGGCAATATCGTGCTCGATGGCCTCGATGGTAAGCTTACGGGTGTTTTCATAGCTTGTGCCGAAACTTACTACTAGGATCGCTTTTTTTGAAGCTGAGTTCATACGGGGATTTCCTCCATCCTGATAATTATGGTGATTATGATAAACTCTTTATATTTCTCCGCTGGAATATAAAGATGATCCGCAATTTCTACCATAAGATATTATAAAAGGGAGGGCTGACATTGTCAATCGTAGTTGACTTTCCTTACGGAAATGTTTATCATTATAAAAGATTGTGGAAACAAAGGAGAAACGTAGGACATGAGTATATTCATGATTGGAATCGATCATAATATGGCACCTGTAGATGTCAGAGCGCAGTTTGCTTTTACCCGTAAAAATACCGGAGAGGCGCTGCGCAGGCTGAAAGAAGAAGCTGGGATCTGCGGGTGTATTATTCTGTCGACCTGTAACCGGCTGGAACTGTGGGTAAGTACTGCAGATGAGGAGAAGCCGGACCTGTATCAGTGGCTCTGCTCGTTGAAAGGTGTGCAGGGAGAACAATACCAGAAGTATTTTACCAGCAGAGAAAACGAAGAGGCGGTGGAACACCTGTTTTATCTTACCAGCGGACTGAAATCCCAGATCCTGGGGGAAGATCAGATCCTGACCCAGGTAAAAGAGGCGTTGAGTATGTCAAGGGATGAGTTTACCACAGACAGTGTTCTGGAGGTGCTTTTCCGTATGGCGGTAACTGCAGGCAAGAAGATCAAAACGGAAGTGCCGTTTTCCCATGGAAATCCTTCTGTGATCCATCAGGCCATCCGTTTTCTGGAAGAGGGCGGTTATCATGTTCGCAATAAAGTCTGTATGGTGATCGGAAACGGTGAGATGGGGAAGATGGCTGCCCAGACACTGCGTGAAGCAGGAGCGGATGTGACGGTTACGATCCGTCAGTACAGAAGTGGTGTTGTGAGCATTCCTGTTGGATGCAGCAGGATCAATTATGGTGAGAGAATGGATTATCTGCCGGAGTGTGACCTGGTGGTCAGCGCAACAGCAAGCCCCAATTATACACTGACGGAAGAATTGTTTGAGGATGTACGTGTGGAACGACCTATGATCCTTATCGATCTGGCAGTTCCAAGAGATATTGATCCGGAGATCCGAAAAAAAGATAACATCACACTTTATGATATGGACAGCTTCCGAACCGGCGAGACACCGAAGGAACTTGCAGATAACCTAGAAGCAGCAGGAGCCATTGTGAAGGCCCAGATGAACGAATTTTTCCAGTGGCTGGAAGGTCGTGATATCATCCCGCGCATCCAGGAGATCAAAGCGGATGCTGTGGAAGATCTGAACCTGAGGATCGAAAAAATCTTCCGGAAAACTCCTATGGAGGATTCAGACAGAGAAAACCTGAAAAAAGCAGTGGATACTGCAGCCGGAAAGGTTGTGAACAAGCTGATCTTCGGGCTTCGGGACAGTCTGAACCAGGATGCTTTTCTGGAATGTGTGGAAGGACTGGAGAAACTTTATGAAGAATAAACCTTATTTCCCCATGTTTATAGACCTGTCCGATAAAAATATCGTTGTGGCAGGTGGTGGTAATATTGCTACCAGAAGAATAAAGACTCTTCTGAAATTTACAAGAAATATCACGGTAGTGGCTACAAAAGTGACCCAGGAGCTTATGGATCTTGGGAAAGCAGGAACCGTGACTCTGTATATCCGTCCCGTGAAACGTTCTGATTTTGCCAACGCATATATGGTGATCGCAGCCACCAATGACTGGAAGCTGAATGATGAGATCCACCGTGTCTGTAAGGAGGAGGGCATTTATGTTAATGTAGCCTCCGACCGGGAAGCCTGTGATTTTTATTTCCCAGGCGTATATATGCGGGATGAAATGGTAGTTGGAGTTACAGCCAGCGGACTGGATCACAAAAAAGCAAAGCGTGTAAGGGAAGAGATCCAGAATGCGCTGGAAAAAGTACTGGGAGAGCAGGATGAAGATGAAGAGAGATAAGATCGTGATCGGCAGCAGAGAGAGTAAGCTGGCAGTGCTGCAGAGCGAAATGGTCCGTGACTACATAAAAGAAAAAAATCCGGATCTGGAAGTGGAAATCCTCACTATGAAAACTACCGGGGATATCATTCTGGACCGTACACTGGATAAGGTTGGTGGAAAAGGGCTTTTTGTAAAGGAGCTGGATAAAGCACTGATAGATGGAAGAAGTATTCTTTCTGTACACAGCCTGAAAGATATGCCTATGGAGGTTCCGGAGGAGCTGCCGCTTCTGGCTTTTTCCAAAAGAGAAGATCCGAGAGACGTACTGGTTCTTCCTGAGGGAGCTTCTGAACTTGATAAAAGCAAGCCCCTTGGATGCTCCAGCTTAAGGAGAACTTTACAGCTTAAAAAACTGTATCCGGATATGGATGTCAGAAGTATCCGCGGAAATCTTCAGACAAGACTCCGGAAGCTGGATGAAGGACAGTACAGTGCATTGATCCTGGCTGCTGCCGGCCTTAAGAGACTTGGACTGGAATCCAGGATCAACCGGTATTTTACAGCAGATGAGATCATTCCGGCTGCTGGTCAGGGAATCCTTGCTGTACAGGGAAGAAAAGGGGAAGCTTATGATTTCCTGGAGGGCTACTGTGATAAGGAGGCCTGGACCGCGGGAAGTGCGGAGCGTGCTTTTGTAAAGCTCCTGGATGGAGGGTGCTCTTCTCCGGTGGCTGCCCATGCGGAAATTCTCGGGGATGAGATCTATCTCAGAGGGCTTTATTATAATGAAAAAGACGGTTCCTATGTAACAGGAACACTGCGTGGCAATAAGGCAGATGCGGAAAGCTTAGGCAGGGAACTGGCAGAAACTCTTCGGAAAAAAGGAGAAAACAGATGAAAACAGGAAAAGTATGGCTGGTAGGAGCGGGTCCTGGCGATATCGGCCTTTTTACATTAAAAGGCCTCAAAGTGCTGGAACAGGCAGATGTGGTCGTCTATGACAGTCTGGTAGGTCAGGGAGTTCTGTCAAGAATCCCGGAAAATGCCAGGCTGATCAATGTAGGCAAACGTGCCAGTCACCATATCATGCGTCAGGAAAATATCAATCAGGTACTTCTTGAGGAGGCACAGAAGGGTCTTCGTGTGGTGCGCCTGAAAGGCGGAGATCCATTCCTCTTTGGAAGAGGAGGAGAGGAGCTGGAGCTTCTTCGGGAGAATGGGATCCCTTATGAGGTTGTTCCGGGTGTTACTTCCTCCATTGCAGTACCGGCATATAACGGGGTTCCGGTAACACACAGGGATTTCTGTTCTTCAGTCCACATCATTACAGGACATAAGAGGGCCGGAGAAGAATATGATATAGACTTCCGGGCACTTGTTGATACAAAGGGAACGCTTGTATTTCTGATGGGCGTGTCCGCACTTCCGGATATCTGCGAGGGTCTGATAGGTGCAGGAATGGAAAAGGACATGCCTGCGGCGATCCTGCAGAAGGGAACTACAGCAGGTCAGAAACGGATCGTAGCAACAGTTTCTACCCTGGAAGAAGAGGTGAAACGCCAGGGGATCGAGACACCGGCGATCATTGTGGTGGGTAAGGTATGTACACTGGCAGAGAAGTTTGGCTGGTATGAAGAACTGCCGCTTTCAGGATGGAAGGTCCTTGTCACAAGACCGAAAGAGCTTGTTTCCAGAACTGCGGACAAGCTTCGTGAAAAAGGCGCGGAGGTTCTGGAGCTTCCAGCGATCCGTACTGTCCCCATGGAAGACCAGAGCCGTCTCTATAAAGCGCTGGATCACCTGGAGGAATATCAGTGGCTTGTATTTACCAGCCCTACAGGTGTAAGGGTATTTTTTGAAGAACTGATCCGCCATGGAAAAGATATCCGTGCCATGGGAAATGCCCGTCTGGCCGTGATCGGGGAGGGAACAAAAAAGGCCCTGCAGGAAAGAGGATTGCTGGCAGATTTTGTGCCGTCGGTATATGACGGGGATACTCTTGGAAAGGAACTTTCAGAGCTTCTTTCCGGTGGAGAAAAGATACTTATCCCGCGGGCAGAAAAGGGTAATGAAAAGCTTACCGCATTTCTTGCACAGGCAGGCGCTGTGGTCGAGGATGTTCCGACCTATCAGACTCTTTACGAAAAGAGCCAGCTCATCGATGAGAAGAAGGAATTTGAAACAGGACAGATCAGCTGTGCGGTGTTTACAAGTGCCTCCACTGTGAAGGGATTTGTAGAGGGAACAAAAGGACTGGATTATTCAAAGGTTAAGGCGGCCTGCATCGGCAGACAGACGAAGGCAGCAGCTGAGAGCTTTGGAATGAAAGCATATATGTCAGAAAAAGCCACCATTGACAGTCTTGTCAAGTTGGTGGAGGATATGAAAAGGAGCGAATGATCATGGAACTGACAAAAAGACCAAGAAGATTAAGAGGTAGCGAAAACCTTCGTAAGATGGTACGTGAGACAAGAATGGATAAATCTTCTCTTATGTATCCTATGTTCGTAATGGAAGGAGAAAATAAGGAAGAAGAAATTCCGTCCATGACCGGGCAGTACCGTTACAGCCTGGACCGTCTTCCGTATAAACTGGAACAGCTTTCCAAAGCCGGTGTAGGCAGTGTGATGTTTTTTGGTATTCCTGACCATAAGGATGAAGTGGGCAGCGGTGCCTATGATCCGGAGGGAATCGTTCAGAGAGCTCTTCGTATTGCAAAAGAGAAATTTCCGGAGCTTTATTATGTAACAGATGTATGCATGTGTGAGTACACTTCCCATGGCCATTGCGGCGTTCTCTGCGGTCATGATGTGGACAATGACAAGACATTGGAGCTTCTCGCAAAAACAGCACTTTCCCACGTGGAGGCAGGTGCAGATATGGTTGCTCCTTCTGATATGATGGATGGTCGTGTTGCAGCGATCCGTCAGTGTCTGGACAAGGCAGGGCATTATACAACACCGATCATGTCCTATGCAGTAAAATATGCTTCTGCATTTTATGGCCCGTTCCGTGAGGCAGCAGATTCTGCTCCGTCTTTTGGGGACAGAAAAAGCTACCAGATGGATCCGCACAACAGCAGAGAAGGGCTGAAAGAGGCACTTGCAGATGTGGAAGAGGGTGCAGATATCATCATGGTAAAACCGGCTCTTGCATACCAGGACATGATCTGGCAGGTAAAGGAGATCACAAACGTTCCGGTTGCCGCATACAGTGTCAGTGGTGAGTATGCAATGGTAAAAGCAGCAGCTGCAAACGGCTGGATCGACGAAGAAAGGATCGTGGGTGAGATGGCTACAGGAGCATTCCGTTCCGGTGCGCAGATCTATCTTACCTATTATGCGGAGCTTCTGGCAAGACTTATGGATGAAGGGAGGATCGGCTGATGACAAGATCAGAACAGTTATTTGAGCGTGCGGTAAAAAGAATCCCGGGAGGCGTAAACAGCCCGGTAAGATCTTACGGAGCTATCGGTGAGGCACCTCGTTTTATTGAAAAAGCAGATAAATGCTACATCTATGATGTAGATGGAAACCGTTATGTGGATTACATTGATTCCTGGGGCCCGATGATCCTGGGACATAATTTCCCGGAGATCCGCGAGAGTGTGATCAAGGCCTGCGAAAATGGCCTGAGCTTTGGCTGTGCTACAGGAATCGAAGTAGAGATCGCAGAATTTATCTGTGAACATATTCCACATGTAGATATGATCCGTATGGTAAACTCAGGAACAGAAGCTGTTATGAGTGCCATCCGTGCAGCAAGAGGTTTTACCGGAAAAGACAAGATCATCAAATTTGCAGGTTGCTATCACGGACACAGTGACTGCCTTCTGGTAAGTGCCGGCTCCGGTGTCATGGCAAGTGGTATTCCGGATAGCGCCGGTGTTCCGAAGGGCTGTACACAGGATACCATGACGGCTACCTACAATGATGCCGCCAGTGTGGAAGCACTTCTCAAACAGGAAGAGGGAAATGTGGCAGCCGTGATCGTGGAGGCAGTAGGAGCAAACATGGGTGTGGTTCCTCCGAAACCAGGCTTCTTAAAGCGGCTTCGTGAGCTTTGCGATGAGCACAATTGTCTGCTGATCTTTGATGAAGTGATCACAGGCTTCCGACTTGCCTTTGGCGGAGCAGCAGAGTATTTTGGTATCCGTCCGGATCTTGTCACTTACGGGAAAATAATCGGCGCAGGAATGCCGGTAGGCGCTTATGGCGGACGTAAGGAGATCATGGATCTGATCTCACCGTGTGGTCCTGTATACCAGGCAGGTACCTTAAGCGGAAACCCGGTTGCCATGGCTGCAGGTTTCACACAGCTGAAATATCTCTATGAGCATCAGGAAATCTACAAAGATCTGGCTGCCAAAGGTGAGAAGCTTTACGGCGGCTTGAAGAAGATCGTGGAGGAAAAAGGTCTTCCATATCAGGTAAACTATGATTCTTCTCTGGCAAGTATTTTCTTTACAGACCAGGAGGTAAAAGACTATGTTTCTGCAAAAACATCCAACCTGGAGCTTTTTGCAAAATATTTCAAGGGAATGCTGAAACGAGGCATTCATCTTGCACCTTCCCAGTTTGAGGCGATGTTCCTTTCCACAGCGCATACAGATGAAGTAATTGATGAAACTCTGGAAGCAATGAGAGGCGCTTTGGGAGATCTGTAAAGAGGCGTAATGGATGCGCAGGAGCCGATCCATTTGCGTGGATCATGTGTGAACGCCATAGTGAACGGTAGCTTTGCATAAAAAATTGCACAAAAGATAACAGGATGGTAACTTGTTCTTGCAGAAGCTTTGTGATAAAATAAACACAAAAATACGTAACCAATGTAAAAAGCAGGAGGCCAGAACTTATGGGAAAAAAGAAGTACGTGGCTTACGTGGGAACATATACCCATGGAACCAGTAAGGGAATTCAGGTATACGATGTAGATGTAGAAAAAGGAACACTCACAGAACGAAGCGAAGTGGAAGTTAGCAATGCTTCTCATCTGGCAGTATCAAAAAACGGTAAATATCTGTATTCCATTGAGGATGAGGGTGTAGCTGTATTTGAAAGAGACAAGAACGGTGATCTTACCCGCCTCAACAGTGTGGATATCAACGGAATGCGAGGCTGCTATCTTGCAACAGATGTGGACGGAAGATATCTTTATGTGGCAGGGTACCATGATGGTAAGGTAACGGTTGTACATACACATAAAGACGGCCGTCTGGGAAGTGTTATGGACGGCGTTTTCCACAAGGGACTTGGAAGCGTGGCAGAGCGTAACTTCCGTCCGCATGTTAATTGTGTACGTCCGACACCGGATAATAAGTATCTCTGTGCGGTAGATAATGGTATCGATCAGGTTAAGATCTATCGTATCAATAAGAAGAAAGACAAACTGGAGCTGGTTGACATTCTTCGCTGCCCGAGAGAGAGCGGCCCTCGTATCATCCGTTTCAGTGATGACGGAAGATTTGCATATCTTCTTTTTGAGCTCAGCAATGAGGTGAAGGTATACAGCTATGACGGAAGCGGTAAGAATCCGGAATTTCAGCTGCTTCAGAGCATTACCACTCTTGGAAAAGAGGATTCCAATGATGCGCTCCATAACGCAGCTTCCGGTATGTCTCTTTCTGCGGACGGTAAATATCTTTTCTGTACAACAGCAGGGGAAAATACTGTGACTATGTATGCAGTAGACCAGGAAACAGGCCTTCTGACCAAGAAATTTACACTTCCGATCAGTGGTGATTACCCGAAGGATCTTATGATCTTCCCGGATAACAAGCATATTGCTGTTGCCAATCATGCCAGCAACAGTATTACCGTTTTCACTGTGGATTATGAAAAGAATATCATCATGATGAACGAAAAACCAAGAAAGATCGAGACACCGAACTGTATCCATATCTGGCCGGTACCGGATACATGGGAGCAGTTGGATTAAGAACAGGATTGATCAAAGTAAGTCTTGTACAGGCAGACAAAAACAGACTCAGGGACGAGTAGGAACTTTCCCTGAGTCTGTTTTTTTGCGCATTTATATTTTTTTATCTGACAGGTCAAAATGTGAAATTACCGCTGATAAAATTCGTGGATACGATCCATCCGTGCACTCATATTGTTAAAAAGTGCATCTGTAATGGTAAGTGCTGCCATAGCTTCCACAACGACTACTGCACGCGGTACGATCACCGGATCATGCCGGCCCTTGATCTCAAGCTCCAGGTTTTCTCCGGTGTTGGTCACAGTAGACTGAGACTGACTGATGGAAGGAGTAGGTTTGATATGTGCACGGAGAATGATATCGCTGCCATCACTCATACCGCCCATAATACCACCTGCGTGGTTGGAAGTTTTGGAAATAATGCCGTCTTTTTGTACAAAACCGTCGTTGTCTTCGGAACCGGTAAGACGTGTCACGTTGATGCCGTCACCGATCTCAACAGCTTTTACAGCACCAATGGACATGATCGCATGAGCGAGGGTAGCATCCAGCTTGTCAAAAACCGTATCGCCCAGACCGGCAGGAACGTTTTTGATGCGGCATTCGATCACACCGCCGGCACTGTCCTGACTGTTCAGACATTGTTCGAGATAGGCAGATGCCTTTGCGGCTGCGTCGGCATCTGGCATGCAGAGTGCATTATTTCGGATCTCTTCTTCTGAGAAGGACCGGATCTCTACAGGACCGATGGATCTTGCGTAGGTAGTAAATGTAATGCCAAGTTCGTTTAACAGCTTGATGGCAATGGCACCGGCTGCCACACGTCCGGCGGTTTCTCTTCCGGAGGAGCGTCCACCTCCACGGTAATCACGGAATCCGTATTTCTGGTCAAAGGTAAAGTCTGCGTGACCGGGACGATAGGAGTATGCGATATTTCCGTAATCTCTGGAACGCTGATCTGTATTGCGGATCAGAAGAGAAATTGGAGTACCGGTAGTCTTTCCTTCAAAAACTCCGGAAAGGATCTCCACCAGATCTCCTTCCTTACGGGCAGTTGTATAACGGCTCTGACCGGGCTTTCTCCGGTCAAGAAAAACCTGGATATCTTCTTCGCAGAGAGAAAGACCTGCGGGACAGCCGTCGAGAACGGCACCGATAGCCTTGCCGTGAGATTCTCCCCAGGTGGTAACCACGAATTTTTTTCCGAATGATGACTGACTCATTTGTATAACTTCCTTTCGTTGGAATTCTGGAATCATTATATAGGAAGCCGGAAAAAATGTAAAGAACGTGGAAGGCAGAATAAATTTTTATGTAAAGATCATGTGAAATTATTTAAAAGCTCTTTTAAAAAGAAAAGGTATGAATTGACAAAGCTATTTTGACTATTTATAATAAAAAAGAATTTTGCCCTGGCAAAAGAAAAGCAAGAGAAGGGAAGTGGGAATCGTGGTAAGGATTTACAAGACAATAGACGGAGCCATCCACCAGATACAGGAACCGGAGGAAGGCTGCTGGATTGCGCTGACGAATCCGACGGCAACAGAGATTTTTGAATTTTCCGAGAAGTTTGATATAGAGGTTGACGATTTACGATCCCCTTTGGATGAGGAAGAACGGTCACGTATCGAAGTTGAGGATAATTATACACTGATCCTGGTTGATGTTCCTATGATCGAGGAACGTAATGACAAGGACTGGTATGGGACAATACCGCTTGGCATCATTGTGACGGGGTCTATGATCTTTACCATCTGTCTAGAGGACACACCGGTTCTTACCAGATTTATGGAGGGAAGAGTCCGGAGCTTTTTTACCTATATGAAGACCCGTTTTATCTTTCAGATCCTTTACAGAAATGCGAGCATGTACCTGCGTTATCTGCGTATCATTGACAAAAAAAGTGAGCAGGTGGAAGAAAAACTGCATCTTTCCACAAGAAATGAAGAGCTGATCGAGCTTCTGGAGCTGCAGAAATCCCTGACTTATTTTATCACATCACTCCGGTCCAATGAGGTTGTGCTGGAGAAGCTTCTGAAGATAGACAGCATCAAGAAATATCCGGAGGACACCGATCTTCTGGAGGATGTCATCACTGAGAATAAGCAGGCGATCGAAATGGCCAATGTGTACAGCGGTATCCTGAACGGAACTATGGATGCTTTTGCATCGATCATCTCCAATAATATGAATATCGTTATGAAGGTACTGGCAATCATTACTATTGTCATGAGTATTCCGACTATTGTGTTCAGTGCTTACGGAATGAATGTGGCTGGTTCCGGTATGCCCTTATCAAGGAGTCCATTGGGATTTCTGATCATTATCCTGATTTCTGTGGCAATCAGTGTTGTGGCAGCGATCATTCTTTCCAAGAAGCGATTTTTCTGATTTTCAAAAGTTTTCTGAAAGGAGATTTTAATGAAATTTATTGACAAACTGGAACGTAAATTCGGAAGATTCGGGGTTCCGAATCTGACTGTTTACATCATCGGATGTTATGTGTTGGGGTATTTTCTGGCTATGTTTGCTCCGGGAGTTTTGAACATGCTGAGTCTTGATATGTCCATGGTCATGAAGGGACAGATCTGGAGACTGGTGACATGGGTGATCTATCCGCCGTCCAGTGTGGGAGGAACTGGCAATCTTGTGATGTTCCTTCTCGCAATCTTTTTTTTCTATTATCCGATCGGTACTTCACTGGAACGTACCTGGGGAACTTTCCGGTACACATTGTATATTTTTTCAGGTGTTTTGTTTACTGTGATCGCAGCAGTACTTTTACATGTATTTACAGGTGGTTATGTGGTTATGAACGGGATCGCCTATTCTCTTGGCGGAAATATTTTTACCACATATTATATCAGTCTTTCTATTTTCCTTGCCTATGCAGTCACATATCCGGATCTTCAGCTGCTTCTTATGTTTGTGATCCCGATCAGGATGAAATGGATGGCCTTTGTATACGGACTGTTCATTGCGTGGGATATCGTATCTTATCTTCGAGTCGGGCTTTGGGTAGGTGTAGTACCGATCGTAGCATCACTTTTAAACTTTGTGATCTTTTATTTCAGTACCCGTGATATGAACCGATACAATCCGAAAGAGATCCACAGGAGGCAGCAGTTTAAGAAGGCTGTGGCTCCTTCCAGAACAGGGTCCGGTCCGAATGGGATCGCCAAGCATAAATGTGCGATCTGCGGACGTACCGAAAAGGATGACCCAAACCTGGAGTTTCGTTTCTGCTCAAAGTGCAACGGAAATTATGAATATTGTCAGGATCATTTATTTACACATAAACACGTACAGTAAAACGCACAAACGAAGGAGAACATTATTATGAAAAAAACTAAGATTATCTGTACACTTGGACCTGCCAGTAATAACAGGGAAACTCTGAAGGCTCTTATGGAGAATGGAATGGATATTGCCAGATTCAACTTTTCTCACGGAGACCACGAGGAGCAGAAGGGCCGTGTGGATATGATCAAGGAGCTTCGTGAGGAGCTTGATATGCCTATTGCCATGCTTCTTGACACAAAGGGACCGGAGATCCGTACCAGACTTTTAAAGGACGGACAGAAGGTTAAGCTGGAAGCGGGAAAACAGTTTGTACTTGGAATTGGCGATTTTGAAGGCGACAGCACAAAGGTTGCTATCACATATGAGACACTTTACAAGGATGTAAAACCGGGAAACAGGATCCTCATTGATGATGGTCTGATCGAGTTGGAGGTTAAGGCGATCAAGGGAACCGATATTGTCTGTGATATCTTAAACGGTGGTGAGCTGGGAGAGAAGAAGGGTGTAAATGTTCCCTATGTAAAAGTAAATCTTCCGGGAATCACAGAGCAGGATAAGAAGGACATTATCTTTGGTATCGAGCAGAAATTTGATTTCATCGCGGCATCTTTTGTTCGTTCCGCAGAGGTGATCCGTGAGATCCGTAAGCTTCTGAATGATAATGGTGGAAAGGATATCGGTATTATCGCGAAGATCGAGAATGCAGAGGGTGTTGAGAATATTGATTCCATCATTGAAGCATCTGACGGTATTATGGTTGCCAGAGGAGATCTTGGTGTGGAGATTCCTGCAAGCCAGGTACCTCACATTCAGAAGGAGATCATCCGTAAGTGTAACGAACATTATACACCGGTTATTACAGCAACACAGATGCTTGATTCCATGATCCGTAATCCGCGTCCTACACGTGCAGAGGTAGCTGATGTTGCCAATGCGATCTACGACGGAACCGATGCGATCATGCTTTCCGGAGAGACAGCAGCTGGGAAATATCCGGTTGATGCTCTTAAGATGATGGCAGATATCGCAGAGATGACAGAGCCGCATCTGGATTATAAAGTGTTTATTGAACATCGTTCCATGGATGGAAGAGAGAAGATCTCCAGTGCAGTGGCACTTGCAACGGTGCGTACTGCAAAGAACCTGAAGGCGAACGCTATCGTAACACCGACAATGAGTGGAAATACAGCCAGACTGATCTCCAATTTCCGCCCGAAGGTTCCAATCTATGCGATCACACCAAACTCAACCATCCAGCATAAACTTCAGCTGATCTGGGGTGTAACACCTCTGAAAGGATATCAGAGAGATACCACGGACCATATCATGTCTCAGGCTATGAATGTTGTCCGCAGCCGTCATCTGATACATAAAGGAGACCTTGTTGTATTTACAGCAGGAGACCCTGCGACCAACATGACAAACGGTCGTGGTGCAGTGACAAATATGATGCACGTGATCGAGGCAGAATAAGACTGAGTTTTCTTCGGGAACAGCAGTCGGAAAAACAGGAGATGCAGTTATTATGAAAAAAGAACCATTTGTGACACTTGAGAAACTTAACGAAATTACTGAAAAGTTTCCGACACCCTTCCATCTCTATGATGAGAAGGGGATCCGTGAGAATGCAAAAGCCCTGAAAGAGGCCTTTGCATGGAACAAAGGATTCAAGGAATTTTTTGCGGTAAAGGCAACACCGAATCCATATCTGATCAATATTCTGCAGGAGTATGGCTGTGGCTGCGACTGCTCCTCAGAAACAGAGCTTATGATGGCCAAGGCAGTAGGCTGCAAAAAGGGCGATATCATGTTTTCTTCCAATGACACACCGGAGAAAGAGTTCAGATATGCAGATGAGATCGGTGGGATCATCAACCTTGATGACATTACACATATTGAGAGCGTAGAGAAAGCTCTCGGAAAAATCCCGGAAGTGATCAGCTGCCGTTACAATCCAGGTGGAGTATTTAAGATCAGTAACGGTATCATGGATAATCCCGGAGATGCAAAATACGGAATGACTACCGAGCAGATTTTTGACGCATTCCGTATCCTGAAATCCAAAGGTGCCAAAGAGTTCGGAATCCATGCATTCCTTGCAAGCAACACAGTGACCAATGATTATTATCCAATGCTTGCAAAGGTTATGTTTGAGCTTGCCGTGAAGCTTCAGAAGGAGACAGGTGCACACATTAAATTCATCAACCTTTCCGGTGGTATCGGAATTCCTTATAAACCGGATCAGGAGCCAAATGATATCCGTGTGATCGGTGAGGGTGTCCGCAAGGTTTATGAAGAAGTACTTGTTCCGGAAGGAATGGGTGATGTTGCGATCTATACAGAGCTTGGCCGTTTCATGATGGGACCGTATGGCTGCCTTGTCACAAAAGCAATCCATGAGAAACATACGCATAAAGAGTATATCGGCGTAGATGCCTGCGCAGTAAATCTGATGCGTCCGGCTATGTATGGTGCTTATCATCACATTACGGTTATGGGTAAGGAGAACGAGCCGTGCGATCATAAATATGATGTGACAGGTTCCCTCTGTGAGAATAATGATAAATTTGCCATTGACCGTATGCTTCCGAAAATCGACAAGGGAGATCTTCTTGTGATCCATGATACAGGTGCTCATGGTTTTGCAATGGGTTATAACTACAATGGTAAACTGAAATCTGCAGAGATCCTTCTTCATGAGGACGGCAGCTTTGAGATGATCCGTCGTGCCGAGACACCGAGAGATTATTTTGCAACCTTTGACTGCTTCCCTGTTTTTGAGAAACTTCTTCAGGATGAAGATGAACTGAAATAAAATAGCGAAAATATATAAAAACAGCCTTCTGTGCATCTTGTAATGATGCCGGAAGGCTGTTTTATGTTTAAGTATCTGGTAGGCATAAGATCGTGAGCAGGGCGGAAGGTGGTCAAATGCAGGGTTACTGCTTCCGGCTGCCGGAGATTTCTGCCAAGGCTTTTCTAAACTCAAAGAAAAACAGGATGGCAGTAAATGTAACGGCTAGGATATCCGCAACCGGCTCGGCCATATAAACTGCATTTGTCCGGTCAGCACGGAAAATATTGGGCAGGATATAGATCAGCGGGATGACCAGAATAAATTTCCGGACAATAGCCACAATGATGGAATCTTTGGCTCTGCCAAGGGAGATAAAGGTCATCTGGCAGGCAATCTGGATACCAAAGATAAACACAACTGCCATATAGATCCGGAGCGCTGTTTTTGTGAAAGCAAGTAATGTACTGTCCGAAGTAAACATTCCGGCAAAGATCTGCGGGAAGATCATAATGATCAGCCACAGGATCACGGAATAAGAAACACTTGTTTTTATAAGAAGCTTAAATGTAGAACGTACACGTTTTTCGTTACGTGCACCATAGTTGTAGCTGATGATAGGCTGTGCACCCTGACCAAGTCCCTGAAGAGGAAGCATGGCAAACTGCATGACGCTGGTAAGGATAGTCATGGCTCCTACTGCAACATCCCCGCCGTATTTTAAGAGGGAGGAGTTGTAGCAGACAGAGATAACGCTTTCACTGAGCTGCATGACAAAGAGAGAAGAGCCAAGAGCCATACAGGGCAGAATGATATCGGCTTTCAGTTTCATGGTGCTTTTCCGAAGCTTCAGGAAGGTCTTTTTTCCAAAGAGGAAGGAGAGGACCCAGATGCAGGAAAATGCCTGGGAGATCACTGTTGCCAGAGCAGCGCCCCGGACACCCATGTGGAATCCGAAAATAAAAACCGGATCCAGAATAATGTTGGAGATCGCACCGATCAATACGGAGAGCATTCCGGTTTTTGCGAATCCCTGGGCTGTGATGAAATTATTCATGCCAAGAGTCAGCTGTACAAAGATAGTTCCTACTGCATAGATATTCATGTAACCCACCGCATAGTCGATGGTGTTTGCACTGGCGCCGAATGCAAGGAGAAGGCTGCGGTTTCCGAGAAACAGGATAACAGTCAGGATCAGGGAGATGATGATCTGCATGGTGAAGCAGTTTCCGAGAGTCTGTTCGGCTTTCGACGTGTCATTTTTACCCATAAAGATGCTGGCTCTGGGAGCGCCTCCGTTTCCGACAAGAGCAGCGAAGGCAGATACGACCATAATAAGCGGCATACAGACACCTACACCGGTAAGGGCAAGAGCACCCTCTCCGGGAATATGACCAATATAGATACGATCGACGATATTGTAGAGCATATTGATGAGCTGTGCGGCAACGGTAGGAAGTGCAAGCTGCAGAAGAAGCTTTCCGACAGACTCGGTTCCTAAAAAGCTTTTGTCTTTTTCCATTTTTTTATTCCTTTCGTGTTTTTTGATAGTATATAATAAAGACCTGACAGATTTCTCCGTCAGGTCTTTTATGCGAATGCCGCTGGCCGGACTCGAACCGGCACGGATCGCTCCGCTTGATTTTGAGTCAAGTGCGTCTGCCAATTCCGCCACAGCGGCATAACCATTTATTATAATAGCACAGTATCAGGTGGCTTGCAAGGATTTTTTCAGAATAAAGGTATTATTTGGAAATATTTTTAATTCTAAAAAGTTTATGAAATCGGATGAGGCATCCTTGAAATTGACTGAAAAAAGTGGTAGAGTGTATTACAAGGCTGTACCACCTGATATAGCACTGTGGATATAGCAATATACTATAAGATAACGGAGGAGACTGCATGAATCTGAATTCAAAAAAACCAGAGAAGCGGCCGCTGTATGTATATTACATTATTGCGGTCGTAATTATTGTTCTGCTGAATGTTTTTGCTCTTCCTGCTCTTTCTGAGAGAAGTGTAAAAGAGACCGATTACACCACCTTCCTGAAAGCTGTAGACAGAGGAAAAGTATATGAAGCAACTATTAATTCTGATTATATCTATTATACGATGAAGGTAGATGGAAATGATGTCTATTGTAAGACGGTATCTGTAGAGGATCAGGATCTTGTATCCCATCTTTACGATGCGGGCGTAAGTATAGAGGGTACTGCACCTCAGAGACAGTCCCTGCTTTTATCTCTGATCCTGGGATATGTACTCCCGATCGCAATTTTTATTCTCCTGGGACGCTGGCTCAGCAAGAAGATGATGAGTTCCATGGGAAACGGAGGACCGGGAGGAATGATGTCCTTTGGCAAAAGCAATGCCAAGGTTTATGTGAAATCCTCTACGGGAATCAAATTTTCAGATGTTGCCGGTGAGGATGAAGCCAAGGAGCTTTTGACGGAAATTGTAGATTTCCTTCATAATCCGGAGAAATACAGAGAGATCGGTGCTTCCATGCCGAAGGGTGCCCTTCTTGTAGGCCCTCCCGGAACCGGTAAAACTCTTCTTGCCAAGGCAGTTGCCGGTGAGGCGGAGGTTCCGTTTTTCTCAATTTCCGGTTCGGAATTTGTGGAGATGTTTGTGGGTATGGGTGCTGCCAAGGTCCGTGATCTTTTTAAACAGGCCAATGAGAAGGCACCATGTATCGTATTTATTGATGAGATCGATACGATCGGCAAGAAACGTGACGGCTCCGGAATGGGCGGCGGAAACGATGAGCGTGAGCAGACACTGAACCAGCTTTTGACAGAGATGGACGGTTTTGACGGTTCCAAGGGTGTTGTGATCCTGGCAGCTACCAACCGACCGGATTCCCTTGACCCTGCACTTCTTCGCCCGGGACGTTTTGACAGAAGGATCCCGGTTGAGCTTCCGGATCTTCAGGGGCGTGAGGAAATCCTGAAGGTTCATGCCAAGAAGATCAAAATTGCGGATACAGTCCGGTTTGATGAAATTGCCAAGGCGGCAGTCGGTGCCTCCGGTGCGGAGCTTGCCAATATTGTCAACGAGGCAGCTCTCCGTGCAGTCCGCGACGGACGGAAATTTGCCACACAGGCGGATTTTGAAGAAAGCATCGAAGTTGTTATTGCCGGATATCAGAAAAAGAACCGTGTACTTTCCAATAAGGAAAAGCTGATCGTTTCCTATCATGAGGTTGGTCATGCACTGGTTGCTGCCAAGCAGACAGATTCTGCACCGGTCCATAAGATCACGATCATTCCACGTACCTCCGGTGCACTGGGATATACCATGCAGGTAGATGAGCAGGAACATTTCCTGATGACTAAGGAAGAACTGGAGAATAAGATCGCTACATTTACAGGCGGCCGTGCAGCGGAAGAGCTGATCTTCCATTCCATTACTACCGGTGCCTCCAATGATATTGAGCAGGCGACTAAGATTGCCAGAGCGATGATCAGCAGGTATGGTATGAGTGATGATTTTGACATGGTTGCCATGGAAAATGTAAGCAATCAGTATCTTGGCGGAGATGCAAGTCTAACCTGTTCCTTTGAGACGCAGACGCTTTTGGATAAGAAGGTTGTGGAGCTTGTAAGACGGGAGCATGAAAAGGCTACGAAGATCCTTACAGATAATATCGGAAAGCTCCATGAGATTGCCAAGTATCTGTATGAGCATGAGACGATCACCGGTGAGGAGTTTATGAAGATCTTGAATGAAGCGCCGGTGGAGATTGAGAATACACAGGAAAATTAAATATGTTGGCGGGAGGGACGCCGAAGGGAATACTTCTGTAAGGTCTTCGGCTTCCGTTGGGCGTTAGTTCTAAGGCCCTGAAAATCTGCTAAAACCATTAAAAAAAGTTCGGAACTCGCGGCTTGTTGCCGCTCAGACAGCCGAACTTTTTTTAATAACGCAGATTTCCAGAACCTAAGAACTAGCAGCCCTCCTCCAGAGACAGAGCCATACAGAAGTATTCCCTCCGGCTGTGCTCTGGCCATGTGGATTGCTTCTGACTAGTCTTTACCATATTTCCGGGTGTACCTTGGAACAGGTGAGTGCCAGACTTCCGGGGCCGATGTGGCAGGAGACGCTCAGGGAGAGAGGGAAGATGTTGACTTCACCGATATTCGGGAAGGTGGTGAGGACTTCTTTTCGGAATTCTTCGGCTGCTTCCAGGTTGTGGGAGTGGATGACATCCAGGTTGATCTTTTCTCCAAAGCGGTCTGCAATGTCATCTTTGATGGCTTTCGTCATAGTGTTTTTTGCCTGGGTCATGGTGCGGGCCTTGGAGAAGGCGTCCAGCTTTTCGCCCTGGATCTGCAGAACCGGTTTCAGACGGAGCATGGTTCCGATGGCTGCAGCTGCAGGAGTGATGCGGCCGCCCTGTTTCAGGTACTTCAGAGTAGCTACAGTGATATAGATGCTGGAGTCGAAGCGGGTTTTTTCCAGCCAGGTTCCAATTTCATCGGCAGAGAGACCGTTTTTAGCCTGCTGGATAGCCTCGATGGCAGAGTAACGTAAGGTTCCGGAGATCCTCTGGTTGTTTACGACACGTACACGGCCATCATAGTCTTCTGCAAGCATGCGGGCAGTCTGCATGGAACTGGAGAGACCGCTGGACATGGGGATATGTACGATCTCGTCGTAGTCTTTGAGCAGCTTGTCCCAGAGGGTAGTGACGGATTCCGGTGTGGGCTGGGATGTGGAAACTTTGCAGCCTGGATTTTGTTCAAGATGCTGAAAGAACTCTGATTGGTTCATGTCAATGTCTTCCAGATATTCCTTATCATCTATAAAAAACGGCATTGGAAGCATGTAGATGCCAAGGTCTTTTACCTGAGCGGGAGACATGCCGCAGTTACTGTCTGTAACGATTGCTATAGATTTCATAATGGTGATCCTCCTTGCCTGGATTTTCATATTTGGTCAGTTTTTCTGTTTTCTGACCGGGACATCTCAAGTATACCACAGGAAACCGCCCTTGTCATTCAACGTTTAATTCGCTATAATGATATAATATTCTGGGAAATATTTCCCCAGTCTGGGGCAAATTGTGAAGCGGGATCTCAGAAGAGGCTTATCATATGGGAGAATCCGCTGCTTTGAAAGAGAGGGAAAATATGAACTGTCGTATTGCAGAGGGAATGGTTAATAAATATATCGATCATACGTTGCCGTTGAATGATCTGGAGGATTTTCTGGAGCATATTGAGAAGTGTTCCTCCTGCTACGATGAGCTTGCCACATATTTCATTGTACATAAGGCCATGCAGCAGCTGGATGAGAAACAGGAAGATACTGTTCTGGATTTTAAGGAGCTTCTGGAAGAGGATATCCGAAAATCCAGAAGGTATATCCGAAAAAAGAAATTTCACAGAGCGATCGCTGCAGTGGCAGTCTGCGTTCTGATCGCGGCACTGGTGGTCTTTCTTGTTTTTGTGATCCTGGAACTGAAGGAGGGAATTTGATTTTGAGTGAAAAAATATTACTGATCGATGGTCACAGCATCCTGAACCGTGCGTTTTATGGTCTGCCGGATCTTACCAATGCAGAAGGACGTCATACAGGAGCGGTATATGGATTTCTGAATATTATGTTCAGGATCATGGAGGAAGAGAAGCCGGAGTATCTTACCGTTGCATTTGATCTGAGTGCACCTACGTTCCGGCATAAGAGATATGAAGCCTATAAAGGCACCCGAAAACCCATGCCGGAGGAGCTTCGGGAACAGGTTCCGCTGATCAAGGAGATGCTTTCTGCCATGGGAATCAACATCATGTCCCTGGAAGGCTATGAAGCAGATGATCTTCTTGGTACGGTCGCCAGAAGAAGTGAAGCAAAGGGTATGGATGTTACCATTCTTTCCGGAGACCGTGATCTTCTTCAGCTTGCCACAGATAAGGTGCTGATCCGGCTTCCGAAGACTGTCCGGGGAAAGACAACCATTGAAAACTACCATACAGCGGAAGTTCTTGAAAAATATCAGGTAACGCCGCCGCAGATCATAGAACTGAAAGCGCTGATGGGCGACAGCTCCGATAATATTCCGGGAATCCCGGGTGTTGGAGAGAAAACCGCGACCAAGATGATCGTGCAGTTCGGTTCCATTGAGAATGCTCATGAGCATCTGGAAGAGGTAAAGCCTAATAAGGCGAAAGAATCTCTCCGCGAGCATTATGATCTGGCACAGCTTTCCAAAGAGCTTGCAACCATCAACACAGATAGTCCGCTGGAATTTTCCTACGAAAAAGCGAAAGTGGAAAATCCCTATACTCTGGAGGCATATGAATTGTGTAAACGCTTGGAATTTAAGAACATGTTGAACCGTTTTGATCCGGCTACGACAGCAGATTCCTCCATGGAACTGGAATTTTTTACCTGTAATGACCTTTCCGGTGTGGAGGCACTGTTTGAAAAAGCAGCGCAGAAAGATCAGGTGGGTATTTCTGTTCTTGCAGATCTGGATCAGGTGTATACCGTGGGACTGGTCCTGGATGAAAAAGAAATCTATCAGATTCCGGTAGGAGGACTTCTCACAGGGGATTACCTTTGCGGAAAACTGAAAACTCTGGCGGACAGTACGGTGCTCTGTGCTATGGATATTAAATCAGTTCTCAAACATGTTTCCCTTGATGATCCGAAGAAGGTTTTTGATGCGGGGGTTGCTGCATATCTTCTGAACCCGCTGAAATCTTCCTATTCCCATGATGACATCGCCAGAGAATATCTGGATGGTATGATGCTCCCCTCAAAGGAAGACCTTCTTGGAAAGACTTCTCTGAAAAAGGCCTGGGAAGAGGAACTGGAATGCCTTGGAAATTATGCCTGCTATCAGGCGTTTGTGCCCTGCATGGCTCGAAAGGTTCTTCTTGAAAAACTGGATGAAACAGGCATGCGTAAGGTTTATGATGAGATCGAGCTTCCTCTTGTCTTTACCCTGGATTCCATGGAAAAATGGGGGATTTTCGTTAAGGGTGAAGAGCTTAAGAGCTATGGTGAAAAACTTAAAGTCCGTATCCAGGAGCTGGAAAAAACCATCTGGCAGGAAGCAGGGGAGGAGTTTAATATCAATTCCCCGAAACAGCTGGGTGTGATCCTTTTTGAAAAGCTGGGACTTCCAGGTGGAAAGAAGACCAAGACCGGCTATTCCACAGCGGCGGATATCCTGGATAAGCTGGCGCCGGATCATGCCATCGTAAAAGATATCCTGGAGTACCGCCAGCTGACCAAGCTGAAATCCACTTATGCAGATGGTCTCGGAAATGTGATCGGAGAAGATGGAAGGATCCACTCTACTTTTAATCAGACGATCACAGCAACCGGTCGTATCAGCAGCACAGATCCGAATCTTCAGAACATACCGGTCCGCATGGAGCTGGGAAGGCTGATCCGTAAGGTTTTTGTGCCGGAAGAGGGATTTGTATTTCTGGATGCTGATTATTCCCAGATCGAGCTTCGTGTGCTGGCACATATGTCCGGTGATGAAAAACTGATCCAGGCTTATCGTGAGGCGGAGGATATCCACCGGCTCACCGCATCCCAGGTGTTTCATGTGCCGCTGGATGAAGTGACATCTCTTCAGCGAAGAAATGCCAAGGCGGTAAATTTCGGAATCGTTTATGGGATCAGTTCCTTTGGACTGAGCCAGGATCTAAGTATTACCAGAAAAGAGGCAGCTGCCTATATTGAGAAATATTTCGAGACCTATCCGAAGATCAAGGGCTTTCTGGACGGTCTGGTAAAGGATGGCAAGGAACACGGTTATGTAACAACTATGTTCGGCAGACGAAGGCCCGTGCCGGAGCTGAGATCCAGTAATTTCATGCAGCGCTCCTTCGGAGAACGTGTAGCCATGAACTCTCCGATCCAGGGTACTGCAGCAGATATCATCAAAATAGCCATGAACCATGTTTATGAACGAATGAAAAAAGAGGGACTGCGTTCAAGACTGGTGCTGCAGGTTCACGATGAGCTTCTGATCGAGACAAAGAAAGAAGAGATCGAGGAAGTTTCCCGTATTCTGGAAGAAGAGATGAAGGGAGCGGCAGACCTTGCAGTGGAACTTGACGTAGATATGCACCAGGGTGACAGCTGGTATGAGGCGAAATAAATGAGAGTGATCGGAGTAACCGGCGGAGTAGGGGCCGGAAAAAGTACAGTACTTGGAATCCTGGAAGAAGATTTCCAGGCATATGTGATCCAGGCAGACCAGCTTGGTCACATTCTGATGGAACCGGGGGAAGAATGTTACGATGCGGTGATCGCATTGTTTGGAAAAGAAATCATAAAAAAAGATAAAACTATTGACCGGAGACGGATTTCTGATGTAGTATTCACAGATAAGGATATGCTTTTGAAATTAAACGGGATCATCCATCCGGCTGTAAAGCAGAGAATCCTAGATCTTCTTGGAGAACAGAAGGAAGCCGGAAGAGAGATCTGTGTTGTGGAAGCTGCTCTTTTTCTGGAAGAGAATTATCAGGAATTCTGTGACGAAGTCTGGTATGTGTATACAGAGGAGGAAATCCGGATCCGTCGTCTGATGGAAAGCCGTGGCTATTCCAGAGAGAAATCTCTTGGCATTATCCGAAACCAGGTATCTGACCAGGTTTTCAGAGAACATACGGATTATGTGATCGAGAATAATGGAGATCTGAAGGGTACCCGGAGACAGATCAGAGAAGGGATAGAGAGAAATGAGACTTTGTAGTATTGCCAGCGGAAGCAGCGGCAACTGTATTTATGTGGGATCTGAGGAGGCACATGTTCTGGTAGATGTGGGGATCAGCGGGAAGAGTATCGAAAAAGGCCTGAATTCCCTGGATCTTACCGGAAAAGATGTGGACGGTATCCTGATCACACATGAACATTCCGACCATATCAAGGGACTGGGAGTGATCTCCAGAAAATACGGAATTCCCATCTATACCACAGGTGGAACCGCAGATGCCATGCTTCGTATGAAATCCCTTGGAAAAATGCCGGAGGGACTGATCCACGAGATCCGGGAGGATGAGCCTTTTGAGATCAAGGACCTGACGGTAAATCCTTTTACCATTCCCCATGATGCTGCACAGCCGGTGGGTTACCGCCTGGAATGTGGAGAGCATTCTGTGGGCATTGCCACGGACCTTGGAAAATATAATGATTACATTGTAAAAAATCTGGAGAATCTGGATGCGGTGCTTTTGGAAGCAAATCATGACATCCGCATGCTTCAGGTTGGAAAATACCCTTATTATCTCAAACAGAGGATTCTGGGAGACCGTGGGCATCTCTCCAATGAGAATGCAGGACGTCTGCTCTGTCGGATCCTCCATGATAATTTGAAGGCGGTTTTTCTTGGCCATTTAAGCAGAGAAAACAACTATGAAGAACTTGCCTACGAGACTGTGTGCTCGGAGGTGACACTTGGTGACAACCCGTACCGTTCCAGGGATTTTAAGATCCAGGTAGCGAAGAGGGATCACATATCAGAAATAATCACAGTGTAGAAAGGAAAAAACGATGAAGAAGACAATTATCACAGTAGTAGGAAATGACACAGTAGGAATTATTGCAAAGGTTTGTACATATCTTGCAGAGAATCAGGTTAATATTCTGGATATTTCTCAGACCATCGTTCAGGGTTACTTCAACATGATGATGATCGCAGACACAGCAAAATGTGAAAAGGATGGCGGTGAACTTGCAAAAGAGCTTGAAAATCTGGGCAAGGAGATCGGTGTTGTGATCCACTGCCAGCATGAAGATATTTTTAACATGATGCATCGAGTATGATCAAGCAGCGAATGCGGATTGCCAATGCATATGATATCTACTTTACATCAATCATCAGGGAGAAAATAAAATGATCAATATTTTTGAGGTAAACGAGACAAATAAAATGATCGAGCAGGAGAATCTGGATGTGCGTACCATCACCATGGGGATCAGCCTTCTGGACTGTATCGATCCTGACCTGGATGCACTGAATCAGAAAATATACGAAAAGATCACCACAAAGGCCAGAAATCTGGTAGCTACCGGTGATGAGATCGCAACCGAGTACGGTATCCCGGTTGTAAATAAACGAATTTCCGTAACACCCATTGCTCTGGTTGGCGGGGCTGCATGTAAGAAACCGGAGGATTTTGTGACCATCGCAAGAACGCTGGATAAATGTGCCAAGGAAGTTGGCGTTAACTTTATCGGCGGATATTCTGCACTGGTAAGCAAAGGAATGACTCCGGCAGAGGAGCTTCTTATCCGCTCCATTCCTCAGGCAATGGCAGAAACAGAGCGCGTCTGCAGTTCTGTAAACGTTGGTTCCACCAAGACCGGTATCAACATGGATGCCGTAAAGCTGATGGGCGAGATCATCCTCGCAACAGCAGAGGCTACTAAGGACCAGGATTCTCTTGGATGTGCCAAGCTGGTAGTATTCTGTAACGCACCGGATGATAACCCGTTTATGGCAGGCGCGTTCCACGGTGTCACAGAGGCGGATTGCATCATCAACGTAGGTGTCAGTGGCCCTGGCGTTGTAAAGAAAGCTCTGGAGCAGGTTCGTGGCGAGGACTTCGGAACTCTCTGCGAGATGATCAAACGTACCGCATTCAAAGTTACACGAGTTGGACAGCTGGTTGCACGTGAGGCATCCAAGCGTCTTGACGTGCCGTTTGGTATTGTGGATCTTTCTCTTGCACCGACACCGGCTATCGGTGATTCCGTAGCTGAGATCCTGGAAGAGATCGGCCTTGAGAGGGCCGGTGCACCTGGAACAACTGCAGCGCTTGCACTTCTCAACGACCAGGTGAAGAAAGGCGGCGTTATGGCAGCAGCTGCTGTGGGCGGATTAAGTGGTGCCTTTATTCCTGTCAGCGAGGATCAGGGAATGATCGATGCGGTAAACGAGGGAGCGCTTACTCTGGAGAAGCTGGAAGCCATGACCTGTGTATGCTCTGTTGGTCTGGACATGATCGCAGTTCCGGGAGATACCAAGGCGACTACACTGGCAGGTATCATTGCAGATGAGTCTGCTATCGGTATGGTAAATCAGAAGACAACTGCAGTACGTCTCATCCCGGTTATCGGTAAGGGTGTGGGCGAAACGGTTGAGTTCGGAGGTCTTCTTGGCTATGCTCCGATCATGCCTGTAAATTCCTTCTCCTGTGATGCATTTGTACAGAGAGGTGGAAGGATCCCGGCACCGATCCACAGCTTTAAGAATTAATTTTATTTTTGGGCTTGACAGACTCACGTTGATGTGCTAAAGTAAACACAACTTAAAAAACAAACCAGTGAGAAAGAGAAGTAAACATTTCAGGAAGCTTCACAGAGAGCGGTGATGGTGGAAATCCGCAGGGGACCAGATGTTGAATGGACTTTCGAGGGCGGCCCGAACTATTTATCTGTACAGTAGGCGCCGACGGGAACCGAACCCGTTACCAATGAGGAGTGTATGTTAGTACACCGGAAAGTGGACGATTCGTCAATTTGAGTGGTACCGCGATAATAAAGAACTTTTATTACCGTCTCAAGCATGATATAAGCTTGGGACGGTTTTTGTGTTACAGGAAAAGCGATTCTGTCGCATGAAAGTTGTTCCGGAAAAGCAGACCGCAAGGTGTACAAAAGGTAATCATAAGCGGAAATAAGAAGGGAGAACAAAACCATGAAAAAAAGAATGTTAGTGATCGCAGCAGCAGTAGCAGCAACAACTATGATGATGACAAGCCCGGTTATGGCGGAAGATTTTAAAGTGGGCATCTGCAATTATGTAGATGATGCTTCCCTGAACCAGATCGTAGACAACATCCAGTCCCGTCTGGAGGAGCTTGGCAAAGAAAAGGGTGTCACATTTGATGTGTCTTATGATAACTGTAATGCAGATGCCAGTGTTATGGAACAGATCATTTCAGATTTTCAGGCGGATAAGGTTGACCTGATGGTTGGTGTGGCTACACCGGTGGCAATGCGTATGCAGTCCGCTACAGAGGGAAGCGATACACCGGTTGTTTTCTCCGCAGTATCTGATCCGGTTGGCTCCGGCCTTGTAGATTCTCTGGATGCTCCTGGTGCAAATATCACAGGAACCAGCGATTACCTGGATACTTCTTCTATCATGAAGCTGATCCAGGCACAGAATCCGGATGTAAAGAAGATCGGTCTTCTCTATGATGTAGGACAGGATTCCTCCACAACAGCGATCCAGGAAGCAAAAGATTATCTGGATAAAGAGGGAATCGAATATGTAGAGCGTACCGGAACCACTACCGATGAAGTCCAGCTCGCAGCAGATGCACTGATCGCTGACGGTGTGGATGCCGTATTTACACCTACGGACAACACCATCATGACAGCAGAGCTTTCTATTTATGAAAAATTCATCGATGCAGGAATCCCGCACTACACAGGTGCCGACTCCTTTGCATTAAATGGTGCCTTTGTAGGATATGGTGTTGATTATGCAAATCTGGGACAGAAAACAGCCGATATGATCGCTGACATCCTGATAGATAATGCGGATCCGTCTAAGACAGCTGTTGAAACCTTTGACAATGGTACTGCAACAGTTAATACAGAAACCTGCAAGGCACTTGGACTTGATTTCGATACCGTAAAGAAGGCATTTGAGCCTCTCTGCACACAGGTAAATGAGATCACAACTGCAGAAAGCTTTGATGAAGTAGAATCAAAATAAATTAACCGCTCACTTTTGTGAGCAGTTATGAAATAAATCCAATTGGAGGAAATCACTGTGACGATTGCAACTATGCTCTCCCTCGGGGAGACTGCCCTGAAGCTTGGACTGATCTGTTCTCTGACAGTTCTTGCTTTGTTCCTTAGTTATTCCATGCTGAATGTCTGCGACCTTTCTACAGATGGCTGCTTTACCTTCGGGGCCGCTGTAGGAGCCGTAGTTGCTGTAAGCGGACATCCGTTTCTGTCCATTGCGGCAGCCATGGCAGCAGGTGTTACATCAGGATTTGTAACGGCTATCCTGCAGACGAAGCTGGGAGTAGACAGCCTGCTTGCAGGTATCATTGTAAATACTGCATTATATTCCGTAAATATCGCGGTCATGGGAGGGTCATCCCTGATCAATATGAATCGGACGACCACAGTATTTACCATGATGAAGGATGCGCTTGCAGGTACACCGTTAAAAGGCAGGGAAGATATCCTCATTGCAGCCATCGCAGTGATCCTCGTGATCGTATTTCTGGTATTCTTCCTGAAAACAAGACTTGGCCTTGCGATCCGGGCAACCGGAAATAATTCTGATATGGTAAAATCTTCCTCCATCAATCCGGTCTTTACAACGGTGATCGGCCTTTGCGTGGCAAATGCATTTACCGCACTTTCCGGATGTCTTCTGTCTCAGTCACAGAAATCCGTAGATATCAACATCGGTCAGGGTATGGTCACCATCGCACTGGCATCCTTGCTGATCGGAGGTACTCTTCTCGGACATGGAGGAATTTTTGTGAGAGCGGTGGGAATGGTGCTTGGTTCCTTTATCTTCCGCCTTGTGTATACCATCGCACTTCGGTTCAATATGCCGGCATTTATGCTGAAGCTGGTATCCTCTGTGATCGTTGTTCTTGCAATTTCCGGTCCGTATCTTAAGAAACAGTGGCCGCAGATCCGAAGAAGAATGACTCATACAAAAGGAGGAAGATGATTCATGCTGAAAATCAGCCATATTTCAAAAACATTTAATCCGGGAACCGTAAACAAAAAAAAGGCGATCACAGATCTTTCCCTGGAACTGAAAAAAGGCGACTTTGCTACGATCATCGGTTCCAATGGTGCAGGAAAATCAACACTTTTTAATGCGATCTGCGGTGATTTTCTTACAGATGCCGGTTCGATCGAGCTGGATGGCAGGGATATCACATTTATGCCGCAGCATGCACGCGCAAAAGAGATCGGACGTCTTTATCAGGATCCGATGCGTGGTACTGCACCGGGAATGACGATCGAAGAGAATCTTGCACTTGCAGCCGGCAAGGGTGGGTGGCTTTCCCGCACGACCCGGCAGGAAAAAGAGCGTTTTCGTGAGGAATTAAAGAAGCTGGACATTGGGCTGGAAGAGCGGATGAGCCATCCGGTAGGTCTTCTTTCCGGTGGACAGAGACAGGCGCTGACGCTTTTGATGGCAACCATGAATCCGCCGAAATTACTTCTTCTGGACGAGCATACGGCAGCCCTTGATCCGGGAACTGCTGAGAAAGTCCTTAATCTCACCAGACGGATTGTGGAAGAAAATCAGCTGACCTGTCTGATGATCACACACAATATGCAGTCAGCAATTGATCTTGGTAACCGTATCCTGATGATGGACTCCGGCAATATCGTGTTGGATATCGGAGGGGAAGAGAAGAAGGATATGACCGTGGATGGCCTTCTTGAGAAATTTAAAACGGGAGTGGGCAAGGCTTTGGATAATGACCGTATTCTTTTGTCTGAATAAACGGAATAAATAATGAAGAACCGTTACCGATCATGTGTAAAGTGGAAAATGAATAGCTGCTTTACACCGGTGATGGTTCTTTTTTTATGAAAATTCTTGAGTATGTCACGTTACCGTGATAAAATAAATGAAATCACTTTGTGATTTCATTTATGAGCAAGTAGCGAAGCGGATTGCGAATATCCGTTTAATTTTATTATGGAAGAGGGACGAATGACATGCAGTTTTCAAAAAGACTGGACCGATTTGGAGATGAAATTTTTGCTGCTCTGAACAACCGGCGTATGGAGCTGGAAGCACAGGGCATGAAGATCTATAACATGAGTGTGGGAACTCCGGATTTCAAGACTCCGGAATATATCAAGAAAGCTGTAGCGGAAGCAGCTATGGATGACAACAACTGGAAATACAGTCTCCGCGATTTGCCGGAGCTTCTGGACGCAGTCTGTACTTATTATAAAAAACGTTTTGATGTGGAACTGACACCGGATATGGTAATGACTGTTTATGGAAGCCAGGAAGGAATGGGGCATCTTGGCATGGCGCTTTGTGATGAGGGAGATACAGTACTTCTTCCGGATCCGTGCTATCCTGTATTTGCAGCAGGAAGTCTGATGGCAGGAGCAGTTCCTTACTATTATCCGCTGGTTGCAGAACATGATTTTCTTCCCTATGTAAAGGGAATTCCGGAAGAAATAGCGAATAAGGCTAAATATATGGTAGTATCCCTGCCGTCCAACCCGGTAGGAAGCATTGCCACTCCGGGACTTTACGAAGAAATCGTGGAATTTGCGAAAAAATATGATATTCTGATCATTCATGATAATGCGTACAGCGATATTATTTTTGACGGGGCATTTGGAGGAAGTTTTTTGGCCACTCCGGGAGCGAAAGATATTGGAGTGGAATTTTTCAGTCTTTCCAAATCCTTCAATGTTACAGGCGCAAGACTTAGCTTTCTGGTAGGCCGTCCGGATGTGATCGCAGCGCTTCGCAAATTGAGAAGCCAGATCGACTTCGGCATGTTCCTGCCGCTTCAGAAAGCAGCTATTGCAGCACTTCAGGGACCGCTGGACAGCGTAAAAGAACAGTGTCAGAAGTACCAGGAGAGAAGAGATGCTCTCTGCCAGGGACTTCGTGATATCGGATGGGAACTTCCAAATGGAAAAGGCACCATGTTTGTCTGGGCGAAGATCCCGGGTGGCCGCACCGACAGCATGGCATTCTGTATGGAACTGATGGAAAAGGCCGGCGTCATCGTGACTCCGGGAGCAAGCTTTGGTCCCCACGGAGAGGGCTACGTACGTTTCGCCCTGGTACTTCCGCCGGAGAAGATCCGGGAAGCAGTGGAAGCGATCCGAAAAAGCGGATTAAACTGAAGAACTGAAAGTTGTTCAAAATCCGATCTCAAGCCATGAAAAGATTACTTATCAGCGTTCAAGCCGCTGTGAATCTTAAATGATCCGCAGCGGCTTTTTCATCTCGTGGATGAAAGGCTGACCTGTTTTGTGGCAGAGAAGCATTTCGTAAAGATTGGAAGCCGCACAGGTTTCATTAAAAAATCGAAGCGCAGTTTCATCGAGGATCGCAGATGCATCGGCGGCTTTGGTGATCAGCGGGATCGAGGAGTTTTTCTTGATCTGTCTGAGAAACGGAGCGCTGTTTTTTTGAAAGCCAAGTACCCGGGCATAGGGAATGTGTCCGGGTGCTTTTGTTTTTTGGTCAAGAAAGATCTGGACAAGGCTGCGGCAGATAGCAGAACGGGTAATATCCCGTGTTTTCAAAAGATCCGCAAACTGGGAAAAACCTTCATATTGATTTCGGGATTTCAGGATACGCCGGATCAGTGCATCCGAAAGCTCCGGATACATTTTTAAAGTTTCTTCGGATTCCAGAAGCAGTTTGTAATGCAGAGGAAGATCCAGTACTGAGTCAGAAAGCCATGCTCCTTTTTTGAGAGAATCCAGGAATCCGGGAAGGGAAGCAGAAGGGATCAACCGGGAAAGATCAGCAGACTGCACAGTTCCTTCGGATTTTTTCATAAGGCTCCGGATGCCGGAAGCAGAGGGAAATTCTTCGTCGGAAAGAAGAGAAAAATCCGTATCATGATAACCACTTCCCTTTCTTAAAAGTGCATGAGGAAGGATACGGCTGTTAAGACGGAGAAGCGCTTTGCAGTATTCGATTCCCAGGATGTTATTGGGAGAAGAAAGAATGAGTTCAATATGTTCTGATGAAACGCCGAATGTGTTATGCACGGAAGTGGCTTTTTTTCGCATGTAACGGATCAAAGCACTGCTTCTTGCAGCAGGAAAACTCATTCCGGTACGAAGATTCTGCTGAAGGAGTTTGCGGTATTCAAACGGTTCCTTTACAAGAATCTGTGCAATATTCATAAGAGTCTCTGTATCTCCGCATTCACTTCCGAAACATAGCTCATCTACAACACCAAGCCCGTCAAGAAGGCTTACGCCACCTGCGGCAAATCCTTCCGCACTGGCCGTTGCTGTCTGTACCGGCATTTCCAGGATCAGATTGGCGCCTCCGAGAAGAGCCATCTCAGCCCGGAGATGTTTTTCCATAAGGGCAGGAGCCCCTCTTTGGACAAAATCCCCGCTCATGGCGATCACAATATAATCAGCACCAAGGATCTCCCGGGCATAGCGGATCTGGTATTCGTGACCTTTGTGAAATGGGTTATATTCTGCAATGATTCCAACAACTTTCATATAAAAAAGTACCTGCCATTTCTGAAAATTATAATGGTGCTATTTTAACATAAGCAATGTAAAAAGTTAAGCGGCATTCGAAATCTGTTTTGCTGCCATAAACCCGAATGCTGCTGTCCGCTCTGGGCACGGCAACACCCTTTGTGAGATACAGAAATTACGCAAATTTATGATCATGCGCCGAAATCCTCGGGTCATCTGTGATCTTTATCCACAAAAAACACATCGCAGAACATTGTCGGTAAACAGTAACAATTGCACTTCAAAAAATACGCAGTATAGCCATTTTCTGACAATGAAACGCTTGAAAAGAAAAGGGTAAGGGGGTATAATAAACATAGTGTAGTGCCCGAACAGACACTAGCGTTTTTGTTACATCAAGAAAGGAGCCATTTAATCATGGGATTTGTTGAACTGCTTAAAAAAAGAGCAAAAGAAAGCGTAAAAACAATTGTACTGCCAGAGACAGAGGATATGAGAACTCTTGAGGCAACTGACAAGATTCTGAAAGAGGGAGTTGCAAAGATCATCCTCATCGGTAATGAGGAAGAGATCAACAAGAAAGCTGCAGAGGGCGGCTTTGATATTTCCGGTGCACAGATCGTAGATCCGGAGAAATCTGACAGAACTCAGGCATATATTGATAAATTTGTAGAGCTGAGAGCAAAGAAGGGAATGACACCTGAGAAAGCGAAAGAGATCCTTCATACTCAGTACCCATACTATGGCGTAATGATGGTTAAGATGGGGGATGCAGACGGTATGGTATCCGGTGCATGCCATTCTACAGCAGATACACTTCGTCCATGCCTTCAGATCCTGAAGACAAAACCGGGAACCAAGCTTGTATCCGCATTCTTCCTGATCGTTGTTCCGGATTGCGAGTATGGTGCAAACGGTGCATTCGTATTTGCTGATTCCGGTCTGAACCAGAACCCGACTCCGGATGAGCTTTCTGCGATCGCAGCATCTTCTGCTGAGTCCTTTAAGCTTCTTGTTCAGGAGGAGCCGATCGTAGCTATGCTTTCCCACTCCACTAAGGGAAGTGCAAAGCATCCTGACGTAGATAAAGTCGTAGAGGCTACAAGAATTGCCAAAGAGGAGCATCCGGAGCTTAAACTTGACGGAGAGTTCCAGCTTGATGCAGCTATCGTTCCAAGCGTAGGCGCATCCAAAGCACCGGGAAGCGAAGTAGCAGGTAAAGCTAACGTACTGGTATTCCCTGACCTTGATGCAGGTAACATCGGATACAAGCTTGCTCAGCGTCTTGGTAAAGCAGAAGCATACGGACCTGTTACACAGGGTATCGCAAAACCTGTAAACGACCTGTCTCGCGGATGCTCTGCAGATGATATCGTAGGTGTTGTAGCGATCACAGCAGTACAGTGCCAGGCAGAGGATAAATAATTATTAAAAGATCAGGAGAGTTAAATCATGAACGTATTAGTTATCAACTGTGGAAGTTCTTCATTAAAATATCAGTTAATCGATTCTGAGACAGAGAATGTACTTGCAAAGGGTCTCTGCGAGAGAATCGGTATTGACGGAAGACTGGTATATCAGAAAGCCGGATGTGACAAAGAGATCACAGAGGCAGCTATGCCAACACATAAAGAAGCAATCCAGATGGTACTGGATGCTCTTACAAACGATAAAACAGGTGCAATCGGAAGCCTTAAAGAGGTTAATGCGATTGGACATCGTGTCGTACACGGAGGCGAGAAATTTGCTTCTTCTGCAGTGATCACAGACGAGATGATCAAAGCAGTAGAAGAGTGCAATGACCTTGCACCGCTTCACAACCCGGCTAACCTCATTGGTATCCGTGTATGTGCAGAGCTTATGCCAGGCGTACCACAGGTAGGCGTATTTGATACCGCTTTCCATCAGACAATGCCTGCTAAAGCATATCTCTATGGACTTCCGCTTGACTTCTACAAGAAATATAAAGTAAGAAGATATGGTTTCCACGGAACATCCCACAGCTTCGTATCCAAGAGAGCTGTTGATTTCCTTGGCCTTGACAAAGACAACTCCAAAGTTATCGTCTGCCACCTTGGAAACGGATCTTCCATCAGCGCAGTTGTAAATGGCAAATGTGTAGATACAACAATGGGTCTTACACCACTTGAAGGTGTTGTTATGGGAACTCGTTCCGGTAACATCGATCCGGCTATCATGGAGTTCATTGCTAAGAAAGAGAACCTGGACATTGAGGGCGTTATGAATGTACTCAACAAGAAATCTGGTCTTCTCGGACTTTCCGGCGGACTTTCCAGCGACTTCCGTGACCTCAACGAGGCAGCTGAAGGCGGAAACGAGGATGCAGCTAATGCCATCGACGTTCTCTGCTATAGCATCGCTAAATTCGTAGGCGGATATGTTGCAGCAATGAATGGTGTTGACGCGATCGTCTTCACAGCAGGTATCGGTGAGAATGCGATCCCGGTACGTGAGAAGGTTGTCAGCTATCTCGGATACCTTGGCGTAACACTTGACAAAGATGCTAACGGACATCGTGGCGAGGAAATCGTGATCTCCACACCGGACTCTAAGGTTAAGGTTGCAGTTATCCCGACAAACGAGGAGCTTGCAATCTGCCGTGAGACTGTAGCACTGGTATAATCAGCTGTTTCAGTACCGGTACAGAACCGTTCGGGCATGATCGGTAATCAGGCAGAATTATATATTACTGTGGATCAGCAGTATACATTCGGGGGGCGGACAATTAAAGGTCCACCCCCGTAATTTACCCCGAATTTCTGATTAAGCCAACAGTAACAAAAAATTAAAAAAATGTAATATTTTCCCGAAAATAACGTTGACAAATCACAAGACCATATGTATAATGGATTGAGTGTGGATAGGAGAGACTTATGCAGATTCATTTATTAGACATTTCTTCCTGTGATGGCAAGACGATCCAGGAATCAGTTATTCCTGAACTGGAGAAGATTGATTTTCAGATGGGAAGTTTTCCGGTACTTGCGAAGGAACCGGTAGAGCTTACGATCACCAATACCGGTGATAAGGTTCTTGAGCTTACAGGAACCGGTAAGATTACAGTGGGCATTCCCTGTGACCGCTGTCTTGAGACAGTAGCCGTCGAGATACCGCTGGAATTTAAGAAGAAGCTTGATATGAAGCTTTCTGATGAAGAGCGTGTCAATGATCTGGATGAAAGCAGCTATCTCACAGGTATGAACCTGGATGTGGACCGGTTGGTCTATCTTGAGGTATTGATATGCTGGCCTTTAAAGGTCTTATGTAAAGAAGACTGTAAAGGTATCTGCAGCCGCTGCGGGAAGAACCTAAACGAAGGTCCCTGCGGATGCAAGGAGGAGCCTAAGGATCCCCGCATGGCAGCTATCAGTGATATATTCAGTAAATTTAAGGAGGTGTAACCTATGTCCATTTGTCCTAAGAACAAATCTTCCAAAGCTAGACGTGACAAGAGAAGAGCGAACTGGAAAATGAGCGCTATGAACCTTGTTAAATGTAGCAAATGTGGAGCACTTATGATGCCACACAGAGTTTGCAAAGCTTGCGGAAGCTACAATAAGAAGGAAATCATCAAAGTTGAGGACTAATTTTAATTAGACAGTCAATATATGATGCGAAAAGAGTCTGGTATGCTGAGATAAGTATACCGGCTTTTTTTATACTCTGGGGGGAAATAAAAAAATATGAAACAGAACAAGAATCAGAAAAATACCGCCGTGAACCAGATCACAGAGGGTGTGATCTGGAAGCAGCTTCTGATATTCTTTTTTCCGATCTTGTTTGGAACTCTGTTCCAGCAGATCTACAATACTGCCGATACAGTTGTAGTAGGCCGCTTTGTGGGAAAAGAAGCATTGGCAGCAGTAGGAGGTTCATCCAGTATGATCGTGAATCTCATCGTAGGTTTTTTTGTAGGTTTATGTTCCGGTGCGTCTGTAGTGATTTCTCAGTTTTACGGAGCGAAAGACCACAAAAACCTTAAAAAAGCACTTCACACATCCATGATCTTCTGCCTGGCTGCCAGTATTATTGTGGGAACAGCAGGTTTTATCCTGGCTGAGCCGATCCTTCACCTGATGAAAACACCGGCAGAAGTAATTCCCGATTCTGTGCTGTACCTGCATATCTATTTTGCGGGAACATTTTTCAATCTGGTCTACAACATGGTATCCAGTATCTTAAGAGCAGTGGGGGATTCCAAAAGACCGCTCTATGTGCTGATCATTACCTGTTTGTTGAATATTTTGCTGGATGTTGTGTTTGTGGTGATCTTCCATATGGGAGTCCTCGGTGTTGCACTTGCAACAGTCAGCTGCCAGGCAGTCAGTGCCATCCTTGTAACCTGGTTCCTGATGCGCGCAGAGGATATTTATCGTCTGGAATTTCATGAGATCCGTTTTGATCTCCGGTCTTTGGGGGCTGTTCTCAGAATTGGACTTCCGGCAGGACTGGAATCGGTGATGTATAATATTGCCAATCTCACCATTCAGATTTTTGTCAATGAACTGGGGACTGACACAGTGGCAGCCTGGGGAACTATGGGAAAGATTGATGCGGTGTTCTGGATGGTATGCAATGCTTTTGCCATCTCAATTACCACCTTTGTGGGACAGAATTATGGTGCCGGAAAATACCACCGCATGCGAAAAAGTGTCCGCGTCTGTATGGTGATGGCATACATTTCGGCGTTTATTGTAAGCGGAGCACTTATTCTGTTCGCAAATCCGATCTACCATTTGTTTACAACCGATCAGGTGGTTGTAGACATTGGGGTGCATATGATCCGTTTCCTGATTCCGTCTTATGCCATTTATGTTGTGATCGGAATTCTTTCCGGAGCGCTGCGCGGTGCCGGAAGAGTACTGGTTCCGATGATCCTGACCTGTGGAGGAGTCTGTCTTTTACGTATCATCTGGTTGTTTGCCTTTGTAAGATCTCATCCGGGGATCGAAAGTATCATGCTCAGTTATCCGGTGTCCTGGATAATTACTGCGGTACTGTTTGTCATCTATTATTTTCGGCGATTTCCAGGTATGCAGAAAAAGAAATAACAATATATGAAAAGGTGCTGATTCTGTGCAATAGCAGTGATCAGCACCTTTGTTTTGTTCGAAAGATGTCGATTTATTACGTATAGATTTGATTGCCTGAAAGCTGAAAAAGAGGTATTCTGGATGCAGATAGATGAAACATATGTAATGGGGATGACCAGATATGTATAATCTGCAAAAAACAATACGATATGGTTTTTGGTTGATATTTGAAGTTATTGCGCTGTGTGTCGGTATGATTTATAGCACGAGAACTGTACGGGCTGAACCCGAAGTACAGCAGCCGGCCAGAAAGGTAACAGAAGTTGTTACTGAAAAATGGACTGTGATCAGTGGAAAACGTCTGGATCTTATCCTGAAATATATGGGAGATATAAATTTTGAAAAAGAAGGAATCAGTCTTCGTATCCCTGCTTCTGTGGCACAAAGTTGGAAGGTAGCAGAGAATGGTACAATACAGGCACTGGTACAAAAGGTTTCCAATCATTCATATGAAATAAAGATCTATAAAGGCACTCAGAAGATCACGGATATTCCGGGGAGCCGGATCATGATACCGGTAAAAGAGATGTTTCCCAACGGAGGTCCGGAAACTATGGAAATTACGGATTCCCGAGGAAGAAAACTAAAGACATTCTTGGATAAAAAGCAGGATCTTCTGATCGTTGACACGGACGAGACAGGAATCTTCTGCGTAAGAGGTCGGAAAATAGATGATGATATAGAAGAGAATCCTTTTGCAGTGGCAGTCCTGACGACAGCAACAATGATAACAGTGCTGATCGTAGGAATCCGAAGCAGATCCGGAAAGCGAGGTGACAGTCATAAAGGAGAAAAGTAGGCAATGGACCCTGATCTTTGGACTTACTGTGGTGTTATCTATGACTGCTTTTTTTATGATGTATCTCATAAATAATGAATATACAGCGAAAGGCGAGCAGCCCATTCAGGGAATCCTTTGTCTGGATGATAAAGATGCGGCGGCAAAGCTACATTATCTTGCCAGGGAATGGCAATATTTTCCGGGAAAGCTGCTTACACCTGAGATGCTGAAAAAGGATCCAGGATATTACAGTTGTTATATTTCGATCGGAGAGCGTAATGAAATGGAACTGGGGAATGAAGAGGCTTCTACGTATGGATGTGGGACATACCGGATGTTTCTGATCCTGCCCGAAGAGGAAAAAATCTGGGCTATATCTATGGCGGAGGTTTTTTCCGCATACCGAATCTATATCAATGGAGAACTGGCCGGGGAAGTGGGGGATCCTGACGAAAAAACCTATATGGACCGGGTCATGAACCGTGTTTTTGCGTTTCAGGGATCCGGGGTTGTGGAGATTGTCATAGCAGTAGCAGACAAAAGCCATATCAGATCCGGAATTCAGGCTATTCCGGTTTTGGGATCTCCGGTCCGTGTAAGCATACAGAGAGGACTGCGGGTACTCGGAAGCGGCTGTGCCATTGCGTTCTGTATCTGTATCATGTTTGGGACTCTTATGGTACATGTCAGAACCAGGACAAAAGAATTTGCTATTTTTAATCTGGTTTGTCTCTGTGTGGCAGGATATTCGTTATGCTCCCTGGTACATAATTTTTTTCTTCTTCCCACGAGGCCCTGGTATGCCCTGGAAACTATGATCTATTATCTGATCCTTTCCTGCATGATCCGGCTTGAGGATTGTATTATAGGAAAAAAAAGGGGCATATATCTGTTTCTTTTGATCGATCTCTGGATCGTAGTAGCTTTCTTTCTGGAGATTTTTGCGGATATACTTCCTTCAGCCAGGCTTCTTTATGATGTTGTCTGGATCAGTGAGGCAGTCAAATGGGTGGCAGCGATCTATATGCTGCTCAATACTTTTGGAGAAACAGATTGCAGATATGGAAAGATCGTTTTGGTGGGAACAACGATTTACGCCTGTTCCCTTGTGGCAGATCGGATAGGGTATCTTTATGAGCCGATTTTGGGAGGAGGTTTCCCGGAGACAGGTGGGCTGATACTGACAGCTGCGTTTGGCTGTGTTCTGTGGAGAGACCTGTCAGAAGCATATAAGATCCGTCTGACTTATGAGGTATACAGTCATCAGACTGAACTTCGTCTCCTTGCCCAGAAAAATCATTACGACCGATTAAAAGAACAGATGGAAGAAACCAGCCGTGTCCGTCATGATATGCGTCAGCACCTTCGTGTTCTGTCTGCATTACTGGAACGTGAGCAGTATGGAGAAATGCAGAAATACCTTTGCCGGTATACCCGTGAATTTCAGGAACGTTTGCCCTATCATTCTTACTGTAAAAATCAGGTTGCCGATGCGATCTTACATTATTATGAAGAACTATGCAGAAAAAACGGGATCGTTTTTCAGTGTCAGGTAGAAGCACCGGAAAAAACAGGGATCCAGGATACAGATTTTTGTCGTCTCTTTGGAAATCTTCTGGAAAATGCCATAGAAGCGGCACAGCTTTGTCCGAAAGGCAGTTCCAGATTTGTCCGTGTACAGATACGTACCAGAAATAATAAACTTCTTATAAAAGAAGAGAACAGCTGTACAGATCCCTTACGCAGAAATAAAACAGGATTTTTTTCAGGTAAGCATTCCGGACAGGGGATCGGAACTGCGTCGATCATGGAAATTGCGGCACGTTATGGAGGGTTTGCGGATTTTCAGTCTGAAAATGGCATTTTTAAAGCTGAGATATTTCTTCATCTGACGCAAAGAGATACTGAAGATAGGCTTTACGGATAGCAGAAGAGCCACGTTTCCGGATCTGGACGACCTCCCCGTTGTCCAGAAGAAAGCCTTCTTCAGAAGCTTCCTGTATACGGTCCATATTGACGACACAGCCACGGTAACAGGAGAGAAAATTGGGACAGTCCCGGATCTGCTCCTCAAATTTGTGAAAGGTAAGATAAGAACGGACCGGACCGGCGTCGGTATGAAGGCACACTGCATTTCGGAATGTATCTGCATATAAAATACTGCGCAGAGGGACCCGGATGGGAACCCGGTCAGAAACGACTTCAATGTAACGGGATGCCAGTAAATGCCTGGATTGAAAGGAATCCAGAATGGAACAGAGTTTTTCTGGCTGAAATGGTTTCAGAAGATAATAGGAGGCTCCTACATCATAGCTTTCCACAGCGAAATCACCGCTGGTAGTGACAAAAACAAGGATGCAGTTATCGGACTGTCTTCGGATCCTGCGCGCAGCTTCCATACCTGTCATTCCGTCCATATAAATATCCAGGAACAGGATCTGAAATTTTCCGGGCTGATAATCTTCAAAAAATTCTTCTGCGCTGGAAAAATGACAGATTTCTGCCCGGATCTGTTTTTTCTCAAAATAGGAAACAGTGATATTCTTCAGGGCTTCTGCATCCGTTGAGATGTCATCAATAATTGCAATATTCAAAATAATATAACCTCCGGTTTATAAAAGAGTAGTAAAAATAGTATATCATAACTTTTATGTATATCCAATATCGGATTTTGGCCTGAAATGGCGTATTGTGTAGAAAATTATAAGGAATGAACGTGCTTTTGGCAGATATTTAACATAAAAATGTCATATTTCATGGAAACTGTCATTTTGTCACAGGTCTGTTGTCATTTCCTGATATTTTTTTTACAATAGCGTCAAAAGATACGAAAGGCGGTGGATATACGAAAAATAAGGGCAGCAGCTGGCGACACCAGAAACTGTTGACCAAAATCCAGATAAAAAACAATCCTCCAAGAGGGCTGTACTTCCAGATTTGAGGTACAGCCCTTTCCCCTGTCATAACAGTGATTCTTGACGGAATCGTGGAAATTCGCTATCATGGAAATGATTTTTATATACTTTGGAAGAAAACGGAGAAAATGCGCATGAACATTCTTAATATAGAACATATCCACAAAATTTTTGGAGATAAGGTGATATTTGATGATATCTCCTGCGGCATCGATCAGGGAGAAAAAATAGGTATCATCGGTGTAAACGGAACCGGTAAAACTACTTTGCTCCGCGTGATCGCTGGAGAGGAAGAACCGGACGAAGGGCAGGTGATCACCCAGAACGGGATCCGGATCAGCTGGCTTCCCCAGACTCCGGAATTTCCGCAGCATATGACCATTCTGGACTATGTGGCAGAAGGCAAATGGCAGAAGGACTGGAGTACCGAAAGTGAGGCCAGACGCATGCTGAATACACTTGGTATTACCAATCAGAATATTAATATGGATAATCTTTCCGGTGGTGAAAAGAAAAGAGTGGCGCTGGCAAGGATGCTTTTAAATCCGGCTGACATTCTGATCCTGGATGAGCCTACCAACCATCTGGATGGAGAAATGGTCATATGGCTGGAAGATTTTCTCCGGAATTTTCGTGGGACGGTGATTATGGTCACTCATGACCGTTATTTCCTGGATCGTGTGGCAAACCGGATCCTGGAGATCAGCCACGGAAAATTATATTCCTATGCAGGAGATTATTCCAGATTTCTGGAGCTGAAAGCGCAGAGAGAGGAAATGGAGCTTGCCAGTGACCGGAAGCGCCGCAGTGTACTTCGGATGGAACTGGAATGGGCAGCAAGAGGCTGTCGTGCCAGAAGTACAAAACAGAGAGCAAGGCTTGACCGTTTGGAAGCACTGAAGGCGGGAAAAACCCCGCTGAAAGAGCAGAATGTGGAAATGGATTCCATTGAGACCCGTATGGGAAAGAAAACCATAGAGTTTCATCATGTAAGTAAAACCATCGAAGGTCGTCTTTTGATCAATGATTTTGATCATATTGTTCTTCGTGATCAGCGTCTCGGGATCATCGGACCAAATGGCTGCGGTAAGTCCACACTTCTTAAAATGGCAGATGGACTGATCTTGCCGGATTCCGGAGAGATTCAGATCGGAGAAACGATCCGTATCGGGTATCTTGCCCAAAACGTTCCGGATATGGATGGAAGACAGCGGGTGATCGATTATATCCGTGAGGTGGCGGAATATGTTCCGACAAAAGAAGGAAGGATCACAGCTTCCCAGATGCTTGAGAGATTTCTTTTTGATCCGGCCATGCAGTACACTCCAGTGGAGAAGCTTTCCGGAGGTGAGAAGCGAAGACTGTATCTTCTGAAGGTTCTGATGGAGGCGCCAAATGTTCTTCTTCTTGATGAGCCCGGAAATGATCTTGATATTCCCACCATGACCATTCTTGAGGACTATCTGGATTCTTTTTCCGGCATCGTGATCACGGTGTCCCATGACCGCTATTTCCTGGATAATGTGGTGAACCGTATTATGGCATTTGAGGGAGATGGCCGGCTTGTCCAGTATGAGGGCGGTTATACGGATTATCTGGAAGCAAAAGAAAGAAAGGGACAGTCTCTGGAAACGCGTTCAGATATGAATGGCGGTACAGTACAGGGAGAAACAGCTGAGCCTGAGAAAAAGAAATCCGCTGCAGATACCTGGAAACAGAACCGGAAACAGAAACTGAAATTTACCTATAAAGAACAGAAAGAATTTGACACTATTGACGACGACATTGCAGCATTGGAAGAACGTCTGGAGCAGATTGACAAAGAGATGGCTGCTAATGCCACAAATGCGGGAAAACTCAGGGAGCTTTCCGACGAGCAGCAGGAAATCCAGCAGAAGCTGGACGAAAAAATGGATCGCTGGGTATATTTAAATGATCTTGCAGAACAGATTGAAAATCAGAAAGAGTAAAAGATATTGACTTCTCAGGCAAAACTCTAGTATCATAAATAACGGTACGTTAACCGGATAAACTGCAAAGCAGTTATTCGGTTATGAGTAGGTAGCGAATGCGGATTTCGAATATCCGCTTAACTTTTGGTACTCTGCAATGAAAATCCTTATACGGATGTGTATGAGGATTTTCACTACAGTGTACCATATGCATTCCGAAAAGATTTCGGACAGAGAAAGGACAACATATGTCAGAAATGGTAAAAGTCGTTGTAGATGCAATGGGTGGTGACAATGCTCCCGAGGAACCGGTAAAAGCCGCAGTGGAAGCTGTGAAAGAAAAAGAGAACATCCAGGTCATCCTTACAGGAGTACAGGATGTGATCGAAGCAGAGCTTCGGAAATACCCGGATTATCCTAAGGACAGGATTCGTGTGGTGCATGCGTCTCAGGTGATCGAGACTGCGGAACCTCCGGTCATGGCTATCCAGAAAAAGAAAGATTCCTCTATTGTAGTGGGATTAAATCTTGTAAAAAAACAGGAGGCCGATGCCTTTGTTTCCTCCGGAAGCACCGGTGCGGTACTGGTAGGAGGCCAGGTGATCGTAGGCAGGATCCAAGGGATCCGGAGACCACCTCTTGCTCCGCTGATCCCTACGGCAAAGGGCGTTTCCCTTCTGATCGACTGTGGTGCCAATGTAGATGCGAGACCAGATCATCTGGTACAGTTTGCGCAGATGGGTTCCATCTATATGGAAAATGTAGTGGGTATTAAGAAACCAAGAGTTGCTATCGTTAATAACGGTGCTGAGGAAGAAAAGGGCAATGCGCTGGTAAAGGCTACCTTCCCTCTGTTAAAAGCATGTAAGGATATCAATTTCATCGGAAGTATTGAGGCGAGAGATATCCCGTCAGGTTATGCAGATGTAGTAGTCTGTGAAGCTTTTGTAGGAAATGTGATCCTCAAGCTTTATGAAGGTGTTGGAGCTACTCTGATATCTATGATCAAAAAAGGTATGATGACAAACATTCGCAGTAAAATGGGAGCTCTGATGGTAAAACCTGCTCTTAAGGAAACCTTAAAATCATTTGATGCCAGTGAATATGGCGGAGCACCGCTTCTTGGTCTGAAAGGTCTTGTGGTCAAAAGCCACGGAAGTGCCAAAAGCGTAGAAATCCGTCATGCGATCTTTCAGTGCGAGCAGTTTAAGGAAGAGAAGATCAATGAAAAGATCGAGGAGTTTATAGCAGCTGAGCAGAAAGCACAGGCAGAAGAAAAAAGCGAAAAAAAATAAAACCGGGATTGCCGGAAATATTACAGACAGAACAGGAGGCGAACAGTCGTGGAACTGGAAATGCTGAAGACCATCATCGAAAAAACTCTGGGAAGAAATATGGATGCCATTACAGAAAAAACTACCTTTGTGGATGATCTGGGAGTGGATTCTCTGGATTTTTTTCAGATTCTTATTGATCTGGAGGAAACTTTTGATGTTCGTATCGCCCCGGAGGAAGCCGAGGAGATCGTTACTGTCGGCGATGCAGTGGAGACTCTTCGCCGGGTAACGAAGGGAAGAAGAAATGGAAAATAATTTAAAAAAGCTGGAGCAGACTATCGGATACCAGTTTACCGCAAAATCTTTACTGGAGCAGGCAATGACACACAGCTCCTATGCCAACGAAAAACACCTTGGAAAGCTTGGATGCAATGAGCGCCTGGAGTTTCTTGGAGATGCGGTGCTGGAGCTGATCAGCAGTGATTTCCTGTACAAAAAATTCCGGAATAATCAGGAAGGTGAGTTGACCAAGAAACGTGCCAGCATGGTATGTGAAAAGAGTCTTGCCTACTGTGCAAGAGAATTCGGGCTTCCGGAGTTTATCCTCCTTGGAAGAGGTGAGGAAATGATGGGCGGTCGTAAAAGAGATTCCATCGTTTCTGATGCCCTGGAATCTCTGATCGGGGCTATGTATCTGGACGGTGGATTTGAACCGGCACAGGCTTTTGTTATGAAATTTATCCTGAACGATCTGGAGGATAAGAGGATTTTTTATGACAGCAAGACAGTGCTTCAGGAAATGGTACAGGAAGGCGGAAATCATCCGGTGGAATATCGTCTTCTGAAAGAAGAGGGACCGGACCACAGCAAGAGCTTTACTGTGGAGGCGCTGATCAATGGAAAAAGTATGGGAACCGGAACTGGCCATACAAAAAAGGCAGCAGAACAGGCTGCAGCCCTAGAGGCAATACGCAGTATAAAATAACAGCAGGTGGCCAATGTATCTGAAAAATATAGAGGTGCAGGGATTTAAATCCTTTGCACAGAAAATAAATTTTGAATTTCATAACGGGATCACCGGCATCGTAGGACCTAACGGCAGCGGAAAAAGTAATGTTGGCGATGCAGTCCGCTGGGTTCTGGGAGAACAGAGCGCCAAGCAGCTTCGAGGCGGGAATATGCAGGATGTTATCTTTTCAGGAACGGAGCTTCGCAAGCCTCTGAGCTTTGCGTCCGTGGCTATTACACTTGATAACAGCGATCACAAGCTCCCGGTGGATTTTGAAGAAGTAACCGTTACCAGAAGACTGTATCGTTCCGGTGAGAGCGAATACCGCATCAACGGCAGCTCCTGTCGTTTAAAGGACATCAATGAGATGTTCTATGATACCGGTATCGGAAAAGAAGGATATTCCATCATCGGACAGGGCCAGATCGATAAGATCTTAAGTGGAAAACCCGAAGAACGCCGAGAGCTTTTTGACGAGGCAGCCGGGATCGTCAAATTTAAAAGACGAAAAAATACCACACTGAAGAAGCTTGAGGAAGAACAACAGAATCTGGTCCGTGTCACGGACATCTTAAGTGAGCTGACCAAGCAGCTGGAACCGCTGGAACGTCAGTCTGAGACTGCAAAAATATATCTGGCAAAAAGAGAAAATCTGAAAGAGCTGGATATAAATATGTTCCTCCTGGAATATGAACACACCGGAAATCTGATCCGCGAGCTGGAAGAAAAAACCAGGATCGCAGAAAATCAGTTAAAAGAAGCCCAGAATGCTCATAGTCGTACCAAGGATGAATATGAACGTCTGGAAAAAATACTGGAAGAGCTGAATGAGCGGATGGAGGCGTTGCGGGAAGAAAGCCGGGATCGTGCTATCCGTAAACAACAGCTGTCCGGTGAGATCAATGTTCTTCATGAACAGATCCTGGCAGGAGAGCAGAATGACAGTCATTATCGCAGCCGTCTTTTAGCAGTTCAGGAAGATACGGAGAAAAAATCTGCAGACCAGGAGGCTCTGGAAGAGCAAAAAGCAGATCTTCAGGCAAATTTACGGGAGATCGACAGAAAACTTGCTGACGAGCAGAAAAAAATGGACAATATCCAGAGCAGCATCGAAGAATGCACCCAGGCAGTGGAAGATGGTAAGAATGAGATCATTGAGATCCTTAATTCCCGTGCAAACACCAAAGGTAAGGCACAGCGTTTTGATGCCATGAAGGAGCAGCTGGATATCCGGAAAGCAGGAATCAGTCAGAGGATCCTTTCCCTGAAAACCCAGGAAGAGGAGCAGCAGTCAGCAATCAATCAGGCACAGAAGGAATACGACACTATCACGGAGGCCATTCAGGAAACCAGAGAAGAAGGCAGCCGTCTTACAAAAGAGATAGATGCCATCCAGGAAACCCTTAAACAGCAGAATACACAGCTGGAAAAGGAACAGACGTCCTATCATAGAGAGGCATCCAGACTGGAATCCCTCCGCAATATCACAGAACGTTATGATGGATATGGAAACAGTATCCGCCGTGTCATGGAACAGAAGAATCATGTTCCTGGGATCCGTGGCGTTGTGGCGGATATCATTCACGTTGAAAAAAATTATGAGATCGCTATTGAGACAGCTCTTGGCGGAAGTATTCAGAATATCGTTACGGATAACGAGCAGACTGCTAAGCAGATGATCGAATTCCTGAAGAAAAACCGGTATGGTCGTGCGACTTTTCTCCCGTTAAACAGCATTTCTTCAAGAGGCGAGTTTAATCAGAGAGGTGCTTTGAACGAACCGGGAGCTATTGGTCTTGCCAGTGGCCTGGTAACTGCAGAGAAGGAATATGACGGTCTGATCGGGTATCTTCTTGGCAGAGTGCTGGTGGTGGATCATATCGATCATGCTATTGCCATTGCCAGAAAATACCGACACAGTATCCGTATGGTAACGTTGGAGGGAGAATCCTTAAGTCCAGGCGGTTCCATGACCGGTGGAGCTTTTAAGAACAACAGCAATCTTCTTGGGCGTCGTCGTGAGATCGAGGAACTGGAAAAGAAGGTAAAAGAGCTGGCAGCCGGGTATAATGAGATCCGACAGTCCATGGAAGATAACCGCAGCAGAAGAAATGAGATGCGTGATACTGTGGCGGCGCTGCAGCAGAAATTTCAGGAACAATCCATTCAGCAGAATACAGCTAGGTTGAACATTGAACAGCTGGAGAAAAAAGCGGAGGAGATCCGCGGCGGTTATACCAGGATCGAGAGGGAGCAGGAGGAGATCCGTCTTCAGGCAAGAGACATGCAGGCAGATAACATAAAGATCACGCAGGAACTTGAAGCATCCAAAAGGGATGAGGAAGAGCTGGAAACGTTTATCGAGACCCGGCAGAAGGAGCTGGAGGACTGGAAAAAGGACGAAGCGGAGACTTCAGAGAAGCTGGAAAGGATCCGTCTTGACGCATCTGCATCCCAGCAGAAGGAAAGCTTCATAAAGGAAAATCTGCGGCGCCTGAAAGAGGAAATCGAAGTTCTTTCGAAAGAGAGGGAAGAAATTCTGGATTCTCTGGAAAAAGGTAGCCAGGAAACTGCAGAAAAGAGAAAGACGATCGACAAGGTCCGTAAGGAGATCGAAGGCTTTGCCGCAAAAGAAGAGGCGGCTGCAAAACAGCTGGAAAAATGGCAGCAGGAAAAGGAAGAGCGCACAAAAAGCCATAAGGAGTTTTTTGAAAAGCGTGATGAGCTGTCTGGCCAGATCAGTCTTCTGGACAAAGAATGCTTCCGACTGAAGACTCAGGCAGAAAAGATCGAAGAGAACCGGGAAGCAAGGATTTCCTATATGTGGGAAGAATACGAGATCACTCCGAATAATGCTTTGCAGTACAGGAAAGAAGAAATGAATGACAGGCATGTGATGAAGCAGCAGATCCATAAATTAAAGGACGAGATCCGAGCTCTTGGCTCTGTTAACGTCAATGCCATTGAGGATTACAAAGAACTTCTGGAACGGCATACGTTCTTAAGCGGTCAGTACAACGATCTTTTGGAAGCGGAAAAAACGCTGGAACAGATCATCCAGGAGTTGGATGAGGGCATGCGGAAGCAATTTAGCGAAAAATTCGGAGAGATCCAGAAAGAATTTGATAAAGCCTTCAAAGAACTGTTCGGCGGAGGCCGGGGAACTCTGGAACTTGCGGAAGACGAGGATATCCTTGAGGCAGGGATCCGGATCATTTCCCAACCGCCCGGAAAAAAACTTCAGAACATGATGCAGCTTTCCGGTGGAGAAAAAGCACTGACAGCCATTGCACTTCTTTTTGCTATCCAGAATCTGAAGCCTTCACCATTCTGTCTTCTGGATGAGATCGAGGCTGCACTGGATGATTCCAATGTAGGACGTTTTGCGGGATATCTTCAGAAGTTGACGAAGAACACACAATTTATTATAATAACACATAGACGTGGTACCATGAATGCAGCAGACAGGCTTTATGGAATTACCATGCAGGAAAAAGGGGTATCCACGCTGGTATCCGTAGATTTAGTAGAGAACCAGCTTACCCAGTAGCAGAGGGGATGAATCAGTATGGCAGAAGAAAAAAAAGGATTTTTTAAACGTCTGGTAAGCGGACTTACCAAAACGCGAGACAATATCGTTGCCGGCTTTGATTCCATTTTCAGCGGTTTTTCCAGTATTGATGATGATTTTTATGAAGAACTGGAAGAAATCCTGATCATGGGAGATATCGGCATTAACGCAACCACCTCCATTCTGGAGCATTTAAAGGAGCAGGTTGCTGAGCAGCATATCAAGGAGCCGTCCCAGTGCAAACAGCTTCTGATCGACAGCATCAAAAAACAGATGCAGGTAGAAAGCACAGAATATGAGTTTGAGAACCGGAAATCCGTGATCCTTGTGATCGGTGTCAACGGAGTCGGCAAGACTACCTCTGTAGGCAAACTGGCCGGTAAATTAAAGGATCAGGGAAAAAAGGTCATCCTCGGAGCTGCAGATACCTTCCGTGCGGCAGCCGGGGAGCAGCTGACACAGTGGGCCAACCGTGCAGGCGTTGAGATCATCGGCGGCCAGGACGGAGCAGACCCGGCATCTGTTGTCTATGATGCCGTGGCAGCAGCCAAAGCCAGAAATGCAGATATTCTGATCTGCGATACCGCAGGAAGACTTCATAATAAGAAAAACCTTATGGAAGAGCTTCGCAAGATTTACCGTATTCTGGAACGTGAGTATCCGGAAGCATATTTGGAAACGCTGGTAGTTCTTGACGGAACCACGGGCCAGAATGCGCTTTCCCAGGCAAGACAGTTTGCCGAGGTCGCAAACGTTACCGGAATCATTCTTACCAAACTTGATGGTACAGCCAAGGGCGGAATCGCAGTAGCAATCCAGTCTGAGCTTGACATACCAGTAAAATACATCGGAGTAGGCGAAAGTATCGATGACCTGCAGAAATTTGATGCAGACGCATTTGTAAACGCCCTCTTTGACGTAGAAGAAAGGAGCTAAATACAAATGCTTACATTAGAGAGCTTTGAGGAAGCGGCAGCAAAAGTAAAAGAAGTGACACAGGAAACAAAGCTGATATACAGTAGTTATTTCTCAGATATGACGGGAAATAAGGTTTATCTGAAGCCAGAGAATATGCAGCGTACCGGTGCATATAAGGTGCGTGGTGCATATTACAAGATCAGCACACTTTCTGACGAAGAGAGAAATAAAGGTCTGATCACTGCATCTGCAGGAAATCATGCCCAGGGTGTTGCTTATGCTGCACATAAATATGGAGTAAAAGCAGTCATTGTCATGCCAACTACCACACCACTGATCAAGGTAGAGCGCACCAAGAGTTACGGTGCGGAGGTTATCCTTCACGGCGACGTATATGACGAAGCCTGCGCACACGCACTTGCCCTTGCAGAAGAAAAAGGATATACCTTTATCCATCCATTTGACGATCCGGCAGTAGCAACCGGTCAGGGAACCATCGCCATGGAGATCGTGCAGGAACTTCCGCTTGTAGATTACATCCTGGTACCGATCGGAGGGGGCGGACTTGCTACAGGTGTCTCCACACTTGCGAAGCTTCTGAACCCGCACATCAAAGTCATCGGTGTTGAGCCGGCAGGCGCGGCATGTATGAAAGCATCCCTGGAGAAGGGTGAGGTCGTAACGCTTCCTCACGTAAATACTATCGCAGATGGTACTGCAGTACAGACTCCGGGAAAAAATATCTTCCCATATATCCAGGAAAATCTGGACGATATCATTACCATCGATGATGATGAGCTGATCGTGGCTTTTCTGGATATGGTAGAAAACCACAAGATGATCGTAGAGAACTCAGGACTTCTTACTGTAGCAGCTCTCCGTCATCTGGATGTAAAGAATAAGAAGATCGTTTCCATCTTAAGCGGTGGAAATATGGATGTGATCACCATGTCATCTGTTGTACAGCACGGACTGATCCAGCGTGACCGTATCTTTACCGTATCCGTACTTATCCCGGATAAGCCAGGTGAACTGGTACGTGTTGCAAGTGTGATCGCTGAAAATCAGGGGAATGTTATCAAACTGGATCATAACCAGTTTGTAAGTACGAACCGAAATGCAGCCGTAGAACTTCGGATCACTATGGAAGCTTTCGGAACAGATCATAAGAATCAGATCGTTGCAGCTCTGGAAAAAGCGGGTTGCAAACCGAGAGTGGTACGTGCTATACTGTAGGACATGTTATATTGCAATAACTGAAACTTCTGACCGGACTGTTGCATATGATGTAGCAGCCCGGTCTTTTGCGAAAATACCTGCATAGACAGAAAGGACAGATAAATATGTGTGGAATTGTAGGATTTACAGGTAGACACCAGGCAGCTCCGATCCTTTTAGATGGACTCTCCAAGCTGGAATACAGAGGATATGATTCCGCTGGAATCGCCGTACGTGACGGAGAGGGCGAGACTGAAGTGATCAAAGCCAAGGGAAGACTGAAAGTTCTGTCAGAAAAGACAAACGGCGGAGAGACAGTACCAGGAACCTGTGGTATCGGCCATACCAGATGGGCAACTCATGGTGAACCCTCTGAGAACAATGCACATCCTCATATGACAGACGATGGTAATATCGTAGCAGTCCACAACGGCATCATTGAGAACTATCAGGAACTGAAAAATAAGCTCACCCGTAAAGGATATACTTTCTATTCTGAGACCGATACCGAGGTAGCAGTCAAACTGATTGACTATTATTACAAGAAATATGAGGGAACACCGGTGGATGCCATCACACATTCCATGGTGCGTATCCGTGGTTCCTATGCCCTTGCGATCATGTTCAAGGATTATCCGGGTGAAATATATGTAGCCAGAAAAGACAGCCCCATGATCCTTGGAGTGGCAGAAGATGAATCCTTTATCGCTTCTGACGTACCGGCGATCCTGAAATACACCCGCAATGTATATTATATCGGCAATCTGGAGATGGCGCGTGTGAAAAAAGGCGAAGTCACCTTCTACAATCTTGATGGAGATGAGATCGAGAAAGAGCTGAAAACCATTGAATGGGATGCAGAAGCAGCAGAAAAAGCCGGATATGAGCATTTCATGATGAAAGAGATCCATGAACAGCCAAAGGCAGTGCTGGATACGTTGAATTCCGTGCTCAAGGATGGAAAGATCGACCTCAGCGAAGTTGGCCTGGAAGAAGAAAGCATCCGGAACATCCAGCAGATCTATATCATAGCCTGCGGCTCCGCTTATCACGTAGGAATGGCAGCACAGTATGTGATCGAGGATCTTGCACAGATCCCGGTAAGGGTAGAGCTTGCTTCCGAATTCCGTTACCGAAAAATGGCCCTTAACACCAACAGCCTTGCAGTGATCATCAGCCAGTCCGGTGAAACAGCAGACAGTCTTGCAGCACTTCGTAAATGCAAGGAAAATGGTATTCGTACACTGGGAATCGTTAATGTAGTGGGATCTTCCATTGCACGTGAGGCTGATAATGTATTTTATACTCTGGCCGGACCGGAGATTTCTGTAGCTACTACCAAGGCGTACAGCACACAGCTGATCGCAGCTTATACACTTGCGATCCAGTTTGCAATGGTAAGAGGAACGATCACAGAAGAAGCCTACAGCAATTATATCAGTGAACTGCAGACACTTCCGGATAAGATCTGTAAGATCCTGGAAGATAAGGAGCGTATCCAGTGGTTTGCCTCCAAACAGGCAAATGTAAAAGATGCTTTCTTTGTAGGAAGAGGAATTGATTACGCTATCAGCCTGGAGGGCAGCCTGAAGATGAAAGAGATCAGCTACATCCACTCTGAAGCCTATGCTGCCGGAGAGCTGAAACACGGAACGATCTCCCTGATCGAAGACGGGACTCTTGTGATCGGTGTGCTGACCCAGCCGGATCTCTACGAAAAAACTGTCAGCAACATGGTTGAGTGCAAGAGCCGCGGCGCCTACCTTATGGGTCTGACCACATTTGGCAATTACAATATCGAGGATACCGCAGACTTCACCGTCTACATCCCGAAGACAGACCCGCACTTTGCAACATCCCTGGCAGTGATCCCTCTTCAGCTTCTGGGCTACTACGTAAGCGTAGCCAAAGGCCTGGATGTGGATAAGCCACGAAATCTGGCGAAGAGCGTGACAGTGGAATAAAAAATATATATGGACTATAGAGAAAGCCTCAGAGTATGTATATGCGAAAATACTCTGAGGCTTTTTTATAAAATCTTTACGCAAAAATAGTTTCATGGTATCATATAGACATATGATGCTGTGAAATTATTTTGCTTTTCAGGGGATATTAAGAAGGGGTGACGGGTACATGCTTATGCCGGTAGTGCCAGAGAGGAGATTGAACTGAAACCAGAGTGCCCGGACAGCCATAGAGCAGATAAAGGAGAAAAATTATCCGGAGTCTTTACAGAAATGTACAGGGAATATCCTGGCTTGTGGGGATCAATTATAACAAACCAATCAACAGTGGTAAGCTTTTGGAGCTGCTGTCACAGTACAAAAAATAAGATAGGAAAAAACATATGAAGAATACAGTAGTGATCTTTAATGCCGGTATCGGTGCGCTGACTCTTGGTTTTCAAAATGCCGGTTATGAGATTTTGAAAGCATATGAGCCGGACAGAAAAGTGATAGAGATCTATCAGGAAAATATAAGTCAAAATGTAACTGCATGCAGCCTTTCTTCCATAGATCCTGCCACAGTTCCGGACAGTGATGTCTGGGCTTTTGATCTGACGCAGTCGAAAGCAGAAGAGGTGTTTTATAGTTTGACCCTGGTGCAAAGAAGACGACCGCCGGCCATTCTTTTTGTTATGAAAAAGCAATTATGGAAAGGGTTCATAAAGGAGCACATTTTTCAGCTGCAAGAATATGGATACCATATCACGCATAAAAATATCCAGAGTTCGGAGGTTACTGCATTTCCGCTGCGGGAAGAATTTGCATATATTGTTTCAAAAAGAGTGAATGCTTCGGATATGATCATGCCGGTGCAGGTCCATAAGAGTAGTATCCTGTTGGATGGCTGGGTGGAAATGAATCCACAGGATTCCTGGTATTACAGAATTGATTTTGCGAAAGAGAAGATTGATGCTTCGCATGCCGGTGACAGCGTTTTGTGTTGGGAAAAAGGCGGTTATCGGGAATCCGGGCAGGTTCGCCTGAATCTGATAAAAATGCCGCTGATCCGTATCCATGGCGTCTATCATAAGATCACACACAATGAAATAGCCAGATTAAAGGGATTTCCGGAAGATTTTCCACGTTCTGTGTCAAACAAAAGCCGAATGTACAGAAGTCTGGTATATGCGCCGAACATAAAAGTGACAGAACAGGTCGTTCGCAATCTCTGCGTAGAACCCTATATAAATTCAGAGGGTGATGTGCAGATGAAAAACTGGGAAAATATGGCCCGCTTTAAGCAGCTTTTTGAAAAATACCTTACATATAAAGGGGTTTCTTTCCAAAGCGATGAATGGGTCTTTATGACCAGAATGTACAGTGATTCCAAAGAAATCGCTACACTTAAACGGTTGCAGAGTTATAGCCGTCTGGTTGGAAAAGCAGTGTCAGATCAGAAAAAGGATCTGCCATTACAAAATATCTGTGTAGTGGCGAATCTGGTCTCTGATGAGACTAAGAGAAAGTACGAAGAGGCGAAGCTTGGATATGTCTGGGACATCCGAAATGTGCTGTGGCTCTTTGAGGACTATCCGGAACTGAAGAACGAACTGATCTCGATTCTGAATTATTCGGTGGAAAACATAGAACCGGAGAGACCGGAGCCTGTTATCTTTGAGGAAAGCAGCCAGATGGAGAATACGGATCCGGAATCGGTTGCTGACAGCTATATAGCACAGTTAAAAGTGTTGGAGACCGGTAGTGCAGCTTTCAAGAAATATGAGGAACTTTGTGTTTCTATTCTGAAATATATCCTTGGAGAATATCTGACTTTGTGGGAGCAGCAGAAGACAACAGAGGAAAATCTGTATCGTTTTGACATGTGCTGTAAGATCAAAAACGGGGTGACACAGGATTTTTTTGACACGATCTGTAAGTATTTTTCTACGAAGTATATCGTGTTCGAGTTTAAAAACTATGAAAAGCCTATTACTCAGAGGGAAATTTACACGACAGAAAAATATCTGTACGAAAAAGCTCTTCGCAAAGTTGCAATCATCATCTCCAGAAATGGCGCAGATAAACATGCAGAAATGGCAGCGCGGGGAAGTCTCCGGGAAAGTGGAAAACTGATTATCTGTCTGTCTGATGAAGATATGAAAGCGATGCTCCAGATAAAAAAAGAAGGGGAAAGAACAACGGGAGAGTACCTGGAAAATATTTTGGATGATATGCTGATGCGATTGGAAAAATAGAAATTTTGTGAAAAATAACTCAAAAATACTCATTTCGAAGGCAGAGTTTTGGAAGATGATCTGCTGCCTTCGATTTTTTTTATTTTCGAAATAAATCTGTTGTTGTAATATGGAAATTGATGTGGCATAATAAATGGGAAAATGTTAAAAATAAGAAAAATCCAGATTAAGGAAATGTAAAGTTGCATTTTCAGGATAACATGGCTCCTGACAGATTATGACAGGAAGCGAGTATGACAAAGGAGAAAATTATGGCAATTTTTTCAATGATCTTATCTTTGTTGTGTGGAGTATCATTATTTTTGTTTGGTATGTCCCTAATGGGCGATGGTCTGAAGCTGGCAGCTGGTAATAAGCTGGAAGCATTTCTTTATAAGATGACCAATACTCCGCTGAAGGGTGTCGCACTTGGTACTGGTGTTACCAGTGTGATCCAGTCGTCTTCTGCGACGACAGTTATGGTGATCGGTTTTGTAAACTCCGGTATGATGAAACTGAAACAGGCGATCGGTATCATCATGGGAGCCAATATCGGAACCAGTATTACTGGCTGGATCTTATGTCTTTCTTATATTGAAGGATCCAATGGAATCGCCAGTGTTCTTTCTACAGCAACTATTTCTGCGGTTGTGGCTGTAGTTGGTATTATTTTCCGTATGTTCTGTAAGCGTACCTTACATAAGAACGTGGGAAATATCATGCTTGGTTTTGCGATCCTGATGACAGGTATGCAGATGATGAGTGGAGCGGTATCTCCATTGCGTGAGAGTCCGATGTTCATCAAGATGCTGACTATGTTTTCCAATCCGATTGCAGGTATTCTCGTAGGTATCGCTTTTACTGCGGTACTCCAGAGTGCGTCTGCAACAGTTGGTGTACTCCAGGCTCTTTCTGTAACCGGTATCCTGACATTTGCAAGTGCATTTCCGATCGTTCTTGGTATCGGTGTTGGTGCTGCATGTCCAGTTCTGATCTCAGCCATCGGAGCAAATAAGAACGGTAAAAGAACTGCTCTTGTATATCTGATTAATGACCTGTTTGGTCTGATCCTCTGGTCGGTGATCTTTTATACCGTGAATGCGTTTGTACATTTTACATTTATGGATATGACCATGACACCGGTAGCGATCGCACTTTTGAATACGGTGTTCCGTCTGGCAACGGTTATCGTGCTGTTTCCATTCATTCCAAAGATCGAGAAGCTGGTATGCTGGCTTGTGAAGGATGACAAAGAAGATCTGGAAGATGAGGCAGACTTTGATCTTCTGGAAGAGCGTCTTCTGAATTACCCGGCCCTTGCTATCGCACAGTGTCACCGTGTAATGAACGGAATGTCCAAGAAGCTCCGTAAGAATGTCAACAGAGCCATGAATCTTCTGAATGATTATCAGCAGGATAAGTATGATAAGGTTCAGCGAAAAGAGGATCTGATCGACAAGTATGAAAGTCGTCTAGGAGAGTATCTGATCCAGCTGACAAAGAGAGAGATGAATTCTGCACAGACAAGACAGACTTCACTGTATCTGCATACGATCAATGACTTTGAGCGTATCGGTGATCATGCTTCTTACATTGCTCATATGTCCAATGAAATGCATGATAACCATACAAATTTTTCACAGGAAGCCTGGGATGAGCTGAATGTTGTTATGGAAGCAGTTCGTGAGGATATCAATATAACCTGCAATGCTTTCATGAAAGACGATAAAGAAATGGCACAGAGAGTAGCACCTCTCGGAGCTGTGATCACAGGACTTTGTGATGTACTGAAGATGCGTCATGCAGAGCGACTGAGCCAGGGCAAATGCGGACTGGAAGAGGGAACGGTATTTAGTGATATCCTCAACAGTTTCTGTCGTATCGCAACTCACTGTGCAAGTGCTATGGTGGCACTTATGAAGAGCGGAGAGACAGGATCTGATCTTCATATTCACGATTCCAAGATCTATCCCACAAACAGTGCGGACTACTACCAGTATTTCAAGGAATACGGACAGAAATATGATATTGGAAATCAGGAAGGCCATATGCTCAGTATGGAGCCGGAAGAGGTAGAATAAGAAATGAAAAAGAAGGGGCTGATTATTGACAGCCTCTTCTTTTTTATTTCTACCACGGGTATTTTCCCTTTTTGGCATAAGGTAGAAGTTTACCATCGAATTTGATGATGACACGATGATTTCCTTCTGCATCTTCGGTTACATCTACATCCAGTCCGAAATCGATTGCGCTCATGATTGCGTTTCCGCCCTGTTCGTGAATGATGTCTTTGATAGCAGGACCGTAGGTATCAATGACAGCCTTACTACGGTGCGGAAACTAAAGGAAAAGGGCGTGGAGGTGTACTTCCAGAAAGAAAACATTTACACCCTTGACTCCAAGGGGGAACTGCTGATCACCATCATGTCCTCCCTGGCGCAGGAAGAATCCCGGTCCATTTCAGAGAATGTGACCTGGGGACAAAGAAAACGGTTTGCAGACGGCAAGGTAAGCATCGCCTACAGTTCTTTCCTCGGCTACCAGAAAGGGGAGGACGGGCAGATGGAGATCGTGCCGGAGGAGGCAGAAATTGTAAGGCTTATTTACCGGATGTTCATGCAGGGAAAGACGCCTTACGCCATTGCCAAGTACCTGATGGAAAAGAAGATCCCCACACCGACCGGGAAACAGCGGTGGCAGCACCGGACGATTGAGAACATACTGACCAATGAAAAGTACAAGGGCGATGCCAGGCTCCAGAAGTGCTATACGGTGGACTTCCTTTCCAAGAAGCGGAAGGTGAATGAGGGCGAGGTTCCGCAGTATTATGTGGAAGGCAGCCATGACGCCATCATCGCACCTGCAGAGTGGCAGATGGTACAGCTGGAGATGGAACGCAGGAGGAATATGGGGCGGAGCCATAACTGCTGCGGGCCGTTTTCTGCAAAGCTGAAATGCGGGGACTGCGGGGAATTCTTTGGTTCCAAGGTCTGGCATTCCAACAGCAAGTATAAACGCACTATCTGGCAGTGCAATGCCAAATTTAAGGGCGAGAGCAAGTGTACCACCCCGCATTTGTATGAACAACGGATACAGGAATTATTTCTGGAGGCGTTAGGGCGGTTGCTGGAAAACCGGGAGACGATTATCGATGACTGCCGGGCGGTGATGGATGTGCTTGGGGATTGCAGTTCCATTGAAAAAGAGCTGGAAACGGTCAGCGGCGAGATGGAGGTAGTCACCGGGCTGATCCAGAAGCTGGTGGTGGAGAACGCAACCCGGAAACTGGACCAGAACGATTACCGAAGGAAGTATGAGGGATATGTCAATAAGTATGCGGCATTGGAGAGCCGGATGGATAGTTTGAAGAAAGACCGGGAGAGCCGGGAAATCAAGTTTGATATTTTCAGCGGGTTCCTGTTTGAACTGAGTGAGCTGGAGGAGTTACCGCTGGAGTTTGATGTGAAGCTATTCCACAGCCTGGTGGATTATGCGACGGTGTACCACGATGGAAGGATAGTGTTCCGGTTCAGGAACGGTACGGAGATTGAGACAATAATATAGAAAGAGACGGATGCCCCGGAATTCAGTGTGGAGATGCTGGTTCCGGGGCTTATTTTATTTGCAATAAAAATAACCGAGACTATGAAGTTTTTCTGTAAATAAAGATTTAAAAGGTCTTCTATGATACTATAAAAAATACTGTAAAGGCATAGAATCATGCAGTCAAATAAGACTGCTTTATTTGCTATACGAAAAAATGGTTGAAAGCAGAAATTCTTGCTCTCAACCATTTGAAATTTCATACGGGAGTCTATTGCAATGTCCTTAACTTATTGACATTGATTTCCCGACAGCCCCTTCTTTTTGAAGCTAATGTTTTTAGCAGAAATCTTTTTTAGAACCTTGTTGATTTTCGTGGCTTTAGTTTTTGAATACCAAAGTGCAGTGGAGTGACGTCGCAGTAGAGCCTCAAGATATAGGATATCTATTTCTTCAAAAGAATCTTCGAAACTATCAAGAAACTTTTCATTGATGTAGGCACAATCCCGTACAGTCAAACGTTTTGGTATTCTAGGAAGGCTGTCAATAGTCGGATATTTCTCAAGGAAGTAGTCAAGGGCAGATGAATCATACTCTTTTTGCTTTTCTTTTAGTTGGCTGTAACCATAATCGTCTATCGAAATGACCGCTTCGTTCATCATTAAATTTGAGATCATTACTTTATAAGCTTTCGAATCAAATTCGATTGGTCTACGGCTAAGAACCATACGTAATGAACAAGGACGATGTTTTTCTTCATCTTGATGATGAGATAAAGTTAAAACGGAAGCCATAAGGTATTGCAGTCTCATTTCAGCAGAAGGTTTGGACATTATCATGTACATGATATCACCATTTCTCTGGTTCGTTAAGGAACAGAAGATGGAAGTGTTATCGACCGGAGAAGAGACACTGCCTTCATAGCATAGTATTCTATGCTTGGAAGGATTTGTCATGTATTTTAGTACTGCATAGTATTCGCCATTTTTGGATTCAATATTTACTATACCACAATAAATATGGTCTGGTAAGTAAAGGTCAAATAGCTCAGCCAACTCCGGACTTTCCGGTACATGGTTTGGATTCTTTTTTAGGGTCTTTTCTCTCTGGTTTTTTATTTCAGAGTCGCTACTTGGAAAATAAAAGTACCATTTCCCTCTAATCGGTTCTAGGATAGAATTTTTAGAGACTGAGGAGCTGGTAGAGTCCTTCGTATTAGCTGGTTTTGACACTTTTTTCCCACTGTTAATATCATAAAATATCGCTGGATAAAGGATTTCATCAAAATTTCCTCTGAGTAAATTTGTCAATTTTTCAAAGTCATCACGCCATAATTTTTTTTCAACATCTTCCTTATATTCATATAAAAAAAGAATTGACGAAAGAGGAATGTCAATTATCTCACAAATGCGATTAATATGTTCAGCTGTGATCCGACGATTGTCTTTGGTAACGCCATGATGTAGCATTTTTGAAAATGTGGCCAAGTCGGTCCCCATCTGCATAGCGATATCCCCCATCGTTATTTTATGAGTTCTTCTTGTATAAAGTTTCACAAACCAACGTAAAGGAACAAGATAAGCGTTATATCTTGCATCTTTATTCACTTCATCCAGTTGGTAGGCGAAAATTTGTGTGAACGATTTTTTCAGCACATCTTTTTCAATCTTGTTATCCATAACGGCTCCCCCTTCCTATTATAGTTATAGTATATTCCAACTTTGTCAAAAACTCAATGAAAACAAATACTATTATGTCAAAAACGCAATTTTCAAAGCAGTTTGTGATTTTGACTTGTTATTGTTAAAAATGCTTAAAAATGGTAGGATATTGGTATGAAAATAATGTGAATAGTATGAATGTTAGTGCTCGGAAAGGGGGGCAGATATGAGCAACTAATGTTTGTAACAGCAAATGGTATTACACCGATTTGACGAGAGGAGAAAACAATGGCAGAAAAGAACGAGATTATGAACATCATGGATTATGAAGTTGTTGATACCAGATCTAATGACATTCAGATTTCTGGTACTGAGATTGCTACTCAGCTTGTTGCTGTAATTCCTAACGCAGTTGCAGCACCATTTCAGAGATATCATGAAGTGGAGGTAAAAAAAGAGGTGGCGCTCAAAACATTGGAGTACCGCGCAAAAGAGTTGGAGCATCGTACAATGGATCGTGACAAACTTTGCGATACTATGGTTGAGCTTGCCAAGAATAAGGCACTTGATAAAGAGATGTTCCAGATGTTTATGGTTGCATACGCAAATCCCAATATTTAAATGGAGGTAGCTATATGGAATTTGGCTTGACAACTGGACGGCGTGTAAAGAAGGCTGAATCCAATCTGGCATCATACCAGAAGGCCTTGAAACAACATGAGAACAAAAAAGTGTTTGAGACTATGATGTCTCTTGCACAGTTCGGTGAATTGACACCAGAGAGATATGCCTTCTTTATGTCCGTGGTATCAAATCAAGAAAAAGGAGAGAACAAGGTTGAAGAATACATCCTTAATCGATCCTTCAAGATGCGGGATCGTAAAGAATAATCAGGGAGCGTATGTTTCAAAGAATGAAGCATATGCATTAGCACAGACAGTTAAAGATATGTTTGTTGCTAATGGAATTGAGTACGAAGTGCAGCAGGCTGTATGCAAGGAAAGATCACCAGAGGCTTCCGTAAAGGTTGGACCGACTGGCATTAAATTTAAGCTGGGACTCACTTGGAAGACCACTACAGTTACCAAGCTCACTCCGAGAGGGGGGATCTTTGATGATTAGTAGCGAAAGGTATTCTGTTGGAAGTGAGGATGGTAGAAGCATTTCTTTCCAGAAGGAAGAAGGTGCTTTTGTAGGTCTTGACGTTACAATAAAGTTTAAGTACGTGATTGTAGTAATTATTTGTGCTGTAGCAATCATGGGTGGAACAAGCTATTATAGTAGTGTATATCCAGAGCAGAACGTAGCTGAGGTACAGGATACAGTTACTCAGAATGAAATGCAATCCCCAGTCGATGATGAAGGCTTTGTATTTGCTAAGAGTAGCAGCGAAGTGCTTTCGGAAGAAATGGTGTTGGCTCTGAGCAATGACGAGACAGTAGGATTTCAGAGGCTTTTAAGAATGTCTATCAATGAAATCTATGCAAGACATGGTCAGATGTTTAATGCTGGAGAGGTAAATGACATACATTACCAGAAATATAACTGGTACAGAGAAACTAATAAACACGTCGTTGAGTGGGACGAATTTAACGATATTGAAAAAGCAAATCTGAGATTCTTAATCTCGATTGAAGAAGAGTATGGATACAGATAAAATAGAACAGCATGAGTGAGAGGAAGCTATCGCGGTGTGGACAGCTTCTTCTTTTTTTGTGTGTAATATATAGAGAAAATGATGAAAATTATAGATATGGAGAGATGTTTATGAGGTAAGGGAAGACTTCATGTATGTGATTATTAATGGCTGTCTCATTCAAAGACACTCCAGTATCTGTTGGGTCATTCTGTCATCAGTGTAACGATGAATACTTATATGCATCTGGGATACGGTCCATTGAGGAGCGTATTCTTTTTTTGTAGAGATAAAATGTTCTGGACAACTGCGGTTTTGTGGAAAATAATCAAAGTGCTGAGGTATCTGAGTGAAATGATCAGGTACTTTCTAGCAAGAAAAAAAGAATTATTTTTTTGTTCCATACTTGACAGGTCCACACGTCTGTCGCCACACTTGTTGCAACAACATGGCAAAATCAGGCATGAATCCGAAGGCGCCTCAGTATTTGATGGGGCATTCAGACATCGAGGTGATGCTCAACGCCTATACCCATCTTGGTTTGGAGGATGCGGCGGATGAACTGAGCAGGCCAAGAGAATGTGCCCCTGCCACACAGAAAATGTTCCGGGCAATTTAATATGAAAGAAACACATTGGCGCACTGCTTCAGCAGAGCGTTTTGGGGTGTGAAGGAAAACGAATAGCGATTAAATGGCAGAAAGACATTATATAGTAATGGCCTGTGAACTGTGGTATAATCGTGTAGTATATGATAATTCCCCAAAATTAATTTACAAATTAGATAGGACGGATACGATACTATTAAGGAGATTGAAAATTGGAAGAAAAAAATGAATTTAATCAACTTAGCTTTTTGACATCACAAGATTTTACATTTGGAAATGCTCCACTATATTTTGAGAATATCCCAGATGAATTAAAAAAATCAGAAGATATAAAGAAAATTGTGAATTATAATAATCGTAATAAAGGAATTATAACGAATGATTTTTTAATATGGGCGTTGGAAACAGGCATTTCATATGATGTAATAAGTTGGTTTATTAAAGACTTTTCCGGGCAAAGCGATCAAGAATTGCTTTGGATAATAGATTCTTTTTTTAAGTGCTATACGATTTATCTGGATGAAAGCAATAACTGTGTAAAATTTCGTTTCAAGGATATTAAAGGAAATACAAATGTAAAATGGTACAATGATTTTGTTTTATCAGGAATAGCCTTTGAGGGTGATTCTGACCCGATTAGAATAGAAGAACTTTTTCGTAAATTTGAACTTCAAAAAAATATTACGGATGTAAAGCTAAAGCATATCGCAAATTATAATGGAGAGGATAGTGAACGCTTTGTTGATATATTAAAATCAGACAAGGTTTCGATTTTATTGGAAACTTTACTTCAGTCTAATCGGGTTTATATTCATTGGGCAACACAAAATCTTCTTTATTATTCTTTAGTAGACATTGTGGATTCAGTTTTAGAATTGCCGTTTATACATGATGAAGTTAAAAATATATTATATAATTATGCTGTAAATGACCAAGAAGGATTACTTAGTTTGCTGGCTCAGTATGATTACCCCAATATAAAAGAAGATAAAATATCGAGTTTTTGTGAACAACTTATCTGTTGGATTGAATCATTAACTCCTCAAAGTATAGAAGAAGATTTTGCGCTTGAATTGCTGCGACAAGGAACAAAAACATCGCGCAGAATAAATCATTTGTTATTTTTAGAAGATAATACAGATAAATTACTTATTGAAAATTTTGTTCCCATATATGCAATGAGGGCAGTTGCTTTTCCAAATTCTAATATTCATTTTGATAAATGCGGAATAGTAGAGAGCAATATTCAAACATACATAGATACATATTGCGTTAATAAGGCCCCTAATTATGATTTTTTAAATTCTAAAAATAGTAGATGGATACAATTATCTGATATGGTTTCAGGAATTAACGGTGCACTTATGGCATATGTTAACCTTCATGATATTAGAAGTATTCGTGAAAGGCTTAGATATTTTGATGAAACTCAAAATCGAAATTTAGTAATGTTTATGAAGTTAAGAAAAATAAGTAGTAGAAAAAATAAGTATTTTGATAATATGAGCAAGAATTTACAGCAGATAGAACGTATACAATTTTTGATGGAGTATTGTAATTTATAAATTATGATGATTTAGATTTATCGGTTGGAAAGGAGGATAGGATGTCTACGTTATTTGTAATAGGAAATGGATTTGATAGAGCACATGGGTTGAAGACATCGTATTGGGATTTTAGAAAGTATCTCGAAAAATATGCAGAAGATTTTCTCGTACAGATGGAGAATTTGTATAGTATTGCTCCTTTTGAAAGGCTGGATAAGCGATTCAAAAAGAATAAAAACATTCAAAATCGCCGGGATGACGCTATATATAAAACACTGTGGAAAAATTTTGAATATGGGCTTGGCGAAGCGAATGAAGCAGAGATGTTGGACTTTTCTAAATCAATAGTAGATGATTTGGACTTAGATGGAGGTCCGGTTGGAATAAAAGACACAATGGATGATTATTGGGAAGAACAATATAGATTTATTGAGGGACTTAATGAATATGTAGGCAAATGGATTAGGCAGGTACGTTTATTCAAAGCAGCGCCAATGAAGGCTACTTTTATTGATAACTCCGAGGATTATTTTTTTACATTTAATTATACCAGCGTATTGGAACGTATATATCGTGTACCGTCTAACCATATATTACATATTCATGGCGGATTATATCCATATTGTGATGAACCTCCAATTCTGGGACATGGAAATGTGAAGAAAATAGAAGAATATCGTGAGAAAGCTGAAAGGGCTGCTGAAGAATATGACGAAGGAAAAGAAAGTATATACAATGCAGTTGCGAACTATTATGAGCGAACTTTTAAGAATACAAATGAATGTATGGCCTTCAGAGGAAAATTTTTTCGGCAACTAACGGGAGTTAATAATGTTGAAATTATTGGACATTCTTTCGGAGAGGTAGATATGCCATATTTTACATATTTGAAATGCTGTATTTCAAAGAATGCAAAGTGGAAATTTTATTATCACAGTTCGGAAGATTATAACGCTGCAAAAAAAGCGGTTAATGAATTGGAACTGGACATAAGGGATTATGAAATACTGCTCTCAGACTGTTTTTGGCAATAAAGTGATGGTATATTTAGATGGGAGCTAAAATGAATGATGATTTAGAATGTTTTTCAATAGTACAACAGACCTATTATCAGACTGCTTTTCAGGAGATAAAGTCCGGGCAGAAAAGAAACTGCTGGAGATGGTTTGTTTTTCCACACAAAGTAGGGCATGGATACAGTGAGATTGTTTAGTATTATGTTATTAAGAATATGGAAGATTATACTCTAAGTAGTAATTCCGGAGGTTTTGCTGGAGGTAAAGTTTGAGTATAAGAGGATTTATAATATGGTTGATAGAAAAGAATTTGCTGAATTATTATATGGAACAATAATCAATAGTACAAATTCAAAGGAAAATGCGTTTGAAAAATTGAGTAAAATACGTGGCTGGCTTTTAGCAAATACTCCCAAAAGATTGTTCCGGTTTAGAAGATGTAATGAATATTCAATAGAAGCATTGAAAGAAGATCAAATCTGGGGGACCAGTATTTGGGAGTTTAACGATCCATATGAATGTGTGCCTTGTTACAATTTTGAAACGCTTTGGGGAAAAATTACCCAGTCATTGGAAAGCCAGAAATTTTTTCAATTAATTAACGTTTTAAAAGAAGGGGGGATTCTGCCAGAGATTAAAAGGGCATATCCATCAATAGATATAGAACAGATGATTAAAAATATTCCAGATGTTATTGATGAAAAGGATGTGAAAGAAAAATTAGATATATTAAAAAAATATTTGAGTATATTTATAGGGACCAGTTTTGAGGAAATGGTACATAGGTTTTATATTGGCATTCAGGCAGAAGAAGCACAAAAGCAAATAGCATGTTTCTCAGAACAAAATAATTCAACGCTTATGTGGGGGCATTATGCAGATAGCCATAAGGGTTTTTGTTTAGAATATGATTTTCAGTCAATACTTAAGGAGTGTACCCAAAATTGTATAGATATTAGATGCTGTAATAATTTTATGTTGAATTATTCACTTGCACCAATTATTTATACGAAAGAGCGTTTTGACGCAACGGCTTATTTTTCAACTGTGATGCAAGCATTATTATATGAGAAAAATCAAATTCCTATGGATCTATATTATGAGGATATATTAATTGTATCGAAATGTATGCTTACAAAATCAATAGATTGGGAGTATGAAAATGAATGGAGATTATTTACACCCAATTTTAATGATGAGTATAAACCATATAGAAAAATTGCGTCTCTTAGACCAGTAGCGTTGTATATGGGAGCAAAAATAACTAAGGAAAATGAGAGTGTACTATATGAGGTTTGCAAGAATAAAGGAATTAAATGTTTTAAAATGCTTCAAGATTTTCATGGAAAAGAGTTTATAGTACGTGCTGAACCTTATGAGAAAATCATTGATGTAGTAAATAGCAATTTTCACGATAAATGAGTTCTATGTTTACAGTGAGGAATATTTACCACTCTAAAATTTAACGGTAGGGTGCATTTTCAACTCCAAGGGTGCAAATTTAACGATTCCTACTCAAAAAACGATAGTATCGTTAAATTTTTGCCTTCCTACTCACGAAAAAGGTACAATCCCTACTCGAAAAACGATAACCGCACCTACGAGGATGCATCCAGCATTACAGAAAACGCCCTAACCATGGGCGTTTTCGTATACTCAAAAAACGATAGCTCCGATTTTTAAATTGTATCAATTTGATTACGCAATATGAGATGAGTATAGTTCAGAGAACAAAATATGTCACTCCTCTATTTTTCATTACTTTTTGTAAAAATCATATAATTGCTGATAATTAGTAATAGGGGTTATCAAAATACAGATTTCATGATATGATAAACCTATCAGATAGCGTGAGACATATAATGGGGATATGTATCTCGCAGAAAGAAAAGGGAGGGTTTTATTATGGGTGAAAGTATGATCACATCGTTTGACGGAATGAAACTGTATCTGAAAAAAGAAACAGCAGCAGACAATAAAGCTGTGATCGTGATTGTCCACGGACTTTGTGAGCACCAGGGCAGGTACGATTATTTTGCAGAAAAACTTCATGAGGCGGGAATCGGAACCTATCGTTTTGATCACAGAGGACATGGACGGTCTGAGGGTGAAGAGACTTTTTATTCAGATTTCAATGAGCTTCTGGACGACACCAACGTAGTTGTGGATATGGCAATTGAAGAAAATCCGGATGTCCCGGTATTTCTTCTGGGACACAGCATGGGCGGATTTACGGTTTCTCTGTACGGAGCCAAATATCCGGACAAAAAGCTCCGGGGGATCATTACCAGTGGTGCGCTGACCGCAGATAACGGCAATCTGATACGTGGTGTGCCGGGAGAAATGGATGTACATACGCGCCTTACCAATCAGCTGGGTTCAGGTGTATGCTCTGTACAGGAAGTGGTAGACTGGTACGGAAAAGATCCATACAATAAACAGTCCTTTACAGCGGGGTTATGCTATGCGATCTGCGACGGACTTGACTGGTTCAAAGAGAAAAAAGCAGAGTTCCATTATCCGGTCCTTATGACACACGGCGAGAAAGACGGTCTGGTAAGTGTACAGGATACCTATGATTTCTTTAAAGAAGCAGGATCAAAAGACAAGCAGATGAAGATCTACGGCGGACTTTTTCATGAGATCCTGAATGAGTATTGTAAAGATGAAGTGATCGGGGATATGATCCGGTGGATGGAAGTGAGGATCTGAATATAAACAAATTGTTTTACAAGTAGCAGCAAAGCCAGGTGGAAACATATAACACCTGGCTTTCTTTTGCAAAGAGATTCTGTTACAATAGCAGGATGAAAACAAGAAGACAGAACGGGAGAAAAATAACCATGTCAAATATCATAGAAATCACAGATTTCAACGCTTCGGAGCTGGATGTATATGCCAGGATCTCGGAGATACAGCTTTTGAACCGGGCAGAACCGGAGAAGGGGATCTTTATTGCGGAGAGCCCGAAGGTTATTGAGAGAGCTTTGGATTCCGGGTGCCAGCCGATTTCTTTTCTGGTGGAACATAAACATGTTGAGGGTGAGGCAAAAGAACTGATCCGTCGTTGTGGAGACATCCCGGTTTATACGGCAGAATTTGATGTGTTGACGCAACTGACCGGATTCAAGCTGACAAGAGGAATGCTCTGTGCAATGCGCCGGCCGGCGCTTCCTGATATAGTCGATGTATGCAAAAATGCCCGCAGGATCGCAGTTCTGGAAAATGTGGTAAATCCTACTAATATAGGCGCGATCTTTCGTTCTGCGGCGGCTCTTGGAATGGATGCGGTACTGCTGACACCGGGATGCAGCAATCCACTGTACCGCCGTGCGATCCGTGTCAGCATGGGAACTGTATTTCAGATACCATGGACTTTTTTTGATGAAAAAACAGAGTGGAAAACGGAAGGAATCCGGTCTCTGAAAGCGATGGGATTTAAGACGGCAGCCATGGCTCTTAGGGAGGATTCCTTTGATATTGATGATCCTCATCTGATGGCAGAAGAAAAACTGGCAGTAGTTCTTGGAACAGAGGGGGATGGCCTTGCTTCGGAGACCATTGCGGATTGTGATTATACAGTATGTATTCCAATGGCACACGGTGTGGATTCACTGAATGTGGCGGCAGCCAGTGCAGTTGCATTTTGGCAGCTGGGAAAACGCTAAATATTTAAGAGAGTTCCCGTTTTTTATGATCTTGCATTCCGGTTTTCTTCTTCCATATCCATCAGATGAAAAGAAAGCAACAGATACAGGATCTCGTTTCTGTCTGTAAGATCTGAATCCAGAAAAGCTTTGATCTTATCCAGACGATAAAGAAGAGTACTTCTGTGGATAAATAAAGCGCTGGCAGTATGAGAAATGTTCTGGTTGTGCTCCAGAAAACAACGCAGTGTTTCATAGAGATGAGATTGCTTTGCCTCATCCTTATATTTCATTGACAGAAGCTTTTCGTGACAGACCATGTAAGCAGGAAGCTTTCTGGTTGCCTGTTCCAGAATATAGGGCAGAGCGATGGAGTCAAAATAGTGGATACTTTCTGCGGGATTTTTGCGTTTTCCAACCTGCAGGGTAACAGAAGCCTGCGTGTATTGCCGGTGGAAATTGAAATGTCCAAGCATCTTCCGGCTGTATCCGGCGCTTAACATGCTGCTTTTGATAAAGCCCTCGATCTTATCGGAAATCTCATGGATAGTCAGAGTGCAGAGATCCAGATTGATAAAAAGCACAGCATTGCCTTTATGTTCCGTGGCACAGGTGGCAGGAATTGTATTTTCCAGATAGTTACAGATGGCATTAAGGGTCAGATTTTTCTGGTCGATCAGTCCGGTCTGGATCAGGATGCATTGATACATATGGGAAGAAAGCCATCCCACATTTGTCAGCTGCTGACTGATTTTTACATAATCAGCTCCGGGATCAGTCAGAATGGACATAAAAATCTGATGCAGAGGAAAAGCTTTATCCCGGCTGTGCATGATTCCTGTAGAAAGTGCATGGGATACCATCTGGGAAAGGTACTCCAGAACAAAACCAAACGTATCATCCAGGGGAACCTCACTTTCGGAAAACATCAGCCTGTATACTGCTTTATCATTATTGGAGATATTTACGCAAAGAGAAGGAGCAGTAAGGCCATTTCCCGGATAATAAAAATATCCGGTTTTATAAAAAGCCTCTTCGTAATGAGGATCCTGCTTCAGGCTGTCCACAATAGCCCAGGAATTTTCAGTGGAACCCAAAACAGAATTGGAAAGATCACTTAGATTCCAGTCTCTGGAGGCAATGATAGTAAAATCCATACCGATCAGCATCATTGGATTGGGAATAATGGAAGCTGTAAGATCCAGAAGCTCCTGGATAGATGCGTTCCGGAGACGGGAATCCATCAGGGACTGATTCCACTGATCATAGAGGATAAAAATATCCTGAATCCTGTTAAAGACAATATTGACTGGAATATCTTCAGGGATGATACACATGTTTGGCTGAGTTAATTCGTAGTTCTGATAGATTTTTCCAATCATCAGGAACAGAATATTTTTGGGATGATGAAAAGTGAGCTGAAAATCCGGATCTGTGATAAGGTAAACACGTCCATCCTGAAGAACGGTGTTCTTTTCAAAGCAGGAAGGGCAGGAAAGGGTGGGGGATGTATCCAGCCTGGATGTATGCATGGAAAATGATTTCTGCAGGTGATAGCATATGAGTTTTGCACTGAGTTTCAAGGAAAATCCTCCCTCCTATATTTTGTAGGAAAAAACAGGAATAATAGCCGTGTTATGTGGAATTGTGATTCTTTTGATTTACAGTATAATAGAATCATAAGGAAAAAACAAGTGCAGAAACAAGCCTTCTATTAATAAGAAGCAAATAGAATAACAAAGGTCGGAAAAGCCTGCAAAACCCAGCAGAAAAGTGCTTTTCCGGTCTTTTTTTGTGAAATTCAGGAAAAAATAAATTTGTAAAGCAAAAACCCTTGACAGGTATGATGGAATCGTGTATGATAGCCAAGGTGATTACAGATGGAGAAATTTGTAGAGCAGACATTTTTATTTGATTTTTATGGAGAGCTTCTGACAGAGAGGCAGCGGCAGGTGTACACCAGTGTGGTATTTGAGGATTATTCCTTAAGTGAGGTTGCTGAGGAACTTGGCATCAGCAGACAGGGTGTGCATGATATGATCAGACGGTGCAATCGGACGTTGGAAGAATATGAAGAGAAGCTTCATCTGGTCGAGAAATTCCTGAACATCCGCAGTCAGGTCATAAAGATCCATGAACTGGCTGACAAGTACCACGCCGAAGATATTGCGGCGATTTCCAATGTGATATTAGAGGAGTTATGATCAATGGCATTTGAGAGTTTAACAGATAAACTGCAGAATGTATTTAAGAAGCTGAAGGGCAAGGGCCGTCTCACAGAGGCTGATGTCAAGGTAGCACTGAAGGAAGTTAAGATGGCGCTTCTGGAAGCGGATGTTAACTTTAAGGTCGTTAAGCAGTTTACGAAATCCGTTCAGGAAAAGGCTATCGGACAGGATGTTATGAATGGTCTGAATCCGGGACAGATGGTGATCAAGATCGTAAATGATGAGCTGGTCAACCTGATGGGAAGTGAGACAACAGAGCTTCCGATCAAACCGGGAATGGATCTTACCGTTCTTATGATGGTCGGTCTTCAGGGTGCAGGTAAGACAACGACGGTTGCCAAGCTGGCAGGCAAACTGAAATCCAAGGGAAAGAAACCACTGCTTGTGGCCTGTGATGTTTACCGTCCGGCAGCGATCACACAGTTGCAGGTAAACGGTGAGAAACAGGGCGTCGAGGTCTTTTCCATGGGAGATAAGCAGAATCCCGTGGATATTGCAAAAGCAGCTATCGAGCATGCGAAATCCAATCAGCAGAATGTTGTGCTCATCGATACAGCAGGACGTCTTCACATTGATGAGGATATGATGCAGGAGCTTGAGGATATCAAAGCGAATGTGAATGTAGATGCTACAGTGCTTGTAGTTGATGCCATGACAGGACAGGATGCAGTAAATGTGGCGCAGAACTTTTCTGATAAAGTCGGCATTGATGGTGTGATCCTGACTAAGATGGACGGTGATACACGAGGCGGCGCTGCGCTTTCCATTAAAGCCGTGACCGGCAAACCGATCTTCTATGTTGGTATGGGAGAGAAGCTTTCAGATCTGGAACAGTTTTATCCAGAACGTATGGCTTCCAGGATCCTTGGAATGGGCGATGTAATGAGTCTGATCGAGAAGGTGGAAGCATCTGTGGATCAGGAACAGGCTCAGGAGATGCAAAAGAAGCTGAAGAAAATGGACTTCGACTTCAATGATTATCTTACCAGCATGGAGCAGATGAACAAGATGGGTGGTATTTCCAGTATCCTGAACATGCTTCCCGGAATGGGCGGTAAGATGAAGGATATCGAGGGTATGATCGATGAGAAGGCTATGGACCGTACCAAGTCCATCATTCTTTCCATGACACCTCAGGAGAGAAGTAACCCCAACATTTTGAACATCTCACGCAAGAACCGTATCGCCAGAGGCGCCGGAGTGGATATTACAGAAGTAAATCGTCTTGTGAAGCAGTTTGAGCAGAGCAAGAAGATGATGAAACAGATGCCGGGATTAACAGGCGGCAAGATGAATATGGGAAAAAGAGGCGGCTTTAAGCTTCCCTTTTAATAAATAACAATAAATTTTCAGAAAGATAATTGGAGGAAAACAAAAATGGCAGTTAAGATCAGATTAAGAAGAATGGGACAGAAGAAAGCACCTTTCTATAGAATCGTAGTAGCAGATTCCCGCTGCAAACGTGACGGAAGATGCATCGCAGAGATCGGAACATATGATCCGAACCTTGACCCAAGCGTATACAAAATCGATGAAGAGGCAGCAAAAAAATGGCTTGCAGCTGGTGCTCAGCCTACAGAGGTAGTTGCTAAGCTTCTTAAACTTGCCGGAATCGAGAAATAATACCTGACAGATTTGGATCTGTGGCCTCAATGAGGCAGGAGCAAGGAGGTATGTAATGAAACAACTTGTAGAAGTAATTGCAAAATCTCTTGTTGAAAATCCGGATGAAGTAGTCGTTACTGAGACTGAAAAAGACGACGCGATTGTTGTTGAACTGAAGGTCGGACCGGCCGATATGGGTAAGGTTATCGGAAAACAGGGCAGAATTGCCAAGGCAATCCGTACTGTTGTGAAAGCGGCTTCTTCAAAAAGCAGCAAAAAAGTGATTGTAGATATTCTGCAATGAAAAAGAGACAGGAGCTGTGGATTCCATGGCTCCTGTTTTTACTCTGAAAGGGAGCAAAAATGGAAGATTTATTAAAGGTAGGAGTTATTACAACGACCCATGGCGTCCGTGGTGAAGTAAAAGTTTTTCCGACAACGGATGACGCAGAGCGTTTTCTTGATATTGAATATGTGCTTCTGGATACAGGAAAAGAGCTTCGCAGACTGAATATTCAGAATGTAAAGTTTTTTAAAAATCTTGCGATCCTGAAGTTTGAAGGCATTGACAACATCAATGATATTGAAATGTATAAGGGCCGTGAGCTCTGGATCCCACGTGAAGAGGCACAGGAGCTTGGCGAGGACGAATATTATGTGGCGGATCTCATCGGAATGGAGGTACTTCTGGAGAATGGGGAGAAATTCGGAGTGCTCCGTGATGTGATGGAGACCGGCGCCAATGATGTTTATATTGTAGATCGTATGGATGGCGAGGAAATCCTGCTTCCTGCGATCCATGACTGTGTTCTTGATGTGGATGTGGAAAAAAATACCATGACTGTACATTTGATGAAAGGGCTTGTTTAAATGAATTATCATGTACTTACATTATTTCCGGAAATGATCGAGAACGGAATGAACACAAGTATTACAGGTCGTGCCATTACAAAGGGACTGTTATCACTGGAAGCGATCAATATACGGGATTTTGCATTCAATAAGCACCAGAAGGTAGATGATTATCCTTATGGCGGCGGAGCCGGAATGCTGATGCAGGCGGAGCCGGTATATCTGTCTTATGAATCCATTGCAGAACGTATTGGAAGGAAACCCCGCGTGATCTTTCTGACTCCTCAGGGAAAAACCTTCAATCAGGATATGGCAAAAGAGTTTGCCCTGGAAGAAGACCTGGTTTTCCTCTGTGGTCATTATGAGGGAATTGATGAGCGTGTTCTGGAAGAAATCGTAACAGACTATGTTTCCATTGGTGATTATGTACTTACCGGTGGAGAACTTCCGGCTATGGTCATGATGGATTCTATTTCCAGAATGGTACCAGGTGTTCTGAATAATCAGGAATCCGGTGAGACGGAATCCTTTTCCGGGAATCTTCTGGAGTATCCCCAGTACAGCCGCCCGGAGGAATGGCATGGCAAAAAGGTTCCGGAGGTGCTGCTTTCCGGACACCATGCCAATGTGGATAAATGGAGAAGAGAGCAGTCTATCATCCGTACAGCCAAATGGAGGCCGGATCTTTTACCAAAAGCTGATCTGACCAACAAAGAGTGGAACGAGGTCCGCAGGCTTCGCAAACAGTGGAAAGAGGAAGTGGAAAAATAATTATGAAAACATCAGATTTTTATTATGATCTGCCACAGGAACTGATCGCTCAGGATCCGCTGGAGGACAGAAGTTCTTCCAGACTGATGCATCTGTCCCTGAAAGATGGAAGTATCGAACATCGTCATTTTACCGATATACTGGATTACCTGCATAAGGGAGACTGTCTTGTGATCAATGATACCAAGGTTATCCCGGCACGTCTTTATGGTCACAAGGAAGAGACAGGAGCGCTGATCGAGATCCTGCTTCTGAAACGCCGCGAAAATGATATCTGGGAGTGTCTTGTAAAGCCGGGAAAAAAAGCACGTCCTGGTGCAAAGATCACTTTTGGTGACGGTATCCTGAAGGGTGAGATCATTGATATTGTAGATGAGGGAAACCGTCTGATCCAGTTCCATTATGAGGGGATTTTCGAAGAGATCCTGGATCAGCTGGGAGAAATGCCGCTGCCGCCGTATATTACCCACAAGCTGAAGGATAAGAACCGTTATCAGACTGTATATGCAAAGAATGAGGGATCTGCTGCCGCACCTACCGCAGGACTTCACTTCACGCCGGAGCTTCTTGAGAAAGTAAAGGAGAAGGGTGTGAATATTGCACATGTAACTTTACATGTAGGTCTCGGAACCTTCCGCCCGGTAAAGGTAGATGATGTAGAAAAGCACCACATGCACTCAGAGTTTTATATTGTGGAAGAAGATCAGGCAAAACTGATCAATGATACAAAGAAAAACGGCGGAAGAGTGATTTCTGTGGGAACTACCAGCTGCCGTACCCTGGAGTCCGCAGCCGGAGAGGATGGAATCGTGAAGGCCGGAAGCGGATGGACAGAGATCTTTATCTATCCTGGATATAAATTCAAAGCTATCGATGGACTGATCACCAATTTCCATCTGCCGGAGTCAACGCTTCTGATGTTAGTTTCAGCCCTTGCCGGAAAAGAACATATTATGGCTGCTTATGAAGAAGCTGTGAAGGAAAGATATCGTTTCTTCAGTTTCGGGGATGCCATGATGATCGAATAAGATTTAAAATTACTTTTTATATAAATAATATCCCAACGGATCGTAGCATGGAAACATGCAACACAGGATCTGTTGGGATATTATTTTTTGTTATGCTATTTATTCTTCACTGTCAGAGCCTTCCGATGTAGCGGATGAAGAATCCGCGGCAGGAATCGCAGCACTGCATTCCTCTATCTTGGATTTGATCCTGGATGCCTCATCTCCGGATGCAGGAGTTGGCTGATAATTGTTGTAGCCATCTGCGGAAGAAATAGAGCAAGGAATGATATTGGTCACGTTATCAGCCTGTACGCCTTCTGAGGTGACAGTGAAGGTCTGCTGGAAGATCATGGTGTCCATATCACTTGGAGAACTGTTTCCTCCAAAACAGAAATTGCCAAGACTGTAGACGATGTTTTTTCCTTTATAGGTTTCGATTCCCTGGAGTACGTGCGGATGATGGCCGCATACCAGATCTGCACCTTCATCGATAGCAAGACGGCCAAGGGTCATCTGATTGGTATCGGGAACTGTTTCGGTCTCATTGCCCCAGTGGAAGATCACAACTATAAGCTCTGCTCCATCTGCTTTGACCTTTGCGATATTATCTTTCAGCTGCTGTTCGCGTCCAAGATGATCCTTCAGCTCGTAAATTCCGACAAGACCAACTTTGATCCCCTTGATGTCCATAACTGCAGTATCATCATAACCGAAGTGTGTAATGCCCGCATTGTCCAGAGCAGTCAGAGTATCCGTGTAGCTCTGCTCTCCGTAATCGTGGCTGTGATTGTTTGCAGTGTTTACGGCTTCAACGGAACCGCTGGTGAGTATCTGAGCATATTCGGCGGGTGCTTTAAATGCAAAGGTTTTATCTTCTCTGGCATCGGAATCAGTGAGAGTTCCTTCAAAATTGGCAATTGTCAGGTCATCTGCCTCAAAGATGCTTTTTACATTTTTAAAGAAATAATCTTTGCCGTTGTTATCGTAGCATGCGTTCAGACTTGTGTCATAATCAAAGGTCTCATCGGTACCCAACGTGCAGTCCCCGACTACGCTGAGCGTCAGTGAAACGGGATCTTTCACAGCAGCAGCTTCTTCTTTTGCCTTTTTTGCGGCCTCCTCTTCCTGGGCCTTTTGCAAAGCGGCGGCTTCTGCAGCTTTCCGGGAAGAAATGCATGCACGTGCGGAAAAAATGATCACAAGAACAAGTATGATCAGGATCCCGCCAGCTGCAAGAAACATTTTCTGACGGCGTACCTGGTAATATCTGGATTTTTTGCTGATGTCATTCCTGCGAGTCCCAGTGGAATGTGAACGGGAATTACGGGATGCAGAACCAGAATGCTTCCGCCGTGTTTCCCGTGCTCTGGCGGCTTCTCTGCGTGCCTGCTCCGGATCATGGCCATGAGGCGGCCGCCTTCGATTGTCGTTTGCCATTCTTTTTCTCCTTCGTATGTAAAGATATCTTTATTATAGAAAGAATGGTAAGTATTGTAAAGAAAGAATCGCGGACTTTTCAGAAAAAGAAGTTTTTGATATAATAATTAGGCCAAAAGGCAGAAATATAAACTACAGGGAGATGGTGCTGATATGATATTATATATCGGAAATCATACAAGTTCGTCCAAAGGCTATGCTGCCATGGGGCGTCAGATGCTGAAAAACGGTGGAAACACGTTCGCTTTTTTTACCCGAAATCCCAGAGGAGGCAAGGCAAAAGAGATCGATCCCGCAGATGTGGAAAGATTTCTGGAGCTTTCCAGGGAAAATCATTTTGGAAAGCTGGTGGCACATGCACCGTATACCATGAATGCCTGTGCCGCAAAAGAAAATCTGAGAGATTTTGCAAGAGAGATCATGGCAGATGATCTGAAACGTATGGAATATACACCGGGAAATTATTATAATTTTCACCCGGGCAGTCATGTAGGGCAGGGAACTGAGACGGGAATTACCAAAATTGCGGAAATCCTCAATGATGTCCTTACAGAAGAACAGAGTACGACCGTCCTTCTGGAAACTATGTCCGGCAAGGGTTCAGAAGTAGGAGCAACGTTTCAGGAGCTTCGTGATATCATTGACAGGGTGGAAAAAAATAATAAACTGGGTGTCTGCCTGGATACCTGTCATGTATGGGATGGCGGTTATGATATTGTCCATGATCTGGATGGTGTTCTTGATGAGTTTGACCGGGTGATCGGCCTTTCCAGATTGAAGGCTGTTCATCTTAACGACAGTATAAATGGACTGGGCAGTCATAAGGATCGTCATGCAAAGATTGGCGAAGGTCAGATCGGCCTGGATGCACTTGTGAATGTGGTGTGCCATCCGGCTCTTGAGGGAATTCCCTTTATTCTGGAGACACCAAATGATGATGAAGGATGGAAAAGAGAAATTTCACTTTTACGAGAACGATATTCCATGAAAGGAGATTGATCCATGAAAAAGTTCAGATATTTTATCCTGGTGCTTGCCGGGGTGGCAGCGATGATGCTGGGAGGCTGCAAAGATAAGGAAAAATATGACGAATCTGCTTTTCAGGATGACCTGGAACCTCTGAGTGAGGATGAAGTGGAGGCCATGGACCAGAATGGTGACGATGAGATGGCAGTAGCTGATGAAAGCGACCTGGAGCAGCTGCAGGATTCTGAAAATGGTGCAGGAGCAGGAGATACAGATGGGTCCGATTCATCGGATGCAGCAGACTCGCAGAGCGAAAAGAAACTGGATGAAAATGGCACTTATACGGATAAAGATGAAGTGGCCCAGTATATTTATGAGTATGGCCATGTACCCTCCAATCTGACTGCTACAGACTATGATAATGCAGACAGTATGCTTCCGGTAGAGGAGGGCGTAACCTATCAGCAGTGCAGCCTTGATGATGCAGGGAAACAGAAGCTGATCTTCACTCAGGATGCAAAGCGCATTTATTACACAGACGATGACGGACAGTCTTTTGACGAGATCTATTAAAATCAAAAGAACAAAATAAGCCCCCGGATACAGATAAACGATCAGTATCCGGGGGCTTTTGCATGTCAGGGCTGAGACTGATCAGTGGACCAGATTTTTCATTTCAGCTCCATCCATAAAAGTTTTTGCGTTTTCCAGGGTTGTCTCCGCAATATTGGTCAGTGCTTCTACCGTAAAGAATCCCTGATGTGAGGTCATGGTCACATTTGGGAAGGACAGAAGACGCTGGATCGTGGAAGTGGGAAGAATGCTGCTTGACATGTCTTCATATACATATGCAGATTCTTCTTCGTAAACATCCAGACCAACGGCGAAGAATTTGTGATCACGGATACCTGCGATCAGGTCATCGGTTTTGATCAGTCCGCCTCTGGAGGTATTTACAAGGATCACACCATCTTTCATTTTTGCAATCGTTTCGGAGTTGATCAAATGCTCTGTTTCCGGAGTCATCGGACAGTGCAGACTGATCAGATCACTGGTGGAAAGGAGTTCGTCCAGTGAAACATATTCCAGAAAGTCAAGATTTTTATTAGGGAAAAGATCATAAGCAATTACCTTCATGCCAAAGCCGCGGCAGATTTTTGCCATTGCCTGACCGATTTTTCCGGTGCCGATGATGCCGGCAGTTTTCTGATAAAAGTTAACGCCCATGAGACCGTTCAGTGCAAAGTTATTTTCACGGCATTTGATATATGCCTTGTGGGTGTGCCGGTTGGCGGTAAGAGCCAGTGCCATAGCGTGTTCGGCAACTGCTTCCGGAGAATAACCGGGAACACGTGCCACCTGGATCCCGCATTTTGCTGTAGTTTCCAGATCAACATTATTGTATCCGGCACAGCGCATCAGGATCAGTTTTACACCCTGGCGGTGAAGCTCTTCAATGACCGGTGCGCCAAGGTCTGCATTTACAAATGCACAGATGGCATCGTAGCCGTGGGCAAGAGCTGCGGTTTCTTCATGGATATTTGCTTCAATGAATTTAACTTCAATACCGGGATAGGACGGAAGCAGCTTCTCAAAAAATTCTCTATCGTAGCTCTTGGTGTCATAAAACAAAATTTTCATAATTGTTGCTCCTCTCTGGAAATAATTATTTTCCGAAAAAATAATACCATAATAGTAGGAATTTGGAAAGTGGGGAAAGCGATAAAATTTATCAAAAAAATGGTTTTGTTTTGGAATTATGATATCCATAATAAATAAAAATTATACGAAATACAAAAAAAAGAGAGCATTTTATGCACTGTCATCTGATGGAACAGATGTTGTGATACATGAAAATGCTCTCTGTCTGGATATGAGATAATTATTCAGCCAGACTATAAAGATCAGAATAGAATTCCGGATAGGAGATGTTGACACATTCTCCATTTTTGATGGAAAGTGTTCTCTCACAAAGCAGTCCTGCTACTGCAAAAGACATGGCTACACGGTGATCCAGATGAGAATCGATCTCTGCGCCATGAAGGGCTTTTCCACCATGAATGATCATGCCATCTTCGGTTTCCTGGATATCTGCGCCCATTTTCCGAAGATTTTCCGTCATAACCTGGATGCGGTCGGACTCTTTGACACGAAGCTCCTGTGCATCCCGGATAACAGTGGTTCCTTCTGCAAAAGCTGCCATAACGGCGATCATCGGAAGTTCATCGATTAGAGTAGGAATGATCGCGCCTTCTATTGTGGTCCCGTGAAGCGCAGAGGAGCGGATCAGAAGATCGGCAGTAGGTTCGCCCTCTGTGGTTTCATTGAGGAGAGTGATATCTGCTCCCATGGCCCTGCATACACGGAGGATGCCGTCACGGGTCGGGTTGATCCCCACATTTTTCAGAAGGATCTCACTGTTGGGAACAAGAAGACCTGCTGCGATAAAATAAGCTGCAGAAGAGATATCTCCCGGAACCAGGATCTCACGTCCGTAAAGAGATGGGTCCGGTTTGATGGATGCTGTTGTTCCCTCTGCGGTTACATTGGCGCCAAAGTAATTCAGCATGATCTCCGTGTGATTTCTGGAAAGGACCGGTTCTGTTACACGGGTAATGCCGTCAGAGTACATTCCGGCAAGAAGTACGCAGGATTTTACCTGGGCAGATGCTACCGGAGAATTGTAGTGGATGGCATGGAGCTTTTTTCCGGAGATCTTAAGCGGTGCACATCCGTTTCCATTGAGACTTACGATATCGGCACCCATTTGGGAAAGCGGAGTCATGATCCGTTTCATAGGGCGTTTCTGGATGGAAGCATCGCCGGTAAGCTCTGATACAAAGTCCTGTCCTGCAAGGATCCCGGAGATGAGGCGGGTGGTAGTACCGCTGTTACCGACGTCAAGAGTCTCTGACGGAGCACAGAGACCATGGAGACCTTTTCCGTGGACCAGGATCTCTCCTTCTGTATTTTCAATGTTAATACCCATTTTCCGGAAACAGGAAATAGTGGAGAGACAGTCTGCACCCTCCAGAAAATTTGTGATCCGGGTAGTGCCTTCTGCAAGAGAGCCGAACATGACAGCTCTGTGAGAAATGGATTTATCTCCGGGAATGGCAAGAGAGCCGGATAATTTTTTTGCTTTTTTGATTTCCATATTAGTACCTGCCTGTATTGTTATTTTTGAAATACATGGCAGCAGATCGGATATCTGCTGCCGTTTATATATCAGCGTTCGCAGATCTTGTAATTACGTTTTGCAAGAAGCACTTTAGCCTGCTCCAGAGCTGCGTCTGTATAAAATTCAATCTTCAGAACGCCATCTTCAAATTCTCGGTTGTGGATAATACCGATATTTTTGATGCTGACCTTTTCTGTTGCAAGGATGGTTGCGATGGTTGCAATGGCACCGGCCTCATCTGCCACATCGATATAAAGGACATAAGAGCGGGGAATCAGGCTGTTGTCTACAATGTCAATGGAGTCACGGTAATCCTTGGAGCTTGCAAACATGTCAAAGATGTTGTCAGCTTCTTTGTTGTCAATGGAACAGCGGATCTGGATCAGCATACGGATAAATTCATCCAGAACCGTGGAAATGTTTTTCTGATTTTCCAGACAGATCTGTTCCCACATAACCGGTGAAGAAGAGGCAATACGTGTGATATCACGGAAACCGCCGGCTGCGATCATTTTCATATACTGTGCGTCGTTATCCAGAAGATTTACAAGATTTACAAGAGCGGAGGCTACGATATGAGGAAGGTGGCTGACTCCTGCCGTGATGAAATCATGTTCTTCTGCAGTGATAACAAGGGGGATCGCACCAAGAGAGGAGATCAGTTCTGTGAAATCAGAAATCTTTTCCAAAGCAACTTCTCCTCCCGGAGTGATGATATAATAAGCATTTTCCAGAAGATGATCACTGGAATTGGAAAAACCGCTGCGTTCGGAGCCTGCCATAGGATGACCGCCGATGAAGCGTCCTTCAAGTCCGAGCTCGGTTACTTTTTCGTGGATAACGCTTTTTACACTGCCTACATCTGTGAGGATACAGTTCTTTCCAAGAGAATCTTTGATCTTTTCCATGTATTCCACATTAAATTCTACAGGTGCACAGAGAAAAAGATAATCACAGTTATATAACTGCTCATCGTCAATATCACAGATCCCGTTGATCACGTTTAAACTGACTGCCTCTGCCAGAGCACTTCTGTCTTTGTCAAAGGCAAGCAGGCGATAATCCGGGTGAAATTTTCGTATGGTTCTGGCAATGGAGCCGCCGATCAGTCCAAGGCCGATAAAACCTATGGTTTTCATAGTACTTCAGAGTCCTTTCAGGTTACTTTTTACTTTTATTCTTTAATAGTGTAAATCACGACTATATTGTAAAAGAAAGTGCGAAAAATGTCAACAAATGTTAGCGGAAACAGGAAGGCCATTTTTGTAGCTGTTTACCGTAATGTTTTGCGAACAGGGAAGAGTAATAGAAAGTTACTGTTCATTGGTAATATTCCGCGAAGCGTGTTGCTGAGAACGGAGTGAACAGTAACAATAGAAAAAGGCTTGAGAAATCGGAGATTTCGGACGTATAATATAATAAGAAAAAAACAATATAAGATACAGAGGAGAATTTATCATGAAATATCAGTCAGTAATGGATCTTCACACACATACCGTAGCCAGCGGACATGCATACTGTACACTTCGCGAGATGGCCAGGGCTGCTTCCGATAAAGGTCTTGAACTCCTGGGAATCACAGAGCATGCACCGAAAATGCCCGGAACCTGTCATAAGTTTTATTTCCAGAATATAAAGGTAGTACCCCGTGAAATGTACGGGATCCAGCTGCTTCTGGGTTCGGAGGTAAATATCCTGGATGCGGCGGGAACGGTAGATCTTGAGCAGAAAACCCTGGAGAAGCTGGACGTGGTCATTGCAAGTCTTCATGTTCCATGCATCAGAACAGGCAGCAGACAGGAGAATACGGAGGCCTATCTTAATGCTATGAAGAATCCGTGTGTCAATATCATCGGACATCCGGATGACGGAAGATACGAGGTTGACTATGAGGCGCTTGTACAGGGAGCCAGAGAATACGGTAAAGTCCTGGAGCTGAACAACCACTCCATGGACCCTGACTGTAACCGTGAGAATGCAGTAGAGAATGATACCATCATGCTGGAATACTGCAAAAAATATCGGGTACCTGTGGTTATGGACAGTGATGCCCATTTTGATCTTCTGATCGGGGAATTTGATCTTGCCAGAGACCTTCTGACTAAACTGGATTTTCCGGAAGAGCTGGTACTGAACCGTTCTGTGGATGCCGTGAAAAATTATGTAAACCGGAAATTCTGAAAGATAGACGACTGTTCTGTATTAATTGACGGTAATACGAAAAACTTTCTGAAAAAAAGTTGTCAAAATTGAATAAAATACTTGAAATTTGCATGGAAATTTAGTAAAATGTGAACATATTAAGTAAGACAAACAGGGAGGTATTACATATGGACGTTTTCAGAACAGACCGAATCAGAAATGTAGTCCTATTAGGTCATGGTGGCGCAGGCAAAACAACACTGGCTGAGGCAATGGCTTATCTGGCAGGTATGACAAGCAGACTCGGACGTGTTGAGGATGGCAATACTGTCAGCGATTATGACAAGGAAGAAATAAAGAGACATTTTTCCATCACAACTTCTCTGATCCCGGTACCATGGGACAAGGTGAAGGTAAATGTACTGGATACTCCCGGATACTTCGATTTTGTGGGAGAAGTTGAGGAGGCAGTCAGTGCTGCAGATGCAGCGATCATCGTTGTTTCCGGTAAGGCCGGTGTTCAGGTAGGAACACAGAAAGCATGGAATCTCTGCGAGAAATATAAGCTTCCGCGAATGATCTTTGTTACAGATATGGACGTGGATGATGTCAGCTATCGTGAGGTCGTGGAAGAGCTGACAGAGCTGTACGGCAAGAGGATCGCTCCCCTTCATTTCCCGATCCGTGAGGATGGTAAGTTTGTAGGTTATGTCAATGTTGTGAAGCAGGCAGGAAGAAGATATATTGATAAGGCCGGCAAGGAAGAATGCCCGGTTCCGGATTATCTGACAGAATATCTTGAGAAATATCATGAAACTCTGATGGAGTCTGTTGCAGAGACAAGCGAAGAATTTATGGACCGTTATTTCGAGGGAGATACCTTCTCCGTAGCAGAGGTTTCCGCCGCTATTGCAACCAATGTACAGGATGGAAGTATTATTCCGGTATGCATGGGATCACCGGTGAACCTTCGCGGTGTATCTAACCTTCTGGATGATATCTGCGGTTACTTCCCAAGCCCAAGCGGACGTTCCTGCAATGGTATCGCACAGAAGACTAACGAGATCTTTGAGGCCAATTATGACTTTGCCAAGGCAAAATCCGCCTATGTATTTAAGACCATCGCGGATCCGTTCCTTGGTAAATATTCTCTGATTAAGGTATGCTCCGGTGTGCTGAAATCCGATGATACACTTCTTAATGTAGAGAAAGGAACAGAGGAGCGTGTAAACAAGCTTTATGTCCTGGAAGGTTCTAAACCGATCGAAGTTCCGGAGCTTTTTGCAGGGGATATCGGTGCCATTGCCAAGCTTGGCAGTGTACAGACCGGTGACAGCCTTGCAACCAAGGCGAATCCGATCCTTTATCCAAAGGCTATACTTTCCACACCATATACATATAAGAGATTTAAGGCAGTGAAAAAGGGCGACGAGGATAAGATCGCACAGTCCCTTGCCAAGATGATGACAGAGGACAGAACACTGAAGGTTGTCAATGACAGTGCAAACCGTCAGAGCTTGATCTACGGTATGGGTGATCAGCATCTTGATATCGTTGTCAGCAAGCTGAAGGAGCGCTATAAAGTGGATGTGGAGCTTTCCAAACCGAAGGTTCCGTTCCGTGAAACACTCCGTAAGAATTCAGATGTAGAAGGCAAACATAAGAAACAGTCCGGCGGACACGGACAGTATGGCCACGTTAAGATGCGCTTTGAGCCATCTGGCGATCTGGAGACACCTTATGTATTTGAGCAGGTAGTTGTAGGTGGTGCAGTTCCGAAGAACTACTTCCCGGCTGTTGAGAAGGGACTTCAGGAATGTGTTCTCAAGGGACCTCTGGCTGCATATCCGGTTGTTGGTGTGAAGGCAACCCTTTACGATGGATCTTATCATCCGGTAGATTCTTCTGAGATGGCATTTAAGATGGCAACTATCCTTGCCTTCAAGAAGGGCTTTATGGAAGCGTCTCCTGTACTTCTTGAGCCGATCATCTCCATGAAGGTTACAGTTCCGGATAAATATACCGGCGATGTTATGGGAGATCTGAACAAGAGACGTGGTCGTGTTCTCGGAATGAATCCGGACCACGAAGGAAATACCATCATTGAGGCAGATGTTCCGCTTCTTGAAATCTATGGTTATTCCACTGTCCTTCGTTCCATGACCGGTGGAAGCGGAGATTTCTCCTATGAATTTGCACGCTATGAGCAGGCTCCTAATGATATCCAGGAGAAAGAGATCGCGGCACGCGCAAGCAAGGTTGACAGTGCTGACGAATAAACAGAGATATTTTTTGAGGGCAGAATAAAGAGTTGACAGGCTGCAGCATTTGCTGTAGCCTGTTTTTAGATGTATTCGTGAATAAGCAGTCAGAGAAACGAATTGCGCTCATACAGGTTATTGAAGTATGAGCAAAAAAGAAAAGAGAGAGGACAAAAAATGTTAGTATGTGATTATATTGTGGAACAGATTGACGGAGATTATGCACATTTGAAGCGTGTGGATCAGCCGGAGGAGGAACTGAAAGTGGTTGCCAGAGCATTACTTCCGGCAGAAATCTATGAGGGCTGTGAGCTTCATTATGAGCTGATGCAGTATTCAATGAAATGATAAGGCTGCAGGATATCGCGGATATGGCAGGTGTCAGTCGTACAACCGTATCCAATGTGATCAATGGAAATACAAAACGGGTTTCACAGAGCACCATTGACCGGATCACGGCGATCCTGAAGGAGCAGAATTATGTTCCCCACATGGGATCTGTGATGCTATCCGGACACGGCTCAAGGATCATTGGAGTGGTTCTTGGTTTTTCCTTCATTCATGGTATGCAGTCTCTGCAGGATTCTTTTGTGGGAGAGATCACCGGAACGCTGCAGGTCGAAGCAGAAAACAGAGGCTATTATATTATGCTCATTGGCGGTGAACGGATCGATAATGTGGTAGATATGGCATCCCGTTGGAATGTAGAGGGTCTTATCATTATAGGGTATAATGAAGAACAGTATCATCAGCTTTCCAGAAAGCTGAATAAAAAAATGGTATTGATCGATGCCTATCCGAAGGGTGGATATAGCTTTCAGAATGTAGGAGTGGATGATTATTCCGGCGGATATCAGATCGGGGAATATCTGCATTCCTGTGGATACCACCGGGCACTTTTTGTTGCGGAAACAGAGCAGGACAGTGATTATGCCAGATGGCTTGGATTTAAACATGCTATGGAAAAAAATGGCGGCTTCTGCAGCCGCTCCCGCTATGTGGTGGTTCCCCAGGAACCCCGGCGCAGACTGAAAAAATATGAAGAGCTGCTGCCTCATTTTCTGGAGACAAAGGCACTGGCATTTTCTTCGGATTACACAGCTGTGGAGGCCATCAATTTTTTTACAGACAGGGGAATCCGGATTCCGGATCAGATTTCCATTACCGGCTTTGATGATAATTTTTATGCGCAGATCGTCAGGCCAAAGCTGACCACCATTCATCAGGATGTTCATCAGAAAGCAGTTCTGGCCTTGCGGAAGCTGCTTCTTATGGCAGAGGGAAAGGAACCTGCCGAAAAAAATGTAAAAAGCCCTGTCTGGCTTGTAAAGAGAGATTCTGTAAAAGAGTAGCAGGATCTCTTTTTTTATGTTGTGATGACTTTTCCTGGCACATCATCGAAATACGGTTGGAAATTATTTTTAGAGGCCAGTAGTGCTTTATTGTTAAAACTGCATAAAAAAAACAGAAAAGTTTGGCAGTAATTTAAGTTTCACGAGAAACCTGTTGATTTTAAATGGTGGATAGGATATGCTGATTTCAGAATCAACAGAAAAAGGAGGCCATTTACCATGAAAAAAAACTGGTGGAAAGAAAGCGTGGTATATCAGATTTACCCGAGAAGTTTTAAGGACAGCAACGGAGACGGAATTGGTGATATTCCCGGGATCATAGAAAAACTGGACTATCTGAAAGAACTGGGAGTAAATGTTCTCTGGATCTCACCCATGCTGGAATCTCCGCAGGATGACAATGGCTATGATATTTCCGATTACCGCAGGATCTATAAAGAATATGGAACCATGGAGGATTATGAAAAGCTTCTTGAAGAAGCGCATAAACGGGGTATTAAGATCCTCATGGATCTGGTCGTAAACCATACTTCCGATGAACATAACTGGTTTATTGAAAGTAGGAAATCCAAAGATAATCCTTACAGGGATTACTATATCTGGAGAGAGCCGGTGAATGGAAAAGAACCGAATAACTGGGGAAGTGCGTTCGGAGGACCTGCATGGGAGTATGATCCTCAGACAGAGATGTATTATCTTCACCTGTTTTCAAGAAAACAGCCGGATCTGAACTGGGAAAATGAAAAGGTTCGTCAGGAAGTTTACGATATGATGAATTTCTGGTGTGAAAAAGGAATCGACGGTTTCCGAATGGACGTGATCAGCATGATCTCCAAGGATCAGTCATATCCGGATGGAGAAATGAATGGAGGATTATACGGTGATTTTGGTCCTTACTGCGTCCATGGCCCGAGGGTCCATGAGTTTCTTCAGGAAATGAACAGAGAGGTTTTATCCCGATACGATGTGATGACAGTTGGAGAAACCTCCGGTGTGACTATCGAAGAGGCACAGAAATATGCAGGTGAGGACAGGAATGAGCTGAACATGGTGTTTCAGTTTGAGCATGTAGAGGATCAGGGATCAGACCATGGTAAATGGACTACCGAGAAATACGATTTCCAGGAATTTAAAAAGGTTATGATCAAATGGCAGGAAGAGCTTGCGGGAAAAGCATGGAACAGTCTGTTTCTTGGAAATCATGACCAGCCAAGAAGTGTTTCCAGATTTGGAAATGATAATCCGGCATACAGGGAAACTTCAGCCAAGATGCTGGCAACCTGTCTTCATATGATGCAGGGAACTCCTTATGTTTATCAGGGAGAAGAGCTTGGAATGACCAATGCTTATTTTACAGAACTTAAGGATTATCGTGATATCGAGAGTATTCAGTATTTCCATGAATATACAGAAGCAGGTATTTATACACCGGAATATATGATGAAGTGCCTGATGCTGAGAGGACGTGACAATGCCAGAACACCAATGCAGTGGGAGGATTCTCATCAGGCCGGCTTTACGGAGGGAACGCCGTGGATCAGGGTAAACTCTAATTATAAGGAGATCAATGCGAAGCAGCAGCTTTCAGATCCGAATTCTATTTTCCATTATTATCAGAAGCTGATCCGTTTAAGAAAAGAAAAACCGGTGATCGTTTACGGTGTTTTTGAGGCACTTTACAGAGATCATGATCAGATTTTTGCATATACCAGAACCCTTGAGGGAGAGAAGCTTCTCACAGTCTGCAATTTCAGTGAGCATGTGGCAGAAATGGAAATTCCGGAAGAATTTCAGAAAAATGCAGAATGTCTGATCACAAATCTTGGAAGAAAGGATTTTGGAAAGAAAGTGGTCCTGAAACCTTATGAGGCATTTGTTCTTTATAGAAATCTGTAACAGGAGAGGGAAAAATGATAAAAAAATATGTATATGGAGAGCCCTTTGAGACTGAGGCACTGACAGAAAACATTGAGACAGCAGAAGGAAAGCCAGGATATGGAGAAATCTGTGCAGAAGATGGATTTTCTTTTACTTATATCATGGATGAAGAGGATATCGTCTACGGATTGGGAGAATCCAACCGCGGTATCAACAAGAGAGGATTCATTTACACCAGTAACTGTACCGATGATCCGGAGCATACAGAGGATAAACATTCCCTGTACGGTGCACATAATCTTATCATTGTGTCCGGAAAAGAAACCTTTGGAATGTTTTTTGACTATCCGGCAGCGATCACCTTTGACATTGGCTATACCAGAATGGATACCATGAAGGTAACCTGCGAAAATGCAGACCTGAAGCTTTATGTGATCGAAGGGGAGAGTCCCTATGATATTGTAAAGCAGTTCCGTCATGTGATCGGAAGAAGCTATATCCCGCCGAAATTTGCCTTTGGATTTGGCCAGAGCAGATGGGGCTATACTACAAAAGAGGATTTCCGGAAGGTTGCAGCTGGATATCGTGAAAATCATATTCCTATTGATATGATCTATATGGATATTGATTATATGCAGTCTTATAAGGACTTTACATTAAGTGAAGAGAATTTTCAGGATTTTCCGGAATTCGTAAAGGAACTGAAGGATCAGGATATCCGTCTGATTCCGATCATCGATGCCGGCGTCAAGGTAGAGCCGGGATACGATGTTTATGAGGAGGGTGTCAAAAACCGCTACTTCTGCCAGAGAGAGGACGGCAGTGATTTTGTAGCTGCTGTATGGCCGGGGGATACTCATTTTCCGGATGTATTGAACAAAGATGCCAGAAAATGGTTCGGTGACAAATACCGTTTCCTGATCGAGAAGGGAATCGACGGTTTCTGGAACGATATGAATGAGCCGGCGATCTTCTATTCCACAGAGGGAATGAAAGAGGTCAAAGAGCTTGCAGGAGAATTTGCAAAAGATACGGAAGGAAAGATCCATATCTGGAAGATGCAGAGTGCACTTCGCAATGTTGCAAACAATCCGGAAGATTATCGGAGATTTTACCATAATGTGGATGGCAGAAAGATTCGCCATGACAAAGTCCATAACCTGTTTGGCTACAATATGACCAGAGCAGCAGGGGAGGCTTTTGAACGGATCGATCCGGAAAAACGTTTTCTGATGTTCTCCAGATCATCCTATATTGGTATGCATCGTTATGGTGGGATCTGGACCGGCGATAATAAATCCTGGTGGGCTCATATCCTTTTGAACCTGAAGATGATGCCATCTCTGAATATGTGTGGTTTCCTGTATGCAGGAGCAGATCTGGGTGGATTTGGCGCTGATACAACAAGAGAACTGCTGCTTCGTTTCCTGGCACTTGGAGTATTCACACCGCTGATGCGTGATCATACAGCGATCGGTACCAGAGAGCAGGAATGCTACCAGTTTGAAAATGTGGAAGATTTCCGTCATGTGATTGGTGTAAGATATCGTCTTATTCCATATCTTTACAGTGAATATATGAAGGCGGCTCTGAACGATGATATGTATTTCCGGCCGTTGGGCTTTGTTTATCCGGAGGATAAGATTGCTGTACATGTGGAAGACCAGCTGCTTCTTGGAAATGAGATCATGATCGCTCCGGTTTATGAACAGAACGCAAGAGGCCGTTATGTATATCTTCCGGAGGAGATGAAGTTTGTGAAATTCCTTCCGGATGGAACCATTGCAGAGGAGATCCTTGAAAAGGGTGTTCATTATGTAGAGGTGGCACTGAATGAGATTCCGTTGTTTATCCGGAAGGGAAAATGTATTCCGGTTGCAGAAGCAGCGGAATGTGTGGCAGCTCTGGATACAAAAAATATGCAGCTTCTCGGATATGAAGGTGCGGAGTATAACTTATATGAGGACGATGGGGTCCATAAGGATTACGACAGAGAAGAAAATTACCGTGTTCTGAAAAAATAAAGTCAGCAAAATGAAATATAAATTTCTGTGTTACATCATTTATGTTAAACAGTATAAAGAATACAGGATGTGAACAGTTGATAAACAGAAAAGCCGTAAGTATATGTGAAAGTTTCTTAAACATATATCTTACGGCTTTTACTATTGCTGCTTTACATAAAATGTTTTATGTAAAGTAATTCGCATTCTGTTTAAATAACACTTCAGAAAGATTTGTTTATGCTTCTTCCTCAATCTGGATAACATTTTTCAGTACAGAGCAGCATGCCATGTCACCGATAACATTGACACAGGTGGCGCCCATATCACAGAGGGTATTGATGCTGATATAAACACCAAGAACTCCGGCAGGAAGTCCGGCCATAGTTGCCAGTGCTGCGAAAGATGCGATAGCACCACCGGGAACACCTGGAGTACCAACGGAAAGCAGTACGTTTGCAAGAAGGATAATGATCATAAGAGGAATACTTACATGGATCCCGCAGGCGTTTGCAAAGAACATGATCATAAAGGACATCAGGATAGATACAGCATCCATATTAACGGTAGCACCAAGAGGAATGGCGATGCTGGTGATCTGGTTGGATACGCCCATTTCTTCTTCCATACACTGCTTGCTTAATGGAATGGTTGCGGAGCTTGAGCAGGTTCCGAAGGCGTTCAGTGCTGCTGGCAGGATCGCTTTCAGGAATTTCAGCGGACTCTGTTTGCCGATCAGTTTTACAGAGAAACCGTACACTACAATAGCGAAGCCAAAGAATGCCACATACAGAATGACAAGCTGTGTTGCAAGGGAAATGATCGTTTCAGTTCCGTTGGCTTCCACAACCGGTACGATGGTACAGAAAACACCGATGGGTGTAAAGTACATGATGGTTGTGATGATTTTCAGGCATATTTCATTGATGGAATCAATCAGATTCAGGAATGGAGTTCCTTTTTCACCGACTGCGATCAGTGTGAAACCGATGATCAGGGCAAACACCAGAACCTGGAGCATGTTTCCGTCAGCAAATGCGGCGATTGGGTTGGAAGGGATCAGGTTTTTCAGGGTGTCAAGGATACTGCTCATTTCTGTAGCCTGGATATCGGCTGTTGCCATCTCAAATTTGACTCCCTTTCCGAGATGGATCAGTCTCGGGATGATCAGTCCGCACAGACTGGCAAGTGCCGTTGTGCAGAGAAAATAGATCATGGATGCTGCAGTGATCTTGCCGGTAGTACGTGCGTTTCCGATGGAACAGATTCCAATGACAATGGAACAGAAGACCATGGGAAAGATCATCATGTTCAGGGCGTTCATGTAGATACTTCCGATCAGACTGGTCACAGTGAGGACAGGTTCAAACCGTCCGGCCAGGAAAAGTCCTGTGAGGATACCCAGGATCAGTCCTGTAAAGATCGCACCGGTAATATGCTTCCGGTACCAGGAATAAAAAGATTTCATTTATGCGTTCCCTCCTAAGATAAATATGTATGGTATGTATAATATAGGAAAATACATGCAGGAAATTATATCATGTGAAAAAAGAAGCGTCAACTAAACCAGGCCAGGATTGCAGGTTCATGTATATTTTGATGGAAAAGGGCTGTTTTTGGATTTTTGTTTGACAAATACATCATAAGTAGTTAAAATTAATAGCAGTGTGTGAAAGCATTAAAGTATTAATACTGAGTAATTTGTCAGGAGGAATAAAAAAATGGCTGCACCTTATAACCATAGAGCCATCGAAGCGAAATGGCGCACAAACTGGGAGAAAAAGCCGGTAAATGTCAATGATGGCAAGAAACCGAAATACTACTGTCTGGATATGTTCCCGTATCCGTCCGGAAACGGTCTTCATGTAGGACACTGGAGAGGCTATGTGATCTCTGATGTATGGAGCCGCTATAAAATGCTCCAGGGTTATTACCTGATCCATCCGATGGGATGGGACGCTTTTGGTCTCCCGGCTGAGAACTATGCTATCAAGATGGGTGTTCATCCGGCAGTATCTACAGCAGCAAACATCAAAAATATCAAACGTCAGATCAACGATATCGCAGCGATCTATGACTGGGATATGGAGGTTAACACAACAGATCCGGAATTCTATAAATGGACACAGTGGATCTTTGTAAAAATGTTCAAAGAGGGGCTTGCATATGAGAAGGAGTTCCCGATCAACTGGTGCCCTTCCTGTAAGACAGGTCTTGCAAATGAAGAGGTTGTAAACGGATGTTGCGAGCGTTGTGGCACTCCGGTTACCAAAAAGAACCTCCGTCAGTGGATGCTCCGCATCACAAAATATGCAGACAGACTTTTAAGTGATCTGGATAAACTGGACTGGCCGGAGAAGGTTAAAAAGATGCAGACAGACTGGATCGGCAAATCCTACGGCGCAGAGGTCGATTTCCCGGTTGAGGGAAGAGAAGAGAAGATCACGGTCTATACAACAAGACCGGATACTCTTCATGGAGCAACATTCATGGTACTTGCACCGGAGCATGCTCTTGCAAAATCTCTTGCAACAGACGAGACAAGAGAGGCTGTAGAGAAATATATCTTTGACGCTTCCATGAAATCCAATGTAGACCGTCTTCAGGATAAAGAGAAGACCGGTGTGTTCACAGGTACTTATGCGATCAATCCGCTGAACGGTGAGAAGCTTCCAATCTGGCTTTCTGACTATGTACTTGCTGATTATGGTACAGGTGCTATCATGTGTGTACCTGCTCATGATGACCGTGACTTTGAGTTCGCAAAGAAATTCGATATTCCGATCATCCAGGTTATCGCAAAAGATGGTAAAGAAATTCAGAATATGACAGAAGCTTACACAGAGGCTTCCGGAACCATGATCAACTCCGGTGAGTGGAACGGAATGGAATCTTCCGTACTGAAGAAGGAAGCACCGCATATCATCGAGAAGCTGGGTATCGGACGTAAGACTGTCAACTACAAACTGAGAGACTGGGTATTTTCCCGTCAGCGTTACTGGGGTGAGCCGATCCCGATCGTACACTGCCCGAAATGCGGTGCGGTACCGGTACCGGAGGATCAGCTTCCGTTAAGACTTCCGGAGGTAGAAAGCTACCAGCCGACAGGAACCGGAGAGTCACCGCTTGCAGCTATTGACGAGTGGGTAAATACCACATGCCCATGCTGTGGTGCTCCTGCAAAACGTGAGACAAACACCATGCCTCAGTGGGCAGGATCTTCCTGGTATTTCCTTCGTTATGTAGATAATAAGAATAATAAAGAACTGGTTTCTAAAGAGAAAGCTGATAAATATCTGCCGGTAGATATGTATATCGGTGGTGTAGAGCATGCTGTTCTCCATCTTCTGTACTCCAGATTCTACACCAAGTTCCTGTATGATATCGGAGCTATTGATTTCGATGAGCCGTTTGTCAAGCTGTTCAACCAGGGTATGATCACAGGTAAAAACGGAATCAAGATGAGTAAATCCAAAGGAAATGTTATTTCACCGGATGATCTTGTAAATGATTACGGATGTGATTCCTTACGTATGTATGAGCTGTTCGTAGGACCGCCGGAACTGGATGCAGAATGGGATGACAGAGGAATCGATGGTGTATCCAGATTCCTGAAACGTTTCTGGAATCTGGCTCTTGACAGCATTGAGAAAGATATCCCGGCTACCAAAGAGATGGAGAAGACCCGTCATAAGATGGTATACGATATCACCAGCAGACTTGAGGCCTTCAGCCTGAATACCGTAGTGTCCGGATTTATGGAATACACAAACAAGCTGATCGCTATCGCAAAGCAGAACGACGGCGCTGTTGACAAAGAAACCATCGAGACAGTTACCATTCTTCTTGCGCCATTTGTTCCTCATATTGCAGAGGAGATCTGGGAGAAGCTTGGTCATGAGGATTCCATTTTCCATGCACAGTGGCCGGCTCACGATGAGGAGCTTATGAAGGATGATGAGATCGAGGTTCCGGTTCAGATCAACGGCAAGACCAAGGCTGTTATCAGTATTCCGGCTGAAATCTCCAAAGAAGATGCGATTGCCGAAGGAAAGAAGGCAGTTGCAGATAAGATTTTCGGAAATATCATCAAAGAGATTTACGTACCGAAGAAGATCATCAATATCGTAGTAAAGTAATAAGATAAATCAAAAACACCCGAAGCAGGGCGGAAGATATTTCTGCCTTTGCCAGGGTGTTTTTTATATGGATAAACATCGTGAAGTAAGTATGCACAAAAATAACTAATGTTATTTAGAAGAAATGCTAATAATATTTAGGCATTTTAACAGATTTGCCTAGTTTTTGGTCATGCCAATTATATTGTCTATTGTTATTCAAATGGAAAAAACGTACAGTAACACCATGAGTCAGGCAAAGATAGTAAGAAAGCTTTGGTACTCGAAATGCAGTGTGACGGAATGAAGATGTCCGTTTAGCTAGATTGCATATTTACATTGAGAGAAATAAGGAGAGATAGTATGAGCGCAATGAACACACTTAAGAAATTCGGACTTGAACAGGCATTCAATTATGTTTATAAAGATCCGGATAAGAATTTTATCAAGATCATGGACTGGGCAGATAAATTTTCCGGTGGTGGATTTCCTACACAGAGAGCAATGATCCGCGAAGTCATTTCCAATCCGGAACATCCGTATTATCCGTTTATTCATAGATTGGTAACTGATATTGATCCGCATGTTATGAAAACTCTGGTTGCAAACTTCTTTATCAATGCAAATCTTGCAGGCTGGAAGAAACAGGATGAATGCCGTGAGAAATATGGCTGTAATATCCCGTGGGCAATCCTTCTTGACCCAACAAGTGCATGTAACCTGCACTGTACAGGATGCTGGGCAGCAGAGTATGGAAACAAGCTGAACCTCACCTACGATGAGATCGATGACATCATCCGCCAGGGTAAGGAGCTTGGCGTTTATATGTATATTTACACAGGCGGAGAGCCACTTGTAAGAAAAAAGGATCTGATCCGTCTTTGCGAGAAACATAATGACTGTATCTTCCTTTCCTTCACAAATGCAACACTGATCGATGAGGATTTTGCAAATGATATGCTTCGGGTAGGAAACTTTGTTCCTGCAATTTCACTGGAAGGATTTGAGACTGCAACAGATGGCAGAAGAGGAAATGGTGTATACCAGAAGGTTATCAAGGCTATCAATCTTCTCAGAGAGAAGAAGCTTGTATTTGGTATCTCTGCATGTTATACGAGTGCAAATTTCGAGTCTATCACATCAGAGGCATTTTACGACAGCCTGATCGATCTTGGAGCGTACTTTATCTGGTATTTCCATTATATGCCGGTTGGAAATGATGCAGCACCGGAGCTGCTTCCTACTCCTGCACAGAGAAGAGAAACCTATGAGCGTATCCGTAAATACCGTGCAACAAAGCCGTTGTTTGCCATGGATTTCCAGAATGATGCAGAGTTTGTGGGAGGATGTATTGCAGGCGGCCGTCGCTATCTGCATATCAATGCAAACGGCGATATCGATCCATGTGTGTTTATCCATTATTCTGATTCCAATATCCGCGAGAAAACACTTCTGGAAGCACTGCAGTCTCCGATGATGATGGCATATCATGACGGACAGCCGTTTAATGACAATATGTACCGTCCATGCCCGATGCTTGAAAATCCGCAGAAGCTGAGAGAAATGGTAGAAAAATCCGGAGCACATTCCACAGATCTTCAGTCACCGGAGAGTGCAGAGCATCTCTGTGCGAAATGTGACCGGTATGCTGAAAACTGGAAGCCGGTAGCAGAGGAAATGTGGAAGGAAGACCAGGAGAGAAAGGCAGCGAAGAAAGGCTGCTGATCCTGAAACTTAAAAAAGCAGAACTTATGAAAGAGCACGGTACCGGAAACAGGTGCCGGTGCTCTTTTTTTGAAAACGGAGGGATCAGACCATGAAAAAAATGATTGATAACATCAGAAAATATCTGCCGGCGGTGCTCCTTCTTGTGCTTCTCCTTTTCTGTATCCGTTATAGAGAGGATCTGTCTGTGGAAAGGATCTTAAGCTATACACCGGAGGAACCTGTTAAGGCTGCATTACTTATGCTTGGGCTTTATGCAGTGAAAAGTGTCTCTTTTATATTTCCAATTGCGATCCTGCAGCTTGCTGTAGGGCATCTGTTTTCTACAGGAACAGCACTTCTGGTGAACTTTCTGGGAAGAGCAGTCACATTGGCACTTCCATATTGGATGGGACGCTTCTCAGGTGCATCCATGGTGGAAAGTCTTACAGCTAAATATCCGAAACTGAAAACAGTAGTAGATTACCAGAACGGAAATTGCCTGTATATTTCATTTTTTATGCGGACATTGAACTTTTTACCGGGAGATGCTGTGAGTCTGTTTCTCGGAGCTGAAAAGATTCCATTTGGAACCTATATGGCAGGTGGCGTGCTTGGAACGCTGCCGGGAGTTATTCTCGCTACAATATTTGGAGCAAATATCAAAAATCCGAAGTCTCCGGCATTCTGGCTCTCCGCAGTGCTTCTTGTGATGATCAGTGTATTCTCGATCCTGATACACAGGCATATTTCCCGGAAGAAAAAATAACAGGACTTTCTCTTCCTGCTTTTACTGAGAGGAAAAATGTAGTATAATGCAGACAGTAAAGAAAAGAAGGGAAGGAACATGGGGATCGATCATAACAAAAGATTAAAGGAACATTTATATTATTACAGTGCAAGAATCAGCCGGGATATCTCAAATCTGATCAAGTGGTTGGTTCTTGCTGTCATTACAGGATGTATCGTAGGAGCTGCCAGCACACTGTTTTCTTTTACGTTGAAGGCAGTGACCAATTACCGGAAGGCTCATGAATGGATTTTTCTTTTGCTGCCATTATCCGGACTTGTCATTATATTTTTGTATGAGAAGCTTGGAAAAGAGGATGGAGGGACCAATCAGGTTCTTTCTACCGTGCGTTCCAGAGATGATGTGCCGATCCTTTCTGCGCCTCTGATCTTTATCACAACGGCGCTGACTCATCTTACCGGTGGTTCTGCGGGACGTGAGGGAGCAGCGATCCAGCTTGGAGGAAGTATTGCCAACCAGCTTGGAAGATGGATCCATCTGGACGAGGAGGACCGTCATGTAATTGTCATGTGCGGCATGAGCGCGGCGTTTTCCGCATTGTTTGGAACACCGATGGCAGCGGCAGTTTTTGCGCTGGAAGTGGTCAGTGTGGGCGTGATGTATTATGCAGCACTGATGCCGTGTATGATCGCGTCATTGATTGCTTCCGGATTTGCAGCCGGAATGGGAGTCACACCGGAAAGTTTTCATGTGACGGATATTCCGGCACTGACTGTGGAAACTGGCCTGAAAATGGGAGTGATCGCTCTGGGCTGTGCAATTGTCAGCATTATGTTCTGTATTGCGCTGAATGGTGCAGCAGGACTTTATGGCAGATGGTTTAAGAATAAATATGTCAGGGTTGCAGTGGGCGCCTGCCTGGTCATTGTTGTCACCTTTATTCTGAGAACAGATGAATATATGGGCGCTGGTGCGGAGCTTATTGAAAAAGCGGTGGAAAACGGACAGGCGGATACTTTCGCCTTTTTCTGGAAAATGGTGCTTACAGCACTGACTATGCGCGCAGGATTCCGCGGGGGAGAGATCGTACCTTCTTTCTGCATTGGAGCTACCTTTGGCTGTGTGATGGGTAATCTTATGGGAATTTCTCCGTCGATCTGTGCAGCCTGCGGAATGGCAGCAGTTTTCTGCGGTGTGACCAACTGTCCGATCACTTCGATCCTGATCGCTTTTGAAATGTTTGGCTTTAAGGGAGTATCCTTCTATCTGATCGCAGTATCTATCAGCTATGCAGCATCGGGATATTATGGCCTTTACAAGGATCAGACCATTGTGTACTCCAAATATAAAGCAAAATATGTGAACCGACATACCAAATTCTGATATAGAACGAAATGTGAAGGGGTGTGTATACTGGCATAATATCTTATGGAATACCGCATGGACATGGCTGGAAAATATCTGGACATCTGCGGAAATCTGATGTAATATATTAAACGTTAGTATTTACAGAAAGGCAGATTTTAAGGTATGGAAGAGAAGATTCTTGATTTTATCATGGAGTATGCACAGGAGAATGAGGGAGTCCCGTTTCAGGTGATCGAGGAGAATTTTAATATCGTTATGGATGATAAGCTGAAAGATATCATCAGTGATGCGATCTGGGACAGAGACAATGTTTCTGATGTGATCATGGAAAGTGAGCGTTATGTGATCACCTGTTTTGAAGATTAATACAGGGCTATCTGTGACCGTTACGGTAATGGAATTAAGAAATCTGATATGAGGAGAATGCATATAGGGCATTCTCCTTTTTTCGTCAATCTGTCAAAAGAATCCAAAAGAATCTAAAAGAATCTAAAAGAATTGAAGTTCCCTAAAAAGAATGATATCCTAAAGAAAAACAGATGGGGTGGTTGAAATGAACAGCAAATATGAGATCAGCACAAAAGAAAACCGGGAATTTCTGAAAGCATCCTGTGAGGAGCTTTTGAATTTCGGGCATCGGTTTCCTTCACCGAATGGAGGTTCCTATTATCTGGGGGACGACGGAACACCATGGAAGGACAGAAACCGGGAAACCTGGATCACCTGTCGTATGGCGCATGTATACAGTCTGGGTCTGATGCTTGGCCATGAGGGAAGCGAAGAGCTTGCGGATGCGGCATTGAAAGGTCTGAAGGGAGAGCTTCACGATGAAAAAAACGGTGGCTGGTATGCAGGTGTAACACCGGAAGGAGATATTGTGCCCAATAAACAGTGTTATGCCCATGCATTTGTGATCCTGGCTGCATCTTCCGCACTGACAGCCGGAAGGCCCGGGGCGAAAGAGCTCCTTGAAGAGGCATTGGCTGTTTATGACCGACATTTCTGGAATGAAGAGGAGGGGCTGGCCTGCGATACCTGGAATACGGAATTTACCGTGCTGGATGATTACCGGGGATTAAATGCCAATATGCATACGGTAGAGGCTTTTCTGGCAGCAGGAGATGTCACCGGGGATAAAAAATATCACATTCGTGCAGGCAGGATCATTGATCATGTGATCCAGTGGGCAGAAGATAACTCCTGGAGGATCCCGGAACATTTTACGAGGGAATGGGTGGCAGATCTTGACTGCAACCGTGACCGTCCGGATGATCCGTTCAAGCCATACGGCGCAACACCGGGACATGGAATCGAATGGGCAAGGCTGATCACACAGTGGACGCTTGCAAACTGTGGAGAAGAGAAAGAAAAACTGGAAAAACATCTTCAGGCAGCAGAAAACCTTTACACAACAGCAATAAAAGACGGCTGGAACGCAGATGGTGCACCGGGAATTGTATACACGACAGATTGGAATGGCAAACCGGTGGTACATGACCGTATGCACTGGACTCTTGCGGAAGCGATCAATACCTCTGCAGTTCTTTATCAGGTGACCGGTAAGGAGAAATATGCGAAAGATTATGCTGCGTTTATGAAGTACCTGGATGAAGTGGTCATGGATCACGAAAACGGCTCCTGGTTTCATCAGCTGGATGAGCAGAATCATCTGAAAGGAACCGTATGGCCCGGAAAATCTGATCTGTACCATGCACTGCAGTCTACACTGATCCCATATCATAAAGCAGATACGTCTATTGCACCGGCAGTGAAGAAAAAACTGGAGATCTGAACAAAATCGTTTTGCGATTTTTGTTCGTGAGCATGTAACGAAGCGGAGTGCGAATGTTCAATAAAAAAACTTCCTGTGTTTACAGAAAAATTTCTCAGGACAGATACTTGCAGAGATACAGGTATCCGGTCTTGAAGAAATACGAGAACACAGGAAGGTTTTTTGTTGAATAGTTATTACTCCGTAACCTCTTTCAGATCCGAAATATCCGGAGAGGCCATCAGAGAATAGTTGGTGTAATAAACAACGAAACCAGGTTTTGCGCCGGCAGGTTTCTTGACATGTTTTTTCTGGATGTAATCAATCTCTACCTTGGGAGCAGAGTGTCCCTTGGAATACCAGGCTGCCAGGCGTCCTGCCTCTTCAAAGGTGCGGTCCGGAAGTTCTCCGTCTTTGGTACGGACAACCACATGGGAACCGGCCATTTTTTTCGCATGGAACCACCAGTCATTTCCGGTTGCAAACTTGAAAGTCAGTTCATCATTCTGAAAATTGTTTTTGCCAACATAAATATCAAAACCGTCACTGGATATGTAGTGGAGCGGTTTGGATTTGGGCTGGGCTTTCTGGCCCTTTTTATTGGTGTAATGACGCTTGATATAGCCGTATTCGGTAAGCTCTTCCTTGATCTGGGAAAGATCACTTTCAGATCTGGCGATATCCAGAGCATTGGAGATAGATTCCAGATGAGAGATCTCACTTTCCGTATCTGTGATCTGTTCTGTGACGGCTTCCTCTGTACGCTTTAGCTTTCCGTATTTATCAAAATATTTCTTGGAATTCTGTGCCGGAGTCAGTGTCGGGTCAAGAGGGATAGTGATCTCCTCATTGGTGTAATAGTTCAGTGCCGTAAAGGATCTGCAGCCTTCCTCAAGCCCGTATCCGTAGGTGTTGATCAGTTCACCGTAGACCTTGAATTTATCTTTTTTTGCAGTATCATTCAGCTGCTTTTTCTGGATGTTGTATTTTTTTCGGTTACGTTCCAGAGCGGTCTGTACTACACGGCGAAGATCGGAGGATTTCTGGTGGATACGTGTCAGCAGACTTTTGGTAGCGTAATAGGTCTCCAGCATAACAGAGACACTGTCAAAGATTTCGCTGCGGTATTCACTGCCAAACTGTTGATAAGGAAAGACACCGTATTCCACAGGCTCCTCTCCGCGGTAGACAATATTTGGGGTGAACGCTCTGTTCCGAATCTGTTCCATAAGGCGGAGAAAGGTATGATAAAGATGGGTGCAGGCTGCCTCATCCAGAGACTGCGATGCATCGCTTCCGTCAATGGATGCACGGTAGCAGATCTCCTCAGCCATTACCGGGCTCATACCTGTAAGTGAAGTGTAAAGCGCCTTGGAAATATTCACAGGCTTTTTACAGATGTGCTGTGTGAACTCCTCCTCGGAAACAGTCAGCGGATTTTCTTTATCCCTAGTATTGGGAATGAAATATTCTCTTCCGGGAAGAACCTCACGGACAGAGCTCATATGGGAAGAGACATGCTTGATGCTGTCCAGGATCATGCCTTTTTCGTCACAGAAGATGATGTTGCTGTGCTTGCCCATCAGCTCCATGATCAGACGCTTTCTGCAGGGATCCCCCAGCTCATTAAGATGCTCCAGCTCAAATTCCACCACACGCTCCATTCCAGGCTGCTTCACATCAAGGATACGGGCGCTTCCGATGTGCTTTCTGAGAAGCATGCAGAAGTTCGGTGCAGTTAAAGGACTGATACGGTTCTTATCTGTAAAATAGATCAGAGGAAGGGATGCGCTTGCACTTAAGAGAAGACGTTTCTGTCCATTTGCGCCCTTTCCTGTGATCAAAAGTTCATCGTTTTCCGGCTGGGCGATCTTGTTGATACGTCCGCCTTTTAAATTATCATCGATTTCTGCCACGAGAGCAGAAACTGTAATTCCGTCAAATGCCATGATTTTACCTCCATTTCAACATCAATCATTATAACAGTAAAAAAAGAGTTTGACTAGGGTTTTGGAATGAACTATAATAAATCCGTATGCAATCAGTTACTGTATTTATCAGCAGCTGATAAACTTAAGAGGCAGTATTGGAGGATAACATGATAAAAAGTATGACCGGCTTTGGCAGGGCAGAAGCAGTTTCCAGAGAGCGTAAGGTTTCTGTTGAACTGAAATCCGTCAATCACAGATATCTGGATCTGAACATCAAAATGCCGAAAAGACTCAGCTATTTTGAGGGAGAGATCCGAAATGTGATGAAGACTTATATCCGCCGCGGCAAAGTCGATGTGTTCATCACCTATGAAGACTATACAATGGGCGGAATGGCTCTGAAATACAATGCAGAGCTGGCAAAGGAATATCTGGGCTATCTGAACCAGATGAGTGAGGAACTGGGGATCGAGAATGATATCCGTGTTTCCACACTTTCCAGATATCCGGATGTGTTTACAATGGAAGAGCAGGCTCCGGATGAGGAAGAGCTCTGGAATTTTCTGGAAGGTCCGCTTCATGAGGCCTGCCGGAAATTTGTGGAGACCCGCCAGCGTGAGGGTGCTAATCTGAAACAGGATCTTCTTGGGAAGCTGGACGGACTGGAAGCAAAGGTCGATGTAGTGGAAAAACGTTCTCCGGAAGTAGTGAAGGCTTATCGGGAGAAACTGGAAGCCAAGATGCACGAGCTACTTGAAGATAACCAGATCGATGATTCCAGGATCGCCGCAGAGGTGATACTTTTTTCAGATAAGATCTGCAATGATGAGGAGACGGTACGTCTTCGAAGCCACATCCACGGAATGAGAAAGATCCTGGACGAGAACGAGGGCGTGGGACGTAAGATGGATTTCATGGCACAGGAGATGAACCGTGAGGCGAACACTATCCTGTCTAAATCCAATGATCTTATTGTATCCAACGCGGCCATCGATCTGAAGACAGAGATCGAGAAGATCCGTGAGCAGATCCAGAATATCGAGTAACCGGACAGGAAACAGGCTGTACACAGACAGAAAGGAAGAGCGTAAATGGCGAAACTTATTAATGTAGGCTTTGGAAATGTTGTCAATTCACGCAAGATCGTGGCTGTGGTAAGTCCGGATGCCGCTCCTGTGAAGCGCATGATACAGAGTGTCAAGGGAACCCGCACCCTGATTGATGCCACACAGGGAAGAAAAACAAAAGCAGTGATCGTTACTTCCGATGATTATCTTGTGCTTTCCGCTTTGCAGCCGGAAACCATTGCCAGGAGATTTTCGGAAGCCTACGGAGAGGAAGAGAGGGAGGAAGGAAATGAGTAAGGGAATTTTAGTTGTTGTTTCTGGTTTTTCCGGTTCCGGAAAGGGCACCGTCATGAAACGGCTGATGGAGAAATATGACAATTATGCATTATCCGTTTCTGTTACCACCAGAAATCCAAGACCAGGCGAAAAAGACGGAGAAGCTTATTTCTTCCGCACAAAAGAAGAATTTGAACAGCTGATCCGGGAAGACGGACTGATCGAATACGCACAGTATGTGGAGAATTATTACGGTACTCCTCGTAAATATGTGGAGGAACAGCTTGCAGCAGGAAAAGATGTGATCCTTGAGATCGAGATCCAGGGAGCCATGAAGATCCGTGAGAAATTCCCGGATACTCTGCTTGTATTTGTCTGCCCGCCATCTATGGGAGAGCTTAAGAACCGTCTGGTAGGCCGCGGAACAGAAACTCTGGATGTGATCAACGGACGTCTCAGAAGAGCCGTTGAAGAATCCAAGGGAATGGATAAATACGACTATCTCCTGATCAACGATGATCTGGAGGAATGTGTTGATACACTTCATGAAACCATCCGATGTGAGCGTATGCGCGCATCCAGAAACCATGATTTTGTATCCAGAATTCAGAAAGAAGCGGAAGCTTTTTTATAAATACCAATTAACAAGTTAAATACGGCCCTGCCGTTACAGAAGGGAGAAAAGATATGATACATCCATCTTATTCAGAATTAATTGAGGCTATCAACACAAACAACGAGGACGACGATGAGGCTCTCGTGCTGAACAGCCGTTATTCTCTTGTACTTGCAGCAAGCAAACGTGCACGTCAGCTGATCGCAGGAGCAGAGCCGCTTGTACCGGGTGCAGCAGGAAAGAAACCGCTTTCCGTTGCCATTGATGAGCTTTACAAGGGCAAAGTAAAGATCCTTCCCGGACAGGAGGAAGAGGAAGAGCTGGAGGCTCTTGAAGCTGAGAAGGAGGCTCTTGAGGCAGCAGAGGGCGAGACCGCAGAAGGCACTGAGACTGTAGAAGCAGCTCAGACAGAAGCGGAGTAATTTTATGAAAATATTATTCATCTCTCTTGGCTGTGACAAGAACCTGGCGGATTCTGAGGAAATGCTGGGACTTCTTACAGCCGGAGGTCATGAGATCACAGACGATGAAACACAGGCAGATGCAATCGTGATCAATACCTGCTGTTTTATCAAGGATGCCAAGGAAGAGAGTGTGGAAACCATTCTTGAAATGGCAGAATACAAAAAAACAGGAAGCTGCCATGCACTGATCGTTACCGGCTGTATGGCACAGCGATACCAGAAAGAGATCATTGAGGAGGTTCCGGAGGTCGATGCTGTTCTTGGAACCACATCCTACGGCGACATCGTAAAGGCTCTGGAGGAAGCAGTAGCCGGAAATCATTTCGAAGAATTCCGTGATATTGATTATCTGCCGGATACAGGAAGCAAACGTGTCCTTACAACAGGTGGACATTTCGGCTACCTGAAGATCGCAGAAGGCTGCGACAAGCACTGTACCTACTGCATTATCCCGAAGCTCAGAGGTAAATTTCGAAGCGTCCCAATGGAGCACCTCATTGCCCAGGCAGAGGATATGGCTGAACAGGGAGTGAAAGAGCTGATCCTGGTAGCACAGGAGACCACCGTTTACGGAAAGGATCTTTACGGCAAAAAATCTCTTCACATTCTTTTAAAGAAGCTCTGTGAGATCAGAGGTATCCGTTGGATTCGCATCCTTTATTGTTATCCGGAGGAGATTTACGATGAACTGATCGAAACCATTCGTGATGAGAAGAAGATCTGTCATTATCTGGATATTCCGATCCAGCACGCATCGGACCGAATTCTTAAAAGAATGGGCCGCCGTACTTCCAAACAGGAACTGATCGATATCGTCGGAAAACTCCGTAAGGAAATTCCGGATATCGTACTGCGTACAACTCTGATCACCGGATTTCCGGGTGAGACAGAAGAAGATCATGAAGAACTGAAAGAGTTCGTAGATGAGATGGAATTTGACCGCCTTGGTGTCTTCACTTACTCTCCGGAGGAGAATACCCCGGCGGCAGAGATGGCAGACCAGATTCCAGAAGAAGTGAAAGAAGAACGCAGAGACGAACTGATGGAGCTTCAGCAGGAGATCTCTTACGACAAAGGACAGGACCGTATCGGACAGGAACTTCTTGTCATGATCGAGGGAAAAGTTGCAGATGAAAGTGCCTATATCGGACGTACCTACGGGGATGCACCGAAAGTTGACGGATACATTTTCGTTCAGACAGGCGAACTGCTTATGACAGGTGATTTTGCAAAGGTACGTGTGACAGGTGCGCTTGAGTATGATTTGATAGGAGTGCTGAGCGATGAATACACCGAATAAACTGACAGTTGCAAGAATGATACTTGTACCATTTCTTGTAGTTTTCTTACTGACAGGCTGGGGAGGAGAAGCAAACCGCTGGATCTGTCTTGCGATTTTTGTCGCAGCAAGTGTGACAGACTGGTTTGACGGTCATCTTGCCAGAAAATATAACCTGATAACCAATTTTGGAAAATTTATGGATCCGCTGGCAGACAAGCTTCTGGTATGCTCTGCCATGATCTGCATGATCGAGGTTGACAAGCTTCCGGCATGGGTTGTGATCATTATCATCGGACGGGAATTTATCATTAGCGGTTTCCGTCTGATCGCAGCGGAGAACGGAATTGTCATTGCCGCAAACTACTGGGGAAAATTCAAAACCGTTTCCCAGATGATCATGATCATACTTCTGATGCTGGATTTCGGAGGTGTTTTTGCAGTGCTGACACAGATATTTATCTGGCTGTCCGTTGCACTGACCATTATTTCCCTGCTGACTTATATCATGCAGAACAGAAAGGTCCTTTCCATGCAGGAGTAGGGATCAGAGTATACGAAAGGAGTTTCTTTTCATGATCACAGAACTGATATCCGTAGGAACCGAGATCCTTCTAGGAAATATCGTAAATACCAACAGCGCCTATCTTTCTGAAAAATGCGCCCTGCTTGGGTTAAGTGTTTACTATCAGGATGTAGTAGGTGATAATGAAGGCCGTATGCGTGACGTGATCCGTACTGCACTGGATCGTTCCGATGTTGTGATCCTCACCGGAGGTCTTGGACCAACAGAGGATGATATCACCAAGGAAGTAACTGCGGATCTGATGGGAATGTCTCTTAAGGAAGATTCCCACTCAAGGAAACTGATCGATAAATATCTGAAGGAATATGAGAAAAACAATCCTCAGAGACGTATCACGAAGAACAACTATAAACAGGCCATGGTTCCTGAGGGAGCCATTGTTCTTGACAATCATAACGGAACTGCTCCGGGACTGATCCTTGAGAAAAAAGGAAAAACCGCGATCCTTCTTCCCGGACCTCCCAATGAGCTGAAGCCCATGTTCGAGGAGTACGTTGTCCCATATCTGCAGAAAAACCAGCCGGAGATCATTGTGTCCCAGATGGTAAAGATCAGCGGGATCGGTGAGAGTCAGGTAGCAGAGGAAATCCAGGATCTGATCGAAAGCCAGACCAATCCTACCATTGCACCTTATGCAAAAACCGGTGAAGTGCATCTTCGTGTGACAGCAAGCGCAGAGAATGAAAAGGCCTGCAGAAAGCTGATCAAACCGGTTGTCAAGGAGCTAAAGAAGCGTTTTGGAGAGAATGTTTTCGCCACAGATGAGAGCAAGACACTGGAGGAAGCGGTGATCGATCTTCTGAAAGAGAAAGATCTGAAGCTTTCCCTGGCGGAATCGCTTACCGGCGGTATGATCGCCCAGCGCATTGTCAATGTATCCGGTGCGTCTGAGGTGTTTGGCTATGGCTTTGTGACTTATAGTAACAAGGCCAAGCATAAATGTCTGGGAGTGAAGAAGCGTACTCTGAAAGAGCAGGGGGCAGTTTCCGCCAAATGTGCCAGAGAAATGGCAAAGGGCGCCTGCAAAGCATCCGGAGCAGACATCAGTATTTCCGTGACGGGTCTGGCAGGACCGGGAGGCGGAACAAAGGAAACTCCGGTTGGTACTGTATTTATGGGCTGCTGCTATAAGGGCAAGGCTATTGCCAAAGAGTTCCACTTTACAGGAAACCGCATGCGGATCCGCGAGCAGACTACAGCGCATGCACTGGCGATGTTACGTGACTGTATCATTATGAGCAGATAGCGAATGCCTTGATCTGCCTGCTATTACGGATCAACCATGATATTTTCTATATAACAGGACTGATTTTTAAACAGATGAAACTTTTGATTTCAAGTATCTGTATCAAAAATCAGTCCTGTTTTATTTTTGTTTCCTGATAATAAGCCCCGGTATGGGCGATGAAAGAATATAAACAATCATATTTACAAGGATACTATCATAAGTGCTAGTGTTTTTATAAGGGATTTCCTCTAAAATATGATTAAAGCAATATATGACGTAAATATACGTTTTACCGGAAAGGGGGAAATCAGAATGAAAAAGAAAAAAAATCTGTTGTGTTTTGTGCTGCTGATCAGCCTTATTTTTACGATGGCATTTGGAAGTGTGACGGTCAGCGCCGCACCAAAACTGAACAGAACAAAAGTAACTCTTTTAAAAGGTGAGAAGACAACACTCAAGGTTACCGGGACCAAGCAGAAGGTTGCCTGGAGATCTTCCAAAAAGAGTGTTGCGACCGTAAACAGCAAAGGTCAGGTGGTTGCCAAAAATAAAGGTTCCGCAACGATCTATGCAAAGGTAAGCAAAAAAACATATAAATGTGTTGTAAAGGTAGAAACACCGAAGCTCAGCAGGACATCGCTGACATTAACAGAAAAGAAATCCAGTGCCATTAAATTGACAGGAACAACTGTGAAGGTGAAATATTCTTCTTCCAATCCGAAGATCGCACGTGTGGATTCCAAAGGAAAGATCACCGCAGTGAAAAAAGGAACAGCAGTGATCACAGCGAAGGCAAATACAAAGAAATTCAACTGTAAGGTTACAGTAAAAGCAGCGCAGAAACCGAAGCCGAAACCTACACCGGTGCCGAAACCATCTTTAAGTGCCACCACCTTAAATATGAATAAAGGTGATGTGAGACAGCTTCAGGTAAAGAATTATAAAGAGATTCTTGTATGGACCAGTGATGATACATCTGTTGCAACTGTAGACAGTAAAGGCAAAGTAACGGCAGTGAATGTGGGAACAACAAAGATCCAGGTCCGGGATAAGAGTACCTGGCGAGGCAGCTGTACTGTCCACGTGACACAGACAGTAAAGAAACAGGTGGAGCCGGTTCTTACAAAAGGAACTAAATCTGCAAAAAAAGAGATCACCAATGATAAAGGACAGAAGGAAGTTATTAATGTAACGATAAATACCTATACTTACACCTTTACCACGATCCCGACCAATGCGGAGGAACTGAAACAGTATGATATCACAACGGCAGACGGACGCTATAAGACCATGGCTCTGCTGATCCTTGCATATCGTACCTGGACACCGACCAATCCGACGGACTGCGAGGAGATGATTTCTTATCTCAATAATAAAGAGATGACTCAGTATTACAAAAACTTTTTGAGGGATCGTATGAAAGCGGATAACGGATATAAATATCTTGGCAATTCTTACCTGAACGGAGCAACTCCGGCCAACAATTATACTCCGTCTAAACCGATTTCCATTACGTTAAGACAGGACACACTTCCGGGTAAGGGAAATTCCATCAGTGAAGATATCCCGTATTTTGAACCGACTCAGACCACTCCTGCGATCTACAGATCATTTACTGATTTTGCAGGCAGCGACAGTTCCAGATGGATCTGTACATATAAGCACTCCAAAACCGGAAAATGGTATATCTGGGATCAGTCCTGGCATGATCTTCTTACCAGGATCAAACAGCCGGCAGGAAACTATGAATATTGATCGAATGTGAATGTACCGCTATTCAATCCCATTCTAAAAAAGGAACCGACAGCGTAAAAACTGTCGGTTCCTTTTTGGCATACATAATAGAATATCTCATCGGTGCAGCGCAAACTTTTCAATGGCGCGTGCTACACCGTCTTCGTCATTGGAAGCAGTAATATAATCGGCTGCTTCTTTTACCTGGGGCTGTGCATTGGCCATGGCTACGCCAAAACCGACTTCCCGGAGAAGATGGACATCGTTGTCACCGTCTCCGCATGCCATAATGGATTCCCTTGGGATTCCCAGCATTTCGCCAAGAGCAACAAGAGCGGTTCCTTTGTTGACACCGGCGGCGTTGATCTCAATATTGTAGCTTAAGGAGCCTACAAGCTCCAGCTCCTTAAGTTCACTTAATTCCTTCCAGGCGGCGGCGCGTTCCTCCATGTCTGCAAAAAGCGCCTGGACTTTATCCATGCTTCTGTTTTCTTTTGTAATGACATCCTGGATGTCCGGAACCGCGATACGGGTAGTACGGACATAATTCCACATATTAGGGTCGTGATGGTATTTTCCTACATTATCAAGCTTGGCAGCGTCTGCATATCCTTGGCCGTCAAAATAGATCTCACTTAAAGTATCATATTTTTCAAAGATACGGAGAGCTTTTTTTGCACTTTCCATGGGAAGAAGCTGCTCGATAAGAAGTTTATTATGGTCTGTATCAAGGACTCTGGCTCCGTTGGAGGTGAGAGCATAGTGAATTCCCGGAAAATTTCTCAGCTCCGCGGGAATGCCGGTATATGGCCGGCCGGTAGCCATCAGAACAAGGATACCTGCATCAATAGCTTCCCTGAGAACACGCCTGGTATTTTCTGTGAGTTCTTTTTTTGTATTCAGAAGAGTTCCGTCCAGATCAAGACCGATCATTTTTATCTGCTGCATATTTAAGATTTCCTTTCCCGGTTAAGGTCACATATACAGAAAAACCGTCCCGAAAAAACATTTTCCGGGACGGTACCTATCTGTTTATCAGATATCAAGAAGATCACTGTAAACTTTCAGTGCTCCGTCTGTATTATGAGCGAGAACACGTTTTGCAAGAACCTTACCAAGCTGTACACCCTCCTGGTCAAAGCTGTTCAGGTTCCATACAAAGCCCTGGAACATGATCTTGTTCTCAAAGTGTGCAAGAAGCGCACCCAGAGACTGCGGTGTAAGTTCCTCACCAACAATAATACTGGAAGGACGTCCGCCCTTGAAGTTTTTGTTCAGGTTCTCATCTTCTTTTCCACATGCAAAAGCAACGATCTGTGCTGCAACGTTTGCACAGAGCTTCTGCTGGCTTGTGCTGTTCTCGATATCAACATCAACACCAAGCTGGCTCTTCTTAAAGCCGATGAACTGAAGCGGAACAATATTGGTTCCCTGATGCAGAAGCTGGTAGAAGGAGTGCTGTCCGTTGGTTCCTGGCTCACCAAAGATCACCGGTCCGGTCACATAATCCACCGGCTCACCAAAGCGGTTTACAGATTTACCGTTAGACTCCATATCACACTGCTGAAGATGAGCAGGGAAGCGGCTTAATGCCTGTGAGTATGGTAAAACTGCAGTAGAAGGATATCCCTGTACATTTCTCTCATAAACGCCGATCAGGGCATCCAGCATATCCGGGTTCTCAAGAATGTTCTTATTTGTTGCAAGCTTATCCTCCTCGGCAGCTCCGTCAAGGATGTCTGCGAATACTTCCGGTCCGAATGCAAGGGAAAGGATCGCTCCGCCTACGCCGGAAACGGAAGAGTAACGTCCGCCGATATAGTCGTCCATGAAAATAGCGGTAAGGTACTCATCACTCTTTGCAAGAGGAGAGGTCTCACTGGTTACAGCAAGCATATGTCTGGACGGGTTCAGGCCCGCTTTTGTAAGGGCGTCTTTTACGAATGCCTCATTTGTCAGAGTTTCAAGTGTTGTACCGGATTTGGATACAACGATGAAAAGAGAGTGAGCAAGATCTACAGATGCAAGAACAGCAGCTGCATCATCCGGGTCAACGTTGCTGATGAATTTTGCTTCCATCTTGAAGGTGTTGTTTGCCTTTGCCCAGTTCTCAAGTGCGATATATAATGCACGCGGTCCCAGGTCACTTCCGCCGATACCGATCTGTACAACAGTAGTAAATTTCTCACCGGCTTCGTTTGTAATCTCGCCTGCATGTACTCTGTTTGCAAAATCTGCGGCCTTCTTCTGCTGTGCCACATAGAATTCACGCTTGTCCACACCGTCAACAACAACAGGCTCGCCAAGCTGTGTACGTGCAAGATGATGAAGTACCATACGTTTCTCGCCTGTGTTGATCACTGCACCGTTGTATAATTCCTGGAATTTCTCAATCAGTTCTGCCTCATCAGCCAGTTTGGAAAGTGCGTCAAGAACGGTCTCGTCCACTTCCTTAGCTGCGTAATTGTAAGCCAGACCTGCTGCCATCGGTACGCTGTACTTCTTTACACGTTCTGCACCCTGCTCGCCGGACATTGCCTCTGCAATGTTCACGTGATCTTTCAGACCGTTAAGTTTGCTGTAAGAAGCAAGAGTGTCCAGATTTTTCCATGTTGCCATAATCATATTCCTCCTTTAATGACTGTGATCAGAGATATCAACATAAATCCCTCGGATATCTTTTTCACAATTGTCTACAGCCAATTATACTGAAAAAAGCTCTGGATTTCAACGGAAGGAACGATTTAATTGGTGAAAATCTTGTTAAATAAGATAAAAAATATCAGAGATAACAGGATCGTGACGGAAATATGAAGAAGTTTCCGTCAGCAGCAGGACAGGAATGGGGAAATATGATATGATAGAAAACAGATCACCCGGAGAAAAAAAACGGGAATATAATAAGTGATGAAGGGAATTGTTTTATGGAGGAAATGAAGAAAAAAGGAAATGTGATCGCACTGCTGCCTATCGGTGTTTTTCTGGTCCTGTATCTGGGACTGGGGATTTTGTTTGAGTATGTGATGAAGATCCCTATGGGATTTTATAATGTACCGATCGTTGTGGCTTTTCTGTCTGCGATCCTGGTGGCATGTGTTCAGAACAGAACGATCAGCTTTGACAGAAAGCTGGAGCTTATGGCAAAAGGAGTAGGAGATAAAAATATCATCACCATGCTTCTGATCTTTCTGACCGCAGGCTCTTTTGTGGGTGTTGTGGGGCGCAGCAGTGCAGAAAGTGTGGCCTACTGTATGCTTTCTCTGATACCGGCACGTTTTTCTGTTGCGGTATTGTTTGTAGTTGCCTGCTTCGTATCTGTGGCTATGGGAACTTCCGTTGGGACGATCACGCTTCTTACCCCTATTGCGGTAGCGGTTTCCAAAGCTTCCGGTTTTGATATGGCATTTTGCGTGGCATCGGTGATGGGAGGAGCCATGTTTGGAGACAACCTTTCTTTTATTTCTGATACCACGATCGCAGCCTGCAACGGTCAGGGCTGTCAGATGAAAGATAAATTCCGGGAAAACTTCTGGATCGCATTTCCGGCAGCTGTTGTTACACTGCTCCTGATCCTTATTCTGTCTTTTCAGACAGAGATCCAGGGAAGAGTGGTACAGGATTATCATCTTGTGCAGATCCTTCCGTATGTTCTGGTGCTGATCGGCGGGATTATCGGTATCAATGTATTTGTGGTACTTCTGATCGGAATTGTCTCCGGAGCATTTATTATGCTTCTTGGAGGACATATCACGCCGGTGGAGCTTCTGACCAATATCGGATCCGGTGTTTCCGGAATGTTCGAGACCTGTATGGTGGCTATCCTTGTAGCAGCCATGTGTGCGCTGATCCGGGAGCATGGAGGCTTTGAAGCACTGCTTTCCGGAATACAGAGAGTTTTTAAAGGGAAAAAAGGCGGACTTCTTGGTATGGGACTTCTGGTTGGAACTATGGATATCGCAACAGCCAATAATACGGTGGCCATTGTTATGGCCAACCCCATTGCAAAGGAAATGGCGCTGGAATATAAGATCACTTCCAGAAAGACAGCTTCTATCCTGGATACATTTTCCTGTATTTTCCAGGGGGTGATCCCATATGGAGCCCAGATGCTGGTTGCCATTTCTGCGGCAAAGGAACTGGGATTTGAGCTTTCTGCTTTTCAGATCATGCCGAAACTGTTTTACCCCATGCTTCTGCTTGTGAGTTCTCTGATCGCGATCTTTGGTATAAAAGGCGGGGATGATAAATGAATCAGGAAGAGATGATCCGGGATGTCCGGAAAAGACTGTTTGAAATGCAGGATACAGGATATCGGGATTTTCATGCAAGGCTGGTTCCGACTGTGGAGAAAGAAAAGATCATCGGTATCCGGACACCGATACTCCGGAAATTTGCAAAAGAATTTGGAAAAACAGAAAGATCCGAAATGTTCCTGAAGGTTCTTCCTCATCAGTATTATGAGGAAAATAATCTCCATGGCCTGCTGATCGAGCAGATCAGAGATTATGATAAATGTCTGAAAGAACTGGAGCGTTTTCTTCCGCACATTGATAACTGGGCGACCTGTGATCTGCTGGCGCTCCATATGATGAAAAAACACCGTGATATATTTATCCGGGAGATTTATCGCTGGATGGAGTCGGATAAGCCGTATATCATCCGGTTCGGGATCAGTATGCTGATGCGCCATTATCTGGACGAAGGATTTAAACCGGAATATCCGGAAAAAGTGGCAGCGATCCGCTCGGAAGAATATTATGTAAATATGATGCGAGCCTGGTATTTTGCTACAGCGCTGGCAAAACAGTATGAGAAGATCCTTCCATTCCTGGAAGAGCAGAGAATGGATATCTGGACTCATAACAAGACGATCCAGAAATCCATTGAAAGCTACCGGATCACACAGGAACAGAAGGATCATCTCAGGACACTGCGGATAAAGAAATAAACAGCAGGTAAGGGTTGGAATATGAAGGCAATATCGATCTATGCACTTACAAGAAATCAGAATATGGAATGTGTCCAGAAGCTGGAACGCCAGCTTTCCGGCAGAGATTTTTTTCTCAGGATCAAAGAATGGGAACTGGAAAGTATGAAAGCACTGGTGAAGCAACTGGAACTGCATATGGAGGAAGTGTATAAGCTGCGCTTTTTCTATTCGTTTCAGATCCCGAAGCTTGGAAAGGAGTTCGATCTTCTTCAGATCAAAGATGACCAGATCGTGAATATTGAACTGAAAAGCGGCATTGTGTCGGACGAGGCTATCCGGAGACAGCTGATCCAGAACCGGTATTATCTGTCTGTTTTTGGGAAACCGATCCTGTCGTATACCTATATCAGCAGTGAAGATCATCTGGTGAGACTGACCAATCATGATCACATTGTGGAGGGGGACTGGAAACAGCTATGTATTGCATTGGGGAAAGAAAGCCCGGACTATGGGGGAGATATCGAGGATCTGTTTCAGGCAGAGCTTTATCTGATCTCTCCGCTGACAGAACCGGAGCGTTTTCTCAAAAAAGAGTATTTCCTTACTTCCCAGCAGAGAGATATTGAACGGCAGATTCTGAAGAGAATACGTGGAGAAAGAGGAGGATATTTCTGGTTCAGCGGACTTCCAGGAACCGGAAAAACATTGTTGCTTTATGATATTGCGATGAAGTTGTCCGTGCGCCAGAGAGTCTGTATCATTCACTGTGGAGAGGCGGGAAAAGAATGGAAGATTCTTCATGAACGTCTGCGGCGGATAGATTTTCTGGCAGATACTCAGCTGGACGGAACGACGGATCTTGGCTGCTACAGCAGTATTCTGGTAGATGAATCACATCTTCTTTCCTCGGAAAAATTGTCTGTTCTGCTTACCTGGAGTGAGCACAGGCCGGTGATCTTTTCCAGTGATTCCGAGGATGTGATCTCACCGGAAGAGATGGATCGTAGCATTGTGGAAAGCCTGGGAAATCTGCCGGAGATCCAGAAATTCCATCTGACAAACCGGATCCGTACCAATGCGGAACTTTCCTCTTTTATCCAGAACATGATGCACCTGCCGGAAAAAAGAAGCCCCAGATGGTATCCGCATATTGCAGTGGTGTATGCCAATAATGACCGCGAGGTGGAAAATTTTCTGAATGATTTTGCGGGACAGGGGTATCAGCAGCGGATGCCAGAGGGTTCTGGACAGCTTGGTATCCAGGCAGTGAGAGATGCGGAGAAGATCGTTGTATTGCTGGATGAACAGTATTATTACGACGAAAAAGGATATTTAAGATCCAGGTGCTCCGCGGAAAAATATTCCAGTGTACGAAAACTTTTTCATCTTTTGAATCAGGCGAAAGAGAGCCTGGCTCTGGTGGTGAGAGAGAATATGGCGGTATATGAAGTGATGATGGAGATTTTGCAGATGCACAGAAACAGATAAAAACAAAAGATTAAAGACAATGGAGAGGAAGACAGAGAGATGGAAGTTTTGGAGATTGTTTTGCCTGTACTGGCGATGATCATTCTTGGAATCCTGTGCAGAAAATGGAAACTTTTAGATCAGAGTGGTGTCAATAACATGAAAACACTGGTAACAAATATTATGCTTCCTGTGGCAATTTTTCATGCACTGGCAACAGCAGAGTACAGTGGAAAGATCGGAATTTTGGTTCTGATCATGTTTGTGATGCTCTTGATTTCATTTGGGGCAGGATTCTGGATGAAAAGATTTATGGACGAGCCATATAAGAAATATCTTCCGTTTCTGATCTGTATCTATGAAGGTGGAATGATGGCTTACCCGTTGTATACAAGTCTTTGTGGCAGCGAAAATCTTTCACAGATTGCAGTGCTGGATATTGCGGGACTTCTTTTTGGATTCAGTGTGTATATGGGAATGCTGGGACAGACGGAAAACGGGGAAAAGATCAATGCAAAAAGCCTGTTTTACAGTGCATTGCGAACCCCTGCTTTTATAGGAACGGTTCTTGGAATTATTGTGGGACTGACACGAATGATCACCCGGCTTCTGGACAGTCCTTTTGGCAATTGTTATCTCAGTGTGGAGAATATTCTGACAACGGCCATTACGCCGATTATTCTTATTGTAGTTGGGTACAGTATGGAACTTGCGCCGGAACTTATCAGCCCCTGCCTCAAAACCATATTGCTGAGAGTCCTTTTGCAGGCAGTGATGATTGCGGGAGTTCTCATGGCAGTAAAATATTTGGTAGGAGGTTCCAGGCTTCTGAACCTGGCGGTTATTACATATATGTCCTCGCCTGCTACATTCAGTATGCAGACTTTTCTGAGAAAGAAAGAGAGCAGTGCCTATGCATCCACAACAAATTCTCTGTATTGTGTGGTCTCAATCCTGGTTTATATCACACTGGCAGTGGCAGGATGATGGAACTGAAAGAAGGGATCAAATGACGACAACGACATTATGTTATATAGAAAACGATGATAAATTCCTGATGCTTCACAGAGTAAAAAAACAGGATGATATGAATGAGGGCAAATGGATCGGCGTTGGCGGGCATGTGGAAAGTCAGGAAACTCCGGAAGAATGCCTTGTTCGTGAGGTGAAAGAGGAAACAGGGCTGACACTTACCTCCTATAAGTTCCGTGGCCTGGTGACATTTATAAACAGTGAATGCGAATCAGAACTTATGTGTGTGTTCACGGCCGATGAATATGCAGGAGAACTGATTGAATGTGATGAGGGAGAACTTTGCTGGGTTGACAAAGCCATGGTGCCGAATCTTCCGGCATGGGAGGGGGATCAGGTATTTCTTGATCTGCTCCTTTCAGGAGAAAAACGCTTTTTTTCTGTAAAATTGCAGTATGAAGGTGACAGACTTGTAGAGAAGAAAATTCATTTGTATTAATAGTAGATTGTTTCATAGCTGGAGGGGAAATCATGTTTAATAAAATGATTGCACAGCAAACCGCAAAAAAAGAAAAACTTCTTGATAATTTTCTGAAAAAACATGAAGCGGAATATCCGTTTCCGGAAGATGTGGAACTCATTTGTGACATTGACTATATGGGAGATGGAAAGCCCTGTCATTTCATGGATATTTACCGTCCCCGAAAAATTATGAAGGTTCTTCCCTCCTATATTTACGGGAAACACTGGAAAAAGAGTTCGTTTTATCCATATATAAATCCGGAAAACAAAGAAATTATCCGAAACCTGCCACCGTCATTTCTGGTCACAGCTTATGGAGATACTCTTCGAAATTACAGCAGACAGTATGCAAAAGCGATAAAAAAACCGGTGTGATCTGTCATCTTGAAGATTATGAGGTGGACAAAAAACTTCCGCATGCTTTTAGTACAACTTTTCCTGAAATGGAGGAAAGTAAACGTGCAAATACGCAGATGGTGGAATTTCTTTTTAAATACTGATGAAATGCCAGGAAACCTTACTGGAGTCCGGATCCGGATTATTCTCCCTGCACAAGGATGCAATCGCTATATACAGTTAAGAACACAATTTTCTTGAAATCCTAACCATAGATGATTATAATAGGGAGAAGGTATGTCAATTTTGTGCTATTAGTGATATTTGGCATTGCATTGTATTTTAATATACAAAATGCCATTTTTCTTTACGATAAGTTCGCGAAAATCCGCAGGATATTAACTGTTTGAGGGTAATGATAACCGTTGTTGGCAAGTTGAAAAAATGTCCATTTTTGACCAAACGGGGTTTTGGTCACCATTTTATAGCAACTTTTTACACAAGAATTGGCTTACAAATATAAACATTTTTGATGTTTCACTGAATTTTATATCTTTAAATTCTTTGTGAAATATTACTAATTTTAGAAAGGGATAGAATGAGAAAATTAGCATTAAGTGATGAAATTTTGCTCAAAGTTGATAAAGCTGCCCGCTATATTGGCGGTGAAGTCAACTCTGTAATGAAAGATAAAAATGCGGTAGATATCCGTTTTGCAATGTGCTTCCCGGATGTCTACGAGATCGGCATGTCAAACCTGGGCATGATGATCCTCTATAACATGTTCAACCAGCGTGAGGATGTATGGTGTGAGCGTCTCTTTTCTCCATGGCCGGATCTGGATAAGGTGATGAGGGAGAAGAAGATTCCGTTGTTTGCACTGGAGTCCCAGGAACCGATCCGGGATTTTGATTTTCTTGGAATTACGATTGGGTACGAAATGTGCTACACCAATATTCTGCAGGTACTGGATCTCAGTGGTATCCCGTTGAAGAGCGCAGACCGTGGTGAGGATTTCCCTATTGTGATCGGTGGCGGTGCCTGTGCGTATAATCCGGAGCCGTTGGCACCTTTTTTTGATATGTTTTATATCGGAGAAGGGGAAACTGTTTATGATGCACTTTTTGATGCATACAAGGCCAATAAAAAGGCTGGCGGCAGCAGGAGAGATTTCCTTCTGGCAGCAGCTAAGATTCCTGGAATTTATGTTCCGTCTCTCTATGAAGTTACCTATAAAGAAGATGGTACGATCGCATCCTTTGCACCGACGGCGGATGGTGTTCCTGAGAAGGTCCAGAAACAGCTGATCATTGATATGGAAAAGGAATATCGTGCTGTGGAGGCACCGGTCGTTCCTCACATTAAGGCAACACAGGATCGTGTAACTCTTGAGATCCAGAGAGGATGCATTCGAGGCTGTCGTTTCTGCCAGGCAGGTATGATCTATCGTCCGACCCGTGAACGTGATGTGGAGACTTTGAAGGAATCGGCGCGTATCATGCTGAAAAATACAGGACACGAAGAGATTTCCCTTAGTTCCTTAAGCTCCAGTGACTATTCCCAGCTGAAAGAACTGGTGAACTTCCTGATCGAAGAGTTTCATGGAAAGGCTGTTAATATTTCCTTACCATCTCTCAGGATCGATGCGTTTGCACTGGATGTTATGAGTAAAGTGCAGGATGTAAAGAAAAGCAGCCTGACTTTTGCTCCGGAGGCCGGTTCTCAGCGACTTCGTGACGTTATCAACAAAGGTCTGACAGAGGAAGTGATCCTCCATGGTGCGGGCGAAGCATTCAAGGGTGGCTGGAATCAGGTGAAGCTTTACTTTATGCTCGGTCTTCCCACAGAAACAGAAGACGATATGAAGGGGATTGCTCATCTGGCACAGAAGATCGCAGAGACCTATTATGAGGTAGTTCCGAAAGAACAGCGTAAAGGTAAGGTACAGATCAACGTCAGCACATCTTTCTTTGTGCCGAAGCCGTTTACCCCATTTCAGTGGGCACCAATGTATACAGAGCAGGATTTTGTGGAAAAAGCCAAGGTGGTTAAAAATGAAGTCCGCGCCCAGCTGAATCAGAGGAGTATCCGTTATAACTGGCATGAACCGGATGTAACAGCTCTGGAAGGATTTCTCGCACGCGGGGACAGACGATGCGCGGATGTGATCCTGAAGGCTTATGAAAAAGGTGCCCTTTACGATGCCTGGACAGAAAATTTTGATTATGATATCTGGAAGGAAGCTATGGCTGAATGCGGAGTGGATATGACATTCTACACACTTCGTGAAAGAAGCCTGGATGAGATCCTTCCATGGGATTTCATTGATACCGGTGTCAGCCGCAGATTCCTGGAGCGTGAATGGCAGCGTGCAAAAGAGGGTATTGTGACGGAAAACTGCCGTCAGAAATGTTCCGCATGTGGAGCTATGAAATTTAAAGGAGGTGTCTGCCTTGAAGGTAAGAATTAAATTCAGCAAAGAGGGTCCTATGAAGTTTGTGGGACATCTGGATACCATGCGTTATTTCCAGAAAGCGCTTCGTCGTGCAGAGCTCCCGGTAGCGTTTTCCGGTGGATACAGCCCGCATATGATCATGTCTTTTGCGGTTCCACTTGGAGTGGGGATGGAGAGTCTCGGAGATTATTTTGACCTGGAAATGGCAGAAGATATGCCTACTGCAGAGATCGCAGCCCGTCTGGAGGAACAGATGGCAGAGGGGATGCATATCGTTAGCGTCCGCAAGGTAGAGGATGGAAAAGCGGGTAAAGCGATGGCACTGGTGGCAGCAGCAGATTATCTTGTGGAGTTCCGTCCGGGCAAAGAGCCTTCTATTGACTGGAAAAGCCGTGTGAAAGAATTTCTGGCACAGCCGGAGATCAAAGTGACCAAGCAGACCAAGCGTAGCGAAAAGGAGATCGATCTTCGTCCGAATATCTATAAAATGGAAGTAAGAGAGAATGGGTTCTTTTATATGCTGGCATCTGCAAGCTCTAATTATACGAAGCCGGAGATGGTAACAAACACCTTTTTCCACTGGATTGGAGAAGAACTTCCGGAATTTGCCTTCACAGTGAAACGTCTGGAAATGTATGCCGATAAAGGAGAAAATGCAAGCCCACGTTTTGTGACTCTGGAATCATTAGGTGAGGAAATTGAGTAAACTGATCATAACAAGAATGGAGATCCATGGTGTGCCCTGTACAGTAGCGGCTCTTTCGGAGGAGGAACGGATCGTTGAGATCCGACTGGAATCCGATCAGGAAAAATCCATTCTTGGAAATATATACACCGGACAGGTCGAAAATATCGCATCCAATATCCAGGCGGCTTTTGTGCAGATCGAGCCTGGAAAGAGATGCTACTATTCTCTTGCAGAGGCACAGAGAGCTGTTTTTTCCGCAGGAAGAAAAGGAAACGGACCATTGCGGCCTGGAGATGAGCTCCTGGTACAGGTGAGCAGGGATGCCATGAAGGGAAAACTTCCGGCACTGACATCCAATCTGAATTTTACGGGAAGATATCTTGTTCTCACTACAGGAGATAAAAAGTTTGGTCTGTCTTCCAAGCTGGCACTGGAAGATCGCCATCGCCTCAGCGGATGGCTGAAAGAGGAAGCAGAGCGTCCGGATAAGGAATTCGGTATCATTGTCCGGACCAATGCCGCAGACGCTTCCAAAGAAGAGATCCTGAAGGAACTGGAGTGGCTGAAGGGCCGCTACCATAAAGCCGTAGTTCAGGGACGGAACCGTACCTGTTTCAGTCTTGTACTGGAGACAGAACCATTTTATGTGGCTGCTGTAAGGGATGCTTATGGTCGTGACTTGGATGAGATCATTACCGATGTGCCGGAAATCAGAGAAATGATCCTAGGATATCTGGAAGAGATCAGCCCGGAGCTTAAAGAAAAGCTTCGTTTTTATCAGGACAAACTTCTTCCGCTTTATAAGCTGTATCGTGTGGAAACTGCACTGGATGCAATCCAGAAAGAAAAAGTATGGCTGAACAGCGGCGGATTTCTGGTGATCCAGCAGACGGAGGCCTTTGTATCCATTGATGTAAACAGTGGAAAATATACCGGAAAGAAGAAAATGGAAGAAACCTTCCGCAAGATCAATCTGGAAGCGGCTGCGGAGATCGGCCGGCAGTTGCGGTTGCGTAATCTTTCAGGTATTATCCTGATCGATTTTATCAACATGGAAAATCCGGATCACAGAGATGAACTCTTTCATGTTTTACAGAAGCTCCTCAGAAAAGATCCGGTAAAGAGCAGGGCCATTGATATCACACCATTGCATATCCTGGAAATGACCAGAAAGAAAGTAAGACGTCCGGTGATCGAGGACATCCGGGAGCTTACAAAAAAATAATAAAAATATCAAAAAAACTATTGACATAACAGTATGTCACTGTTATGATAATCGAGTATGCCGCACAAAGAGGTTAAAGAGCTTCAGTTTCAGAACAGGAGCCACCGAATTTGGCGAGTAAATAATTAGGAGGTGCCACAGATGTACGCAATTATTGCAACAGGTGGTAAACAGTACAAGGTTGCCGAGGGTGACGTAATTAAAGTTGAAAAGCTCGGTGTAGAAGCTGGTGAAACCGTAACATTTGACAACGTGATCGCAGTCAGCAATGACGGATTAAAAGTTGGCGAGGATGTAAAAGATGCCAGTGTTACCGCTTCTGTAGTTGAAAACGGTAAGAATCGCAAGGTCATCGTTTACAAATACAAACGCAAAACTGGATATCACAAGAAAAACGGACACAGACAGCAGTACACCAAAGTTAAGATCGAAAAGATTAACGGTTAATCTGGTGTCATCATGATTACAATTAAAGTCAGAAAGAAAAACGGATCTTACGAAGAATTTATTTCGAAGGGACATGCCGGTTATGCAGAAGCCGGACAGGATATTGTCTGTGCTGCGGTATCTGCACTGATCATTACCACGGTGAATTCTCTTGAGAAATTCACAGATGATAAATTTGATGTGCAGGAAAAGGATGGATTTGTTTCCATTCATTTCAGAAATGATCTTTCTGAACGGGGGATGCTCCTTATGGATTCCTTACTTCTCGGTCTGACGGAAATTGCTGGTAGTTATAACAATCGATATTTGACAGTAAAAGTCAAGGAGGTGTAACAACAATGATGAAGATGAACCTTCAGTTATTCGCACATAAAAAGGGAGTTGGTTCTACAAAGAACGGTCGTGATTCCGAGTCTAAGAGATTAGGTGCGAAAAGAGCAGACGGACAGTTTGTAAAAGCCGGAAACATTCTTTACAGACAGCGCGGAACCAAGATTCACCCAGGTGAAAACGTAGGCTGCGGTAAAGACTATACTTTATTTGCACTTACAGACGGAGTCGTAAGATTCACAAGAAAAGGTCGCGATAAGAAACAGGTTTCTATCGTTCCTGTAGACGCAGAGTAATGAAATAGGTAAAAGGCTTCAAATCGATCCGGTTTGGAGCCTTTTTTTGGAATAGAGGTGTAATATGTTTGCAGATAGAGCAAGGATCATTATCCGCTCCGGTAAAGGCGGCGACGGACATGTAAGCTTCCGACGTGAGCTGTATGTACCCAATGGCGGGCCGGATGGCGGCGATGGTGGCCGTGGCGGTGATGTGATTTTTGAGATCGACGAGGGCCAGAATACTCTCGGAGACTACAGACACAGAAGAAAATATAAAGCTGAGGATGGCCAGGAAGGCGGTAAAAAACGCTGCCATGGTGCAGATGGTAAGGATGTGGTCCTGAAGGTTCCGGAAGGTACGGTGATCATGGATGCGGAATCCGGCAAGGTCATCGCGGATATGTCCGGTGAGAATCGCAGACAGATCGTATTAAAAGGCGGTCGTGGTGGAAAAGGCAATCAGCACTATGCAACAGCTACCATGCAGGTACCGAAATATGCCCAGCCTGGACAGCCGGCTCAGGAACTTGAGGTTCTCCTTGAGCTTAAAGTGATCGCAGATGTTGGTCTGGTAGGATTTCCAAATGTTGGTAAATCTACTTTCCTTTCCCGTGTGACAAATGCACAGCCGAAGATCGCCAACTATCATTTTACAACATTGAGCCCTAATCTTGGAGTTGTAGATACTGATAACGGCGGCTTTGTTATCGCGGATATCCCGGGACTGATCGAGGGTGCATCAGAAGGTGTGGGACTTGGACATGAATTCCTCCGTCATATTGAGCGTACACGAGTTATCATCCACATTGTAGATGCCGCTTCCGTAGAAGGTCGTGATCCAGTGGAGGATATCCACAAGATCAATAAAGAACTGGAGGCCTACAATCCGGAAATTGCAGCAAGACCGCAGGTGATCGCAGCCAACAAGATTGACTGTATTTTTGATGATGGCGAAGAAAGCCCTATTGATCAACTGAAAGCAGAATTTGAGCCACAGGGTATTTCGGTTTATCCAATCTCAGCCGTTACCGGGCAGGGTGTCAGAGAACTCCTTTTCCATGTGAAAGAGCTTCTGGATAAGAGTCCGATGAAACCGGTAGTGTTTGAACAGGAATTCTTCCCGGAAGATGTTCTTGTAAATGAAAATCTTCCGTTTACTGTGGAGCGCAGCGAGGAAGATCCGGAAGTATTCCTTGTGGAAGGTCCTAAGATTGAAAAAATGCTTGGCTATACAAATCTGGATTCTGAGAAGGGATTTGCCTTCTTCCAGAAATTCCTGAAAGAGGGCGGTATCCTGGAGGAACTGGAAAAAGCCGGTATCCAGGAAGGCGATACGGTTCGTATGTATGGCTTTGATTTTGATTATTATAAATAAGAGGTATGACAATGACAAGTAAGCAGAGAGCATATTTAAAAGGCCTTGCCATGACAATGGATCCGATCCTTCAGCTTGGCAAAGGTGGTCTTACTCCTGAAAATACCGCTGCTGTTGAGGAAGCTCTTGCAGCAAGAGAGCTGATCAAGATCAGCGTTCTTCAGAACTGTCTGGAGGATCCACGTGAAATGGCACAGGTTCTTGCAGAGAGAACAAGATCTCAGGTAGTACAGGTGATCGGTAAAAAGATCGTTCTCTACAGAGAAGGTAAAAAGGACAAGAAAAAAATCATTCTTCCGTAATCTCGGGAGGTTATAAATGAGCAAAGCAACAAAAAAAATAGGAATCATGGGTGGTACTTTTGATCCCATTCATATGGGGCATTTGATCCTGGGAGAAAAAGCCTATGAACAGCTTGAGCTTGATAAAGTTTTGTTCATGCCCTGCGGAAATCCACCTCATAAACGGAACCGTAAGGGCAGAGCGACTGATGAACAGCGTGCGGAAATGGTCCGTCTTGCCATAGAGGATAATCCTCACTTTGAGCTGTCTCTGATCGAGATGCATGAGGAAGGCTATACGTATACTTACCGGACTCTGGAACAGCTGAATAAAGCGAATCCGGACACAGAGTATTATTTTATCATCGGTGCAGATTCGCTTTTTAATTTTGATACCTGGATGGAACCGGAACGCATTTGTCAGGAAGCAGTACTGGTAGTGGCAACCAGAGATCATACTCCATTGAAGGAACTTGATCAGCAGATGCAACTTCTGTCACAGAAGTATAACGGGAATTTTATTCGACTGGATACCATGAATATTGATGTTTCCAGTGAGCTGCTCCGTTCCTGGCATGAAAGCGGGCAGAGTCTCCGCTATTATGTTCCCAAGCCTGTGATTTCCTATATTGAGAAAAACGATATCTATAAAGGAAATGATTCAGATGGGAAAATATGATTTTATCAAGATAAAAAAGAAACTTTCCAAATATCTGGATGAGGCCAGATTTGAGCATACAATGGGGGTTATGTACACTTGTGCTGCGCTTGCCATGGTTTATGATTATGATCTGGAGGATGCACAGGCTGCAGGACTTCTTCATGACAGTGCAAAGTGTATTCCTAATAAAAAGAAACTGAAGCTGTGCAGCCAGCATGATATTCCGGTATCAGATTTTGAAAAGGATCATCCGTTTCTTCTTCATGCCAAACTGGGGGCTTATGTGGCCAGCAGTAAATATGATATTAAAGACGAAGAGATCCTGACAGCGATCACTTATCATACAACAGGAAGACCGGGAATGAGCCTTCTTGAGAAGATCGTATATATTTCAGACTATATTGAACCAATGCGTGACAAAGCTCCGAATCTTGCGAAGGTGCGAAAGATTGCTTTTGAAGATCTGGATGAGTGTATGTATGAGATTTTAAAGGATACACTGGAATATCTGGAGGAAAATCCCAAGGAAATCGACAGTACGACCAGGGATGCTTATGTTTATTATAAAGAACTCCATGACAGAAAAATGCAGGATGCAGCCAACAGACAGGAGGATTAAAATTCTATGAGTATCGAAAAAGAGATGGTCCGGATCGCCTGCAAGGCACTGGATGATAAAAAAGCAAAGGATATCAAGATCATTGATATCCATGAGGTTTCCGTGATCGCAGATTATTTTGTGATCGCAAGTGCTTCCAACCAGAATCAGGTACAGGCAATGGTTGACAATGCAGATGAAATGCTTGGCCGTGCCGGATATGAAGCAAAACAGATCGAGGGAACCAGAAACTCCAGCTGGGTCCTCATGGATTACGGTGATATGATCATCCATATCTTTGATGAGGAAAACAGACTTTTCTACGATCTTGAGAGGATTTGGAGAGACGGCAAGATTCTTGATGCGGAAGAATTTCTTGGTGAGAATGAGTAAAATTTGTTATATTGGTTTACTGTAAAAATATTATGTGAACTAAATAAGAAGAAATCAAAAAGCAGAAGTTTTCTGCTGAAAAAGAAAAGAGAGATATCTTTGTGGGGCTGTACAGCTACCTTAAAGATATCTCTCTTTTTAGATCACATTATATTGGGATCTGTTGTTTATATTTTCATGAAAAGAAACGAAATACACCAAATACTTTGCCGAGGATCTGCAGATTACCGGTGATGATGATCGGTTCCATATTGTCGTTCTCCGGCTGAAGGCGATAATAACCATTTTCTTTGTAGAAAGTCTTAACTGTTGCAGAATCATCGATCAGAGCAACTACCATGTCGCCGTTTTCTGCTGTTGCCTGCTGCTTTACAAGAACCTGATCTCCATCAAAAATACCTGCATTGATCATACTGTCGCCTTTGACAGTCAGCATGAAACTTTGTTCATTAGGCATATATTCAGCTGGGATCGGAAAGTAAGCATCGATATTTTCCACTGCCAGGATCGGCTGTCCGGCAGCAACAGTACCTACAAGAGGAACATTGACAACCTCGCGGCGGACCAGATTGAAATTATCATCAATGATCTCGATCGCACGGGGCTTGGTGGCATCTCTGCGGATATATCCGTTTTTTTCCAGAGCTTCCAGATGGGAGTGAACGGAAGATGTGGATTTCAGGTTTACTGCTTCACAGATTTCACGGACGGAGGGCGGAAAACCTCTGTTAAGGATCTCATTTTTCATATAATCCAGTATTTCCTGCTGCTTTTTACTGATTCTGCCATATGTCATGTGTACTTACCTCCCTGGGTTGATTTTATCTGCTGTCGACCATAATATGACAGCATCACGAAATTATATTTTGAATAGTATAACATACTTTTGAAAAAATGGCAAACGGATATTCGGAAAGTATGTTCGCACGTTTTAAAGCTTGTATTCATTTAAATAAAATGTTACAATAAAACGAACTTTAAGAGATGAACGATGTAAAGGAGGCATTCATTTGCCGGATAATAAAGTACATTCCGGAAAAACTCCGGGATTCTTAGCAAAGCTTCGTAAAATTTTTGGTCTGAACATTGGAACTGTAATGTTCGGAGCAATTTTTATCTATATGATCTTTAGTGTGATTCTTTATCTTACAGCTTCTCATATGGAATCTTATCAGGTTCCCTCCGGTCCGTTATCCATGAATGAGACATACACAGGGCTGGCGATCATGACAGAGAACGTAGTGCAGGCAGATGCGGGCGGTTACGTTACATATTACGCAAGGGAAGGTACCAAGATCAATGCCAACGGTGCTGTCTACAGCCTGAACAGTTCAAGATCTGCAGACAATGTAACCTCTCTGAGCAGAGAGGAGCTGGCGGATATACGCAGTAATATGCAAAGCTTTTCCAAAGGATTTGATCCCAGCAAATTCAACAGTGCCTATAGTTTTAAATATCAGCTCAATGGAAGCATCCTTCAGTATGCTTCAGACAGTTCGGGAGCTTCTTCTGCAAGCACGACGTCTGAAGATGGAGAGGAAGCCACAGTTACAACTATAGTTTCCAGTGATCCAAATATCCGCCGTGCGCAGACAGACGGGATCATCCTGTATTCTACAGATGGCTACGAAACCAAAACCGTTGATAATGTCACAGCTGCTGATTTTGATCAGAATTCCTATCAGGAAACGGATCTGAAAACAGATGGACAGATAAAGGCCGGAGATGATATTTATACGATCATTACAGATGAACGCTGGAGTCTTTTGATCCCTTTAAGTGAGAAGCAGGCTGCTAATCTGAAGGAGCGTACATCGATCCGTGTCAAGTTCCTGAAAGATGATCTGACGCAGACAGGAGACTTTTCGATCATGGAAATCGATGGGGCTAAATACGGTAAGATTGATTTTAATAAGGGACTGATTCGATATGCGTCAGACCGGTTTCTGGAAATAGAACTTGTCACAAACAATGTGACAGGTTTAAAGATCCCGTTATCTTCTATCGTAACGAAGGAGTTTTATGCAATACCTTCCAAATATCTTACGACGGATGATGAAACACAGCAATCCGGATTTATGCTTTCCGGCAGAAATAAAAAAGGCGACAGTACGACAACCTTTGTCAATGCCGGTATCTATGGCCGTGATGAGATCACAGACAAAGAAACACAGGAAACAAGCTATATTTATTACGTAGACAAGAATAAATTTAAAGAAGGCGATGCTCTTGTTGATCCGGATAGTGGAGAGAAGTTTATCATCGGAGATACAGAAGTTCTGGAGGGAGTTTTCTGTGTCAATCAGGGATATGCGGTATTCCGCCGGATCGAGATCCTGGATGAAAATGAGGAATATGCGGTTGTATCAAAGGAAACCTATAATGGGCTTGTCCGATATGACCGTATTGTGAAAAATGCAGATAAAGTAAGTGAACAGGATATACTTTACTGATTAAAGGAGGATTTATATCATGGTAGCGGAAAATTTGGCACAGGTGCAGAAAAATATTAATGAATCCTGCAATAAAATTAACAGAGATCCGAATGAAGTCACACTGATCGCAGTAAGCAAAACCAAACCGGTGGAGATGCTGAAGGAGGCTTATGATGCCGGAGCACGTGTTTTTGGAGAGAACAAAGTGCAGGAGATCGTGGATAAATATGATCAGATGCCTTCAGATGTCAAATGGCATATGATCGGACATCTTCAGCGTAATAAAGTAAAATATATTGTGGATAAAGTTGCAATGATCCATTCTGTAGATTCGCTTCGCCTGGCCGAGACGATTGAAAAAGAAGCAGCGAAAAAAGCGGTTATTGTTCCGATCCTTATAGAAGTAAATGTAGCGCAGGAAGAAAGTAAATTTGGTCTGAAACCGGAAGAAGTTTTACCGCTTATAGAACAGATCTCAGATTTTTCACACATTCAGATAAAGGGGCTCATGACAATTGCTCCCTATGTTGATAATGCAGAGGAAAATCGCGAAATTTTCCGTGAACTTAAGAAATTAAGTGTTGACATTGCTGCTAAAAACATTAATAATGTTACTATGAGTGTTCTGAGTATGGGAATGACCGGAGATTACATGGTTGCCGTGCAGGAGGGCGCTACGATGGTGCGTGTAGGCACTGGTATTTTTGGTGCAAGAAATTACGCATTATAAGACTAATAAGATTGGAGATTTAAAATGGGCGTTTTAGACAAGTTTTTAGATGCCATCAAACTGAACGACGATTATGACGATGACGAATTGTTAGATGATAGCCTTCTTGAGGATGAGGACGATTATGATGACGATTTCCTCGATGAAGATGATGATATGGAAGAGAAACCAAAGAAGAAATTTTTTGAGAAATTTTCCAAGAAAAAAAATGACGAGGAAGAGGATTTTCTGGATGATGAGCCGGAAGATGAAACGGTTAAGGCACCTGTTGCCAAGTCATCTGCAAAGACAGCTGCAGCCAAGGCCCCGGCAAGGCAGGAACGTATTTCCAGACCGGCACCTTCTTCTAAGATTACCCCAATGCGTACAAGCAAGCGTTCTTCCCAGGCTGCAAATATGGAAGTTTGTGTGATCAAGCCTACAACCATGGAGGAAGCAAGAGAAATTGCGGATACACTGGTCGATAATTCTACCGTGATCCTGAATCTTGAAGGAATCGATGTGGAGCTTGCACAGAGGATCATCGATTTTACTTCCGGTGCATGTTATTCACTTGGAGGAAGCCTTCAGCAGGTATCCAGCTATATTTTTGTACTTGGACCATATAATGTAGATATTACAGGTGATCTTCAGAATATCCTTGGCGGTTCTGTGCCGTCTGTTAGAGTGGGTTATTAACCTCATGGATAAAGAAGAACTTTTTGTTAAGAGAATCCGTGAACTGGCAAATCTGGCCTATCAGAGAGATATTACCACATTTACGGATTTTCTTAATTTAAATGAACGGAATATTTTAAACAGTCAGAATTTTCATAAGCTGGGTGTTACAGCGGAAGGTTTTGGCGGATATGAGAATGCAGAGCGTCAGATGGTAGCCTTTCACCCTGATGCTCTTGCTTTTACATGGGATTATCCCATTGATTGTATCCGGCTTGAGCCAAAAGCAGTGAAATTTTCAGAAGATCTGACACATCGGGATTATTTGGGAGCGATCCTGAATCTTGGGGTTGACAGGAGTGTTGTTGGGGATATTCTTATAGAAGATCATACTGCGAGCTTTTTCTGTCTGCGTCAGATGACAGATTTTTTTCTGGAGAATCTGTGTCGTGTAAGACATACCACAGTTGTGGCGTCGAAGATAGAAGATCCGGGTGATCTTCCGAGTCCGGAACTGAAACCAGTTAGTGGAACCTGTGCGTCCGTACGCCTGGATTCTCTGATCGCACTGGCTTTTGGGACTTCCAGAAGCAGTATTGTGCATTGTATTGAAGAAGGGCTTGTTTTTGTAAATGGAAAACTGATCACATCCAATGGTTATGAGCCCAAAGAGGGAGACATCATATCCGTTCGGAAAAAGGGACGTTTTATTTATGATGGAGTATCCCGTCAGACAAAAAAAGGACGTCTTGGGGTACGGATTCTGCTTTATATCTGAACAGCTAGGAGGAAAACGCAATGACAGCATCAAAATTACTTGTAAAACGAGAAGGTGATTTTCATTATCCCATCTGTTTTGAAGAAGATTTTTCTAATCTGGCACAGGTTATGAAGGAAGAGGGACTTGTTGACAGAAAAATCTGCATTGTAACAGATTCTAATGTGGGACCACTGTATGAAGAATCTGTAAAACAGGTTTTAAGTGAGGTAAGTTCCGATATTTCTGTGTTCACCTTTGAGGCAGGAGAAAAAAACAAAAACCTTAATACCGTTTCGGCATTGTATCAGGCCCTGATCCAAAATGGTCTTGACCGAAAAAGTCTGCTTGTTGCATTAGGCGGTGGTGTGGTAGGAGACCTTACCGGATTTGGCGCGGCAACTTATCTCAGGGGGATTGACTTCATTCAGGTACCGACAACACTGCTTGCACAGGTAGACAGCAGCGTTGGCGGAAAAACCGGCGTAGATTTTCAGCAGTACAAAAACATGGTAGGAGCTTTTCACCAGCCACGTCTTGTATATATGAATCTAAGCACTCTTTCTTCGCTTCCGGCAGAACAGTTTGCCTGCGGAATGGGTGAGATTTTAAAAACAGGATTGATCTGTGATGGAGATTTTTTTCGCTATGTATGCTGTGAGCAGAAAGGGATCAAAAAGCTGGATATGGAACAGATTGCCAGAATGGTACGCAGATGCTGTGAGATCAAAGCAGGCGTTGTGGAGCGTGATCCTAAGGAACAGGGAGAGCGTGCGCTTCTTAACCTGGGACATACTGTGGGGCATGCAGTAGAAAAACTTAAGAATTTCACCCTGCTCCACGGACAGTGTGTGGGAGTCGGACTGGTAGCTGCGGCATATCTTTCCATGAAACGAGGACTTCTGACCAAAGAAGAATATCAGGAAATCTGCCAGGGATGTTCGGATTACGATCTTCCGGTGCATGTAGATGGTCTTATCCCGGAAGAAGTTCTTTCCACAACAAAGAAAGATAAAAAAATGGAACAGGGACATATCAGGTTTATCCTGATGGATGGTATCGGAAAAAGCTTTATCGACAAAACAGTTACCGATGAAGAAATGCTTTCCTGTATTCAGGAGATAACTCTATGATCAGTCGTGTTAACCATCATCAGAAAATGTCTTTTAGTAAGTGTATGTCGGGGGACATTTTTTTGCTGATCTTACTCGTGGCTGCGGATCAGGGAGCAAAATGGCTGTCATATCTGTATCTGAAAGGACAACCATCGGTTTCGCTGATCCCCGGTGTACTTGAACTTCATTATCTCTATCCGGAAAACAGGGGAATTGCGTTTGGAATGTTTCAGGGAAGTGTACTCTTTTTTGCCATTGTGAGTGTACTGTTTCTGGGAGTGATCCTCTATGCATGGATCCGTATTCCGAAAGAGCGGTTTTATCTGCCGTTGCTCACCATTGCTACAGTACTTGCAGCTGGTGCACTGGGAAATTTTATCGATCGTTTTTTCAGAGGATATGTGATCGATTTTATCTATTTCTCCCTGATCGATTTTCCGGTATTTAATCTTGCGGATGTTTATGTGGTTGTAAGTGGAATTTTTCTGATCCTGTTTGTATGCACGAAATACAGAGATGATGATTTTGCGTTTCTGAATATCAAACAGTGATCCGGGCAGAGATATAATGCATTTGTCTGTTCTTGTAGGAGATATAAATGGAAATATATGATTATACAGTAGAAAAAGAAGAATCAGGTATACGAATCGACCGCTATCTTGCTAAGAAAGACAGCGGTCTTTCCAGGTCTTTCCTTCAGAAACTTCTGAAAGAAGGACAGATTACCGTGGGAGAGAAGGCTGCCAAATCTAATTATAAGGTCCGTGAAAATGACAGGATCCATCTGGAGATCCCGGATTCCAGTGAGCCGGATATCGTTCCGGAGGATATTCCGCTGGATATTCTTTACGAGGATGAAGATGTACTGATCGTTAATAAGCCCAAAGGGATGGTTGTACATCCTGCAGCCGGGCATTATCAGGGAACACTGGTTAATGCAGTTATGGCACATTGTGGTGACAGTCTTTCCGGTATTAACGGAGTGATGCGGCCTGGAATTGTCCACAGAATTGATAAGGATACCACCGGGGCACTGTTGGTATGCAAAAATGATATTGCTCACCGGGATCTGGCAGAACAGCTGAAATGTCACAGTATCCGCAGACGCTATCGGGCAGTTGTGCAGGGAAATCTGAAAGAGGATGAGGGAACCATAGAGGGACCTATTGGACGACATCCGACAGATCGTAAAAAAATGGCCATCAATCATAAAAATGGTAAAGATGCAATAACACATTACAAAGTGCTGGAACGTTTTGGCGAGGCCACGTATGTGGAATGTCGTCTTGAAACAGGTCGTACCCACCAGATCCGTGTGCACATGGCCAGTATCGGACATCCGCTTCTTGGGGACACGGTGTATGGTTCATCCAGAAATCCCTATCATCTGGAGGGACAGGCACTTCATGCAATGATCCTTGGATTTGTTCATCCACGTACCGGGGAATATATGGAATTTACAGCCCCACTTCCGGAATATTTTGTTAAATTGCTGACAAAATTGCGAAAATAGCTGGAAAACTTGTGGAATATAGTGTATAATAACTATATTAAAGAGGAAGCGGAGTTAATATTTGCAAATTCGCTGAATCTGAGCAGAAAGGATGTGGCTGTTATGAGTAACAATACAACAAGTTCTATTATTACTATCGGTCGTAAATATGGCAGCGCCGGAAGACAGATCGGCCAGGAAGTTGCTAAATATTTTGGAATCAAATGCTATGATAAAGAGCTGCTGGAGCACGCAGCCAATGACAGTGGGATCTGCAAGGAGCTGTTTGAGCATCATGATGAGAAGCCAACAAACAGTTTTCTTTATTCTCTTGTAATGGATACTTATTCATTTGGGTATTCCTCAGCCGGATTTACAGACATGCCTATGAACCATAAGATTTTTCTTGCACAGTTTGAGGCAATCAAGAAGCTGGCTTCAGAAGGTCCCTGTGTAATGGTCGGCAGATGTGCGGATTATGCACTTGCAGATAATCCGGATTGTTTCAGTGTATTTGTTCATGCAAACCTTGACTGGCGTATCAACCGTATTGCTCAGAAATACAATAAAAATGCCAAAGAGGCCAAGGACATGATCAACAAAACAGACAAAAGCCGTTCCAGCTACTATAATTATTATACCAACAAGAAATGGGGATCTGCGGACAGCTATAATCTTTGTCTGGATAGTAGCAAGCTTGGCATTGATGGAACTGCGAAGGCAATTATCGAAGCCATTCACATTTATGACAGCCTGAAAAAATAAACATCAGATTTTTAGGCACCCTGCCATTTTATGGCGGGGTGTTTTCTGTATCAGCGCGATACCCTGAAGTCGGAATTTATCTTTGCAGGTTATTGGAAAATAATGTTTATGTTTTTTTTAGACACAAACCAGAGATGCTATGTTATAATCACCTGGTGGAGGAAATTACTATGAAAATTCGTTGGAACCATCGCTATGTGCAGTTAGGTGTGACTGCATTTCTGGTTATTGCTGCCAGTATTTTATTTTATTACGGGATTTTCCATATGAAATCTCTGATCACCGGAATTAAAACATTTTTCGGTATTATGGCGCCGATCATTTACGGAGCTGCCATAGCATATCTGCTAACTCCCATTGTTAATTTTTTGGAGAGGAAGATCATTTTTCCGATTTTTGAAAAAAGGAATAAAACACTTCAGAAAAAGGGGAGGAAAGTAGTACGCTGGATCTGTGTGATCCTTTCTGTATTTCTTATGTTTCTGGTCATTTATGCCCTTGTCATGATGATCCTTCCTCAATTGATTCGAAGCATCATGAATATTATTTACAGTTTTCCTCATTATGTAAGTGTAGTGGAAAACTGGTTAAACTCCGTCGTGGAAAAGGGATGGAAACTGAATCCGGATATGATCAGCCAGATCAACCAGTATTCCAGCAGATTACAGGAGTATCTGACAAATACGATCCTTCCCCAGATGCAGTTTATGATGAAAAATATATCCGCAAGCTTTCTGGATCTTCTTGTTTTTCTGAAGAATTTCCTTATTGGAGCGATCGTATCTCTTTATATACTGGCGGATAAAGAGGGATTTGTTGCCAAGGCAAAAATGGCTGTTTATGCAGTTCTTCCAACCAAATGGGCAACCTTTCTTGTTCATTCCATGCGTTTTACGCATAAAACCTTTGGTGGATTTATCAGCGGAAAGATCCTGGATTCCGCAATTATCGGTGTATTGTGTTATGTTGGAACATCGATCATCGGAACCCCATATGCGATTTTGGTCAGTGTGATCGTCGGTGTTACAAATGTTATTCCGTTTTTCGGGCCATATCTGGGAGCAGTTCCGTGTTTTCTTCTTATTTTGCTGGTAGATCCCATTCAGAGCTTGTATTTCCTGATCTTTATTTTGATTCTTCAGCAGTTTGACGGAAATATCCTTGGACCAAAGATCCTGGGTGAGTCGACCGGACTGTCCAGCTTTATGGTTATTGTTGCAATCATGGTCGGTGGTGGTTTATTTGGAGTTCCGGGAATGATCGTTGGAGTTCCGGTATTTGCTGTGCTGAATGCTGCTGTATGGAAGCTGATCGGACGTAGTCTTGATGAAAAAGATATGTCTGCAGATGCTGAGTTTTATAGAGATATTGATTGTGTAGACCCCGTTTCCGGAAAGGTCCTGCCAATGCCGGTGAAAAAATCCGTATCAAAAGCACAGGAAGTTACAGTAAAAGCGGAAAAAAACAGAATCTGGTCCGGGGCTTGGGATGAAATTAAACGAATGTTTACATTTTTAGTTAAATTTATTCAGGCGAAATATATAGGCTTTCGATTGAAGCAGAAAAACAGACGGAGACGGAGGAAGAACAGGTTATGAAATTTGTAATTCAGCGTGTAAATCATGCAGAAGTCAAAGTAGACGGAGAAATTGTCGGAAAAATCGGAAAAGGGTTTCTTGTTCTGATCGGCGTTGGCCGTGAGGACACCAAAGAGGATGCAGACTGGTATCTGAAAAAGCTTCTGGGACTTCGTATTTTTGAGGATGAAAATGGAAAGACCAATTTGTCCCTGGCGGATGTAAACGGGGAATTGCTTTTGGTTTCACAGTTTACCTTATATGCAAACTGCCGTAAGGGAAACCGTCCAAGCTTTATAGAAGCCGGTGCACCGGATGAAGCAAATAAATTATATGAATATATTATTTCGGAAGCCAGTAAACAGGTTCCGGTTGTAGAACATGGAATTTTTGGTGCAGATATGAAAGTATCTTTGGAAAATGACGGGCCGTTTACCGTTATTTTTGATGAAAACCTCAGAGGGTAACGACAAATAATAATAAAAAGTGCTTCCATAAGGAGGCACTTTATTTACTTGAAAATTTATCAAAAACAGGCAATTTTGTAGGAAGTAGCTGTTTATACTACCCATCTATTTGAAAAACTCGGGTTTGTCGTATAGATATAGATGAGTGTAAAACCACTTCTTTTAACAGGTGTTTCAGGTATTTCCTGCAAATTTATATATTAAGGAGTTTTTATGGATAACAAAATTACTTACCACGAACAAAATGACATTGACAATACTTTAAAACTCCGTGAGGTTTTAAAAACGCTTCCGCCATTTTGCAGGGATTATTTCCGGGCTATTGATGCAACGACTACAACCAAGACCAGAATTTCCTATGCATATGACATTCGTATATTTTTCCAGTTTTTACTGGAGCAAAATCCAATGTTCAAAGACAAAACCATGTCGGATTTCACAGTTGATGTTCTGGATCAGGTCAAGGCTGTTGATCTTGAGGAATATGAAGAATTTCTCAAAGTTTATAAATCCGCGGACTCTTCCAAAACGGAAACAAATGGTGAACGTGGCGTCAAACGTAAAATTTCTGCTTTAAGAAGTTTTTATGCTTACTATTATAAACATGAAATGATCACCACCAACCCGTCTGTTCTGATCGATGTGCCCAAGATCCATGATAAGAATATTATTCGTCTGGATACAGATGAGGTTGCCATGCTGCTGGATTATATTGAGCATTGCGGAGATACGCTGACCGGGCAGAAACGGATGTACCATGAAAAAACGAAGGACAGAGATCTTGCTATTGTTACTCTCCTTCTTGGTACCGGGATCCGAGTATCGGAATGTGTCGGACTGGATGTTGAGGATGTAGACTTCAAAAACAATGGAATCAAAGTTACCCGAAAAGGCGGAAATGAAATGGTTGTATACTTTGGTCCTGAAGTAGAAAAAGCATTGAAGAAATATCTGGAAGTCAGGGAGAATATTACGCCTCTGGCAGGCCATGAGCACGCTCTCTTCTATTCTACCCAACGTCGCCGGATCGGTGTTCAGGCTATCGAGAATCTGGTTAAAAAATATGCCAGGGAGATCACAACTACAAAAAAGATCACCCCGCATAAGCTTCGCAGCACCTATGGTACTGCCCTGTACCAGGAAACCGGTGATATTTACCTTGTAGCGGATGTTTTGGGTCATAAGGATGTCAATACTACTAAGAAGCATTATGCGGCTCTGGATGATGCCAGACGGCGTCAGGCGGCCAAGGCGGTACGTCTTCGCGAGGACTGATGAATAATGGGACTGCGGAGCAACTGATTCGTTTGACATGCATTGCATATAAATATAGAGACAGTTAGTTCACATAATATAAATTATGTAAATCAACTGCCTCTATATATTTAATCAGATCAAGAAAATCTCAAATTCCCTGTAGGGTTCAAAAAACCTTAAGCAGTGATTATGGACATCTGTATTATATCCATGACCCAAAATCAAAATCCGTACTTAACTTATTTATCAAAATCTGTCTCGAATACACCCTCCGGAGTACGCATGGTAAGAACACCCAGATTAAATTCACTGTCCATAATTGAGATATGATATTCAAAGATCACATCATCATCAAATTTGGAAAGCAGCACATAGCTTCCATTCTCTTTCCCATCGATCTGATCGCAGATGTCGTCGTAAACGTCCTCTCCGGAAATCTTTCGCGGGTATCCGCTTGCTTTGATCTTCTCTTCGATCGCTTTATATAATTCTTCCATACTTTATCCCATATCCTTTCTGATATTAATTTGCTGATAAACCAGATATGTTTTTATCATACCAGATTTATCGGCAAAAATCAGCAAATATTTGGTTGTTTCTGATAAAGTTTCAGATAGAGATACCGATTATAGGATTTGCTGCATATGAAGGATTTTATTTCTTTTCGTAAAGGAATTCTTCCGGCAAAGTTACTTTGAAATCTTTTGCAAGAGCACGGAAGTCATTCGGTGTGATGGTCTGCAGTTTCTGCGGAGCCATGGATAAGATCTTAACCAGGATCTCTGCGGATTTTTCAACGGTATGAAGAAGTCCGAAGGTCAGGTCAAAATCCTCGCCTGAGCAGAACATACCATGATGCGCCCAGATAACCACATCATATTTTTTCATCAGTTCAGCGGTTTTGATCGCGATTTCTCTTCCACCTGGAACCATCCATCCGATAACTCCCACACCATCCGGAAATACTACCGGACACTCTGTTGCAGATTCCCAGAGTTCACGGGTGAATACTTTGTCATCCAGAGGAAGAACAAAGGTAAGTGCAATGGTATTGGTGGTATGTGCATGGTAAATAACACGATGTTTACCGTTGGTAAGCTTTTTCTTTACTTCATGGTTCATCAGATGAGTTGGGAGCTCGCTGGTCGGTCTTCCTCCCTCTACAAGACCCCAGCGGATACGGTAATTTGTTCCTGTCTCGTCAAGCTCAATGATCGCAAGACATACTTCCGGGTCAACGATGATATTACGGAAGTATTTTCCGCTTCCTGTTACCAGGAAAAACTCTCTGGCAAGTCCCGGAACCTCAACACCGATAGGGGTCCATTCTCCTGGCGCGTTCAGTCGTGGACGGATCATCTCTACTTCTTCTGCTTTCAGACGATAACTTAAGTTTCCACCGTTTCTCTCGTGCCATCCCTGCTGATATCCATCGTCTGCCATTTTGATAAAGCCCTGTACGAATTTAGATTCAAGAATTTTCATAATATATTTCCTCCGTGTTTAAATGTGGTTTATTGTTGGGTTTGCGATTGCTTCAATATGCTTTCTTGTTGTTTGTGACTTTATTATATGCCCGATTATGTGGATTTGTAAAGAGCTTTTTTGAAAAAATATCAATAAATCCACATGTAAAATGCAAAAAATCTTGTAAACATTCAATAAACCACATAAAAATAAACATAAAGCAACAAAAAACACGAGTGGTCAATAGTAATGACATGTACATTGAATGTGGTTTGATGTTGCTTTGTGATGTGGGATTTATAGTATGGTAGATAAACTTGGAACGCCGAAGAATTGTAAGAAAAGAAAAAACAGGAACATTTCCGTATTCTGTACCTTAGATACTCACACGAAAATATTCCTGCTGGTTTAAAAAAGATTTTTATTTAATTTTTTCGGAAGCATACTGAGATAAGAAGTCTGTACAGTGTCCGACATGTGATATCCCAATATGGCAAGCAGATCTTCCATTTTGGATAAAATTTCTTTCCGCTCACTTTCCTGCTCTGCGATCACCTCAAGCTCCAAAAAGTCTCCAAGTCCCTCTACCTGATCCAGACAGGCGGTAAATCTGCCACATTTCATATACTTTCGCGTTTTCATGACAGACGCTACCGGAGAAAAATCCAAATGGATGAGAATATTTTTAAGCACTTCTGCATCGGATACTTCTGTTTCCAGTTCCATTCGGGACATGGAGATTTTATCTAGTTTGGGTCCCTTAAAATTAATCTGAGTCTTAGAAATACCGGATCTGCAGTCTGTGCTTGTTCGGATACGCAGTGCTTCATCACGTTTTTTTACATCATGATAGACACTGTTAAAATAGGTATCTTTTTCCTGGATCTGTGCTGTCTCCTGAAATCCCTGATCTGTCAGAAATTTCAGGGTTTCCTTAAGATTCTTTAATGGAAGCTTGATCTCAATTTCAAACTGGGCCATGTGATTACTTCAGAATTTCTGCTTTTTTGTTCAGAAGTGCTTCGCAGGCTGCACATGCTGGGCAGTCACAGTATTTTGCACCGGAAGCTTTGATCTCCTCAGCATGAGCCAGGATCTTTTTTGCGTCATCTGCGCCAAATACCTGTGCGCCCATGTCAGAACCTGCAAAAGAGATCAGTCCGTCGATGGGCATGATATCTGCTTCCAGCTCTTTTACGTAAGCAGTTGCCGCATCTGCTTCTTTCTCAGTTCCTGCCGCATCCAGATAATTCTGTGCCGCTTCTTTTACTTCTTTGCATGCAGATGGTGCCTGAAGAAGATCCTGTGTTAATTCTTTAATTGTTTTTGCCATGATAATTTCTCCCTTCTGATCATAGCACTCCCAGAAATTACTGCATCAAGTTCAGCTGTGCAGAACATGAATGGTTGGAAGTGCTATAATAACAGATAAAATCTGCCTGTTATGTATTGATAACAATATCATACCACAACCCTGGATTATTTGCAGAAAATATTGAGACGTTTTTTATAAAGGCATGCAGGAACAACCGATTCCCAGTCCGTCCGGGCCAATATGGCAGGAAAGTCCAAGGGAAAGATCATCACACATCACATCCATTCCCGGAAAGCTTTCCCGGATCTGTGAGATCCAGTCTGCGGTAACTTCCGCAGTGCTGCTGGAGGCAGCCATAAGATATACTTTTCCGGCATCATATTCTTTTTTGAAAGTTGTTTCCAATTCTCTGTGCATAGCATCGATCATGGCTTTTCTTGATTTTTTCATGCCTCTGCATTTCTGGAAAACATCCAGTTTACCGGTTCCAAATTTCATAACCGGTTTGATATTGAGAAGATTTGCGGCCAGTGCTGTGGTGGTATTGATACGGCCTCCCTTTTTCAGATATTCCAGTGTGCTTAATCCGACATAGATCACGGTTTTTTCACGGGAAGCTTCCAGAATATCCTTGATCTGCGGTGCTGTATATCCATCTTCCACCAGGTCTATCGCATCCAGAATGGAACGGTGAAGGGGTGTGGAAACACGCCCGTTATCTACCACATACACTTTGTTTTCGTATTTTGGTTCCTGAGACAAGGCGGCAGCAGTCATGCAGGAACCGCTTAAACTACTGCTCAACGGAATGTAGAGGATCTGATCATAAGATAAAAGCATTTCGTCCCACATTTCCATAACTTCCTGTGGGGAAGGCTGTGAAGTTGAAACATCTGCTCCTTCACGCAGCTTCTCATAAAATCCTGTTCTGGAAAAATCCAGGTCTTCATGAAACAGTTCTCCATTCAGATAAAAAGGCATGGGAAGGACATGAATATCCAGTTCCTCTGCTTCTTGTTTTAAAATGCCACTGTGGCTGTCAGCCATGATTCCAATTTTTTTCATTTTCCATTTATCTCCTGCGTAATTTATGAATGTGTTTCGCAACGCGGTTCTTTTTTATAAAGAGCTACACTTTCACGGAAGCGTTTTTTGTTCAGCTCCCGCATCTGGGAAACCTCGTTTTTCTTTACGAAACCATGACTTTCCATAAAGGTTCTTTGATCCAGCTGGTCCATATATATGGAATAATCCGTATCCTTCTCTATTGAAATCTGTTTGAGAAGCCCGGTACCGATTCCGTTTCTACGGTAATCTTTGCTTACATAAAGAAAGAGGATATTTCCGGGAGTCGGTTTCTCCGGGGAAACAGTCAATTGTTTTTTCATATCCTGAAGTTTGTTAAAATGCTCCAGATTCTTCCGGCCTTCCTTAGTAAACTTCAGGCGCAGGAAATGATAGCCTTTTTTCAAACGGAAAACCGGGGCAAAATGGCCATGAGATTCTTTACCGGTAATGAGCACCCCAACTACCTGATCACGGTAGGTTGCCACGGTAACGCTATCTCTGTATATCATATAGGTGTAAAAGAAAAGTCTGGTCAGATGTTTTTCGGTATGTGTTTCCTCAAACTCCCAGCGGTCTTTATAATTTCTTCGGATAAATTCCCGGATTATTGAAAAATCTTCCTTTTCTGCTTTCCGGTAGGCAGGTGCTTTTTTTAATAACATAGTCCATATCTCCTGTATTTTTTCATAAATAACTATCCTATACTTTAAAAGATGATCTGCAACTTAACATCAACTGTTTCTCAACAATTGTTGAAGTTTATGAAAAAGTTTATATAAATAAAAAACAACGGAAGAACCTCATGAAAAATAAGGTGTCCGCTGTTTTTTGGTTTTATGGATATGTGTAAAATATTTGTTTTACAGTATAACAGTAAAACGACAGCCGCTTCCGGGAATATTTTCCACGGAAACGGTTCCCTTACACAGGTTCAGGATCTGTTTTACAAGGGCAAGTCCAAGACCGTTTCCCTCCTGTTTATGGGAACTGTCGCCCTGGTAAAATTTGTCAAAGATATGTTTCATGGAGTATTCACTGATCTGGGGGCCTTCGTTTTCTATGGAAAAACGAATCTTTTCTCCTTCCGGCATCATCCGGATATAGATCGTACCACCACAGGGACTGAATTTGATAGCATTGGAAAGCAGATTGTCCCATACATGACAGATGAGATTTTCGTTTCCAAGATACTCCACATCCATCATGTCCACATCAAATTCAATTTCTTTTTCTGACCATTTCGGTTCCATCATAACAATGGATTGTCGGATCTGCTCATCCAGACGGTACCAGTTCTGACGGGTCTGGATCGACTGGTGTTCGATCTTGGACAGCAACAGGATATTTCCTGCCAGGTGGGAAAGCCTTCTGGTGTTAAAAAGGATTTTGCTGATGTACTGCTCCTGCTCTTCTGATATAGACATGTCATCATCCTGCAGCAGAGTTGCATAACCCTCAATAGCACTGATGGGAGTTTTGAATTCGTGGGAAACATTGGAAACAAAGTCTGTCTGCAGAATCTCCGTTGCTTCCAGTTCCTGGACCATCAGGTTGAAATTAGAATAAATATCCCGGATTTCCTTCATTTGCTTTTCCGTTTCCAGTCGGACGGAAAAATCGCCTTCAGCAACCTGTTGCATGGCTTTTTTCAGCTTTAGTACAGGACCGAAATACCGGATACTGAGAAAGTTGTTAAGGACACCCCCTGCGGTCACGCTGGCCAGGATGATCCATACGATGTTCGGAACAGCTGAAATATGCAGTACATCCATAACAAGCCAGGATATCAGAGATACACAGACAAGCTCCAACATGATCATAAAGATAAAACGTAAACGAATGCTTAAATTTATGAAGAGTTTCTTTTTCATGCCTTTACCACCTTATATCCAACTCCACGGATCGTCACGATCTTAAAATCCGGATTATCGCGAAAGCGTTCCCGAAGCCTTCCAATGTGGACATCTACTGTGTGGGCATCGCTTGCGGAATCATATCCCCAGATATCATCCATAAGCTGTTGCCGGGTAAAGATTTTTCCCGGAAAAGAAACCATCTTATATAAGAGCATGAATTCTTTCTGAGGAAGTACCATACTTTCCGAGGAGGTGGAGACCGTCAGGGAATCGCACTCCAAAATGGTATCTCCGATTCGCTGTTTCCGCTCATTGATCATCTGTGCTCTGCGGAGAAGTGCACCTACCCGCAAAACCAGTTCATTGATATTGACCGGTTTCACCATATAATCATCGGTACCGGACAGAAATCCCATACGCATATCATCAAAAGCATCTTTGGCAGTGACCATAAGTACAGGAATGGAATCTCCGGCATCTCTGAGTGAGCGGACCAGTTCATAGCCATCCATGTTGGGCATCATTATGTCCGAAATGATCAGATCGTAATAATCTTTTTCCAGGACATCCAGCGCTTCCTGCCCGTCAGAGACCCCTTTTACTGTATAACCGTTTTTTAAGAGGACATGCCGGAAAAGCTGGCGGAGTTCCAGGTCATCTTCCGCAATGAGAATTTTAAACATTTTTACATCCCTATTCCTTGATCTTTTCAATGTCCATGTTTTCAGGCAGGATACAGCTTAAAACAATGGATATGATAAATACAACAGCAACTACATTTTACGCAAAAACGGACTGTATGATCGACGGGAAAATATCCCAGATCCCGCTCTCACTTGCTGTGGTGAATCCGATTCCGACAGCAAGAGAAAGAGATAGGCGGCAGCAGTCCGATGTGAAACAAACTACTATTATAAGAAAAATTACGGAATAATCATAACATAGATTCGTTGTGGAAACCAGACGGATTTTGATGAATAAATGTAATAATAGATGAATTAGGTCATATTATGAATATTTATACACGAAAAAAAGAAATACCCTCTTGCATTTTCGAAACTTTTACTGTAGAATTATTAACCAGGTAAACACAAATGTATGCCATACCCGAACACTGATTACAAAGATGTAACCAATCTTAACTGTATCAGTGTTTTTTAATATACAATGGGGAAACGAGGAAAAAGATTATGGAAAAAAAGCATGAAATGATGAGTCTGGAGGACTCCGAACAGCTGAAAGGCAGAATGAAATTCTTTGAAAAGGAACTGGTAGAGAATCATCACATCGATCCCAACCTTTATGTGGAATACGATGTAAAAAGAGGACTTCGTGATTCCGCAGGTAAAGGTGTTCTCACAGGTCTTACTGAGATTTCCGATGTTACCGGCTATAAGCTGGTCAATGGCAGACGTATTCCTGCAGACGGTGCATTGTATTACCGGGGAATCGATGTGCAGGATATCGTAAACGGACTGAAGGACAGACGTTTTGGTTTTGAGGAGACGATCTATCTTCTGATTTTCGGTAAGCTTCCCAGCAAGGAAGAGCTTTCCAGATTTCTTGAGCTTCTTTCTGACATGGAGGATCTGGGAGGACGTTTTGTCCGTGACGTTGTCATGAAGGGAACCAATGCCAATATTATGAATGCTATGGAGCGCTGCGTACTTGCTCTCTATACATATGATGATAACCCGGAAGATATTTCTGTGGAGAATGTACTCCGCCAGTCTCTGGAACTGATCGCTAAGCTTCCTGAAATCGCGGTTTACTCCTATCACGCATACCGTCATTTCCGTAAAGACGAGACACTTTTTATCCGCAATCCGCAGAAGGGGCTTTCACTTGCCGAGAATATCCTTCTGATGCTTCGTCCGGATGGCAATTATACAGAGCTTGAGGCCAAGGTCCTTGATATCGCACTTGTACTTCATGCAGAGCACGGCGGTGGTAATAACTCTACTTTTACCACACATGTAGTAACATCTTCCGGAACAGACAGCTACTCTTCTACCTCTGCATCCATCGGTTCACTGAAGGGACCGCGTCATGGTGGTGCCAACCTGAAGGTCCAGAACATGTTTACAGATCTGAAGGCCAATGTAAAGGACTGGGAAAGTGATGAGGAGATCACGGCATATCTGCAGAAAATACTGAATAAAGAAGCATTTGATCATGCAGGTCTGATCTATGGTATGGGACATGCAGTTTATACACTCTCCGATCCGCGAGAAGTGATCCTGAAACGTTTTGCACAGGCTCTTGCAGAGGAAAAAGGAATGATAGATGAATTTAAGCTCTATGATAAGGTTGAGGGTATTGCCGGAAAACTGGTCATGGAACACAGAAAGCTGTTCAAAAATGTTTGCGCAAATGTTGACTTCTACAGTGGCTTCGTTTACTCAATGCTTGGTATTCCGGAAGAACTTTTTACTCCGATCTTTGCCATCGCACGTATGCCTGGCTGGAGTGCACATCGTCTGGAAGAGCTGATCAGTGCCAATAAGATCATCCGTCCTGCTTATAAGTATGTGGGGCATCATGCAGATTTTGTACCTTTTGATGAGAGATAATAAACAGAATGATAAAAGCAGTGGGGATTTCTGATCTATTTAAGTTGGAAATCTCTGCTGTTTTTTTGTTCTCCTAAATTACAGAAAAACAGGATCATAACTATACATAATATATATTATGTAAAATAAATATCTGTTTTCACAAAAAAACAAGGCTCACCGCATAAGATATGATCGGATTGCCTTGTTTTTTATGGAATCTTACTTTATTATTCCTTTCCTATCGGAAGCTCTTCAGCCAGTTTACAAGAGAATCATGCCAGATGTTGTCGTATACGGTCTTTTTCATCTGGTCATCTACGGGTCCGTTTCCTGCCATTTTTGCAAGGATAGCAGCCTGAAGTTCGCCTACTGTCATTTCTTCTGGTGTTTTGTGCGGATTTGGCGCAGTGACCGTTTCCGTTTCCTGTGTATTGGAGGATTCTGCTTCAGGAGTTGACGGAATATCCGCTGCGTTTGCTGTATTGTCAGAAGCTTTATCTGTATTTTCAGCGTTTGAAGCTTCTTTTTCCGGGGCAGCTTCTGTTACAGTGCTGTTTTCAGCCGCCTGCTCCTCTTCTGCCTCAGATGCAGCGTTTTCGTTCTCTTTTGCTACGGCAGTTTCCAGAACATTAGTCTGAACCGGCTTATATTCCGGCATATCTCCTGCAGGAAGCCAGATCTCACCGCTGTTTGCTGCAACACGGACACGGATCCGTCCGCCCTGTGCGGAAACCTTCTGACCTGTGAGGGCACCTACGTATTCCGGAGCACTTCCTGTTGGAAGGTTCATCTCTGAATCACTGTCATCATTATTCACAGTAACGATCACTCGTATGCCTTCCAGATCTCTTGCAAAGGCAAACTGACGGTTTGTAAGAGCCAGTTCTGCGTAGGAACCATAGCTTAATGCAGGAGTTCCCTGGCGGACCTTTCCGAGGGCTGCGATCAGTGCAGTACATGGGTTCTTTGTTGCAGCATCCGCATAATCGTTAAGATCAAGTGCCGGACGTAAGCTGGCATCGGAAAATTTTTCTTTTTTTCCGTCAATACCAAATTCTGAGCCGTAATAAATGCTTGGAACGCCAGGTAAAGTATAAAGAAGTACATGTACAGGAGCAAAATGTGCTTTGTTCTGCAATTTGGTATGAATTCGCTCTACGTCATGGTTGTCCACGAAATTGTAGAGGTCCAGATCTCCCATATTCTGAAGATATTTTACTGTATGAGCAATTTCAAAATAGTTGTGGTCATTATGTCCGCTGTAAAGTGCCTTGTGAAGGGCATAGTTGGTTACACTGTGAAGAGTCTGTCCGTTTACCCAGCGGCTGTAATCTCCGTGAATGACCTCTCCCATAAGCCAGAAGTCTTTCTTAACCTCATCTGCGGTATGACGTAGAATACGCATGAAATCAAAATCCAGAACATCAGCGGCATCCAGGCGGATTCCATCAATATCAAATTCGGAAACCCAGAAACGGATCACATCACAGATATAGTTCTGTACTTCCGGATTGCGCTGGTTCAGCTTTACAAGAAGATTGTATCCACCCCAGTTTTCATAGGAAAAACCGTCATTATATTCGGTATTTCCGCCGAAATTTACATTGCAGTACCAGTTAACGTAAGGGGAATGCTCACGGTTTTTCTGGATATCCTTAAAAGCGAAGAAATCACGGCCTGTATGGTTAAATACACCATCAAAGATCACGCGGATGCCTTTTTCATGGCAGGCTTTTACAAAATTGGTGAGATCTTTATTAGTTCCAAGACGGGAATCCAGTTTTTTGTAATCGGTTGTCTCATAGCCATGTCCGACACTTTCAAAAAGCGGCCCTATATATAAGGCAGTACATCCGATCTCTTTGATGTGGTCAATCCACGGCAGCAGTGTGTTCAGTCGATGTACAGGAGTTCCGTAATCATTTTCTTTTGGAGCGCCTGTAAGTCCAAGTGGATAAATATGGTAGAAGATTGCTTCGTTGTACCAGCTCATAATATTACACCTCTGTTCTAAAAATTTGCAATTTCCTGATAATTAGAGAAATTACACAAATATCTTCTCTATAATACCAGATTCCTATAATATAATCCAGAATAAATCAGCCAGTTTTTCAGCGAAAAATCCGGCATATTGCTAATTGCCGGATCTTACCTGATGGACATATGTTTATTCGTCAAATTCTGCAGTAACTATAAAGCCGCGTGGCGTATGCTCAATGCTTTTGATGATCCCCTCTTTGGATCTGATGCGGTCTGCGTTTCTGTAGCAGCCAGACATGGCTACTGCAGGCTCAATGATATAGCTGTAGTTTGTGGCAGAGAGAAATTCGGAGATCTTTACTTTATCTCCCACCTGTATCAGCCCCTGTCTTTCCATTTTAAATTTTTCTTCTCGCATAAACATGCCTTCTTTCTGTATAAATACGCAATGTGAATATATCTGTAAATACAATTAATTACATGTTTAAGATCTTTAAGAACCGGATGGGATCCGTACCAGAAGCTTCTGTCCGTCTTTTTCTACTGCTGTAAGAACGGGAATATGTTTTTTTCGCAGAGCATGAACGATGGGATACAGGGAAAACATGGCATTATCTGCAAAAACTGCTTCCGGTTTGTAGCGGAGGATTTCTTTAATCCTGTCTTTTATAAAGCTTTTCCATTCTGTCTTTTCCATGGAGAGTTCTCCGTAGATTCCGTTCAGAGTCAGCTCCGGTAATTGGGGAACCGGCAGATGTACGATCCTGGCAGAAGAAAGATCCGGAAGCTTTTGAAGCAGCATGTCTGTTTCTTTATTTCCGCCAAGGCTTACGATCACAGCTTCTTCATGGAAGACGGCAAGACTGCTCCTGCAGGCAAGAACAGAATCCTCAAGGGTTCCGCAGGTCATGAGAAATCCTCCTTTATGACAAAAGGCTGCACTTTTAAGACCGGTTACCAAAGATAACTCTTCGCCTTCCAGGCCAAGCCAGGAAGAAGGAAAACTGCATTTGTAATTCATGGAATATTCTTTTTTCTGTGGCTGGATACAGTAACCGCCCCGGTTGGACGGAAAGATCACAAAAGCAATGTTGGTTTCCGAAAGGCGTTTTTGGCAGGGAATAAATTCCGGAAGTATAAGGATATTGGTATTTTCTGCCGGGGTATCGCCCGAAGCGAGGGAAGCAGCATGTTCTGTAAGAACTTCTTCCACCCGTCTGTCTGCACGTTCATTTCCAAGGTAACGCTCGAATTTATTTTCCAGGATCATGCCTGCCACACTGACTGCCTGGAAAAAGGCTTCGTCATTACTGCTTTTGGAATCCCATCCCGGATTAAAATTGCCGATCAGTGTGGCAAGTTCATTTTTTTCACCGGTATTATCATTGATATCCAGAGGCTGGACAAAGGATTCATCGAATTTTAGTGCCAGCTCCTCACCTAGGATTTCCGGTCCAAGCTTTTCCCAGAGAAGGCCGAAGGCCGCATATGGGACGCCATTATCGCGGATACGGCTGTCTTTCTGATGATGATCATACTGTCCTCTGCCAATATCAAAAACAAGACCTTCATAGTTTTCAGGAACCTGGTTTCCACGTGTGATGGTGATCTCGGGATTCAGATATAAAAGCAGAGCGGCAGAAAAAACATCGTCTGCGTGAAATTTCCCGCTGTGGGTGAATGCGGATGCATTTTTTTGTTTGATTTTTTCCAGTAAATGATTCATATGAAACGCTCCTGTGTGTTTATTCTGCTCTTCAGTATACCACAGAAATGAAGAATAAACAAAGTTTCCTACAGTTAAAAAGGGATCCGTCCTGAGGACAGATCCCTTTAAAAATTTACGTTCTTTTATGCTTTATGTACAAAATAGGACGTTCATATTCAATTTTATTATAATGCGCAGATAATTTTATCCTGATATGCTTCCGGAACTTCTTCTTTATCCAGAGACATACTGATAATAAAGGAAACTTTGAAGGTCTCACCGATGGCACTTAACTGATCCAGTGTTTCGGTTGCATCCTTTCCTTCAAGCTTGGCTGTTGTAAGGAAGCTGTCCAGATATACCTGCTCCAGATCATGATCCTGAGAGAGGATACCACAGATAAATCCTACAAACTCGTCCGCATTTTTAACCGGAAATCCGGAAACATCGATAAGGCGGACCTTGTTGTTCAGCTCATACATGTGCTTGGTGCTCTTGTCTAAGTAAACAATACTGCCGTTGGCGTCCTTAACAGCTCCGTTTACTTTGTCTAATAGTACTTTTGTTTTTCCTTTGCCTTTCTTTCCTACGATCAGTTCAACCATCCTGTTTTCCTCCTTAGACACATATAATAATTTTGAATAAAATTGCTATTGATATGCTTCAAATTATAGTGCATTGTGAATAAAATTGCAAGGGCTTTTTGAAAAAAACTGGTAATTTTAATCAAGCCTTACTGCTCTCTTTCATTTTCCATTTGTGCTTTTGCTTTCCTTCCGATCCGGGCAGTGCTGTTCATGATACTGGCCCGGGTAACCTTGTCGTTTCCGTACTTCAGACGGATGGAATCCAGTGCTGCATCCAGTTTCTGCTGGCGTTCCTTCTTGTGAGTATTCTCAAAAAAGGACAGCTGTTCAAAGGAATCATCCGTAAGACCGGTCAGTGATACTCCCAGGAGCCGGAGTGGCTGTCTCATCCAGGACTCCTGAAAGAGGTTTTGGGCATTTCTGTAAATCTCTTCTGTGATATCGGTGGCATTTGGCAGTTTAGTCTGATGAGATTTGTTTCGAAAATCCAGGGTACGGAAGGTTACAGAAATGCAGGTGCATTTTTTCTTTTTGCGGCGCATGCGGGCGGCCAGAATATCGCATTGTTCCAGCAGGATCGGAAGTGCCTGCTCCAGTGAGACCAGATCATCGTTAAATGTAGTTTCCAGACTGAATCCTTTTGCTTCATCAGGTTTTGCTTTCACAGGGGAGTCATCAAGGCCACGGGCATACTGATATAACTGCTGTCCTGCTTTTTCACCGAGAAGTGCCTGTATCTTTGCTTTTTTTTCATGAGCCAGATCGCCTATGGTTCTGATCCCTGCGTCCTGCAGTTTTTTTTCAGAGGATCTGCCAAGAAAAAGAAGCTCTCTCACTGGAAGAGGCCACATTTTTACAGGGATTTCTTCCGGAAATAAAGTATGCACCTTATCTGGCTTTTCGAAATCAGAGGCCATTTTTGCAAGAAGTTTATTGGTGGAGATGCCGATATTTACGGTAAAGCCGAGTTCTGTACGGATCTTATCCTTCAGCTCATGGGCAGTTGCCACTGGATCCGGGTAAATATAGGAGGTTCCGGTCATATCCAGAAAAACCTCATCAATGGAAAAGGATTCCATTACCGGTGCATAGGACCCACAGATTTTTTTGAAGGCTCTGGAACATTTATCGTATAATTCAAAGTCAGATGGAACGGCCACAAGATTCGGACATTTGCGAAAAGCCATAGCCATAGGCTCTCCTGTCTGGATTCCGTATTTTTTTGCAGGAATGGACTTGGCGACAACGATGCCGGTACGTTTACTGGGGTCTCCGCCAATACAGGAAGGGATGTCTCTCAGATCCGGAAGTCCCATCTTTACTCTTTTTGCTGCTTCCCAGGAAAGAAAAGCACTGTTTACATCAACATGAAAAATCAATCGTTCCATATAGGGTTCTTCTTTCAATTGTATAAAGTGTGTCTGTTATATCTATTTACAGATTTTTGCAGACAGCTGATCAAAAAGGTTCCGATATTCCTCTTCTACCTGTGAAAAAGGGTATTGCCGGTATTGGATCGGAACATGGACAACCGGTTTTGGAGTGTCCGGTGTTTCATTCAGAAGATATTTCAGGTCATACCAGAGCAGGTCATTGTCGATCTCCTTCAGCTTCTGCTCTTCTATGGCAGAAAGTCCGGATCCCAGATATTTCTGATAGATAATGTTTAAAAGAGCTTCCTCCTGTTTCCGATACTCAGGAAGACTTTTCTTAAATGGTCTTGGAACATCGGACATATAACATTCGCTGGCATCGTGAAGAAGGGACGCCAGTATAAGACGGCCGGAATAGCCACGTGCTTCGGCTTCTTTGGCACAAAGGATGCAGTGCTGCCCTACAGAGAAAAAAGTCCTTACATGACCATTTCCGCGGCATAGAAGAGAAAGTGCGTGTGCAATGTCCTCAATGCAGATCAGCTCTTCGTCCGGATGTGTCGGATCAAAATGTTTTCCAGTATATGTGGTAATGCAGTCGCCCATAAAATGTTACGCCTTTCTTTAAGTTATGAATAAATATGATTATTTATTATAAACACCCAGAGAAAGTGTGTCTATATGATCGCGAAATAAATTTCGGGAACTGTTACAGAAAAACAAAAGAAATACATGGCTGTTTTACAAATATGAGTGATTCTGTGCTATAATACAAAAAAACGACAGGGAGATCATCAGCGATGAAACATATGGAAGAAATGAAGATTGCCGGATTAGCCATGGCATTATGTATCGTGATGCTGGGAATCTATATCGTCGTCCCAAAGGATGGAACGGTTTCTCATCTTACTGCTATTCCGGATAATAATGCGGCGGAGCCTGTTACAGATTCTACATCAGAGGGAACTGCTGATGCGGATTTTCCAATCTATACAGAGGACAGCTACAGCAGTGAGCCCGAGAGTTCTGACGATACTGGGGACGGAGATTCCTATACGGAAGAGCCGACTTATGATCCAGGTGATAATTCTTACGACGGCAATACGGATAGTGAAGCCAATGGAGTAGATACCTCGGATACTTCAGGTGGAACCGGTGAAGACGCAGGCAATTATGAAGATCCGGACAGTGGCTCAGGTGAAGTGGTCGATGACAATGATTACAGTGGTACTTCGGATACGGATCTTGATAGCAGTGAGACCGAAGATACCGGCAGTGATGGCACCGATGATACAGTAGAAATTAACTGAATGTAAAAAAAAGAATAAAAAAGCAGATCTGCGAAATAAAATTTCAAACAGATCTGCTTTTTTGTTTTTTGTATGGAATCCTGTCAGTTGATGTTCTGGAGCAAGGATGTCATTTCCTGATAAAGAACATCCTTTGAGGACGCACCCATGACGATGGAAATAAATGGCTTCCCATAAGCATTCTGGCTTAAAAGTGCCAGACAGTTACCGGCTTTATCGGTTGTTCCTGTTTTTCCTCCAAGGATAGTGACATCCTTAGGAGTTGCTGCCTCTCCGGTAAGATAATGATCTGTAGCGGGTAAGGTAGCACTTGCATCGGAGCCATCGGAATGCTTATAGCTAACTGTATAAGATGCCATTTGTGTGATGTCTGTAAACTCCGGATAATTCAAGGCTTCTTTCAGCATCAGATAAATGTCATAAGGCGTTGTATAATGATTTTCGTCCTGAAGACCATGGGGATTGGTAAAGTGAGTTCCTGTACAGCCAAGTTCTGCAGCAAAGCTGTTCATCATCTCTACAAATTTATCTGTTGATCCACCTATATGTTCCGCAATGGCAGATGCTGCATCATTGGCAGAATAAACAAGAAGACAATGAAGAAGCTGATCCATGGTAACCTGATCTCCCGCCTGGAAACCAGCTACCTGAGAACCGGATTCCAGGGTAACATTCTCCTGTGAGATCGTTACTGTATCGTCCATGTTTCCATATTTCAGTGCAAGCATAGCTGTCATGATCTTTGTGATGCTGGCAGGATAAACCTTGTTGTAGGCACCTTTTGCATAGAGTACCTTTTTATCACTGAGATTCAGAAGCACACCGGACTGGCTGTCATCCAGACTGACAGAATCCAGAGCAACATCTTTTGTAACAACACAGAAATCATGGGCGAAACCTGCCGCGCGCTGCTCTTCTTTGGAAGTCAGAGTATTATCAAACTCGGAGAATGCATTGAAAGAATTTGCAGGAGTGGAAAAATCTCCGCCCTTCAGCATGTAAACACCAAAACCGCCAGCTGTGCATAGTACGATCAGCAGAAGAAGGAGAAAAATGGTGTTGCGAATCCTTTTGCGACGCATCCGTTTTATCCGGGTATTTTGAGCTTTACGTCTGGCAGAAACAGTTCCGTCAGACGGCGTGGAAGTTCTTTTTGTCCCCTTGGAAGCTGTATGTGCAGCCCGGGAAGCCTGACCTCTGGAAGGATTGCCAGAACGTACATGATTTTTTACAGGTTCTTTACGTGTCATAAGTATTCCTCTTTCCGAAAGTAGGTATCCGATTTCTGACCTTTTTTCTGTAATTCTTTATTATATGCACTGCTCTGCAGTCCTACATTGAGAACAAGTCCCATACCCATAAACAGACTGATCAGAGAAGTAAGACCATAGCTTACAAAAGGAAGCGGAGTACCTGTGTTTGGTGCAAGGCCGGTAGCAACACAGATGTTGATGAAGCTCTGTATGGAAACAATGCTTCCAACACCGCAGCATATGACCTTACCGGCAAGATCCTTGGCCCGCAGGCTCATACGGATACATTCAAAGGTGATCAGAAACAGCAGCAGTACGATCAGAGTACAGCCGATAAATCCGTACTGCTCTCCAGCCACCGCAAAAATAAAGTCGGTCTGATTCTCAGAAACAAAGTTTCCATCATTTACGGATGTAACACTGGTGTCATTACTGAAAGCACGTCCCACAAGCTCTCCGGAGGCGATGGCTGTTTTTGAGTTGTTCTGCTGTTCAATATCATCTGCGTATTCTTCGTTCTCCGGATACAGGAATGACATGATACGGTTTCTCTGGTAATCCTGTATCAGTTTCTGATCCGGCTGCACGATAATGGACAGAAAGATGATGGCCAGAGGAATCGCGATCAAGGCTACACCTCCGATGATCTTATAACTAAGTCCTGCGATGTAGATCAGAATACAGAACAGGACTGTTACGGTGATGGTGTTTTTCATATCCGGCTGTACATAGATCAGCATCAGTGGGATGACCAGAAGGACAGCTGATTGTATCAGAGTCTTTAAGGTATTCAGATCTTCCTCATGATCCATAAAAAATTTGGCAAAAAACAGGATAATGATGATCTTTGAAAGCTCGGTAGGCTGGAAACGGATAAAACCTAAATCCACCCATCTGGCAGCACCATTGGCGCTGGATCCGAAGAACCGGACAGCCAGAAGCATAACGATATTAAATCCATACATGATCCATTGAAAATTCAGCAGCCAGGAATAATCCATCAGTGAAAGGATCAGCATAAAGACCACACCGATGATCACACCCAGAAGCTGACGTGTGCGAAGGTAGTCGGCAGCTGTTCCTACAAGCTGAATTCCAATAAAGCTGATCGCCAGGAGAAAGATCACCAGTCGAAAATTGTAAAACCGCAGCTTATACTGTTTAATCATAAATTATGCATCTCTTTTCTTAAGTACGGGTATGACTGCATGCAGAACAGGTGGTTCCTGTGTGATCTGTATGGTCACCCCTGGTTCATCAATTACAACGTATTTTTTTACGGCATGTATCAGATCGTTCCGTAAAAGCTTCATCATCTGTGGAGAACAGTCTATGCGTTCCGATACAAGAAGAAGCTTCATCCTGTCGCGTGCATAGCCTGCAGAGTGGTTTTTCCCGGAGAAAAATCCCATAATCATTCCTCCTGTGATGAAAAATGTCAGACAGCAAGGCGTCTGTTATTTTCGAAAAATGCTGCCAAGACGGTGGAATACACCATTTTTTCGACGCACAGTAACATAAGGGACCTCTTCGCCCATAAGTCTCCGGCAGATATTGCGATACTCTTCTTCTGCCTGGGAATTTTTTCCGGATAAAGGTTCTCCCTGATTTGTGGAGATCACGATCTGTTCATCATCCAGGATCGCACCGATCAGATCTACAGCCAGGATTTCCAACACATCTTCTACGGACATCATATCACCTCTGGCGATCATTTCCGGTCGAAGCCGGTTGATGATCAGCCGGATATCACGGAGCCCTCCGGACTCCAGCAACCCGATGATACGGTCTGCATCCCGGATCGCGGAAACTTCCGGTGTGGTCACGACCAGTGCACGGTCCGCTCCGGCTACTGCATTTTTGAATCCCTGTTCAATTCCTGCCGGACAATCCAGAAGGACATAATCGAATTCTTCCCGGAGATCATCGGTAAGCTTGATCATCTGTTCCGGAGATACGGCAGTTTTGTCCTTGGTCTGGGCAGACGGAAGAAGATACAGTTCTGAATGCCGACGATCCCGGATCAGTGCCTGTTTCAGGCGGCAGCTCCCATTGATCACATCAACCAGATTATAAACAATACGGTTCTCCAGTCCCATGACAACATCCAGATTTCGGAGTCCGATATCGGTATCTACAACTGCAACCCTTTTTCCCATGGCAGCCAGTCCGGTCCCGATATTTGCCACGGTGGTGGTTTTTCCAACACCGCCTTTTCCAGATGTAATGACAATGACTTCACTCATGTTTTCTGATTCCTCCTATAAAATGTTCCACACTTCTGGTATCCTCATAAAGTTTGTTTAGTCATTCGATACATTACTGGTATCGCTTGCTGCATAGCCAGTGAGAATGGTGCTTTCATCTGCAAGTCCGAAAATGTATTTAAAGATATCATTAGCTGCAAGGCAGGCATTACCGGATGCATATCCGTTTGAGATTCGTACAGATATTGCGTACTTGGGATCAGAAACAGGCGCATATCCGATAAAAAGTGCATTGTTCGGATGATAATAGTCAATCTCGGCAGTACCGGTTTTTCCTGCTACTTCAACTCCAAGTCTGTTAAACTGATCATGAGTCTGCACCACACGATACATACCGTCATGGATGTCATCCCAGATATTGCTGGAAAGATCCAGCTGTCCAGCTGTTTCGGAAGGATATTCCTTTATAAGTTTTCCTTTGGAATCCGTCACACGGTCCAGAAGGGAAAGCTTATAGATCGTACCGGAAGTGGCGATCGTTGACGCATAACGTGCAAGCTGGCTGGTCGTAAACGCATTGGTACCCTGTCCAATATAGGAAGGGACGGCGTTTTTGTTAGAAATCTGCGGAGAAGCTTCGGAAATTTCAATGCCGGTTTTCTGATCCAATCCCATGAGGGAAGCATATTTCTGAAGCATTCCAAGACTTCTGGCTTCAGAAAAGTTACCTTCGGAATCTTTACCAAGTTCGAAACCAATCGTAGTGAAAAATACGTTACAGGACTGCTCAATGGCTTCACGGATATCAAGAGAACCGTGGCCCTGTTTATTCCAGCAGTTGATCGGAGGTGTTACAAGGTCAAAGCTTCCTGTACATTCAATATATGTGCCATCATCTATTACGCCCTCAGACATGCCGGCAACAGTAGATAAGATCTTTAAGGTAGATCCTGGAGCCGTCTTCTGCTGTGTTGCCTTGTTGAAGAACGGGCTGGAAAGATCTGTGGAAAGCTTTGCATAATAATCAGTATCCATATTGTTGGTCAGACGATTATTATCATATCCCGGATAGGAAACACATGCGAGAACATTTCCGGTTGTAGTATCTGTGATCACCGCAGATGCAGAGCACGGAGCCAACGCAAGCTGGGCCGGTGTGATCTCAAGATTTGCGATCTTGCGATACATGAAGGTGTAGGCATCAAGACCACCGGAGGCCATTGTCTGATACAGCTCGTCTTCTTTTGAAAGAACGCCCTGTTCATAGAGAACAAGACACAGATCTTCTCCACTGATGGTGTCTTCCTGAAGCATATATTTATACAGAAGCTTTGAAAAGCCTGTATCTGTCTTCAGGTAATCAATGATATAGGCGGTAAGAGCCTGATAGATCTCTTCAGAATCCAGATATTCTCCAGAGGTTGAGATCTGGGAAATATCGATCCAGTTCTGACTGGCAGCATAGTTCAGATAATCCTTCAGACTGATACTTTGGTCATTTTTCCAGGCTTTGTATGTTTCATCTGAGGTATCAATGGAATCACTTTTCAGTACCTTCAGGGTATTGGTAAGAAGATCATCACAGATATAGGTAAGATATTCCTGCATCTGCGTATCTTCATCCTTATAGGCTGGAGGATTGTCACCTGTCAGCCTGTTACTTATTGTATCAAAAACCTGTTGCTGTTTTTGCTGAAATTTGGCGTATAAATTTTTTTCTGTATCGGAAGCATCTGCATCGCTGAATTTATTGATATCGATCACACTGTTTGCGATCAGTGCATTGTATACATCATAGATTGGGATGGTGATCTTACTTGCATCTTTCTCTGCTTCATAATCAAAGCTTTTATTTGGTGTCAGTTTAGAGAGGACAATACCGGCAACACGCTGTTCCAGGATTTGGTAAATACTCTTCTGCCAGTCGGAATCAATGGTCAGATAAACATCGTTTCCGGCCACAGGATCAACAGTTTTGGAATTGTCAATATCAAGGACTTTACCAAGATTATCAACTGTGACCGTTTCTTCTCCATCTTTTCCCTGAAGTTCAAGCTCCATATACTGTTCGATCCCGGCTTTTCCAACAACCGCATCATTGGAATAATCAGGATTATCCTTACGAAGGGTTTCCAGTTCTTCAGAAGAGGCCTGGCCTGTGTAACCGAGGATCGGCGCCATACTCTCATCGTCCACATATTTTCTGGTGGAATCTTCTACAATGTCAATACCCTGGAGAGCGGCCTGATTTTCTTTTATGGCTGCCACAGATTTTTCACTGACATTTGTTGCAATGGTCACCGGCATATATTTCTTGAAACTGTTGGTGTTCAGCTGATAGCGCATGATCGCAATTTCGAGGATTTCCTGTTTGGTAAGCTCTTCCGGAAGAGAATGTGCGGCAAGTTCTTCCGGGGTGTAGGCATCTTTTCCGTAAAGAACGATAGAAAATCCGCTGCTTCCGGTAAGATGATCCATGATCTGGGCTGCGGTTGCGTTTTTCTGCTCCTCACTGAGATCATCAATCTGTGCTTCTCCGTAAATATCCGCACGGAAACGGTTAAGAGTAAATCCTTCATCTACATCAAAAGCATAGTCGCCATGATCATTGACGGTAATATGAAAATTATCAGATAAGCTGTCCCCGTTTTTGGAAAGGATCTGTAATACCTGGTAGGCGATACCGTTCAGAGTCAGATTCTTTTCTCTGGTGCTGTTGTATGTACCGCTATCTTCGAATGTGACAGAATATGCAAGTACATTGGAGGCGACAACTGTGCCGTTACGGTCATAAATATTACCACGGGTGCTTTTGATCACGCGTGTTTTGGTGGTACGTGTCTGAAATTTACTGATGTAATCCTCTCCCTGTATGATCTGCAGACTGAAAAGCTGCCGGACCAGGACAGATGACAGAAAAATAAATACGATCACAAGAACTGTAGTACGTTTCAGACGGATTTTTTTGATGATTTTTTTTATTTTAATTCCCAAATAGACTCACTTTCTTTCCTTACAGTATCCATTAAGTGGTAGTTGATCCAGTAAAATACCCGGTATACGATGATGGTGAGAAAAACCGTATATACAATCTCGGGGATAATGATCCTGTATATGTAGGTCCAGAATCCAAGACGGCCTCTGAGCAGAAACTGGAGGCCATACACAGCCAGATTATAAAGAAGATCTGTTCCTGCTACAAGAAAAAGCGGAACTTTCAGATCATCATCATAAAAACTGCGGAATGCATAGCCGCTGATAAAACCTATATACATATAGATCAGTGCATAAAATCCAAACAATGATCCATAAAAGAGATCGACGAAAAGCCCGGAAAAAAATCCAGTCCACAGACCGACTTTTCTTCCACGCATAAGTCCCATGGATACACACAGGATCAAAAGCAGATTTGGAGTGATGGATCCAATGGAAATACGGTCCATTACTGTGCACTGAAGGAGAAAACAGACAATGATAGTGATAAATAATATAATCCTATTTTTCATTGGACGCATCCTCCGATTTGTCTATCGCGTCCTGTTTATTGGTGGTGATCACAAATACATCTTTCAGATGACCGAAATCAACCGGTGTAACGATCGTACCTGTTTTTGTCAGGTTATTGGGATCCTGCTGGATCTCACTGACATAACCAATAAACAGTCCTTCCACATATTTTTCACTGATGTTCGAGGTGACAATACGTTCTCCGACTGTTACCTTGTTATCCTGATCGTAAAGCTGCTCAAAGCTTAATTTGCCTTCATCGATCAGTTTCAGATCTCCAGTGACAACGCAGTTGTCGGAAGTACTGACTGCCATGGCACTGACATTGCTGCTGTCATCGATGATGGAACGGACAGTAGCCCAGGAAGGTCCCACTTCTGTAACGATACCCACAAGACCCTTTCCGGCGATCACGTTGTTATCAACCCGGATCCCGTTATTACTGCCTTTGTTGATCATAAAGGTATCATACCAGTTTCCGGGATCTTTGGAGATTATCCTTGCGGCAACCTTGGGATAGTCGGTATATTCCTGATCAAGATCGTAAAGTTCCTTCAGGCGTGTGAGCTCTGTCTGGTCCTGGATCAGGATGTTATTCTGTTCCGTAAGACTGTTGATCTGACTTTTCAGCTCTTCGTTTTCCTGAAGCACGTCCTGTTTATCACGAAGATTGTTTTTTACATTTCCAAATATATCGCTGACACCGGCGATCCCCTTTTCAAAGGGAACGATAAGAAAACCGGCTGCCTCCTGAAGTGGTGCGGAAGAGGTTCCGGAGGCTGCTGTAGCTACAATGCAGCTTCCACAGAAAAGTGTCATGATTACCAGAAGATGTTTACTTTTTAAATTAAAATGAAAACGCACTTTTTTTCGGATGTTTTTCATTATATATGCCCCTTTACAGTTTTTTCTGCTTTACCGGCTGGGCCCATTTGCGCAGGTTTCTGTCGCGGATGATCTTTTCCAGGCCGTATGCTGCAGAAGTTTCATACAGATCAGAAAGATTAAAGGCAAATCCTGTATAGCTAGCCAGATAGTTATCTATATAAGGAAGCCGTGTACTGCCGCCGGTCAGATAAATGCCCTCTTTTGCGATATGATAAGCAATCTGTGGCGGGGTACGTTCCAGAAAAGATTTCATCTCTGCTGCGATCTGATTCACACAGTTGGCGATCCCTTCATTAACAACGTAGGCAGAAATAACTTCTTCTCGTGGAAGTCCGGAAATACTGTCGATCCCGACTACTTTTCGGGCTTCTTTTTTCTGATCATTCAGTCTTCCCATAACTACTTTCAGACGTTTTGCAGTTCGTGTTCCAATCTGAAGATTATAATGTTTTCGGATCTCGCTGCAGATAGATTCGTTCATCTGTCTGCCTCCGATGGGGATCTTACGGCTAATGATGATCTTGCCGTCGGTTATGATGGAAAACTCTGTACTCTGTGCACCGATGTTTACGATCATGCTGCCCTGATTCTTTTCAGGGTCGATTCCCATGGCAATGGCATCTGCAATAGGGGCCTCCACCATAAAAACACGGTTTTTCCGCAGCCAGTGACCATTGACCAGATGATAGTATGCCCTCTTTTCGATAGCAGTCATATCAAGTGGTACGGAGAAATACATGTCTGCTCCGAGACCGGATGTATGATCGATTTTTTTTATCATGCTGTAAAGGACGATCTCCTGCAATTCCAGATTTGCCAGCATACCGAAAGCCATAGGAGAATTTACGGAAATATCTGCAGGTGATTTTTCAAACATTTCATAAGCTTCGTTCCCTATGGCAAGGATCCGGCGTCCTCTGTAGGCTACCATGTTCTTTTCTATGTAACTTTTGTTTCTGAAAAATGAATAGACTTTTACAGAGCTGCTTCCAAGGTCTACTCCGTAATTATTTCTAAAAAGCATAAATCTGTCCCTTCACTTAAGTATATTCATCAAAAATCCCTTTTTCGCGGAAACTGACATACCTGTGATCACCGATAATGATATGATCCAGAAGATGGATGCCGAGGAGTTCACCACAATGATAGATCCGTTCTGTAACATCCAGATCAGCCTGGCTGGGGGAGGGATCGCCTCCTGGATGATTGTGGACCAGGATCAGGTTCACCGCCCGATACTTTACAGCTTCTACAAAGACTTCTCTTGGTGTGATCAGTGTGGCATTGACTGTACCGCGGCTTAAAAGCTGTTCACCCGACAAATGGTTATGTCCGTCCAGCATCATGCAGTAAAGCAATTCCTGCTCTTCATGCCGGAGCCGCTCCATATAATACTTCGCAATGGTTACCGGATGGTGAAAAGATAATTCCGGTTTTGCAGCTGCGGTTGCCATACGCTTGGAAAGTTCCCCGATACATTTCAGCTGTATGGCTTTTACCTTACCGATTCCATGGATCTTCATCAGTTCCTGCATGGAAATATGAAACAGTCCAAGCAGGCCACTGTATCCGGTCTGTTTCGATAAATTCAGGATTTTATCTGCCAGAGTCAGGGAACTGGATCCCTGTACGCCACAGCGCAGGATCACGGCAAGAAGCTCTCGATCGCTTAAGGACTGTTCTCCTTCCCGCAGACATTTTTCATACGGACGCTGATAATCTGGCATTTCCATTATAGTATCTTTCATATGATTTCCCTTTTCGCTCTCGAAGAAGGGGATGCAAAATTGCAGAAGTTATTTTAGCATAAAAAAGCAGGGATGTACACTCTATCCCGGAAATTTCCACTTTTTTCACATTTTGTTTACAGGCAGGGCATAAACAGAAGCGACTGCTTCTGCCACCTTGATCCCGTCCATCGCTGCGGATGTAATGCCTCCGGCGTAACCGGCGCCCTCTCCGCAGGGGTAGATCCCTTCTATATTGGAAGTGAGCTTTTTCGGTTCCCGAACGATCCGTACAGGAGAAGAGGTACGGCTTTCTACTCCTTCCAGCAATGCATCCGGTCGGTCAAAACCGGAAAGCTTTTTTCCAAAAGCATGGATTCCTGCTTCAATGGAATCGCCGATCTCTTTCGGGAAAATACTGCGGACATCGGTAAGTGTATAAGCTCCTTTGATACAGGGGATCACATCTCCAAGCCTGGTACTTTTCTGATGGGTACAGTAATCTTTGAAAAGCTGTACCGGAATTTTTCCGTTTCCGGCTTCCCAGGCTGCGCGCTCCAGTTTTCGCTGCAGAGCGATTCCGCCGAGAACTCCCTCTTCAGGAAAATCAGAAGGGTTTACCGTAACGATGATAGCACTGTTGGCATTATGGCTGTCACGTGCCTGATAGCTCATACCATTCACTGCAAGCATACCTTCTTCAGAAGATGCATTTACAACATATCCGCCGGGACACATACAGAAAGAATAAACGCCACGTCCGTTTTCCAGTGTATGGGTAACCTTGTAGCTGGATGCACCCAGACGGTCGTTTTCCGGTTCCCCGTAAAGATCCTGGTTGATCATGGTCTGCGGATGTTCCACACGTACCCCCACTGCAAAAGATTTCGGCTCCATGTTAATATTGTGTTTTTCCAGCATGGCAAACGTATCTCTGGCGCTGTGGCCGGGAGCAAGAATGCAGATTTCTGCCGGTATTTCCTCTTTTGCATTGACAATGACTGCATTAAGCTTCCGGTCACGGATCATCAGATCAGTTACTGTGGAACGAAAACGGAATTCCCCGCCCATTTCTTCAATCTGATGACGCATAAACTGAACGATACCTACAAGCTGATCTGTGCCAAGATGAGGCTTTTGCTGGTAAAGGATCTCAGAGGGAGCTCCTGCCTCCACAAATCGGGAAAGAACTTCCTTTCCTCTTCCAAAAGTATCTTTTACCAGAGTATTCAGCTTTCCATCGGAAAAAGTCCCTGCACCGCCCTCTCCGAACTGTACATTGGAATCCGGATCCAGGATGCCGTTTTTCCAGAAATTTTCCACGGTTTCCTGGCGTTTGTCTGCTTCTTCTCCCCGTTCCAGTACCAGTGGACAGTACCCGGCTTTGGCCAGGTACCAGGCACAGAATAATCCTGCAGGTCCGCTTCCGATCACTATAGGACGATGGGAAAGAGTTTCAGAGCCAGATGAGGGAAAATGATATTTCTTCTCAGAGGTTAACATAATATTTTTATCGTGAACCTTTTTGAGAACACGGGATTCGTTATCCAGTTTAATATCTACAGTGTAGACAAATTTTTTGTCCTCTTTGTGCCGGGCATCCAGAGATTGTTTTCGAATCTCATAGGTGAGCGGCTGATTTCCAAGACGAAGCATTTTTGCTATTTTTCGGTGAAGCTGCTCTTCTGTATGAGTGATGGGAAGCTTCAGCTGTGTGATCCGGATCATTTTTCTTCCTCCTTTGCTGCCCAGATACCGGCGGCAGCTCCGCTTGACCATGCCCACTGCAGGTTATAACCTCCGCAGGTACCGTCAATGTCAAGGAGCTCTCCGGCAAAATAAAGACCTTTATGAAGTCTGGACTCCATGGTTTTGCTGTGAACTTCAGACGTATCCACTCCACCGGAACAAACCTGTGCCTGTTCGAAGGAAAGGCCGTTTTTTACCGGGAGACGAAAATCGGTAATCCCGCGGATAAGATCCTTCTGTGCACATAAAACACGGATCAGTTTTTCAGGAAAAAGTCCGATGAGAAGTTCTTTTTCTGTTTTGTAAGGACAGGCTGTTTTTCTCTGTTCCAGGTATTCTTCCAGCTCTTTCCGGTTCAGTTCCGGAAAAAAATTTATGGAAAGCTCCACATTTTTGTTTTCATGGACGGCACGGATAGCATAGCGGGAAATCTGGAATACCGGGATCCCGGATACACCGTAATCGGTAAGCTGCAGTTCTCCCTGCTGGGAAACTGTCGGTGTGCCGTCTATATAAAGTGTTATCTTACCTTCTGTCCGTACACCACTCCAGCCGGAAAAAGAATTTCCCTTACATTTCAGAGCTGTCAAAGCTGGAAGGGGTTCGATCAGATGATGTCCGAGACTTTTTGCAATTTCATATCCGCTTTCGCAGGAACCTGCAACGGAAGACGCACGGGAACCATTTGCAAGGATCACGGCATCACCACTGTAGGTCCATCCGTCCGTATGGATCTTCCACTGTCCGTCTGCAAAAGACACGCCGGTAACGGTCTGATTGGTTTTCAGCTTTACCTTCAGGCTGCGTGCCTTCATGACAAGAACATCTACCACACTCTGTGCCTGGTTGCTTCGGGGATAGATCCATCCGCTGCGGTCTGTGGTACAGATTCCCAGTTCCTGAAAGAATTTCAGAGTTTTTTCCACAGGAAACTGTGCCAGGGCATCTTTGGCAAATTCAGGATGAGATCCCCGGTAAGCGTTTTCATCCTGATTCAGGTTCGTCATATTACAACGGCCGTTTCCCGTAGCACAGATTTTTCTGCCGGGACGGTCATTTTGTTCCAGAACCGTAACTGCAGCTCCGTATACAGCAGCCTGAATAGCTGCCATAAGACCGGAAGCCCCGGCTCCTATGACAAAGATCTGTTTTTTTAAGTCCGGTCCTTCGGATTTTTTCATAATCTCACAAGTTCCTTATCAACCATATACTGAAGAGATTTCAGGATTCCCAGCTTTGCATGCTCCCAGGTGAGACCACCCTGGAAATAAACTGCATAAGGCGGTTTCATAGGACCATCGGCAGAAAGCTCGATGGAAGAACCCTGGATGAAAGCACCTGCTGCCATGATCACCTGGCTGTCATATCCCGGCATATCCCACGGCTCCGGTGTTACAAAGCTGTCTACCGGTGCAGCAGCCTGGATACCCTGGCAGAATGCTACAAGACCCTCCGGTGTTCCGAGAGTGACCGCCTGGATGATATCCTGACGTGGTTCTGTGCTGTTCGGTACCACCGGGAAACCAAGTTTTTCGTAAATGTTTGCTGCAAAAACGGCGCCTTTTAAAGCTCCTTTGGTAACCATCGGTGCAAGGAAAAATCCCTGGTACAGAGAACGGTTTACACCAAGGGTTGCCCCCACTTCCATGCCCAGTCCCGGGCAGGTCATACGGTAGGAAGCGTTTTCCACACAGTCTTTTCTTCCGGCGATATATCCGCCGATAGGGGCAAGACCGCCGCCTGGATTTTTGATCAGGGAACCCACCATGATATCTGCACCTACATCACTTGGCTCTATGGTATCTACGAACTCACCGTAGCAGTTATCTACCATGCAGATCACATCCGGTTTGATCTTCTTTACAAAAGCGATCAGCTCACCGATCTGTTTTACAGAGAAGGAAGGACGAGTCTGATAGCCTTTGGAACGCTGGATGGTTACCAGCTTTGTTTTTTCATTGACTGCTTTTCTGATGTTTTCATAATCAAAGGTACCATCCTCGAGAAGATCCACCTGACGATATTTTACGCCATATTCCGCAAGGGAACCATTGGACGGGCGGATACCGATCACTTCTTCCAGGGTATCGTAAGGCTTTCCTACAGGGGAAAGAAGCTCGTCACCGGGGCGCAGGTTTCCGAAGAGAGCAATGGCAAGTGCATGAGTTCCACAGGTGATCTGCGGGCGTACCAGGCAGGCTTCTGTGTGGAAGGTATCGGCATAGACCTGCTCCAGAGTCTCGCGGCCAAGGTCGTTGTAGCCATAACCGGAAGAAGCTCCGAAACAAGCCTCACTGACACGGTTCTTCTGCATGGCGCGGATAACCTTCATCTGGTTGTATTCTGCAGTCTTATCAAATTTCTCAAAACGTTCTTTCAGGGAATCTTCCACAGATTTACCGAAATCGTAAACTGCAGAAGAGATTCCAAGCTGTGCATATAATTCTTTCATGATCATTTTTCCTTTTTTATTTTATTTGGCAGGAAGGATTCCCTTTTCCCTGCATACAGAAAGCATGTAGGAAAGGATCCTGCTGTCATCGTAATCAAAGTTATCTTTATCTACCCAGGTTACTTCGTCTTCTCTGCGGAACCAGGTAAGCTGGCGTTTGGCGAAATGTCTGGTGTCACGTTTCAGGATGCGAACGGCTTCCTCGTAAGGGTATTCTCCGTCCATCCAGTCCAGGATTTCTTTATAGCCCAGTCCCTGCATCGAAACCATTCCTCTGTGGCAGCCCATTTCCCGGAGCTTTTTTACTTCTTCTACAAGCCCGTTTTTCAACATCTCATCCACTCTTGTGTCTATGCGTTCGTAGAGAAGGGGACGGGGTGCGTTCAGGACAAAGTATGCCAGGGCATAGGGGCTGGTATGTTCTTTCTGCTCTTCATTATGTTCGGAGATCCTGGTACCGTTCTGTTTATAAAATTCCAGGGCGCGTATCACTCGCTTGACATTGTTCTCATGGATGTCCTGGGCTGACTTGGGATCAACCTGTGCAAGCATATCATGAAGAAATGAAGGGCCTTTTTGTTCTGCCAGCTCTTCCAGCTCCCTGCGGTAATGGTCATCCTGGTTGGAACTGGTAAAATCAATATCTCTGGTTACGGCCTGAATATAAAATCCCGTGCCGCCTACCAGGATCGGGATCCGGCCTTTATCATAAATTTTTTCCATGGCTTCTTTTGCCATCTGCTGGAAAAGGACAATATTAAAATCTTCTGTGGGCTCCAACACATCCACCAGATGATGAGGGACGCCATCCATTTCTTCCGGTGTGATCTTGGCGGAACCAATATCCATATGGCGGTAAACCTGCATGGAATCTGCGGAGATGATCTCTCCGTTTACTGCTTTTGCAAGGGCAATGGAAAGTTTTGTTTTTCCCACGGCAGTAGGTCCGGTAAGGACGATAAGAGGTTTTTTCATAGATTTTCTCCGTTTATGATAGGTATCTTACACGATACGTTTAAATTTTTTTTCAATCTCTGTCTTACTCATGGCAATGATGGTTGGCCTTCCATGAGGACAGTTATAAGGATTTTCCAGTGTCAGAAGTTCATCGATCAGCTTGTCGGCTTCCTGGGGTGACATGGAATGATTGCCTTTTACAGCAGCTTTGCAGGCCATAGTTGCAAGCCTTGCGGTAAACAGTTCAAATGCATCTTTGGAGCCGTCTGCAGTGAGATGGTCCAGCATTTCCAGAAACAGCTCTTCCTCTGTCATTCCCAGAAGACTGGATGGCACCGCACTGATACTGTACTCTCTTCCCCCAAAAGGTTCGATCTCAAAACCGAAATCCCGAAAATATTTTTCGTTTGCTTTTAACAGGTTTTCTTCCTCAAGGCTGAGTGAAACGATCAGCGGAGGGCTTACGTACTGAGACTGGATGTTCTGAGACTGGAACAGCTTTACGAACCGCTCATAATATACTTTTTCATGGGCCGCATGCTGGTCAATGATATAAAAATTATCTTCGAACTGTACCAGCCAGTAGGTGTCAAACAGCTGTCCGATCAGCCTGTGGCGGCTTCTGGATTCCGGGGCAAGAAGCCGTTCTTCGAAAAGTTCCAGCTGTTTTGGCGTTTCCTGTTCCAGGGATTTGATCGGCTCGTTGTTTATCTCAGGAGATGTCGATTCGGCAGGTTTTTCAGATATCACTTCTGGATCCGCTGTTTCTACAGCGGAAGTCTCTTTTTTTCCGTCCTTCAGTGTGCCGGAAAACATTTCCTCTTCTTCTTTTGTAAAGGGCTGAGATCTATATACGGGATTTTCCCGCAGAGAACCCATATGCCTGTATTTATCTGTAAAAGAATCTGAAGAACTGTGAGCTGTTTCAGCTGAGCCATAGGAGGCTGTACTATTTGTCAACTTATTATAAGGTATCGATGAAACCGGCGCTGTACGTACTTCAGAAGCTGTCGGTGCAATATGGGAAGCTATATTCGCCGTCCGGTTCTGGTGTCCGTACATCTCCTGCCGTCTTTTTACCTCGAAAGGTTCCGGAACATTTCCTGGCTTCATCTGCTCGTTGTGAGATGTCGGTTCGTCTTTTCCCACAGATACCTGCGGGATTAGTTCTCTGTGAGTCAGTACCTTACGAACAGTTTCATAGATAGCCGTATAAACTTCGGTTTCTCTGGCAAAACGCACTTCTCTTTTTGCCGGATGTACATTAACGTCCAGGTCATTACCATCCATTTCGATCCGAAGGGAAACAAATGGAAATTTATGCTGCATGACCAGTCCTTTATACCCATCCTCAATAGCCTTGGTAATGATCTTGTTTTTTACATACCGGCCATTGATATAATAATTCTCAAAAGTGCGGTTTCCTCTGGAAATCTCCGGTTTTCCCACAAAGCCTTCGATCTTCATAAAATCATTTTCATAGGAGACTTCCAGAAGTGCTTTGGCGATCTCCCGTCCGTAAACGCTGTAGATCACATCCTTTACGCTGTAATTTCCGGAACTGGAAAGTTTCACCTGACGATTCTGGATATATTTAAAGGAAATTTCCGGATGGGAAAGCGCCAGCTGTTCCATCAGCGTATTGATGTAACCGGCTTCTGTCATGTCGGATTTCAGAAATTTGCTTCTTGCAGGTGTGTTGTAAAAAAGGTTCCGGATCAGGAAGGTGGTTCCCTCCGGTGCGCCCATCTCCTCCAAAGACTGTTCTTTTCCACCTTCGATCACATAGCGGGTACCGCTGATCCCGGAAGGAGTCTTTGTGATCAGCTCCACCTGGGAGACGGCGGCAATACTGGAAAGTGCTTCACCACGGAAGCCAAGAGAGGCAATGTGGGTCAGGTCTTCTACTTTTTCAATTTTACTTGTGGCATGGCGGAGAAAAGCAAGCGGAACCTGCTCTGCATCCATTCCGGAGCCATTGTCCGTGATACGGATCAGCTTTTTTCCGCCGTCTGTGATCTCTACAGTAATAGCGGTAGCACCTGCGTCAATGGCATTTTCCACAAGCTCTTTTACAACAGAGGAGGGGCGCTCTACGACCTCTCCTGCTGCGATCTTATCAATGGTATTCTGGTCTAAAACTGCAATTTTTCTCAAAAGGATCACCACCGGTTCTTAATTTTGTTCTGCAGGTTATAGAGAATATTCAAAGCTTCCATTGGTGTCAGATTTCCGATCTCCAGGTTTTTGATCTCTTCAATGATATCATTGTCCTGTACCGTGTCAAACAGTGACATCTGTGCCATATCTAACTGATCATAGGTGATCTTCTGCTTTTTCTTTGGAGCAGTCAGATCTTTTACAGCTGCAGTGATATCTGCATCACTGAGCTCCTCTACCAGCTCCTTGGCACGCTGGATCACGGAATCCGGAACACCGGCAAGCTTGGCTACCTGGATACCATAGCTTTTATCTGCTCCGCCTTTTACGATCTTACGCAGGAATACGATATCGTCGCCTTTTTCCTTGACAGCGATACAGTAGTTGTTGACACCGGAAAGCTTGCCTTCCAGTTCGGTAAGCTCATGATAATGGGTCGCAAATAAGGTCTTGGCGCCGCAGAGTTTGGTGTTGCTGATGTGTTCGATCACTGCCCAGGCAATGGAAAGGCCGTCAAAGGTACTGGTTCCACGTCCGATCTCATCCAGGATTAGAAGACTTCGGGAAGTGGCATTACGAAGAATGTTGGCAACCTCTGTCATCTCCACCATAAAGGTACTCTGTCCGCTTGCAAGGTCATCGGATGCTCCCACACGGGTGAAAATCCGGTCAACCACACCGATGTTTGCACTGTCTGCCGGAACAAAGCTTCCGATCTGTGCCATCAGTACGATCAGGGCTGTCTGGCGCATATATGTGGATTTTCCGGCCATGTTTGGTCCTGTGATAATGGAGATCCGTTTTTTGTGGTTGTCAAGATACGTATCGTTTGGAATGAACATATCATTTTCGATCATCTGCTCCACAACCGGATGACGGCCGTTTCGGATATCAATGAGGCCTGTCTCATTGATCTTTGGCCGGACGAAATTATTCCTCTGGGCAACCAGTGCAAGAGAAGCGAAAACATCCAGTGCAGCCACTGCTTTTGCAGTGCGCTGGATACGGACAACTTCCGCTCCAACCTGATCACGGATATTGGAAAACAGTTCAAATTCCAGCGCATAAAGCTTATCCTCAGCTCCAAGGATCAGATCTTCCAGATCTTTCAGTTCCTGAGTGATATAACGCTCTGCATTGGTAAGGGTCTGTTTGCGGATATAATCCTCCGGCACAAGATCTTTGAAAGTATTGGTAACTTCCAGAGAATAACCAAATACACGATTGTACTTGATCTTCAGGCTTTTGATACCGGTACGTTCCCTCTCTCTTGCCTCCAGCTCAGAAAGCCATTTCTTTCCATCTGTCCGGGAACGGCGGAATTTATCTACATCTTCATTATATCCTTCCCGGATAATGCCACCGTCTTTCTGGGCAAGAGGCGGATCATCGGTGATAGAGTTCCGGATCAGCGAGGTAATGTCTGTCAGAGGATCCATATCTTCGTTGATCTTAGTAAGCAGTGGAGATTTGAATTCTGCCAGGACCTGTTTTATATAAGGAAGCATTTCCAGAGAAGAGGCAAAAGAAACCAGATCTCTCGGATTAGCGGATTTGTAACTGATACGGCTGATCAGACGTTCCAGATCATAGATCGGGTTTAAATATTCCCGGATCTCATCCCGTTCCATGGGTTTTTCATTCAGTTCTTCCAGAGCACCCAGTCTCTTTTCGATTTCCTCTGCATCGATCAGAGGCTGTTCCACATAAGACCGAAGTGTTCTGGCTCCCATAGCTGTTTTGGTCTTGTCCAGTACCCAGAGAAGAGAACCTCTTTTCTGTTTTTCGCGCATGGTTTCCACAAGCTCCAGATTACGACGGCTGGAGCTGTCGATAAGCATGTATTTCTCGGCAGAGTAAGGGCGGATACTTGCCATATGGGAAAGTGCTGTTTTCTGTGTTTCTTTCAGATACAGGAACAGAGCACCGGAAGCGATGATCCCGCTGTCGTAGTCACCAATTCCTAACCCCTCCAGATTTCCCACATGGAAATGTTCTTTTAGAGTTTTCTGACACAGCTGATCGTCAAAGTACCAGGGATCCAGGGCGAATACGCAGATTCCAAGACGTCCTTTCAGATCCTCCACATCCACACCACTTAAAAGAAACGCATCGTTGCAGATGATCTCTGCAGGTGTGAATTTATTGATCTCATCCAGAAGTTTCTGAGGCTTATCCAGCTCTGTAAGAAAGCAGTCACCGGTTGTGATATCTGCAATAGCACAGCCAAAATGATCTCCGATGGAGACAATGGACATCAGATAATTGTTTTTGGATTCGTCCAGTGACATGGCATCCAGTGTGGTTCCCGGTGTGACAATACGAACAACTTCACGTTTTACAAGACCCTTGGCTTTTTTCGGATCTTCTACCTGTTCACAGATGGCAACTTTATAACCTTTTTCTATCAATCGGTTGATATAAGTTTCCGCAGCATGAAAAGGAACGCCACACATGGGCGCTCTCTCTTCCAATCCGCAGTCTTTTCCTGTAAGTGTGATCTCCAGTTCCTTGGATGCAGTCAGCGCATCATCAAAGAACATTTCATAAAAATCGCCCAGACGGTAAAAAAGGATACAGTCGCTGTATTCTTCTTTGGTCTTTACGTATTCTTTCATCATCGGTGATAATGTACTGGTATCAGCCGGAAACCCAGTGTTTATGCGGGTTTCAGATGCCTTATATTCTTTTTTGACCCACTTTTGACCCATTTTTTTCTCTTCTTCAGTGTTTCTTGCTTTTTCCAAATATTTAAACCTCTTCCTAAATTGTCATTTTATCAGTAAAATCAGCTTTCTTTTCCATACTTTTCTTCATAATTTCTTATCGTGGTTGCTTTAAGATTCCGAACCTTATAAAGTTCCATCCATTTCTCATACCATTTTGAAACGGACATACTCGAATCAAAGCCTGGAATACCTGGGAGAACTTCCACCAAATACATGTTTCTTTGCTTTTTCACCTGCTGAAGATTTGTTCCATAGATAGAAAAAGGCGGTTGCCAGATCCCTTAATTGTGATTCTGGCTTCTTACCGCCCATCTTTTCTTTGTCGGATTCCCTTACCTATTTCTTTTCCTCTTAGATTTTTTCCATAACATTACCATCCTTTTTCTAATAACAATAGATGATCATGCATGGCACTGGACTTAATTTTAACACAACCCCAAAAACCTTTCAAGACTGCCGATCTATCCATTTCTGAAATTTTTTCTTATCAATCAGGGTTCTTCGCCCAATTCGTACCATGAAGGTATTATTCTTCATAAGAGTTCTCATGGTTTTCTCTGAAAGACCTGTGCGTTCACAGGCTTCCTTGACTGATATAAGAATCTTATCGTTATCTGCTGCTTGTATTTTTTATGTATCATATATATTACAGCCAATATCTGAAGGCAGATGATATTGGCTGTTCCTTTCTTCGATTAAATTATTCTTTTGTCATCTGATTTTAATTTCTATTTTTCCTTCCACTGGGCTATATAAATCCAGAGGATCTTCATCACTTTCATAAACACGTCCTTCGCCTTCTCCGTAAGTATCTTCTGTTCCAGTTTCATATTTTTTATATGTTGTGCTGTTTTTTTCTTCTTTATTTACATATAATTCTAATGTCACCGTTTTAGCATCTGGCGAAATTCCTTTGTATTTTGTATTATTTCTGCTTTCTTCAAACACAGTCTCTGTGTCACCATAATTTGTCATTCTATAAAGCCCCTGATTTCCTTTATCGTCGGTTCCTATTAAATAATAATCTTCATATTCTTTATTATCCAAATTTCCATAAATTGTACTTGCCAAATCGTTTAAGCTCATTTTTGAAATCGTCAGATTTTGATTTGGAGATATCTTTATTTTTTTATTCACATTTACATTTATGGTATTCTTCTCCAGTTCTTCCCAATTTGATGAAAATTCAAAAATATAGTCATCCGTATCTTCTGTATCTGCAGTATCCATTTCTGTTGGATCAAATAACCATACTTTCATTTTTATATCTGCTGTATTATCTTTAATAGTTGTATCTTCCAACCTATAATGACAAACCTGACCATCTGTTCCGTTCTCCTTTTTCTCCAGAGCATATGTTCCATCTAACTGTGCCGCTTTTCCATTTATCTCCACTTCTGTTAGTAGAATAGTCTCTTTTTCTTTTGAATCATTTATATTATCAGATATTGCCACCCATAAATTCTCCTTATCAGCAACAATTTCATCTAACGTAATAGAAATCCCATTTTTAGTAATCGTTTTTCCAACACTATCTATATATGATTCTACATTTTCATTAATCCCCAATGCCGTTTGAATCCACGAAGTAATCTGTTCCCAGGCCGCCTTTATCTCATGCGGATGTCCCAAGCCTCCTATCAATAATGCTATTACAACTCCTGCTGCTGCAATCTTTGCTAATTTTAATTTCAAATTAACATTTCGCTTTTTCCATGGCAAGGAAGCTTCATAAACAAATTTTTCATCTATTTCTCCCATCAGATCCAAAAAATTGTTTTCTTTTTTCATATGATTTCTTTCACCTCTTCCCATAATTTGTTTCTGCTTCGAAAAAGACTGGATTTAATTTTAGTCTCAGAGCATCCATGTCTTTTTGCAATGTCTTTAATATTATCCATATACCAATATCGCCTGACAAAAATATCCCTGTCCCCTGCTTTTAAATCACTTAAAAATTTTTCTAAAATATTCAAAATTTCCTTTTTCTTTATGTCCTCTTCCACATAATCCTTTATTGTATTTTCCAGTTTTTCCACTTCACCACAAATATCCATCATATGTGTATCTGCTCTTTTTGAAGCATTTTTCTTTCTGAAATTGTCCAATGCCAAATTTCTGGTTATTTTTCCAAGAAATGCAGATAACTTTGTTGGCGTTTTAGGCGGAATCTTATTCCACGTTATCAGCCACGTATCATTTACGCATTCTTCTGAATCTTCTGTGTTATATAAAATATTCCATGCAATCTTAAAGCAAAATTTTTCGTACTTTACTTCTACCTGGCGAATTGCATCTTCTGATCTTTCTAAAAATAAATTTATAATATGTATATCTTCCATATCACATTTCTCCCCTGTATATTAGTGTTTTTATGCAGATAGGTTATTTGCAGTGTGCCATATTAATGTTGTCTATTATATATAACGTATTTTTTTCTGTTTGGTTGCACTTTTTTTATAAATTTTTTTGTTACCATAATTCCATTATCACTATAACATATTATCTAATCATTCTTCTCTCCCTGGTCAACTATTAATATCGTAATCTACTTCTGCAAATAAAGCTACATGCAAAAAATGAAAAAAGGAGCTGACATTCCATGTGTATTCATGAAAGGCAGCTCCTGCTTAAATCATTTTTATTTAACTACTACTTTTACTTTTTTGCGGATCTTTCCAGATTTCACTGTGATATAGGCTGTTCCCTTTTTCTTTCCAGTGATCACACCACTGGAACTTACCGTTGCAATCTTCTTATTTGAAGAACTGTAGGTAACCTTCTCCTGGGAAGTGATCGGGCTGATGTCCGGTTTCAGCGTAAGTTTTTTATTTCTTGCAACGGTCACGCTTGATTTCAGTCCGGTGATCTTTGTTGTCCTTACTGTTGTTTTCTGCACAGTAATGGAAATGACCTGTATTTTGCCACTGGCCAGTGTAATGGTCACTTTGATTATTATTTGAATTCCAGCCCTCAGCCTTTTCATTGACAGAGGGCTAATTTTGGCTTAACAATTATTGAGCATCCCTTAACTGATCTACAATGCTGCATTTCGCTGCGTTATCATACATCATGCAAGGAATCAGCCACCCAAGCAGAAGAAATACCGGAATTGTCAGCAGGACAGGCAGAACGGTGAACCGATACTCAAAGAACCAGAACATACTGCCCAGCATTTTTCCTGCAAGAGGTCCCACCGCCAGCGACAGAATAAAGGCCGCCGCTACGGAAGACATTGCGTAAAACAACCCCTCGTAGATCAACATGGTTTTGAGCTGTCGGTTTGTCATTCCTACAGCCTGAAGCACAGCAAATTCACGGCGGCGGGAAAGAATACCGGTCATCATGGCGTTGAAGAAATTTAAGAGTCCCACCAGCCCAATGATAGCACAGAGGATACCACCTATCAGAAGGAACATCTGCCGGAACTGAGCAAATTCAGAGCGAGCCGTGGCCTTGCTTTCATACATCAAGGGCGAAAACTCACCGGCAGTGAGCTTCGATAGATATTGCTCTGCTTCGGCCTCGTCAACTTCGTCCGCTGTGTCGAACAGGTAGAGCATCGGAATGGCTGCACCACCGCTGTCCCTCTGTGCGGTGTCCACAGACAAAACTGCGTCATATCCAATACCGCCATAACGATAACTCATGGAATTCGGAAGTTCTACCAAGGCGCAGACCGTGTACTCTACATCTCTGGCTCCATACAATTTTGCCTGAAAGTACTCCTCCGGTGTATCTTCGGTGCGGAGTTCCCCGGTGCGGCTGTCGATATATTTCACATCATCCGCATAGGTAGCGGTAATCGTGTCCCCCACCTTGGGGTAGTATTCAGGATTGAGCAGATTGCCGTAATCATCCAAAGAAACCGCAATGGCAATAGCATTATTGTTTGGCTCCAGCATAGGAGAAATATCTCCGTCGAACACTTGCAGCTTGTCAAACAGGCTGTTATCCAGAGCCTCGATTCTGGTATCTCCCATCACCATATCGCCCCGGTGCTCCATGCGGCTCATATGGCTGTCCAACTGCTCAGCACTTTCGTACCTTGCATAGTCCTGCCGCAGAGCATCCTCCGTCATCCAAAGATATACGGGTTTTCGCACAGCATATCCCGTGCCGGAAAGACTGGACTTTGTGTTTGCTGCGATCTCTTCGATCTGTTCCGGCGTGATGAATTCATCTGCCGGGTTGTAACGGAAATAGTCGGGCGTGCTGACGATAAAATCGGCGCAGGTCATGAAGGATACATACTTCTCCATGCTGAAGCCGCCCACAAAGGCACACAGTGCATTGAACAGCGTCACCGACAGTGCCAGAGACACCACCACCAGCACCGTCTTTTTTTTGTTTCGTTTCAAATTGGCAAAGGCCATCTGATGGAGCTTGGCTCCCCGGGTGCTGCGCTGTTTTTTCTTGGTCTGCATTGCATCCGTATATTTGGTAGCCTCCACCGGAGAGACCTTAGCTGCCATTTTTCCGGGCTTGGAACAGGACAAGAGCACCGTCAACAAGGCGAACAGCATAGAACCAAGGAAGATCACAGGCGATGTGCTGATGGTGGTGATGCCTGCATCCAACTGGGTGGAGCGCAAGACAACAGGAACCAAAACAGCGCCGATGCCATAGCCCAGCAGCAGCCCCGCCGGAATACCGATCAGACAAAGCAGAAGTGCCTGCTGGCGAATGATGCGTTTGAGCTGCCGGGGCGTTGTGCCAATGGTTTTCAGAAGTCCGTAAAACCGGATATCCCCTGCAACGGAGATCTGAAAAATGTTATAGATGATAAGATACCCCGTGAAAATGACCAGCAGCAAAAAAGCTGCTATGGCGATCATCAGCTCTGGATCGAGCTGCGACTCCAGCTGGGATGAGGTATATCCCCAGTTGACGCCGATCCGGACGCTGTTGGGATCGGTATAGCTGTCCCAGGTGTAGCCAAGATCGGTATCCACCTGCTCCATCTGCCCTTGAATGTTTGTGCCGGAGGCCAGCATGACATTCAAATCTGTGCGGAAAGGCTGTAAACCTGTTTTCACTGCCTGCGCTTCGATGTCATCTGCGTAATCACGGCTGATGTTGATGTAGTGAACAGGCATTAGTTCATCATAGTCCCAATAGCCCACCAGCGTAAAGGTATCTGTTACAGTAAAGGCGGTTTGATCCTTGTCCGTAATGGAATAGGAAACCGTGACCTCGGCGCCCAGCTCCGGCGTTACGCCAAGCAGCTGCAACGCTGCCGTATCCATGGCTACCTCTTTGCCGCTTTCGGGCATCCGTCCGGTAGTAGGGGTTGCATAGCTCCATTTAGTGCAGTTGGCATCCATGTAGCTGATCTCTGCCGGTATTTTGGCAAAGACCCCCTCCGCAGTGATACCGATTACCTTCCGTGCCCCCGCAGCCTTCACCTTTGGGTGGGCAGCGATGCGTTCCGCCTGCTCGGGGGAAACATCCTTAAAGGTGCCATGCGCATAGCCGCCTACCTGCCGAAACTGGTAGGTTTCATAGCTGGCGTTCAACGACAAGACAATGGTGAACATGGACGTAAATAGCAGCGTTGTCAGCGCAATGGCAAAAATGGCGATCAGATTGCGGCGGCGGTTTGCATAAAGAGATTTTAAGCTGAGCTTTCGAATACATTTTCTGTTTTTGACATTCATCGTAGCCACCTCCCGTTAGTTCTGGGAGACGATCCGACCATCTTCGATACGGATAATGCGGTCTGCCATCTGCGCAATTTCTTCGTTGTGAGTGATCATTACGATTGTCTGGGCGAACTTTTGACTGGTGACTTTCAAAAGGCTCAATACATCCTGGCTGGTTTTGGAATCCAGATTGCCGGTGGGTTCATCTGCCAGAATGATAGCGGGTGCTGCCGCCAGCGCACGGGCAATGGCTACTCGCTGCTGTTGACCGCCTGAGAGCTGATTGGGCAGGGCATCCAGACGGTCGCTCAGTCCAAGCGTCTGCACGATCTGCTGCACAAAAGCCTTGTTTACCTTTCCGCCATCCAGTTCAGTGGGTAGAATGATATTTTCATATACATTCAGCACCGGAACAAGATTGTAGCTCTGAAATACAAAGCCGATTTTCCTGCGGCGGAAGATGGTCAGCGCTTCCTCCTTCAGGGAGAAAATATCCTGTCCGTCCACTATGACCGTGCCGCTTGTAGGGCGATCCAGCCCGCCCAGCATATGCAACAGCGTGGATTTTCCGGATCCGGATGTGCCGACAATTGCAACAAACTCTCCCTTCTTCACACTTAAATCAACTCCATCCAACGCATGAACTGCGTTATTGCCGGAGCCATAAATCTTTTTCAGGTCTTTTGCCTGTAAAACCTCCATAAACGAGTACCTCCATGAAAAAATCTGTATGTATGAAAGGAAATGATCCTTTGATACATACAGATTATCGCATAGGATTCTTTCCACATTCTTTCCGGCAGAAAATGAAATCTAACAGTTTTGATAGAATTGTTGTTATTTCGGCAGAAATATGGAAAACGTACTCCCTTTTCCCGGAACGGAAGCAACCTTGATATAACCGCCCTCACCGGATATAATCTGTCGGGCAAGGTATAAGCCGATGCCAACCCCTTCTTGTTCCTGAACAGCATTTGAACGATAAAAACGGGAAAATATCTTTGCCTGCTCGTTTTCCGGGATACCTGAACCGGTATCCGATATATTGATCCTTGTAAACATTTCGTAACTTACGGTAGAAATCGTGATTGTTCCATGCTCCGTATATTTGATGGCATTGTCTACAATATTAGCCAGTGCTTCCGCTGTCCATTTGAAGTCAAATGTAGCGGAAATATCTGTATCGTACAGATATATGGATAATCCTTTTCCAGAAGCCTTGGCGGCATATTGTTCTACTACGCTTTCAAGCAGCGGCTGAAGTGATGCTTGCTGAGGGGAAAGTGAAATGATCCCATTTTCCAGTCTGGAAAGTTTTACGAGAGAATCAATCAGAAATCGTAGCTTTTCCGATTGTTTGTACAGTGCCTCCACGTTTTCCTTTGCCGATGCAGGAAGAGTTTCCTCCATCAAAAGCTCGCTGTATAACAGCAGGTTTGCAATCGGCGTTTTCGTCTGGTGCGAAATGTCCGCAATCAAGGATTTGATTTTGTCTTTTTCCTGTGCCATATTTCGAGAAGATGCTTCTGCGGCAGAAAGATAGTGTGCAAACTTTGTTTCCAAAGCAGACAGCTGGCTTTCATCAAAAGTGATTTCAGAAAAAGAACCGGTCATGGCAGCGTCCAGCATCCTTTCGATTTCTTCCATCGTTTTTCTGACCTTTCTCCGCTCCCATAATACAACAGCTGCCGCCGCCAGAGAACACAGCAGTATGATCACAATGCCGGTTTTATTCATCTTTTGTCACCCAGCTATAACCGATTCCATAGACGGTTTTAATGTATTTCTGTGCCCCAAGCTTATCCCTCAGACGCTTGATCGTAACAGACAAAGCATTTTCATCCACATATTCAGCACCATCTGTCCAGATCCTGTCTACAAGGTCTCCACGGGTCATGGTTCGACCACGATTTTCAACAAGCAGACGCAGTAATTTTTGTTCTGTTTTACTCAATTCCACTTTTGAATCTCCCACATAAAAGGTCATTGCTTCAAAGTCAAAGTGAAAAAGATCAATATGGATCGGTGCATTTTTATGGCTTGACGTTTGCTTTCGCAGTTGGGTATTCACCCTTGCCCGCAAAACCGAAAGAGAAAAGGGCTTGGTAATGTAATCATCAGCGCCCCTCTCCAGTCCGTCCACGATGTCCAGATCGGTATCATTGGCAGTCAGCAGAATAACAGGAATCCCGGGTGTGGTTTCCTTGACCTCCCGTAGCAATTCAAGCCCACTGCCATCCGGCAGATTGATATCTAACAGGATCAGGGATACACCGCCGCAAAGCAGCTGCTCCTTCGCCGTTTTCAGGTCTTTGCAGGAAATAACCTTCCGATCATCTACTTTCAGTGCTTTGCATAAACCTTGATTCAAACCAATATCATCTTCAACAATCAATAATTGCTCCATATATCTCACTCCCTCGTTACTCAAAGGTATTCGGCAAAGTTAATAACAAGACACAAAAATAACCGCCCCAGCAAAACTGAACGGTTATTTTCAATCAATTAAGTATGTGGACTAACCGTCTATCGGCAGCACACTTTTTCTATAATCATATTAGCACGCATATGTGACAATGTCAAAAAATTTCTTCATTCTCTTGGTTATTAATCTCCTTGATCAGCTGTACTGCCTTCTTTGCATCATCGGTTTTCACGAATATATCCACACCATATATTCCAAATCCAGGTGCTCCATGCATTGCAACATTCGCACCTGCTTCCTGGGAAAAAGCTTCTATTCCACTTTGCTTTAACATTTCTACGAGCTGTTCTGTCTCTACTATATTCTGTGCATTATAAATCTTTGTCCATTCTGTCTTAGATTGGGAAGTTTCTTTTCTCTCCTGAACATTTGGTGAATTCTGATTTCTTTTTCGATTAATAAATGCTAAGGTCCTAAGAATAATAAATGACACAATAGTAATACCTATCAGAAATCCCAATGCCAATCGTGTTATCTGTGTTTCTGTAGCTCCCATTCTAAATAAACATATACCATAGATGACTGTAAAAATTCCTGCACATATTACACTGGTGAGAAAATTTCGCCATATAGCAGCACTTTTTGGCAGGCATTTATCCCATATTCCATTATACACCATAATAGCTACATATAGGATTCCTCCTACTAAGACAGTTACTATCTCTCCCAAAACCAAACGAGTATCCACCATTAATAGCATCTGAATAATAATCGCTAACACACCAATCACAAACATTGATGCAAATGCAAGATTTCCAGCCTTTAATGCTTTTTGTTTCACCCATTCTTCATACACCGCAACTTTGTCCAGTGTTTCTTTCATATCTTTATTCATAGTCTGGCTCCTTTCTCCATCCAGGAGCTCTCTCATCTCAACATCGTAATATTCAGCAAGTTGAACAAGTACACTGAGATCTGGCATATTTATTCCTGTTTCCCATCTGGAAACTGTTCTTGCAGATACCCCAAACTTCTCGGCAAGCTGTTCTTGCGTAAGATTCTTTTCTTTACGACATTGCTTTAAAAAAGCTCCAATCTTTTTTGTATCCATATCTCTACCTCTCTTCCACTTACAGCTTACCAATATGCACCAAAATTACCACGACATAAAACGAGAATCCGTTAATTTTCAACCGGACATCTTATGTCTGGAATAAATAAACGGTATTTTCATACCGAAAACAAATACCTATAATCATTCCAACATTCAAACAAGAAGTATCTCTCGCCCAATGCGCTCGGTCAATCCCGATTTGAGTTAAAGCCCAAGAGGCTTTTAATGCCCCTTATGCTTTTCTCTTTTCTTTTGCTGTTTCAATTCAAACATTCGCTGTTCTTTCGCCTCTTTTTTCTTGCGATTTCTCTCTTTACGCTCCTGTTTGTTATGTTCCTGCTGTAACTTCAATGCTTGCTGCGATTTTGTGCCAATACCTGTCCCTATTGTCTGCTTTTTTACTTCTCGATGCATCCGTTTCGGATTTCTTTTTATATCCTTTACAACAGTTTCAACAGCCGGACTGAATTTCAAACTGAAATAGTATTGTTGAATATATTCCTGCACTTCGTAATCTTTTGGTTCTGCACCAAATATTACCTTCGCTACAGATAATTTACCATCCTCAATACGCTCGAATACGCCTACCCAAAATGGTTCTTCAAAATATACCGTCAGTTTTCCATTTGTTTTGTCCATAAAAATCCCTCCTAAAATGAATTGAACAAAGAATGGACAACCCGGAGGGGCAGGTTACTTACCCTATTTACATAGGACGGCTGGGCTACCTACCAGCTCTAGCATATCTTAAAAATATGCATTGCGTTTTTATCTTGTTTTTATCATATAAAGTGCAATATCACACAATATATCCTTACAATTTATATATTCTAATTTCTATAGTAAATCTATACAATCATCTTTTCCATTGATAGTACGAGACGATTTTAACATAATACTTTATCTGCTTTCAACACATAATCATGGGAACATATAATTCTGCTTCTCTGAATGATATCACCTCTAACAGAACAGTTTCCTTTTGCACAGTCTTCTATCGGTGTAAAATTTTCGCAGGAACCACATTTTCTGCGTTCCTTTTTCATTCCACGTCCATCGCACCGGATCATTTCATAACCAACAATGTATTTTTGCAATTCATCTTCCGGGATTGTCTTTTCGAGCTTTTCCCCTGCATCATTTCTCAGTTCAAAATGAATATCCTTGCCATTTATGTCTGCTTGCAAGGCTATATTATTATTTAAGAGACCTTCCTCGTTTAACTCATTGATTTCTTCACAATCCAGATTTTCAATAAATTGCAAAATATCTTCCATTATGTCCACAGACAAGCCATATCCTCCAGAGCTGTATTCATAGAATATATTTCCATAATAATCGCCTTATTTTAAGGTTATCGCAATCACATAGTCCCTGGATTTGTAATCATCAGATAGATCATGGTACATTTTTGTCTTCTCCTTATACTGATATCTGTTCTGGTTTTCTTCCCTATACTTTTCATTTTTTATTTTATCGACTGCATTTTGTTTTTCTATCTTTGCTTCCATTGCAGCATAACCATTTTGCTTAAATTTTTCTATCAGCTCGTCCCCATAACAATCACGAAATTCTTCTCTACATTTCTTTAATGCATCCAGCTGTGTAGATAAAAACTCATCAAAGAAGCTTTCCGGAATATGTAGCCTGCTTGAAAATTGTCTTTTTCTCTTTGGTATCGTTCTTTGAGTGCTGGCATATCCCAACACTCCCATAGACACATCTAACACCCCTGCTAGTTCTACCGAATTTAATTCATATACTTTTTCAATCGCATCATAAATATTTATTTCTACACCGACTCCCTGTTCATCCTGTTGTAAAAGATCCAGAAATTTTTCATAACTTATTTTACATTGATCATAAGGTTTCTTAATATACCAAGGTGCTTTTTTCGTAATCTCGGTATAATACTCCAAAGAAGCTTCCCAGTCATCGCACTCTTCGCCTTCCTTGCATGTGGTATACATGCCACACACACCATTGGAGTCAAATCCACACGTTTTACAAATCTTATCAATTCTCACACTTATCACCTCTCAATCCATCAACATTTTTCTGCATAGATAAATTTTTTCATCAATTCTTTCCTTGTAATTATACACTTTTTCTGATGATATTGTTATCTGCAAGGATATTTGAACTGAAAAACACTCTGACTACTAATAAGTTGGAGTGTTTTTATAATTCATATTATATTTATAGATTTACTCTCAGTGCTACACATTCCGGGGGTTGAGGCCGTCCCCAAAGTGCGTTTTGATATCCAAACGCTATGCTTGCCAGATACTTCCGAACACTTTTTAAGGAAACCATACCATCCGTCCAACCATTTTATATTAATTCTCATCCATATTATCTTTCTTCTCCATCAGCTGTTTCAGCTTTTTATTTATTTTGCTTCTATTCTCCTCCTGTAATTTTCCGCAGAATAAATAGCAAAATTTCAGTGTAAACCACCAGATATACAAAGCTTTAAAGCTCTGGAATGCCTGATCATCCAGCATTCCATGTGCCACATTGTTGCGCATGTTAAATCCAAATTTTGAACAGAAAATCGTATTTAAAGCAAATATAAGGTCTTCATCCAGACTTTCTTTTACTCCTTCCAATTCTAAGACAGCGTGCATTGATTTTATTTCTTCAATCCCTTCTTCATTCATGTTGTAAACAGGTTCTCCACATTCCACTGCCAGATATCTTACTGCATTTTCTATCTGTGGAATCAGGATACTGAGCGCCGTCAAAAAATCTCCTGAAAAGCCAAACATAAGACCCTTGGTATACGATTCTTTTCTCCCCTCCGGAATCGCACAACTTACATCTACAATCTTTTTTACATCACTCTCTTCGATCAAAAATCTGGAACGAATATATTCAAACGTATTTCTCACCAGAATCTGTGCAAAATAATCCATCTCCATGGCTGCTGTCCGCTCCATATTATCCTTAAGCGCACCTTCATCGATTGTTCCATCAGGCTTTTTCACAGGCCTGCTTTTAGCAATTAATTTTCCTCCTTTTCCAAGGATTGCCGCTGGAAATATCGTGTTCAGGATCCCAGTCCTATTTAATACTTGATTCTTTACCTTTTCTCTTACCGGAATCGGAAGAAATGAAGCAAAATAACATAATGCCTCTTCTTTATCAAGATCTTCCAGTTGGCGGAACAGTTCTTTTACAATGCCGCTGGCATCCTGTTTATCACTCCATACCATCATCTCCGAAAGGGAAGCTTCTTCTATCTGTGCTATTTCCTGCAACAGTGCCTTTCTTTCTTCTTCCGTACCCTGTATGGTCTTTAACAACTGAATAACCTCTTTCAAATAGTGAATCTTTCTCATTAAATTTCCTTTGGAAGAGGCCCCGGCATATTCAGCCTCCATCCGGACAGCCTGAATCTTACGTCTTCGTATCGCAATCAGTTTAGGTTCAGTAATACACTTTTTCTTCTGCCAGTTATTTTTTCTGCAATAGAGTTCTTCCAACAGATCACAAAACTTACCAATGAGCGGTGCATCGCAGCTATTGTCATCGTAGGTTTTCAAGATATTTTCCACATAAGGGATCAGATATCCTGTATCCACTTTTTCCTCCATGGCAGTTTTTATCAAATATCCAATTTTTGCATGGCTGCTGTTATCATACTCTTCTAATACTTTATCAGCAGATTCTTTCGCACCACTTCATTGATTTCCTTGCTTCGCATTTTTTTAGAGATAAACAAGATCCGGTTTATAGCCATGATATGATCTGCAAATGCACCGGTGTTCTTCAAGTGTTCGCAATAAGCCGTTTCTGCTATTTTAGCATTTGAGAAATCATTTTCCACAACCCATAAAAAATCCGATATCTTTGCCTTGTTGATCGGTGCGATGGGATAGCTTCGAATTTCCTCCAGCAATGCCTGATACTCTTCTCTATTTATATCTTTCCGATTCCAAATGCTGCGGGCATAGGAAAACGGTACGTCTTTAGGCGTATCGATCCATCGTTCCACAATAATATCCACCAGAAGATTCCTGAATTCCCCATCCATCGGTCTGCGGAAATCTGCCAGTGCCTTCTCTACCGTATGATAATCAGATTCTTTTAAAATCTCTGCGATCTGCTCTGCCATTTTTTCTGCCATACATATTCCTCCAACCTTTTTCTATAGGAAAAGTATAACGTATTTTTCTTTTTCCTGTAAAGCAGAAAGACCTGAAAATCCAGGTCTTTCTGTCATCATTAATTAAAAATTGAAATTCACACTCTATTTTATATCCTTGGAGCCCATAGAAGCCGCCCATCCAGCCTGAATCCTTTGTATTACGCTTCCATCCCGTGCATCGATCGTAAGAAGTGGAACACCTGCATCATCCATTATCACATCTCCCATGACCAGTCCATCCTCCCCATTTCCGTACTCATACTCTGGCTCTTTGGATGTCCAGGTTCCATAAAAATCCCACACCGGGATCAGGACTGCTTCGGTATCGCTGCCTTCACTGTCTGGCATGCACATATAACCCAGCTGTACCTTTGTTATGGTTATCTCCGCACTCTGTGCATCAATGGACGGATAACGGTAGTGGCTTCCTCCATCGACAGAGATCAGCCGATTCTTGTCTTCTGTCATGACCTGCAAAGTGATCGTTTTTTCAAAGATATCCTTGACCTCATCAAAAGGAAGTAGGAACAGCCTTTCATCGGAAGCATTCGATGCTTCTATGGGATTTCGGTGCAGAAAACTCTGAAGTGTCCCACTGCAAAAGTCCATCGTCAGTACTTCATTTTCCCATCCTTCAGACTGTCCTTCATGAAGTGTTCCATCTTCGTTTTCCCATTCAAGAGCCTGTTCATTAACAGGCAGAGAGGTTTCCCTCACATAATTAACCGGAACCCCGTCTATCATCCGTTCAAAAATGAAGTCATCTTTTTCCAGGGTAGTGCTTCCTTCAGTAAGTGCTTTTGAGGAACTTTCAAATATCTCCCAGTTTCCGGACACAAGACCTGAAACCTTCTCCTTTGCTTCCTTTTCAGATACTTTCCCGCTTCCTGCCTTTATATAATTTTGAAAGCGTTCTTCCCTTTCTTTTTTCTCGCTCGATTCCAGGGTCATGTCTCCACAATCGTCAAAGATAAACTTCGCTATCCCACATCCGAGTTCCTCCACATCCGATACCTGTTCACTCTGTGTATAAGAATACCGATAGGTCAGTCCATCTACTGTATATGTCCCCGCCTGTTCGTTCTCATTCTTCTCTTCCTGCATGGGCTGTCCTTTTCCGAATGTGTCTTTTATTTTATTCTGTTCTTCTTCAGGAATCGCCAATCTTTTTACTTTTTTTAAACAGATTGCATCTACATCCGGCACTTTTACCGGTGCATCCGCTGTCAGGGTAAAATTCATTGGGGTTTCTTTATCCTCCCGGTCCGCTGATCTTAGATCTGCCTGGATCGTTGTCTGGTATATTTCCGGTGCCTGTACCTGTTCGGCAACGGTTTTCTGAACTGTCTCCTTTTTCTCTTCTTTTTTCTGTTCTGTCTGATCCTTTTCTTCCACAACAGCAGACTGGACAATACGGTCACATCCGGATAATGTCAAAAGATTCATACACAGAACGGCTCCCATAAACATTTTTATTTTCTTCATCCTTTTTCCATCCTTTCCTTTCGGTATTAAAAAAGGTACCCTTTTCTTATGAGAAAAGAGTACCATATTGCTTTGCCGATGTATTCATTAAGATGTAAACAAATTGTAAATCAGAAGATGGCTCTTACCGTGGTCCCCTCTCTCTGTCTGCTTTCGATTTTCAAGCATCCGCCATGGATTTCAGCCACCTTCACACAGAGTGCCAGCCCAAGTCCGGATCCGCCTTCTTTTCGACTTCGTGATTTGTCCACCATATAGAATGCATCTGTGATCTTTCCCAGTTCTTCCTCCGGGATCCCCATTCCGGTATCCGACACCTCAAAGATCTTTTTTCCAGCTTTCTCATAAGCCTTTACCCAAATGCTTCCACCGGCATCCGTAGCCTTTAGGGCATTGTCGATCAGGTTTATCAGAAGGCTTTCCATCAAGGCCGGATCCATTTTCATGGAAAAGGCTTCACATTCCATCTTGAGGTGTACCGCTTTCTTTTCTGCCTGTTCTTTTTCCATGTCTATGACATGGTTTAAAAGGTCACCTGCCATGGTCATTTCCATCTGTATGGCATGGTTCTGATAAAGCCCCAGCATCTGCAGCATCTTCCCAGAAAGAGCCTCCAGGCGTTTTCCCTCCCGGTTGATATGTTCCAGTGCCCGGTCTTTCTGTTCGTCTTTCAGCTTTACATGGCGCAGGGTATCCGAATACCCGATAATGGACGTTAACGGGGTACGCATTTCATGGGAAAGTGCCCCCATGAGCAGCTCCTGTTTCTCTGCCACTTCCTGTAGCTTCTCCATCTGTTCCACAGTTCTTCGCATCATCATATAAATAAAAAGGCCGGCGATCAGGAACACAGCCAGATAAATTCCAAAAAACCAGACAGCGGTCTGTCTCAGCTCTGCAAAAAGCCCTGTGACTTCCCGGACAGAGAGGACTTCGTATCCTTCCGGTCTGGATAATGGTTCCAGCTGGAGAAGGAGGTATTTCTGTCCCAGTTTCTGTATCTTGTAGGCATACGGATCTCCTTCATCCTTAAAGCCTAAGTTTTCGAGCCCCACCACTTTATAATCTGTCAGGTTTTCAATGACGGCATTGCTTTTTCGGTCGATCAGGGCCATGCCTTCCCCACAGCATCGCTGGAACTGAAAGCCCATATAAGCCTGCTTTCCAGTCTCGGACATCTGCTCATATTTGCTGTTATCCCAAAATTGTTCCAGGAGTATCTTACCATTTTCCAGCTGTCTTCCGTAGGTCTCTGCAGCATTATTGAGGCTTCGTTTTCCTGTGATATAAAGACTTAGCGTTCCCACTGGAATCAGGGCACATAATAGCGTTACCAGCATAAGAAGTACCGTTCGTTTCCACAGCTTCATCCTTATTCCTCCAGACGGTATCCAAGTTTCGGGATCGTCCTGATCTCATCATAAAGTTCCAGCTTTTTTCTGAGCTGTCCGATATGGACATCCACCGTCCTGCTTTCTCCCAGGTAGTTTTCTCCCCAGACCCGTTTTAACAGTTCTTCCCTTCCAAGCGCAATGTTCTTATTTTGCAGGAGCAGCACAAAGAGGTCATATTCCATTGGCTTTAGGCTTACCGGAAGCCCGTCTTTGTAGACCTGATGGCTTTGCATGTCCACCAGGATGTTCCGGACCGTTAAGACTTTCTTGGCCCGTCCCGTCCTCTCCAGCACCTTCTCAATGCGTACCAGAAGTTCCAGCATCTCAAAAGGTTTTACCATATAATCTTCTGCACCCAGTTTCAGCCCCTTTACCTTGGAAGCCACATCATCCTTTGCAGTCAGGTAGAGCACCGGAAGCTCCTTCTTTTTGAAATCCTCCATCAGTGCAAATCCGTCTTTTCCCGGCAGCATGATATCCACCACTGCCAGGTCCGCGTCCTCCTGCCATAAGAGCAGCCTCTGGGCTTCTTCCCCATCATACGCTGCCACAGTCTCATACCCTGCTGCCTCCAGGTTCATGCACAGCAATTCTGAAATTGCACGGTCATCTTCTATCACCAAAATTTTATTTTTCATTCCCGCTGCCACCTCTAACGTTTTTCTATAGTATAGTTTTTTATATCCCAAGTCTACATTGCATTTGATCTTGCTTTCTCATCATTTATACGCATCAGGGCACGATAATGTGACCAGCTCAATTCAGGGCACAGTGTGTCTCGAATTAGAAAAGTACAATAAAACTGAAATTATAGATTTTTGTCTCTTTTCTTTTTTGCCATTACGAATCCTAACATTAAAATCAAGTTCATAAACAGTACAACTATGCTACCTTCAATTTTACAGCTGCCACCCGACAAAATTGAATTTCCACTAATTACCATGTTGAACAAATGCGGATAATCTTCTGCTAATGATACTCCACCCAAAATAATTGCACCAACTCCATTCCATAAAAAATGGATTACAATCGGAGCAACTAAGGATTCCGTATATTCCAAAACTGCTGTCACGAAAAGACTCATCGTTATAACGTTTAGTACAGGAAGTATTCCTGCCTCAAAAGCCCCACCATGTGCAAATGTAAATAATCCGGTAGATATAAGGACAGCGACAACGATGTTGTAATTATTTTTTATCATCTGATACAAGTAACCACGAACTAACACTTCCTGCATAACGCTATTGATAAAAGCTGAAAATAACCATAACCAAAGCATAGAAATTTGGTTTCTGCCATCAATATGTATGACCCCTGTTAAAGATAATATCACAACAGATACTCCTAACCAAATAGCTCCTGTGATACACCCAAGTACGATATTATAAACAGGTTTTCCAGTCAGATATAATCGTATGTTTCTTTTATCTATTAACCAGAAAATAATTGTAAAACCAATAACTGACAATAATGGAATCAATTCTGCCCAAAATCTCCAGACTGCCGCACTTTTTGTATCTGGTATAGGCAAAATTGAAACACATATAGCCCAGCCTACAAAAAAGGCAAACGTTTTTAATGATACCAATAGTGAACTACTCGGCAACTGAGTTATCAGAGCATCTGAAATCTGGCGGGATACTGCCTTTTTTCAGGGTGCGTCCATGACACCAATACTGCTTGCCTTTCGGCTATGCAGCTACTTTTATTATTTCTGGATTTTTTAGTCCGGTTACGGACAGTTCTTTCTGCTTTCCGGATACGGAAAGATATTTCCGCAGGATATTAAATGCTCCTACTGCATCTGCATTGTATCTTACTCCATCAGTTATATACATGCCCCGTTCTTTTCGGTTTGATGCTTCTGCATATCTTTTTGATACTTCCGGTGATAATGGGCTGCACTGGCTGGTATAGCTTTCCTCTTGTTTTATCAATGGAATCCCATACAGTTTCAGCTTATATTCCAGCATGATATACAGCTTATTATACGGCAGGCTGTGAAGCTTCTGGTTGGTCTTATGCCCCATATCTTTTTCTTTGCGGATATTTCGCATGTCTCCCACAACCACACAGCGGATATCTTCTTTTCTGCAGTATTCTGCAATCCATCTGGTCACTTTGTGAAGATAATCCTTTACTGCATTCTGCTTTTTCCTGTAAAATCTCCGGATATGTTTCGATGATTTTGGATATTTTATTCCTCTTTCCGATTGCTGCGCATACCATACTGACTGCACTCTGGCGATTTCTTTATTAAAATACCTTTCCAATGAAAGATATTTTCTTCCAAGGATAAAAGTCCTGCCATTTTCGGAATCATAACAGGTCATCAGATTATGAAGTCCCAGATCAACAGATAAATAATGTTCATTCTGAGAGAGCTGCTCTGGTTCTTCAATCTCATAGATAACAATAAGGTCGCATTTTCCGTTTTCCGGTGGATAGATCCGCAGCTGTTTTATATGATCCATGTCCCTGAAAATCTTATTTTCAAGATATAGAAATTTTTCATGGATCCCATATGTTTCTTCCATGTAGCTTTTCAGATCCTTTGGCAGAGACAGCCGCAGCTGGTCCGAACCTTTCTCATGCCGGAGCCCCATCTGCATGTATGTGACCGGTATATTTCCCTGTTTAAAATGAGGTGGATTTGGATCTTTGATCCCTCCGGTCTTTTTAAGGACATAAAAGGATCTCCATGCTTTGTCCAGCTGCTTGCAGGTCTCCTGTGCTGTCTGTGACGGAAGCTGTTTATACCACAGATTTCCTTTATGTGCTTTTTTCTGGTAATACCAGTCAGGATGCTTTTCCAGTCCCAGTTCTTTATAATGGTGACGTTCGTAGTTACAGATATTCCAGAGTTTGGATGCTGCATAACACATATGCCCTATGATATTGGAATATTCCGGCCGGATTTTTACAGATGTTCTGTGTGACAGCAGCATTCCTCTTCCCCCTTCAGACAGTTATGCGGACCGCTATTCACAGTCCGTCTTAAATCAATACGACTTGCTCTGATGTTCAATATAACGGCGGATATTTTCCTCAGATACAGATCCGATTGTTTCCACATAATAGGAATGATTCCACAGCTCTCCCTTCCATAGCTGGTTTCTTATTTCCGGAAAACGTTCGAACAGTTTTCTGCCGGTGATCCCCTTCAGATACTTGACAATTGCTGTTATGGACAGCTTTGGCGGAGCTGATACAAAGCAATGGACATGGTCACCTTCACCACATTCGAATAGATGAACGGTAAACCCCTTATCCTCAGCAATCTGCTGCACCAGTTCCTGAAGGTATTCCTCAATTTCTGGGTTTAATATCTTACGCCGGTATTTCACCGACCACACCATATGGTAGTTGATATTACATACACAAGTCCTGTAATGTATTAGATTTTCTTTCATACATATAGTATAACATGATGAGCGGAAATACGCAACAAAAAATCAAACATATTTTCGATTGATTATATGCCAGTTATGGCATTAATATCAAGGGAGATTATTATATTATCAGATTATTTCAATGTGCAGCCATGCACACTCCTGCGCTTTCATCTCGGTAATTGAATTGCCGAGGATTCCCGCTTATTGTCCTAATTTCTTCATGTAATATTTTCCTCTACAATCCTGATTTTCTTAATTTCACAAACTTGAATCCGTCGATTCCTTTCTTGTCTAATCTGTTAGCAATTTATCCAACAGCATCTGCCTGTTATTTATGAACATTTCTGTTACCCGATAGCTCTCTGTTTCTTCATATTCGCATAAATGTATTCGTCCATCATCAAAACAATAGATATCTGCATCAGGTATTCCTAACAAAATTGGCGAATGCGTAACTATAATAAACTGTGCTCCCTCTTTTGCACAACTATATATTTGCATCAACAATGTAAGCTGTCTCTGTGGGGATAATGCAGCTTCCGGTTCGTCAAAAAGATACATCTGTAAAATTCTTTGCAAATCTGGAACAGCTCCTGCACTTTCCCACTTAGATACTGCCTGTCTGGATACGCCCAACTGATTGGCTAGTTCTTCCGGTAACAAAATGTCAATAGTTTTTTAATCACTTTTTTCAAAAAGGCAAAAAAAAATAGAACGTATAGATTATTTCCATACGCTCTATCTCATATTTCATATTAAATTTTTGAATTCTACAAACTGGATTTTCTGCATTACTCATCATCCTTAATCATATATAACAAATTATTATATCCTGACTGCACAAGTAATTGCTTAAAGCCAGAAAGCACTTCTTCTTTTGTATAATTGTTGTTAATCAAAAACTCACTATCTTTCTCACTAAGGTATTGATAGAAAAGAGCTGCCGCCATCACTTCATCATTATTTGCATAATCAATGTTATCTAAAAGTATATTCTCTGCTTCGTTAATTTGCCCTGAATCAATCATATCAAGAAAACTTTTCAAATTTTTCCCTGACACTTCATATTTGTTTTCTTTTTCAAGCTCAACAGAAACATACTTTTTCCCATATATTAAAGAGAATAATATTCTCACCATTTCTTTTATCATTCGCATAATGTAATCTTTCTCATCCGTGAAATACATTTTCCACCTCCTCAAATTCTAAATTTATCTTACTTTCCCATAAATACATAAATCAAAAATATTGTTATTCTTAATAACTGCTTTTTCCATTTTTCCTTCAAGTAAAAAGCCATTTCTTTCTAACACTTTTCTTGATGCGATATTTGCTTCATATACAAGCCCTGTAATACGGATAATGTCTAATGTTTCAAATGCAATTTCACAAATCTGTCTTACTGCTTCACTCATAATGCCTTTTGAATATACTTCCTGCAATAAATAATAACCAATTTCAGAATCCTTGCGATACACATCGTCCTTCTGTTCAACAGATATCGTTCCTACAATTTTACCATCAACAACAATCTCTCGAAAGACACCTTTTTTACCTTCGTTGTCTTTTACCATGGTTAACCACCACTCAGCAGATGCATTTGTATATGGATTAGGTAATCTATCAGATAAAAAACTTCTATCAATTGAATTACACATTTTTATTAATACTTCTTTATCTTCAACCGACCACTTTCTTAATTCTATATTCATATCTATGTTCTCCTATAAATTCCGATTTTCTTGATTCTGCAAACTTTATCGTCTTGTTCCATTCTTATCAAAATTCTTTTTTAATGCTATTTCTGTTGGGAGAATAGACCCAATTAAAGGAATAAGTTGAACACCACAAATAATTCCTCCCATACTCCCAACACAATCTTCATTTTTTCCAATTACTAAAAGCATGAATATTACTGTTATCGGCAACATAACCATTCCACAGACATACCAGACTTTACCACAATATTTATGAGCAAATTCCCATGTGTCTTTATTCTTCATAGACATCGAAGTTCGATATCCAAATACTGAATTTATTTCCTTTGGAGCCTTTTTCATAAAATATCTTCCAAAACCAATCATCGTAAATGGAAGAAGCAAATCCATAATCAACATAAAAATCCAAAACTTCATTGTGAATCTCCTTTACTATAACTTCCGCTTTGTATTTTCGTTTTTATTCTTTTTTGTAAAATTCTTTCAAATTTAATTCACGTTTCAATTCTTCCTCTGACGGCAGATAGGTGAAATATTTCGATGCAAATATCTGGTGATTATCTTCAGGAAGCGTATATTTTACAATAGAATCTCCCTTATCTGCACAAAGTACAATTCCAATAGGCTGCGTGTCTCCTTCATTCATCATTTCACGAGTATAGTAATTCACATACATCTGCATTTGTCCTAGATCCTGATGGGTCAGTTTACCCATTTTCAAGTCAATGAGAACGAAACATTTTAAAATATAGTTGTAAAATACCAGATCAATAAAAAAAGTCCTGTCCATCCAATGTAAATCTTTTCTGGCGTGCTACAAATGAAAATCCTCTTCCAAGTTCCAAAAGGAAATGTTGAAGATGATCAATCAATGCCTGTTCCAAATCTCCTTCATATACATGTGTGTCAGGCTGAATCTGCAGAAATTCCATAACATAAGGATCTTTCACTATTTTCTCATATTCTGGTTTTGGCTCTGTTATTTGAATTTCATTTGCAACCGCTATCTTATCCTGGCTTGCTAAAATACGCTGATAATACATCGTGTTGATCTGCCGTTCCAGTTGACGAACACTCCATGCTGCTTTTGCACATTCTTCCATATAAAATCTTCTTGCCTGTTCATCATTTATACGCATCAAGACACGATAATGTGACCAGCTCAATTCAGGACACAGTGTGTCTCGAATTGGAAAAGTGCAATAAAACTGCCTCATCTTACGAAGATTCGATTTATCAAAACCTTTTCCGAACTCTGCGGTCAGCTGCTCAGAAAGATATTCCAATAATTTCTTTCCGTATTCTGCGCGATCATTTTCTCCACATGCTTTAAAAATCTGTTCTCCAATTTCCCAATAAGTTGTTACCATAGCAGAATTTACCGCTGTGCTTAAACGATGTTGTGCAGACACAATAGAATTACGAATAGAATGATAAGTCTGTTCTGCATTTTGATTTTTTTGTAAATTATAATCCATGCTCTTTACTCCTCTGAATTTCCAAAATAGAACTTACTGTTCTTCTATTGATTCAATATTTTCAATCCGCATCAGCTTAACTACCTGCTTATCTTTTTTCTCTGTATAACAAATTTTTATCCATTCATCATCTGCGTCTATTATCTTGCAGGATAATTCAGTTTTTCCCGCAAAACTAAAAATGAACTCTGATCTGATAATACATTGTTTTCCTACAAGATCATTAATCAGCTTTGACATATATGCCACTCCTCTCTGCTTTTTCTCTAACCGTTTTACTTTCGTTTCCAAACGCTTTACTTTTCCCGGATACGCCGAATAACAAAGTAGCAGCAATAATGCTGCAATTCCAAACCATTCCATATTATTCTCCTTAGCAAACTTAACGCTAATATGTCTGTTCCTTAAAATATCTTTTGCCATTCAAATCATATCACACTATCAGCCATATTTCCATTTCAATTTACTTAGGCAAGTCACTTCGCTCAGCTACATTTCCCGTTGGCTTGCTTCTGTAACCAGCATCCTCTTGCTTTTCTCCTGCAAGGTTTCCTTTGCATCATCATCAATCGAATAGTTCTCATTTATCTCGATTTTTTTCGGTTGCCGGTCAAAATGGTCAAAGACTTCTTTCCATATCTGGATGGAACATACACACTTTTCTTCCATGAAACTATTGCTGATAATTATAAAAAAACAGAAGACCAATTAAGATCTTCCATTTTATAAACAAACCTCTATATAAAACTATATATCCTGCCCATTTTTAATAAAAACAGACAATCGGCACACTTTCGTCTATCCTATTATAAAGTTCTGCCGCTTTGTCCGCCGGAAGATTAATGCATCCATGGGATCCACCACCTTCTCGGAAACGATTTCCTCCAAAGTATGGCTGCCATGAAGCATCATGAAATCCAATCCCCCCATTAAAAGGCATCCAGTAAGTTACTGGTCTTTCATATTCATATTTCCCATTTTCCAACATCTTTCCTTTCAGCACAGATGGACTTTTCTTGTAATACAGTTGAAAAATTCCCGGTGGTGTCTGCCGTTCTGCATACTGCATATCTCCTGACACAATATCCGATTCCAAAATGATCGAACCATCCTGATAGTAATATAAATGCTGTGCAGACAGGTCCACTTCAATATACGTGCTGCCTATATCATTCATACCCCGTGCATTTGCCCGCATAGCGTATACCGGTTCCCGGTTTATCTGTACTCCTGCAATCATTTCCTGCATAATGGTTTCTATTTCCTTTTCCTGATCGATCTTCCATCCATAAACGGAACTATACACCTGAACAGTACGTCCGCTTGTTGTACAAAATTCCCTCTCTGTATTTACGGTATCATGTGTGGCAGCCAGCTTTGCCACATATTCTGCCACGTACTGTCTCAGTTCATCCTCATTTTTTTGCAGCCGTCCTCTCTCATCAAAAATGAGCCAGTTTCTGATCTCGTCCCCCTCCAATGTTACCGTTTCTTCTCCAAATATATATACGATTTTGGTCCGGATCAGATTTTGGCATTCTTCCAATGAATTTTTAAGATCTGGATCATCTTTCATTACTGCCGCTTTTACATAAACAGCCGGACAGCTATTCAGGTCAATCGTTCTTTTTTTGTCAGTAATCGCTTCTGACAGTGCCTGATAAGCTCCATTGAAATCCAGGGTATTCCCTTCTGTTTCCGGTACGATTTCAAACTTCGAATCTTTATAAGCTACATAAGCATCTTCTGGTGCTGTCTGATTCTCTTTTTTTACACATTCCAGTTTTTCCATCTGTTCTTTTAACTTCACTTTATCATAGGTCATGTTTTCCTTGGCTGTATAATTTTGCTTTTTCCAAAATCCCCGAACCCATTTATATGGTTTTTGTTCATCCAGATATTGGGAAATACTGCCATCCGAAACATAACGATATCCGATCAATTTTCCATTGATACTCTGTGATTTCAGATTTCTTGCCTTTACTTCCAGCAGATAATCCTCTGCTTTTTTAGCAACCGCCTGTTCTGCCTCTTCCGATGTTTTTCCAGAACAGTTAATTCCATTGATCGTTGTTCCCCGAAAAAATCTGTCTGAATAGTAATAAGACATTCCTGCATAGCCAGCCATAGCAAAGAACACTATGATGACAGTGATCATTATCCACATTTTTTGCTTTCCATTATCCTTACCGGTTATCTCTTTTCTTTTTCCCATCCATGCCCCCTGTTTTTAACGATAAACAGCATTCAGACAAACTTTTTAAATCGTCTGATTTTAATATCTCCGATTTAATAAAAAATAACCAAGGCTGCTGGAAAAAACATTTTCTTTTACAAACAGTAAGCTGATTTCTACAAAACATTTTTCCCCTGCTCTTTTACGGATAGGAACACCGCATCATCATTTATCTCACATTTAGCACTTTTGGGGTACTTTCAGACACTTTCCTTTTTCTCTGTGAACAGAACCCTGAAAACAGGAAAAAAAGGGCTGCCATGACCGGTCAGGGATTTTTCATCCTTGACTGATTCACGACAGCACCTAATCAGATCTCACTTATTTTCTTCTATACAAAATCGCTTCTCTGTTTTCTCCTTCTGTCCGGCCGGATTATACACGTGTTTGTTTTACACTAATCAGATGCAGATACAAGCAAATCGGTTCTCATAATAATAAATTTTTTCTTTCTATCGAATTTTCCTGGTTCATTTGATAAAATGTCCTTATCTAACAGGAGGTGATTTTTTGAAAAGAGTATTTGATAGTCCTTTTTTGAATAAAGCTGCACTGGTGCTGATCTGGCTTCTATTAATGGGCGGGACATTCTTTTATGCCAATAAAAACTATTTTCTTTACCATGAAAATCCAAATTTAATCAAAGCAGACGGATATTATCTTTATAATTTTGGTAGTCCGCGTCATTATTACTGGGCACTGCCTGTTAAATTCACCCATGAAGGCAAAGTATATCATTCTCAGCTTCCTTTAGATATACGAGATGAAAGTTCATCCTGTACTGTAGATCTTCGCATTTACATACCGGCAGATTCTTCTGGCAGTGCATTTGCATTCCGAAACAATATCACCATTCCTGCACTATGGAGGATCTTTATTTTTGTTCCACTGCTACTTCTTCTTACATCTAAAAGAAAAGCCTAGGAAGGTTTCACACCTTATAAAAAATATTCTATTTTCATCATCTTCCTTAAAAAAAAATGGGAGGTTTCACTTACCTCCCATTTCCCAAAGAATCCTTTTATTTCAATTTTTATAATGTTTCAAGAAAACGCATGAATGCTTCTCTTCCCTCGGTCGTACATTTGTATACTCCTGCATCTTCCAGAACATGGGTAAATACGATTCCAATCTCTTTCTGAAGAATGCCATGGATGTTTTCTTTTGTGATTTCCGAATATTTCGGAAGAAACTTCTTAACCCACTCTGCATGTTTCTCAATCTGTTCATTTGAAGAAATATCTTTGCCTTCGAGAATATACTCTTCCAAAAGTTCCATCTCACCTTTTAATCTGGCCGGAAGAACTGCAAGTCCCATAACTTCGATCAGACCGATATTTTCTTTCTTAATATGATGATATTCTGCATGCGGATGGTACACTCCCAGCGGATGTTCTTCTGTTGTGATGTTGTTCCTTAATGTCAGATCCAGTTCGTAGGTATCACCTACTTTACGTGCAATTGGTGTAATTGTATTATGTGGTTCTCCATTGGTCTCAGCATAAATAAATGCTTTTTCATCGGTATAGCCTCTCCATACTTCCAGCACATGTGTTGCCAGATCTACCAAACGGTTGAAATCTTTATGTCGAATACGAAGCACAGATAATGGCCATTTTACAATTCCAGCCTCTACATCTTCAAATCCCGGAAGTACCACGTGCTGCTCAATTGGTGCTTTTGCCATTGCAAATGTATAATGTCCACCCTGGAAATGATCATGGCTTAGGATCGAACCACCTACGATCGGCAGGTCTGCATTAGATCCAAGGAAATAATGCGGAAACAGTTTTACAAAATCAAACAGTTTAATGAATGCATTTCTCTCGATTTTCATTGGAGTATGCTGGCAGTTAAACACAATGCAATGCTCATTGTAATACACATACGGAGAATACTGGAATCCCCAAGGAGTATCATTGATTGTGATCGGAATAATTCTGTGGTTCTGCCTTGCCGGATGATTAACACGTCCCGCATATCCTTCATTTTCCGGGCAAAGAAGACATTTCGGATAACTTCCGGATTTTACATTCCTTGCCGCGGCAATTGCTTTTGGATCTTTTTCCGGTTTGGACAAATTGATGGTAATATCAATCTCACCGTATGGACTGTCTACCTTCCACTTTTGATCCTTCTCTACACGATACCTGCGGATATAATTGCTGTCCTGACTCAGCTTATAAAAATAATCAGTAGCTTTCTTCGGGCTTTCTGCATATTTGTCCCAGAATTCTTTTTGTACCTGACCCGGACGTGGCATCAGACAGTTCATCAATCTGGTATCAAATAAATCCCGGTATACAATACTGTCCTCGATCAGACCTCTTTTTACGGCTTCATCCAGCAATTCGTCCAATGTTTCTTCAAGATTAACAGGTTCCTCAATGTTGTCCGGTTTTTCATAATCATCTTCATGAAAAACATCCAGCAGAAGATTTGTTGTGTAGTTTCTTTCACATTCCGGTGTCAGACCTGTTGTAATCCCATACTGTACCAGTTTTGCAATGCTTTCACTTAACATTTTTCTTCCTCCTGTGCTTCACTTTTAAATTTATATTTTTGGTAACATATATACCGATTTCCCTGATAAGTCAGCATACCTCGATCGCCTTTTTCCAATTCACGAAAATCTCCCTGTTGCATTTGAAATTCCATCAAACTTCCATCTGTCATCTCAAATACAACGCGAAACCAAGGTACATGTGCTTCAGACTGCATATGGGTATAGATTCCTTGCTTCTTTTCAACTACAGTCGCATCAACAGATTCAACTGCCGCACTACTATTATTGCTGAAACTTAACAACATTTGGGTAAATACAAACATCATGATTATGAGTGCTGCTACACAGATTATAAATGCCATCCTATTTCTCCATTCCAGATATTTCATCCTGGGTCTGACTTATATGTTGTTCACGATAAAAATTCCGGTATTCCCTTGACGTTACTTTATATTTTTCACGAGATACCCGGTTAAATGTCCTTTGGCTCTCAACTCCTGCATCCAGGCAAATGTCTGTGATGCTCTTACCAGTACATTCCAATTAATCTCCTGCAAGTTTTGTCTACTTTTTCTTCCCATTTGGCAAGTAATATACGTCTTCTGATATTATAATGTGCTTGTAAGATAAAGAAAGGAGGAAAACGAAATGAAAAGATTTAAAGCATACGTCAACTACCTCATGAACTTCTATGCCAACTACTTCAGAATTTACCGCTATATGTAAAGGACACTCCTGCCATCACAGGAATGTCCAATACGGAAACCCAGTTTCAATGGTTTCCCTTATTATACTCTAATTTAGTTGCATTTGTACATGAACAGGATTATCGAAAACATAGACAAAATTGAACAGAATTATGAAAATACTCTTACCACTTTTTTGATTTGTAAACCACTTATTAGCAGACGGATCCGCCAATGCTGAAAACGGATAGGCCGTTTTCCTTTCAGCTTTCAATTTGTCCAATTAATAATCTCTGAATTTCCATACATCTGATGGATTTGCATTTTTCATCCTCAGCATTCTTTGAAGCTGCTTTTCTGTAAACCACAGATCGTGCAGTATTTTTCCGAAATATAGAGGCTAGATATCAGACCGCTTCATTGCAATTATAAACTGTTGATTTACCAAGATTATTTACATATACGGTAATCAAGTCGCCTTTCTTAAGATCCGGCTTTTCCCATACCAAACGGCTTTTATGATAATACACTTTATCATGATATGTAAAACTATATAGAATCCTGTATGGAATCTGTCTTCTATATCTTGTGTATTTTTGCAAATATACTTTTTCTACCAAGCCCTTCACTTTTGTACCATTTTCGATTAATTGTAAATGTAATTTATCAAGCTTTGCAGTATAAATTCCAAGAGCAGCACTTATTATACACAAAAGCACCCCCGTTATAGAAAACACAGTTCCCAACATATCTGGATTCTGAATACCTGAGTTTACTGCTGGTTTTAATATCCCAAGAAAACTTAAGATACCGGAAACAAGAAAGAATGTTCCTATCCAAAAGAAGATAACTCTCAATAAATCTTCTGTATAATTAAGTTTTTTCATATTTATTTTCTCCACAAGCATTCCATCAAAATTTTTTATCCTGTTTCAATCATATCTAATTTTACTTCAATTTAGTTAAATCCTCTAAATACATTTCTGTATGTCCACACTCTGGACAGACTGCAACTTTAACATCATCTATAGTTGTCGTTTTTTGTTTTTCATCTACATCTACAACGATCCCATAGCCACCGCCATTAACTTTAAGTCTTAAATCCGCTCTCATGACTGTTCCACACTTTTCGCATTTTCTCATTGCTGTCCTCCAAATATATGTTTCGCTTTCCTATTTTTCTTACTATATAATAGCAGACAAAATATTAACCACTGAATGATCTACCGTTCATACGATGCAATGATTTCCTTGCTATCCGCTATTTTATAATCAAGTGTTTCCAAATTACCAATCAAATCAAATGTCATATCCGCATTAACTTGCAATTCATCTTCAATCTTAACTGCAGACGGCTCAACTTTTAGAAATACTGTTAATCCATAAGGCTTCGTTTCAGACTGTATCTGTATGCTATCATAAGAATATCCTTCCGGATACTCTTGCCCACTTACAATATTTATAACATTCGAAGAATCTCCTACATAATCTGTCTTGTACTGTGACAGGTCAGGAATCTCGTACAGTTCTTCTTTTCTGCCACATGCAGAAAGCAATATTGCTGATACCGTAAATAAAATAATTGGAATTACTTTTTTCATCATGAACCAGCTCCTCTTCACACTTTGATATAAAACAGCCTGCCCAATGAACCAGAAACTGCCATATATCTGCTTCTTTATTTATAAGCAAGTCTTCTGACCGCAAAGGCTGATATTTACAGTAACAATGCTCCTCTTTCATCATTTTATACAGGTTCTACTGTTTTTTACGATATTTTGCGCGTTCCCTTTTTAGTCCTTGTTTTCGCTACTCAAGTAGTCATTTAAACAAACGAAGCATAAATCATAAAAATTTCTGCGATCAATATAATTCCTAAAACACAATCAATCATCAGGTTATATTGACCAACTGTTAGCCAAGTCTTCGAATGCATCAGAACATACTTTATACTTTTTATACCACTCAAGATTGTAACAGTCAGAAGGAGTATCGGCATTAAAAAAATTTCTATCTTATTGCCAAAGTCATCTGCGACTCCATTCCCAGCAAAGTGAACGGGAATAATCTCCGGTAAGAAAAAGAAGCTTATTATTGCAATCGCAATGCCAGCGATGCAAATTCCCCATGTTAATTTCCTGCTGCTTATACCATCCATAACAGTGCCTCATCTGGAACGATATCTAGTAAATATGTTTCCTTAGAAGAAATTTTTTCAAGAAGTTTTTCCAGTAAATTTTCTTCCTTACCTTCTGCTATTGGCAGAAGTTCCTTATACAAAACCGTAGGAATTCCAATAGAATACTTTTCTTCCTCATATACGAGAGAGCCAAATGTCCAGTCTTCCTGTTCCTCTGGGCCTAATTCCACGATCAACTCAACAATCTGCAAATAATGACACATTTGTAGGAAACTTAAATTAACTTTTATCCGGCCTTCCTCGCCCTCTGGATCTTTTTCTATTATCTCTATTTTATCCTTTCCCGTTACGGTCATTACAATTTAAAGAATTGAAAATCTCAATATTCGTAAGAAACAATAATCTTTCTGCAGAAATCACAATTATAGGCAGCTATGCGATCTCCAGATATCCTTGCTGCCAACTCTGGATCCGTATTTAACCGCAAACTCTCAGAGCCTTCTTTCCACTCCAGTCCTGCCCCTGCACCAACCGCATGCAACTGACCCTTGCGCATTTTTCCTTCACAATATGGACATCTCATATTCACGTCATCTCCTTTAAGTAGTTAAAGTTCCTCTTGTTACCGAGTATTATCCTGTTCCTGGATAGCTTGTATATCTTCTTTCGCATATAATTTTTGCCTAAATGTTCTTTTCTATTTTTTCTCGTTTCATACGTTCTTTCATCAATAAAACAAATTGAAAGGTCCATATTACACACGCTGCAAAACACCCGATTCCACGGTATAATAAATCTATGGCTGCACCGACTACAAATGGCAGTGCCATCCACATCATCCGATTTCCATATACTCTGCACATTTCTTTTTCATCATACTGTTTTCGTTCTTCCTTAGATTTCATATTATAGCCAGACAAAAATGCAGCGGCCTTTCCATTTGATTTTACAAAGCAGATTCCGAATAAAAACATAATCACTGCCATTCCCAAATCAAAGATAACACAGATTATCATTGCAGACACCTCACTTCCCGCTCTGGCTATCAAATAAAAAAAGCCAAACACAACAGTAAAACTTATTATGTTTGGCTAGGTCAACTTGTTATTTTTTTATCACTTCTTATGGTTGTATTATACTATATATTTCTCTATAGTAAAACAATTTTTTATATTATTTTTTATTTTAATATTATATTTCTACTATCATCAATTTTTCAGATATTTCCAACGCATAAACAATGCTATTAGCTACAATATTTCCGGAAAATTCATCATAGGTCTGTGTTGCCACAAAGAAACGGCGGCTTTTTTTCTTTTACCGTCATGCGGCAGATAACCAATTCATTCTATTTTGAACTTCTTTTATGCTACCTGATGTCTGCAATAGGAATGAATTGCCAAGAATATAAACACAAATAATTCAATTCCTGCCGAAAGCAAAATAATCTGCGGTGTCCAGAAACTCATTCCACCGATATTCAGATAATTGAAATCTGCAAGCTGAGAAAGGAAAATGTTCTTCAAATCAATTCCGGCAGATGGAAGTATGGTAGAGAGCCATGTTGCTCCCATCGCCACATAAGCAAAAAGCGGCATGAGAAGAACTACAATAGAGATCAGCAAAACTGTCAATGTGTCTTTACATTTTGCAGACAGGAACAACGTACAGCTAACCGTTGCTAATACAGAAAGTAAGCCCACTGCTGCGAGAATTATCTGTAACTGCCCCAGATTGATGTTTGGCAGGTTAATGATAGAGTATCGCATCTGAAACGATGTTTTTAAGCAATCCGTCCCGAACGCTGCATGAAAAAGTATGCGCTGATTCCCTCTGCCACACTGCATATTGCTGTCATAATAAAATACTGTTCTTTAAGGTCCATCAGATGATATACATCATCTTCTGTCGCCTGTAGTCTCAAGGGCATCCATCCTTTCCGTCATGCCACGCTTATTTTATCCGGGGATTTCTTTTTTTCCTCTCGGCTTTTTATATAGTCTGTACATTCCCGGATGGTCTGTTCACACAGGTAATAAGAAAATTTCCCGATATGTGTGTCCTTTTCCCGGAGATTCAAACGGTTCTGAAGCCAGATATATGTGCTGTGTTTGGTCATATAACCATTTTTCCAGATTGCATCCAAAGCTCTGTGTGCTTCGATCCGCTTATTACGCAGATTGCTGTCAGCCATGGTTCCCATGGGACGCATACTTTTTTTGTGTGCCCCAATGTATGAATCACAGGAAGGATAGCCGCTGCATACATACAGGTATTTCTCCGGATCCAGGTTGTTATCCCCATAGACATAGGCTGCCGGCCTAAGTACCCCGGGTCTTTTGCAATATGGACAGTACAAGGTTTCCCGCATCTGTTTTTTCTTCTTTTTTGCCATCTGACGTCACTCCTTTCCATCTTTATCTCCGATGTTAAAGAAATCCCTTTTTCTGTGTCAACAGAATTCTTTGAAAATCATAAAAACATTTTCAGGAAGCTCTTTTGATAAGCCTTGTGATAATGCCTTCTGCCACTTCATAGTTGTCGTTGATGCGGGTCACCACAAATCCGATCTTATCTTTCTTTCCCGGAAGTGCGGACATATTGCAGGAATGTGCCACGGCATTGACTCCGATATCAAGGCGGATAAAATAGGTTCCCTTATAGACTTCCGTAATGATCCCTGTATATTTTCCCTGTTTATGGCATTTCCGGAGGTTATCTTTATTGATATTGGCTGTCGGACTCTTTGCATCCACTTCTATAATGATCTGGTCAACAGAGCTTGCTTCCACCTTATTGACCATGACCAGCACCAGATCACCTACCTGGAATTTTTCTCCGGCATCTACCATCCACTCCCAGGCCATGTCTCTGGCCCGGACAGATACTTCTACACCAAAGACTTCCAGGCGGACTGCTTTGGGAGCTACCGCGATCACCCTTGCTTCCACGATCCTGCCTTCATAGAGCATTGGTTTTTCTGTATCTTCCCCAAGGTAAAAAGTCTGTCTCTTTTTAAGCATTGCATCTTTTCTGGATGCTACAACGCTCCGGCTCTTGTTATCCAGATCTTTGATGATGAAATCAATATCACAGCCGAGCATGTTGTTAGCAATACGGACCTGACGGTTTAAGGTATCCGCGTTTTCACGCCCGTCTCCCTGAAGGTTGATCATCATTTCATTCATTGGGATAATGATCCGGAAACCATTAAAGTATGTAACAGCAACCATCCATCCACTCTCCAGTTTTTCAATGCCCCTAAGCTGGCCCGTCAGGATCTTTCTGGTACGATGTGCATTCAAAAGCTGATGCCATCTGGCTTCTTCCTGTTCCTCCATGCTTTCAACCTGCGCGTCTACATCGATTGTCAAAACACCATCGTAGACCGCACGCGGAACATCTTTTTCCCCGTTTCCCGCCAAAACTGTTTTTCTGGTATCCTCCATATACTTCCTCCTGTTCTTATTTATTTTTGTCTTCTCTGCTCCATCCAGAAAACTCCTTTTCCTCCGGTACTCAGGAAAGACAAAAGAAGACACAAAAAAAACAGCCCGTTTAAAGCTGCTTTCTTCATGCCTTCTTTTTACAGATACCATTCTATAATACATGGAATTCTATGTCAATATTACCTCGATTGCAATAGTGTCGCATATTAGTTCCTTTTATGAAGCCTGTACGACAGAAGGATTTGGTAACACTAAGAACTGCCAGATTCCTGTGTCCTTATAGAAAATTCCATCTCATATGTAATTGTTTCATTATATAGTGTTTATTTCTTCCTCTTAATCGTCCCCAATAAGACAACCGACCTTCTTGTACATTTTTAAACTATAGATATTACGGAACAGTTGCAGTAGATATATATTTTTTCAAATAGCTGAAGGATAATACCTGATTATCTGTTATTTATATACATAATACATATTGAATTTTAGTAAAACTAGAGGATACATAAAAATGCCATTAACCAAAGAACAATTTCTTAAACAATTAAATTCTGATTGTTATTTCTCCACATACTCTTCTGCCATATGTACTGCCATAGCACCATCTGCCACTGCTGTTACTATCTGACGAAGTAACTTTGTTCTGACATCTCCTACAGCATAAACACCCGGAATACTCGTTTCAGTGTTTTCACCTGCCACA
>SKEG01000009.1_pt1 | contig 246269 bp, 188 predicted proteins | sample 4826631 | NCBI WGS metagenome assembly SKEG01 (sample SAMN11008815, study PRJNA524170) | human gut metagenome | biome: Human fecal sample; material: Feces; isolation source: fecal sample from pouch patient p26, p34, p50 | host: Homo sapiens | place: Israel: Tel-Aviv | collected 2016-11-02
GGCAGCGGCGGGAGCCGGTGCGGGGGCGGGTGTCGGAGCCGGCTGTGGGGCAGCCTGCTGCTGTGCCTGGCCGGCGGCGAACAGCTGGCTGGCGTTCATGCCGCCCATGCCGCCCGCCATGCCCATGCCCATAAAGCCGGCCATCGCGCCGTTGGGGTTGGCGGCTGCCGCGCGCATCGCATCGCTCTGGGCGCTGGCGATGTTGGCGGCTGCCATGGTGGGATCGCGCATGACCGCGGCCTTCTGCAGGTCCTTGATCATCTGCTCGTCTTCTTGCGAGGCAGCGATGGAGTTGACGCCAAAGCTCACGATCTCGACACCGCGCAGATCGCGCCAGTCGGCCGAGAGGACCTCGTTGAGCGCGCGGGCGAGCTCGGCGGTGTGACCGGGGATGGCGCTGTAACGAATGCCCATCTCCGAGATCTTGGCAAAGGCGGGCTGCAGGGCGGTGAGCAGCTCGGACTTAAGTTGGCTGTCGATCTTATCGCGCGTGTAGCTATCGGTCACGTTGCCGCACACATTGGTGTAGAACAGCAGCGGGTTGGTGATACGGTACGAATACTCGCCGTTGCAGCGCACGGAGATGTCGACATCCAGGCCAATGTTGTTATCGACCACGCGGAAGGGCACAGGCGAGGCGGTGCCGTACTTGTTGCCGATGATCTCCTTGGTGTTGATGAAGTAGACACGCTGGTCCTTGCCCGCGTCGCCGCCAAAGGTAAAGCGGCTGCCGATATTGGCGAACGTCTCCTTGATGGAGTCGCCCAGGTTGCCGCTAAAGACGCTCGGCTCGCTGCCGGTGTCAAAGACAAACTCGCCAGGCTCCAGCGCGACCTCGATGATCTTGCCGTTTTGCACCACGAGCATGCCCTGGCCGTCGTTGACGGCGATGACCGAGCCGTTTGAGATGACGTTGTCCTCGCCGCGCGTGTTGGAGCTGCGGCCGCCGGTGCGCTTGCTGCCCTTGCAGGCCAAGACGTCAGCGGGCATCGATTCGCAATAGATAAATTCCTTCCACTGGTCGGCCATGACGCCGCCGGCAGCACCCAATCCAGCTTTCAAGAGTCCCATGGTGATCTTCCTTTCTCGTCAAAGGCCGGGTGGTATTGGTCAGAATGGCTAATCGTCCTTGTTGTCCTTCATGACAACGGTGGTCTCGGTGTGGCTGAAGGTATCGTGCTTCTCGGTCAGATCGAGGTCCCCGCAGTAGTAATCGGCGTGGGTTGCCTCGTTGGCCGTCTTGAGCTGGCCTACCAGCAACACGTCCGCGATGATTACGATGATCAGCGGCGCGACGATGTTGATGAGGATGCCCTCGACATCAAAGGCGAGGTAGTCCGGATCGAAGGCGTTCTCTCCCATAAAGAGAATCTGGGAGAGGACAAACCCGATCACAAAGAACAGCACCGAGGCGATGGCGAGCTTGGGCTTGGAGCAGGGGAGCTCGCCGACCATGCGACCGGTCTGTCCGTTCATGGCAAACAGATAGCTCTTGCCGTTCCACGAGGTAGAGAGCATCCACACGGGGAACAGGGCATAATCGCTTTCTTCCCAGGTGTAGTCGAGCTGCTTGCTTTCGACCGTGGCGTCGTCGTACTCGTCGACGACGGTCTCGCGCAGGGCTGAGATCGTGCTCTCCTCCATGCGGCGCTCGGCGCGCGCCTTGCAGGTCTCGCAATCCTCGTCGTAGCGGTTGGCGATGTAGCCGGGCATATACGCGACCGAGAACGGGCGCAGCGCGTCGTAGTCAAACGGCTCGATGGCGTCCATATGGCCGTCGGGCATCTTGGACGATCCGTCGACGGGCACGCGCTCAAACGAGATATTGCCTTTACGGTAGGCGTCGTAGTGGTCGGTGGTCGTGACGGTGCGGTCGGATTCCTCGGTTACGGTCTCGTTGGTCGCGTCAAAGCACACTTCGCCGTCAACGCGGGCGCCGTAGAGCCAAAACGGCACGTAGACACCTTGGACTTCGTCGATATGGTTGCCGGTGACAAAGCTCTTGGGCAGCAGGATCTTGCCCTTGTAGTGGTCTTTGAGCGCGGCCATAACGTCATCGCGTCCGAGCTTAAACGGAATCACCAGGTCGGGTGAGAAGTCGCCCGAGAGCTGACCGGGTGCTACGGCGGAGTTGCCGCAGTATGGGCAGGTGGTAACGGCGACGGTGCCGTCCGAGACCAGCTCGGCACCGCACGACGAGCAGATGTAGCCGGCGTTTTGAGCCAGCTCCTGCACGGCATCGTCGACAGCAGGCTTGGGGGCCGCGGCTGCCGCATCGGCTTTGGCATCGGCCTTGTCCTGGCGCTCGCGATAGAGGGCCTCGACTTCTTCGACTTCAAAACGCGAATCGCAGTAGTCGCAGACGAGCTTTTGCTCGGCGCTGGCAAAGTGAAGGGGGCCGCCACATGCGGGGCACTGATAGTTGACGCTTTCGAAGGCCATGATCGGTCCTTTCGCTGCCGGAGGCTATGCGCCGATGGCGCCGCCGCAGTATTCGCAGCGCCCGCTGGCATCGGGAATGGTGGTTGCACCGCAGAAGGGGCAGGTGACCGCGGTCTTGGGGGCCTTAGCGGCCACGACGCTGTCGCGCGTCTCCTGACGCAGCTGCACCAGCGCGTCGCGGACCTCGGTTGCCTGGCGCTTGGCCTCGCGGTATTCGATGGAACCGCGCTGGTCGATGGTGGAGTCGTTCACGCGCAGGTTGATCTCGGTAAAGTACGGCGTGTTGACGTGGATGGTCAGATTAAAGTCGTAATCCAGGTCATAGCGCGGCGGGTTGTAGCTCTCGCGCTCGCCGTCCTTGGTCTCGCGATAGATCTCGGTGCGATGCTCGTCGATATCCATATCGCAGCCGAGTACCTGCGAGAACTCGATGATGTCGGGATTGGCGTCGCGCCAGCGGCTCTGCGAAGTGATGATCAGCAGGCCCGCGTCCTCATCGAGCATGATGTTGGTTCGCCCGGCAGAGAGCGTGCGCGTGGGGTTGAACGACGCCAGGCGTTCGGCATTGGCCTCGCGGTAGGCGAGCTGCTCACGGATATCGTCCGCGGTGCTGGAGCGATAGCCGTGGAAGTAGGGGGAGAGCTTTCCGGCGCACTCTTTGCACAGGTAGCCTTCGTTGATCTTGGTCTTGCCGAGAAGTCCCAGCTCGGTACCGCAAATCGCGCACTCTTTCTTCTCGAACATCTTGTCAAAGAAGCCCATGGCTGCCTCCCATCAACAGGTAGCGTGTGTCACTTTTGATGATGGGGAGTGCGCGATCTTTCACGATACCCAGACGGCTCAACGAGCCTCCACAACTGGGACACATGGCCCATTTTGACTAGTCGCTGGGGACACCCTTCGGCCACTCATTGGGGACGTACTTAAATGAGTGGCAGTTGGGGACGCTCCATGCCGAATGTGGGTGCCGTCCTTGCTATGCCACGGTCACGGCAACTTGGGCGTAGCGGCTGCAGGGACGCTCGGCGCGCGTCTGCACGGTAAGGGTGAACACGAAGCGGTCGCCGGGCTGCGCGTCGGCAGGCACGATAAAAGCGGTGCTCACCGTGCATTCCTGCCACAGCGAAAGATCCTGCGCGCCTGCATAGCTCGACGGGTCCACGGCGACATCCCAATGTGCATCAAAGCCCTTGCCGTCGGGGTCGACGATGGTCGCTGCAAGGGTGACGCGCTCGCTGGCTGTAGCGCTGCAGTCGGCCGTGACCTCGACAACATATGCCGGATGCGAGCAGGCTGCCGGATCATGGGCGCACCATTGCGCGCGGGCGGCAAAGTCTTCCTGATAGGCGCGCAGATAGGGATTGGGGTTGTTGCCTGCGGGCGTGCCGATGGCGGCAAAACCGGCGGGTGCGTTCGCATCGGGGCGCCCATCAAGAAACATGCGGCCGAGCAGCGTATCGAAGCCGCGGTTATCGATACCGCGCAGGCCAAACGGCAGCAGCGGAATATAGGTCATGCTGTCGCCTTCGGCCATAAAGTCGCCGCGCTCAAACTGCATCGCGGGCATACCTTCTAGACCCCAATCCAGACGGGCATGCTTGCCAAACTGAAAGCGCTCGGGCTCGTTTTCGTAGACCTTACCATCGCCATAGAGCATATAGCGTGCCATGAGGGGGCCGTTGTCCTGCGTGAGATTCTGCTCGGGCCAAGGAGCCTTAAACAGCGGCAGCGTATCGGGCTGAGCCATCTTGGCGTCGACATAGCCGCCATACATATAGGGCACGCGCCAAAAGATGAGCTCGGGAAAGAGCTCACGCCCATGGTCGAGCCATGAGTTGTCCTGCCCTATGCCATCGGCGACTCCCATCACGCGTACCTTGCGATAGACCCGCTGCTGTACGACGGGCCATTCGGGCGTGGCGCGATAACGCTCGGCAATACTCATGAGGGCGCGAACGATGGTGTTCATGCCACCCCAGCTGAGCAGCCATAACGTACGCGGATCATCATCCATAATTGCCTGAGCAATTACGCGAGACCCCTCAGTTTCCTCAGTCACATCGCCCTCAAAGGCAGCATTTCCCACAAAGGTGCGCTCGATCATCTGGGTAGGCGTGGGAAACGGCGGCTCACCGGCAGCGCCCGCATTCGCTTGCAACTGCGGCCAAGCCTGGGCATATTCATTACTCCAGAGACTCTCAATCCAATGCTCGGGAAACGGTCGATATTCACGAAGCTCGCCGGCCAGCGGATCGGGCTCATGAGGCACAACAGCCCACTCATAAGAGCGACGCCCTTTGGTCCGCCAATGCGAATTCACCTCGCCCAGCGTATGAACCCCATCCCCAAGAAAGTGATACTGCGAAGCCGTATACACCACAGCCTGAACATCAAGTAAGTTGAGATACAGAGCCAAATGAACGAGCGAGTTCATATCGTCGACTTCCATATCGGTAGTAACAATCACCCGAGTCAACTTCTGGGACATAGGAACAGCTCCAATCAAAATCAATTTAGCCAGTTACGCGCGAGGCAAGACGGGACCCACGCCCCCATCGCCACCGACCCGGCGTGCTGCCGGAAGCGCCCGGCCAGGATCACAGCAACGTCAACGCAGCGGGGACTGGGGTTTAGTCTTGCAAACATTCCGCAGGGGGCATGGGCAGGCGCAGCGCGAAGCGCAAAGCGCCAGCCCATGCATGCCCGAGGACGTTTGCAAGACTAAACCCCGGTCCCCGCGATGGGAGGGCTTAGCGGTCGACCCTGGCCGACCACTCCCAGCAGCCCACCGGCTCGCCGTCGATGAGTACGTTGCCCCCGTCGAAGTCTTGATAACACAGGTCGTTGAATTGGTGGATCCACACGCCGTGGTTGAACGTCTTCTTAGGCGAGCCGTCGGCCTCGCGATAGCGACCGGTCAGGTCCTCGACATGACTAAAGTAGGTAAGGTGCACGTTGGCTCCGGCGTCACGCAGGCGCGCCGTGAGCGGCAGCACGGTCTGTTGCGGAGACACGAGCTCGTCGCCCTTGGAGTGCGTAAACCACAGCGGCGTCTTGGCGAGCGCGGCTACGTCCTCGTCCGTGGTGTTGTACCACGGGGCACAGCAGGGAAGGCCCGCGGCAAAGAAATCGGGGTAGTCGGCGCACAGGCGCAGGGTCATAAAGCCGCCGTTGGAAAGGCCGGCGACCACGATGCGGTCGGTGTCGATACGCCCGGCATGCTCGGCGACAAACTCGTCAATGAGCGCCTTGAGTACGGGGGAGTAGATGCTCTGGTTGGAGCGGCCGAGCTGCTCGACGCCGTTGTCCATCCAAAACGTCGGCGACTGCGGCACAAGTACCCAGGCAAAGCCGCCAAAGTAGCGCTGGATTTGCGCCTGGCTAATGGCTGTCACGCGGTTGCCGGTATAGGCGCGCGTGGCGCCTTCGCCCTGTGTGGCGCCCTTGCCTTCGCCGGCGCCGTGTAGGTACACCACGAGCGGGGCCTTTTGGGGCACGACCGTGGCCTCGGGCGCGAAGGGATTGAAGCAGGCCGAGTCCTCTGCCTTAAAGCTGGGCTCAAAGAAGCCGTACTCGAGCGCGATGCCATCAATGGCGGTCTTTTGTACGGCATTGCTCCAGCCCTTGAGTGCGGGGCAGATGTCGCCGCGACAGGTATCGAAGACCAGGCCGCAGGTGGGGTCGTCGCCGTCGTTGCCGGGAAGAGCCGCGAGCTGCGTGATGTGCAGCTGGTCATCGAGCATGCGCGAGCCCATGACGCCGCCTTCGATCTTTTTGGTCAGGCGCTGCTCGGCGACCTCGAGTGCCACATGGGTGCCCACGGCGAGCTTGCGGCCGTTCTCGTCACACGGATACGCGGCGAGAACGTCGATGTAACCCACGGAGGGCGCGGCATGGTCGGCGCCGTGCTCCTTGCGCATCAGGATCTCGCCCGTGCGCTCGTGACGCTCTACATATATATGGAAAGTGTTCGCATCGACATCGTTGGCGCGCACGGTGCAGGGCAGGTCGAGAACGACCTTGCTGATCCAGGGGCCAAAGTCGCCCAAGGTGGTGACGGTTGCGTAGGTACACGATCTGAGTTCCATGAGCTGCCTCCCTTGCGCCGCGCGTGCTAAACAATCGCGGCAATACAATCTAAACATGTTTAGTTTAATGCAGAGTTGTGGAACAAGCAGATGAACTCGGTAAACGGCATAATCGAACACGCAGTGAACTACTAAACATATGTTTAGTAGTTTCTATCTGGGGTTTTATTGATGAGCTAACAGGCTATTGAGAGGCCGCTCAAAGTAAAATCCCACGTAAATAGCCATATATCAATACATAGGCAAAGAGACGATTTACCGCCGTTCAGATACGCTCACCCCCGATTTCCTACCGTTCACCGGACTGCAAACGGCAAAACTGCCACAAATTCAACGCTGCGTGTAAACTAAGTGCTGTAAACGTTCAGTAAACAGATTGTTTACGACAGCGTATCCAAGGGCTCGGCAGCCGTAAGGGGTTATAGTCGCCGGGTCAAAGGCGTGCCTACGTCCAAACGGGTAGGCACACGATGATATGGGGAGGGGTCCCATGGCAGTAGATAACAAGCAGATTGCCACCGATGTCCTCGAGCTCGTGGGCGGTGCGGAGAATGTTGCCGTCGCCACCAACTGCATGACGCGCCTGCGTCTGACGCTCAAGGATAACAGCAAGGCCGACGTGGAGAAGATCAAGAAGGTCAAGGGTGTTCTGGGTTGCCAGTTCGCCGGCAGCCAGCTCCAGGTCATCATCGGCCAGAACGTGCCCAAGGTGCTCGCCGAGTTCGTCGCCATGTCCGGCGTCAAGCAGGGTGCCGCGGTCGACGAGAACCTCGACGCTCCTAAGGAGAAGTTCGAGCTCAAGAACCTGCCCAACATCATCCTCGACTATCTGTCGGGCTCCATGACCCAGCTGATCCCGCTGCTCATGGCCGGCGGTCTGTTCCGCACCATCGCCGCGGTCCTCGGTCCCACTATGCTCGGCGTTCTCTCCGATACCGATCCGACCTACACGTTCCTCTACACCACCCTGTACGAGGCCACGTTTACCTTTATCCCCATTTACCTGGGCTATGCCGCTGCTAAGAAGCTCGGCGCCTCTCCGGTTCTGGGCATGCTCCTCGGCGGTGCTCTCATGGCCCCGTCCGTCGTGAGTGTCGCGACTCAGGAGGGTGGCGGAATCATCTCCGTCTACGGCATCCAGATCGCCGCTGCCAACTACCAGCAGTCCGTCCTGCCGATCATCCTCTCGGTGCCGGTCCTGTACTTTGTCGAGAAGTTCTTTAAGAAGGTCATGCCCGACGTGCTGTCCACGGTCTTCACGCCGTTCTGCACCATGATCGTCACCATCCCCATCGCCTTCATCGTCCTTGCCCCGATCGGCAACGAGATCGGCAGCCTCATCGCCAACGCCCTCTTTGGTCTTGCTGACCTTGGCGGTATCGGTATCCTGATCGTCATGGCCATCCTCGGCGCCTTCTGGCAGCTCTTCGTGGTCTGCGGCATGCACATGCCCGTCATCCTGCTCGCTCAGGTTCAGATCATCGCTGCCGGCTACGATCCCTTCGTCTTCGTTTCCACCAACTGCGCTATGGCCGCTGTCTGGGGCTGCGCCTTCGGTGCCTTCCTCAAGATGAGGAACCCCGACGAGAAGGGTCTTGCTCTGGGTTACGTCATCTCCGCCATCGCCGGCGGCGTCACCGAGCCCGCACTCTTCGGTATCCTCATGCGCTTCCGTCGCACCATGCTCGGTATGTTTATCGGCGGTGCTATCGGCGCTGTGTTCTCCGGCCTCATGGGTGTTACCTACTACCTGGCCGGCGGTGCCTCCAACTTCCTGGTCTTCACCAACTACCTGCAGGGTGGCCAGATGAACACCGTCTGGGCTATCGTCGGTATGGCAATCTCCTTTGTCATCGCCGCTGCCGTCGTCTTTGCCACTGGCTTCTCCAAGGAGGAGCTCGCCGAGATGGAGGCCTAAGGCCAAACCATTCGGACGCATACGACCTTACCTACACGACAGGGCCCCGTCAGGCGCAAGCCCGGCGGGGCCCTTCTTACAAGGTAGACTGATTGGGGGCGCGCGGCGCCTACTCGCCGGGGCTTGCTAAGCGCCAGGGGCTTTCGCGCGGGGTTACCGCGAAAGAATCTGCCGGTTCGCAACTCCTTTATCAAACGAAAGGGCATGCAGATGAGTTTGGGAAAGCTGACCGTTAACGGTCGTCAGGACGGCTTTTTGTGCGAGGGCAAACCGTTCTTTTGGTTTGCCGATACGTGCTGGAGCGCGTTTACGAGCATTACCGAGGCCGATTGGGACTACTATCTGACCCGTCGCGCCGAGCAGGGCATGAACGTGCTGCAGGTCAACACGCTGCCGCAGTGGGACCGCTGCTGTCCCGATCTGGGCATTTGGCCCTATGCCAGCGAGGACGGCGTGCATTTTGATTGGTCCCGTCCCAACCAGGCGTACTGGGACCGTGCTGCTGCCATGTGCCGCGCTGCCGTCGAGCACGGCATTCGTCCGGCACTCGTGCTTATGTGGTGCAACTACGTGCCCGGTACCTGGGGCGCCAAGATTGCTGAGCGTTGCGGTGCCGAGGTTATGCCGCGCGAGGAGGTCCGTGCCCACGTTGCCCGCGTCGTCGAGAACCTGGGCGAGTTCGACCCCGTCTATGTGGTGACGGGCGATACCGACTTTACCAGCGACGAGGCGATCGCCTATTACGAGGATGCCCTCGACGAAGTTGTCAAGCGCGCGCCCGAAGCGTTGCGCACCATGCATATCAACCGCGGCAACCGCACCATTCCGTTGCAGTACCTGGACCGCCTGGACTTCTACATGTTCCAGCCCGGCCACAACTACGAGGGCCAGCCCGAGGCCTGGCGCCTGCCGCAGGACTTTATCGCCAACTATCCCAAAAAGCCGATGGTCAACTCCGAGCCCTGTTACGAGCAGATGGGCGCCTCGCGCAACGTGTACTGGCGGTTCACCGCGCAGGACTGCCGCGCGAGCGTGTGGTCGTCGATCCTCGCCGGCGCCAGTGCAGGTGTGACCTATGGCGCGCACGGCGTTTGGAACTGGCAGACCAGCAAGAGCCAGGGCTCGGTGCTGGGCGAGGGCTTCGATATGCCGTTCCGCTGGCAGGAGTGCCTGCAGTTTGCGGGCGTTTGGGACTTTGGCGCGATCGAGCATGTGCTTGCCGGCCTGGGCGCTACGGCTGGCGATGACGCACTTGCCGTGGTTCCGGCGCAGGAGCTGCTCGATGACGCGCGCGAGGCCATTCGTGTGGCGCGCGTTGGCGATCGCGTCGTCACGTACCTGCCGCGTACCACGGCGCTCAAGTTTAAGCTCGACGGTGCGCGCGACTGGACGGCGACGGTCCTCGACATGGAGGACAAGCGCATCGCCAAGCTGCCCGTCCGCGACAACGGTGACGGCACCGTGCGCGTGGCCCAGCATCCCTTTGAGCACGACGCGCTGCTCGTGGTCTCGCCGGCGCGTTAAGGAAAACGGAATAACGCAAGAGAAAAGGCCCGGGTGGTAGCCCGGGCCTTTTTGTATCGACACAGCCGTTGCGGTTGGTAATGGCGATTGCATACCGCCGCTCTTAACGGTAGCCCTCCCAGAGGGGAAGGGGAAAGAGGATGTCCTCGAACTTAGACCACTCGGCGGGATAGTCGATCTCGTCGGGTCGCGCCACCCAACGGCCTTCCAATCCGTACATCGCCGCCAGCGCGCACGAGATGGCTTCGGTGGCGTCGATTCCCTCGGGAACGCTCCAGTTAACATCGGGCTCGGGCTCGATAACTCCGCGCGAGCGGTCGTTGAAATACTCGTGCAGGGGGCTCTCCGTGCTCATGGCCTCGGTATTGAGCATCTGGAAGAGCATGACGAGTTCGGGCTGACTGTTGTTCTCCGCCACGAGCAGACGGCAGTATTCGGGAATCTTGGGGCTCTGGCCCTCAAATGCCCCGCCAGGATGAAAGAGGGAGAGATAGTCGTCTAAGGTTGAGCTGCGATCGTAATAGCGACGGATCACCTCGACCAAAAGCCCGTGCTTGCTGCCCACGTAGTGCAGCACGCCCGCCTGGGTGATGCCCACCTCGTCGGCTACCGCCTGGAGCGACATGCCGTTAAAGCCGCGCGCGTTGATAAGCCGCACGGCCGCCGAAACAATCTGGTCAAGGCGTTCCTGCGCCGCAGCGCTGCGTTTCTTTGCCGCGGGTGTGGGAGTTTTCTGAGTGTCCATATAAATCGCGCTGCCTTATTTAGGGCGGCTCGAGTATTGCCGCCAAATGCCTTTTGTATACCCCCATAGCTTACCTCAGCCGTTCAGCGGTTCAAAACAACCGTTTACCGCTCTTATAGGTTACTAAGTACTTAGTAAGCGTACTATACAGGTCGTGGAGTTACTTACTAGTTAGTAAGTAACAGCTCAACAGACGCTCGCGAGCAGCCGTACCCCATTCCACGGCCGCCGCATCCAGCGGGTTTGACCCCTTGACCCTTGGTGCACGAGCGCCCTCGCGCATTCCATCACAGAGAGGATCTATTCCATGGCAAATCAAACCGCCGCGGCGATTGACGAGAACGCCATCGCCCCCGATACCGGAAAGCCCATGACCAAAACCGAGACATGGCGCTTTATGATCGGCTTTATCATCTTCGGAATCATGTGGATGATGTCGGGAACAATCGGCTCCAACGTCTTGTTCCCCGAGCGTTTTAACGGCCTTAATATTGGCCAGCCCGAGGCAATTCTCGCGGCGATGAACTCGGTCGGTTCGATCTTCGCCCTGTTCTCAAATCTCGTTTTCGGCGCGCTTTCCGACCACTGCCACAGCCGCTTTGGCAAGCGCACGCCGTTTATCGTTCTCGGCGGTTTTATCTGCGGCTGTGCTTTCTGGAGCACTTCGGTCGCGACCACACTTCCCATGATCGTCGCCTCCTGGTGCGTGCTGCAGATTGGCCTCAACTGCATGCTTGCCCCTGCTGTTGCCGTGCTTTCCGACCGCATCCCGCTTAACAAGCGCGGCACGCTCTCCGCATTCTATGGCGGCGGCGCAACGGCCGGCCAGTCGATTGGCACCATCATCGGTACGCAGTTCCTCTCCAACCCAGTTCCTGGCTTTATCATCGGCACGGTCTCTTGGTTGCTGACCGGCATCCTCGCCGTCATCATTTGGCCGCGCGAGAAGTCTGCCGCTCTTGACGAGGGCGAGCAGTCTGAGAAGCTCAATCTCAAGTCGCTGCTGCTCATGTTCGTTCCGCCCACCAAGAACTGCCGCGACTTTTATCTGGCGCTCTTTGGCCGTCTGCTCCTCATCTTCGGTTACTTCTGCATCAACGGCTATCAGCTCTATATCCTCGAGAAGTACATCGGTCTTCCCGTGGCAGAAGCCGGCGCAGTTCTTTCGAGTATGTCCGTCGTGATCATGGTCGTGTCGCTTGTCGCCTCGCTTACCTCGGGCGCCATCTCCGACAAGATCGGCCGCCGCAAGCCTATCATCCTCGTCGCAACGATTATGATGTGTATCGGTATCGCCCTGCCCTGGCTACTTAAGTCCGTTATCGGCATGTACGGATTTGCTCTGCTCGCCGGACTTGGCTACGGTATCTACTCTTCCGTGGACCAGGCGCTCAATGTCGATGTTCTGCCCGATAAGGAGAACGCCGGCAAGGACCTGGGCATCCTCAATATCGCCAACACCATCGGTCAGATCCTTGGTCCCATCGTGACCTCGGCAATCGTTGTCGCCACTGGCTCCTATTTCATGGCGTTCCCAATCTCCATCGTGCTCATCGCCGTGGGCTATGTGTCCATCATGCTCATCAAGAGCGCCAAGTAATTTGCCACTCTCTTTCATTCCGTCGGGCTGCGTTCGTGTTGCCCGACGGACTCCGACTATTCAATCGCTTAACTTGGAGGCGTTATCATGACTATCGTCGAGCAGTACAAGGTGTTTAAGCTCGAGCTCGCGGGCACTGCGGCCGGCAATCCCTATGTCGAAGTCGAGCTGTCGGCGCGATTTGACCGCGCGGATGGCCAGGACAGCTTTGAGGTCCATGGCTTCTACAAGGGCAATGGCTGCTACGGAATCAACTTTATGCCCGAGAGTGCCGGTGTCTGGAACTACACGGTGAGCTCCAATGACCCCGAGCTCGATGGTGCCGCCGGCTCTTTTGAGGCCGTGCCCGCCACGGGCGCCAATCATGGTCGCGTGCTGCTGGCAAAGGATGTGCTCGCCCACGGAGCTCCGTTCATTACTGACGAGGATTTCAACTTTGCCTACGAGGATGGAACGCGCTACCTGCCCTTTGGCACCACATGCTATGCCTGGACCAACCAGGATGTTCAGCTGCAGGAGCAGACGCTCGAGACGCTCGCAGAGGCACCTTTTAACAAGATCCGCATGTGCGTCTTCCCCAAGTTCTACGACTATAACGTTGAGGACCCAGCGATGTATGCCTATGAAGGCGAGAAGGGCGATTTCGACCATTTTCGCTTCTATGAGCCGTTTTGGGAAAACCTCGAGCACCGCATCGAGCAGCTTGACGAGCTGGGCATCCAGGCGGATCTCATCGTTTTGCATCCGTATGACAAGCCTGAGGACTGGGGCTTCTCTCGTATGACGCGCGAGGAGGATATTTTCTACCTGACGTATGTCGCTCGTCGCTTCTCGGCATACAAGAACATTTGGTGGAGCCTTGCCAATGAGTGGGACCTTATGCCGTGGAAGCCGGCCGAGGACTGGGACCGCTATGCCCGTATCATCATGGCGAACGACCCGTATGGTCATCTGCGCAGTATCCACAATTGCCGTGAGATCTTTGACCACAGTCATCCGTGGATTACGCACGTGAGCTACCAGAGGTGCGACCTCAAGAACACAGCCGAGGACGTCACCATGCTGCGCGCGCAGTATAGCAAGCCGGTTTTGATCGACGAGGTCGGCTATGAGGGCAACATCAACTGGGGCTGGGGTAACCTGACCGCTCAGGAACTCGTACGTCGTTTTTGGGAGGGCAGTTTGCGTGGCGGTTATGTGACCCACGGTGAGACCTACGTCGACCGCGGACCCAAGCTGTGGTGGGCGCACGGCGGCAAGCTCTACGGCGATTCGCCCGATCGCATTGGCTTTTGCCGTCGCTACATGGAGGCGCTGCCGGCCGATTTTGACTGGGTGCCCGATGAGGTCGGCATCCTTGACGGTACGTTTACCTGGGATGTCACCTGTATGTCCAACGATCATGGCCACGGGACTGCCGATGTCCTTATGTACTTTGGGTTCAACCGTCCGGCGTATCGTGAGTTTGAGGGCGAGGCGGGCGCTCGTTACAAGGTGAATGTCGTGGACACATGGGACATGACGGAGGAAGAGCTTCCCGGAACCTTTGAGGGCAAGTTCCGCATCGACCTCCCTAGTAAGCAGTATATGTTGCTTCGTCTGACTAAAGTAGAGGCGTAATAACAGAGATAATCGGCTCCGGGCGCGATTTGCTGCACGACCATCATAAGGGCAGCCCCTGTGGTGGTCGCGGCGATGCGCGTTCGGGGCTATGGCACGTGAGGGGCGAATATGCAGGAGTTCTTTGGAATCGATGTGGGCGGTACGGCCGTTAAATGGGCTGTGCTGGGCGAGGATTTTTCCATCCGCGAGCGCGGGAGCCTGCCGACGGGCTTTACCACGGCTGAGGAGACCGTTTCGGCGTTGATCGGGCTCGTCGAGCCGTACCGCGAGCGCGTGAACGCCGTAGGCGTGAGCGCACCCGGCGGTATTTACGAGGGAGATGTCACGGGAACGATCCATCGCGGCGGTGCGCTCACGTTTATGGACGGCTGCCCACTGGGAAAGCTCATGCGCGAGGCGCTGGGGGTGCCGGTTGCCGTCAATAACGACGGTAAGTGCTGTGCACTCGGTGAGTATGCGGCTGGCGCCCTGCGCGGGACGCGTTTTGGCGTGGTACTCGCTATTGGCACGGGCATCGGCGGCGGTATCGTCATCGACGGCAAGGTCCTGCGCGGCGCGCACTGCTTTGCAGGCGAGTTCAGCTTCTTGCGCAACGATGTCACGACTGCCGCGAGCATGGAAAACTCCTTTGCGGGCTCGGGCGGTTGGCGCGCGCTCCGCGATGCCGCCGTTGCCGAGAAGGGCCTGCCTGCGGATTCTCCGGTGGACGGCCGCCGCGTCTTTGAGTGGATCGCGGATGGCGACATAGCGGCGCAGCGCGCGCTCGACCGCTACGCTCGCGCATTTGACGGACAGCTCATCAACCTGCAGGCCGTGCTCGACCCCGAGGTCTTTGTGATCGCAGGCGGCATCTCGTGCCATCCCGAGCTCGTCGATGCCCTGCGTGCGCAGATGCCGCTGGCCCTCGCGAGTTACGAAGGGACCCTTGCTGGCATTCCTGTGCCGCAGATAAAGGTGGCCGAGCTCGGCAACGACGCCAACCTTTACGGTACTGTCCAGGAGGCCATGCGCCTGGTGTAGCGCGAGCCAAACAAGGCTGTCGAAAAAGATAAAGGCCGGCGTGAACCGCCCCTATTTCCTTAGCACGGGAAATGGGGGTGGTTTTACTCATTGGGGACGTACTTAAATGAGCGCAGTTGAAAACACTCCTTGCCGAGCTAGAGGTCGCGCGTGCCCCTTCTGGGCCATGCGGCTCAAAATCTCGGCGTGATGTGGACGACTGGGGTCGAATTAGCAGCATTTCGAGCTTGGTTTTGATATTGAGATTGATTCTTTATTAAAATAGATTCCAGACCAATTAAGCGGCCGGGGGGTTAACCGTGAGGGGCATGGGAGACACAACCGCATATCTGCGTCGGGGCATTCGGGAGATTATATGCCTGGCGCTGTTCTTCTTCACGTTTTTGGCGTGCGAGTATCTTTTTGATGTGCGCATAGCCGAGTTCGTGCCATCGAGTGAGGTCGTCATCTACGAGAGCATCGTTGTCGGCGCGAGCGTGATTGGCTTTTTCGTGCGCCCATTTCTGTACTATCGCCGTCCCCAGACGATCGATGCGACGAGCGATATTACAGGCGTGCTTTTGGTATCGGCGTTGCTGCTGATGATTATGGCAGTGCGGTTTGAGGTGGTAATTGCCGGCGGCCTGGTGGCGTGCTGCGCCCTGGGCTACTGCGGATCGACTGCCCACGCAAACTTTGCGCGACGCTTTGCGCGGACGCCCTGCTTGGCGCGCGCCGCAGCACTTTCCTATGCCATGGGCGTTCTGGTACAGGTGTTCAACCACATGGCGATGCCTGTTGGTATTCCTCAGCAGGCTGTTCTGGTCATCTGTGCGATCGCGCAGGTAGCGTTGCTCCACGGTGCCCGACGCGCCAAGCTGCGCGACGAGTCCGATCCCAACTTCGAACCCAGTGCTGCCGGGCTTTCGGTAGATGCTCTGGAATATGGCGCCAAATGGCATGACGATCCCGAGGCAAAGGCGGCATTTCGCCGCACCGTAGTTCGCCTGACCGTGGCGACAGCGTATCTTTCCGGCGTATTCGCCGCGCCCAACGCGGGCCTCACAACCCTGTATGCTACCGGAGCCGTTGATTTGGGTGACTGGCCGCGCCTGCTGCTTGTCGTGAGCTCGTTGGCCGCCGGCGCACTATTTGACCTGCACGACCGCTCGTATATGAATATCGGCATGACATGTGTCGCCATGCTGTCCACGCTTTCGTTCTTTGTGCTCATCATCGATGGCAATGGCGGCAACGAGCTTGCTGCCACGATCATCTTTTATCTGGGCTCGGGCTTCTCTGTGGTGTTCTTTACCACAAAATTCGCCGCCATCTCACTCTATGCGCGCTGGTCATATTTTTGGCCGTGCATGGGTCGCGTCGTCAACAACGTGTGCTCGATGCTCGTGACGGCGCCGGCGGTGGCGATCATCTCGAGTCAAAACGTGCTGGTGGCAGTCGGCGCGGCGCTCGTGATGTTTGTGGGTATTGCGATTACGCTGCTGGGGCAGTTGGGGCAACGGGCCGATGATGTCGTGATGCAGGACGGCCTGCCGCTTGCCACTGATGATCTTGGTGGGGATCTTGCGCCCACATGCTCCGACTCCGAGCCCGTGGAGGCAGCGGAGCTCACGTCCGATGAACGCCTCGATGCCTTCGTCGCCACCTTTGAGCTTACAGAGCGCGAGCGCGATGTTCTTGAGGCCTTGGTCGTTTCGGACCAGAGCGTTCAGGACATCGCCACAACGCTTTTCCTTTCGCGCTCCACGCTCTATCGTCACATTTCCTCGATCAACAAAAAGACCGGCACCGCCTCGCGCGTGGCCCTTATCAACTTCTTCTGGTCCTGGACACCAAATGACTAACGTGTGAGACGCCGACCAGTCCCTTACTCTAACGGGGGTGTGGCCTCAAAGCGCGCCCGCATCGACGCTTCGCCTGCGCTAAACTGGAAGGCACGTACGCGATTACGAGAGGAGCCCGCATGGAGGCTTACAAGCAAGAGTTCATCAAGTTTATGGTTGAGTCCGACGTTCTTAAGTTCGGCAGCTTTACGCTCAAGAGCGGCCGTCAGTCCCCGTTCTTTATGAATGCCGGCGCTTACGTGACGGGCTATCAGCTCAAGAAGCTGGGCGAGTATTACGCCCAGGCCATCCACGATAACTTTGGCGACGACTTTGACGTGCTGTTTGGACCGGCCTACAAGGGTATTCCGCTGGCCGTCGTGACCGCAATTGCCTACCACGAGCTGTACGGCAAGGAGGTCAAGTACTGCTGCGACCGCAAGGAGGCCAAGGACCACGGTGCCGATAAGGGCAACCTGCTGGGTTATGAGCCCCAGGACGGCGACCGCGTGGTCATGGTCGAGGACGTTACCACCAGCGGCAAGTCCATCGACGAGACCTATCCCAAGGTTAAGGCTGCTGCCGATGTCGAGATCAAGGGCCTCATCGTGTCCCTCAACCGCATGGAGGTCGGCAAGGGTGGCGTGACCACCGCTCAGAAGGAGATCGAAGCCAAGTACGGTTTCCCCGTCGCGAGCATCGTCTCCATGGCCGAGGTCGTCGAGACCCTCTACAACCACGAGATCGACGGCAAGGTTGTCATCGACGACGAGCTCAAGACCGCCATCGACGCCTACTACGAGCAGTACGGAGCTCAAGAGTAGTTACGGCGTTTTACCAAACGCCGTAACCGGCCGACGCTGCGCGCCGCCCAGGGCGACAATTTGTCATTCAAAAGGCGAGGCATGACCAGAAGGTCAATGCCTCGCCTTTTGAATGACAAATTGTCGCCCTGGGCGGCGCTCGCTGTCCGTCCTCTACTTGCGGTGTTGCCCTGGTTGGCACTTGGGGACGTTCCTTTTGTGCCGGCACCTGGGGACACTCCTTAGTCATTGGGGACGTTCTTAAATGACTACTTGAGCCCGGGCAGGCGGGTGTAGGGGAACGAGCGCTCCAGGAACTCGGAGCAGCGGGCGTAGTCTTTGGCGAAGTAGCTGCTGTAGAGCGAATCGAGCACGTATTGCACGGCGATGTGGCTCGCGAACTGCGTGATGCGATGCGTCATGCTCTCGTGGTCACTCACCGTAAGGTAGGCAGCAAAGCCGGGATGAATGCGCGCGCAATAAGGCGTACCGATAACGATGACCGGGACATGCCGGCTGCTGAGGATCGGCAAGATGTCCTTGAGATTGGGGGCAAGGCCGCTGTAGGAGATGACGATTGCCGCATGGTCGGGACCCGAGGCGAGTGCCGTGCGCACCTGGGCCTCGACACCGTCGTGGCACGTCGCGCTTTTACCGGCGGAGAGCAGGCGGTCGCGGAACATTCCCGCTGGATAGAGGTTGTGCGAGCCCGTGTAGATGTCGACCTGTCGGGCGTTCGCGATGAGCTTGGCGGCGTGGTCAAGCTGCGTGGGGTCGAGCAGCTCCTGCGTTTCGGCCAGCGTGGTCTGGTAGAGCCCCTCCATGCGCTCCATAACCTGCGCGGGGCTGGACGTAGCATCAAAGGGAAAGTTGATGTCCACGTCGCGGCGGTTTCCCGCCTCGGTTGCCAAGCGAATAAGCTCGACCTTGAGATCCTTGAAGCCCTCGAGACCGAGCTTTTTGCAAAAACGGTGTACGCTCGCGACCGAAACGTTGGTTCGCGCGGCAAATTCCTTAATAGAAAGTCCGCGGATGTCCTGACCGATGGCAAGGGCTGCAATGCCGAGCTGTTGCTCGGTGGGGGTGAGGCCCTGCGCTTCGGTGATCTTGCGTTTGATATCCATGCGAACTCCCACACTCGCCAAACCTGCCAAAAAGGGACAGGTTTATTTTGGCAGGTTTTGCCCGCAAAGGGTAACGGGGCCGAGGATGCCGCTGGGGGCGACGGGCTCGGTGAGACCGAAGATGTCGGGGATCGCATGGTCGAGCGTGTTGATGACGTCGATCGCGAGCTCATGCGCACCGGCGGAAAGTGAGCCGGCGGCAAAACGATAGGGCGGGCAGATGCGTGTGCCGAGCGAGCGTCCATCGAGCGTGAGCGTTGCGGTTTCGTAGACGTCTCCCAGGTCGATCGTGGCGTCGGTGCAATCGTTGGCCAGCTCAAACGACGCATGATATCGGTAGGTGCCGCAGGTGCCGGTGAACAGATCGGCCGTAAGGTCGCCCAGGTGTTTGAGCTCTTGTGCTTCACCAAAGGCGCCATTGCTGCCGGCAGGGGAGAGGGCAACGGTCCATGGGCCTTCGATGCGCAGGCCGAGCGATGTATCAGCGTCGATTACGCCGTCTCCGGGCGCATCCTCGTTGCTCGCTTGCAAAACAACGATGCAGCTCTCGAAGGGTGCGAGCTCCAGCGCACCGTCAAACGCAACGGGCTCGGCACCGTTTAGCAGGTCGAGCCGCGTGCCGCAAAGGCGCTCGCCTGTCGCAAGTGCAACCGTGCAGTCGATGTGCTCGCGTGGGTGCTCGTTGACGAGCATAACGTAGGTCTCGCCTGCTCGCTCGTAGCGAAGTGCGCGTAGCCAGGGTTGCGGTGTGTCAGGCACAACGGTCTGCAGTCCCGCGCTTGCAAGCGCGCGGGCGACATCGGCGAGCGGCGTTGCGACGAGTCCTCCCAGCTCGACCGCGCCATCGGAATCGTAGAATGCGCCGGGCACCTCGTCGACGGCAAGCACCATAACGCCTGCATCCGTCATGTATCTCGCCGCCTTTGCCGTCTCCGCGCCAATAAACGTAGCACCGGGCATAACAAATGCCTGGTAGTGGCAGTTGTTAACACCAAGCAATCCATCGGCAATCGAAACCTTGTAGCGGCTCTTGTCCTCAAAAGCCTCGGCGGGCACAAAATCAAAGTCGATCTGCGCGCGCGTGAGCTCTGCCGCCACGCGCTCGATAGGCATGGCGCTACCGGCCCATTCGGCATCGGCATGGTACAGGATGGCGACGGGGCGCGTGGCACAGCCTTCCGAAAGCAGCGTTGCCGTACGGTTCATATAGCTCATGAGCTGGCCAAAGTGCGGCCACTGCGGGTTATTGCCGTGCGCGTAAAAGTGCGGCGGGCAGTCCCAATCGGGGAAGGGCGCCATGCTAAACGCGTGCGGCGTAAACCAATTGACGCCGCGGACGAGCATGTGGTCGGCAATCCATTTCATCTCGCGCAAGCCCTCGTGCCAGCCAAAGGCGCCAAAGACCTCGGCCATGCAGCGCCCTTGCTTTTTGGGGTCGAGGCGCGCGGCCGAAGAGCCCAGTTTGGCAAGCGCGTAGGTAAAGAACTCCATGTTCCATGCGCCATGGAAGTAGCTGTAAGGGCCGTGGTCGATGCCGGGGGCGAGCTGGTTAATAACCACATCGATGCCCGCCATGTCCTGACCGGCGACAGCGCGGAAGTAGTGCCCAGCGCCCTGGCCCAAGCGTGTGTGGCAGCTCTTGTCCTCGATTACATGGCCAATGTGCATAACGCCGCGCTCGCGGCACCAGTCACCAATCTGCTCGTCAAAGCACGCACGGTAGAGTTGCGTGGCGATGTCCATGTAGGTGTGGCGGACCCGAGCGCCGGCGGGGTCGCGCGTCCAAAGCCCGCGGAGCTCACTCAGCCAATTTGTGCCCAGTGCCTCGTGCAGGCGTCGCGCAAGTTCGTCCGACCATGGCAGCGCCATGTCACCGCGTCCGATAAAGCTGCTGGTAGAAGCGTCTTCGAGGGTCGCACCCTTCTCGTTCATAAAGCCAGGCTCATCGGTAAAGAACCCCAGAATGGTCTTGCCGAACTCGTCGCCCAGATGCGTGAATGTGGGTTCGTAGACGGCGTTGATGAGCATGCGGCACGAATCGGCGTCGACCATGTTGATGTATTCATCGCGAAAGCCGGTCTTTTGGCTGGTGACGTAGAGCTCGAGGGTGGTGACGCCGGCGGGAGCGTCAAAGCGCAGGCAGGCGGGAGTGCCGCCCTCGGTTTGCTCAACGGCGAGCTCAAGGTCGAGCGATGCGCCGGCAGCGTCAAAACCCGCCGCGCCCACAAAGTGCTCCGTGGGATCCATGAGGTTGCCGAGCTTGATGGTCGTGGACGGCTGGGGTCCAACGACCGTTACCGTGTGATGCTTAAGCACAGTCTTCTTGAGCGCGGGGTCTACATCCTCGCCTGCAAGCGCGCCGTTGGCGTAGCCCGTGGGAAAGTGGGCATCATCGAGCAGCCAGATCTTAAGGTCCAGTCGCTTGCACTCGCCAATGATAAAACGCAGGTCGGACCACCAGCCGTCGCGGCAAAATTCGGGATGCGTGCGCGACTCAAGGCAGACCTCATGGATGTCTGCGCCGGCAATCTGCTCTAAGTATTCGGTAATCGTCTCGCGTTCTTCGCCCTTGAGCCACAAGAACGGAAGCACATGGTTGCCGTATGCTGCCATATCCACTCCTCTAAAACCAACCTTTTAAATCGATTGAAGTCAGGGTACGTCGTCCGCGCTGCCCTGCTAATATCAAAACCACGGCAGAATATGACTAAATCAACGATGGTGGAGCTATGGATATCGCACGTTTAGACAATCTTTTGCTCGAGCTGACCGATAGCGAGCGCGCATACCGCGCGGGTGCCCGCTATGACTGGTTCGATGCGTTCGACTGGGATTTTCAGCCGGAAATCGACGATAATCACGTCCATAAGATCGGCAATCGAATGCGCGCTCTGCATCAAAAAGGTATGCCCGAGGGCCTGTCAATTGTGCGCAACTCGCGTTTCAATCCCGTACCGGAGCACGTGCACGACTATGTCGAAATCAGCTATGTCTATTGCGGAAACGCGCCGCAGATTGTCAACGGCGCACAACTCACACTCGCCCAAAATGAGGTGCTCCTGCTCGATGCGGCATGTCCGCACGCCATAGGCGAGCTGGGTGAGCATGACATTATGCTGAGCATTGTCATCTCGCGGCCGATGTTGCGCCGCAGCCTGGATCAGAGCCTTTCGTCCGCAGGTACTGTCTCGCGATTTCTACTCAACGCCCTCAATGACGAAACCGACCACCGCGGTCACGTGCATTTCCGCACGGGTGGCAGCCGTCGCGTGCGCCGGTACATGCAGGAGATGCTCTGCGAACTCCTGGAGCCGACAGCGGCGAGTCCTCAGATTGCCTCGAGGCTGTTCGAGCTGCTGCTGGTCGAGCTTATGCAAAGCTACGAGGTCGCGCTGCTGCAAACGGACGCGCCCGCACTTCCCTCGGCGCAGGTTGCGGCGGCGATGAGCTACATCGAGCGGCATGCTTGCGATTGCACACTCGACGACTTAGCCCACCACCTGCACCTGAGTCCCAACTACGCGAGCGCGCTGCTCAAGCGGCAGACGGGCCGCACGTTTATGCAGCTCGTGCAGGAGAGCCGCCTGACACGCGCGGCGGCTCTACTCGACACCGGTGCTACTGCAGAGGCCGCAGCGCGCGAGGTGGGCTATGCCAATATGAGCTTCTTCTACAAAAAATTTGCCGAGCGCTATGGCTGCACGCCGGCCGCCTACCGCCGGCGTTTGCCCAGATAAAACCTTCCAAAATAAACCTGTCCCTTTGTTGGTCGGTATCAGGAAGTGTCAGGGACGGGGCGGCGGCGGTCCGTGGGCGCGAAAAGAAGTGTCGGGTTTGGCGCGCCCGCTTCTGCCCGTCCCGCGCGTGGGCGATACTCGGATTATCGACCCGCGATGCAAAGGAGATGCTCATGGCAAACATCAAGTTCCCCAAGGGTTTCTATTGGGGTGGCGCCACCGCCGCCAACCAGTTTGAGGGCGCTTGGAACGTGGACGGCCGCGGTCCTTCCGTCGACGACCATTTCTTGGGCGGCAGCTACAAGGAGCCGCGTCAGATTACGATCGACATCGACCCCAACCGCTTCTACCCCAATCATGACGGTATCGATTTCTACCATCACTACGAGGAGGACATCGCGCTGTTCGCCGAGATGGGCTTCAATATGTTCCGCATGTCCATCTCCTGGAGCCGTATCTTCCCCAACGGCGACGACGCTGAGCCCAATGAGGCCGGTCTCGCCTTCTACGACCGCGTCTTCGACTGCCTGCGCGCCCACAATATCGAGCCGCTCGTGACCCTCTCGCACTACGAGATGCCCTATCACCTGGTCGAGAAATACAACGGCTGGGCGAGCCGCGAGCTCATCAGCTTCTTTGAGAAGTACTGCCAGACCGTCTTCGACCGCTATCAGGACAAGGTCAAGTTCTGGCTCACCTTCAACGAGATCAACTGCGGTACTCAAGACATGGGGAACCTCTTTGAGACCAGCATGATTCAGGGCTTTGAGGGTCCGGCGTCGGCGGTCCACACCACGCCGCAGGCTCGTATGCAGGCGCTGCATCACCAGTTTGTCGCCAGCGGCCGCGTCGTGCGCTATGCCCACGAGCATTACCCGCAGTTTAAGATGGGCAACATGGACTGCTTCATCCTCTCCTATGCCGCCACGTGCGATCCGGCCGACGTGCTCGCCACGCAGCAGGAGATGAACACCATGAACTGGTATTGCTCCGACGTGCAGGTGCGCGGCAAGTACCCGTTCTATGCCAAGCGCTTCTGGGCCGAGAACGATGTTGAGCTCGTGATGGAGGACGGCGACCTGCAGGATATCGCCGACGGCAAGGTTGATTTCTACACCTTTAGCTACTACATGTCCGGCACCGTGGGCACCCACAAGGACCACGAGATGACCGAGGGCAACATGACCTTTGGCGGCAAGAATCCCTATCTGGAGTCCACCGACTGGGGCTGGCAGATCGATCCGCTGGGCCTGCGCATCGCCCTCAACGAGATTTACGCCCGCTACGAGATTCCGCTGATGGTGGTCGAGAACGGCATGGGTGCCTACGACGAGGTCGAGGAGGACGGCTCCATCCACGACCCGTACCGCATCGCCTATCTGCAGAGCCACATCAAGGCTATGGGCGAGGCCATCGCCGACGGCGTTGACCTGATCGCCTACACCTGGTGGGGTCCCATCGACCTGGTTTCCGCCGGCACTGGCGAGATGCGCAAGCGCTACGGCTTCATCCACGTCGATAAGTACGACGACGGCACCGGTACCTACGAGCGCCGCCGCAAGGACAGCTTCTTCGCATACCAGAAGATCATCAAGTCCAACGGTACCGAGGGCTTGGATTAATCGACAATATGAGTGCCACTGGGGAAAAGGTTTTGGGAAGGGCTTGGAAGGGCTTGCGATTCGAGCCCTCACCTTAGCAATTTGATCATTTGGCACTATAATCACCATAGGCATGCGCAAAACGTTGCGCTTAATCAAGAGGAGAAAACGTATGGGTCTGTTTGATATGTTCAAGAAGAAGGCTGAGCCCGCGGCAGCTGCTGCTCCGGCCTCCATCTCTGCTTCTGCCGGTGCCGACGTGCTGTGCTCGCCCGTCAAGGGCAAGGTCATCAAGATGGCCGACGTGCCCGATCCCGTCTTTGGCGGCGAGGTTCTGGGCAAGGGCTGCGCCGTGTGGCCCGAGGACGACCTGGTCTACGCTCCCTGCGACGGCAAGGTGACCGTCACCATGGGTCACGCCGTGGGTCTGCAGTCCGATAGCGGCATCGAGGTTCTGGTGCACGTTGGCGTCGATACCGTCAACATGAACGGCGACGGCTTCGAGGGCTTCGTCAAGGCCGACGACGTCGTGAAGGCTGGCCAGCCCATACTCAAGATCGACCGCGCCAAGATCGCTGCTGCCGGTTACAAGGACTGCGTCGTCGTGGCCGTGTCCAACACCGCCGAGTTTGCCGATGTCGAGCTCGCCGTCGAGGCCGAGTCTGCCGTCGCCGCCGGTGACGCCATCGTTAAGGTCGTCCGCAAGTAGTCTGCGGCATCCAAAAGATGCACAAGGGTGGTCGGGTTATCCGGCCACCCTTTTTTAATAGGCCGAGCAGGCGCATTTTATTGCAGGGGGCTTGCTATATGGGCCATTCGTTCGTCAAATTGAGCCGCCTGCGCTTTTGCGACGTAGGGGTTTGGACGGAGCCGCTAATATGGACTTACTGTCACGACGTGCGCTGCGCGGGAAACGCAACGCCGCTTGTTTGGAGGAATGTCATGAAAAAGAAGCTGCTGCTTGCGCCCCTGATGGCTGCTCTGGTCGCGTGCGTGGTTTTGCTTTCCGGCTGCGGAGGGCCTTCGGTGGAGGAACTCATCACCAATGACCTTACGAGTCAGTTTGACGAGATCAAGAACGGCGGCGATGACTTCCTCTCCGGCCTGGAAGAGGCTTCGGGCGACGAGTTTGAGCAGCTGGGCATCGATCCCAAGGAGTATGCCAAGAGCTATCTCGAGGGCTTTGACTACAAGATCGGCGATGTGACGGTCGACGAGGACAAGGGCACCGCGACCGCCGAGGTCACCATAACCTGCAAGTCCATGAACAAGATTGTCGAAGATTTTGCTACTCAGTATCAGGAGAAGGTCGCAGCGTTCGACGAGCTGCCGTCCGAGGACGACCTGTACAAGATGGCCGGCCAGGTCATGGTCGACGTGACCAAGGCCGCTAAGACCAAGGACACCAAGGTCACCTTTAAGTATTCCGCCAACGAGGATAACGAGTGGTCTGCCGACGATTCCGCAACCACCGAGATGATGAATGCGATGATGAGCTAGTTCGTTGCGGCGTTTTACCAAACGCCGCAACTGCTCGACGCTGCAAGCCCGCCAGAGCGGCAATCTGCCTTTCAACTTCGGCGGCATGACCAGAAGGTCAATGCCGCCTTGTTTCAAGGCACCTTGCTCGCTCTGGCGGGCTTTCGCTGTCGTTGCCAAAACAACGGCGTTCTCTTGGCTGGCTTAAAGTGGCACTTGTACCTGTGGCGTTGCCATCGCTGTCGAAGGCGGCACTTGGGGACGTTCCTTTTCTGCCGGCAGTCGGGGACATTTCTTTGTTGCGGGGGCAGCTAAAAGAGTCCCGTCCCACATTAGCTACCCGTGGAAGGGATGAGCGGTTACTCGCCCAGCATCAGCGCCGCGAGCTCTGCTTGGGTGTCCACCACGTAGTCGGCGCCGGCGGCTTCCAGCTCTGCGCGGCCGCGGAAGCCCCAGCTGACGCCCGCGCTCTTAAGGCCGGCGTTGTGACCGGTTAGGATATCGACATTGGAATCGCCCACATAGATCGTGGTTGCCGGATCGGCGCCCAGCTCCTCCATCACATGCAGCGTGACGGGTGCTTCGGGCTTAGGCGGAAACGCATCGACACGGCCCTGTACCAGCGCAAAGCACTCAGAACCAAAATACTTCTCGATAAGCGGAACTGCCGAGACGTGATCCTTGTTGGTGAGCACGGCAAGCTGCACACCCGCGGCGCGCAGGCGGTCGAGCATCTCGATCGTGCCGGCATAGGGGGCAGTGTGGTCCTCCTTGTGCTCGCCGTAGTAAGCCCTAAACTCGGCAAGCGTCTGCTCAAACATACGGCTGTCTCCCGCGTACTCGGCGGGCATAAAGCGTTCAACCAGCTTGAGCATGCCGTTTCCCACCTTGTAGCGGTACTCGTCTACGGCAAACGTGGGCCAGCCGTGCGTCTCGCAGGTATGGTTGCCGGCGGCCGCCAGGTCCTCGAGCGTGTTGAGGGTGGTGCCGTCCAGATCAAAGATCACATGGGAAAAAGCTGCTGCCATGAAAGCTCCCGTCATTGGCTTTAAAAACGCACCTCATAATACTGGGCTTCCGCGTTGGGCGAGCTTGGAATCTGAACATCTCCAGGGATATCAAGCCGCATCGCGCCGACCGTGCGGTTCCGCCCTAGCAAATTCTCGGCAGCTGCTCTCCCACGAGCATGTCGAGGATACGAGTCGAGCCCCAGCCGGTGCGCACGCGCACGGCGGGACGGGCGCCTGACTCAAGCGGCAGCACGCGACCGATGATGGCGGCATTCTCGCCGTAGCGGGCGGCGCGCATGGCGCTCAGCGCGGCATCGGCTTGCTCGGCCGGCACGACGGCGACCATCTTGCCCTCGTTTGCCACCTGCAGCACATCGTAGCCGAGCATTTCGCAGGCGGCCTGCACGTCGGGACGCACGGGCACGGCATCCTCGTCGACCTCCATGGCAACACCGCTGGCCTGGGCAAACTCGTTGAGTGTGGACGCCAGACCACCACGCGTGGGGTCGCGAAAGCAACGCGTGCCGGGCGCTGCGGCCAAAACGTCGGCAATCAGGTGGTTGAGCGGCGCGGCGTCGCTTTCGATCGTGCTCGAAAACGCCAGGCCCTCGCGTTGGCTCATGATGGCGATGCCGTGGTCGCCTAGCGTACCCGATACCAGAATGACATCACCGGGTTGGCAGTTGGCGCCGCCGAGCGCCACGCCCGTGGGAACCTCGCCCACGCCGGCGGTATTGATATAGACGCCGTCGGCCCCGCCGCGCTCGACCACCTTGGTGTCGCCCGTGATTATGGACACGCCCGCCTCGCGCGCCGTTTCGGCCATCGTCTGCACAATCTGGCGGAGCTTATCCATGGGATAGCCCTCTTCGAGGATAAAGCCGCACGATAGGTAGCGCACGTTGGCGCCCGAGGTCGCGACATCGTTGACGGTTCCGCACACGGCGAGGCGGCCGATATTGCCACCGGGGAAGAACTGCGGCGAGACCACAAAGCTGTCGGTCGACATGGCGATGCGCCCGCTCGCGGGCAGCGCGGCCACGCCGGCATCGTTGCCTTCGAGCAGCTCGGGCGACCCAAAGGCATCCAAAAAGACCTCATCGATGATGCGTTTCATCATCTGACCGCCAGAGCCGTGGCCCAACAGGACGGTGCTATCGGTGATGCTGTGGGACATATCCAAAACTCCAATCGTGGGTGGTGCCGGTGTGCGGGTGCGTCCGGACTAGTCGCGGTAGCGGTAGTACGCCGCGCAGCTGCCCTCGGAGCTCACCATGCACGGGCCGACGGGGTGTTCGGGCGTGCAGGTGCGGCCAAAGAGCGGACAGCTGCTCGGCGTAATGGCCCCGCGCAGCACGTCGCCGCAGCGGCACCCACGCGGCTCGACCGTCTCCTCGACGGGCACGTCAAAGCGGGTACGGGCATCAAAGCGTGAGAACTCGGGGCGGATGGAAAGGCCCGAGTTGGCAATCGGCCCCAGTCCGCGCCACGTGGTGTCGCACGGCTTAAACACTTGCTCGACCAGCTGGCGCGCCACGGGGTTGCCGTCTGCGTTGACGCCACGGCGGTAGGCGTTGCCAATCGCGGGCCCGCCCTCGACAACCATCTGGACCAGCATGCAGATGCCTTGCAGGATATCGACCGGTTCAAATCCCGTGACCACGCCCGGGGTATCGAATTCGTTGACCAAAAAGCCAAAGGGTGCCAAGCCCGTGATGGTGGCGACGTGGCCCGGCAGGATAAAGCCGTCGATGGCGGTCTCGGGGTCGTTGGCGATGGCGCGCAACGCTGGCGGCGTGGTCTTGTGGGCGCAATAGACCGAGAAGTTCAAAAGCCCGCGCGCCTCGGCCTCCAGGATGGCGGCGGCGATGGTGGGCGTCGTGGTCTCAAAGCCCACGCCCATAAAAATGACCGGACGATTGGGGTTTTGCTCGGCAATGTCGAGCGCGTCGAGCGGGGAATAGACGATGCGGATGTCGCGCCCTGCCGCCTTTTGCGCAGCGAGCGAGGTGGACGATCCGGGCACGCGCATCATGTCGCCAAAGGTGGTGATGATGGCGCCGTCTATGTTGGCGAGCGCGATTGCGTGGTCGATGTCGCGGTTGGCGGTAACGCAGACGGGGCAGCCCGGTCCGCTCAGCAGCTTGAGCCCGGCCGGCATAATGGAGCGAAAGCCATAGCGGCCGATGCTTACGGTGTGCGTGCCGCAGACTTCCATAAGGTTGATGGTGCGGTCGCCGACAAGCTCGCAAATGCGATCGATGAGCTCGCGGGCCAGCTTGGAATCGCGAAATGCCGAAAAGTCGATACCGGAGCGAGCCGGCTGTCCGGCCGCCACTAGTATGCCTCGGCCGGGTTGCTGGCCAGTTGGTCTTCTTCGGCCAGCTCGGTCATGGTGTTGACCAGGTCGAGCGTCTCCTGCGCCTCCTGCTCGTCGACAATCTGGATGCCAAAGCCGGCGTGCACGAGAATATAGTCGCCAACCTGAGCCGTCGGCACGAGTCGTAGCGACACGGGGCGCTCGATGCCCATCATGTCGACGGTGGCCTTGAGGTCGTCGTCGCGTTTGACTACTTTACCGGGAACGGCAAGGCACATATTGTTCCCCTTTTAGACGCTTTGCGCTGGATGGGCGCTTAATAATCCATCAGTTGATGGTAGCGCTCGCGGGGTTCGCGGGCAAACGCGTTACGCCTGTGAGACGGCTGGGCACGGCGGCGTGCGAGAGCGAGCTACTGCGATGCAATCTGCGCAAGACGAGCGCTTGCGACCGCCGCCTGACCGTAGGCGATGCAGCCGTCGTTGACGGGCACGGTATGGGGGACGAGGACGGTAAGGCCTGCGCTTTTGAGCTCGCGGGTGAGGAGCTGAAGCAGGAGTCGGTTCATGAACACGCCGCCCGATAGGGCGACGGTGTCGATGCCCTCGCGCACGCAGATATCGCTGGAGATGTGTGCCGAGGAGCGCGCGACGGCGACATGGAAGTCGAGCGCGAGCCTGTCGGCGGGCGCTCCGGCTTCAATTCCCTCCAAAAGTGCCTCAAAGAGTGCTTTCTGGTCCAGAACATAGGAGCCGTCCAACCACGATGGGTCAGATGCGGAATAGCCGGCGTTGTCGTCGGGAAAACGGGCGATTTCGCTGTCCAGTGCACGCCAGGCGGCGGCTTCGAGCTCGATGGCGGGTTCGCCCTCGTAGGTTGCCTGGCCGCAAATGCCCAAAATCGCGGCTGCGGCATCAAACAGGCGACCCATGCTGCTGGTGCGCGGGCTGTTGATGCCGCGCTCGATCATCGTTGCCGTTATGCTGCGCGTCTGCTCGTCAAGGCTGTCCAAGAGTCCCGCGGCGCCCGGGTGTTCGAGCAGGTCGAGCTCGCTGAGCAGGGCAAAGGCATTGCGGCGGGCATCGTGTACGGATGCGGCGCCACCGGGAAGCGTCCAAGTGCGCAGATGCGCGACGCGTTCAAAATCGGCGAGATGGGAGATAAGAAACTCGCCGCCCCATATGGTGCCATCGGTGCCGGCGCCCGTGCCGTCGAAGGCGATGCCGAGGACGCGTGCATCGGGCGCAAGCCGGCCTGCGACAATCGCCTCTGTCATTACGCTCGCGATGTGCGCATGATGGTGCTGGACTTCGATAAGCGGCAGATTATGCTCCCGTGCCTGCTCGCGTGCCCATTGGCTCGACAGATAGCTGGGATGCATGTCACATGCCAAGGCGGCGGGCGCCAGGTCAAAGAGGTTTTCCAGACGCGAGCGCGCGGCGCTCCAGGCATCGAAAGTCGCGCCGTTTTCGACATCGCCGATATGCTGCGACACAAAACAGGTCGTATGACCGTCGGCGTCCTCGCGCGTGAGTGCGATCGTGGCTTTTTGCTGCGGCCCACAGGCGAGTACGCAGGGCGTGGTGCCGTCGAGCGCCGGCAACGACAGCGGTTGCGGCGCATATCCGCGTGCGCGACGCACGGGCATGACGTCGCCGTCGACCAAGCGTACCACGGAGTCGTCGTAGCGCGACAGAATCGCGCGGTCGTTACCGAGCAGCGCATCGGCGATGCCGGCGGCAACAAGGTGCTCCCATGCAAGGGCATCGTCGGTCTCGATGGGCTCTTCGCTCAGGTTTCCGCTGGTCATGACGATTGCGTGCATACCGTTCGCTGCAGCCGCGGCGAGCAGCAAATGTTGAAGTGGGGTGTAGGGGAGCATGACGCCGAGCTCGGGCAAGTCGTGCGCGACGGATGGCGCGAGTTCGAGGGCGTTGGGGGAGCCGTGGGTGTCGCTGCCGGCTGCGCGGCGACGCAACAGCACAATGGGACGAACACTGCCGGCCAGCAGGTCGCGCTCAACGCCATCAATGTGACACAGGCGCTCGGCGTCGGCAAGGCTGCGCACCATAACGGCAAGCGGCTTATTGCTGCGACGCTTGCGACGGCGCAACTCGCACACCGCCTGTTCGTTGGTGGCATCGCAGGCCAGATGGAATCCTCCCAGACCCTTGATGGCGACGATCCCGCCGCCTGCCAGCAGCTCGACGCAGCGTTCGATGATGGCATCGCTGGCCTCGCGCGTTGTGCCGACGGCTGGTGTTGCGCCGACCGCCGCTGGCACATCGCCGCGATCCACCTCGCGCCACGTAATATGCGGTCCGCAATCAAAGCAGGCATCGGGCTGCGCGTGAAAGCGCCGATCGATCGGGTCGGCATACTCTGCGGCGCAGGTGGGGCACATGGGAAAGCGATCCATCGAGGTGGCCGCTCGGTCATAGGGCAGCGAGCGGATGATGGTAAAGCGCGGTCCGCAATTGGTGCAGTTGATAAAGGGATAGTGAAAGCGTCGGTCGGCGGGGTCGAACAGCTCGCGCAGGCAGTCGTCGCACGTGGCGATATCGGGGGAGATGAGCGTCGTGTGGGCAGTTTGATCCTGCGACGCCACAATGCGAAAGCCCTGCTCGTTAGCGGCGTCCCAGTCGCCGGGTGCTAGGTCCACAACCTCGACATGCTCCACGCGAGACGCCGCAGGCGCATGTTCGGAAAGCGCGTCGACAAATTCGTCGAGCGACTCGCTTAGAGCGTGCGCCTCGATATGCACGCCATCGCCCGCGTTGAGCACCCAGCCGCAAATGCCGTGCGCCATGGCCTCGCGATACACAAACGGTCGCATGCCGACACCCTGCACAATGCCCGTTACATGGATATGCGCATGTCGCATGCGACCCTCCTTCGTTGAAATGTGTGCTGTTACAGCCCCAGGCTCTGCTCGGTGGCGGCGCAGGTGAGCTCGCCGTGTTTAACCCCGCGCAGGCCCAGCAGACGGTCAGCCAGCTCGTAGACACGTTCGCCGCGACCCTTAAGCGCCAGAATCTCCAAGCAGTTGTGGTGATCCAGGTGCACATGCATGGTCGATACGATCTCGTCGGTGTAGTCGTGTTGCACCTCGTCCAAGCGGCGCGTCAGGTCGCCGGTGTGATGGTCGTAAATCATGGTGAGTGATCCGATGACCTGCTCGTCGGGCGTTCGCATCTGCTCCTTGGCAATCGATGCGCGAATCAGGTCGCGTACAGCCTCGGAGCGGTTGGCCACGTCGCCGCGGCGCGCGATCTGCTCGTCAAAGCGGCGCAACAGGTCGTCGGGCGCGGTGACCGAAAAACGGACCAGCTCGGAGGCGGAGCCGCTGCAACGGCAGTCTGCGTCGCCGGTCGGCCCGTGCGAATGCTCGTGCCCGCAGGTGTGCTCGTGCTCGGTCACGCTACACCAGCTTTACGGAGCCAACGGAGTTATGGTCGGCCTCGATGGCCTCCTCGTAGCCCTCGAGTGCGTCGTGCGCCTCGTGGAGCGCCGCCATGGCGGCCTCGAGCTTGGCGCCAATGCGCTCCATATCAAAGTTCTCGGTCGCATGCAGCAGCTGATGGCTCCACTCGTGGGCGAGCTCGATCGTGTCGTCGACCTGCTTGACGCTCATGGCAAGCTGGCTCATGTTCATTCCGACGTCATGCATGGGAAATCTCCTTTTGTACGGGTCTATTCAGTGGTTCAGATTCTACTACGCCTGCTTTGCGCGTCGCCGCATAAGAAAACGGGTGCGAGTCCGTCTGACCCGCACCCGTTCACTGGGGGCTGTTTGTGATTACCATACTATCCGTGGTCGCGGGCGCAGCGCCCGGCTCTCCGGTGAGCGGCGCAAAACCGCTCATGGACGGCAGCACATGACCGGCGTATTACAGGTGCTTCTCAAGCAGCGCCTGCAGCCTGGCCTTGGGCAGCGCGCCAACGGAGCGGTCGATTTCCTCGCCGTTCTTAAAGACAACCAGCGTGGGGATGCTCATAACGCCAAACTTCATGGCCAGGTCCTGATTGTCGTCGACGTTGCATTTGGCGACGGCAAGTTTGCCGGCCAGCTCGTCGGCCACTTCGTCAACGATGGGCGAGAGCGAACGACAGGGACCGCACCACGGTGCCCAAAAATCAACCAGCACGGGAAGGCTGCTGTTAACGACGGAATCGAAGTTCTCGGGGGTAATCTGCTTAATGTCAGCCATGGTGACCTCCATAGTGCGACGCGGCTCGGCCGCGTAAAACTCAGTACGACCGTGCTTATACCCAACGGCCCGTAAAGCAAGCACTCGCGGGCGGCTCTTTTATATAATGGTGGGCACGCAAACGATTGGAGAGCGCATGCCCACGTCACAAAGCCAGAAAAAAGAAGCTATCGCCCAGGCGACCGAGCAGGAGCTCGCATCGCTCGCGGGTCGCGGCGTGCGTATCGCGGGCAACGCGTGCTCGCCGATTGTACTGGTAAAAGGTGATTTAGACGATGCCGAGCGTGCGGGCGGTGAGCTGGCTGCCGGTCCGGACGGTGCTGCGCTGCGCAAGGCGCTCGGTGCCATCGGCTACGCGCCCGAGGATTTTTGCGTGCTGGCAAGTGTTGCCGGCGCGGGCGACGGAGCGGTTGCGACAGGCGAGGGCCTGCCGTGCGAGCTGTTCCGCGAGGCGCTCGAGGCTTTGGACCCCGAGGCAGTCCTGCTGCTGGACGATCGCGCGGCCGATACCATGCGCGAGACCTATGCCGACATGCTCGTGGCAATCGACGACTTCGATACCGCCATGCTCAAGCCCGGCTTGGTCGCCCATGTTCAGGGTCGTCGCGTGCTCGCGCTCGACGGTTTTGAGGCGGCGCTCACTGACAAAGCCGCCAAACAGCGCATGTGGGCCTACATCAAACAGCTGACCCCGGCGGCCGCGCCGCTGTAGCGGACTGGCGCCGGCAAGGCGGTCCTGACGGGTCGAGCGCGGCGCCGGCTTGTCGCGCCCCTACATCACGGCGCGCAGCTCAAATCGGTCGCCGTGAATGCGAAACTGGCAGTTGCCGTCCATGCGCTCGACGGCAAGCTTAATGCTCTTGGTTCCAAAGCCGTGTCCGGTGTGCCCGGCTACGGGCATGCCGTCGACCATGCGCGGCGGGCGCCCAAACGTGTTGGAGACCAAAAGGAGCAGTTGCCCGTCCTCGCAACGCAGGTCCAGATCGACAAATCGCTTGCCCTGGGGAGCGGCGCTCGCGGCGACGATGGCGTTGTCCAGGGCATTCGAGAGCACGCTAAACAGATCGACGTCGGCTACATGGACGCTCTCGGGTACGGCGGCGCGCAAATCGGCGGTGATGCCGTTTCGGTTGATATCGGAGCTAAATGACGAAAGCACGATATTGACCGTGTCGTTGGCGCAGTAGCGGCGCACGGCGGTGCGGTCGTTCGTCTCACAGAGTTCGTCGATGTGTTCGAGCGCCTCGTCGATGTGGCCCTCCTCGATCAAAGCCGCAAGGCCGCGCAGGAAGTGCCGCATGTCATGGCGGAGGACCGAAAGCTCGCGTCCAGATTGGCGCCAAGCTTCGAGTTCCTTGATGGCTGCGCTGTCGCGGGTTGCGAGCATCCAGCGCTCGCGCTCGGCGATTTCCTTCGCCTCGTATTCGCGCAGATACACAGCAAGAAACATAAGGTAGAACGCGCAAAGCGCAAACGCCAAAAACTCAACCGTCACCACGGAGCCCGAGTGGAAGAGCGTGGTATAGACGTTGGTGGCGTAGTCAAAGATGTAATAGACGAGCGGCAGGATGAGCAGAATCTCGAGCTCGGTGGGGGTTTTGACCGCCAGGCGCGGACCGATGTCGCTTGCCCAATGCAGCAGGATCGCAAAGACGACGACCGTGGTGATAATGCGTGCCACGTAGTACGCGATTTGCGAGTCGGTGGCGGCGAGCGCGGCGATGCCCATCCAGTTGCTGAACTGGCAGCTCAGGTAGGCACTGGTAACGCCCAGCATAACGAGCAGCGGGCTCAGGCAATAGCGCGCGCACAGATAGATGACGAGCGGCAAATGCACGACGAGTGGATATGCCTGGCGGGCGAAAAGCTCGCCGCCGACGGCATTGGCGAGGCTGAATGCGCATCCGGTTACGGCGCCGACCATCACCAGCTCAAGCGCATGACGCCGGTTGATCTCGATACCGCAGAGCGCCGCCGAGGCAAAAACGCCAAAAAGCAGGGTCGTTGCGTGGTGGATTGCCCAAAGTAACATCTCGACCGCAGGGAGCATCAGCGCCTCCCGCCCTCGAACCGTGCCGCAAAGTAGGCATCCTGGAAACCCTGCTTGCAGCTGCGCGCCAGCGGGATGCAAGCGCCCGAGCGCATGACGATATCCGTGCGGTTGAAGTGGTCGATATTGCGCAGGTTGACCTGGTAGCTGCGGTGGCATTTGAAGAAGCTCGCGTTTTTGGCTAGCTGGTCCTCGATGTTACGGAACGGCTCGAGCGCCTCGATATCGCGCCCGTCACGCAGGTGGAATACCACGTGCTTGTTGCGGGCCTCGGCGTATTCGATATCGGACAGGCGCAGGGCATGGTAGCCAAAGGACGTTTTGGTCACGAGCTCATCGGTCGCGGCGGGTCGCATGCTCGAAAGCTCGTCGAGCAGTTGCGCCAGGCGTTCGTACGCTACGGGCTTGAGCAGGTAGTCGAAGGCGCGGACCTCGTAGGACTCCAGCGCGAACTCGGGCGATGAGGTGAGGAACACCAGTCGCACGGCGGTGTCAGATTGGCGCAGCTCCCGCGCGGTGTCCATGCCGTTGACGAGCGGCATGATCATGTCGAGCAGAATGATGTCGGCACGCGATGCGGCATGGCGGGCCAGCAGGTCCTCGCCGCGCGTGACGAGCGCAACGTCGACTGCCGTGCTCGTCTCGGTCGACCAGCGGTCGATCATCCGGTGCAGTCTATCTAGAAAAGCGACGTCGTCGCAGGCGATAATCTTGAGCATTCGAGCCCCCTTAGTAGTTCGATTTTGCCACATTGGGTGCGCGCCGCCCGCGGAGGCGTGTCCCATTTGCGCCCCAAGGCGTGCAACTCGCGCCAAGCGGCAGGGCGTCAGTTTTGACGACCGCACAATACTCCATGGATACACATGTCAATCGATGCCGGCGGTCGGACGGGGAATCAGGCCGACCGCCGGCGCCAAGCGATAACGAACATCGCGAAAGCATAGGGGTAGGGGGAACTGTGATGAGGGAGAAGAAGATGGGGATGCGCGCTGTGTTGACGCGCATACTGGGTATCGCCACCGTGGCCTGCGCGCTCGTGGCAACGCCAGCGGTGGCAAGTGCCGAGACGCAGGTCATGCCCGACGGAGTGAATGCCGAGGTGCTGTCGCTTAAGCAGGACGGCACCAAGCCCGTTCAAATTACTGAGCCGGGTAGCTATGTGCTTAAGACCGCCAAGGGTGAGGTCACGCCTACTTCGGGCTATACCATCGACGCCCCGGATGCGACTCGGATTAATCCTGTAAGGATTTACATCGATGGCACGGTCTACGTGAACAGCTATACGAACTCGTCGGTAGGTCAAAATCGATGGCTGTTCAACATCAAGCAGGGCAGCAATATTGAGTTCATCGGTGTCAATAATCCAATCATTAGCTTTCATGATGAGCGCGGAGGGAGTCAGTCCGTAAGCGGGTTTTTGACCGACCGATATTACGACGGTGGCTACAAAAATGCTTCGGGTGACATCTCGGTTAGCCTGGGGATTGGCGATGATTCGCAAGACCTCACCCTCTGGTACAGCAGCAGTATGGAACAAAAAGTGCCTGCGATTTCGCTTGGCAACACCAAGGGCAATCTGTCTGCAAATTTCAGTAAGCTGATGATTAAGGACTATGCTGGCAAGTCTGGTGCGGTAGCGGGCAATGCTCAAGAGTATGCCGTTCCCGTACATCTCTTTCGCGAAGGCCGGAATACGACTGGCGGCAACATCAACCCCTTCACGGCGACTTTTACCGACTGCGAGTTCTACGATACGTCTGGAGACTTCAATGGTGCTGTTTCCGTCGATGGCAACAGCAGTTTCAAGATGCCGAAAGACGGAAGCGCTGTCGCAAAATTGACGGCGACGTTCAACAATTGCAGCTTCAGCGGTCACAATGGGGAGAACGCGGGCGTCAGGCAGACGAACAGGAGTTACAACTCGGTCGAAGCGTCTCGTTATTTTGCTAATTCCTCTATCCTTAATACCTATGCTGTCTCCGGCGTGATGGGTGTCACCAACGCTACGGTCAACCTCAACAGCTGCGAGATGAGCAACTTCCACAGCACGCGCTCGAGCTCGGCCGACAGCACCTTGACAGTCGATGCCCTCAATGTTGCACGAAGCGCTCGCTGCAACATAAACGGTGGCACGATTGAACGCTATGGTGCACGCGGCAATACGTGCGTGGTATACGCCGCCGGAACCCTTACCCTCAACGGATCGCCGGAAATCGCGAGCTACTGGAAGAACAGTCACGCCGGCGATACTAATTATGGCGACAAGTACACTGAAGCTGATAAAGCTACGGGAACCGCCAAGAGCCTGTATGTCCCGAAGAAAAAGAGTGTCGATGCCAACGTTCCGGCGCTGAACATCGCGTCTGACTTCTCCGTACGCGGAGGCTATGGAGACAATGTTTGGATCTCGATTGAGGAGACCGCGGACAGTAATGGCGTAAAGTCGCGTGTCCTTGGCACCTGCGAATCCAACAAGATCGAAGGCGTTGTGCCTGACGGCTCGTCCGAGAACGACGACAACTCCGACAAGTACGAGGTCGTGAACCTTAACGGCGACCTCACCTTCCGCGAGACCATTCATCAGCATAAGTGGAAGGTCGAAGCTGACGGTTTGGGCGTTCGTGCATCGTGCGTGGGCCCGTTCCGCAACGGCGAGTGTGAATATGGTATGGGCGAGGACGGCAAGCCCAAAAAGTACCTTACGGCCACGTACAAGCTCTCCATGTCCAAGGCAACGAGCTCTCAGAGCACTGAGCTTGTCTATGACGGCTGTCCGGTCAAGATTGCTTTGAATAAGGACGGCGCGTGGAATCTGGAGCAGATGGGCGTAACGGCCAGCGATGAATTCACGTGGTATCAGTGCAAGTCTCAGGCGGACGCCGAGGCATATAAAAACGGCACCAAGCTCAAGGGCGCCCCGACGGACGCCGGCTACTACTATGTCGTTACGAGCTTTAAGACTGCCTCTGGCCAGACGCTCGAGGGCAAGAAGTCTTTTGAGATTTCGCAGCGTCGCTTGGTCAAGAATCAATCCTACAAGTTCATCCTTAAAGACGGCGGTAAGGGTGCGGGCAAGTATGCCTATGACGGCAAGGAGCATCAGCCTGTCGTTGAAAGTGCACAGTTCAAGAACGGTGCCGGCGAGTGGGTCGATCTCGTTGAGGGCAAGGATTACGAGCTCAGCGCTCGAAGTGAATCCGGACTGAAGCAGACCGAGCCAGGGCAATACGAGTGCATTGTCATCGGTAAGGGCAACTTCACGACCGATGGCGGCACCACAAGTGTTCTGACGCTCAAATGGGAGATTGTTGACGTTGCGCGTTTTGACCTCGAGGTCACCGGCTTTGAGGGTGCCTATGACGGCGAAAAACACGGCATTACGGTCAACGTTAAGAACGACCCTGTTCCGGCAGATATGAAAATTGAGTACCGCGAAGACGGCGGTGATTGGACGACGGACAAGCCGACCTATCGCAATGCGGCCGAGTACACGACCTGTTGCCGTGTGACGGCTTCTGGCTACCTGACCGCCAAGGGCAGCGCGACCGTGAAGATTTCCAAGGCCGGTCAGGACGCACCGGCTGACCTCGTGGGCAATAATTGGACTACGTGCAACAGCAAGGACGGCTCCATCTCGGGCGTCACCAAGAAAATGGAATACCGCCACGAATTCAGCAAGAAATACCAGAAGATAACGTCTAGCGACAAGCTGACCGGTCTTGCGAAGTCGGGAACGTACTACGTCCGCTATGCCGAGGACAACAACCACAATGCGTCGGCCGATGCTGAGGTCAAGATCGAGCCGGGATCCCATGCTGTTGCCGACAATGCAGTTTGGAAGCCGAATGGCGAAGGTAGCCACGTTAAGCTCTGCAAGTACTGCAAGAAGGAACAGGAGCGCCAGCCCTGCAGGTGGAAATATGAGATCGTTACGCCCGCCACGCCTGAGGCCGATGGTGTTCGTCAAAAGGTCTGCAGGGTTTGCGGCGGCAAATGGGATGAAGAACGTTATACCTACGTGGACACTTACGCCCCCCACCATTTATGACCTGTGGGTAGATAAGGCCTACTGTGAGAGCGTTTCGTTTGACGTGTTCGATGATCGCGACGAGACGGCGACGGTTACCGATAGCGGCAAGGAGCTCAAGGCTGGCAAGGACGGAAAGTACACGGTTAAGGCCGCTGAAGGCGATGCCGGTACTGAGCATGTAATCGTGGCTACGGACACTGCCGGCAATAAAGAGACCATCACAATTAAGATGTACGCCGAACATGCGTATGAATGGACAATCGACAAGCAGCCGACGGTTACCGAGACCGGCTCCAAGCACGGGAAGTGCTCCGTGTGCGGCCACGAGTCGGGCGCGGTAGAGATTCCGGCCCTGGCTGTTAAGGGTTACTCAGGCAAATATGACGGCAAGGACCACTCTGTCGATGCCTCGACCCTGCCCGAAGGTTCCGTCGTTGAATACAAGGCTGCTGACGGCGGCTGGACGAGCGTTGCGCCCAGCATCAAGGATGTCGGCAGTGTGACGGTCGACTATCGCGTCACGATTGATGGCGCGGCGGTTGAGGGCCAGGTGACACTCGAGGTCACTCCGCTCGCGATCACGGTTTCCGCTTTGGACGCCTCCAAGACGTACGGCGATTCTGATCCCGCGCTGGGTTGGGAGGTCACCAAGGGCAAGCTTGTCAAGGACGAGAGCCTCCAGGGCATCACCGTCTCTCGCGAGCTCGGCGAGGCCGTGCGCAAGGACGGCTACGCCGTGACGGTAGCGCAGTCCGAAGGCGCCAACCCCAACTACAAGATTACGTTCAAGGATGGCACCTTTACGATCGGCAAGCGCGAGCTCGCCGTAACGTGGGACACCACTACTGAGTTCACCTACGACGGCGAAGAGCACTGCCCCCAGGCGAAGCTCCACAACGTCGTCGGCGATGACAATATCTCCGCGTACGTCGAAGGCGCCAAGGTCAAAGCCGGCACCTACACGGCGAAAATTACCGAACTGACGGGCGACGACGCAGGTAACTACAAGCTTCCCGCCGAAGGCCTGACGTGTGAGTTCTCCATCAAGAAGGCACTCCAGGGTGCGCCGAAGGTCCAGGCCACGGCCGAGACTGTGAGCGGCAAGTCCGACGGTAAGATCACGGGCGTCGACGCTAAGATGGAGTGGCGAGCCAAGGGATCTGGCGAGTATCAGGGCGTGCCCGATGGCGTGACTGAGATTACGGACCGCGCCGTCGGCACGTATGAGGTGCGCTACCGCGCCGATAGTGACCACGATGCCTCCTCCGCCACCGAGGTTACCGTTAACGCTGGCGGCAAGTTTGTCGTGACGCTGCCTACCAAGCAGATCGGCTATACGATCACGGCGAACCCGGACGAGCTTGACTGGCACGGATCAACCACCCTCACTGTCAGTATCGAGAGCGGCTACTTTACTGACAACGACTCTTACGCCGTCAAGGTCAACAATGTCGTTGTGACGCCCGACGCGCGTGGCGAGTTCACTGTTCTGAACGCCGAGAGTGACCTCGTCGTCACGGTCGAGGGCGTGCGCAAGCACGAGGCCGTGAACGATAAGTGGCTCTCCGACGACAATACGCACTGGCACGAGTGCACCTGCGGTGAGAAGATCGACGAGAGTGCGCACACCTTTGAGTGGGTCATCGACAAGGCGCCCACGGCAACCGAGGCTGGCTCCAAGCATCAGCAGTGCACGGTCTGTGGGCATGCGTTGCCTGCAGTCGAGATTCCGGTTGCCGCCATCGTTGGCTACTCCGGCGAGTACGACGGTGCATATCACACGGTCGATGCGACGAGACTGCCCGAGGGCGCGACGGCCCAGTACAGCACCGATGGCAAGAACTGGTCTCCCGAGGCCCCCAAGATCAAGGACGTCGGCACACTGACTGTTTCCTATAAGGTGACGATCGACGGTACGACCGCCGAGGGCGAGGTTGCGCTCGAGGTCAAGCCGCGCGCGATTACGGTCACCGCCCAGGACGCTTCTAAGACTTACGGCGAGGCTGACCCCGTGTTTACGTGGGCGATCACATCCGGCGAGCTTGTTGAAAGCGAGTCTCTTGAGGGCCTCGAGATCGAGCGCGAAGATAACGACAACGTGCGTGATGGCGGCTATGCTCTGCACCTGACGCAGGCCAAGGGCGCCAACTCCAACTACAACATCACGTTCGTCGATGGCGTGTTTACCATCAACCAGCGCCTGCTTACCGTGACGTGGGGTACCAGCGAGTTTGTCTACGACGGCAAGGAGCACTGCCCCGAGGCAACGCTCGGCAACGTCATCGGCAAGGATGACCTTGGCGCGACCGTCGTGGGCTCCCAGGTCGAGGCTGGCGATTCGTATCAGGCGACCCTCACAGCGCTGACGGGCAAGGCCGCTGGCAACTATGTGCTGCCGACCGAGGGCCTGACGCGTGGGTTCTCCATCAAGAACGCCGCTCAGGACGCTCCGGTGATTCAGGCTACGGCCGAGACCGTGAGCGGCAAGCGTGACGGCAAGATCACGGGCGTCGACGCGACGATGGAGTGGCGCGCCAAGGATGCCGCCGAGTACCAGGCTGTGGGTAAGGACGTGACCGAGCTCAAGGATCTCGCCGCCGGCGTGTACGAGGTGCGCTACCAGGCCAAGGCCAACCATGATGCCTCGCCTGTCACCGAGGTCACCGTGGCCGCCGGTCGCAAGTTGGTCGTGGCACTGCCGGCCACCCAGGAGGGCTACTCGCTCACCGCGACGGCAACCGAGCTCGACTGGCACGGCGCCGCAACGCTCACCATGAGCATCGACAGCGCGTACTTTGCGGGCAAGGACTACGCCGTAAAGGTTGACGGTAAGGCCGTTGAGCTCTCCGACACCGGCACCTTTGAGCTTAAGGGCGTCGAGCACGACGTGAACGTGACGGTCGAGGGCGTGCTCAAGCACGAGCCCGACGGCACGGGTTGGGCGCACGATGTCACGAATCACTGGCATGTCTGCCGCTGCGGCGACATCATCGACAAGGCCGGGCACACCTTTGAGTGGGTCGTCGACAAGCCGGCGACCGTTGAGGCCAAGGGCGAGAAGCATCAAGAGTGCACCGTCTGCGACGAGAAGGGCAAGACCGAGGAGATCGCGATTCTGAAGCCCGTGATCACCGACGGCAAGGGTCAGACGATGGTGGTCGACGCCGCGAAGGACCTGAGCTTCCGTTCGAACGCGCCGCTCGAGTTCTTCCAGAAGGTGCTGGTTGACGATAAGGAGGTCGCGGCCGAGAACTACGTGCTCACCGAGGGCTCTACGATCGTGACGCTCAAGGCGAGCTTCCTGAAGACGCTCGGCGTGGGCGAGCACAAGCTGAGCGTGGTTTCGGCCACGGGCACTGCCGAGACGACCTTCACCGTTGCCGAGGCAGCCAAGCCCGCTCCTGGCCAGACTACCACGACTACTACGACCACGACTACGACTACGACGTCTAAGTCCAAGAAGAAGGCTAGCAAGAAGACGTTGCCTCAGTCCGGCGACAGCGCGTACGCCATGGCCGGTGCCGTACTCGCTGCCGGTGTGGCAGCCCTGCTGCTGGCGTGGGCCATGAAGCGCCGCGCGTAGTCGCGCACCAGTCCCCAGCGGGCCCGGATCGAGCGATTCGGGCCCGCTTTTGGGGTCTGCCGGAAACCCGGTGGTCAAAAAAGGCCAAATATGAGTACTGTTACCAGTTTGGTGGCAGCCAAATGGCCTCAAAAATTGGTGCCAGCGGCCAAAAGTACATCGATTTTCGTCCTTCAGAGTCGCGATCGGGCTCCAAACAAGGCGATTTTGCTGCTCTGGACTGGAAAATCGCTGCTACTAATTTGGTGACAGTACTCATATTTGGCCTTTTTTGACCACTGCCCCTTGGTCCAAGGCAAAACGGGCCGATCAAACCGTGCGGCAGGTCCATTTTCGACTATCCTCAGCTTGCCAGTTCGAAAATGGACCTGCCGCATGATTGAATCTTTATTTCAACTTTACACCTAGGTTTACAGCTGTCTTGTCAGCTGTAAACCTAGGTGTCATACTAAAGCCCCAAGATTCGCCAAAAGAGAGGGGCCTTGATGGCACAGAGCGCGAACATGGATGCGTCGGAGCTTGCGCGCGATATCGCGGCCGGCCTGGCATCGGCAACGACGGCAACGGAGCGCGCGGCATTGGTGCCCGCAGAGCTCGTCGAGGCCATTCAGCAACTAAAAACCCAACGTGACGCGGTGATCTTGGCGCACTATTATGTGGCGCCCGAGGTCCAAGCCGTTGCCGATTTCGTCGGCGACAGCTTCTACCTGGCAAAGCTCGCCAAAAGCCTGCCGCAGCAGACCATCGTGCTGTGCGGCGTGGAGTTTATGGGCGAGAGCGCCAAGCTGCTCAATCCCACCAAGACCGTGCTGTTGCCCGAGCCGGGCGCGGACTGCCCCATGGCTCACATGGTCAAGCGCGAGACAGTCGATGCAGCGCGCGCCGAGTACGGCGACGACCTTGCCGTGGTCTGCTACGTCAACTCGACGGTCGAGATCAAGAGTTGGAGCGACGTGTGTGTCACCAGCTCCAACGCCGTCAAGATCGTGTCCGAGCTGCCGCAGCAACACGTCCTGTTCATCCCCGATCAAAACCTGGGCCGCTTCGTAGCCGAGCAGGTGCCGCAAAAGCACGTCATGCTTAACAAGGGCTACTGCCCGCGCCACCACATCATCACCGTCGAGCAGATTGTCGATGCGCAGGAGGCGCATCCCAACGCGCTCGTACTGGCGCACCCCGAGTGCAAGGCCGACGTGCTGGCCGAGGCCGACTACATCGGCTCCACCGCCGGCATCATCAAGTATGCCGAGGAGTCGGACGCCAACGAGTTCATCATCGTGACGGTCCGCGGCGTGCTCTACGAGCTCGAGCGCCGCTGCGAGGGCACCGGCAAAAAGTTCTACTTCCCTGCGGTGCAGCCCACCTGCGTCAACATGGATCTCATCACGCTCGAAAAGCTCGTGCGATGCCTGGAGACGGGCGAGGGCGAGGTGCAGATTGGCGTGTCGGACGAGGCAGCCGATCAGGCCAAGCTCACGCTCGACCGCATGCTCGAGTACGCGGCGCGCTAAGCCAATGTGGCATGAAGGACAGCCCCTTACGCCACATTACAAGGGAGAGGATTCCTGTGGAAACCAAGCAATACCCCGACATGGAGTGCGACGTCGTCATTGCCGGCTGCGGCGTGGCGGGCCTATACGCGGCCCTCAATCTGCCGACGAGCACGCGCGTGATCATGCTCTCCAAGGGCACTGTCGACGAGTGCGATTCGATGCTCGCGCAGGGCGGCATCTGCGTGCTGCCCGAAGGCTCAGACTACGATGCCTTCTTTGAGGACACCATGCACGCCGGTCACTACGAGAACCGCCGCGAGAGCGTCGACATCATGATCCGCTCGAGCCGTTCGGTCATCAACGACCTGCTAGCGATGGGCGTGGATTTCGAGCGCAAGGCCGACGGCAGCCTCGACTTTACCCGCGAGGGCGCGCACAGCCGCCCGCGCATTGCCTTCCATGCCGATATTACGGGTAAGGAGATCACGACCAAGCTGCTCCAGGCCGTTCGCAAGCTGGATAACGTGCAGATTCTTGAGCACGTGGCCATGACCGACATCCTGACGGGCGAGCGCGATGGGGCCACGGTGTGCACCGGCGTCGTCGCCGTTCCCGTGGACGAGGACAACTCGGTCCGCCCCGCCGACGAGCTGGCACATGCCGCCGAGGGCGTGCATACCGGCGAGCCGTTTAAGATCCATGCCCGCCATACGCTGTGGGCGACGGGCGGTATCGGCGGCGTGTACGACCATTCGACTAACTACCCGCAGCTCACGGGCGATGCCTGCTACATCGCTCAGGAGCATGGCATTAAGATGGAGCACCTGGACTACGTACAGATTCACCCCACGGGGCTGTTCTCGCCGCGGCCGGGCCGCACCTTCCTGATCAGCGAGAGCTGCCGCGGCGAGGGCGCGATTCTGCTCAACGCCGCTGGCGAGCGCTTTACCGACGAGCTGCAGCCGCGTGACGTGGTCGCCGCCGCCATTCGCGAGCAGATGAAGCAGGACGGTACCGAGCACGAGTGGCTGAGCTTTGCCCCCGTCGAGCGCGACGTGGTGACCGGGCACTTCGCCAACATTCGCGCACGCTGCCTGGAGGACGGACGCGACATCTTGGACGAGCCCATCCCCGTTACGCCCACGCAGCACTACTTTATGGGCGGCGTGTGGGTCGACAAGGACGGCCGCACCTCGATGCCCGAGCTGTACGCCGCGGGCGAGACGGCTTGCAACGGCGTTCACGGCAAGAATCGCCTCGCATCGAACAGCCTGCTCGAGTCCCTAGTCTGGGGTCGCCGCGCCGCTTGGCGTATGCGCACCGGCGAGTCGCTGGCCGTGGAGCAGGCGGGCGATCCCGCGCTCGATGGCCGTCATCGCGCCCTGAGCGCCGATACCCTGGCAATCGATGATTTGGCCCGTGCCGCCGGCACGCAGGCCGTGGAGGAGTAGACCATGAATCCCATTACCATGAAGCTCGTCGTCGATGATCTGATTCTGCAGGCTCTGCGCGAGGACATTACCTTTGAGGACGTGAGCACGGCGAGCGTGTGCCCCACGGCGCGCCCCGCCACGGTGGAGCTTATCGCCAAGGCCGATGGCATCATCGCGGGCCTGGATGTGTTCGCTCGCACCTTTGAGCTGCTGGATTCGCAGAGCTCGGTGCTGTTTGATGTTGCCGACGGTGACGAGGTTCACGCCGGCGACCACGTGGGACAGGTGCGTGGCGATGCGCGCGTGCTGCTTTCGGGCGAGCGCGTGGCGCTCAACTACCTGCAGCGCATGAGCGGTATCGCTACCTATACGCACCAGATGGCCGCGGCGCTCGAGGGCACCAAGACCGTGCTTGTCGACACGCGCAAGACCACGCCGGGCATGCGCGTCTTCGAGAAGGCCGCGGTCGAGATCGGCGGCGGCAGCAACCACCGTTACAACTTGTCGACGGCCGTCATGCTCAAGGACAACCACATCGATGCCGCCGGGGGCGTGACGCGTGCGATCGAGATGGCGCGCGCCCATGCATCGTTTACCGCGACGGTCGAGATCGAGTGCGAGAACCTGGACATGGTACGCGAGGCCGTGGAGGCCGGCGCCGATATCATCATGTTCGACAACATGACCCACGACGATATGGCTGCCGCGATTGAGCTTATCGCCGGTCGCGCCAAGACCGAGTGCTCGGGCAACGTGGACGCCAGCAATATCCGCGCGCTCGCTGACCTGGGCGTTGACTTTATTAGCTCGGGGGCATTGACCCACTCTGCGCCGATTCTCGACCTCTCGCTCAAGCACCTGCGTCTGCTGGACGGTAAATAATGGATGCCCGCGAGCGTCGCCGTGCCATCATGGGCGTGCTCGAGGAAGCCAAGGAGCCCGTTTCGGGCAGCGCACTTGCCCGCGAGGTGGGTGTGAGCCGCCAGATTGTCGTGCAAGACATCGCTCTGCTGCGCGCCGACGGGCACGATATCGTGGCGACCAATCGCGGCTACGTGCTGCAGGAGGCCCCCAGCAGCCCGGCTGTTCCCACGCGCTTGGTCAAGGTTCGCCACGGCGTGGAGCAGGCGGGCGATGAGCTCACGAGCATCGTCGACGCGGGCGGCGCCGTGCTCAACGTGATCGTAAACCACCGCGTGTACGGCAAGATCACGGCCGACCTGGACATCCGCAATCGTCGCGATGTTGAGCGCTACCTGCACGATATCGAGAGCGGCAAGAGCTTCCCACTACTAACGGTGACGAGCGGCTATCACTTCCATCGCATCGCGGCAGACGACGAGCAAACCCTCGACGAGATCGAGGCCATGCTCAAGGAGAAAGGCTACTTGGCGGACCTGATGCCCTACGAGGACGACTTGTCCTAGTCGACGCCGCATCTATAAGTTGCGGTGAAATAGTTCCTAAAATCGGCATCCAAGCCATAAAACAGGAACTATTCCACCGCAACTGCCAAGGGTTCCGCTCCAAATTAGCTGCCCGCACATGCAAAAGGAGGCCTCCGCGGCGATGCGGAGGCCTCCTTTTTTGTGCACGGTGTACTTTTGAGTGTGCAAGTGGGGGAGTTATTACTCCTCGACGATCTCGGTGATCGCGCCAGCGGGGCAAGCGTCCTGGCAAGCGCCACAGGCGACGCAGGAATCCTCGTCAGCGACGGTGGCGACGTCCTGGAGCTCCAGAACGCCAGCGGGGCAGGAGTCGACGCAAACGCCACAAGCGATGCACTCGTCGGCATCAATTACGGGATGAGCCATGGTAGTTTCCTCTCTGTTGACCGACGCTACAGGCGATGCGCGTCGGTTTGATTCGGGCAAAAACATACCACGGGAGCGACCGTTTGCAATACCCTCTGACCGGCATCTTCATACCGTTCGCCGAGTATGCCACGGCTTACTAAAAAATATGCAGGTGAGGCCGTTGAGCTGCGCAAATGTTAGCTAAAGGTGACTCGTAATATTGAGCGATTGAGCGAGCTTTTGGAAAGCGTGTCCCGGAATCGACGCCCAAAACGGGTCACGCCTTCCTCGGGGTCGCCCAAGACCGCCCCAGGCACCCCCAGATCCAAACCTCAGCCATCTCTACATAGATCTCAATAGATTTGCCCAGAACTCAAACAGTGCGTCTACCTGCGCATTTGCGAACCTAAACTCTCGGCAATAAGAAATCTTATATGAATTGACTTAGATTTTGTATATTCCGGCCCATAAGGGGATACACTACATCCTGAAAGACAAGCCGAAGCGCCGCGCGACAGACCGTCGAGGCGGCGCGAACGCAAAAGAGAGAGGTAATTTCTAATGAGTAAGATTCTTGGTATCGACCTTGGTACTACTAACTCCGCTATGGCCGTCCTCGAGGGCGGTTCTCCGACCATTATCGTGAACGCCGAAGGCGACCGCACCACCCCGTCCGTTGTTGGCTTCCGTGCTGACGGCGACCGCGTCGTGGGTAAGGCCGCTAAGAACCAGGCTGTCACCAACCCCAAGAACACCGTGTTCTCCATCAAGCGCTTCATGGGCCGCAAGTACTCCGAGTGCACCTCCGAGATCAAGACCGTGCCGTACGAGGTCAAGGAGGGCCAGGGTGGCCGTGCCGTCGTCGACATCGAGGGCAAGGATTACACCGCCGAGCAGGTGAGCGCCATGACGCTCGCCAAGATGAAGGCCGATGCCGAGAAGTATCTGGGCGAGACCGTCACCGACGCCGTCATCACCGTCCCGGCCTACTTCAACGACGCCCAGCGTCAGGCCACCAAGGATGCCGGTAAGATCGCCGGCCTCAACGTCAAGCGTATCGTCAACGAGCCGACCGCTGCCGCTCTTGCCTATGGCCTGGACAAGCAGGGCACCGACCAGCGCATCCTGGTCTTCGACCTGGGTGGCGGCACCTTCGACGTCTCCATCCTCGACCTCGCCGACGGCGTGTTTGAGGTTCTGTCCACTTCGGGCGACAACCACCTGGGCGGCGACGACTGGGATCAGCGCGTCATCGACTGGATGGCCGACAAGTTCCAGCAGGAGAACGGCGTCGATCTGCGTCAGGACCCCATGGCCCTGCAGCGTCTGAAGGAGGCTGCCGAGAACGCCAAGAAGGAGCTCTCCGCGGCGCAGCAGTCCACCATTAACCTGCCGTTCATTACCATGAACCAGTCCGGCCCGCTGCACCTCAACTACACGCTGACCCGCGCCGAGTTCGAGAAAATCACTCGCGACCTGCTCGAGCGCTGCAAGCAGCCTGTCACCAACGCCCTGCGCGACGCTAAGCTCAAGCTCTCCGATCTGACCGAGGTCATCCTCGTCGGCGGCTCCACCCGTATGCCCGCTGTCCAGGATCTGGTCAAGACCATGACCGGCAAGCAGCCCAACATGTCCGTGAACCCCGATGAGGTCGTTGCCGACGGCGCTGCCGTCCAGGGCGGCGTGCTCACCGGTGACGTCGAGGGCATCCTGCTGCTCGACGTAACCCCGCTGTCGTTGGGCGTCGAGACTATGGGCGGCATCATGACCAAGATGATCGACCGCAACACCACGATCCCGACCTCCAAGACCGAGGTCTACTCCACCGCTGCCGACAACCAGACCAGCGTCGAGATCAACGTGCTCCAGGGCGAGCGCGAGCTTGCCCGCGACAACAAGTCGCTCGGTAAGTTCCAGCTGACCGGTATCCCGGCTGCCCGCCGCGGCGTGCCGCAGATCGAGGTCACCTTCGACATCGACGCCAACGGCATCGTCAAGGTTTCCGCTAAGGACAAGGGCACCGGCAAGGAGCAGCAGATCACTATCTCCGGCTCCACCGCTCTGTCCGACGACGAAGTCGATCGTATGGTCAAGGACGCCGAGGCTCATGCCGAGGAGGACAAGAAGCAGAAGGAAGAGGGCGAGGTCCGCAACCAGACCGATAGCCTGTGCTACTCCACCGAGCAGCCCCTCAACGAGCTGGGCGACAAGGTTTCCGCCGATGTGAAGTCCAAGGCCGAGGCCGCTATCGCCGACGCCAAGAAGGCGCTCGAGGGCTCTGACGTCGAGGCCATCAAGGCCGCTGGTGAGTCCCTGCAGTCCGTGGCCTACGAGCTGGCTCAGGTTGTCTACGCCGACGCTCAGCAGCAGACCGACGGTGCCGCCGGTGCCCAGTCTGCCGACGATGACGTCGTCGACGCCGACTACGAGGTTGTGGACGACGAGGACAAGTAATCATGTCCGCCCGTAAAGCTCGCACGGAGGCGGCTGCCGCAGGCACTGCCCCCGTTGACTCTGAGGAGAAGGACGTGAAGATTCCCGTAGAGGCCGTCGACGATAGCGAGGCCAACGAGGCCGAGGCCGTCGAGGCTGCCGAGAACCAGGTAGAGGATTCCAACAAGGAGGCGACGATGACCGAGGACGAGATGGTGGAAGCTGCTATCCGCGCCGGTGAGGAAGCCGCCGACAACGACTTTAAGCTCAAGTTCGAGCAGGCCCAAAAGGAGCTTGCCGACGTGCGCAGCGAGCTCGATGCTGCGGCAGAGGCTCAGAAGGCCGCCGAGGACAAGGCAAAGGACGCCACCGAGCGCACCGCCCGTCTACAGGCCGACTGGGAGAACTTCCGTCGCCGCACCGCTAACGAGCGCATCGCCGAGCGCGAGCGCGCGACCGAGAAGCTCGTCACTGCGCTGCTGCCGGTGGTTGACGATATCGAGCGTGCAATCGACCATGCCCGTAGCCAGGAGCTTTCCGACGATTTTAAGCAGTTCGTCGATGGCGTTGACGCGGTGCATGCCAAGCTGCTCGATGTGTTTGCGCACGAGGGCGTTGAGCCCATCGACCCCAAGGGCGAGGCGTTCGATCCGCTCGAGCACCAGGCCGTGGGGCGTGTCGAGGACGCATCGCAGTACGACGAGACCGTCAACGACGTGTACCAGAAGGGCTACCGCATGGCGGATCGCATCCTGCGTTCCGCGATGGTGACGGTGACCTACGGTGGCGAGAAGCGCCCCGCACCGGAGCCCGAAGCGGCGCCCGAGGATGCCGCGGCCGATACGGCCGAGAGCACCGAGGAGTAATTGAGAAGGGCCCCGGGGCAACACCCGGGGCCCTTTCTGGCCTAGTGCCATATGAAAGCATGAGCCGTCGTCAGCAGTGACGGCGGACGTAACAGGAGAGGAGCTACGATGGCTGCAGGCAAAACCTTCTATGACATCCTGGGCGTATCCAAGAGCGCCTCCGACAAAGAGATCAAGAGCGCGTTTCGCAAGCTCGCGCAAAAATATCACCCCGATGCCGGCGGCGACGAGGCCAAGTTTAAGGAGATCAGCGAGGCCTATGAGACGCTTTCGGACGAGAAGAAGCGCAAAGAGTACGACCAGATGCTCATGTTCGGCGGTATGCCGGGCGCGGGCGGCGCGTATGGCGGCGGCTACGGTGCCGGCGCGGGTGCCAGCGGCTGGGGCGACATCTTCGACAGCATCTTTAGCGGCAACGGCGCCTGGGGCAGTGATTGGGGCTCGGGCTTTGCCGGGGCTGCGGGCGCTGCCGGTGCCGGCGCTGGCCGCAGCCGTGCTCGCAAGGGCGGCGACCTGTCGCTGACTGTCGATGTGACGGCCGAGGACGCGTTTCGCGGCGTGACGCACAAGGTTACCTACCGCATTCCCTCGACGGGCGAGCAGCAGACCATTACGGTCTCGGTGCCTGCGGGCGCGGTCGACGGAGGCAAGCTGCGTTACAAACGTCGCGGCGAGTACGGCGTTGCCGGAGGCGAGCGCGGCGACCTGGTCGTGACCACGCATGTGGAGGAGCACCCGCTGTTTAAGCGCAAAGGCGCCGACGTAACCATGGAGGTGCCGGTCTCGGTCTACGAGGCGGCGCTCGGCTGCACGGTGGACGTGCCCACGCCCGGCGGCGCGACGGTTCGTCTGAAGGTGCCCGCGGGTACCCAGACGGGCAAGAAGTTCCGCTTTAAGGAAATGGGCGCGCCCGACGTTAAGCATCGCGGCCGCACCGGTGCGCTGCTCGTCGAGATTAAGGTGCAGGTTCCCACGAACCTGTCCGATGACGAGCGCGATGCTATGACCAAGCTGCGCGAGGCCGACACGCGCGATTATCGCGAGAAGGTCAACCGTTACAAGGCGACGTACTAGGGCGGTCGTGGCGCACACCCGCGCCCGCGGGCTTATGATGGACGATAACGAGACGGAAAGGGGTCAGGTAGCATGGCCGAGGACAATAGGAATAAACCGCTGTACATGATCAGCGTGGCGGCCGAGTTGACCGGCATGCATCCGCAGACTCTGCGCGTCTACGAGTCCAAGGGCCTGGTGAACCCCCAGCGCTCGGGCGGCAACACGCGTCTGTATTCGCGTGCCGATATCGAGCGCCTGGAGCTCATCAACCAGCTGACCGACGAGGGCATCAACCTTGCCGGCGTGGTGCGCATCCTCGATATGAAGGAGCGTGCCGAGGAGCGCGAGCGCGAGAACGAAAAGCTCCGCGCCCGCGTGCGCCAGCTCGAGGACGAGCTGCACGAGTACAAGATGCAGAAGAAGATCACTGCCCTGGCCCCGCGCGATGGCTCGGTTAACCCCGAACAGGTCATGCGCAAGCTGCTGGGCGCGGGGACCGATTTGTAGTTACGCGGGCCGCATTCGGACAATCTGGCATTCAACTTCATGATCCCTTGGGGACGGAGGAAAACGGATCACTGGGTCAGGCCGACCCCCTCAGTGATCCGTTTTCCTCCGTCCCCAAGGGATCATTTTGCCGGCTCACACTGGGCTCGTCCTTTACTTTACCGAGATAAAGTGAACGTGTAGATTCGTAACCCACTCGCAACCGTTCTATGGCACGATATTGAACGAATGTATGCTATGCGCCCAAATCTTTTGGGCAGAGTGGGAGACAGTATGGTCAAGCTGTACGAGGACGGCATCTACCTGCGCGGCGGCAGCGAGGTTGTGCCTGCGGCCGAGGCTGCCGAGCGCGGTATTACGCAGACGCCCGAGGATGCCAAGCGCGGCACCATCGCGTATTCGATCCTCCAGGCACATAACACGTCGGGTGACCCCGAGGCACTCAAGATTCGCTTTGACGCCATGGCGAGCCACGACATCACCTTCGTTGGCATCATCCAGACGGCGCGCGCCTCGGGCATGGAGCAGTTCCCGCTGCCCTACGTGCTCACCAACTGCCATAACTCGCTGTGCGCCGTGGGAGGCACCATCAATGAGGACGACCACGTCTTTGGCCTTTCCGCGGCCAAGAAGTACGGCGGCATCTTCGTCCCGCCGCACATCGCCGTCATCCACTCCTTTATGCGTGAGAACTTCGCCGGCTGTGGCAAGATGATCCTGGGCTCCGACTCGCACACCCGCTACGGCGCTCTGGGCACCATGGCCGTGGGCGAGGGCGGTGGCGAGCTGGCAAAGCAGCTGCTGCGCGACACCTACGACGTTGCCTATCCCGGCGTCGTTGCCATCTACCTCACGGGCGCCCCGCGCCCCGGCGTTGGCCCACACGATGTGGCGCTCGCCATCATCCGCGCCGTCTTTGCCAAGGGTTACGTTAAGAACAGGGTCATGGAGTTCGTGGGCCCCGGCATTGCGAGCATGACGACCGATTATCGCAACGGCGTCGACGTCATGACCACCGAGACCACCTGCCTGTCGAGCATCTGGGCCACCGACGAGGACACGCGCGCGTTTTTGACCATGCACGGCCGCGGCGACGACTACCGCGAGCTCAAGCCCGCCGATGTCGCCTACTACGACGGCTGCGTCGAGGTCGACCTGTCGAGCATCAAGCCCATGATCGCGCTGCCGTTCCATCCTTCCAACGGCTTTGAGATTGACGAGCTCAACGAGAACCTCGAGGACATCCTGCATGAGGTCGAGCTCGAGGCCGCCAAGATCGGCGAGGGTAAGACGCACTTTAGCCTGCTCGACAAGATCGTCGACGGCAAGCTGCACGTGCAGCAGGGCGTCATCGCCGGCTGCTCGGGCGGCAACTACGACTCCGTGGTCCAGGCTGCCCGCGTGCTTAAGGGCGCCAACACCGGCCGCGGCGAGTTTTCGCTGTCGGTCTATCCCACGAGCCAGCCCGTGGCGCTCGAGCTTACACGCCGCGGCTACATCTACGACCTTATGGAGGCCGGCGCGATTGTGCGCACGGCATTCTGCGGCCCGTGCTTCGGCGCCGGCGACACGCCTGCCAACAACGGCCTTTCGATCCGCCACACCACGCGCAACTTCCCCAATCGCGAGGGTTCCAAGCCGGGCAACGGTCAGCTGAGCGCCGTGGCCCTGATGGACGCCCGCTCCATTGCGGCGACGGCTGCCAACGGCGGCGTCCTGACGCCGGCGACCGACCTGCCCGAGGAGACTTGGGACGAGGCCTGCGAGTACACCTTTGACGACGCGCCGTACAAGAAGCGCGTGTACTGGGGCTTTGGCAAGGCTGAGCCGGCCGACGAGCTGGTCGAGGGCCCCAACATCAAGCCGTGGCCCGCGATGGAGCCTCTCGGCGACGACATCCTGCTCAAGGTGTGCTCCAAGATCATGGACCCGGTCACTACGACCGACGAGCTCATTCCCTCGGGCGAGACGAGCTCCTTCCGCTCCAACCCGCTGGGTCTGGCCGAGTTTACGCTCAGCCGTCGCGACCCTGCCTACGTGGGCCGCTCCAAGGAGGTCGACGCGGTGGAAAAGCGCCGCGTTGCCGGCGAGGCAGCGGGCGACCTGGTGGCACTCGATGCCGAGCTTGCCAGCGTGTTTGAGGCGCTGACCGGCGCGGGTGTCGCGGCCGATGCCAAGGCGACTGAGTACGGCTCCATGCTCTATGCCAAGAAGCCCGGTGACGGTTCTGCCCGCGAGCAGGCCGCGAGCTGCCAGCGCGTAATTGGCGGCCTGGCCAACATCGTCCACGAGTACGCCACCAAGCGCTATCGCTCCAACGTGATGAACTGGGGCATGGTGCCCTTCCAGATGGAGGCCGAGCCCAACTTTGAGGTGGGCGACTACGTCTTTGTGCCGGGTATCCGTACCACGCTCGACGGCGACCTGCAGAACATCGCCGCGTACGTAGTGCGCGCCGATGGTGCGGTCGAGCAGATTGAGCTCTATATTGCCGATATGACGGCAGAGGAGCGTGCCATCGTCAAGGCCGGCTGCCTGATCAACTACAACAAGTTCAAGGCCGCTGCCGAGTAACGCACTTAATTGTCCGTCCGGGGCTTACCCTTTCCCGCCCGCTCACGCGCTTCGCGAGGGTCGCGTTCGGGAAAGGGTGAGCCCCGGACTACATTTCTGCATTCTCGTTGGGTCTTGAGGGACGCTAATAAATAGACTTGCTTGATGCCGCCTCTGTTAATGGGGCGGCTTCTTTTTGTCGAAAACCGCCACAAAGGTGCCTGTCCCCTTTGTGGCGGTCCGCGGTTTGTCTTGTCCTGTAACAGGTAGACCCTTATTTGCCGAGTAGTTGTTACAGATCTAGATAAACGGGCGCCGCTGAGCATTTCATCTCAATCTGTAACATCTGGGGTCAAAAACGGCAGCTAGATGTTACAGATCGAGATTTTGAGCGCTGGAGCCGAAAATCACCACAAAGGGGACAGGCACCTTTGTGGTGGTGGGGGTGGGCTCGATGTTATTGTGATCGCTGGGCGGCATTTTAATGAGCGTCCCTACAGGATTTCATCCGGGCTGGCGGGTTTGGTTGTTTTGGGGATGCCGAGTTTGGATGACGCGAAATCGTCAACATTGTCCTTAATTCCGTCTTTGGTGTAGACAGTGACCATATAGGTGCTGTGTCCGAATTCGCCCTTGTCGCGTGTTGCCCAGGCATCCCAGTAGGCGGCCCCGTTTCGCCCTTTGATTTTTCCGACACGGCGGAGTTCTGTTCGCTTTAATTTCCGGTTGCTATAGATGGTTCGACCGGCTTCCGCGGTGAGCCCGCACTGTCCAAGCAGCTTGTCGAGGACTTGGTTCATGTGGCGCTCATCGGTGTTTGGTGCGTAGTCGTAGGCGAGGGTGATGGAGTCGAGTGGCTGGTCGTCGATCAGATAGTTTAGCGCCTGAGGTTCAAGGCAGAAATAGGGGGAGCATCCGTCGACCTTGCCGAGCAACGGTAACTTGGACTGCCAACTTCCGGTGGGAATTGCATATTCGTAGAACACGCCACGGCAGACAAAGGAGAGCGAGGTGGCACGCGAGCCGGCGTCGACCATTCCGCATAAATCGAAGGGCGAGGCGATACCGAGGGAAAAGGGCGTGACGACGATAAAGAAGAACATCGCGATGGGTATGGCGAAAATGGTAATGACGTTGCGACCGGTGGAATGAGACGGCTTCATATGCGCTCCTCGAGACAAAGATCTGTTGAGGATAGGCAGAAATGGATATGTTCAGAGAACAATTCAAGTTTAATCTCATGGCGCGAGATGGTCGACCGTTAGCGTCGAAAACCACCACAAAGGTGCCTGTCCCCTTTGTGGTGGTGAGGAGCGCGCGGCTTCTTTTGGTAATAGTGTTAGCTGGCGGTATCATTAGTGCAGGTGGCGAAGGTTTGCATTGTGGGGTGTTTTGCCGTGAGCCGTTCTGCCCGTATTGGATTGATTGTCTTGGCGCTTGCGATCGCTGTGGTTGGCGCGGGCGCTGTCGGTATGGCATTTCTACCTGCTGCGGTGACGGAGCCGGTGGTCAAGCCTGTGACTCAATCTGTCGAACTTCTGACCGGCGACGACAAGCCCGAGACCATTACCGTTGATTTTGATGAGCAGCCGGCTGTGCTGGGTATTAGCAATTATCCGCGTATTCAGCTTGGGGCCATGCGCTATACCACGGATGCAAGCCTGATCGATAGGGCGTCCGAGCTACTCAAGGGCAAAACATTTAAGCGTTGGTACGGATATGCGTCCTATCGGGCAAAAGCGAACGACATGGTTGGCGGATGCCACTCTTCCATCGAGCTGGACACTGCAAACGGCGCAAAGTTATGTGATGTCTCGTACGATCCGGGCTACGAGGGCAATGAGGGTCCGGGCATCTACATCATGGACGGCGATGTCGCCTATGTCATGGAGGGCGACCAGACCGAGCTCAACGATTTTATGGGTCAGTGTATCCAAGATGCCTATAAACAGACCTGCTTGCCTGACCCGCAGACTGCACGCGATAGTGGGTCTGCCCGTACATGGCTGTTCGAGGATGAGATGCCCTGGACCGTCGAATCGGGAAGTACGGGTTCGGCGAAGGAGTAGAGACCGCGACCACCACAAAGGTGCCTGTCCTCTTTGTGGTGGTTTTCGGTCTGTCTCGATCTGTAACATCTTGGCCGCTAAAAGTGGGCCTGGTGTTACAGATTTAGATTTTTGATCCGGGTGTTTTCTGTTCGTCTCGATCTGTAACAGTTAGACCCTAATTTGCCGAGTAGATGTTACAGATCGAGACAAACGGTTGCCGCTGGTCATTTTCTCTCGATCTGTAACATCTAGGATCAAAAATGGCTGCTAGATGTTACAGATCGAGACGGTAGCGCGCCTGGGCAGCGGCGGGCTGACATCTCAGTATCCTATCCATCAATCACTCAGAAAATCTTATATATAGAGACTTAGATTTGTGTATAAGATCGTACAAAGCTGGCAACAATACTTCTCGAACAACGTGAAGCCGCCCCGTAGGGCGGCCGCCCCAAGAGAGGTGATTCCATGAGAATCGATAAGCTAGCAATGACGTCGCGCGAGGCGCTGCAGACCGCCATGAGCACGGCTGCCGACGCGCAGGCCGGCGCGGTGGAGCCGATTCACCTGCTGTCTGCCCTGCTCGGTGCCGGCGAGCGCAATATCTCCGTGATCATCGAGCGCATCGGTGCCGACCCGGCTCAGCTCGCACGCTCCACGCAGGATGTCATCGACCACGCGCCCAAGGTTTCGGGCGAGGGCCAGCAGATGGGCCTGTCCAACGAGCTTGTCCGCGTCATCGAGAAGGCCGAGAAAAAGGCCACCAAGATGGGAGACAGCTTTGTGGTGACCGAGCATCTGCTGATGGCGCTTGCCGAGGACAAGGGCGAGGCCGGTCGTGTGCTGCGCGACGTCGGCGTCACCAAGGAGCGCATCGAGCAGGTCTACGAGGAACTGCGCGGCGATGACCGCGTGACGTCTGCCGAGGACAAGACCCAGTTTGAGGCGCTGGAACAGTACGGCCGCAACATCTGCGACCTTGCCCGCGCCGGCAAGCTCGACCCTGTCATCGGCCGTACGGACGAGATCCGTCGTACCATCCAGGTCCTGTCCCGTCGCACCAAGAACAACCCCGTGCTCATCGGTGAGCCGGGCGTCGGTAAAACGGCTATCGTCGAGGGCATCGCCCAGCGTATCGTGGCCGGCGACGTGCCGAGCACCCTGCGCGACCGCGACCTCATCGAGCTCGACATGAGCGCGCTGGTCGCCGGCGCCAAGTATCGCGGCGAGTTCGAGGACCGCTTGAAGGCCGTGCTCAAAGAAGTGCAAAAGTCCGAGGGCAAGGTCATCCTGTTCATCGATGAGCTCCACACCATCGTGGGCGCGGGTGCCACCGAGGGTTCTATGGACGCCGGCAATATCCTCAAGCCGGCGCTCGCCCGTGGCGACCTGCATGCGATTGGCGCGACCACGCTCGACGAGTACCGCAAGTACATCGAGAAGGACGCGGCGCTCGCGCGTCGTTTCCAGACCGTGATGGTCTCCGAGCCCACCGTCGAGGACACTATCTCGATCCTGCGTGGCCTCAAGGAGAAGTACGAGATCTTCCACGGCGTACACATCACCGATAGCGCGCTCGTGGCAGCTGCCGACCTCTCCGATCGCTACATCGCCGACCGCTTCCTGCCCGACAAGGCCATCGACTTGGTCGATGAGGCCGCAAGCCGCCTGCGCATGGAGCTCGACAGCATGCCGGTCGAGATCGACGCCACCACGCGTCAGCTCACCCAGCTGCAGATCGAGGAACAGGCGCTCATGAAGGAGACCGATGACGCCTCCAAGGAGCGTTTGGAGGCTCTGCGCCAAGAGATTGCCGAGGTCCAAGAAAAGCTCAACGTGCAAAAGGCCGGCTGGCTCAACCAGAAGAACGCCATCGACCACGTGCAGGAGCTCAAGGGACAGCTTGACGAGGCCAAGAGCGAAGAGGAGCGTGCGACGCGCAACGGCGACCTGGGGCGTGCGTCCGAGCTGCGCTACTCCGTGATTCCTGGTCTGCAGCAGCAGATTCAGGATTCCGAGGCTGCGCTCGAGGCGCAAAAGCAGCAGGACGGCGAGGGCCTCAACGAGCAAGTGACCTCCGATGAGATCGCCGAGGTCGTGAGCGCTTGGACCGGCGTGCCCGTCTCCAAGATGATGCAGGGCGAGCTCGACAAGCTCAAGGGCCTGGAGGGCGAGCTGCATAAGCGCGTCATCGGCCAGGACGAGGCCGTCTCAGCCGTCGCCGCAGCTGTGCGCCGCAGCCGTGCGGGCCTCTCCGATCCGGACAAGCCCATCGGAAGCTTCTTCTTCCTGGGCCCCACCGGCGTGGGCAAGACCGAGCTCGCCAAGGCGCTTGCCGAGTGCCTGTTCGATGACGAGCGCGCGCTCGTGCGTATCGACATGTCCGAGTACATGGAGAAGTTCAGCGTCCAGCGTCTGATCGGTGCGCCCCCGGGATACGTGGGCTACGACGAGGGCGGCCAGCTCACCGAGGCCGTGCGCCGTCGTCCGTACTCCGTGATCTTGCTCGACGAGATGGAGAAGGCCCATCCGGATGTCTTTAACGTGCTACTACAGGTGCTTGACGACGGCCGTCTGACCGACGGTCAGGGTCGCCAGGTGTCCTTCAAGAACACGATCATTATCATGACGTCTAATGTGGGCTCCAAGGCTATCGCCGAGCTTTCCGGCAAGGACGAGGAGGAGATGCGCCATCAGGTCGACGCGGCCATGGCTCAGACCTTCCGCCCCGAGTTCCTCAACCGTATCGACGATATCGTGGTGTTCCATCCGCTCGGCATGGCGCAGATCGAGAAGATCGTCGACATTCAGCTCGCCGACGTCCGCGCGCGTCTGGCCAAGGAGCGCATGACGCTTGCCATCACCCCGGCGGCCAAGCAGATGCTCGCCGTGGGCGGCCTGGATCCGGTCTTTGGCGCCCGTCCGCTCAAGCGTCTGGTGCAACGCGAGGTCGTGGATGCCATCGCGGCCGCCATCATCGACGGTACGGTGCGCGAGGGCGATCAGGTGACGGTCGATGTCGACAAGGACGGCGGCTTTACCGTCGTGTGCGACAACACGCCGGCGGCCACCTACGAGGTCCCCGACGCCGAGTAGATTTTGGGCCATGCCTTAAAAACTACTAGCCGTCTCTAAACGCCAAGGGCGGCGGATCCAATTGGGTCCGCCGCCCTTTTTCGTGCGACAATCGATGGTGTTGAACACAATTGCACGGCAAGGAGATACGCAGATGAAAGACGAGAACAAGACGAACGCACCGGCGACTGAGGCGGCGCCCGCCGCACCCGCCGCACCCAAGCCGGCGCCTAAGCCGGCACCCAAGCCGCGCGACCCCTACATCCGTGCCGAGAACGAGGACGACGACGGCTACGATCCCTACAGCGATTGCCGCCCCGAGCGCGAGCCGCTGTTCGAAGCCGACCCCTGGCGCTGAGTACCACCCAAAAGGCCACGAATAAGTTGCGGTGAAATAGGGACTGTTTTGCGGTTTGACCAGCAAAAACAGTCCCTATTTCACCGCAACTGCGTTAGGGATGTGGGTGTTGGGCGGCTGTCTTTGGGCTGGCTAGTCCTGGGCTTTGATGCTCGGCAGGAGAATCTGGGCGAGGTAGTCGGTCTCGAGTTTGGTCGCGGCGTCTGCGTTGCCGTCTTTACCGACCAGCACGTTCTTGATCTGACTATAGGTGTAGCGGTTGCCGGTCGTAAGCTCGACAAGCTCAATGGCCGTGTCCATGGGGTAGGTCGACACGGGGTCATGCGTGCGTCCGTTGATGGTCTGGGGCACCACATACGGATAAACGGGGCCGCTGGCGTAGACGGTGTAGCCGTTGCCGAGGTTTGCCGCACCCAAAACCGCGTCGCCCTCATCGGGCGTAAAGCTCTCGCCGTCGCGCACCGTGACAAGCGTCACAAGCGGCGTGCTCGTGTCGCCGGCAAGATAGATGCACAGCGTGCTGCCGTTTTGCCAAGTCGCGACTTTGCCGTACCACTCAACGGGAATATCGAGCTGATACAGGTCCGTTGCCTTATGTCGAGCATCGGCGTCGCGGGCCGCCTGCACCTTGCGGGAGCTCACGGCGTTGGTTGCGGCGTCGCGTCGCGCGGTTGCCGCCTGCTGGAGTACCTTTGCGACCGCGGCGGAATTCACCCCGCCTTCCTCGGCATACTTGGCGGCGGCATCGATCTGGTCGTCGGTCACCGTGTCGGCCGAAGGTACCTTGAGCTTAAAGGTGGCCTGGGTACTCAAATCCTGCCCATCGCTCTTAATGGTGACCTGGGCCTTGGTGGTCGGGACGGTGTAGATGGTGCCGTCGGCCGCGATGGGGGAGGCGGCGATGGAGAACGTGTAATCGCCGGGCAGCAGCTTTATGCCGCGACCATGCTCGTCAACGTAGAGCGTTTCGCTCACGGAAGAACCGTCGGAATCCTGTCCGCTCACCTGCACGGGAATCTTAGAGCCAGTTGAGCAGTCGAGGCCCGCGGCATGCACGCCGATCTGCACCGACATCATGGTATGGGCGTTTGCGGCAAGCACGGCAGCCCGCTCTTGCTGATATCCGTTCCAGGCAGCATAGCCTGCGCCGCCGGCGACGAGCGCGACGGCCACAACGCCGGCAACCATCAGGTTGCGGCGCTTGGGCGACATCTTACGATGACGAACCTCGGCTTCGCGTGCCGAAGGAACGGACGGTAGGGGAATATCGCCCATGGCGATGGTCTCGTCCACGGCAGGCGCAGAGCCTAAGCCAGGGAGCTCGCGGGTCAGCGAATCTTCGGCCGGCAAGTTGTCGAGCAAGATGGTTTCCTCGCTCGTGTCGGATCCGGGCTGGCCGTCGGCCTCGCATTCGGATTCCTCGTGCCCCGCCCCGTCTTCGGTGGGCGCGGCGCCATCGTCTTTTGCATCCTGATCATCGGGCTGCGCCTCGATTTCCGGCTCATCCTGCACATCAACGCTCGAATCGTCAAACGCAACATCGTCAAGCGAAATCCGGTCTAGGCTCTCCAGGGCCTCGGCACACGCTTCTGCATCTTGGGCCGCATCCTCTTGGTCCATCGTCTCATCTTTCATATATCCCCCAAGCTCAATATCGGGACAACACTGTACCCAAAAACGGGACCCCATAGAGCCGCCGCATGATTTGAAATCCGATTTTAAATATGCGCATGTTTTTGAATAGATGAATAGAGGCGCGACGACAAAAGCCCCCGAAAAGCGAGCGAAACGCTTTCCGGGGGCTCTGCGAGACATTGGATTGAAAGTCTGGCGGACGGGCCTATGCCCAGGCGCCAACAGCGACCAACATGTTACTCGGCGTGAGCGTAATCAACCTTGGCGCGGCGAGCGGTAGCCTTCTCCCAATCGCTGGTGCCCTCAAAGACATCCTGCTTGTAGGGATTGCGGCCGAGCTTCTTGGCGCGGTAGGCGATGTAGATGATCGCGGCGACGTTGGCGACCAGTGCGGCGATCGAGACCGCGGTAGCGGCGCCGGGGTCGAGCGTGGAGTGGGTCACAAAGACGGACTCCTCCTGGAAGTACGGGAACACCTGGGCAAACATGCACCAAATAGCAAGCGTAAAGGCGCGGTTCTGAATCCAGCCGCCCTTGTTCCAGATAAAGGCGGCGACGGTGGGCGCCAGCAGCAGCGCAAAGCCGCAGAACCAGGAGTGGGTGGGCAGGCAGTTGTAGGTGTAGCAGAAGTTCCAGATATCGTAGGCGATGATGTAGACCCAGGTCATGTCGGGCCACAGCATGTCGGTCTTGTCCTCGGAGGCATAGACGCTCCACCAACCGGTCATGCAGAAGATGTTGATGATACCGGCGATGCCGTTGAACACGTTGTTCCAACCGGCGAGTTGCGTGGCGCCCTCGGAGGTGACCCAGGTGGACTCGCCCAGGACAAAGAAGTGATAGGCGCTCTCGAAGTCGGACACGACGGCGATCATGATGTTGATGGCGACGATCACAAACGGCCACGCACGGAACCAATGCGCCTTGCCGATCTTTCCCCACTGGTACTTAATGGCAATGAAGCCCCAGCAACCGGCCAGCGCAGCGTATACCTTGGCGTAGTGGAACCAGCTGTTCTGGTACACATGGGTGGGGTTGGTGAGCGCCCACTCGGCACCCTGCGAAACGCCGATGGCGATGGCGACGCAGTAGATGGTCATGGCCAGCGGAGCCACGCCAAAGATGATTGCCGCGCCCAGCTTAGTGCGGCGGCCGACCTCGTTGAGCACGATGAGGCCAATAAAGACCATGGCCCAGCCGGCCCAGTGGATAAGGGTATCGCTACCCCAAACATCGAACAGCATGCTGCTCTCCTTTCACACGCCCGCGGCCCCTCTTCTGATCGCGGGCAGTTTGGCCAAATGTCGTCAGTTCTGGGGCTTGCGCTCCGGATACTTGGCGGTATAGCCCTCGATGTGGAGTGTCGAGGCGATGATTTCCTTGACCGTCTCGTCGGGCACATCGGGGTGCGTGCGGATATACATCAACAACCCCATGATGAGGGTGTAGAACGTCTCGTAGACATGATCGATGCGTAGCTCATGATGGGCGACAAAATCCACCACGGTGGTGTCGCAGATATACTGCGCCACGCGCTGGACCACGTTGTGCAAAAAGCCGCCGTAGAGCGCGCCGCTGCTCGAGGTGAGCGTACTCGGCAGCTCGTGGCCGCTGACGACCAGGCGCTTGAAGAGCGGGGCGACGGTGTCGAGTGCGCCCTCGATATCACCGACGATGCGGCTGGCATTCCACTGCTCGAGCTCGGCAATAAAACCGTCGATCGCCTCGTCCATGACGGCGGTGACGGCGGCGTCCATGTCGGCGAAGTAGTGGTAGAACAGCGAGCGCGTGCAGCCGGCTCGCTTGGTCACGGCCGAGACGGATAGATGGGACACGCCCAGCTCGGAGCTTACGGTGCGCACGGCATCGAGGATCTCGCGACGGCGTTCGTCGCCCGTCAGACGTTTGGCCGTGCTGTCGGGCGCGGGGACGGCATCGGCCACAGAGGTATCTGCTGTGTTGTTGCCCATGTTTTGCCGCCTTTCATCCTCTTTTGCCTGACCGTTCACCTAACAGTCTTGAATATTGTTGACGGTTCGTCAATACTATTTTTGACACAATGTCAACAATGGCGGGTGAACGGCATGGGGCATGCTCGACCTGCAAAAAAAGAGGGGCGCTGCGGCCTCGTCGGGCTGCGGCAAGAGAAGGGACAACCATGATTCTCAACGGACCGGGAATTAGCTACACCGAGCCCGACATTGGTTCGGAGTTCGTGCCGCCGCTGCCAGAGCATCCGCGCGAGGCAATCGTCAAGCTGTGCGAGCACTGCACTAACCGTCTGCTGCATCGCGACGAGCTGCTGGGCTACGAGTACTGGTCGTTTGCCGAGGCCGCGACCGACGAGCAGGCCGAGGTGCTCTGCAAGATGAAGATGCGCCGTCCCTATACGCTGCCCGAGATGGTCAAGCTCACCGGCATGCCCGAGGCCCAGATCGAGAAGATGCTCGACGACATGAGCTACACGGGTCTGCTCGAGTACAACTGGGAAAATCCCGAGCGCGCCAAGCAGTGGGTGCTGCCCATGCTGGTACCGGGTTCCGCCGAGTTCCTCAACATGCGCGTGAGCCAGCTCGAGGAGCATCCGGTCTATGCCAAGTTCTTTGAGCAGGCCTCCAAGGGGCCGCTGTCCAAAGCCACGCCGATGGTGCCGCCCGGAGGTGCCGGTATCGGCATGCACGTCATTCCGGTCGAGAAGGCTATCGATGCTTCGAGCACCTCGGTGCCTATTGAGCATATCGAGCACTGGCTCGACAAATACGAGGGTAAGTATGCCGCCAGCACCTGCAGCTGCCGCGCGAGCCGTCGCGTGATGGGCGAGGGCTGCGCCGACGACCCCGCCGACTGGTGCATTGCCGTGGGCGATATGGCCGACTATGTGGTTGAGACCGACCGCGGCCACTATGTGACGCGCGACGAGGTTTACGACATCCTGCGCCAGGCCGAGGACAACGGCTTTGTGCACCAGATCACCAACATTGACGGCGAGAACAAAATCTTCGCCATCTGCAACTGCAACGTCAACGTGTGCTACGCCCTGCGCACCTCTCAGCTGTTCAACACGCCCAACCTGTCGCGCTCGGCCTATGTCGCCAAGGTCGAGAAGGACAAGTGCGTGGCCTGCGGTCGCTGCGTTGAGGTGTGTCCGGCCGGCGCCGCCAAGCTGGGCCAGAAGCTCTGCAGCAAAAAGGCCGGCGGCCGCTTACCCGAGTATCCGCGCCAGGAGCTGCCCGATGCCACCAAGTGGGACCACACCAAGTGGTCGCCCAACTACCGCAACGATAACCGTATCGAGACGCACGAGTCCGGCACCGCGCCCTGCAAGACGGCCTGCCCCGCGCACGTTGCCGTTCAGGGCTATCTGAAGCTTGCGGCGCAGGGCCGCTATGACGAGGCACTGGCGCTCATCAAGCGCGAGAACCCGCTGCCCGCTATCTGCGGCCGCGTGTGCAACCGCCGCTGCGAGGACGCCTGCACCCGCGGCCGTGTGGACGCCGCCGTGGCTATCGACGAGGTCAAGAAGTTCATCGCCCAGCGCGATCTGGATGCCGCGACCCGCTATGTCCCACCTGTGGTGACCCCGACGCGTGCCGGCGGCTTCGACCAGAAGATCGCCATCATCGGTGCCGGTCCGGCCGGCCTGTCCTGCGCTTTCTACCTGGCCGAGAAGGGCTACAAGCCCGTCGTGTTCGAGAAGAACGAGCGCCCGGGCGGCATGCTCACTTACGGTATTCCCAGCTTTAAGCTGCAGAAGGACGTTATCGAGGCAGAGGTTGAGGTCATTCGCCTGATGGGCGCCGAGTTCCGCTATGGCGTTGAGGTCGGTCGCGATGTGACGCTCGACGAGCTGCGCGAGCAGGGCTTTAAGGCCTTTTATGTTGCCATCGGCTGCCAGGGCGGCCGCCTCGCCGGTATTCCGGGCGAGGCGGCCGAGGACGTGACCGTGGCCGTCGACTTCTTGCGCGAGGTCAACAGCGGCAAGATTGACGCGCTGCCCGGCCGCACCATCGTGGTGGGCGGCGGCAACGTGGCTATCGACGTCGCGCGCAACGCCTGCCGTCTGGGTTCCGAGCACGTTGAGATGTTCTGCCTGGAGAGCGAGGCCCAGATGCCCGCCAGCGAGGAGGAGCGTCGCGAGGCCGTTGAGGACGGCGCGCACATCAGCTGCGGCTGGGGCCCCAAGGAGGTTCACCTGGACGAGGCCGGTCGTGTGTGCGGCATCACCTTCAAGCGCTGCACGCGTGTCTTTGACGACGAGGGCCGATTTACGCCCGAGTACGACGAGAACGATCTGCGCCGTGTCGATGCCGACCGTGTCGTCATGTCGATTGGCCAGTCCATTGTGTGGGGCGATCTGCTGGCTGGCTCCAAGGTGGAGCTTGGCCGCGGCCAGGGCGCCCTCGCCGATCCTCAGACCTATCAGACCGCCGAGCCCGACATCTTTGTAGGCGGCGACGTCTACACCGGTCCGAGCTTTGCCATCGACGCTATCGCCGCCGGTCACGAGGCCGCCGTCTCCATCCATCGCTTTGTGCAACCGGGCTCCACGCTCAACATCGGCCGCAACCAGCGCCGCTACACCGCGCTCGACCGCGACGATGTCGTGATCGAGAGCTACGACAACGCGAGCCGCGAGGTGGCGCATGTTAACCGCGACCGCGAGAAGGCTGCGCCCTTTAGCGAGTACGTCGAGACCTTTACCGAAGAGCAGGTGCGCGCCGAGACCGCCCGCTGCCTGGGCTGCGGTGCCTCGATCGTCGACTCCAACAAGTGCATCGGCTGCGGTCTGTGCACCACCAAGTGCGCGTTCGATGCCATCCACCTGGATCGCGATCGCCCCGAGTGCTCCACGATGGTCAAATACGAGCAAAAGCTCCCGAGCCTTGGCAAGTATGCTTTAAAGCGTGCAATCAAAATCAAGTTCGGTCGAAATAGGTAACCATGGCGGGTAAGGGGACGGTGCAGACTAGATTTTGCCGTCCCCTTGCTTTGAGTTTGCATCGCATCAACCGTTGTTGAAAGGTTTCTACCTTGCATGAATTGGGAATCGTCTATCACATTATTCGCGATGTCGAGAGCGTGGCGCGCGCCAATGGCGTGAGTCGCGTTTCGAGCGTCACGCTGCTGCTGGGCGAGGTCTCGGGCGTCGTTCCCGACTTGCTGCTCGACGCTTGGCGCTGGGCGGCAGATAAAAAGCCTATCACGCAGGGCGCGGAGCTTGTCGTGGAGCCTGTCGAGGCCGTGACGCATTGCGAGGCGTGCGGCCGCGACTATGCGACAGTCGAGCACGGCAAGACCTGCCCCCATTGCGGCAGTGGCGAAACATACCTGCTGCAGGGCCAGGAGGTCATGATCAAGCAGATTGAGACCCCCGACGAGGATCCGGCAGACGCTGCCCCCGCCAGTCCTTCCGACGCTCCCGACGCCGTCGACGCCGCAAACCCCCTCCGCATCGCCTGGGATTCCCTATAAGTTGCGGTGAAATAGTTCCTCAATCCAGCCTTCTGGCTCTTAAACAAGAACTATTCCACCGCAACTATTTTGAGTGGTTTCGTAACCATAAGTCATGAAAATAGTCAAGCCATGTCCGTTTAAACAAAATAGTGGCAGTACGAGCGCATTCGCACTTGTTTAAAACCGATATTAATGAACAGCATGCTTGTGTCTGTAAAATACATGGCTTGATGAGCGACGCTTTGACGGGTAATGAGTCGAAAAACAGCGACGTAATCAATTTGTAACAAACTTGGACGTTTAAACAAATAATGCAACCTTTTACGAATTTAGCTATAATTCCACAAACCAAACAGCTATACTCCTTTCATGTCGTGTAGGAAATACGTAGACAAAAAGGAGGTTATGTGATGGTAAGTATTGTTCTTGCTAGCCACGGGGACTTGGCAGCTGGAATCAAGCAGACGGGCTCGATGGTCTTTGGCGATCAGCCGTCTGTGGCCGTGGTCTCGCTCGAGCCGAGCATGGGCCCCGACGACTTCCGTGCTAAGGTCGAGGAAGCAGTCGCTTCCTTCGACGACCAGGAGCAGGTACTCTTCCTCGTTGATCTGTGGGGCGGCACGCCGTTCAACCAGATCAGCGGGCTCATCGAGGGCCACGATTCCTGGGCTATCGTCACCGGTGTCAACCTGCCTATGCTCATCGAGGCATATTCGCAGCGCTTTGACGCAAAGAACACTGCACATGCGATCGCAAAACATCTCGTGACTGAGGCTAAGGCTGGCGTGCGCGTCAAGCCCGAGTCTCTGGAGCCCGAGGAGAAGAAGCCGGCTGCGGCCGCCGCTGCTCCTGCAGGCGCCATCCCTCCGGGAACGGTCATCGGCGACGGGCACATCAAGATCGCCCACGTCCGTATCGACACCCGTCTGCTGCATGGTCAGGTGGCCACCACGTGGACCAAGCAGATCAACCCCAACCGCATCATCGTGGTTTCCGACGGCGTTGCTCACGACGAGCTCCGCAAGACCATGATCGAGCAGGCTGCCCCTCCGGGAGTCCATGCCAACGTCGTGCCTATCAAGAAGATGGCCGAGGTCGTCAAGGACACGCGTTTTGGTGACACCAAGGCCATGCTGCTCTTTGAGAACCCGCAGGATCTGCTCAAGGCCATCGAGGCCGGCGTCGACATCAAGGAAGTCAACATCGGTTCCATGGCTCACTCCAAGGGCAAGGTCGTCGTCACCAACGCCGTCGCTATGGGCGATGACGACGTTAAGACCCTCGAGGCCCTCAAGGCCAAGGGCGTCAAGTTCGAGGTCCGCAAGGTTCCTTCGGATGCTTCCGAGGATCTCGACGCCATGTTGAAGAAAGCTAAGGCCGAACTGGCCGCTCAAGCATAGTAAAGGAGGGTCCGATACATGTCTGCAATCACTATTCTGCTTGTTGCGATTGTCGCGTTGCTTGCTGGTATGGAAGGCATTCTGGATGAGTTCCAGTTCCATCAGCCGCTCGTGGCATGCACGCTTATCGGTCTCGTAACCGGTCACCTTCAGGAGGGCATCCTCCTGGGCGGTTCGCTCCAGATGATGGCCCTTGGCTGGGCTAACGTCGGCGCCGCCGTCGCGCCTGACGCCGCTCTGGCCTCGGTCGCTTCTTCGATCATCATGGTGCTCGCCCTCAACGGCGGCGCCACTGATTCGGCCAAGGCCGTTACCGCGGCCATCGCCGTCGCTGTCCCGCTGTCGGTCGCTGGTCTGTTCCTGACCATGATCTGCCGTACCATTGCTACCGCTATCGCTCACGCCATGGACGGTTGCGCCGAGAAGGGCGACTTCTCTGGCATCGAGCGCTGGCAGTACGCTGCCATCCTCATGCAGGGCCTTCGTATCGCCATCCCGGCAGTACTTCTGTGCATCATCCCGGCCGAGGCCGTTACCAACGCGCTTAACGCTATGCCCGACTGGCTGTCCGGCGGCATGGCTGTCGGCGGCGGCATGGTCGCTTCCGTCGGCTACGCCATGGTCATCAACATGATGGCCACCAAGGAGACCTGGCCGTTCTTCATCCTCGGCTTTGTCCTTGCTGCCATCCCTCAGCTCACGCTGATCGCCCTTGGCCTCATCGGCATCTCCCTTGCCCTCATCTACCTTGGCCTTAAGGATCTGGCCAAGCAGGGTGGCGGCATGGGCGGTGGCTCCGGCGACCCGCTCGGCGACATTCTGAATGATTACGAGTAGGAGGGGAGTGATACATATGGCAGAGAACAAGATTCAGCTCACCAAGGCTGACCGCAAGAAGGTTTGCTTCCGTCATCAGTTCCTTCAGGGCTCGTGGAACTACGAGCGTATGCAGAACGGCGGCTGGTGCTTCGCAATGATCCCTGCGATCAAGAAGCTCTACACCAGCAAGGATGACCAGATTGCCGCTCTTAAGCGCCACCTGGAGTTCTATAACACCCACCCCTATGTTTCCGCCCCCGTCATTGGCGTTACCCTCGCTCTCGAGGAGGAGCGCGCCAACGGTGCCCCGATTGACGATGTCGCCATTCAGGGCGTCAAGGTCGGTATGATGGGCCCGCTCGCCGGCGTCGGCGACCCTGCCTTCTGGTTCACCCTTCGCCCGATTCTGGGCGCTCTGGGCGCTTCCCTGGCCCTGTCCGGCAGCATCGCCGGTCCGCTGCTGTTCTTCTTCGCATGGAACATCATCCGTTACGCTTTCCTGTGGTACACGCAGGAGTTTGGCTACAAGGTCGGCTCCTCCATCGCCAAGGACCTCTCCGGCGGTCTGATGGGCAAGGTTACCGAGGGTGCTTCCATCCTGGGTATGTTCATCATCGGCGCCCTGGTCGAGCGCTGGGTGTCCATCTCCTTCACCCCGGTCGTCTCCAAGGTCACGCAGTCTGCTGGCGCCTTTATCGACTGGGCTAACCTGCCCTCCGGTTCTGAGGGTGTCAAGGAAGCACTGACGATGTATAACTCCATCGGTGCTAACGCCCTTGATCAGGTGAAGGTCACCACGCTTCAGGCCAACCTCGATCAGCTCATCCCCGGCCTTGCCGCCGTGTGCCTGACCCTGCTGGTCTGCAAGCTCCTCAAGAAGAAGGTCAGCCCGATCGTCATCATCCTGGCTCTCTTCGCCATCGGCATCATCGGTCGCGTCTGCGGCTTCATGTAAGCACGTTTCGGCTTAAGACCGAGAATTGCTAGGCAAGGGCTTTTGAGCCATTGAAACGGACCGCACCCGGTGGGTACACTGGATGCGGTCCGATTGTTTTATTTGGAGGGCGAGGCGCGCATGGCGCAATCTCAGAACAGCACGGTCGATCTGGCAACGCCGGCAACCTGCCTGATGGGGCTTACCAGCCACGGTAACGTGATGGTGGGCAATAAGGCGTTCGAGTATTACAACGAGCGCAATCCCGAGGATTATATTCAAATCCCGTGGGACGAGGTCGACTATATTGCCGCCGAGGTTTTACGCGGCACCAAGAAGATCACGCGTTTTGCCATCTTCACCAAGGACAACGGTCACTTTACGTTTTCGACGCGCGACGACAAAGAGACGCTTCGTGCTGTCCGCAAGTACGTCGACGAGGATAAGCTCGTGCGTTCGCCCGACTTTATCGATGTGACGGCCAAGGGCGCCAAGAGCATCCCCTCCGTTATCAAAAATCTCTTCCACAAAGGTAACTAGCTCCTCACAAGTTGCGGTGAAATAGTTCCTGAATACGGCTTTAATGCTTTAGGCGGGAACTATTCCACCGCAATTTCGAAGTCTAGTCATGCGACGTATGGCGATGCAGTAAATCTGCTACACTAGTACAACATGCCTCCGTAGCTCAGGGGATAGAGCACCGCTCTCCTAAAGCGGGTGTCGACGGTTCGAATCCGCCCGGGGGCACCAGAGAAAATCGCAGGTCAGACGGTATGAATCGTCTGGCCTGCTTCTGTATAGATAGGGGTTAATCTCGCCTGAGGGGTGAAAAAAGGGTGAAAGTTCTTTCTATGGGGTGAAACCATCTCAGCTTCATATTTCACCCTGAGATTCCACCTTTTGGGCCGGTTTTCAACCCTTCCCACAGCCTGCGGGTTAGATGCAGGACCCTCCGGCTATGGAAAGCGTTGAAAACCTAGGTTGACTTTGCCGTTGGGAGAGCCAGTTTCCGGCAGCCTTTGATATTTTTGATTGCTATTGAAGCCTCGTTGGACATTAGGTGACGTTGGAAGTCTGTCCTTTCGTTCTAATTCGATTTGCGCTCTGTCTTATTTGACAAAGAGGTCAGAGTTGAAGAACTCCTTCAGGGAAACGCCGAGCCCTTGTGCAATCCGGTCGATATTTTCAATTGATATGTTCCGCTTGCCGGTTTCGACCTCAGCGAAGTATGTTCGGGACATTTCGATAGAGTACGCAAGGGTTTCCTGGCTATAGCCGAGTGCGGTTCTCAACTCTTTTATTCTCAGCCCGACCCTCATCTTTATATCTAACTGAGTCATTGGCACCTCCTAATAGGTTGTGCCAATGATTCGTTTCGGTTCTATATGAGTCACACCTATATAAGTGACAATTTGGAATACAATGCCGCTAAGTTAAACCTCTGATAATTTAACTGGAGTTTGCCGATGGATGAGTACGGCTCTCGGGAAATTAAACGATCGGATTCAGCGGAGGAGGAGAACGCTAAGAAGCCACTCGTGATCTTCGGGCGCGAGTTCTCCCGTAAGCAGGTCTGCGCGGCTGGTGCGGGAATCCTCTGTGCGGCGCTTCTCATCGGCGGCGGTGGATATGCCATCACACATGCGGATTGGACGGGAGATTCCAATGCCCCTGCGGTGTCGCAGTCGAAGGACGATGAGAAACAGGATATGGTGCTTTCCCTTGAGGTGAAGGCTGACGGCTGGGATGCGACACCTCCACGCCCGTCATCGCCCATATCGAGGATGAGGACGGGGAAGTGGACTTCTACACCGCTATCGCCGCGAACAAGCAGGTGACCGTAAAGGTCGGTGAGTCCGGTACCTATACTGTCACATTCATCTCACCGGTGAACGCCGACGGTTCCATCTATATGGTGTCATCGAAGAAGGTTACCGCCGGGAAGGCCGATAAGAAGACGGCCAGCACGGGTGTGACTTTCAACAAGGTTGATGCGGATAAGGTGACACAGGATGACCTGACCGCCATCGCCAAGGACGTTGCGGAAGCCGTGAAGAAGGGCGATTCTACCCTGACCGGAGACAAGGGTGCCGAGGTCGTGAAGAAGTTCGAGGACAACATCAAGAAGAACCCGAACGCCGATGCCGATGCCGTCGAGAAGGAGAGCGAGAAGGCGCAGGAGACGGCAAAAGAGGACAAGTCCGATGCGAAGAAGCCGGACACTTCCGATAATAAGAAGAATGACTCCGATTCCTCCAACGGCTCCAAAAACGATAGTGGGAACGGCGGTTCCGGTAGCAAGTCGGACGGCAATAGCGGGAACTCCGGTTCAAGCTCGAACTCGGGTGGCTCATCGAAGAAGGATGAGACCCCGGCGCATCAGCACAACTGGGTTGCCCAGACAAAAACCGTCCATCACGACGCTCAGTACAAGACCGTCCACCACGACGCGGTGACGCATCAGGTATGGCATGACGCGGTGACGGAGGAACACTATATCTGCAACCAGTGCGGTGCGGATATCACGTCTGACCCTTGGGGGCATATTAACAACTCTCTTATGAATGGTGGTAATTGCGGAAGCTATCACTCTACCTATGTGACTGTAAAGCAGGGGTATTATGAAACCGTGACCGACCAAGCGGCCTATGACGAGCAGGTGCAGGTGCGCGATGCATGGGATGAGACTGTGACCACTGGGTATAAGTGCTCTTCTTGCGGTGCCACGAAGTAACTTGAAAGAGCAAAGCAATCGTCTATTTCAGGTAAGGAAAGCCCCGACCAAATGGCCGGGGCTTTTTCTAATGCTCATTGATCGGCCTTGCGGCCGATGGGTCCCGCTTATGGGCGGGACCCCCGCGACGCTGCGCGTCGCTCTCGCTGCGGCTCCCTGCAACGCTCCCATGGGTCGCGTTTCGTCCGCCTTCGCTCACGCTGGCCCCGTCCGCCGAACGGCTGCGCTCGATGGCTTCCAGAAGTCGCCATCGCTCCGCCGTTCGCCGGACGGGGCCTCTCGCGCCGGGTCGCCGAGCGCCGTCGTGCGACGCTCCCCATGGATCGCGTCTCCTCGGCGTCGGCTCAACCGGTGCTCACCTGCCCGGGCTCGCGTTGCCTCGGTAACCGGCTCTCTCCGTGCAGGCAAGATATGGATTCCGTTGCACGGAATCATCTTGCCGCCTGCGGCGGGGGCGAACCGCTTCTAAGTCGCTCTCGCCAAAAAGGCCGGAACGCCTGTTGCGTCCCGGCCCAAGTGCTTAGTCCCCGCGCCCGTTCTGGTTCTCGTGCGCCTTGCGCTCAAGTTCCCAGAACGCCCTCATCGCCGTCGCTATCCCGCGCAGCGTGAAGCGGACGACGAGGCCGGTCGAGCGGTCGACCGCGAAGCCGAGCCTGCCGCCGTTGACCTTCCGCACGGCCCCGAGGGTCTTCGAGAAGAATCGGTACTGAAGGCTCCCGCTCTTCGACCTCGCGAGCTCGATGCCGTCTCGCCTGAGCCGCCGGTCGAGCTCGGCCATGCGGTCGGGGCAGTCCCTCATTCGCCCGACCTCCTCGACGCGGCGGGCGACCGCCACGCGGCCGCGGGCGTTCTCGGAGCGCTCGGCCTGCCCCTTGCGGGCCATGTCGCGTTCCTCCCTGCCCGGTTGTCTCGCGTGGACGCGCGAGTTGGCCTTGCCGCGCTCAAGCTGCCTGAGCCCATACTTCTCGTCCAAGGCGCGGACGGTCTTCACCCTCGCGGTTGCGGCCTTGCGTGCGGGACCCTCGTCGAGCCTCCTGCCCGTCTCAAGGTCGCTGCGGTTGATGCCGAGGTGCACGGCATAGCGGTCGGTGCCGTCCGCGCGGCAGCGCTCGCGGTGAAGCACCATCACGACCTCCTGGTTCGGATAGCGCTCGGCCACATAGTCCCGAGCGTATTTCATGCACATCTCAGGCGTCATCTTTCCGCCGTTGAGGTCGCACTCGTCGGGGAGGAAACCGAGTATCTGGTGCTGCATGTAGGTGCACTTGGCCCCCGTCTTCCCGGGTCTGTCGTGGCCCATGGTCCTCCTCGTGTCCGCCATTTCCTGGAACCAGCGGTCTTCGTCGATGATGTTCTGGGTGTCGTGCGTGAGCGCCTTGTCCCTGTCCCATGAGAGGTAGTCCCTGAGCCGGGAGAGGTGCCCCTCGCTACAAACGCTCGTCTGCTTGATTGCCGTCATGGGCCCTCCCTAGTCGAGCGAGAGGCCGCTGAACTTGCCGGTCGGCTCGGCCTCCGCCTTCTTCTTCGGCTCGGGCCATTCGGGGCACCAGGGGATGACGCGCTCGCCCGTCTTTCCGGCTGCGGCCTCGTCCAGCTGCCTCTGGTAGGCGCGGCGCTTCTCCGTCTCGTGCTCCGGAGTCCCGAGGTCGAAGTGCTCCTTCGTGGGTGTCTTAGTGCAATCGGCGACGGGTGAGCGGAAGACCCCGGCTCGCTCGGCGGGCATTCCGTTGTCCGCGTGCTTCACGACGACTATCCCGTCCCGGTCCGGGGCCATGTCGCGCCACTCCCATGCGTGCACCACGTCGTCGGCGCTCTCGCTGTAGGAGGTCGAGGCCGACGAGCCCGACGCCGCCGAGCTGCTGCTCGTGCCCCGCGTGTGGCGGGTGGTCTTTCCTATGAGCTCGGTGAAGTACCGGCGGTCCTCCTCCTCAGCGAGCTTCATGGCGACCTTGACGCTGCAGTTCGCAAGAATTTTCCTGCGCCCGTCTCGCTCACCATATTTATTAAGCTGGGATATATCTTGCGTTGCCCCCGTCCAGTAAATCTGGAACGACCTTCCAAGCGAAAGGAGGGCGGGCAGGCACTCGACGCGGGGGAGGTTGCCCCACTCGTCGCCGAGTATCTGCACGGGGCGGGGGAGCCTGCCGCCGTTGGAGTCGGCGGCGGCCTGGACGGACGCCCAGAGCTGCGAGAGGAATATCGCTGCTATGCAGTTGTAGGGCGAGCCCTCGTCGAGCACGTGGAGGAACACGGCGCTCTTGTTCTCAAGGATCGAACGCGGGTCGATGTCGGACCCGGACGTCATCCACGCGACCGGGGCTGACGAGAACGGGCGGAGTGCCACCTTGAGCGTCGAGAGGATGCTCCTGAGCTCGTTGCCGCCCGAGGAGACGAACTGCGAGGCCCTGTTCTTCGCGGGGTGCCCGCTCGGCAGGGCGCGGAAGACGGACTTCAACGGTTCGGCCGGGTCGTCGCCCTCGGCCTCGGTGCCACGGTCCAACACCTCGCAGACGGTCGCTAGGTGCTTGGACTCCTCGGGGCACTCGTCGGACATGGAGACCAGCAGGACGAGGGCGGACAGGAGCCCCCGCGCGGACGCGGTCCAGTGCGAGCCCTTGCCCTTCTCGTCGTCCTGTACCACGAGCTCAGCGATGGCGTCCGCCGCCTGCTCGGCCTCCTGGTTCCGGCCCTCGGCGTGGAGATCGAGCACCTGCCTGAGCGGGTTGAACCTCTGGCCACGATAGGGATGCTGCGTGTCGAGTAGGAGGACGCGGTAGCCGCGACGGGTCAGCTCGTCGCCCGTGAGCTCTACGAGCTCGTTCTTCACGTCGGAGACGACGAGGGTCGCGGGTTCGGAGCCGTTTGAGCCGTCGCCGTACGAGAGCAAATCGATAGAGGGAAGGTAGAGGAAGCGGCTCTTGCCTGACCCAGTGGCCCCGGAAACGAAAACCATCTTCTTGGGCTCGAAGAGATAGCAGGGCTTGCCGCGCCGCTTGGTGAACCCGTAGACGAACCCGCGCGACGAGGGGTTGGTCGAGCCGTCCCATGTGATGGAGCCCCTCACGACCTCCCGGCCCGTCTTCACATGCGCGTCCCCGAGCACGCCGCCGTCCTCGGCCCTCGCGTTGAGGGCGCTTGAGTAGGCGATGAGCGTGCATGCACAGAGCGAGAGGAGGAGGGTGAGGGCGGTGCCCGCCAGGCAGGCGGTGAAGGAGCCCGAGAGCCACCAGCCGAGAACCGTGGCCGCGTCGAGCGCCGAGGGGAGGGACGATACGTCGAGCGGGAGCCCTGCGACGAGGCGGTCTATGGGGGAGGCGAGCGCCGGGCAGGCGAGCGCGGCGAGGACGATTGAGGCGACGAGCGCCGTCAGCATCTTTGTCTTCATGGTTGTTCCTTTGTTTTTGACAGGAGGTCCGAGAGTTGCGAGGCCGTGCGGGCTATGAGGCTTACGGCCTCCGAGAGCTGATGCGCCGTCTGTCCATCGACCCCGTATTTATTGACGGACCTGACGGCCTGGTTAAGGTTGTTGCCCTGGCGCTTCGTCTCGGTGAGCATCTGCCGGAGGGTCGCCTCGTCTGCGACCTTGACCGGTTTCTCTCCGATATTGAGCGCGGCCTCGCGCATGAACGTCGATGGGGGCATGCCGAAAGAGGAGGAGCGGGCCACGATTGCGGCCCGCTCCCCATCGGTCATCCTGACGTTTATATGCGCGGTCCTGCTATTGCCGCGCATCGCCTAATCCCTATCGAGGAAGGTGGCATGGGCCCCGTCGAAATCGAGCCGCGCCTCGGCCAACATTCCGTAACGGTTCTTGAGGGCAATGAGCTTGAGCGGAGTTCCGCTTGCGGGAGGCTCATAGGGAAAGCTGGGCTTACCGTTGTCGTCGGCGAGGTAGAGCACAGAGTCGAAGCCGTATTCGACGGCGGAGGAGCCGCCGAACATGCCGAGGTTTGGCTTGGTCGACTTCCCAGACTCGTAGGACTTGCGCGTGGTCGAGCTCAGGGCGATGACGGGCGAGCCATAGAGGTTCGAAATTTCGCGCAAACCCTTTATACATGCGGTGATTGCCAGGCGCTCGTCGATGAACTGCTGGTCTGCCGTGGTGCCGCAGGCCAGGAGCTGCAGATAATCCACGAAGACGATAGGGGGCTCGTTGCGCTCGCGTGCCACCAGGCCGACGAGGTTCGAGAGCTCGACGGTGTTCAGCGGACCGGTGATGCAAAGGTTGGGGGCGATACGGTTGCGGTACATGCCGAGCGCGGTTTCGAAGATTCCGTGCTTAGGATGGTCTGCTGCTGCTGCGCTCGCGACCTCAGAGAGGGCAAGCTCGGTGCCGCTGAGCCGCGTAAGGCTTTTCTCCAAGAGCTTGTGCGCGGGGAGCTCGGCGGAGACGTAGACGACCGGGTGTCCGTCGCCCGCGAGCTTGTCGGCCTCCTGCAATGCCAAGGTCGTCTTGCCTTTGCCGGGTGCGGTACCGATGGCGTAATTCAGCCCAGGGTAAACGCCGCCGAGGATGTCGTTGAGGGCCTTGAGGCCAAAGTGGGCGACGGGTTGGTCACCTTTAAGGTCGCTCAGATGCTCGTCGAGCTTATCAGACTCGAAAACGAGAGGGCTGGGGGTCGGGCGCTGCATTACTCGCTCGCCTCCTCAGCCAAAGTCCTGAAATAGGCGATGAGGTCTTCTTCCATGACAAAATACTGGTTGGCGATGCGGAAGCAATGATGAGTCGACCTCATGAGCCGGATGGCACTTGACTGGCCAATGCCGGTGAGAATCTGAACGTCGAGACGGCTCAAGATACGCTTGGTGCCGGTGTGGCGAAGGTCGATGCCTGCGGAAATGGCGTCAACCTTGGGGTCATCTGCAAGATGCATGATAAACTCCTCTGTGTGGGCGCTCGGCTCCTCTTTGATGTTTGGCGACAGAGAGGGGAGTCGGGTGCTTGCTTGTAATTCGGTCTTATCGACTAGTTAATGCCTCCTTCCTCGTATGCGTCGATAAGGTGCAAGAGGCTGATTCGAGCTTCTGCGGGCTCCACGTACCCCTTGCGTGACGACTCGCCCATATTGGCGAAATCGAGCAGAACGCGATAGGTGCAGGAATAATCCTTGATGTGCTCCCACAGATTGATGATGTGCGAGAGCAGCGGCGTGATGGTGAGCAACGCTGTCGGGTTTTGCAGGAGCGTTTCAAGCTCGCGACCGGTTTTTGCCTGAATGCGCAAGTCGAGACTGTCCTCGTGCGCCTTGGAAGCCTCTTCGGTCAGAAGACAGACGTTATCCCAATTCGATCGGAGATGATATGCGCGCTCGTCTGTGGTGTCGATGCAGACCCTGCCCTCATGGCAGTAGTCAAAAAAGCCCTTGACGATGGCGCGGCAGTCCTTCTTGGGCTGGATGGCACTCCAGTCTTCGAACATAGCCTCAAAGGCGTCGAGACAGTTTCCATCCTCTGCATAGATAAGCTGCGCCGCCCATCTTCCGAGGTCTGAGCTGGCCAGCTGCTCCATGGGGAGCCTTGCCAAGAGCGCGGAGGGAGTGAGCCCCCTCGCGGCTGCTAGATCGGCGCTGGAGCGCTTGAAAAAGACCTGCTCCTCTTTTGAGCTAAACAGAATCGTCGAACGGAGCTTGCTGCTTGCGGTGGTCAAAGCCATTGATTACCTCCTCTCACTTTAGGTTGAATTAAGTCTAACAATACGTGGACCGGCAAGCAAGAGTTCACTCTGATTCACTCAACTTTTCAAAGATTTCGGCTGCATTCCGGTCGTTCGCTCTGATTGCATGGGTGTAGAAATTAGCCGTTGTGCTTGCGGAGGCATGGCCCATTCGCGCCTGAACGGTCTTTAAATCGACGTTGCTCGCCACGAGAGCGGTCGCGGCGGTGTGACGGAGGCCATGGGGGACAAGCCCCGTGTATCCAGTTCCGCGCGTATGGAGCTTGCCGTCACGCATGAACTGCCTTGTCACATTGCTGTAGGTCCCATAGCCGTTATCGACACAGAAGTCCCTAAACCACCGAGAATAGTTGTGCCCCTCTGGCCGGGTTACGCTTATTCGGCGGAGGCCCATCGCATCCCTTTCAACGCTGAACGCGTGAACGATGGGGTCGGTGTCCTTTCGTTCCAGCCCACGGCGTTTGAATATGTCGCGTTGAATATCCCTCCATTTGTCCAAGTAATCGGCCAGCGTTTTATCTATAGAGAGAATGCGCCTGCTCATTTCTGACTTCGGAGGCCTTAGGGTTTTGTCGTTGGTGTACTGGCGGACGATTCGAAGCTCCAAAGCTTTGGGGTCGTAATCGAGCCAGCTAAGGCCCAGCGCCTCGCCTTTTCTAAGCCCAAGGTGGAATATGAGCATGGTGCAGACCGTCATGGGCCCCATCGGCTCGGCGAGCAGGCATTCGGTGAACCGTGGGAGCTCGTCAGGGGGAAGAAAGTTACGTGCCCGCAAGTCCGGTTTCGAAAGCTTGATGCCTATGCAGGGATTGCGATCTATCAGCTCGTTCTCAAGGGCGTCTTGCATGACCTGCTTGAGTTTGACGTGAATACGGCGAATCTCGGCGTCGGTGAACCTTCCATTTGAACGAGCGTCGGCGTAGGCGCGTTTAATATCATCAGGCCTCAGGTCGGATAAGCGCATGTCCCCGAATAACTCTCGAATATGCCGCACGTCATAGCCCTCCCTTTCATACGAGAGAGGGGAGCCGAAAGAACTCTCACGGAGCACGTGAAAGCTCTCGGCGTATACCGCAACGGTGCTTGGGGCGTCCCTGGATGGTTCATAACTCTCAAGTTCCTTGCGATACTCATTGAGAGCGTTTGCGACTTCGCTAGGCCAGTTCTTGGGATTCTTGCTCTTGCAATGAATGGTCCTCTTGGGCGTTTTGAGGTACTTAACCTTGCCGCCGTTCTTTCCAGAGTTCGGGTCTCGTCCAAGAGAGAAGTAAATCTTGAATGAGCCGGGTTTTCCCTTGATGGGCTCAGAGGTTCCCTTTGCGGTTGGTTTGATTCTGGTTTCCAAGAATGACCTCCAGGGGGTTACGTTAGGCTCGGGGCCGGGGCTTTGAAGGCCTCGGCCCCGAGCCTAACGTAAACTTTTCACCCCTGCAAGTCGATAAGGTTGGCGCTAGGGGTGAAAAAGAGGTGAAATGGAATTCTAATAAGAACCAGCAGAAACGTAAAAATGACTAATCTACCTGCGAATATATAGATTAGAGCAAAAACACATTTTCGCAGGTAAGGCAAATGGCCATGACCTCCTAAAGCGGGTGTCGACGGTTCGAATCCGCCCGGGGGCACCAGAGATTTGCCGAGCCCGGTACCACCACGGTGCCGGGCTCTTCTGGTCTAAGGGCAGGATTCGGACCGTCCACACCCGCGTCACCAATTTCCCCGCGGGGGGAGTTTTAGAATCCGCCCGGGGGCACCAGAGGAATATCGAGCCCGGTACCACCACGGTGCCGGGCTCTTCTGGTTTAAAGAGATGCCGTAGTTTTCGCCGCTTCAGATAAAGAAAGTGCCCGTTTGCCGGGGGAGCAAACGGGCGCCATTGAGCGAATATGTTTGCGGCATCAGCCGCTGTGGGCAACGTCTTGATGACTAGTTGGTCGTGCCGGAATCGTTGCCTGAATCAGTACCAGAGCCAGAAATCGAAACCGTCAGCGTGATCGTGCTGTCGGTGGACTGCTTGCCAGTGGGGGAGACGCCCGTCACGGTGGCGTTTTCGTTGCCACTCACGGGGTTGCCGTTCTGATCGCAGAATGCGATGTTGTAGAATCCGGCGTTGTTGAGCGCGGTGACGGCGGAGGAGATACTCTTGCCGTACAGGTTGCTCGGGACGTTTGCCTTGCCGGACTTCTTGGCGATGACGACGGTGATCGTGGCGCCGGGCTTCTGCTTACCGCTGGGGTTCCAGCTAATGACGGTCCCCTCGGTGACGGAGTCGTTCTCCTGGTAGCTCACGTCGACGCCAAAACCGGCCATGTCGAGGGCGTTGCGTGCCTGGGCCTCGGTCATGTCGGTCAGATCGGGGACGGAGGTGGTGTCGGGTCCGCTGGAGACCTTGTACGAGATGGTCGTGCCCTTCTCGACTTCCTTGCCGGCATCAGTGCCCTGCTCAAAGACCTGGCCTTCTTCGGCCTCGTTGGCCTCCTCGGTTGCTTCGCCCTTGAGTCCAACGCTTGCCAGCGCGGCCTCAGCCTGGTCCTTGGTCAGGCCGACGAGCTGCGGAACCTCAACCTTCTCGGAGGGCTTGGGGCCCTTGGAGATCACCAGGTTCACCTTGGTACCCTTGGGCTTCTTGGTGTTGCCGTTGGGGGTCTGCTCGGCAACCTTGCCCTCATCGACATCGTCGTTGTAGCTTTGGTCGACGGTTCCGACCTCAAGGCCTGCCTCTTTGATCTGCTCGATAGCGGTCTGCTGGTCCTTGTTAAGCACATCGGGCACCGTAACCTGCTCGCCCCCAAAGAGTCCGGTGGCGAAGGCCACCACAACGCCAACCACGGCGATTGCGGCGACTACGGCGGCGATAATCTTGTTCTTGTTGGACTTGGGCTGATCGACCTCGTAGGAGCCCGTGGAGCCCGAAACGGCGCTGCGGGCGTTGCTCTGGCCGCTCACGCCCGAGACGGGACGTACCATGGTGCGCGTGGAGTCAGACAGCTCGCGGGTCTTGGTTGCGCCCAGGTCGCCGGCGGCGCCAATGATGCGCGTGGGCTCGGAGACGTTGACAGCGCGGCCGGACAGGTAGTTGTTGAGCACCTGGCGCAGCTCGTCGGCCGTCTGGAAGCGATTCGCCGGGTCCTTCTCCATGCACTTGAGGATGATGCGCTCCAGATCGGCATCGACACCGGAGTTGATCTGGCTCGGCGGAACCGGCAGTTCGTTTACCTGCTTGAGCGCAACCGAGATGGCGTCGTCGCCGTCAAAGGGGACGCGACCGGTGGCGCATTCGTACATCACGACGCCCAGGGAGTAGATATCCGAGGTGGGACCGAGGTCCTGGCCACGCGTTTGCTCGGGGCTTACGTAGTGGGCGGTGCCCAGTACATTGTTGTCCTGCGTGAGGTGGCTGTTCTTTGCACGTGCGATGCCAAAGTCCATGACCTTGATGTTGCCGTCGGGCAGCACCATGATGTTTTGCGGCTTAATGTCGCGGTGGATGATTTCGTGCTTGTGGGCGACCGAAAGCGCGGAGCTGATCTGCGAGCCGATCTGCGCCACCTTCTTGGGATCGAGGGCGCCGTGGCTTTTGATGCCGCTCTTAAGGTCGGTACCGCGCAGGTACTCCATGACGATGTAATAGGTATCGCCGTCCTTGCCCCAATCGTAGACGCCCACGATATAGGGGGAGGAGAGGCCGGCTGCTGCCTGGGCCTCCTGCTTAAAGCGCGCGGCAAAGGTGGCGTCGCCGGCGTACTGCGGCAGCATGATCTTGACGGCAACCGTGCGGTCGAGAACCTGATCTTGCGCACGGAAGACGGTCGCCATGCCGCCCGTTCCCACCTTATCCTTGAGGAGGTATCTTCCCCCGAGGACCCTCTGTTCCATTCCTGCTCCTAACTAACTTATTCGCTCAACGATGTGTGTAGTACCAAATCTATGGCCGCTGGGGCCGCGTGGCGCCTTGCCGCTAGCCTGTTGGCTGCGGTACGCCACATACTCGTGCTTCGATCACGGGCATCACGCTCCTTGGGCGGCAAGTGCCGCGGTCAGGACGATGCCGGCAATCTTGGCCGCCTTGACGTCGTGTTTGTCGTAATCCTCCAAAGCCACCGAGATAGCGACCGTGGGTGAATCGTAAGGTGCGAAGCCGACGAACATCGAGTTGACGTTGGTGCCGCCGGTCTCGGCCGAACCGGTCTTGCCGGCGACCTTGACGCCCGGAATCTGGGCATCGGTGCCGGTGCCGGACTGGACAACAGCGAGCATGGCCTGCTTGACCTGCTCGGCCGTGGTGGCGCTGACGGCCTGGCCGAGCGAGCGGGACTGCGTGGTCTTGACCACGGTTCCGTCGGGGGCGAGCACCTGGGCCACGAAGAACGGGTCCATGACCACGCCGCTGTTGGCGATGGCCGCCGCTATCACGCAGTTTTGCATGACGGTGGTCTGCGGGCCTGGCGTGTGGTCCATGCCGACGGGCTGGCCGGCGCCTGCCCAGGCGGTCTCCCACTCGGTCATGAGCGAGGGGTCGGCCATGATGGAAGCCGCGGCGGTCAGGTCCTGGCCGAGCTTTTGGCCGTAACCAAAGGCGTTGGCAAACTGGACGAGAGAGTTGGCGCCAACCTCGTTGGCTACCTGGCCAAAGACGACGTTGGACGATACGGCAAAGGCCTGCTGGAGGCTGATGGTGCCGAAGCTCTCATTGGCGTCGTTGGTGACCGGTGCGTTGCCGATGTCCATGGAGCTGGGCGCCTTGTAAGTGCTCGAAAGGCTGGCGGTGCCGGTCTCGAGTGCCGCGGCAAGCGTGACGACCTTAAACGTGGAGCCCGGGGTGTAAAGCGCGTTCATGGCGCGGTCGTACATGGAGCCGTCCTCGCCACCACCCGATTGCATCAGGGCATCGATGTTGGTGTTGTCGTAGGTGGGCGAGCTGGCGCATGCGAGGACCGCGCCGGTGCGCGGATCCATAACCACCACGGCGCCCTTAAAGCCCTTGAGCGCCTGCTCGGCGGCCGTCTGGATGCGCGAGTCGATGGTGAGCTTGGCGGTGTTGCCCGGTTGGTTTTGGCCCGCGAGCGACGCGAGGGCGTTGTTCCAGCTGGAGTAATCCTTGGAGCCGGTGAGCGTGTCGTTCATGACGCTCTCGATACCCGCGGTGCCGTACTGCTGGCTTACATAGCCCACCACGTGAGCGGCCATGTTTCCGTTGGGGTAGGAGCGGGCGTAGGTGCCATCCTCCTGCTGCAGTGATTCGGCCAGCGTCACGCCGTCGGACGTGATGATAGAGCCGCGCTGGATGTACTTGGAGCGGGCGATGGTGTGGTTGTTGGTCGGCATGTCCTGATAGTCCTTGGCCTTGATGACCTGGACATAGGTGAGGTTGCCGATAAGGATGGCGAACAGTGCCGTAAAGGCGAACACGGCGCGGGTCAGTCGATTGGCGAGCGCCACGCGGCCGAGTACGCCGGATTCGGGCGTGTCGAGCAGACGGCGGCGCATGCGCGAGGCGGCGGAGTGGCTGCCGCGGGGATACGAAGACGAAGTGGCGAAGCGCGTGCCGGCCGGGGAGGCCACCGAGGCGACCTGGTCGTCGGTGATGGCGGCCATGGTGCCGGTGCCTGTGAGCTCGGCCTCGCGACCGGTTGCCTCGTCACCGGCGCGCAGCAAAAGTGCGACGATGATAAAGCTTGCCAGCAGCGAGGAGCCGCCCTGGCTCATAAAGGGCAGGGTGACGCCGGTCAGCGGAATCAGGCGGGTAACGCCACCAACGATTAAGAAAGCCTGGAAGCTGATAGCGGCCGTAAGACCGGTAGCGCTAAAAGCGGCAAGGTCGGACTTGGCACGGGCTGCCGTGGTCAGGCCGCGCACGGCAAAGAGCATAAACAGGATAAGAACGGCGCCGCCGCCCAAAAGGCCCATCTCCTCGCCGATAGCCGAGAAGATAAAGTCGGACTCGACGACGGGGATGTTATTGGCCATACCGTTGCCAATGCCGACGCCAACGAGGCCGCCGTCGGCCAGCGAGAAGAGGGACTGGACAATCTGGTAGCCCTGGCCCTGCGCGTCCTTAAAGGGATCGGCCCAGATCTGGAAACGCACCTGGACGTGCGACAGGAACTTGTAGGCGCCCACGGCCCCCACGGCCAAGAGCGCAAGGCCGATGATGACATACGAGAAGCGACCCGTTGCAACGTAGAGCATCAGCAAGAAGATGGTGTAGAACAGCAAGGCCGAGCCCAGGTCACGTTCGAAGACAACGACGAGCAGGCATACGCCCCAGACTGCGAACAGCGGCAGCAGCAGGCGCAGGCGCGGAATCTTAAGACCCAAGATCTTGCGGTTGGAGATAGAGAGCAGTTCGCGGTTTTCGGCCAGATAGCCGGCTAGGAACAGCACGATAAAGACCTTGGCGAACTCGCCGGGCTGAATGGTAAAGCCAGCGATGCGAATCCACAGTTTGGAGCCCGAGATCGTGGTGCCGATAAAGATGGGCAGCATCAGCAAGATAATGCCGATGATGCCAAAGGTGTACTTGTAGCGCATGACCACGTCGAGGTTTTTGACCAGCGCAAGCGTACCTACCATCAGCGCCACCGAGACAAACAGGATGACGAGCTGCGAGATGGCGAGCGTGGGCGCCAAGCGCGTCACAAACGTGATGCCAATGCCCGAAAGCACAAAGACGATGGGCAGGATGGCCGGGTCGGCGCCGGGTGCCAGAATGCGTACGGCGATATGCGCCGCGGCGAAGGCGGCAAAGAGACCGATCGGAACGGCAAGTGTCTCAAACGAGATGGCGGCGCCTGCGGTGAGCACGTACATCGCATACAGCAGGATGACGGGGAACGCCGAGGCGATGAGTAAAAGCAGTTCGGTATTACGGCGACTCATAAGCGGCACTCCCTTTCTAATTCTTATCGGAGGCTTCGGCCTCGGCGGACTGTTCGGCGGTTTTCTCGGAATCCGATTCGGAGGTCGAACTCTGATCGGTGTTATTGCGGATCGTTTGCGCGTCGATCACCTGACGGGTCTGCTCCTCGTCTATCTGATGGCGGTACTTGGAGATGGTGTCCTGCGCATCGTCGATGCCCGTCTGCTGAATACCCGCCTTCAGGCGATTTTGCGTGTCTTCGGGCAGGTCGGACAGCTCGATGCTGGTCGTGCTCTCGAGCCAGTGCAGCTTAAGGCCGAGCGGCTTGCCGGGAATGCCCCGGTAGACCGCGACGGTGTCCTTGTAGGTGCCCAGGTAGTACGAGCCGGTGATGCCCGCGTAGGCCCAGATGGCTGCCGCCAGCACAAAAGCGATGCCCAGGACGGCGGCAATGGTGATGTTGCGGCGGCGGACGCGCTTTGCCTCGCGCATGACGCCATCGTCAACCAGGTCAACGACAACCACGGTGACGTTATCGTGCCCGCCGGCGACCAGTGCCGCGTCAACAAGGTTGTCGACGCAAATCTGCGCGGTCGAGGACTGTGTGGCGATGTTTTCGATATCGTTATCGGGAATCATGCTCGACAGGCCGTCCGAGCACAGGATCAGGCGGTCGCCTTCTTCGATATGCAGGGTAAAGTGGTCGGCATACATGGCGGGATCCGAGCCCAGCGCGCGGGTGATGACCGAGCGGTTGGGGTGGACACGCGCCTCGTCTGCCGTAATCTCGCCGGCATCCACGAGCTCCTCCACATAGGAGTGGTCGCGGGTCACGCGGATGAGCGTGCCCTCGTGGAGCAGATAGGCGCGCGAGTCGCCCACGTGGGCGATAGCGAGCATGTCGTTTTCGATATAGGCGCAGGTTGCCGTGCAGCCCATGCCGGGCTTGCCCAAACCGTTGAGCGCAGCCTCGATGACCGCGGCGTTTGCCGCTTCGACGGCGGCCGCCAGTCGTGCGGCGTCGGCTGCCTGCGGCGCTGTCTTGGCAATGGTCTCGACGGCGATGGAGGAGGCTACCTCGCCGGCGGCGTGGCCGCCCATGCCGTCGCATACGCAAAAGAGCGGCGATTGCACCAGATAGGAGTCTTCGTTATGCGGGCGCACGCAGCCAACATCGGAGCGGGCGCCCCACATGAGCTGCGTGGTCGTGCCGGCGTCGTAGGTCGAGTCGGTCTCGATGCGCTCGTCGGTCAGCGGCTCAAAACTCATGGTCGAGCCGGGGTCCTTAAGTTTGGCCTCCACGGCGGCAACGTCAATCTCGGCCGTATCGCCGGGCGAGACGGTGTCGGCATCGTTGCTTGGGTCGTTAGCGTTAGGCGTGGCGGGCTCTTCGGTTGTACGGTCGACAGGCTCGTCGTCTTGCGGGGCGACGGCTGCGGGCTCGGGCGTACTGTGGGGCTGGGAGACATCCTCCGTCGTTGCTGCGGGCACGTCTTCGGCCACAGGATGCATGGCTTCGGGCGTCGATGCGACCGCGGGGGAGGGAGCCGCCGCAGGTTCCGGTGCAGATGTGGGTTCGGGCGCTGCGGCGGGTGCCGGCGCTACGGGAAACACCGGTGCCGCGGGCTCGGGAGCCGCAAATACCGCGGAGCTCTCGGTAATCGCCGTGGCGACGGGTTCGGCAAAGTGAGCCGGCGTGGGCGTGTCTTGCGGGACCGCGGGCTGCTCGGCAGCGGCGTGCACACCGATGGGGGCGGTGCCGCCGTCAGCGTTGTCCTCGACATCCTCGTCGTCGGTCAATGTCGGATATTCTTGCGTCACATGCGAAAGAGGCAGGGAGAACACAGTGTCCTCGGGCTCCACGGGCGCAGGGCCCGCCGGGGCGGCATGAGCCGGCGCGGCTGCGGGGGCAGCCGACGTCTCGGGCATGTTTGCGGACTTGTTCTCCTCGTCGATCATCGACGGTTCACCTTCATGACCACGTCGCCAATCTGGACTTCGTCGCCCTCGCGCAGCGTTGCGGGCTCCACCAGCTGGCGGCCGTTGACGAGCGTGCCGTTAAGTGAGTTGAGGTCCTCGATAATAAGTGCCGGGCCCTGCAGCGAAAAGCGCGCATGCGAGGCCGAGACAAACGGTTCGTTGATGCAGATGTCTGACGACGGCGAACGGCCGACGATGACGGGGCCGAGCATATCCACGTGGATGCCGCGGATGCCGCGCGGGCCCTTGTCCACATCGATCGTCCAGATGGCCGAGTCACGGCGCTGGCCGCGGACGAGCCCCACGCCGGTCTTCATAACGGCAAACAGGAAGATGTAGAGCAGGACGACCAGGACAATGCGGCCTGCAAACAGGACGATATCGATGTTCATAAGCGACTATCCCCTAAATTCGAACGTGCTCAGGCCAAACGTCAGCAGGTCGCCGTTGCGCAGCGGGCAGCGCGTGATGCGGCGGTTGTTGACGAGCGTGCCGTTGGTGGAGTTGAGGTCCTCGATCGACCAGTCCGAGCCGGTAAAGGTGAGCTGGGCATGACGGCGCGACACGTTGGGGTCGCGCAGGGCGATGTCAGAAACCGAGCGCTCGCGACCGATGGTCACCTGTGCGGAGGTGATGCTGTGGCTCTCGCCGCTCACGACGTCGACGAGCTGGGCAAGCGGACGCTGCGGGGCGCGAGGGCTTGCCATGTTGGAGGCGATGCTGGTTGCGGCGCCAAGGCCCACGGCGGCGCCGGTCGCGGCGGCTCCACCCATGCCGGCAAGCGCGTCGCGCGAGACGGTTTGGGGCACGGGAATGGGTGCGGCGGCGGGATCGGGCACATTGGGCGCAAAGGGACCGGCCGCGGCAAGCGGATCGGGAGCGGCGGCGCGGGGTGCCGGCTGCTGCTGCGGCATGGCAGCGGGGTGCTGCTGCGGGGCGGCAAACTGCTGCTGGCCGGCGCGCGGGGCACTGGCGGCACGGCTTGTGGCCGAGCTGTTCTGGCCTAGGCCGTTTTGGTAGGCGCGCTCTTCCTCGTACAGGCGACCGAGCGTGGGGGCATCGACGTTCTCGGCAAAGACCGAGAACTTGCCGCCGCGCAGCTGCGGGTCGATCATAAAGCGAACGAGGGGCTCGCCGACAAAGACGTAGCGGCGCTTTTCGGCCTGCGCTTTCACAAACTCGCGGACCTCGCGCGAAAGCTCGGGGTAGAACGGGGCGAGCATGGGGTCGTCGTCGGCGGCGATCAGGATGGTATAGAGTGCCGGCGCGGTGTTGACGCCGTTGATCACCAGAGTCTGATCCTCCATGTCGCGAGCGGCCTGCTTGGCAAGCTTCTTAAAGGAGAACGGGGCACGGGTGGCACCGAAGATGCCGGCCACGTGGTCCTCGAAGATGTTCAGGAAGTTCACGAAAGATCACTCTCCGTATAGGTTCTTTGGTATCCGAGCAAATAAAGGCATATCCCAACGATTATAGAGGATAGGATTCCCGCAACCGCCGCCTTGGCGACGACCGGGCTCGCAAGGCTGGCAATTTCCATATGGTGTGCAAGACAAAACGATACGGCCGAGCCAATGCCGGCGACGGCAATTGCGACGATGGCGGCAAGGTTCGATCCCTGCTCGGCGCGCTTGGCATGAGCGTTGAGCAGCAGCGATGTTGCCGCGGCCGTTGCTGAAACCAGCACGATTGCAGCGAGAAGGAGCGCGTCTCCCAGCGCTACGGCGACATTGCTAAGCCCCAGTACGCCTCCCGCAGAGAGGGCTGCTGCGGCAAGGCGGGCAAAGAGTGCGCCCATGCCCGTAGCCGCCGCGGCACTTGCCGGAGCGAGCCAAAACGCCGCGAAGCCCCCGGCGGCTCCGGCGGCAAGGAGGGCGTCGCCGGTTAGGCAACCTAGCGCAAGCGCGCAGGTGAGCGCCGCGCTCGCAGCTGCCTCGGTGCGTCCCCAGGCAATCCACCAACCGGACATGGCGGCGGCAAAAATGACCGCGACCGGCAGCATCGACAGGATGCCCTGCGTCTGCATGGTGGCGTTGGCCATGAGCACCAAAAAGCCCACGGCCGAGATGGCCGAGCCGATCTGCGGGGCCAAGCCTGCCGCCGCGCCAATAGCGATGGCCGCCACGACCAGCCCGGGAAGCGCCGCGACGCCCGCTGTCTGCATAAGCAAAAAGCTAAAGGCTCCACACGAGAGAGCCGAGATGGCGCGCATGGTGTAGTTGCGCGCGTGGCTCCAGCGCGTGCCCGCCCAACCAAGTGCGGGGTCGACCTCGACGGTGTCATCCGCGTAGCTCGATGGCTCGATACCGTCTGCCGCGCGCTCGTCATCCGAAAGCTCGCCCACCATCTGCTCCAGGCTGCGACGGCCCTCGCGCACGCTGCCCAAGCCGGCGAGCAGCTGGTCGCAAAATGCCTCGATGCTGTTAGGGCGGTCTTGCGGCATGGGGGAGAGGGCACTCATGAGTGCAGCCTCGGCTCCCGGGGGAAAGTGTGGGATGAGCTCGCCGGGATAAGTGGCACCGCCGATGATGCGGCCGAGCGAGTCGCCGGGCGTGGCCGCCATAAAGGGGGCGCTGCCGCACAGGCTCTCGTAGATCACGCAGGCAAGGGCAAAGACATCGGCGCGTTCGTCGACCGTGCCGGTCTCGATATCGAGCTGCTCGGGCGGCATGTAGCCGATGGTGCCGCCGCGTGACCCGCCAAAGCCGCCGGCAGACGACAGCCGCGCCATGCCAAAGTCGGTGAGCTTTACATTACCCGAATGGTCGATAAGCACATTGGCGGGCTTTATGTCCAGATGAAGCACGCCGTTTGCATGGGCAAAGGTGAGTGCCTGCCCCAGCGCGTCGGCAATGGCCGCGGCCTCGTCAAAGGTGAGCGAGTGACCGTCCACGCGATGCAAAAACTCGGCCAACGACATGCCGTCGACATATTCCATGACCAGGTAGGCATAGGCGGTGTCGTGCGTAAAGTCGATAACCTGCACGATATTGGGATGTTGAAGCATGGCGGCGGTATGCGCCTCGCGCAGTACATCCATGATGTCGCTGGCGGGCATGCCGGCGCCGTTGATAAGAGGGATGCGCTTAATGGCCACGCGACGGCGCAGATGCGTGTCGCGGCAAATCTCGATGGAGCCAAAACCACCGGTCGCAAGCGTCTCGAGCGGCTGGTACCGCTTGAGCAGCTCGCGAGAGCTAGTGCCCTCCAAGGGAACGTCCGGCGAGAACCGGGCGGTATGTTGCGAGAAAAGCGGCATGGCCAACCCTCGTGCGTTTAAAGTTCGTTTGCGAGCGGCGGGCGCGGGGCCGAGCCATTCGCGGTGGCATAGATGCTGCTAGTGTAGCACGCTCAGGTGCATGGGGAGGATGGCGGGATGCGAGGCTGCCTGTCTGGCTTGGCCTTCGTCTCGACTCATCCGGAAAGCGCGCCCCAGTTTTCGGCCAAATTGTGGGATGCGTTTTCCGGATGGGGTAGGCTGCGGAAACTGTGTCCCAGAATATTGGCCTAGAACGGGATGCATTTTCCGAACCGGCGCTCAAAAGGAAACCGCATCCCACTTTGGAGTGCCAAAACGGGATGCGGTTTCCGCTGTCAATCTAAGTTTTGCCTAAGCAAGCGACTGAAGCTTGGGCTGGGAACTTGGCCTTAGCGCTTCTTCTTGTTCTTCTTTTGCTTACGCTGCTTGGCCTTTGCATTCTTAGGCTCGCTTTCCTGCTTGGCCTTGGCAGCGGCCTTTTCGGCCTTCATCTTTTTGCGTTTGGTCTCGATGCGCAGCTTTTTGTTGATGCGCGCCTTGAGGAAGGAGCCAAACTGCTCGGCATCACCACGCACAAAAGTGTCCTTAGGGATCGTCACGCCCTGGTCGGCGAACATGGCCACAAAGATGCGCTCGCCGTCGAGTACATGGTCGAGCTTTTCAAACGGGAAGAACTGCGACTTGCCGCTCTTGCCCCAGACCATCAGGCCGTCCTCGTTGGCGGCGACGCGGCGGTAGCGGCCGCCCATGGACTCGTCTGCCTCGACGGATTCGATAAAGTCGCGCGCAAGCGTATGGTGCAGATTTTTGCTCCACCAGGCCAAAAAGGCGCCGAATACGATCAGGACGACGCCGAACTTGATCCAGTTGCCGCCGGCCACCAGCATGCCGATGCCGATGAGCGCGGCAATCGCCGCGGCGACGTACAGGGAGCCACGGCGCCTGGGCGAGGCGACCAGGCGCGCAAAGTCGGTGACGAGGTCGTTTTCGTACTGATACTCGTTGAGGTACAGGATGCCGTCATCGGCTGCTGCCTGCGTTTCGAGCGCGACCTCGACCTGGTCGGCTGCTTCGGAGGGAACGAGGTTGCTCTCTGCGTCTGCCATGCTCTTTGGACTCCTATCGCGGCGGGCTCGCCGTACGGGTTATTATGAATGCAGTATGCCGTGCGACCGCATGGCCGCCGCGGCAACAAGACTCAGTATACCCGGGGGAGCACCCATGGAATCGTTGTACCGAAAGTATCGCCCGCTCACCTTCGACTCCGTGGTGGGCCAGCAGCATATCGTCTCGACGCTCGAGCACGCCATCACCGAGGGGCGCCTGTCCCACGCCTACCTGTTCTGCGGACCGCGCGGCACGGGCAAGACCACTATGGCGCGCATTTTGGCCAAGGCGCTGCTGTGCCGCAATGCCGAGGCGGCGCGCGCCGAGGGTGCAAGCGGCTGCATGCCCGACGGCACCTGCGAGGAGTGTGAGCTCATTGCCGAGGGCAACCACCCCGATGTCTACGAGCTCGATGCCGCAAGCCGTACCGGCGTAGACAACGTACGCGAGGAGATCATCAACTCCGTTAACTTTGCCCCGGTGCGCGGCAAGTACAAGATCTATATCATCGACGAGGTCCACATGCTCACGACGGCGGCGTTTAACGCGCTGCTCAAGACGCTCGAGGAGCCGCCGGCGCACGTGATCTTTGTGCTGTGCACCACCGACCCGCAAAAGATTCTGGAGACCATCCTCTCGCGCTGTCAGCGCTTCGATTTCCACCGCATCGGTAACGAGGATATCGAGCGCCGCCTGGCATACGTGTGCGAGCAGGAGGGCTTCGACTACGACGACGAGGCGCTGGCCATCGTGGCGCGCCATGCCAAGGGCGGCATGCGCGATGCGCTCTCCACGCTGGAACAGCTGAGCGTCTTCGGCAACGGCACCGTGCATGCGGACGATGCCCGCTCGCTTTTGGGCGAAGTTTCGGACCAGATTCTGGGCGAGTTTGCGCGCGCCATTGCTGATCGCGATGTCGCCGAGCTCTATGGGCTTATTCGCGCGCAGGTCGAGGAAGGTAACGATCTGCTGGAACTGACGCGCGACCTGGTGGCGCACGTGCGCGACGTGTATGTTGCCTGCGTTGCCGGTGCCCGTGCTGAGTTGTTTGAGGGCGGTGCCGAGCAGGCCGAGGCGCTTGCAGCCGAGGCCGCTGCCTTTGGCGAGCATCCTGCCGACCGCCTGGCCCGTGTGCTGACGGTGCTCGACGATGCCGCACTGGAGATGAGGGGCGCGAGCGACGTGCGCCTGGTGCTCGAGATCGCCTGCACCCGCCTGGCGCGTCCCGAGGCCGATTTAACGATTGAGGCTTTGGCTGAGCGCGTGGCTCGCTTGGAGGCCATGGTTGCCAACGCCGCCGTTCCGGCGAGCGTGGCTGCTGCTCAAGCGAGTGCGCCTGCTGCATCCGCGCCCTCTGTCCAGCAGCCGACGCTGATCTCGGGCGCCCGAGCTGCTGCTCCTGCGGCGACCGCCGCCCCCGCTGCTACGCCCGCGCATCAGGGCGGCATGCCTTGGGACCGCGGCGCTGCTGCTCCGGCGGCCCAGTCTGCGCTCAAGTCCGCGGCTCCGGCTCCCGCGCCCAAACCTGTAACGCCTGCACCTCAACCCGTTGCGGCTCCGGCTCCCGCGCCTGCTGCATCGACCGTGCCGGTGTCCAAGCCCAACAACGCCGCCCAGGTTGCCGCCGCCGGCGCTGCCGAGACCCCCGCGGTCGAGGACGCCGGCGAGCTCCAGCGCAAATGGGCCGAGGTCGTCGAGCGCGTCAAGGCGCGTCAGGCTTCCTACGCGGGACTTTTGCTCAACGCCCGCGCCACGGCCGACGACGGCTCCAAGCTCACGGTCTCGTTCCCCGCGGGCTCGACCTTTGCCATCAAGATGCTCGGTCGCGCCGACACGCAGTCGGTGGTCCTGCCGACGGTCTGCGCGGTATTCGGTCGTCGCACCGTCGACTATGTCCTGGATGGAGGTGGCACGCCGGCTCCTCAACATGAGGAGCATTCTCCATCTGCACGGGCTGCGGCATCTGCGGGCCCGCAGCCCGTGTCCTCGGCGGCCCCTGTATCCTCGAGCGCCAGCGCGCCGCAGCAGCAAGCGGCACCGGTAGCGGCATCGACCCTGTCGGCGCCTAAGCCCGTCACGCCCAAACCTGCTGCCCCGGCGCCCGCGCCCAAGTCCGCTGCCGCGCCTGCGCCCAAGTCATCCGACCTGGCCAAGGCCCCTTGGCTGCGCTCCGACAACCCTGCCGGTGCTCCTGCCACGGGCAAGCTCCCGACCGAGCCCGCGCCCCGAGCGCCCGAGCGCGCGTCCGTCCCCATGGCTCAGCCGCCTGCGCAGGCTGCGCCATGGGAATCCGAGCAGGTGCCCTACGACGATGCCATGGTCGGTGGTTTTGCTGCCGATGCCGGCGGGGACGATCTGCCCCCGTTCGACGTGCCGGGTGCGGCGTCCGCGCCCAAGGCCGCTGCTGTGGCACCCGCAGCCTCTGCAAACGACGACGTCCCCGCCGCTCCCTGGGAATCCAATCCCGGTGCTGGCAGCCCCTTCGGCCATCAGGGCGCAGCCCCGAGCATCCCGCAGACCGAGGACGAGGCCAAGGCCCTCATCCGCAGCGTCTTTGGCCAGGCCACCATCTTCAAGCCGGTGGAGTAGCTGCGCAGGCGGGTATACTGCTCAAGAAGAGGACCCCTTGTCCGGGCGCATCTGTATTTCGGACATGTGTAGTGTGGTGCCGCGTATGTCGCATTTGAGCAGACAGGTGCGTGACGGTCGGCCTAGGATGCTGAGGTCGATACGATACGTCGCATGGCTGTCCGTGTACTCGACTTGCTCGGCGTTAATGGTTGCTCCGATTGCCAAATAAACGCCTAGCTCGGCATCGACAATCTTGAAGTCCTTTATCTTGACCTTGAACTCTTGATAGAGGGACGGGCTGTTGTAGTAGACGGTTCGGGTTCCGTCGGTGCACTCATCGGTCGTCTCCCATTTGACGACGGGCTGGTCCGAGCTGGCTATCAGCAGTTCTGCTCCAAAAGCTATGGCATGGGTGATGACAACCAGCAATGCCCAGCCGACAAAGAGATAGAGAACCACATATGCAACGGGGTGTTTTGAGCGGATGTTTTGGAGCGCGTTGGGGGCATTCATGGGGCACCTCCAAATTACTATCTGCGACAATCAAATTATACCCCGCCGTCATGAGCGCCGCCTCGAGTAGTGGCTCGGCATTTAGCCATTTAGTGGTACGCATTAAATGTCGGATTCCGACTCTACAAGATTTAGCTTTCAATATTATTCAGATGCGAATTATTCAACTTTGCATAATCTTTGGGTGCGGCTTGCACTCCAGGACATGTATATCGACTGAGGTAGCGTGACCGCCCCGCTCGCTGGCCTCGCGCCGTGGTACGATTTTTGAGTTTGAAAGTCCCGCCGCGTCCCGGCTGCCCTTGCAGCTCGGCGTGCGGCCGCACGTAAAGGAGCCATCATGGCCGGTATGAACATGCAGCAGATGATGAAGCAGGCTCGTAAGATGCAGGAGCAGCTTGCCGCCGCGCAGGAGAACCTCAAGTCCCAGACCGTCGACGCCTCTGCCGGCGGCGGTATGGTCAAGGTGACCGTTAACGGCGAGATGGAGCTCGTCAATCTCACCATCGATCCCGATGCGCTCGATCCCGAGGACGTCGATATGCTGCAGGACATGATCATGGCTGCCGTCAACGAGGCCGTCCGCGGCGTCAACGAGCTCGCCAACAAGCAGATGGGCGCCATCACCGGCGGCCTCAACATCCCGGGCATGCCGTTCTAAGACACGCATATATATGAGTGCGAATCACAGTCTGCAAAAACTGCTCGATGAGCTGGGCCGCCTGCCGGGCATTGGCCCCAAGTCGGCCCAGCGCATCGCCTATTACCTGCTCGAGGCCGATGCCGAGGAGGCCCGCCGCCTGGCCGAGGCCATCCTGGAGGTTAAGCAGGAGGTCCACTTTTGCAGCCGTTGCTTTAACTACGCCACGGCCGACGAGTGCTCCATCTGCCAGGACCCGATGCGCGATACCACTCGCATTTGCGTGGTGGGCGAGCCGCGCGACGTCCAGGCGATTGAGCGCACGGGCAGCTACCATGGCCTCTACCATGTGCTGGGCGGCGTGATCAGCCCCATGGACAAGATCGGTCCCGAGCAGCTGCATATCCGCGAGCTGCTGGCGCGCCTGGGCCACGAGGACATCCACGAGGTCATTATCGCCACCAACCCCAACATTGAGGGCGAGACCACGGCGAGCTACCTTGCTCGCACCATCAAACCATTGGGCGTTGAGGTATCGCGTCTTGCGAGCGGCCTTCCCGTGGGCGGCGACTTGGAGTATGCCGACGAGCTTACGCTTGGCCGCGCTATCGAGGCCCGCCGCGCGATCTAGGCGGGTCAGCTCCATGGCATGTCCCGTCGGCCTGCCGCACGGGGCACTCATAATTGGGCGCGCGTTTATGCATTTGTTGTGCAACAAACCTGCTTTTCATCCGCTTATCGCGTGGATGGGTCCGCTCGCACCTCGTATTTGCCCATTCGTTGCGCAACCTTTTTGGTTTGCTGATACACTCAAATGTGGATATGAAAGAATGCGCCGCTTTTAAGCGGCGTGTTTTTGTTGGAGGAGAACGCATGCGGCCCGCTGGCACTCAGACAAAGCATGGCGCCGCGGTGCGCATGCGACGCCGGCTGGGCCTGGCGCCTCGGGCGTATGTGCTGCTATCTTGCTCGCTCGTGCTGGTCATAGCCGGTGTTTCGGCTTATGGCATGACAGTGCCGTCCATGGTGCAGGCGCATGCTGCGCGCGAGCTGCATATTGGGCGCAAGGCCAAAAGCGACTTGGGAACGACAACTGGATATGCATGGGCGAGCGTGGTCGGGCGCACCGTGTTTGGCGTCGATCCCGCGGACGAGGGTGAGCGGGCGTCCAACGAGATCACGCTGGCAAACGGCAAGACCATCGTGCTCACCAACACCAAGGTCATTACGAAGCTTTCCAATAACAGTGTGGCTGCCGTCGTCAATAAGACCGAGCAGCAGAAGGGGCAGGACGCCCAGCAGACAGGCAAGCCCGGCGGCTCGGACGGGTCCGGTTCTGGCACCGGTGCGGCGGGCTCGGACGGCGGCTCCGGTTCGGGTTCCGCCTCTGGTGGTGGATCTTCGAGTGGCGGCTCGACGGACGGCGGTGCCGGCGGCGACACGGGCTCGGGTGGTCTCTCGGCTGCCGAGGAGGAGAGTATCCACAATTGGCTCGTGACCAAATACAACATGCTCGATGGCTATGTCGCCCGCGCCAATAGCGTGGTTTCGACCTATAACGCAACAGGCGATACCGGACCGTGCGATAGCCTGGCCAACGATATGTTTGTCATCCGTGCCGAGTTTGGCCGGCAAACGTTTTCTCCCAAGTCAAAGTGGTATCGGCAATACGCCAACCTATGGGGCTGCTACACCAATCTGTGCCAATGGGTGGGGCATTACGGCGATGACGACGTCGCGCTCAACAACTTCAATACCAAAGTGGCGGCGATCGCCCTATGACGAATAGCCTTGCTTCTAGCGCATCGTGCGCGCTAAACCGCGACCCTATGGTGGGCCTGCGCCTGGCGCGCGTTGGAGGGTTTGAGCCTGCTATTGCGCTGAGCCCGGATGAGTTGCCCGTCTACCAGCGTCGATTTGCGATGCTGTTTGCCGACGACGCCACCATGCGCCGTGGCGGCATCGGCCGCGTGACGCGTGCCGTCAATGCCCAGGGCGAGGCCGTGGCACTCAAACAGCTCATCTTGCCGGTGCGCGACGAGTTCGACGACGACACCGCTTATGAGGCGCTGGTCGCTAAGTTTAAGGCGGCGTTTCGCGAGGAATACGAATGCCATCGTGCCCTTTCGGGTCTTAAGGGCTTTCCGCGCTTATACGGGTGGGGCGAGGTTGACGGTGTGCCTGCGATTGTCATGGAGTGGGTCGAGGGCGAGACGCTTGCCCGCCTGCGCCCGCGCCTTGCCGTGGACGACGACGGCCGCCTGTCACCGCTCGTGGCGGCGCGCCTGGGTCGCGACCTGTTCGATCTGCTCTGCCGCATGAGCTTGGTGGGCGAGGGTTTTGTCCACCGCGATATCTCGCCCGCTAATATCATGGTGCGCACGGCGCGTCTGCCGCTCGATCGACAGCTTGCCGAGGGTACCTTCGACCTGTGCTTGATCGATTTTGGCTCGTCGCTGGCGCTCGAGCCCGCCTCTGCGGTGGCCGGTACCGGCGGCAAGGCGTCGTTTACGGAGCGCTATGCCACGCTGCGCCGTGCGACGGTTGCCTACGCCCCGCCCGAGATGCTCACCGATGACATTCCCGACTTACGCACGCTCCGCATGTCGCCGGCAATCGATGTATATGCTGCAGCGAGCACGGTCTACGAGCTCATTGCCGGTGTCGCGCCGTACGAAGTAGCGCCGGGTGCATCGGGTACTTCGGGCTCGCGCAAAAAGACGCGCGATATCGCCAGCCCTTATCGCCTCAAGATGGATACGCTGCCCGACTATCCCGTCGGCGCCCACGCGCCCGGCTGCGACTTGACGCAACTGCTGCGACGCGAGCCCGATGTGGCACTTGCCGCGGCCGAACAGGCTCAGCAGCTGGGGCTCGATCCAAATTCCGAGGATCTGCGCGATGCGCTGGCGTTTGTCGACGCTCAGCTGTTTGATGTGGTGATGGCCTGCCTGTCCTGCCATCAGGAAGATCGTCCCGAGCCGGCTGCGGTGGAGGCGGCGCTCTCGGCATTTTGCGACCACTATGCGCAAAATGTCGCCCGCTCGCTTCGCGCCGAGCCGCTCATGCCGTGCCCGATGGAGGCATCGGGGCACACAGCCCGGCGTGCGGCGATGGTTGGTGCGACGGCGGCAAGCGGCGTGCTTTGGACTGTGGTCGTGGTATCAGCGGCGCTGTTGGCGTCGGGCGCCCATGTGACGCTCGTCGTGGGACCGCTTATGTGGTCCGGGAAGCTGCCGGCCATTATCGCCGCACTGGCGTTGGCGCTGCCGGGCATGGTGGGCATCGCTGCCGGGGCCTTGGCGCGCGACCGTCGTGTGGGATTCCTGCAGGGTGTGTTGGCCCTTTCCGCCTGCGAGGTTCCGGCGCTGGCCGCACTCGCATGCGCCGTGTTTTCCCAGCATGCCGTGGCGGGTGGCCTGGTGGCCGCCATAATTGCAACCTATGCGCTCACGTGGTTTTTGCTGGCGATGGGGTTTGCCTTTGAGCTTCCCGTCGTGTCAGCACGACGTGCGAAAATTTCCATGGCGACGCCGCTTGCCGGCGGAGCCGCGGCTGCCCGCGCCTTTGGCGGGCCGGCCGAAGTATCCGACACTATCTCTGCGACCAAGGAGGGCTAAGCCATGGCTTCTCAAGCTGAGCTCACCCCGTGCGGGGCAATGTTTGACATCTTTAAGCGCGCAGCGCACCTGAGCCATATCGAACTGTGCGGCCTGGTGCTCTCGAGCCGCCCGCTCGCCGACGGTCGTAGTCCGCAGAGCCGTGCCGCCGATCGCTCCTGGGTTTCGCGCTTTATCGTGCGCGCGCCGGTCGGCACGCTGCAGGAACGTTATTTTGCCGATTACGGCACCTCGGCCGCGCGCATTATGTCGCAGCTGGCCCTGCGCCGTCGCAATCCCATGGACGCCGCGGCCGTGACCAATATGGTGTGCGGCCCCACTGGCGAGCCCATGGTGCGGGCACTCGAGGAATGCCATCAGGACACGAATCTCTATCGCAATGCGCTCGAGCGCCTGTCGCAGGCGGCTGAGCTCATGCCCGCCGAACGTGCCGAGGCCATCCTGGTGCTGTTTGTCGCCGTGGGTTGCTCGGCAGATGTCCGCTCGTCGGTGACCTATGCCATCGACTACGCTCATGCGACCTGTGGCGGCGCCACGTCGACGCCGCGCTCGCTGAGCACATCTTCGGTCGCGGGCGAGCGCGAGGTCGCGCCGGCGCATCCGCTGGGACTGCTGCGCGTGCAAAACGGCTACGTGGTGAGCGCCCCGCGCTGGATTCAGCCGAGTGAGGAAGGCGTCGAGATCGGCGCGCTGGCAACGGGGGAGGGCGACATCACCGATGTCGGTGACGACGTCTCGGCCCGCCATGCCCATATCTGGTGCGACGATTCTGGCGCATGGTTTGTCGAGGACCTGTCGTCCACGAACGGCACCGTGGTGGTAAACGGGGCCACGAGTGTGTGTATTCAAGTAGAGCCCGGCCGCTCCGCCCAGCTCAACCCCGGCGACGAGCTCAAACTCGGCGAATCCACCACCTACGCCATCCTCCTCGGCGCCCTCTAGCTCATCCCCCCAATGAGTTGCGGTGAAATAGGGACTGATTAAGGCCGTTAACAGCAAAAACAGTCCCTATTTCACCGCAACTGCTGTGGGGTTCCAGGGGACTGTATTCGTCGGTGCCGGGCGCACAATAGTCACCCGAGGTAAACCTTTACCGGCCACCTATATTTGCCGAAATATGGCTTGACGGCGGGGTACAATAAACCCGCATGCGGATTTCCGTTGCGGGCGCTTCCCATCGCCGGGGCGTGCCCGGGAGCATCCGGCATGCGGCCTTTGCGGCGCTCGGTCATGTGCAAGACGGGTAGCTGGGCCTGTGGAGCGCGTGCAGCCCTCCTCGCCTCGGCATGCCTTCTCTCCACGCCATGTACCTGCTGCTGAGTCCGCCTGCCAGATGATTGGAAGCAACAACGAAAATCCCATCACGCCAATATCCCGGCGATCGCCGGGGCCTGTATACCTATATGAGAGGAGAGGGGTATATGGCGCGTAAGTTTAAGTCTATGGACGGCAACGAGGCGGCCGCATATGTTTCGTATGCGTACACCGAGGTAGCGGGAATTTATCCCATTACGCCGTCCAGCCCGATGGCCGACCATGTCGACCAGTGGGCGGCCCAGGGTCGCAAGAACATCTTCGGCACCCCGGTCAAGGTCGTCGAGATGGAGTCTGAGGCAGGTGCAGCCGGTACCGTTCACGGTTCGCTGGGTGCCGGTGCTCTGACCACCACCTACACGGCTTCTCAGGGTCTGCTCCTGATGATCCCGAACATGTACAAGATCGCAGGCGAGCAGCTCCCGGGCGTTTTCCACGTCTCCGCGCGTTGCGTCGCTTCGCACGCCCTGAACATCTTTGGCGATCACTCCGACGTCATGGCCTGTCGCCAGACCGGTTTCGCCATGCTCGCCGAGGGCAACGTCCAGGAGGTCATGGATCTCTCGCCGGTGGCTCACCTTGCCGCCATCGAGGGCAAGACCCCGTTCCTTAACTTCTTCGACGGCTTCCGCACTAGCCACGAGATCCAGAAGGTCGCCATGTGGGACTACAAGGATCTTGCCGAGATGTGCGACATGGACGCCGTCCAGGCTTTCCGCGACCACGCGCTCAACCCTGAGCACCCGCACACCCGCGGCAGCCACGAGAACGGTGACATCTTCTTCCAGAACCGCGAGGCCTGCAACAAGGTCTACGACGAGCTTCCCGCCGTCGTCGAGGGCTACATGAAGAAGATCAACGAGAAGCTCGGCACCGATTACGGCCTATTCAACTACTACGGCGCTCCCGATGCCGATCGTGTCGTCGTGTGCATGGGCTCCTTCTGCGACGTGCTCGAGGAAGTCATCGACTACCTCAACGCTCACGGCGAGAAGGTCGGCCTGGTCAAGGTCCGCCTGTTCCGTCCGTTCTCCATCAAGCACTTTGTCGACGTTCTCCCCGAGACCGTCAAAAAGATCGCCGTCATGGACCGCACCAAGGAGCCGGGTTCCATCGGCGAGCCGCTCTACCAGGACGTCGTCTCCGCTCTCTACGAGGCTGGCAAGACGGGCATCAAGGTCGTCGGTGGCCGTTACGGCCTGGGCAGCAAGGACACGCCTCCCGCGTCCGCGTTCGCTGTCTTCGAGGAGCTCAAGAAGGACGAGCCCAAGCGCGAGTTCACCATCGGCATCGTCGATGACGTGACCAACCTGAGCCTGCCCGAGGCCGAGGATGCGCCCAACACCGCAGCCCCCGGCACCATCGAGTGCAAGTTCTGGGGTCTGGGTGGCGACGGTACCGTCGGCGCCAACAAGAACTCGATCAAGATTATCGGCGACCACACCGACAAGTACGTCCAGGCCTACTTCCAGTACGACTCCAAGAAGACCGGCGGCGTCACCGTCTCGCACCTGCGCTTTGGTGATTCCCCGATCCGTTCGCCGTACTACGTGACCAAGGCCGACTTTGTCGCTTGCCACAACCCCAGCTACATCGTTAAGGGCTTCAAGATGGTCCGCGACGTCAAGCCGGGCGGCACCTTCCTGGTCAACTGCCAGTGGAGCGACGAGGAGTTCGCCGAGCACATGCCCGCCGTGGCCAAGCGCTACATCGCGAACAACAACGTCAACGTCTACCTGATCGACGCTATCGACCTGGCCGCCAAGGTCGGCATGGGCAAGCGCACCAACACGGTGCTCCAGTCCGCCTTCTTCGCGCTGGCCAAGGTCCTGCCCGCCGAGGACGCCCTGCAGTACATGAAGGACGCGGCTACCAAGTCCTACATGAAGAAGGGCCAGGCCATCGTCGACGCCAACCATAAGGCCATCGATGCCGGCGCTACCGCCTTCCGTAAGTTCGAGGTTCCGGCCGACTGGGCAACTGCCGAGGATGCCGCTCCCGTCGAGCTCTCCGAGGAGACCAAGTCCGCCATTGCCCAGCAGGTCAAGAACCTGCTCGAGCCCATCGATCGCATGGATGGCGACAGCCTGCCCGTTTCCGCCTTCGTCGATTGTGCCGACGGCCAGTTTGAGCTGGGCGCCTCCGCATACGAGAAGCGCGGCGTCGCCGTGGTCGTTCCTCACTGGGACGAGACCAAGTGCATCCAGTGCAACCAGTGCGCCTATGTGTGCCCGCATGCCACCATCCGTCCGTTCGCGATGACCGAGGACGAGGCTGCCGCCGCGCCCGAGGCTACCCACACGCTCGACGCCATGGGCCCCAAGGCCAAGGGCATGAAGTTCACCATGGCCGTGTCCCCGCTCGACTGCATGGGCTGCACCAACTGCGTCAAGGTCTGCCCCAAGGGCGCCCTCGAGATGGTTCCCACCGAGCAGGAGATGGATCAGCAGCCCGTTTGGGACTATATGGTCGAGAACGTCTCCGAGAAGAAGGAGCTCATCGCGGCCAACGTCAAGGGCAGCCAGTTTAAGCAGCCCTACCTGGAGTTCTCCGGCTCCTGCGCCGGCTGCGCCGAGACCGCCTATGCACGTCTGGTGACCCAGGTTGCCGGCGACCGCATGTTCATCTCCAACGCCACCGGCTGCTCCTCCATTTGGGGCAACCCCGCTGCCACCGCTCCTTACTGCAAGGACAAGGACGGTCACGGCCCGGCGTGGAATAACTCCCTGTTCGAGGACAATGCCGAGCACGGTCTGGGCATGGCCGTCGGTTACGAGGCCGTCCAGAAGAAGCTGATCGCCGCTACCCAGGACATCATCGCTGCCGATGGCCCGTCCGATGAGCTCAAGGCCGCCGGCCAGGCTTGGATCGACTCCGTCAACGACGCCGAGGCCTCCAAGACCGCTGCCGCCGCCTACGTTGCCGAGCTCGAGAAGTGCGGCTGCGACGCTTCCAAGGCGATCCTCGCCGACAAGGCTTACCTCACCAAGAAGTCCTTCTGGATCTTCGGCGGCGACGGCTGGGCCTACGACATCGGCTTCGGTGGCCTGGACCACGTCCTGGCTTCCGGCCACAACGTCAACGTCTTCGTCTTCGACACCGAGGTCTACTCCAACACCGGCGGTCAGGCCTCCAAGGCCTCGAACCTGGGCCAGGTCGCTCAGTTCGCCGCTGCCGGTAAGGTGACCAAGAAGAAGTCCCTGGCCGAGATCGCCATGAGCTACGGCTACGTCTACGTGGCGCAGGTCGCCATGGGCGCCAACCCGGCTCAGACCCTCAAGGCCATCCACGAGGCCGAGGCCTACGACGGCCCGTCCCTCATCATCGGCTACAGCCCCTGCGAGATGCACTCCATCAAGAAGGGCGGCATGCAGAACTGCCAGGCCGAGATGAAGAAGGCCGTCGAGTGCGGTTACTGGAACCTCTTCCGCTTCAACCCCGAGGCTGCTGCCGGCAAGAAGTTCTCGCTCGATTCCAAGGAGCCCGCGGGCGGTTATCAGGAGTTCCTGATGAACGAGGCCCGTTACGCTTCGCTGACGCGTTCCTTCCCCGAGCGCGCCGAGGAGCTCTTCAAGGAGAATGAGCAGGCCGCTATGGACCGCTATCAGCACCTGCTGAAGCTCAAGACGGTGTACAACGAGGCCTAAGTCTCCCACCGCAGGATCTGAGGGCTAACCTTCGCGGACGTCCTCGGACATGAAAGAACCCCCGCTGCGCACTACGTGCGGCGGGGGTTCTTTCGTCCTGCGGAGTGTCCGCGAAGGTCAGCCCTCAGATCCTGCTACGACTACGTCCTCAGATTGTGTGGGCGGATGAAGGACGTAGTTGGCCGGGTATTCCGTCCCTTTCGCTGTTTCGCGGCTTTGCCGCGAAACCTCGCGCCACTTTGGGGATGGATGGGGGACTTGGCTGTTGCCGCCTTTTCGGAGCGCTTCTTTATTCCTTTTGCTGGATGAAAAGCCCCTTGTTTTTGCAGGGGTGCATACTCGACTTATAAGTGCATAGAATCTCGTATAGCGCGAGTAAGATATTGCGCTGTCCGTTTTGTGTTTAGCAGAGATGTAGTTTGCATAATCCGACATAATCCTCGCTTCATTTAAATAAAGTCGCACGTAAATTACGTAGATATGTCTGAGCTGGAGTTCTGTACGCTGAGCGGACAAAAACGACCGTTCACCGTTCCGCTATTTTCAAAATGAATAAAATGAGCGATAAAGAGAATATAAACCTTAATAAACTCGCGTATCGCACGGACGCGGGTTATTAATGGGTTGTAGGCCTTTTACAGAAAGGATTCCAGCAATGTCTAAGCCTCTTGGCAAGCCCGATCGTATTGTCGTCGCCCTTGGCGGCAACGCCCTCGGCAACAACCCCGTCGAGCAGATCGAGGCCGTGAGCAACACCGCCCACGCTCTCCTCGGTCTCATCGAGCAGGGCAATGAGATCATCATCACCCACGGCAACGGCCCGCAGGTCGGCATGATCCAGAACGCCTTCGCCGCTGCCCACGATGCCATCGGTACCCCCGAGATGCCGCTGCCCGAGTGCGGCGCCATGTCCCAGGGCTACATTGGTTATCACCTGCAGCAGGGCATCGGCCGCGAGATGCACAAGCGCTATAAGCGTTGGCACGCCGCCACCGTCGTCACCCAGATCGAGTGCGATCCGGATGATCCCGCGTTCAAGAACCCGACCAAGCCGATCGGCCCCTTCTACACCGAGGAGCAGGCCAAGGAGTTCATGGCCGAGGATCCCTCCAAGGTCTTCGTCGAGGATTCCGGCCGCGGCTGGCGTCGCGTCGTCGCCTCCCCCGATCCCAAGAAGATCGTCGAGGCTGACTCCATCCTTAACCTGCTCGACAACGAGTTCATCGTCATCGCCTGCGGTGGCGGCGGCATCCCCGTCGTCCGCGACTACGAGAACAAGGGCTGCTACAAGGGAGTTCCCGCCGTCATCGACAAGGACCTGGGCGGCGAGCTGCTGGCCGAGGACTGCGACGCCGACGTTCTGTTCCTGCTGACTGCCGTTGAGCATGTCGCCATCAACTTTGGCAAGCCCAACCAGGAGGAGCTCGAGGACCTCACCGCCGACGAGGCCGAGCGCCTGGCCGACGAGGGCCAGTTCGGCAAGGGTTCCATGGAGCCCAAGGTCCGCGCTGCCATCAAGTTCGCCCGTTCCCGCAAGGGCCGCACCTGCATCATCGGTGCTCTGGACAAGGCCGCCGAGACCATGGCCGGTCTCTCCGGTACCCGCATCCACGAGTAGTCTCTACTCTGTTGCCTCTCTCGTGGGCGCCAGGCAAAGCGCCCACAAACTAGCCTCTCTTCATGAGCCCCGCAGTCCGCTCCGGCTGCGGGGCTTTTGCTATTCACCTAGTCATTGGGGACAAACCCGGCACTTGGGGACGGTCCTTTCCTGCCGGCAGCTTGGGACAGTCCTTAATAGTCATTGGGGACGTTCTTAAACGACTAGCCAAACAAGAACGTCCCCAACGACTACTCATTTAAGTCTGTCCCCAATGACTGCCCAATGGCTGGGAAGGCGCATCCCACACCGACGCATTGCCTTCGGGCCCTCTCCCCAGGCTCTCCATAGCTCAGCTGGACTCCCCGCAACCTGTTCCGAGTTGGCGGAACGAGCGTGACGTGGAGTGTCATTCTTTACCGCGTTAGACTAGACGCAGGGAAAGGAGGAGGACATGGATGCTCGCGTCAAGCAGCTTGTAAATATGATCGAGGACGCTCAGCCTGTCGCTGTCGCGGTACTTGCCAAGCGTCTCGAGGTAAGCGAGCGCGCCGTGAGAAACTATATCCATCGCGCAAACGACAACCTTGCAGGGGTTGCACGCATCGTTGGCAGCAAGGGGCAGTATCGTATCGATGTTGCACGTGCAGATGAGCTTGCTCGCTTGCTAGACGGTGCGGCTCTGGCCCATCCGGGCATTCCTGATACGCGCGACGGCCGTGTGTCCTTCCTTCTTAACGACCTCCTCATGCGGTCCCAGTGGGTGACGATTGAGGAGTATGCGGATTTACTCTACGTTTCGGCGCGAACTCTGTCCAATGACATGCGTCTGGTAGAGCAGAAACTCGCCCAATTTGACTTAACGCTCGAAAAGCGCCCACGCTACGGAATCCGCGTTGCGGGCGGGGAGTCGCAGCGGCGCCTGTGCCTGGCCTCGCTGGTGAGGCCCGTGTTGCCCGACACCGACGATGCAAAGCTCGCCGAGCGCCTGCGGGCCATCGCCGCATGTGTGGACGATGCTCTGACGGCCTCGCCCGTCACGGTGAGCTCGCTGGCATCCCGCAATCTCATCATGCATCTTTACATTGCTCTTGGCCGCATCGAGCAGGGCTGCTATGTCCCAGCTGCAGAATCGGACGTTCAAAAACTGGAGGGAACGCGCGAATACGCCGCGGCTTTCCAGATTGCCGCAAACATCAAGGATGCCCTGGGCGTGAGCATGCCCCGAGAAGAGGTTGCCTTTATCGCAATCCATTTGCTCGGCAGGGGCACGGGCGTGCCCGAGAAGGGCTCTGCCGTTATCTCGGACGAGATGTGGGAGATTGCTTCCGAGATGGTACGTGCGGTCAACGATGAGTTTAGGTTTGACTTTAGCGGCGATCTTGAACTTCGCATGAACCTTGCTCGGCATATCGGCCCTCTGGGCTATCGCCTTGAATATCACATGCATATGGATAACCCCATGCTGTCCGATATCAAGACGAGGTTTCCGTTGGCCTATTCGATGGCAGCTGGCACCTCGCAGGTACTCGAGCGTCATTTTGGCAGCCAGCCCTCTGATGAAGAGCTCGGCTACATCGCCATGGCATTTGCCCTGGCCCTCGAGCAGCAAGCCGACCAGCCGCGTCGCAAACGCATCCTGATCGTGTGCGCCTCGGGAGCGGGAAGCGCCCGTATGCTCGAGCACCAGTACCGCAAGCAGTTTGGCATGTATATCGATTCGATTGAGACATGCGATGTCGCCCGCGTGGGAACGTTCGATTTTTCGCATATCGACTACGTGTTCACAACGGTGCCGCTCAACGTCAAGTTGCCCGTGCCCGTCCGCGAGGCCGATTTCTTCTTGGAGACGAGCGATGTCAACGCTATCCGCAAGGTGCTGAGCGACGACACTGCGCAATCGGACTCCGTGAGCCCTTTCTTTAGCCGTGCCCTGTTCTTCAACCGCGTTGAGGCGTCGTCGAAGCAGGCCGTTCTCCGATATCTCTCCGAGCGCGCCGTCGAGAGCGGCCGTGTCGATGCCCAGTTTGCCCAAGAGGTCGCCGAGCGCGAGAGCGCGAGCGCCACCTCGTTTGGCAATGGGGTAGCCATGCCCCATGGGATGCATCCCTTGAGCGCCGAGGCCTTTGTTACCGTGGGCCTGCTCGAACATCCCATTCTTTGGGACGAATACGGCCATGAGGTCGATATCGTCTTTATGGTGTCGTTTGCCCGGTCGGGCGGCGATGAGGCGCGGATCTTGAGCTCACTGCTCGCCGAGATCTTTATGGACCGCCAGGGGGTCGAGCGCCTACGCGAGCGCCGGTCCTGGCATGAGCTGATGGCGCTTGTGCAAGCGCATACGGCTTAAGACTTCTTTTGTCGATGACCCTGTCAGTCTACCTGCAATAAACCTCGAGGATTGCGGGCGGGAGATAGGCGTTTCGAATATTCAAGTACAAACCAAACATCACGGGAGAGGAGACCGTTATGGACGATCAGGGAACCGAGATGGTTTCGTTTCAGCTGGTCGCTGCAGCGGGAGAGGCACGCAGCCTTGCCTTCGAAGCCCTTGAAAAGGCAAAGGCGGGGGATTTTGACGCCGCCGCCAAACTCATGAAGCAGTCAAAGGATGCGGGAATCAAGGCTCACCACATCCAAACGCAGCTGCTTTCGACTGAGGCAGCGGGCGAGCATCTGTCGGTGGATGTGTTGCTGGTCCATGCTCAGGACCACCTCATGTGCTCCATGCTTGCTCAGGAGCTCGTGCAGGAGCTGATCTGCCTGTATGAGCGCACTGCAACCAAGAACGCCTAGCGGCGTGCGGTGACTATCCAACCAATCAATGCGAAGGGAATCCCTTATGAAGATCCTTCTTGTTTGCGCAGCTGGTCTGTCTACAAGCATTCTGATGAAGAAACTCGAGAAATATGCGGAGCAAAACGGCATCGAGCTCGATATCGATGCGGTGGGTATCGGCGAGTATCAGGAGACGTGCGCCAATTATGACGTGCTGCTCTTGGGGCCGCAGGTGTCCTACCAGCTCAACACCGTCAAGCAGGGGAGCGGTAAGCCGACCGCGGTCATCCCCGCACAGGACTACGGCATGGGCAACGCCGCCAACGTGCTGGCACTCGCCCAGTCGCTGTTGGGTTAGGAGGCAACCATGGAGAAGTTCATGACCCTGCTTCAGGAAAAACTGACTCCTATCGCCAATTTCTGCGGCACCGAGCGCCACTTTGCCTCCATGCAAAAGGGCTTTATGAGCGCGATCAGCTTCATCTTGGTATCTGCCGTCTTTATGATCCTCGCCAACCCGCCGGTCACGGCCGACCTGGTGGCGCAGGGCGGGTTCTGGTCCGTCTTTGGCCCTTGGCTCGATTTTGCCACGGCCAATAAGCTCACGCTGCTCATTCCCTTCAACATGACGATGGGCATACTGTCGGTGATCGTGACGTTCGCAATCGCCTATAACCTGGCGGGCACCTACAAGATGCCCAAGCTTAACGCCGGCATGACCTCGCTGGTGATGTTCCTGATCGCCGCGGCGCCGTCGTCCTACTACCAGCTTGCTGACGAGTCCGTGCTCCAGGCGGTCCCCTGCACCTATCTGGGTGCGCAGGGCCTGTTTACCGCCATCATCGTTGCCTTGGTCTCCGTCGAGGTCACGCGCTTCTGCCAGACCAAGGGCATCACCATCAAGATGCCCGATGGCGTGCCGCCGTTTTTGTCCGAAACCTTTGGCGCCATCGTACCTATGCTCGCCAACATCCTCATCTTCTTTGGCGGCAACCTGCTGATCCAGATGATCGATCCCGCGCTGTCCATCCCCTCGGTTATCGAGAAGCTGCTCGCTGCCCCGCTTTCCGTCGCAGTTGACTCTGTGCCCGGCGCACTGCTTATCTGCTTCATGACGCTGCTGTTTTGGTGCTTTGGCGTCCACGGCAACATGATCGTAATGCCCATCACCGCCCCGGTCACGCTTGCCGCCTTTGCCGCCAACGCCTCGCTCTATGCTGCCGGGCAGCCGCTTGAGTTCCACCCGGCGCTCATGTCGTTGGCCATCAACCTCATCGGCGGCACGGGTAATACGTTCTCTTTTGTGGCGCTCTGCGCGTTTAGGGCAAAGTCGCAGCAGCTCAAGGCATTTGGCAGGGCATCGATCGTGCCGAGCTTCTTCCGTATCTCCGAGCCCGCGATCTTCGGCGCGCCCATCATCTTCAACCCGATCCTCATGATTCCGTTTGTGCTAGGCGGCATGATCTCGGCCCTGCTGTATTGGGGTGCGGTCTCACTGGGTCTTGTCTCTAACTTCTACATCTTGGTGAGCGGCACGTTCCCCATCTTCGTTCAGGGCTTTGTCCAGTGCCTCGACCCGCGCATCTGGGTGTTTACGATCGTTTTGATCGTGGTCATGGCTGTGGTCTGGTACCCGTTCTTTAAGGTGTACGATAACCAGCTCCTGGCTCAGGAGCAGGAGAACGCCGCGGCAGCTTCTGCCGAGGATGCTGAGTAGCATGAGTTACTTTGACAGAACGTCTGCCGCCGGTATGCCCGAGGGCTTTTTGTGGGGTGGTGCCCTCGCCGCCAACCAGGCCGAAGGGGGCTGGAACGAGGGCGGCCGCGGCATGTCGCACTCCGACCTGATCCCACAGGGTTCCGACCGCTGGGATGTAATGTTTGGCAGGCAAAAGCCCGTGGACGATCCGGACAGGCTGTATCCATGCCGCTGGGGCAACGACTTCTTCCATCATTGGCACGAGGATGTCGAGCTCTTTGCCGAGATGGGCTTTAAGTGCCTGCGTCTTTCAATTTGCTGGAGCCGTATTTTTCCCACAGGGATGGAGACCGAGCCCAACGGCGAGGGCTTGGAGTTTTACCGTCAGGTATTCGAGGCGCTGCGCGAGCATGGAATCGAGCCGCTTGTGACGCTGTCGCACTACGACTATCCGTTGGCTCTGGTCGAGCGCTATGGTGGCTGGCAAAGCCGAGAGATGATCGAGCGGTATGCGCACTACGTCGAGACCGTCGGACGCGCGTACCAGGGCCTCGTGCGTTATTGGCTTACGTTCAACGAGATCAACAGCGTGGCGCTGTCCTATCTCAACGCGGGTGTCACGCTCGAGGATGAGCGTGACCGTGCAGCCGTGACCGCGGCGTTCTCGCACCATATGTTTATGGCGAGCGCTCGCGCTGTCGAGATTCTGCACAAGATCGATCCCGCAAACAAGGTGGGTTGCATGGTCGCTGCCGGTGCGACCTATCCGTACCGTTGTGCGCCCGAGGACGTATGGCTTGCGTATGAGGAGGACCGCGGCCGCTACTTCTACACAGACGTGATGGCTGCGGGCGCCTATCCTGCTTGGAAGCTGCGTGCACTCGAGAAAGAGGGTGTTCACGTGCCCTTTGAGCCGGGCGATACGGAGTATCTGGCAGAGCATACGGTCGACTTCATCTCGTTCTCGTACTATTGCTCGCGCTTGGTGTGCGCCGATGATCAGGTGATCGCCGAGAAGGCGGAGGGCAACGTGTTCCCGACGCTGCGCAATCCGTACCTCAAGGATAAAGAGACTGCCTGGAAATGGCAGATCGATGCGCTGGGTTTGCGCGTGACGCTTGCCGGCTACCACGATCGTTACCATCTTCCGCTCTTTATCGCTGAGAACGGTGTGGGCGGACTCGATGCGCTGGAAGACGGCAAAGTCCACGATGCGTATCATATTGATTACCTGCGAAGGCATATTCTTGCGCTGCGCGATGCAATTGTCGAGGACGGTGTTGACCTGATGGGATACACGCCGTGGGGCTGTATTGATTTGGTGTCGGCCTCGACGGGGCAGATGAAGAAGCGCTATGGCTTTGTTTATGTTGATGCCGATGATATGGGCAAAGGCACGTTCGATCGCTACCGAAAGGACAGCTTCTGCTGGTATCAAAAGGTCATTGCATCAAATGGCGAGGACTTGAGTTAACCCTTGCAAGCCTGCTGCCCCCGCGGCCCGTTTCGGCCGCGGGGGCTTTTGCTATTTACCTAGTCCCCGATGAGACCCTCATTCTGTGGGTAGTCATTGGGGACGTTCTTAAACGACTAGTCATTTAAGTCTGTCCCCAATGACTGCGGAAACCCGGCACCTGGGGACGTTCCTTTTCTGCCGGCAGCTTGGAACAGTCCTTAAAGCCCGCATCAATCAACTGCGGAAAGCGCATCCCAGAATGAGCGTCCAACATGGGACATGGTTTCCCTTGAGGGCCTCAACCGGAAAATGCATCCCGGAATGTTGCCGGAAAGTGGAACGTAGTTTCCCAAACAGGCCGTGCGCGGAAAGTGCATCTCGCTATCGAACTTCAAAGCGGGATGCATTTTCCGTGCCAGCAGTTCCGGGCAACCAGAGACCACTCATTTAAGTCTGTCCCCAACGACTAGTAGTAGGCCCACATGGCTTCGACTTCGTTGAGGACCTCTACGACGCCCCAGCGGCGGGCGCTGCGGCTGGCCGAGTTGGGATCGAAGACTTCAATCTGGTCGGCGTCGTCAATACCGTAAAGTACAATGTAGTGGCCCACGTTGGTAAAGGTGCCCGGCCGAACGGCGGCGATGACGGGCGCTCCCGAACGCAGCGCCTGAGTCATCGAGTCGCGATTGTTATGAAGCTCCGTTCCGTTAAGTCCCAACTGCCACGCACCGCTCGTCATAAACGACCATTCGGTTGCACCGGTGGGGGCGTAATTGCCTGCCTCGGAAAGCGCGCACATATTGACGGGGGTCATATCGGTGCGTCCCGTCTTAAAGATATAGACCATGGTGAGGCACGTAGGCCCGCAGGCATTTTGGCGGATGGTACCGCCGGCGTAAGGCAGCTCCGACCATGCAGGGTCGATCTGATAGATATGGGGCATCGTGCCGGCTTGCCATTGCGAGCGCGGGGTCGAAAAGGCGAAAGAATAACCGGGCGCGACGGGGGCCTTGAGCAGCTTGTCCTCGGCGGTGGGCTCGAGACCGGCCGAGCCGTGGGACATACAGGAGCTCATAAGCACAAAGACCAGACAGATGAGGATAGAGCACAGTGCGAGGCAAAGCCGACGAGCCGGCAGGGCGGGGGCATTCACGTACGATGTCGAGCGGTAGGGCTTGCCGTCGCGTCCGCCTTGGGGATGCGAAAAGAAGCGGTTGATATGGCTGCCGGGCTGACGTGCGCCGTTGCGGCGCAGTTGCGGAACCTCGGCTTGGCGCTGTCGAGTGCGCGCGCCCAAGCGGCTATCTTGCTGTGCGCTTGTGCCCGTGCTCGGACGGCCACTCTGCCGTGTTCTGTTTGTCTGCTGCCGAGACGAAGGCCTGGGTTGCTCTTGAGGGCGTTGCGGATTGCTGCTCGTGGCACTTCTGGGCGTCGGCGTGGTGCGGCCAGCAAGGCGAACGCTTTGTCGCCGTTGATCACCGTCGTTGTATCCGTATGCCATTCGTACCGCCTTGTCTCATGTATAACCTGTCTATCCTACAAAAAAGATGTGCAACAAATGGGTCCGCGCGTCAAAAGCTCGGTAAACGGTACGAAAGGCGCAAAACACACGGCCTCAAAAACATCTCTATATGCGTCCGATGAGCGTACGCCCGTCGGACGGGCGACAACAATGAGCGGCAAACCGTGCCGTTCGTCCCAAAAACGGTGCCGTTCGTTGTACAGTTCTGCCTTCGGTCGAGCTACAAGCGGCGCTGCTGTGCCAAGGCCGTATCTTAAAGCCACGAAATAAAAGCGCGCGGCAAAACGGACCGCGCAAGGGGTGACGCCAAGGGGCGTCAAAAAGGAAAGGAGGGGAACAATGGCGGACAAGAACGCAGAAGTTGCAGTCGAGGGCGACGGCGGCATGAAGAAAACGCTTTCGCTCTGGAACTTCTTCACCATCGGTTTCGGTGCCATCATCGGTACCGGTTGGGTTCTGCAGGTCGGCGACTGGATGGTCGTGGGCGGCGGTCCCGTTCCCGCTATGATCGCATTCCTCTTGGGTGCAATCTTCCTCGTGCCCGTCGGAGCTGTTTTCGGTGAGCTCACGGCTGCTATCCCCATCTCGGGCGGCATCGTCGAGTATGTCGATCGTAGCTTTGGCCGTACGCTGAGCTACATCACCGGTTGGCTCCTGGCCCTGGGCAACGGAATCCTGTGCCCGTGGGAGGCCATCGCCATCTCGACCCTCGTGTCCGAGATGTTCGGTAGCCTGCCCGGTCTTGAGTGGCTGCGCGCCGTCAAGCTCTACACCATCCTAGGCGCCGACGTTTACCTGTTCCCGACGCTGATCGCGCTCGGCTTTGCGGTCTACGTCATCTTCCTCAACTTCCGCGGTGCCAGCTCGGCCGCCAAGCTCCAGGCCTTCCTGACCAAGGCTCTGCTCTGCGGCATGCTGCTCGCCATGGGCGTCTCGCTGTTCACCGGCTCGCCGGACAACGCCATGCCCGTATTCTCCCAGGTCAGCGGCGCTGGCGGCGGCAAGGCCGCTACCGAAAGCACCAGCCTGTTCGCCGGCATCGTGTCGGTCCTGGTTCTAACTCCGTTCTTCTACGCCGGTTTCGACACCATTCCTCAGCAGGCTGAGGAAGCAGCTGAGGGCCTCAACTGGAACAAGTTCGGCAAGATCATCTCCTTGGCCCTGCTGGCCGCCGGCGGCTTCTACATGGTCTGCATCTACTCGTTCGGCACCATCCTCGACTGGCATGAGTTTGTTAAGAGCCCGGTTCCCGCGCTTGCCTGCCTCAAGGGCATCAACATGCTCCTGTACCTGGCCATGCTCGTCATCGCCACGCTTGGACCCATGGGCCCGATGAACTCCTTCTATGGCGCCACGAGCCGCATCATGCTCGCCATGGGTCGCAAGGGCCAGCTGCCTGAGAAGTTCGCCGAGGTCGACCCCAAGTCCGGCGCTCCCAAGCTTGCCTGCGTCGTCTTGGGCGTCATCACTGTCATCGGTCCGTTCCTGGGCAAGAACATGCTCATTCCTCTGACCAACGTGTCGGCTCTCGCCTTCATCTTCTCCTGCGGCATGGTCGCCCTCGCCTGCCTGCGCATGCGCTTCACCGAGCCCGATCTGCCTCGTCCCTACGAGGTGCCCGGCGGCAAGTTTGGCATCGGCCTCGCTATCGCCGCCTGCGCCATCATCATCGGCCTGCTCGTGATTCCGTTCTCTCCCGCCTCCCTCAACATGGTGGAGTGGAGCATCGTGATCGGCTGGTTGGCTATCGGCCTGGCCCTCATGGCTTTCACCAATTCCCGCAAAAAGTAACGCCTAGCCGGGGCGGATCGGGTGCGCGGAATCCTCTCTCCCGCGCACCGAACCCGGCACCACTTGGGTAGCTTTGTGAGGCCTAGCCCAACATGGCCTCGCCCACTATATGGATCCATAAGGAGGAACCATGTCCACTAAGTATGCAATCGTTGGCGGCAAGCTCATCGACGGTACCGGTGCCGAGCCGGTCGAGAACTCCCTCGTTCTCGTTGACGACAACGGCAAAATCGAGTACGCCGGTGTTATGCAGGACCTTCCCGAGGGCGTTGAGGTTATCGACGCCGCCGGCAAGACCGTCCTTCCCGGCCTGATCGACACCCACCTGCACTTCTCGGGCAACCTGACCGACGATGACACCGATTGGGTCATGCAACCGCTCCTCGAGAAGCAGGCCGTCGCCGTCAAGCAGGCCTACGACTGCCTCACCCACGGCCTCACCACCGTCTGCGAGATCGGCCGCTTTGGTATTCAGATCCGTGACTGCATCGACAAGGGCGTCTTTAAGGGCCCGCGCGTTCTGGCCACCGGTCTGGGCTTCTGCCGCGTTGCCGGTCACGGCGACTCCCACCACTGCACCCAGGAGCTCAACAAGGAATCCCATCCCTGGGGCGACCAGGTCGACGGTCCTTGGGATCTGCGCAAGGCCGTCCGTCGTCGCCTGCGCGAGAATCCCGATGCCATCAAGATCTGGGCTACCGGTGGCGGCATCTGGCGCTGGGACTCCGGTCGCGACCAGCACTATTGCTCCGAGGAGATTCAGGCCGTGGTCGAAGAGGCCAAGATGGTCGGCATCCCCGTGTGGAGCCACTGCTACAACAACCACGCCGCTGCCTACGATTCCGTTCGCTTTGGCTGCGAGCAGCTGATTCACGGCTTCGATATCGATGAGCGCACCATGGACCTCATGGCCGAGCAGGGCACCTTCTTCACCCCGACGATCGCCTTCCTGCCCACCTGGTACGCCACCTATCCGCCCGTCTACGTCCCCGAGCTGCACGACAAGTACGAGGGCACCCTGGTCGAGAAGGAGCTGCAGCGCAACTACGACTGCCTGCGCGAGGCCAAGAAGCGTGGCGTCGTCATGACGATCGGCTCCGACTCCTTCTCCTTCGTCACCCCGTACGGCACCTGCTCCATCGAGGAGATGTACGAGTTCGTCGACAAGATCGGCTTCACCCCGGTCGAGACCATCACCTGCGCCACCCTCAACGGTGCCAAGATGTGTCACATCGAGGACGAGACCGGTTCTATCGAGGCCGGCAAGTGCGCCGACCTGCTGGTCGTCAACGGTGACGTCGCCGCCGACATCCACGTGCTCAACACCGACAACATGGACGTCATCATGAAGGACGGCTGGATCGTCGAGGCAGGCACCTTTGGCGAGGCCAACAAATACAGCGCCTAAGATACCGTTTGTCGATGGCTGGATGCAAAACACAGTTTTTGATTGCATAATGCAATGGAGAGGGTCGCTTGCGGCCCTCTTTATTGCTATGGGTGCGGTAGATAAAAGGGGATGACGGTGGATTTAAACAGGCTGATTCTGGGTAAGAGCTACAACTCTACCAAGGTCTTTCGTACGGCCCAGCATGTGGTCCAGGCCATCCTGCTCGGTATTGTCGTTCCGGCGCTTATCCTGCTGCTTATCTGGGATTTAACCGATAATCCCAATCCCGTTCCGGGCGTTGTCGTTATTGCCGGCCTGGTCATGCTGTGCTTCTTCTTCTCGTATGTCTTTGTGGTCCCCGATGACCTCACATCGAGCGCAACCGACCGTACGCTCGCTATCGCATCAAAAATATTCGCCTACACGTCGCGCGGCCTTACGCCCGAAGCGGCCCTGGGCGCCTCCAAAATCATCCTGTCCGAGACCATCGCCTCTGCCATCTGCTTTACCGACGGCAAGCAGGTGCTGGCAAGCTGGGGCGAGGACTCGGCAAAGTGCCCTGCCGGCACCCCGGTGGTGCTCAAGACCACGCTCAACGTGATTGAGACGGGCGAGCAGAGCGTGTTTTCGCGTGACGCCTCCAATGAGACGGGCGGCTATTTTCCCCGCCTGCGCGCCGGCATTGTCGCGCCGCTTACCGTGCGCGGGCATTGCGTGGGCACACTCGAGCTGTATTACCCCCGCCTGAGCAGCATCGATATGCGCCAGACGGCCCTTGCCTCGGGCTTTGCCGATCTAATTTCCACGCAGCTCGCTAGCTTTGAGCTCGAGCGCCAGGACGAGCTCACGGCCCGCGTTGAGCTTCGCGCCCTGCAGTCGCAGGTCGACCCGCATTTTCTATTCAATACCATTAGCACGATCGTGTCGCTCGTTCGAACCGAGCCCGACAAGGCGCGATCGCTGCTGATCGACTTTTCCAACTACTATCGTCAGACGCTTTCTGACTCCGATACGCTCACCACGCTCGAGCACGAGGTGGAACAGGGCACTCGTTATATCAATCTTATGCAGGCCCGGTATGGCGACGGCCGTCTGCGCGTTTCGGTCGACATCGACTTTGAGGTGCGCGACAGCCTGGTGCCGCCGTTTATCTTGCAGCCGCTGCTCGAAAACTGCATCAAGCACGCACAGCGCGAGACCGAGCCGCTTTCTATTCGTGTTAGGGCTTTCGAGACCGATGACGGCTTGGAGATCATCGTCGAAGACGACGGCATCGGGATGAGCGAAGAAGTCTGCGCGCATCTGTTTGAGCAGCATCGCCGAGAGGAGCCCGAGAGCATTACCGCCGACGGCTCCATCAAGCGAGGTTGCGGCCTGGCGCTCTTCAACGTGCTTCAGCGCATCCATTTCTTTTACGGAGAAGATTCTGGCATGCGCGTGAAGTCCCAGGAGGGCGTGGGAACACAGGTCATCGTTGAGTTGAACGGCGAGCCGCATGAGCCGGCGCCGCTAACGGTGTAGCACGCGGTTGGATTGAGAGAAAAAGAGGGGAAGCGCATATGTCCGAAGGCTGGAACATCTTGGTGGTTGATGACGAGCCTCCCATTAGAGCTGAGCTACGCTATCTGTTGGAAAAGGATACGCGTGTTGGTCAGATTGCCGAGGCGGGCAATGTCACCGAAGCCGTGGAGTCGATTCTGTCGAACAAGCCCGACGTGCTGTTTTTAGACATTACCATGCCCGGTCGCTCGGGAATTGAGCTTGCCGAGACGCTGCAGAACCTAAAGACGCCGCCGGTCGTGGTGTTTGTGACGGCATTTGCCGAGTATGCGGCTGATGCCTATAACCTCGATGCTGTCGATTACATCGTCAAACCGGTCGAGGATGCCCGCTTGTCAAAGGCGCTCGACAAGATCGAGGTCGCCTTGGGCACTCGCCGTGTCGTCCATGCTCCGCGCCAGCCTTTGCGCCTGACAGTGGATCGCGGGGGCAAAAAGGTGTTCATTCCCGTGGCGGATGTCTGCTACTTTGAGGCACGCGCCGATTTTTGCAACGTCGTCTGCGCCGAGGGAACATACCTGATCAATGAGTCGATTTCCTCGCTCGAGCGGCGCTTGGCCTCCGAGGGCTTTATCCGTGTCCACCGCAGCTATCTGGTCAATTTGGAAGACGTGCACAATGTCGAGATCGGTTCCACGGGTCTTATGGAGCTCAGGCTCGATCGCGTAACCTCGACGGTGCCCGTGTCCCGTCGTCGTGCTGCCGAGGTCAAGGCGCACCTGGGGCTTGCGTAGGCGGTCTGCATGCCATCGTTTACCGCCGCAGGTTTGGCATGACCGTGCGGTGGGCATAATGGGTGACATCGAATGAAATCGAAAGGATCATTATGCCCGCGCTCATTACGCATCATCTGTTTGGCGAGGAAAGCATCGACCGTCTTCCGCAGGGCGTTATTGCGTCCGACGAGGAGCGCATCGCCTTTATCCTGGGAAACCAAGGTCCCGACCCGTTTTTCTTCCACATGCTCACGCCGCGCATTTCCGACTGTATGTTGCTTGCTCAGGCCATGCACCGCTCGCGCATGTCGCGCCAGTTCTCGTGCCTGCGCGACGGCGTGTCGCACCTGCAGCCGCGCGATGCCAATCTGGGTCGCGCCTTTGCGCTGGGCCTGCTGTCGCACTATGTGCTCGACCGCAATGCCCACCCCTTTGTCTACGAGCAGCAGTTTGGCATTGTAGATTCCGATCCCGAGCTCGAGGCTTCGGGCAGCCAAGTACACGCCGTGCTCGAAAGCGACCTGGACGTGCTGATGCTGCAGCTCAAGCGCGACGGTGCCACGGTCGAGGACTATCCGCCGGCGGGCGAGATCGTCACCACCGACCGCATCAATCGCGTGGCCGGTGTGCTGATGAGCTACGTCGCCGGGCGCGTGTACGGTATCGACATCCCGGCGGGGGAGTACGCCGGCGCCGTCTCGGACATGCAGATGCTCTATCGCGCCATTGAGCCCGCCGGCTCGGCAAAGACTCGTGCGATTGCCCTGGTCGAGGGCTTGGTGCACGACTACTCGCTGCTCGACGGCCTTGCCCATCGCGTGACGACGGAGCTGCCCGAGCGCACCGGCAACCTGGGCCACCTGACATGGAAGAACCCCTTTACCGATGAGGTCTCGACCGAGAGCTTCCCCGAGGTCTTTGAGCGCGCACTGGTCGATTACGAGCTCACCGTTGCTCGCTTTATCGAGACCGGCGACATGGAGGCCGTGACCGGCCATATCAACTACAGCGGCCGCGTACTCGACGCCGACGAGGAGTTCGACCGCGAGGAGTAGGGTCCGTGCGTACCCCTTTGCCGAATCCTTACCAGCGCTTCTGTGCAATTGGGGTACGATGAACTAACTGCATATTGGGCGAATACGAAAGGGCCCCTGTCCATGAAATACACCAAGCTCGAGCGTAACTGGGTTATGTACGATGTGGGCAATTCGGCCCTCGTGTTGCTCAATACCTCGGTGGTGCCCATCTACTTTAACGCCATCAATACCGGTGCTTCCTCGGCAGACCTGGTGGTCGCTTGGGGCAACGCGCAGACGATTGCCTCGCTGGTCATTGCCATGCTCATGCCCATTCTGGGCGCGCTTGCCGACTACGCTGGCAACAAGATCAAGTTCTTCTTGGGTTTCTTCCTCACGGGCCTGGTTCTTTGCCTGGCGCAGGCTATCCCAATGTCCGCCATGGCATTTTTGACCGTGTACGTGCTGTGCACCATCGGCCTTAACTCTTCTATGACGTTCTACGACGCCATGCTGCCCGACATTACCACCGACGAGCGCATGGACGCCGTGTCCAGCTCGGGCTATGCCTGGGGCTACATCGGTTCCACCGTGCCGTTCATCATCTGCCTGGCGCTCATCATGGGTGGCCCCGCTCTTGGTGTCCCCACCATGCTGGCAACGCGTCTGTCGTTTATCATCACTGGTGCCTGGTGGCTCATCTTTACTCTGCCGCTCATTCGCACCTATAAGCAAAAGTACGGTCGCGAGCGCGGTCCCGAGGACACCATCGGCCACATCGTGGGCGGTGTGTTCTCCGAGGTCGGACACACCATGCGCGAGATCGCCCACAACAAGACCGTGCTGGTCTACATGGTCGCGTTCTTCTTCTATATCGATGGCGTCCACACGGTCATTTCCATGGCCACCAGTTACGGCTCAGCTTTGGGCATCGATTCGACGCAGCTTGTCCTGGCGCTGCTCGTTACGCAGTTTGTGGCTTTTCCGTCTGCCATCATCTACGGCAAGCTCGCCGGACGCGTGGGCACGCTCAACATGATCCTGGTGGCCGTTGCCGCCTACATGGGCATTGTGCTGTTCGCCGCGTTCTTCCTAAAGACCGCCTTTGAGTTCTGGGTGCTTGCCATTATGGTCGGCCTGTTCCAGGGCGGCGTGCAGGCGCTCAGCCGTAGCTACTTTGGCCGCATTATCCCCAAGGAAAAGTCCAACGAGTACTACGGCTTCTTTGACATCTTTGGTCGTTATGCAAGCGTTATGGGCACCTTCCTGGTGTCGATCGTCACCTCGCTGACCGGCAACCCGTCGCTGGGCGTCCTTTCCATTGGCGTGCTGCTGATCGTTGGCTTTATGCTGCTGGTCCGCCTGTCCCGCATGACTCGGGCGGCGGAGCATGCCGCATAGGAGCGAGCGGCTATTGTGCCTGTCCACGGTACTCTTTTGGGGTTATCCGCAATAAACATTGCGACTTGCGAGCAATGATTTGCCCAAGTGGGTATGATGGAATCAGCTAGGTCGCGGGGCGTCGCCTGTGTTTGGCGGCGCCCCGTTTTTGTGTTGCAGGGAGGGAAGGCATGAACGCCACGGTTGTGATTCCAACATATTGGGCGGGCGATGATGCCCGTGCAAACGCTCCCGGCGCCTATGACCACTCGACGAAGCTTGACGCCACCAATCCCGAGCTCGACCGCTGCCTGGCCTCGCTCGAGCAGGTGCGCGACATTCCGAGGATTATCCTTTTGGTGGTCTGTCCCATCTCGGCTACGGCGGATGTGTCGAAGCGCGTGCACGAAATCGTCAACGCGCACCCTACGCTCAAAGTCACCGTAGTTACCAACACCCAGGCATCGCGTATCGCCGACCGTGTGGCGCAGATTGCTCCCAAGGGCTCGGGCGAGTGCGTGAGCCTGCGCGGATACGGCGCCATTCGCAATATGGGGCTTGCCTGCGCTGCGGTGCTCGGCCACGATGCCGTCGTCTTTTTGGATGACGACGAGACCGTTATCGATGCCGACTTTATGAAGCGCGCGACCTATGCGCTGGGCCAGCAGACGCGTCAGGGCCTGCCGATTTTGGTTAAGAGCGGTTACTTTTACGATCGCGACGGATCGCCGTTGGCGCCCACGGACAAGGTGGGCATTTGCCATCGTTGGTGGACCAAGCGCATCGAGTTTAATCGCTGGATGAAAAAGGCACTCTCGGGCACCCGTATCTCGCGTTCAAACTACGTGTGCGGCGGCCTCATGGCACTTCATGCCCGCGCCTTTACCCGTGTGGCGTTTGACCCGTTTATCACCCGAGGCGAGGACCTGGACTACCTCTTTAACATGCGCATGTTTGGCTACGACGTGTGGTTTGACAACGAGTGGACCGTTCGTCACCTGCCGCCCGAGTCCGAGAAGCGCTCGCCGCGCTTTATGCAGGATGTGTACCGTTGGTACTACGAGCGTGCCAAGCTGACATTTGCCGCGCACCAGCAGGAGCTCGTCCCCGTCACGGCCGCGTCGCTCATGCCCTATCCGGGTCCGTGGATTTCGCGCGAGCTCGACGAGCGCGTGCGCAAGACCGCCATGGTCCGCAGCATGTTTACCCGCGAGCACGAGGGGTATCTACGCATTTGGCGCCACGGTATTGACGAGGCCAAGACCTACGCACGCCAAAACGCTGCAAGCTACCTGCGTTTCCAGAGCTTCTGGCCCAAGATCATGGACGGGCTCTGGCGCGACGCACAACTGACCAGCATCCTGGAGGGGACTGAATGATCGACCGCCGCGCCCAGCGCGATAACTCAATATCAATCTTTCGCGTGATCGCCGTTGTCTGCGCCATTTGCGTGCTGGTGTACTTTATTTTCGCCCTGGCGACCGGAATCGAGCCAATCGCGACCGTGGTCGCCTGCGCACTGCTGTGCATCTTTCTGTGCATTTTTATCTATTTGACGCTCAATCCCGATTCGGTGCGTTCGCAGTACACCGAAGAGACGCTCTCGGTGGCCTCTGCCATGCTCGAGGACATCAAAGGCGGCCTGACGCAGGAGTCGGCGCGTCTGGTGTGCCAGCGTATTTTGCCCGAGACGCGCGCCATGACGGTTGCCATCACCGACGAGGGCAACGTGCTGGCCTGCGCGGGCGAGTTCGAGGAAAAGCTACTGCCTGATTCGCCCATCCACACACTTGCCACGCGCTACGTCATCGAGCACGGTATTGTCCAGTCGTTCAACCGTGTGGTGGACGTGGTGGGTTCGGATGGCTCGCACAACCATGTTCCTGCCGGTATCATCGCTCCTATCAAGGTGGGCGACCGCACCGTCGGCACGCTCAAGTTCTACTACAAGACCCCGCGTGCCGTCGACCGCACTCAGTACGCGCTTGCCTCGGGTTTTGCCGAGATCCTGTCCACGCAGCTCGCCATCCACGAGCTCGAGGTACAAAAGGAGCTCACGGCCCGTGCCGAGGTGCGTGCCCTGCAGGCGCAGATCAACCCGCATTTTCTGTTCAACACGCTCAACACCATCGCGTCGTTTACGCGTACCGATCCGCTGCGCGCCCGCGAGCTGCTGCGCGAGTTCTCCTCGTTCTATCGCGCCACGCTCGACAATTCGGGCTCGCTCATTCCCGTGTCGCGCGAGGTCGCACAGACCAAACGCTACCTGACGTTTGAGAAGGCGCGCTTTGGCGAGGATCGCGTGCTGGCGACTTTCGACGTGTCCGAGGACGTCGAGGACACGCTGGTGCCGGCATTTGTAATCCAGCCGATCGTCGAGAATGCCGTGCGCCACGGTATGGGCGACGGCGATGCGCTGGGGATCGATGTGTCGGTCCACAGGGATGGCGAAGATGCGATTTTGATTGCGGTCGCCGATGACGGCGTGGGCATGGACGAAGGCACCGCTGCCAGACTGTTTGACGAACGCTCCGCCCGTCCCGACGCCAACTCCCCGCAGGGCGGCGGCGCCGGTGTGGCCATGCACAATATTTCGGAGCGCATCCATCGCTTTTATGGGCCGCACTCCTATACGCGCGTCGAATCGGCCCCGGGCAAGGGTACTAAAGTGCTCCTGCATCTCGATTTGTCGGAGAGCATCTTCGACATTCAAGAGTAGAATAATAAGCTATGGGTTTAACGCTAGTTGGCGGATGCCCGACGTAGTTAGTTGACGAAAGGTTTTATCCCTATGCTGCGTGCGATGATTGTGGATGATGAGGCCCCGGCCCGATCGGAACTTCGCTTCTTGCTCGAGCAGACGGGCAAGATCGGCACGATCACAGAAGCGTCGAGCGTTCGCTCCGCCATCGAGATGCTTATGGAGAGCCGCGTCGATGTCGTGTTCCTCGATATTTCGATGCCTGGCGCTTCGGGTCTGCAACTTGCCGAGGCACTGCATAAGCTTAAGAATCCGCCGGCGATCGTATTTGTAACCGCATACAGCGATCATGCGGTCGAGGCGTTTGATGTGGATGCCGTCGACTATCTGATGAAGCCGGTCGAGGAGGCTCGTCTGGATCGAGCAATCGATAAGGTTATGCAACGCGCCAAGCCTGTCACGGACAGCAAGGTGACCATCGAGCGCATTCCGGTGGAAAAGGGCGGCCGCAAGGTCCTCATTCCCGTGGACGACATTCGCTTTATCATGGCCAAGGACGATTACTCCTGTATTTATACGGTCGATGACCGCTTTTTGTCGACGACCTCGCTGGCGCAGTTCGAGGCCAAGCTCTGCGACTTTGGCTTCTTCCGCGTTCACCGCCGCTATATCGTCAACCTGGCGTGTGTCACCGACGTCGAGACGGTTCCCTCGGGCGCTATCCAGCTGGGCATTACGGGCGTTGACGAACGCGTACCGGTTTCGCGCCGTCGTGTCGTACCGCTCAAAAAGGCCCTGAGCCTCTAGTACACTGGCCCCGCAGCCCTGTAGACCAAAATCGTCTGCGGAGCCGTGGGGCTTTTTGCATGAATGCACCAAATCGTTTTGCGGAGGGGATCCCATGAACAGTGCAAGCGCCAAGCGTATCGACATTATCTCGGACACCCACGGCTATCTTTCGCCTGCGCTCCTGGACGAGCTTAAGGGTGCGGATCTGATTATCCACGCCGGCGACCTTACGTCGGAGATGGACTACGAGCACCTGCGCACCATCGCCCCCGTGCGAGCGGTGCTGGGCAATAACGATTACTACCGCGACTACGGCCCCGACGTGGACCGCTTGGCGCTCTTTACCTACGAAGGCCTCAAGTTCGCCGTAGCCCACTACCGCGAAGACCTTCCGGTGGGATCCGTAGACGTAGCCATCAATGGTCACACCCACGTAACTAAAGAAGCCCAAGTGGGCCGCTGCCTGGTCCTCAACCCAGGCAGCGCCAGCTACCCCAGAGGCACCCGAGGCCCCACCATGGCCAGGATGCTCGTCAAAGACGGCAAGATCATAAGCACCAAATTTATTGACCTAGACTAACCGCAACAAAAACGGGGGATGTAAAACTGCATCTCCCGTTTTTTATGAGCCAAAGGCCGAGTTTCAACAAGAATAATCAGACCAACCCCACCGCGGAGAACGGGGACCTCGAGCCGCGGAAGCGGCGAGGAGCAAGAACTGTTTGGACAAAGTGACGGCCGGGAGGGTCTCCGGGGCTGAGGGCGGGGGTTAAGTTTGTCGCGAGTTCCGCACGCAAAGGAAAGCACTTAATGTGCTTTCCGTCTTGCGCAGGACTGTAGAGCAGCAAACTTAACCCCCGCCCTCAGCCCCGGAGACCCTCCCGGAGGGGCCCGAAAAATTTTTTCAAAAAAGTTGTTGCGTGGCGGACAGACTTCTGTGTATACTAATCCCCGCAGCGCACGCGAGCGGAAACAAACGCGAACGTCTGCCTGGGGAGTTAGCTCAGTTTGGTTAGAGCGCCGGCCTGTCACGTCGGAGGTCGCGGGTTCGAGCCCCGTACTTCCCGCCAACGCAATTAAAGCCACGTCTTCGGACGTGGCTTTTTGCGTTTGATGCACTTTGTTTCGATAGAACGATCGCCCTGGTGCATCTTCGCCCAGAATCCTCGCGCCTTCGGGAACGCAAGTAAAATCCAATAAGTATATCTGTCTGAACAACAGCTTTGTTGCGCAACACCTGTTCAACGAGACAGGGGGTTAGGTTATACTAAATTGCACTGTGCGCCGCATCTGATGCATTTCGCTCCAAGCGCGGCACTCAGTGGATATCCGATTTACCATTTGGATGTCCTGGCGGTCATTTAGCGTCTCGACACAAGCTCGGCCCCGGAGCTCGTTCGAGCTGTTCGTATTCCTTGAAAGGGGAAAAATGGACATATCGAGGAAGACTGATTACGCCCTTCGTATGCTGGCGATGCTTGCCGAGGATCCGGAGTGTTTGCTTTCTGTTCGCACTGCTGCCGAAGAGGTCAATGTTCCGTATTCATTTGCCCGTTCGATCCAACACGGTTTGGTTCAGGCCGGTATTGTGGAGAGCCTGCGCGGTGTTCATGGCGGCATGCGCCTTAAGATGAGCCCCGACGATGTCACGATTCGTCAGGTCGTAGAGGCCGTTCAGGGTCCCATGGTCATGAACGACTGCACCGCCCCCGATGGCGACTGTGCGCGCATGGGCACGTGCTGCTATCATCCCCTGTGGGCCGGAGCCCAGGCGCTGATGCGCGACTATCTCGATTCCGTTTCGCTCGACGATATCGTCTCCCATCGCCAGTTCCCGGCCGTCGATCCCAAGTTCGCCGACCGCGATGCGTTTCCCGAGTACGCCGCCTGCGCGTATGCTTGCCGGGAGGAATAGCGCCGCATAAGGAGCATTGTCATGATTCAGGACCCCTTTCGTTCGATGATTCGTTCGGAAGGGGTTCTGCGCTATCGCGACCTTCCGTGGCGCCGCACGCGCGACCCGTATATCATCTGGCTCTCCGAGGTCATGCTGCAGCAGACGCAGGTGCCGCGCGTGGAGACGCGCATGCCGGCGTGGCTCGATCGCTTTCCGACTGTCCAGGCACTCGCTCAGGCCGCCCCTTCCGATGTTTTGGATGCGTGGCAGGGGATGGGCTACAATCGCCGCGCCTTGGCGCTTCACAGGGCTGCACAGTGCGTTGTGGAGGACTGGGACGGGGAGTTTCCGCGCGAGACGCACGATCTGGTCGCGCTGCCCGGCATTGGCCCGGCAACGGCGCAGGGCATCCGTTCGTTTGCATTCGATCTTCCGGGCGTGTATCTGGAGACCAACGTGCGCACGGTCTTTTTGCATCATTTCTTTCCCGATGTGCCGGCCGTTCCCGATCGCGAGCTGGTGCCGCTGATCCAAGCCGCCTGTCCGGCGGCCCCTGGTGCGGCGACCGACGAGATCGCGCCCTTTGCCGTTCCTCAAGACGATGCCGACACGCCGCGCGCGTGGTATTACGCGTTGCTGGATTACGGCGCGTATCTTAAAAAGACGCTGCCCAATCCGTCCAGGCGGTCGGCGAGCTATAGTCGTCAGTCCAAGTTTGAGGGCTCGCGTCGCCAAAAGCGCGCCCACATTGTGCGCATGCTGCTGGCGGCGCGCGATGGGCAGCCGGCAGGTATTACGCTCGATGAAGCCGTTGCTGGCGTTAACGAGATGGAGGCGGCAGCCGGCCGGAAACCGGTCGAGCGCGAGCTGGTTGCAAGTATTCTTGCCGATCTGGAGCGCGAGGGCTTTTGCCGCTCCGAGGGCGATCGTTGGCTGAGTGTATAGCTCGCTCGAATCTGAAGAACAGGATTATAAGGTTTAAATTCTCGGCATGAGGGCATCCTAAAGACAAGGCCGCTCAAAGTCTATGGGCGGCATGTGTTGAAGGGAAGTACACCTATGGATTTTGAGAACTCTCAGACCAAGAAGAACCTCGAGACCGCTTTTGCCGGTGAGTCCCAGGCGCACACCAAGTATCGCTACTATGCATCCAAGGCCAAAAAGGACGGCTACGTTCAGATTTCGAATATCTTTGCCGAGACGGCGGGCAACGAGTCCGAGCATGCCAAGCTGTGGTTTAAGTATCTGCACGACGGTGCCGTTCCGGGCACTCTGGACAACCTGCGCGACGCCGCCGCGGGCGAGAACTACGAGTGGACCACGATGTATGACGAGTTTGCCAAGACCGCCGAGGAGGAGGGCTTTGCCGAGATCGCCGAGAAGTTCCGTGGCGTCGGTGCCGTGGAGAAGGCTCACGAGGAGCGCTACAACAAGCTCGTCGAGCGCATTGAATCGGGCGAGGTGTTTGAGCGCGAGGGCGTAAAGGTATGGAAGTGCCTGAACTGCGGGCACCTGCATGTTGGTGCCGAGGCGCCCGAGGTTTGCCCGGTGTGCAACCACCCGAAGGCGTACTTTGAGGAGCAGGTGGTGAACTACTAGCGCGTGGCGCTGGCTGCTGCGGAGCGCCGGGCGGGAGGCCGGATTGCCTTCCCTCCCCGCTCACGGCTCCGCAGGGTCGCGTTGAGGGAAGGCAATCCGGCCTCCCGCCCTGCGCTCCGGCGTTGGGTCGTCGCGTGCTCGTTACTGAAAAGCTGATTAGAAGTTTGTGTGCCGCCCCTTTTGGGGGGGCACGTTTTTGTAGGGGGACTGGTTGGGACGGCACCGTTCATGGGTGGGGTACACTGGGTAGCGGCTTTTAGTTTATCTACTACCTGATGGGGTGTTTTTTATGGGTAAGAAGTCTCGGGCTCGGGTTGCTGCGGCGGGAACTCGCAAGGATCCTGGTCGTCGGGTTCCTGAGGGCAAAAAGGCCGATCGTGCCGAGAAGGACAAGAAGGTTGGGGCACATGCTCATCCTGCGTGGGCGCCTCATTTGAATTCGGCGAGTGAGGACCTGACTGCCAAGCTGTTTACGATGGTCGAGGTTATTTTGGGCGTGGTGCCTGTGGTGGTCATTGGCCTGTTCCTGGCCTCTAAGGATGCCACGAGCGTGGATAAGCTCACCGATGTCTTTTCTCAGGATCCCTCGATGGTGGTTGCGTTTATCTCTGCGTGTCTGCAGCCGTTTGTGGCGTACATGCTGTACATGATTTATCGCAAATATTGCGAGGGCGATGCGGGCTTTGCCGCCGGAAACCTGATTGGCCTCTTGTGCTCCGAGATTTTGCTGCTCAATATTCCCGGCGTCATCGGCATGGGTATCTTGCTGTGGCGTGTTTGGCGCAACGTTGCCCCGCACTTTGAGAGCTGGCTGTTTGAGCGCCGTGCAATGGGCGTGCTGGCAGACATCGCGGGTTCGCTCGTGATTCTAGTCTTGGCGTTTATGTGCGCCACCGCCGCGCGAGGTCTCGCGGGCATGTAGTCTGTCCTCACCGACCACGGAGCGCAGGGCGGGGAAACCTTTCCCTCTCGCTCACGGCTTCGCAGGGTCGCGCGAGGCAAAGGTATCCCCGCCCTGCGCCTCGGCGTTGAGTCGTCGCATACTCGTTACAGAAAAGCTGATTAGAAGTTTGTGTGCCGCCCCTTTGGGGCGGCACGTTTTTGTGTGGGGTCCCGGTCTTCACAATTTCCGTCAAGCTTTTGGTTGGGTTTTGGTCGGTTGGCGCAAGGGTGGAAGGCCGAAAGGTTGCTGGCGAAAAAAGCTCAAAGAAAGTGCTGGTAGGGGAGTTATTGAGCTTTTCGACGGTTTTCTGACAAAAGAATCTTTACAGCTATTGCTACGGATTTCGTTGCCGTGGCCTTGGCGGTGCGGGATGCTGAGCGTAAGCGTCGAATGCTCCGATTGAGGAGGCCAACATGGATCTGTTTCTTGAGACCCCGCAGCAACAAGCCGAGCGCATGTTGCGCCAGCAGCAACGGCTTATGGAGATGCAAATGCAGGGGGTGGCCGTCCAGCCTCCTGCGCAAAACGCCGCACCTGCGGGCGGGGCGGTCCCAGAGGCCTATTCCGTACAGCAGGATTCATATGCTCAGGAGCTCGCGTTCGATAAACGTCGTGCGCGTCGCCGTCGCTGGGCCCAGCGCCTGCGTACGCTGGCGATGATCGTGCTAATCCCGTTGGGGCTCGCGGCAATCTTCTTGGCCTCATATGCCCTCACATGCATTCTCAACGGCGCCTCGCCCAGCGAGGTGCTTGAGCACTTGGCAGCTCTCGGCCAGCGCCTGGGCGATGTCGCAACAACCATCCGCGCCGGCTGGGAGAGTTAGCGTTTGTCACATTAGGACTTCTAGGGTGTAGGGATTATCGCCATGAGTAGAATCCTTGCATCTTCCGGGTTCTGTCGTACGACTGAATAGTATTATTGAAGATGAATAATAATAGCAAATGAACGGAGGTGCTCGGTTGAATCTGACCTTTGAGGGATTCTTAAAAGGCTATTGCCGAGAGCTATCCGGACAGCAGTCGCTCAGTTTTAGAAAACTGGTTGAGCAGGCGACGACGGTTGCGCCGCGCGTGGCGGAGCCCCTGTTTTTGCTCGCTTTGGCGCAGGGTAAAGCCGAATACGTCCTGGGCTTATCCGAGGGCTCGTGGATGGAAGAGGGTTACCGAGACGTTTTGTCCTTGTACGCCCAAACGGGTAGCCTGGCATCTCTATGCGCCGAGGACAAACTCCCCAACCGTTATGCCAACGTTTGGCGTGCGTATAGAGCGGTGAAGGAAAAGCCAGTGGCGGACAGGAGGATCAACGCCCTGATGCGAAAAAGAACGTTGGGAGCGCTAGGGGAATCGGGCGTAACGCGCTACGGTCTCTGCCGCGATTTGAATCTGAATAAGGGAAACGTGTACGCATACTTAGCCGGTGATGACTCAAAGGTGAGCAGGGAGACGGCGCGCCGCATTATGGAATATGCGGAGGAGAGGGGCGCCAAAGAAGGGGCCGGGCGCCCAGTGCGCGTGGCGGGGTAAGATTGATCGCGGTTTTGATTGATGATCGATTGGGTTTGTTGGGCGGAGACTATGTCTGCTATTGATATCGTGCTTGTTGTGATCGCCTTGGTGGCGGTGGGGGTTGCTGTGGCTTGTGCCCTGCAGCTCAAGGGCCTTCGCGCCGAGTTGCGGGAGCGCGGCGATAGCGGAGCAGAGATGCTGGCTGCGCTCGAGCAGGCCAACAATGCGTTCGACACCCTCAACGTCGCGTTGGCAGAAACCCGCCGCACGGCAAATGCCATCGCACAGCAGCAGACGACCGATGCGGCCGTAGAGCAGCAGCGCTACCTGACCATCGCGCGTGAGTTCTCGCAGGCTAGCGACCGTATGGATGACCTGCGCCGCGAGACGGCCCAGCAGCTCGGTGCCAACCGCGAGGGCATCGAGCACCGCCTGGACAAGGTGCGCGAGACGGTCGATGCCCAGCTGGGCGCCATCCGCAAGGACAACAGCGTGCAGCTCGATCAGATGCGCGCGACGGTGGACGAGAAACTCTCCCGTACGCTCAACGATCGCCTGTCTGCATCGTTTAAGCAGGTGAGCGACCAGCTCGAGGCTGTGTACAAGGGCCTGGGCGACATGCAGTCTATCGCCACCGGCGTGGGCGATCTCAAGCGCGTGCTGGGCAATGTAAAAGCGCGCGGCATTTTGGGCGAGGTGCAGCTGGGTGCGATCCTGGCGGACATCCTTACGCCCGATCAGTATCTGGAAAATGTCACCACCAAGCCCGGCGCCTCGGAGCGCGTTGAGTTTGCCGTCAAGCTGCCGGTGGACGAGGGCGATCCCGTGCTGCTGCCGATTGACTCCAAATTCCCGGGCGACGCGTACGAGCATCTGCTTGACGCGCAAGAGTCGGGTGATGCCGAGGCTGTGGCCACCGCGCGCAAGACGCTCGACGCCATGGTGAAGCGCGAGGCCAAGGACATCTGCGAAAAGTACCTGAGCGTGCCTGCGACGACCAATTTTGGCATCATGTTCGTTCCGTTTGAGGGGCTGTACGCCGAGGTCGTCAGCCGTCCCGGGCTTATCGAGACCCTGGGCCGCGACTATCACGTCAACGTCGCCGGCCCCAGCACCATGGCGGCCATCCTCAACAGTCTGCAGATGAGCTATCAGACGTTTAGACTGCAAAAACGCACCGACGACGTGCTGCGTGTACTCTCTGCCGTCAAGGCCGAGCTGCCGCGCTATCAGGCGGCGCTGCGCCGCGCCCAACAGCAGATCGAGACCGCGGGAAAGACAGTCGAGGGCATCATCACCACGCGCACCAACGTTATGGAGCGCAAACTCAAGGATATCGATGCGCTGGAAGACGCGCGGGAGGCCGATGCGATTTTGGGCTTGGAGTCCGCAGGCCTGCTCACAGACCAAAAAGACGAGGACTAGCTGCATCTGACGACGGGGCGCCGGCGTAAACGCGGGTGCCCCGCTGCTTCTCGCATTGTGCTTGCCTGAAGTGCGCTTTAGTGTGCAACAATGGCGTTTCGCCCTATCAGACGCGAAAGGAAGCCCATGTCTCAGAGAAACACCAGTCCGCTCAAACGCTCCACCGTGCGCCGCACGCTGCAGCGTTTTTGGGACGTCACGCGCACGCAGCCGCTGATCGTCTTTCTCTCGGTGTTCTCGTCGGCGGGCTATATCTTTTTGCTCACGTTTGCCAACACCTATGTGATGGCTCTCATCGTCGACCGCGTCCAAGCGGGCCCCGTGGCGGGCGATCAAGTATTCGAGGTCTTTGGCCCTTACATCCTGGCGCTCGTGCTTGTGAACCTGGTGGGTCAGATCCTCTCCAAACTGCAGGACTACACCGTCTACAAGCTCGAGATTGCGGGCAACTATCACCTGGCGCGCCTGTGCTTCGACACGCTCTCCAATCAATCCATGACATTCCACACCAGCCGCTTTGGCGGATCGCTTGTGAGCCAGACGAGCCGTTTTATGAGCGGCTACACGGGGCTGGTGGACGTGACGGTGTATTCGCTCATTCCCACCATCACCTCGGTTGTCTGCACGGTGGCGGCGCTCGCCCCGGTGGTGCCGACGTTTACCGTGATCCTGGTGGGCATCATGGTCGTCTACATTGCGTTTGTCTGGCTTATGTATAAGCGCATCATGCCGCTTTCGGCCGCGACGTCCGCCGCGCAGAACAAGCTGTCGGGTGTGCTTTCCGACGCGGTCACGAATATCCTGGCCGTCAAGACCTGCGGGCGCGAGGACTTTGAGCGCGACCTATTCGATACCGCCGACCGTGCCGCGCGCGACGCCGAGACGGTATCGATGCACGCCATGATGCAGCGCAACTTTACGACCTCGGGCCTTATCGTCATCACCATGGCCGTGGTGAGCGTGTTCGTCGCGGGCGGCAACGCGTGGTTTGGCATCTCGGCCGGCGCGCTCGTCATGATCTTTACCTATACGTACAACCTCACCATGCGTCTGAACTACGTGAGCTCCATGATGCAGCGCATCAACCGCGCGCTGGGCGATGCGGCCGAGATGACACGCGTGCTGGACGAGCCGCGTCTGGTGGCAGACGATGAGAACGCTCCCGAGCTCAAGGTTGGTGAGGGCGCGATTGATTTTGAGCACCTGAGCTTTGCATACCGTGACGCCGCGGCGGGCGAGAGTGTGTTCGAGGACCTGACGCTCCATGTGGCGGCGGGCCAGCGCGTGGGCCTGGTGGGCAAATCGGGCTCGGGCAAGACGACGCTTACCAAGCTGTTGCTGCGCCTGGACGACGTACAGGGCGGCCGCGTGCTCGTGGACGGCCAGGACGTCTCGCGCTGCACGCAGCAGAGCCTGCGCCGCCAGGTTGCCTACGTACCGCAGGAGGCGCTGCTGTTCCATCGCTCCATTCGCGAGAATATCGCCTACGGCCGTTCCGACGCCACCGACGAGCAGATCCGCGAGGCCGCGCGTCTGGCCAATGCCCTGGAGTTTATCGACCGCCTGCCCCGTGGCTTTGACACCATGGTGGGTGAGCGCGGCGTTAAGCTTTCGGGCGGCCAACGCCAGCGCGTGGCCATTGCCCGCGCTATCCTGACCGACGCGCCGATTCTGGTGCTCGACGAGGCGACGTCTGCCCTCGATAGCGAGTCGGAGGCGTTGGTGCAGGAGGCGCTCGAGAACCTGATGCGCGGTCGCACCTCCATCGTGGTGGCACATCGCCTGTCCACCGTGGCGGCGCTCGACCGTATCGTGGTGCTGGCTGACGGCGAGATCGTCGAGGACGGCACGCATGCGCAGCTGGTCGAGGCGGGCGGCGAGTATGCAAGCCTGTGGAGTCGCCAGACCGGCGCATTTTTAGAGGCGTAACGACCCCATACGTGGGACAATCGTGCCCATAGGTTTGTTGTGCCGTTGAGCCAAGGAGTCGTTATGCCACGCGAGACCAATGCCGCCAAACGCGAGCGCGCCATTGAGGTGTGCGAGCGCCTCAACCGTCGCTATGGCCCGGTCGAGTGCTTTTTGGACCACGAGAATCCCTTTAGGCTGCTCATCGCAGTGTTGCTCTCGGCGCAAACGACCGACGTGCAGGTCAACAAGGTGACACCCCAGCTGTTTGCCCAGTGGTCCACGCCCGAGGCCATGGCAGGGGCGAGCGTGGCCGATGTTGCGGATACCATTAAGTCGCTCGGCTTTTATAAGAGTAAAGCCAAGCACGCCGTGGAGGCCGCGCAGATGATTGTCGCCGATTACGGCGGCGAGGTGCCGGCCGACATGAAGGAGCTCGTCAAGCTGCCGGGCGTGGGGCGCAAGACGGCGAACATCGTGCTCAACGTGGGGTTTGGCATCGTGGAGGGCATCGCGGTCGATACACACGTCAACCGCATCGCGCATCGCCTGATGCTGAGCCCCAAGACGCATGCCAAGGAGCCGCTCAAGACCGAGCAAGATCTGCTCAAGATCTTGCCGCACGAGTATTGGGAGTCGGTCAACCACCAGTGGATCACCTTCGGCCGCGAGATTTGCGATGCCCGCAAGCCCAAGTGCGACGAGTGCCCGCTGGCAGACCTTTGCCCGAGCGTGAGGGTGAGCTAGGTTGCAAGGGCAGGGGCCGCACCAAGGTAAAACAACCATAATTGCAAAGTAGACGTTGCCACAACTATAAAGTAGGAATTGCCATAATTGCAAAGTAGCGCAGGTGAAAGCTGATAATTGATGCTGTCCGTTCAGACTGTTTTGTGCCGAGGGCGTTCGGGCATGCGCGTTTTGGGCGAGTGGACCGGGTGCTGATGGCCGTCGTGCAGCTTGCGCGACGCCCGCAAACCTAAGTGCGACGAGTACCCGTTGGCAGACCTTTGCCCCAGCGTACGGGTGGTGCAATAGCTTTTTGCAAACTTTTTTGTAAAAAAGTCTCAAACCTTAGATATAGCTTGGTTGCGCAACCTTTTTAGGATTTTCTCGGCTTGAATTAATCATGCAATTCAAATGTCTTCTTCAGCGAAGTGGTCGCGAAGAAGCAAGTCGGGAAAGGACGACCACATGAATAGGAAGCTTAACGCTGCTATCACAGCCGGTCTGAGCCTGAGCATGGTGCTCGGCTCCACGCCGGTTGCTGCTATCGCGGCGGAGACTGCTCAGAACACGAGCGAGGGGGCTACTGCTGCAGCCTCTACTGGTGTTAAGACCGTTATTTTCGTAGCGGCAAATGGCGGCGGCGGCGCTTTCAAGGACGGAAACATCACTACGTCCCCCATGCAGACTAACGACGAGGGCGTATGCTCTGTGCCGGAGTCTCCCGTGCGCGATGGCTATGTGTTTAGTGGCTGGTATTATGACAGCGCTTGCAATCAGGCCGTAGATTTATCTCAGCCTCTTCTGGGCGGCGCCAGCAACTATGTTCTGTTCGCCAAGTGGACTGAGGCTCCCTCGAAGGTGCTTAATGTGACCTACTCTGCCAATGGCGGTCAGTTCGCCGACGGCAACAACTTTATGCTGGGTCAGACTGACAGCAATGGTATTGCTCGTCAGCCGCTTGCTCCTACGCGTGACGGCTATGTGTTTGCCGGTTGGTATTATCACAGCGATGGAACCGACCAGGTTGACTTCAACCAGCCGATTGTCGGTGGCGGCAAAAATGTGACCCTTTTCGCCGCTTGGACGCCTGCGAAGCAGGACAAGACTGTCGATATCCTTTACGTTGCCAACGGCGGCACGTTCTTCGACGGCAACGAGACGCTCCAGGGCGTAACCGATACCGACGGCGTCGCCCGCCAGCCCCTTGCCCCGACCCGCGAGGGCTATGACTTCCTTGGTTGGTCGTACGATCGCGATGGAAATGACCCTGTAGACTTCGCGAAGGCTATTGTTGCGGGCAGCGGTCACGCGACTGTTTATGCTCAGTGGAAGCAGAACAACGAGAAGACGGTTCTCTATTTTGCCAACGGCGGCGCCTTCGCCGATGGCAATGAGGCCATGGAGGGTGTCACTGACAGCAACGGCGTCGCCCGCCAGCCCCTTGCCCCGACCCGCGAGGGCTACACCTTTACCGGTTGGACTTACGATGCTGCTGGCACCGAGCCTGTCGACTTCACCAAGCCCGTCAAGGGTGGCGGTCAGCACGTTACGTTCTACGCTCAGTGGGCAGAGCTTGCCAACAATGAGAAGGATGTTTTCTACGTCGCCAACGGTGGTGTTTTCGCTGATGGCAACGAGACGCTCCAGGGCGTTACCGACGGCGACGGCGTCGCCCGCCAGCCCCTGGCCCCGACCCGCGAGGGCTACACCTTCGCCGGCTGGACCTATGACTCCAAGGGTACCGATCCTGTCGACTTCAGCAAGCCCGTCCAGGGCGGCGGCGACCACGTGACGTTCTACGCTCAGTGGACCAAGGATAAGGGCGCTGACGAGAACGTCAAGGACGTCCTCTACGTCGCCAACGGCGGCACGTTCTTCGACGGCAACGAGACGCTCCAGGGCGTTACCGACGGCGACGGCGTCGCCCGCCAGCCCCTGGCCCCGACCCGCGAGGGCTACACCTTCGCCGGCTGGACCTACGACCGCGAGGGCACCGATCCTGTCGACTTCAGCAAGCCCGTCCAGGGCGGCGGCGACCACGTATCGTTCTACGCCCAGTGGACCAAGAACGAGACGCCTGCTGTCCAGACCCACAAGGTCAATTTCTATGTTGCTGGTTCCACCACCACTGTTGAGGTTGAGGACGGCAAGACTGTTGCTCAGCCCAGCGATCCTTCCGTTGATGGCTTCAACTTTGTCGGCTGGTCTTCTTCCAAGGAGTCCTTCAAGAAGTTTGACTTCTCTACTCCTATCACCGAGGACATCACTGTCTACGCCTTCTTCACTGCTAAGACCCCCAAGTCCGATTCTTTGAAGAAGAATGATGGCAAGAAGCAGGTTCCTGCTGACAAGAAGGACGAGGCTAAGGCCAAGAAGAACGACGCTGCCCTTCCTACCACTGGTGACCCGACCTTTGTTGTGACCTCTGCTGCTGCCCTTACCGGCGCCGTGGCTGTCGCTGTGGGCATGTACATGACCAAGCGTCGCGAGCACTAATCACTTCTAGTGTTTACCTCCGGGCTTATTTAGCCCAAACCTGATAGCCGCGTGGGGACCCGACCCCCACGCGGCTTTTATGTTTTAGTTATCTTGCGTGAGTATTGTCGGCCCCTGCATTCGATTTCAGATGCCCATGTCATATAAAAGAGCGCCGCTGCGATGTGTGCAGCGGCGCTCTTTTGCGTTGATTCTTGTTGGGCGAGCTCGGCCCTAGGCCAGCGCGCGTACGTTTGAGGAGATCTTCAGCACCAAAAACTCGGTCGAGGAGCCCAGCTTGAGCAGGTCGCCGTCGTGGATAGGAATCTGCTTGTCCTCGTCATCGGCGGTGCGCAGCGAGCGCGGCTTTTCGATAACGGTGGTCGCGCCACTGCGTGTCACCAAAACCGTTCCATTGGTGGAGTGAAGGCCGCTTGCGAGCCATGTACCGTTAGAAAACGCCACGCGCAGGTGCCGGTGGGATACATCGGGACCAACGTTGGTGATGCTGTTTCGGTCGTGTGCGAACGAGCCTAAAACCGTGCCCTCGGGATCGAGGCTCAAGGGATAGATTGGCGGTAAGGCTGAGCCGTCTTTCGCAAGCCTGAGCAGCCCCAGTTTTGCAGGAGGCTCGTTGACCTTGTGGTTGGTATCCTGCGCCTGAACGACCTCGGTGGTCTCGAGTGTGCCAAAGGTCTGGGCTAGCTGCGTTATGGCAAAGTCTTTGACCTCGGAGGCGGCGGCATTGGGATCGGCCAGGCATCCACAGACCGTTAGCGCAAGGAGTTCCAAAAGGCGCCGGTCGCTTTGCTTGAGGCCCGGCATGACGGCGATGCGGTCAAAGATATTGCGCAGGATGGAACCATCGAGCTCCCAGTGTTCGAGCGACGTTGCCATGCGCTCGAGGGCATGCGCCGTAATGGCTTGCTGGCGAGCGTTGGCGGCCGCTGGACTGCTGCCGCTGCCGATTTTTACAGCGGCGACCAAGTTCTGGACGCTCTGCGAAAAATCGGAAAACATCTCGGGGTCGATCTTGTCGGTACCCGGAACGACGTGCACCACGCGTCGCGATAGAAACGTCTTTTCGGCAATGCGAAACCGTGGGGCCGGTTTGGAGCCCATCGGCTTGTCCGAAATCAAGATGCGCGCCGCTTCGCGGTTATTGATCTGCAGGTCGCACTTAAGGAAATCAAAGAGCACCTCGGAAGGTGTTTCCGCACGCATGATGCAAGGCTCCTTTCTGGTATCCGGGGAAGGTGTTAGATGTAAAAGCCGGGCAGGACATAGGTCATTTGGTCCGGTTTGTTTCCGGGCGTTGCCCAGCTAAACACGTCGCCGTCTTTTCCAACGCGGTTAAAGTACGTCGAGTCGGCGCTCTCGCTGCAGTCGGCGCTGGGGGTGCGCTCCCAGTAGCAGATCTTTTTGCCGGCGACGGTGCGGATCATGGCATCATTGGTGGTCAGACCGCTCACACTCTGCTCGCGATAGAGCTGGTACTGCTCGCCTTCTCCGCTGTAGAGGTCAGAAAGGTACTCGCAGCCTTCTGTGAACGTTTCGGGCGCTTGGTAGCCGCACAGCTCGCTCATGGACGGCAGCCAGAGTATGTCGTCGGTGGCGGTGATGCTGGAGACGTCTTTAGTGGCGCCGGTGTTGTTGGTAAGCTTTCGCACCGAGCGAATCTGATTACGGAGATCGTCGGGCAGCGTAGCCATGCCCTCGTCCGCCAACCATTCGCGAAGCGACGACTGCTCCCAGCCGCCCGTCGCGGCGTGGTCGTTTACGGCGCGCATGGCGATGGGGGTACGGAACATAAAGGTGATGCCAGCGGGGAGGCCGTCATCGGTGAACGTGTCTGCCTTAAAGCCCACGATCTGGACTTGTGCCTTGGTCACCCCGTCGGAAAGCCTGACGGTCTTGGTGTTCTCGTTTTCGAGCGACTGCTTGCTGTTTACCAGGTGGTAGGTTTCGGCAATCTCGAGCGCCTTTTTGTTGGAAGATGCCTCTTGGATTTTGCGGGAGATCAGGGCGAGTTCTTCCCAGGTGTAATCGTTGAGCGATGACTTGATACCGTGCGCCAGGTCGATAAGCCCCCAGCACCCCGTGGCAAGGGCAGAAGCTGCGATGCCGGCAACGCAGACGCCGCCGAGCGCGAGCGCAGCGCGACGCGAGATGAGCGGGTGGCGCGTCTGAGCCTTGTCGGAGCCGGAAGGCTTCGGTTGTTGGCTAAAATCGACAGGTGCGGGCAGCGGCGTGCGCGGCTCAAAATCGATGTCTTTAATCTAGGCATCGAGCTTGTCGACAATCGTAGACAGCGGCGCGCGCTGGGACTGCTCGTTATGGATGCCGCTCATGATGACATCGACGAGCTTTTGGTCGCCGGGTAAGCGCGCCTCGAGCGGCTCGGGCTCGTGCTCGATCTTATACAGGTAGGGAGACTGGTCCATATGCTCGTTTAGGCGATATGGCGTATGACCGGCATAGAGCGTGTAGAGCACACTGCAGAGCTCATATGTATCGATGCTGGGCGACGTGCGAAGCGGCGCCAGCTCGGGGATGTCGTTGGAGAGCATCTCGGGCGGGGCGAACTCAGGGGTGCCGTTGCGCCAGATGCCGGTGGACATGGTAAACGAAGGGTCCGAGCGCTTGATGCTGGAGCTGCCCAAATCGACCAGGCAAAGGTCGAAGCTGCAGTGCGCAATTTGCTGGGCAAGGGGCCGGCGCGTCGTGCGAATGATGATATTGCGCAGCGAGATGTCGCGGTGCGCAAACGGCGCATCGAGCTTTTGGGCGCCCAGGAGAATCTCTCCCAGGCGTTTTCCGATGGCGGCGACGGTGTTGGCGGGGATGCGGCCGCCGTCGGCGGGGTCGGTTAGTTCTGCCACGGCATCGCGAAGGGGCAGGCCCTCGATCCACTCCATAAGGATGGCCGGCGTGTTGCCGGTGTAGCCGTAGCCATAGGTTTTGGCAAAACCGCTCAACAGGGAGACGGCCGCAAGATTGCGATATTCCTCGGTGAGCGTCTTGATGCCCGAAGGGGTGACGGCGGGGCCGTTTTCTTCGCGGCTATCGAGAGGCCACAGCGTTTTGAGTGCAAAGGTCTCGCCCTCGGTGTTGGCGACCTTGCGAAGATGGTGGGAACCTCCGTCGACTGCCCCGCAATCCAGCAGGGTGGTAAAGCGGCGAATGGTATCGGGGTCTTCGGAGGTCGCAAACATTGCGTTTGGTTCAAAGGGGGACAACGCGATGATACTCATGTCCGTGTCATACGTCACGGGGCGATCCTTTCGAAAAGAAAATGCATAACGGTGATGTTAGTGAAAAGGTAGCGCAACCGTTGACTTAATTGAAAAGCTGCCGTTATTTGCATGGGTTGATGCAAATAACGGCACCTTGTGCGTCGATAATGTGTGCGCGGGCTAGTCGGTGATGCGGATGACCAAGAAGCGCGTCGTGGCACCCAAGCAGAGCGTATCTCCGTTGTGAATCTCGACGGGGGTGTTGGCAAAGTTGGCGGGGCGGTCACGGCGGGCCGGCTCGATAGGCTGGCGGCAGCGGTCGACGCCCGAGATCAAAAACGATCCGTTGGTGGAGTCGAGGCCCTGCGCAAACCAACACCCATCTTGCAGCCAAACGCGCAGGTGCTGGCGCGAGACATCGGAATCGACGTCAATGATGGCGTTTTCGTCGCCCGTCAGCGATCCGATAATGCTGCCCGTCGGATCCATGGATAGGGGGCGCAGCGGCGGACGCGCCGAGTTGCCCACAACGCGCAGCAGGCCCAGGCGAATATCTCCCGTAGGGCGTGCGGCAGCCGAGAAAAACGAGGTGACGGTTGTCTCGACGGTGCCGAGCGTCGAGAGCATCTGGTCGGACACAAACGACTCGGTGTATTCTATGGCGCGGGCGGGGTCGCCAAGACAGCCGGTAACGATAAAAAAGACCAGGTGGATGTAGAGGCGATCTTTAATGTCGCTATCGTCGGCGGTCTCGATGCGCTCGACGCCGTTCCTAAAGAGCATGCCGTCGACGCCGCAGTTGGTAAGGGCATCCTGCATGTTCGGGACGCACGACTCCATATAGCGTTTAGCGACCTTGCTCAGCGATTGGGGGTCGGAGCCTCGGTTTTGCATGATGAGGTTGAGTATCTGGCGCGCACTTTGTTCAAAGGGCTTAAACAGCGGCTCGGGAAGGTCACCGGGTTTGGCGTGAACGATTTCGCGCGAGATAATCGACGGGACCGTCAAGCGTTCGGAGATGAGGCGTCCACCGTAACGGGCGTTGCCGGCCATGAGAATTTGCGCGGCGTTACCGTTGTTGATGCGACCGAGTGACTTAAGCCCGGCGAACAATGCACAAGATGGAGTATCGGCCATTTGTTTTTACCCCCCCCCCTCCTCAAAAGTGACATTGAATACGTAAGCATGGTCAATTATAGGCGCTTTGCAGCTCGAAATGCTCGCCAGGGGGCGCGGACGGTGTAAATCGCTGCCGGAAGACAGCAAATCAAAAAGCGGAGAGCGGATTAATAAGCTGGGAAAACGCGTTAGTAAGACCGTTGTGGGCAACATTTGGCATGATGTCGCTTTGGCTTTTGGTCACGGGGCCGTGCGGTACCATAAACGTTAATAAACTTTGACGAACGACCCGCCGAGCTTGCCCCGGCGGGCTTTTGGCGTTGCAATGCCGGAGGAACAGCATGCTCATTCACCGTATAGCCGCGCAGCTCTACACTGCCGAGGCGCTGCAGACCGTCGAGGCCGGACTCGATGCTGGCGAGGACGTGACGCTGGCTGTGTCGCAGTCGGGCCGCACGCTTATGGCGGCCGCCCAGTTTGCGCGCCGTCCGCGCCCGACGGTCTATATCGTGAGTGGCGAGGACGCGGCTGATCGCGCCGCGCGTAGCCTTGCCGCCTACGTGGGCCTGGCGCACGTGTGCCGTTTTCCCGAGCGCAAGGACTATCCGTGGCGCGAGCAGGCGCCCGACGATGCCGTGGTGGCGCAGCGCTGCGAGGCTCTGGGGCGCATCGTGCGCGGGGACAACTGCATCATGGTTGCCTCGGCCCGTGCGCTGCTGCGCTGCGTGCCGCCGGTCGAGAGTCGCTATTGGGAGTCCACCACTTTTGCGGTGGGCGAGGAGATTCCTTTTGACGAGGTGCCGCAGCGCCTGGTGGGCATGGGCTACACCAATGCCGGCGCCGCCGACGCGCCCGGTCTGTTCCGCGTGCACGGCGACACCGTCGAGGTGTTCCCCGCACAGGAAAAGGCGCCCGTGCGCATCGAGTTCTTTGGCGACGAGATCGACCGCATCCGCCGCATGGTGAGCTCCACGGGCCAAACCATCGGCAACGAGGACAGTATCGAGATCTTCCCCTGCCGTGAGCTGGCGCTTACCGATGATGCCGTTCACAACATGCACGTGGCGCTCTACCGCGCAAGCCAAGACGATAGCAAGCTGGCGGCGCTGCTCGAGATGGTGGATGCGCGCATCGTCACGCCCGAGCTCGACCGCTTTTTGCCGGTGATGTACGGCCAGACCGTGAGCCCGTTGGCACACGTGAGCGGCAAGGCGCTCGTGGTTTTGTCCGAGCCGCGCTCGCTGTTCGACGACTGCCTGCGTGCCTACGAGGATATCGAGGCCCGTGCCGGCGAGGCGGGGATTGACCGCTTGGACGGCTTGTACGTGCGCGCCCAACAGCTCGATTTTGGTGCCCAGCAGCGCCTGAACTATGTGAGCCTGATTCGCGCCGGCGGCGCGGTGACGGCGGAGCTCAAGATTGAACAGCCGGCCATCGCGGGCTCGGACAATCGCTTTATGACGCGCATTCAGGAAGTCGTGGGCAAGCGCTATGCTTGCGTGTTTGCCATTCCCGACCGCGGTGCGCGCGAGTCGATGGAGCTCACCTTTGGCGACGAGGGCATTACCTTCGAGGAGTCGCTGACGGCAGCGCCCGAAAACGCCGGCGTCATTGGCGAGCGCGTACGCGTGGCGGCGGCAGATTCTGCCGACCGCGCCGCACGCCAGGAGGCCCATGCTTCGATCCGCGACCGCAAGGTCGATGCGCTCAACGCCCGCTCTCTGGAGGCCGGTGCCGCCCAGGCTGCCGCCGGCGCCGCCGTGCCAACCATCTCGCGCGGACGCGTGACCTTTGTGGACGCCGCCCTGCCGCAGGGCGTGGTGGTGCCCGACGCCAACCTGGCCGTGTTCTCGATTGCCGACCTCAACGCCCGCATGGATGCCAACCGCGCACGCAGCCGCCGCAAGGTGGACATTACGCAGATTACCTTCCCGTTTAAGCCGGGTGACTACGTGGTGCATGCCACCCATGGCATCGCGCTCTTTAGCGAGATCGCGCGCCAGGAAGTGGGCGGCAAGGAGCGCGACTACTTTTTGCTGGAATACGCCGACGGCGACAAGCTCTACGTGCCGCTGGAGCAGGTCGACCGCATCACGCGCTATGTTGGCCCCGACGGCGACAAGCCGCGCCTGACCAGGCTCAACACCGCCGACTGGACGCGTGCCACCAACAAGGCGCGCAAGAACGCCAAAAAGCTGGCGTTTGACCTGGTCGATCTGTATACGCGTCGCTCGTCGATCGCCGGTATCGCCTGCCCGCCCGATACGCCCGAGCAGATCGAGATGGAGCAGAGCTTCCCCTACGACGAGACGCGCGACCAGCTGGAGGCCATCGCCGACATTAAGGCCGACATGGAGGCGCCCAAGCCCATGGACCGCCTGCTGTGCGGTGACGTGGGCTTTGGCAAGACCGAGGTCGCCCTGCGCGCGGCGTTTAAGTGCGTGGACTCCGGCCGCCAGGTCATGGTGCTCTGCCCTACGACCATTCTGGCGCAACAACATTACGAGACGTTCTTTGAGCGCTTTGCCCCGTTTGGCCTTGAGGTCGAGGTGCTCAGCCGCTTCCGCACCCCGGCGCAGCAAAAGCGTGCGCTCAAGGCGTTTGCCGAGGGCACGATCGATGTGCTCATCGGCACGCACCGCCTGCTTTCGGCCGATGTGAACCCCAAGAACCTGGGCTTGGTGATCATCGACGAGGAGCAGCGCTTTGGCGTGCAGCACAAGGAGCAGCTCAAGAACCTGCGCGAGCAGATCGACGTGCTCACGCTTTCGGCCACGCCCATTCCGCGTACCATGCAGATGGCAACGAGCGGCGTGCGCGACATGAGCCTGATCACCACGCCGCCCACGGGTCGCCGTCCCGTGCTTGTGCACGTGGGGGAGTACGACCCCGACGTGGTGAGCGCGGCGATTCGCCTGGAGGTGGGCCGCGGCGGCCAGGCGTATTACGTGTCCAACCGCGTTAAGACCATCGACGACGCCGTGGCGCGCGTGCACGAGGCCGCGCCCGAGGCGCGCGTGGGCGTGGCGCACGGCAAGATGAGCCCGCGCGAAGTCGAGGACGTGATGATCGAGTTCGCGACCAAGAAAATCGACGTGCTCATCGCCACGACCATCGTGGAGAGCGGCATCGACAACGCGACCGCCAACACGCTGATCATCGAGGATTCGCAGCGCCTTGGCCTGGCGCAGCTCTACCAGCTCAAGGGCCGTGTGGGCCGTTCTGCCACGCAGGCCTACGCGTACTTTATGTTCCCGGGCGAGCTGCCGCTCACCGAGGAGGCGACGGCGCGCCTGACCGCACTTTCCGAGTTCCAGGACCTGGGCAGCGGCATGCGCATCGCCATGCGCGACCTGGAGATCCGCGGCGCCGGCTCGCTTATGGGAGCCGAGCAGCACGGCAACCTGTCGAGCGTGGGCTTTGACCTGTTTACGCAGATGCTGGGCCAGGCCGTGGCCGAGGCGCGCGGCGATGACGATGCCGGCGTGGAGGCGGCGAGCGTGGGCATTAACCTGCCGGCCGATTACTTCTTGTCCGAGGAGTACCTGCCGGCGGTGGATCAGCGCGTGCTCGTGTACCGTAAACTCGCAGCGGCCGAGGACCTGGAGAGCATCGATGAGGTGCAGGAGGAGACCGAGGCTGCGCATGGCGAGCTGCCGCTGGCGGGACTCAACCTGTTCAATCGCGCACGAATCCGCATTCGCGGCGAGCGTCTGGGGCTCGAGAGCGTCACGCTCAGTGGCGGTCGCATCACGTTTTTGGGCGTCGACGTGCCCAAGAAGGTGGCCTTTGAGCTTAAGACCCGCTATGGCGCGGTGAACTTTCCCAAGAGCCGCAAGCTGTCGGTACCCTACAAGGCAGGCGCCGGTGCGGGCAGCGGCCTGGGGCGCGGTCTCGACGCCAACGACGGCACCGGCCCGGTGGCCGCGGCGCTCATGCTGCTGCAGCAGCTGGGTGCTAGCGACGACGACTAACGGGTCGACGCTGCAATCACCCCATTTGGGCACTCTGGTTCCATCGAAAGGAAAGCATGTTCGGATACATCTATAAGAAAGATGTCGCCATGATCGCGGTTGCCCTGTGCCTTTGTCTGGGCGTAGGCAGTTTCTTCGATTATCAGATCTCGAGCGCGCTGTTCAACATCGGCAGCATGTACGGCCGCTTTATCGAGGCTGCCGGCGAGCTTCCGTTCGAGCTGACGGCAAGCGTCGCGGGCGTTATGCTCGTGCGCGCGGTGCGTCCCGACTCCAGGGGGAGCAAATGGCTCGCCGTGCTCGGCATCCTCGTCAACGTTGGCCTGGCCGGCTACGAGATCGTCTCGTCCCTGAAGGTTGGCGGCAAACTCATCGCTGTTCAGTTGGTGCTGACATTTGTGCTGGTTATCGTCGCCAACCTTATCGTCTATCGCCTCACGCGCACGACCGAGTCCGACGAGCTCACGCGCTGGGCGTTGATGGTACTTGCCGTGTGGGTCGCTCAGGCCATTATCCTCAACGTGATCGTCAAGCCGCTGTGGTCGCGCCCGCGCATGCGCGTGATCGAGGCCACGCCGGGGCTCAATTTTCAGCCGTGGTGGGTGATCGGCAACCCCGACAAGTGGGCCTTTATTGCCGCCGGCGTGATTAAGGACGGCTTCAAGTCGTTTGCGAGCGGACACACGGCGCACGCGGCGATCGGTCTTATGCTCGCCGGGCTTCCCGCGGCGGCCTTTAAGGAAAAACCGTCGCGCCGCCGCGTGGCCTTTTGGACGGCGGCTGCGGTCGCGGCGCTCGTCGCCTTTGGCCGCATCGTGATCGGAGCGCACTTTTTGAGTGACGTGATCTGCGGTTTTGCTCTGGTACTGGCGCTTGAGTGTCTTGCCGCGCGCATTGCCTATCCCAACGGCGTACAATAGCTCCGTTTGAATCATCGGGCCCGTGCCCGGCTAGAGAGGATTGCCATGCTCGCGTTTAACAACGACTATTCCCACGGTGCACATCCGGCAGTGCTGCAGGCGCTCGTCGACACCAACATGGAACCGCAGCCCGGCTACGGTACCGATGCGCACACCGAGCGTGCCAAGCAGCTTATCCGCGAGGCCTGCCAAGCCCCCGATGCCGACGTGTTTTTTCTGGTGGGCGGCACGCAGGCCAACGCGACGGTGATCGACATGCTGCTTGCGCCCTACGAGGGCGTCGTTGCCGCCGAGACTGGCCACGTCGCCTGTCACGAGGCGGGCGCCATCGAGTTTGGCGGCCACAAGGTGCTCACCATCCCCGGCTACGAGGGCAAGATGCACGCCGAGGACCTCGAGAACTATATCCAGGTGTTCTACGAAAACGAGAGCTACGAGCACACGGTGTTCCCGGGCGCCGTGTACGTGAGCCTATCGACTGAGTACGGCACGCTGTACTCCAAGGCCGAGCTCGCGGCGATCCATGCAGTGTGCCAGAAGCGCGAGATTCCGCTGTTTGTGGACGGTGCCCGCCTGGCCTATGCGCTGGCGGCCGATGAGTGCGACATTACCCTGCCCGAGCTGGCGCAGCTGTGCGACGTGTTCTACATCGGTGGTACCAAGTGCGGCGCGCTCTGCGGCGAGGCCGTGGTGTTTTGCGGCATGCACGCCCCGGCGCACCCCATTCCGCGCATTAAGCAGCACGGCGCACTGCTTGCCAAGGGCCGCCTGACGGGCGTCCAGTTTGAGGCGCTCTTTACCGATGGCCTGTATTTTGAGATTGGTCGACAGGCGATTGAGACGGCCCGGGCGCTACGTCGCGTGCTGCACGAGCGCGGTTACCAGTTCTTTTTGGAGACGCCCACGAACCAGCAGTTTGTGATTCTGCCCAACGAGGACATGGCTCGCATTCGCGAGCATGCCTCGATCGAGTACTGGGAAAAGTACGACGAGACCCACACGGTGGTGCGCTTTTGCACCAGCTGGGCCACGACACAGGAGGACATCGACGCGTTGGCGGCTGTTCTGTAGCCTGATGTAATGACGAGGGGCCGCCTTGCGCTGGGTTTGGCGCAGGGTGGCCTTTGCTTTTGGGGGAGAAGGGTTGTATGACCGAGATGTCCGAGCCGACGATTCGCCTGGCGACGCCCGAAGACGCGCCGGCGTTGCTTGCCATCTATGAGCCGTATGTGCGCCAGACGGCGATTACCTGCGAATACGAGGTGCCGAGCGTTGAGGAGTTCGCCGGGCGCATCGAGCGCACGCTCGAGCGCTATCCGTATCTGGTGATGGAGCTGGACGGGCGCCCGGTAGGCTATGCCTACGTGAGTCCGCTCAACAGCCGCGAGGCATACGACTGGTCGGTCGAGACGTCGATCTACTTGGCGCGCGATGTGCGCCACGGCGGGCTGGGCCGCAAGCTGCACGATGCGCTCAGGCAATGCCTGATCGCGATGGGCATCACCAACATGTGCGCCCTCATCGCCGTGCCGCACGACAAGGACGACGAGTACCTGTCGCACAACAGCCAGGACTTCCATGCCCATATGGGGTATCGCCTGGTGGGTGCCTTCGACCGCTGCGCCCAAAAGTTCGGCCGCTGGTACGACATGTGCTGGATGGAGCTGGTCCTAGCCGAGCGCACACCCAACCAACCCAAACCAACCTGGTTCCCCGACCTTCCCAAACCTACCATTTAGGGACAGGTTTATTTTGGCAGGTTAGCCGATGGGCTCGGTGTATTTGGCGCGGTCGGTGCGTTGGATGCGCTTGGAGACATGGAGCGGGCGGCCGTCGGTGTCGTAGACGTAGTCGGTGATTAGGATCAGCGCCTGTCCGCGCTTAACGTTGAGCAAAAACGCCTCGTTTTGCGAGGCATAGCACACTTCAAAGGTCTTATGCCCCTGTGCCGGCGCGCGATGGAATTCTTGACGTAGCGTGGCGTAGAGTGAACCGTTGATATCGCGATCGATGAGTGCCTCAAAGCTCGGTGGTAGATAGGTGGTTTCCAGGCACAGTGGCGCATCGTCCAGATAACGCAGACGGACAAGTTTGACGAGCTTGCTGCCCACGGCGGCGTCAAAGAACTTAGCTATGCTGCCGCCCGCCTTGGTAAAGCCCGAGTCCACCGTGCGCGTGGTGGGCTTCATTCCCTGGCCTTCGACCTGCTTGGTATAGCTCGAAAACACCAGGTTGTTCTCGTGGAGCGCGGGCGTGTCGGCCACAAAGGCGCCACGCCCGCGCTCGGTGCGCACCAGGCCCTCATCAACGAGCACCTTAAGGGCGTGGCGCACGGTGCTGCGCGACAGACCCGATTCGTCCATGAGTTCCATCTCGGACGGCAGCTTGTCTCCGCGTGCGTAGATGCCGGCGGCGATGCGGTCACGCAACATGCCCGCCAAGCGCTCGTATTGGTTCAGTTTCTTTTTAGACGAAGCGTTCATGTGATCAACCTGTATCTAACTTGTATGCCTATCTAAGCAAGCATGTATTCAATACAACAACAAAACCGCTGGTAGCCAGTTGTCGAAAACCGCATCAGCAAAATATCTAAGACAAATATAGCATACAACTAGTCGACATAACCAAAACATGTATGTAACTTGTATGCCATCGAGAGCATCAAACGAGAAGAAAGGCTGATGCACGATGACTACTCAGGAACAGGTTAAGGATGTCGTCTTCCAGGTTTTGGCTGACAAGGCAGACAAGGGCGGCATCAAGCGCGTCGTGTGGATTGGCGCTGGCGGATCCAACGGCGGCAACTATCCTGCCCAGTACTTTATGGAGCACGAGGCCACGCAGGTCGTGAGCTCCAGCTACACCAGCAACGAGTTCGTGCACGCCACCCCGGCCTACGTCAACGAGAACACCCTGGCCGTCGTCGTGTCCATGCGCGGCACCAAGGAGACCATCGTTGCCGCCCAGGTCGCCAAGGACCACGGCGCCAGCACCATCGCCATCTATGTTGACGAGTCCGGCCTCACCGAGGTCTGCGACTACAAGATCCAGTACGACAGCCTGGCCGTCGACGAGTCCTGCATGGGCCGTACCAACTCCGCCGTCGTGACCATGATCGCCATGGAGCTCACGCAGCAGACCGAGGGCTATGCCGAGTACGAGACCGCCATGGCCGCCTTCGACCTGATCGATCCCATCTACCGCAAAGCCGTCGAGTACACCCGTCCGCTCGCTGCCAAGTGGGCCGAGCAGAACGCCGACAGGCCCTGCATCAACGTGATGGCTCAGGGTCCGCTCTTTGGTGCCGCCTACGTCTTTAGCATCTGCAACGTGCAGGAGATGCTGCAGATCGACTCCTGCACCATCAACACCTGCGACTTCTTCCACGGCCCCTTCGAGATCCTGGACAAGCGCACCTCGCTGTTCCAGCTCATCAGCGTCGGCCGCAGCCGCTGCAACGACGAGCGCGGCATCCGCTTCGTCAGCCAGTACGGTGGCGAGCGCGTCTATCAGCTCGACGCCAAGGAGCTCGGCCTCAACGACATCAAGGACAGCGTGAGCGAGTACTTCAACCACCTGATCTTTGCCCCGATCCTCAACAACGTGTACATGCGTGCACTCTCTGCCGTCACCCACAAGGACTACATGACGCGCCGCTACATGTGGAAGCTGGACTACTAAGAGTTACGCGGTTTTACCAAACCGCGTAACGGCTCGACGCTGCGCGGACCGCATTTGGACAATCTGACGTTCAACTTCAAGGGCGCGACCAGAAGGTCAGCGCCCTTTCGTTTCACGCCACCTTGCCTCAAATGCGGCCCGCTCGCTGACTTATGCTCAACCAGCGGTGCCTTAGACGTTGGGGACGTTCTTAAATGACTAGTCATTTGGGAACGTCCCCAATGAGTATGTGGGGAAGCAGATTTTTCCGTTCGGCGATTTGTGTCTTGAAAAATGTATATAACGACTATAACGTAGTGTGAAACATATTGGAAACAATATCGAGGAGGCTGCGTTGAAGAAAAGCAATCTGGGCTATGTGCTGGTACTGATCGCCGCGCTTATGTGGGGCAGCATCGGAATCTTTGTAAACGGCATCTCGGCCATGGGCGTTTCGTCCCAGAGCATGGCTGCCTTTCGCTTGTTGGTCGGAGCGCTTATCTTGGCGCCGGTCCTGATGTTTATGGGCTGCCGTCCGGGTGAGGGGTCTACCGTGGCTCAGGGCCCGCTGGCCCTGTTCAAGGCAAGCCCTAAAGAGCTTGTTCCCTGCGCGCTTGTCGGTATCGTCGGTCTGGCCGCCGCCAACACCTGCTATTACGAGTGCATGGGCGAGGTGGGCATGTCCACGGCCTCGGTGCTGCTCTACACCTCGCCGGTGTTTGGCGTCATGCTCGGCCGCGTGCTTTATCGCGAGGACGTGACCCCCAACAAGCTCGTTGCCATTGTCTTTAACATCGTTGGCTGCGTGCTTGCAGTGACCAATGGCGACCTTTCCGGTTTTCATTTTTCGGTTTGGGGCGTCACGTCGGGCGTGATTGCAGGCCTTTGCGGTGCGTCGCTCGCGGTGTTTAGCCGAATAGCAACCAAGACGGTCCACCCGCTGGCTGTCACGTTTTGGGGCTTTGTTTTTGGCGGTGCGGTTATGGCGGCTATCGCGGCTCCGTGGCCGGATGTCGCCGCGGCAATGTCGCCACAGCTGCTGCTGCTGTTCCTTGGCTTTGGACTCATCCCCACGGCCGTGGCTTATATCTTATATATGCAGGGTCTATCCATGGGGCTCGAGACGTCGAAAGTTCCCGTCGTAATGTCATTCGAGACGGTCGTCACCGTACTGGTGGGCATTGGTGTCTATGCCGAGCCCGCCGGCGCGATCAAAGTCCTGGGCATCGTGCTGGTGCTCGCGTCCATCCTGATTATGAACACCGACTTCTCCAAGCTGCGCAACAGTGTGTTTGTCGGTCATGTCATTGAGAGCATGACCTTTAAGCCCAATGCGTGGTGGACCGAAAAATCGCAGGACATGGATCTGTTTAAGGAGCGCACCGGCATCGCGCTGGAGCCCACCGTGCAGGAAAGCCCCTGGTACTTCGTGCGATAAGGGATTGGCGCGGCGTCTGATCGGGCACCGCCTGGCCAGCGCCGGCCTTCCCTGCGCCAACGTTACGAGTACGTTAAGCCCGTCAACGGTCGATTTTCACCCGCGAACGGTCTTTATACTAATTAGCAATATAAGCAACATATAAGACGTTATAATGACCATAACGAAAAGGAGGAGGCAAGATGAATCAGATCATTCTCGCATCTCATGGCGGCCTGGCCGCAGGCGCCAAAGACACGCTCGAGATGGTTCTCGGCGACGTGTCGAACGTCCACGTCGTGTCGCTTGCTCGTGACGACAAGGAGCCCATCACCAATAAGGTGGACGCCATGATCGCCACGTTCAACGCGGACGACACCGTCTATGTGCTGACCGATATGCTCGGCAGCTCGGTCAACAACAACATGGTCGAGCTTTCCAAGAACGGCACGAAGTTCACGGTTGTCAGCGGTTTCAACATTCCGCTGGCACTGACGCTCGCTATGAGCCCCGTTCCCGTCAAGGGCGCCGAGCTCGCAGCCCTCATCAACGAGGCCCGCACCGGTCTGACCAACCCCAACGCACCGGTCGAGGCTGCCGCGGCTCCCGCCAAGAAGGCCAAGCCGTCCCGTCACAGCTCCGGTCCCGCCAAGATCGTCCTCGCACGTCTTGACTACCGTCTGCTGCACGGCCAGGTCGTCTTTACCTGGACCACCAAGGTTCAGGCCGAGCGCATCATCGTCGTCGACAACGCTGCCGCCAACGATGACATCAAGAAGGGCGCTCTTAAGCTGGCCAAGCCCCAGGGCGTGCGCCTGAACGTCTTCACCGTCGAGCGTGCCCTCGCCAAGATGGACAAGCTCAACACCCTCGGCGAGCGCGTCATGTTCGTCTTTGGCAACACTGCCGAGATGCTGCAGTTCTGCCAGGGCTACAAGCTCGACGCCATCAACCTGGGCGCCACCGCCAACCACGACGGTGCCGATCAGGTCGGCGGCAAGGACAGCTCCGTCTTCCTCGACGCCACCCAGAAGGCCGACGTCAACCAGCTGCTCGACATGGGCATCAAGCTCTACGTCCAGCAGACCCCTACGTATCAGAGCGTCGACATCGACGCCAAGCTGTAATCAACCAGGCTTTTGCCTGACTGAAAGGAGAAGGGTATGAATACGTTCATCAGTGCGGTGCTCGTCGGCCTCGTCGGCGTGTTCTGCATGTGGGACTCCCGCCTGCTCGGTCGTCTTAACTTCGAGCAGCCCCTCGTTGGCGCTACGCTCGTCGGTCTGCTGCTGGGCGATGTGCCCACCGGCCTTGCCGTCGGTGCCGCCGTCGAGCTCGTGTCCATGGGCCTGGTGCAGGTCGGCGCCGCCGTTCCGCCCGATATGGTCCTGGGCGGCATCGTGGCCGCTGCCTTTGCGTGCCTGACCGATGCTTCCGCCGAGACCGCCATGACGATCGCCATCCCGGTCGCCGTCCTGGGTCAGCTCCTCGGCATCGTGTTCCGTTCCATCATCGCCGCCCTCACCCATGTGGCAGATAACGCGATCGATAACGGAAAGTTCAAGACCGCCTACCGTATGCACATCTGCGCCGGCTCCGGTCTGTACGCCGTCATGTACTTCCTGCCGATCTTCCTCGCCGTCTTTGTTGGCACCGACCTGGTTCAGGCCATCGTCAACATGGTTCCCGAGTGGCTGTCCACTGGTCTTAACGTTTCGACCAAGATCATGACCGCCTACGGCTTGGCCCTGCTGCTCACCATGATGATCAAGAAGGGTATGACTCCGTTCCTGTTCATCGGTTTCCTGCTCGCCGCTTACCTCAACCTGTCCGTCATCGCGGTCGCTCTGATCGGTGTGTGCCTGGCTGTCGTCTTCATGGGCTTCAAGTTCAACGGTTCCCATGCAGCCGCCGGTGTCGATTCCGACTACGATCCGCTCGAAGACGACGAAGACTAAGGAGGAACACACTATGGCAACCGCAACCAAGGACGTGTCCCTGAACAAGAAGGTCAGCCAGTTCTTCTGGCGCTCCTGGGCCATCCAGGCCTCTTGGAACTACGAGCGTCAGATGAACATGGGCTTCCTCTACGGCATGGTTCCCACGCTCGATCGCCTCTATCCGGATGAGTCCGACCCCAAGCAGCTCGCTGCTAAGAAAGAGGCTTACCACCGTCACATGGCGTTCTACAACTGCACCCCGCAGACGAGCGCTTTCATCCTGGGCCTCTCCGCCTCCATGGAGGAGGAGTACGCCAAGGATCCCGAGAACTTCGATCCCGATTCGATCAACGCGGTCAAGACCTCCCTCATGGGTCCGCTTTCCGGCATCGGTGACTCCTTCTTCCAGGGCACCATCCGCGTTATCGCCTTTGGCCTGGGCGTTCAGCTGGCTCAGCAGGGCTCCATCATGGGCCCGATCCTGGCTATGCTCATCTCCATCGTCCCCTCTGTGCTGATCACTTGGTTCGCAGCCAAGATGGGTTATCAGGGCGGCCACGAGTACCTGAGCAAGCTTCAGGGCGGCGACCTCATGGAGAAGCTCATGTATGTCTGCGGCATCGTGGGTCTTATGTCCGTGGGCGGCATGATCGCTACGCTGATCGGCGCCACCACCCCGCTGCAGTTCGCTGAGGGCACCGTCGTGATCCAGGACATCCTGGACGGCATGATGCCCCAGATGATCTCCCTCGGCCTCACTGGCCTTATGTACTGGCTCATCAAGAAGAACGTCAACACCGGTTGGCTTCTCGTGATCGCCATTGTGGGCGGCATCGCCCTCTCCGCGGTCGGCATCCTGGCTTAGTCGCGACTAAGCGCCTAACCGCTTTCCCCCGGGGGCCTGCCTGGCATCCCATACCCCAGGCAGGCTTCCATCCCCAACATGCGACAATGGGACAGTCCCTTTGTCGCATCCTCAACGGGCCGGCGACTCGGTCCAAACCACAGTAACCCTGCGAGCGCCCGGCAATGTGGCGCCGCAAAAATTGAAAGGAATGTGTCAGATGTACGAGATCGACCTTAACCTCCCTAAGCAGATCGTCGCTGACGTCCTGTCCAACCACGAGATCCACAGCGTCGCTTTCGTCGGCTGCGGCGCCTCCATGTCCGACCTTTACCCCGCCAAGTACTTCCTGGCCAACAACACGGACAAGCTGAACGTTCAGATCTTCACCGCTAACGAGTTCAACTACGACACGCCTTCCTGGGTCAACGAGCACACCTTCGTGATCACCTGCTCCCTCGGTGGCTCCACGCCCGAGACCGTCGAGGCCAACAAGACCGCCAAGAAGCACAACTGCCCGGTCGTCTCCCTCACCAACAAGGCTGGCTCCGCTCTGACCGTCGACGCTGACTACGTCATCGTTCACGGCTTCCACGCCAACTTCGCTGCCAAGTGCGAGAAGCCCGGCTACGCCATCGCTCTTGCTGTCGAGATCCTTCAGCAGACCGAGGGCTATGACCACTACGAGGACATGATCACCGGCCTCACCAACGTCTTTGAGCTCTGCGAGAACGCTGCTCAGTCCTGCAAGAAGCTCGCCAAGAAGTTCGCCGAGGACTTCAAGGACGACAAGATGATCTACTTCATGGCTTCCGGTGCCTCCGAGAAGATGGCTTATTCTCACGCCGCCTTCCTGTTCACCGAGATGCAGTGGATCGACGCCGCCGCCTACAACACCGGTGAGTACTTCCACGGCCCGTTCGAGGTTTCCACCGAGGGTAAGCCCTACGTCTTCTTCATGTCCGATGGCGCTACCCGTCCGATGGACGCCCGCGCCCTCACCTTCCTTAAGCGCATGGGCGCCAAGGTCGCTCTGATCGACTCCAAGGACTACGGCCTGGCTGACGCCGTGCCCGCGAGCGTCGTCACCTACTTCAACCCGCTGCTGCACCTCGCCGTTATGCGCGAGTACGGCAACCAGATCGCCGAGGCCCGTCAGCACCCGCTGACCATGCGTCGCTACATGTGGAAGCTTTCCTACTAATCACAAGTAAGTAGACCTTACGGGTTGATTGAGAGGGGATGGGGTTTGCGCCCCGTCCCCTTTTTTGCTATCGAAAGGAGATGCGTATGATCAAGGCAGTGCTGTTTGACATGGACGGCGTGCTGGTCGATACCGAGTGGTTCTACAACCGTCGTCGCGTGGCGTTTATGGAGGAGAAGGGCTTCCACTTTGACGAGATCCCCGATCTTTCGGGGTCTAACGAGCCCGCCATCTGGAAGGCGCTGGTGCCCGACGATGTTGAGCTGCGCGAGCGCCTGCGCGTGGAGTACAAGCAGGTCTACAGCCCGGACCACCCCGTTCCGTATGCCGAGCTTCTCAACGAGCAGACGGAGCCGGTGATGCGTGAGCTGCACGAGCGCGGCGTGAAGTGTGCCATCGCAAGCTCGTCCTATCGCGAGCTGATCGACGAGCTAGTGGATATCGCCGGTATTGCCGATGTGCTGGACTACACCATCAGCGGTCACGAGTGCAGTGCGTTTAAGCCCGACCCCGAGATCTACCTGCGTGCCATGGAGGCGCTGGGGGTGGAGCCTACCGAGTGCCTGGTTATCGAGGATTCGCCTATGGGGATTGAGGCTGGCAAACGTTCCGGCGCCCGCGTCCTGGCGCTGCGTCCGCACGAGGGCGTCAACTTGGACCAGTCCGCCGCCGACGTTATCATCGACAACCTGACCGACATCTTGGCCGCTTTGTAGTGTCAATCCGCCGCGAGAAGCACGGGTTCAAACGTTTTTTGCGGTGGACTGGCTCAATTTGGTTTCGATTTTGATCCGTTTGGCTTCGATTCGGGCTAAGTGAGTAGACTTTTTGGCACAGGCCGAGCACAAAGTGCATCTGCTCTAGTAAAACCGCAGGTCACAGGGGTGGCGGTTTTGGGTGTGCTCGGCAGATCGTAAAAAGTCTACTCACTTGTAATTTGGGCCTTTGGTCGTGGGGGTTGCTGATCCCGCTTTGGTTGTCGAGAGAGGGTGAATTGAAGCGCCCCCGCACGCTCCATGCTACAATCGCGGGCATGCCCCACAACTACATCTGCCTTCGAAGGGAGCCTGCGTGGCGAACGCCATCGAACAGCTCACGGACCGCGTGCTCGTGCTCGGCCGCCTCACCATCGTCCGCCGCGCCATTACCGCCGTGGCGGTCACCATTTCCGCCGTTCTCCAGACATTTCTGATCCAAGCGTTCATTCGGCCCGCCGACCTGCTTCCGAGCGGTCTTACCGGCGTCGCGGTCCTGCTCGATCGCGTTACCTCGCTGGGCGGCGTTCACATCGACATCTCGCTCGGTATGCTCGCGCTCAACATCCCCGTGGCGCTCCTATGCTGGAGCGGCATCAGCAAGCGCTTCGTCATCTTCTCGATGATGCAGGTTGTGCTCTCATCGCTGTTCCTCAACATCTTTCACTTTGCCCCGTTTTTGGGCGACAAGATTATGCTCATCATTTTTGGCGGCGTGGTCTCGGGCCTGGGCGCTGCCATCGCGCTCAAGTCCGGCGCATCCACCGGCGGCACCGACTTTATCGCGCTGTGGGTCTCCAACCACACAGGCAAGACTATCTGGGGCGTCATCTTTGGTTTCAACTGCTTTATCCTGGCGATCTTTGGCTTTATGTTTGGCTGGGACAAGGCGGCGTACTCCATCGTGTTCCAGTTTATTTCGACCAAGACCATCGACAGTTTCTATCGTCGCTACGACCGCGTGACGCTGCAGATCACGACGCGCAAGGCAGACGAGGTCATGACCGCCTATGTTGACCATTTTCAGCACGGCATTAGCTGCGCCGAGGTCATCGGCGGATACAGCCGCGAAAAGATGTACCTGCTGCACGCCGTTGTCTCGACCTACGAGAGTCAGGACATTATCAAGCTGGTGTGCGACGTTGATCCCGGCGCCGTGATCAACGTGTTCCACACGCTCAACTTTGTGGGCGGCTGGTGGGGCGGTCATGTCGACGAGCCCATGCCCACGGCCGTACCCGATCCCGACAAGCCCGCGCGCATGGCCAGCAGGCAGGCGCGCCTCAGCGAGCAGGACAGTTTGCAGCAGGACGACGGCAAGTAGGGTATTGGCATTTTGCCGGCACGGCGCAATCCTGTCCGCTTGAGCCTCCCGAAAGCCTCGCTGCTTTCGGGAGGCCTTCGTTTGCCCAGATAAAACCTACCAAAATGAAGCTGTCGCTTTTTGGTAGGGAGGGTGTATCGTTTTATCATTATGAGGTAACATGAACCTAGACGTTATATACGTATTAGTTATTTCGATATTTCGATAAGAGTGATTAGATATGCCTGCACCCAAAAATGCACCGCTTTACCAGCAGATTTACGATGAAATCAAGGATGCGATCGAGAAAGGTGTTTATGCACCCAAGGAGCGTATTCCGTCCGAGCTTGAGCTAGCCGAGCAGTACGATGTGAGCCGAATTACGGTGCGCCGCGCCGTCGAGGAGTTGTGCTCCGATGGCTACCTGGTTAAGCAGCAGGGCCGCGGCACCTTTGTTTCCACGCCGCACATCAATCGTCAGTTCCACGCCTCGACGCTGCAGACGTTTACCGCGCTGTGTGCCGACAACGGCATGAAGGCCGGTGCGCATGTGATCGATCGCCAGATCGTTCCGGCGCGCCAAAACGAGATGGAGTTCTTTGGCCTGCAGAAGGATGCGCTGCTGCTCCATATCAAGCGCGTGCGTACGGCCGACGGCGAGCCCATCTTTGAGGAGAACATCTTTGTGCCGTTTGACGCCTACCGTGAGCTGTTGACGGCCGATCTTGAGGACAAGTCGATTTTTGCCGAGGTCGAGCGTGTTGGCGGAACGCCGATTGTCTCGGTTGGCTACCGCACGGTCGAGGCCGTACGCGCTAACGCCGAGCAGGCGGCCGAGTTGGGCATTGCTCCGCACGATCCACTGCTCAACCTGCGTGCTGGCTTTACCGGTCCCAACGATGAGCCGGTCCTGATGGGTAAGCAGTACTACGTGGGATCGCGCTACGTCATGGTCATGTAGCTCTAGTTGCGCGGTTTTCCAAACCGCGCAACGGCTCGACGCTGCAAGCCCGCCAGAGCGGTAATCTGCCTTTCAACTTCGGCGGCATGACCAGAAGGTCAATGCCGCCTCGTTTCAAGGCACCTTGCTCGCTCTGGCGGGTTTTCGCTGACAATGCCAAAACATCGACTACCCACAGAATGAGCGTGGATAATCTCCCGTTTTTGGCTTGGTGACGGGTTTAAAGTGGGAGATTATCCACGCTCATCCGGAAAGTGTCCAAAAATCCACGCCCGTTCCCTTCGGATTGCATCGCCCGTGGCCGGCAGCGGCGCGGCACCGGTCCGCGTGGCGGCGTATAATCGGCGGCAGATGACTTGAACGTTAGGAAACCATGACCGATAGCATGCAGCAGATGGCGCTCGACACGCTCGGCGCCTATTTTGGCTACACCTCGTTTCGCCCGGGACAGGACCGCATGGTCGATGCGATCCTTGCCGGTCGCGATGCGCTGGGCGTTATGCCCACGGGCGCCGGCAAGTCCATTTGCTACCAGGTGCCCGCACTCATGCTGCCCGGCATCACCTTTGTGGTGAGTCCGCTGCTGTCGCTTATGGAGGACCAGACCCGTGCGCTGCTCGCGGCGGGTGCGCGACCCAGCTATCTCAACTCCAGCCTTACCCCGGCCCAGCAAAACACCGTGCTCAAGCGGGCGCGCGAGGGCCGCTACCAGCTTATGTACGTGGCGCCCGAGCGCCTGCTCGAGCCGCGCTTTTTAGCCTTTGCACAGGAGGCCGCGGCCGACGGCGGCATCGGCGTGCCGCTCGTGGCCATTGACGAGGCGCACTGCGTGAGCCAATGGGGCCAGGATTTTCGCCCCGCCTACCTGCAGATTCGCGAGTTCATCGATTCCCTGCCGCAGCGCCCCATCGTGGCGGCCTTTACCGCTACGGCGACCGAGCGTGTGCGCACGGATATTCAGCAGATGCTCGGCCTGCAAAACCCCGCGACGGTGGTGACGGGCTTCGATCGCAAGAACCTCTACTTTGGCTGCGAGGAGATGGGCGACAAAGCCAAGACCGCCTGGGTGCGCGACTATGTGATCGCGCATTCGGGCGAGAGCGGCATCGTGTATTGCTCGACCCGCAAGACCGTCGATGCGCTGGCAGGTGAGCTTGCCGAGGCGCTGGGCCCCAGTGGCATTCGCGTTGGCCGTTACCATGCCGGCATGGGCAACGACGCCCGCCGCCAAAGCCAGCGCGCCTTTATCGACGACGATATCCAGGTGATGGTTGCCACCAACGCCTTTGGCATGGGCATCGACAAACCCAACGTGCGCTACGTGATTCACAACAACGTGCCCGAGAGTATCGAGGCCTACTACCAGGAGGCTGGCCGCGCTGGCCGCGACGGCGACCCGGCCAGCTGCCACTTGCTGTGGAACGGTAACGATTTTCGCATGCGCCGCTTTCTGATCGACCGCGGCGATGCTGCCGACGAGGCGCTCGACGACGAGCAGCGCGCGTGGGCGCTCCAGAATCGATATCGCCTGCTCAGCCAGATGGAGGGCTACTGCAATACCACCGGTTGCCTGCGCGAATACATGCTGCGCTACTTTGGCGACGAGGCCGCGGCCGAGCATGCGGCTGCGGCTGGCGCGGGCACCACCGCCACGGACGACGCCGAGGGCTGCGGCAACTGCAGCAATTGCCTCACGCAGTTCGAGGTCGAGGACGTCACCGATATGGCCCGCGCCGCTGTGCGCTACGTGGCCGCGCGACCCATGCGCTTTGGCAAGTCGCTCATCGCCGACGTGCTCCACGGCGGCAACACCGAGCGCATTCGCCAGATGCATCTGGACGAGGACCGCGGCTACGGTGAGCTGTCGAGCGAATCGGTCGGGCGCATCAAGGACATCATCGGCCAGCTGTGCGGCCGCGGTTATCTGGCAACCTCGCAGGGGCAGTACCCGGTCGTGGGGCTGGGCCCGCGTGCCGCCGAGGTCGAGGACGAGGCGTTTGCCTTTACCGTTAAGCGTCGCGCGTCCAAGCGCAAGGCCTCGGCCCGCGCCCGCCGTGCGGTGGATTTGCTGCGCGAGGAGGCCGAGCTGGATCAGCGCCCGCGCGTGGGTGACGATGCCGAGCTGTTCGAGCGCTTGCGTGCCCTGCGCAAGGAGATCTCGACCGAGCTGGAGATGGCGCCGTACATGGTCTTCTCCGACAAGGCCCTGCGCGGTCTGTGCCGCCTGCGCCCGCAGACGCGCGACGAGCTTATCCAGGTCAACGGCATCGGCGAGAAAAAGGCCGACGCCTTTGGCGAGCAGTTTATGGCGGCGATTGAAGAGTTTGAGTCCGAACATGCACGGAATGGAGCATAACGATGGCATCCGACGATAAAACCGAGCGCACTGAGGTGTCCGCCGTGCCGCTGTACCAGCAGGTTATGGATGACCTAAAGGGCGAGATCGCGCGTGGCGTGTACGCATCCGGCTCGCGCATTCCTTCCGAGATGGAGCTCGCGAAGTACTACGGCGTGGGACGCATCACCGTGCGCCGTGCTATCGAGGAACTGTCGCGCGCGGGGTATCTCAGCCGTCAGCAGGGGAGGGGCACGTTTGTGTGCGCGCCCAAGCTCAAGCGCAAAATTGTCCAGAAGGGTGACGTTCAGAGCTTTTCCGAGGGTTGCGCTGCCAACGACATGGTGGCCGGAGCACGCCTGGTGTCGCGCACGGTGGTTGCGGCGACGCGCGAGGACGCGGCGTTTTTTGGGGTGGAACCCGGTTGCGAGCTCATCGTGGTCGAGCGCGTGCGCACGGCAGACGGCGTGCCCGTCATGCTCGAGAACAACGCCTTTGTGCTCGCCGACCATCCCTACCTGCAGACGCTGGCCGACGAGGACCTCACCGATAACTCAATCTTTACGCTCGTTGCCGAGCATTCGGGTCGCGCGCCGCTCAAGTCCGACCCCTGCACCGTGGAGATTGCGCTTGCCGATGCTCAGACGGCCCCGCTGCTGGAGGTGCCGGTCGGCGAGCCGCTCTTCTATATGGAGGCCTACTTTACCGACGCCGGCGGGCGCCCTCTACTGCTCGGCCGCCAAAAGATCGTGGGCTCGCGCTACGTCTTCGACATCTAACGTCCACAGATAGAACAACATAGAACAAATTTGCCGAGATGACTTCACGGGCGTTGTTACACGTGCTATAAATAGGACAACATAGAACGACAGCAGGTACGAGCTGTCGTCGTTCAAAGCCGCCCCACAAGGAGGAGCATCAGCATGAACGCACATGATCTGGTTCAGGAAATCATCGAGCGCAAGGGCAAGGTCGAGAACGTTTTTTGGATCGCCTGTGGCGGTTCGATGATCGACCTCATGCCGGCTAACGAACTGCTCAAGCGCGAGGCCACCACGTTTACCTCGACGGTCTATACGGCGCGCGAGTTTTGCCTGATGGCTCCCAAGAGTCTTGGCGAGAAGTCGCTCGTCATCGCCTGCAGCCACAGCGGCAACACGCAAGAGGTCGTTGACGGCTGCGAGATGGCGCTGACCGCCGGTGCCGAAGTCGTTGCCCTCACCGACTGCGAGGGCTCAAAGATCGACAACGGCAAGTGGACTACCTGGGTCTATCCGTGGGGTGAGGGCGTGTCGCAGGCCGAGGTGCCGCAGGGCATCGGCGCTCTGATCGCCGCCGAGTTGCTCGACCAGCAGGAAGGCTACGAGGCACTCGCCGACATGTATGAGGGCCTCAAGCAGATGGATGCGCTGCTGCCCGCCGCCCGTGAGAAGGTCAACGCCGAGCTGGGCGCCCGCTTTGCCGAGCTCTGCCAGCAGCACAAGTTCTTCTACATCTTGGGGTCCGGCCCCAACTTTAGCCAGACCTACGCCATGGCCATCTGCTCGCTCATGGAGATGCAGTGGCAGCACTGCTGCTACATCCACTCCGGCGAGTATTTCCACGGTCCTTTCGAGGCTACCGAGCCCGGCGTGTTCTACTTTGTGCAGCTCGGATCGGGCGAGTGCCGCCCCATGGAGGAGCGCGCGCTGGCGTTCCTCAACACGCACACCGACACGATCATGGTGCTCGACGCGCTCGAGTATGGCGTAGGCGACGTGCCCGCCAGCGTGCGTTCGTACCTGGAGCCGATCTTCTTCTACAACATGAGCTGCGAGCTGCGCGCCGCACGCGGCAAGGTGTTCGATCACAGCCCCGAGGTTCGTCGCTACATGGGCATCGAGCAGTACTAAGTAACGGGAAAAGCATTCACCTTCGATTCGCAAGCGTGCCGTGTGAGTCAAAAAGCGGGCCGCGCCGGTAGTATTCCGGCGCGGCCCGCTTGGTATCGCGCTTAGATTCGCGAGATTGCGGCGATTGACGGCCTACTTGCCGACAACGCCCTCGGCGTCCCACCAGTCGAGCTGGGCGATGTTGTCGCGGATGTGCTGGCAGCTCTTGTGGAAGCCCTCGAGCTCGTGCTCGGACAGGTCGAGCGTGTAGACCTCCTCGACGCCCTCGGCACCGATCACGCACGGCAGGGAGGTAAAGATGCCCTCCTCGCCATACTGGCCGGTCATGAGCGTGGAGGCGGAAAGCACGGCGTGCTCGTTGTGCAGCACGGCGGCGCAGACCCGCGCGGCGGAGTTGGCGACGGCGTATTCGGTGCACTGTTTGCCCTGGTAGGTTACGTAGCCGCCCTTGCGTGCGAGCTCCTCGACCTCCATGTGGTCGAAGGCATACTTGTCGGGGTTCTCGGCCTGAAGTTCGTTGAGGCTCTTGCCGGCGATGGTTGCGGCCTTAAAGGCGGCGAGCTGGCTAAAGCCGTGCTCGCCGATCATGTAGGCGTCGATGGACTTGGGGCTCACGCCGACCTTCTTGGAGATCTCGGTGCGCAGGCGGGCGGAGTCCAGGCCGCAGCCCGAGCCGATGATCTTCTTGGGATCGTAGCCGGTCAGGTGCCACAGCTCGGTGCACACGACGTCGCAGGGGTTGGAGATGCTCACGAAGATGCCGTCAAAGCCGGCGTCGACGATGCGTTTGGCAAAGGTGCGGGCGGCGTCGGTGGTAAAGAACAGCTCGCCGTCGCGGTTGCCGGCGGCCAGTGCGACCTTGCCGGCGGCGTTGACGATGACGTCGCAGCAGGCAAGCTCCTCGTAGTGGTCGTAGCAGTTGACGATCTTGGTGTTGTACGGGACAAACGAAAGGGAGTCGCGCAGGTCCTGGACCTCGGACGTCACCTTGGCCTCGTTGATATCGCACAGGTACAGCTCATCGGCAATGCCCTGCATGAGCAGGCTGTTGGCGACATGTGCTCCTACGTGGCCCTGGCCGACCACACCGATCTTACGCGTCTGGTACATATATGTATCCTTTCGGCCGAGTTATTCGCGTCGAACCATTGTAGCGTCCTGCTGCCACTTTGCTAGGCTAAAGCGCTGTAGATTTTTGGGACATGCCTTAATCTCTACTTTTGGAGTGATTTGGGCCGCTGACGGCATCGCCGGGCGATGTGCTCGCGCGGACGGGGCCGCTCGTTGTACCATAGCTGCAACTGACTCGTAAGGAGCATCCATGCCCATTCGCATCCCCGACGCCCTCCCTGCCGCCGCGCAGCTCGAGAGCGAGAACATCTTTGTCATGACCGAGTACCGCGCGCTGCACCAGGACATCCGTCCGCTGCGCGTGCTCATCCTCAACCTCATGCCCACCAAGATCGCTACCGAGACGCAGATCATGCGCAAGCTCTCCGACACGCCGCTGCAGGTGGAGGTGGACCTGCTGCGCACGAAAACGCACGAGGCCACGCACGTGAGCGCCGGCCACCTGGAGACGTTCTATCGCACGTTCGACGACATCCGCGACATCCACTACGACGGCCTGATCATCACGGGCGCGCCGGTGGAGCAGATGCCGTTCGAGGAGGTCGACTACTGGCCCGAGCTCTGCCAGATCATGGATTGGTCCACCACGCACGTGCACTCCACGCTGCACATTTGTTGGGGCGCGCAGGCGGGGCTCTACCATCATTACGGTATCCAGAAGTACGACCTGCCGGCAAAGGCGAGCGGCGTGTTCGAGCATTATCTGGTGAAGCCGCAAAGCCCGCTGGTCCGCGGCTTCGACGACCGTTTCTATGCCGTGCATTCGCGCAACACCGATGTGCGCCGCGAGGACGTGGAGGCCGAGCCGCAGCTTGAGGTTGTGGCCGTGTCCGACGAGGTGGGCCTGTACATCGTCAAGTCGACCGATAGCCGTCGCTTCTTTGTATTTGGCCACCCCGAGTACGATACCGACACGTTGCGCCTAGAGTACGAGCGTGATGTGAAGCGCGGGCTCAACCCGGAGGTGCCGGCGCATTACTTCCCGAACGACGACCCCACCGCCGAGCCGCGCAACGTCTGGCGCAGCCAGGCTCAGCTGTTCTACACCAACTGGCTCAACTACTACGTCTACCAGACCACGCCCTACGACCTGGCCCGCGCCGGCGAGGAGCACTAGGCTGCCGGGAGGTGCACCAGCCGTTAGGCGCTGATGATGCGGGGTAGCGGCAGGTCGTGGGCATCGATGGGGATGTGGTCGACGTGCTGCTCGTCAAAGGCGATGCCGATGATTTGACATGCAGGCGAGAGCATGGGCAGGTAGCGGTCATAGCAGCCGCCTCCGTAGCCTAGGCGCGCGCCGGTTTGGTCGAAGGCCACGAGCGGCACGACGATCATGTCGAGAGCTTCGGCAGGCACGATAGGGAAGCGGTTACTGTCGATGTCCGTGGCCGCAAAGGCCTGCGTGGGGTGGGCGATAAACGGAGCCGCGGACGCATCGTCGGCGGCAACTGCCCGCATACACATGCGCTGGCCACAAGCCACGGCGTCTGCTGCCGAGAGCATGCACGGATAGGCCACGCGCCAGCCGCGCACGGCGACCGCAGCGGCAAACGCGGCAGGGTCTGCCTCGGAACCCATCGCGGCATAGACGGCAACGGTGCGCGGCGCCGCGGCATCCAAGCGGCCCAGCAGCTCAACCAGCCGTGCACAGATATCAGCAGACTTCGCCGCCCGCACATCCAAATCGAGAGCATCGCGCCGAGCAATCATCGCCCGCCGCAACTCAGCCTTGTCCATCCCGGCTCCCTCTCCCAGACCTACCAAAAAGGGACAGGTTTATTCTGGCAGGTATTATCTGGGCAAACAGCAAAAACAACCACGAAGGGAACACAGGCACCCTCGTGGTGGTTTTGATGGCGACTCGTCTCTATTACAACGCCGCGGCGATTGCTTCGGCCACAAATTTGTTAAGCGATTCACCCTTCTTTGCCGCCGCCAGTGCTGCCTGCTTGTGAAGCTCGGAGCCTGTTCTCACATTGAATGAGCCCTTAAAAGCCCGCTCTGGTTCCTTGCCCTTTTCGGCACAAAACTCAAGGTAATCGTCGACGGCGTCGTGGAAGCATTGCTCCACTTCTTCAGCCGTGGAGCCTTCAAATACGATTGCGTCCCTAATGCCGGCGACCATACCTGTTAGCACATGCTGTTCGGCATCGAACTCGACCGGGGCGAAATAACCCTTGTATGCCAAAACGTTACTCATGACTACCTCCGACATCTTGCAGAAAGCGAACGATGTTTCGAATGGTCCCCGCTGTCAATTCGTCAGATGGATGAGGCGCGTGCATTACGAACATCCTGCCATCTGATGGCCTGTAGAAGCGAACACGCGATCCGGATGTCTTGCCTTTGCTGTACATTTCAAAGCCATACGAAGCCATGACTTTTATAAAATCCGCATACCGATACGTCGAAGGGCAGCTAAACAGTTGGGCGATGAGTTTATCGGTCCGCGTCATCCCGCCTCACATTCTGTAACTATATTCTAGTTGCAATTTCAGTTTGATGCAAGCACCTCTACTATAGAACATGTGTGCGTATAGAACAAGTGTTCGAACTACCACGAAGGGCGCCTGTGAACTGCGACCTTCGTGGTAGTTTTGCTTGCCGTGCCTTAGCCCAGCAGGTCGACTACGTTGAAGCCGGCGTTGCTCTTGGCGATGACGTCTCGGCCGCCAAAGACGCAGGTGGGCGACTCGGCTGCGATGCGCGTCACGTCGGCGCCGAGCGAGCGCAGCTCACCGGGCGTGGCGGCGAGCATCTGGGCGCGACGCTCCTCGCGCGCATGCGAATCGAGCCCGGCCAGGTAGGTCGTGTTGCGGCGCTTGGTGAGCGCATACGGCTTCACCGGCGCGTCCATGCCGCTCACGCAGCTCACGATAAAGCCCTCAAAGGCGGCCTCGTCGGGCTCAAAGCTGCCAAGCCATGCACCCGCGCGCTTCACGCGCTCAATCGAAGGATCGATTGCCGGGTCGCGGTAGGTGTAGAACGCCGCCTGACGCTCGCCGGCCGCGCGGAATCCGCAGCCGTACGCGCCGCCCTTCACGCGGATCTCGTTCCACAGGTAGTCGTAGGAGAGTGCGTTGGCGGCAACCGCCCAGGCGCCCGTCACGTCAATGCCCAAGCGACGCGGGTCGCACGCGCTTGCCGCAAAGCAGATGTCGCTAGGGATGACAAAAGCCTCGTGGCGGTCGCACGGCGTCGGCACCACGAGCGCGTCGCGGCCGGCATCGGCGCCGTCGCCAGCTCCCAGCCCCAAGTCGCCCGCGGCGGCCCAGTACGCGTTAAAGTCCTCATCGCTGCCGGTAAAGCTCGCCAGGCAGCCATCGGCCACAAAGATGCGCTCCGCCAGCTCAGCAAGCTTGGTACGCAGCCCGTCCACGCGCTCGTCAAAGTGGTCGAGCAGATCGCGCAGGAACAGGTAGAAGTCCACGCCCGAAAGCTGCTCGCGCACCACGGCCGAAGGCGAGCTGTAGCTCATCGCGCGACCGAGCGCCGCCGAGTGACCGTTGTTGATAAAGCCCTGCTCAAGCCCAATGCGAATCTGCGTGAGCACATCGCGCACGCGGTCGGCGTCGGCGTCGAGCAAAAGCGTGCTCGACCACACCTCGCGCGGCAGGCTCGCCAGCGCATCGATCTTCTCGGACAGGGTGCCGGCGCTCACCAGCAGGTAGGGGCGCACGCCGTCCACGTCGGGCTGGGTCATGACCTCGGTCGTAAAGCTCAAAAAGCCCAGCTTGCCGGCGAGCAAGTTGTCGAGCTCCTCGGCCGAGTGCTCGCTCGTGGGCAGCTGTTTGAGCAGGCGGCAGAGCAGCGTCACATAGGGCAGGTCCTCAAACGCGACGCAGCTCAGATCGAAATACTGCATGGCGTAGGCCAGACGGTTGGTGGGGATGCCGTGGCGCAGGCAGGGGATGGGCGCGGTCGTGTCCACGACCAGCGGCGGCTCGGGGCGCGCCTCGCCAATGTCGGACACGCGCAGGCGCGGCAGCGTGGCCTTGGCCTCGGGCGTGTCCTCGGCCTCCTGCGCGGCACGCAGCGCGGCCGTGCGCTCGACCACGTCGGCCAGCTCGGCATCGGTCATGGCATCGCGCTTGGCTGCCAGCTCAGCGGCCTCGGCACCCTCCGAACCCTCGGCGGCATCCACCGGCGCCAGCTCGACCAGTGCCATGTGGTCGTTTTCCAGCACCAGCTCGCGCAGCAGGTCCTCAAAGTAGCTGCCGTCCAGCTCGTCACGCAGCTCCTCGTACACCGGGCCGTACTTGAGCGCCAGCGTCGCGGCGTCGTCATCGTAGAGCCAGGTGCTCAGCGCGTCGCACGCAATGGCCACACCGTCGGCGATACCGTAGTCGCGCTGGCGCAGGTCGTATTCGTTGCTGCTGATGATGGCTTCCAGGCGCTCGCGCGGAACGCCATGTTCGCATAGGTCGCGGCAGGCGTCCTGGAACACGCGGCGCAGCTCGCGCGCCACGCCGGGCTGCGCGTTTTGCAGCATGATGAGCTCGTAGGGCTGCAGGCTCTCGGCTGCGGTGTAGCTCACCACGTTGCCGCCCAGGCCGGCGGCCAGAATGGCTTTCTTAACCGGTGCTTCGTTGGAGCCCAGCAGCGCCTCGAACAGGATGTCCGCCGCGATCGTGCGTTTGCGGTCGAGCGCGCTGCCCAGCACCAGGCCCAGGCCCACCAGGGCGTTCTCGGGCGTGGTGGCCATCTCGATGCGCTTGTACTCGCAGGTCACGGGCGCCTGCACGCCCAGCGGATTGGGCGCCAGCGTGGACGGGTCCTCGCCGGCGGCAACGGCTGCGTCCATGCGCCGACTTGCGGCACTCGGCTGCGACAGATAGCGCTCGTCCAAAAAGGCCAGTGCGCGGTCCACGTCCAGGTCGCCGTAGAGCGTGATGTAGGAGTTGGAGGGGTTGTAGTGGCGCGCGTGCGTGTCCAGGAACTGCTCGTAGGTGAGCGCGGGAATCGCGCGCGGGTCGCCGCCGCTCTCGTGCGCATAGGCGGTGTCGGGATAGAGCGCGGCGTTGACGGCGTCGTCCAGCACGCTCATGGGGTCGGACAGCGCGCCCTTCATCTCGTTGAACACCACGCCGTTATAGCGCAGCGTGCCCTCGCGCAGGCCGGCGGGGTTGCCGTCGCCCTCGTCCTCCGGCAGGTCCAACTCATAGTGCCAGCCCTCCTGCTCAAAAATGGTGGGCTTGGTATAGATGGCCGGGTTGAACACCGCGTCCAGGTACACGTCCATCAGGTTGTACAGATCCTGCTCGTTGGTGGTCGCAACGGGGTAGATGGTCTTGTCGGGGTAGGTCATGGCGTTGAGGAACGTCTGCATGGAGCTCTTGATCAGGTCCACGAACGGCTCCTTGACGGGAAACTTGGCCGATCCGCACAGCACCGAGTGCTCAAGAATATGGAACACGCCGGTGGAATCGGCCGGCGGCGTCTTAAAGCCAATGGCAAAGGCCTTGTTTTCGTCGTCGCATGCCAGGTACAGCAGGCGAGCGCCCGAGGCGGTGTGGCGCAGCACGTAGGCGTCCGAGTCGAGCTCGGGCACGGTCTCGCGGCGCTCGACGGCAAAGCCGTGGCAGGTGGTGCCGGGCACCAGCAGCGCGGCGGCAGCGGCGCGCGGGTCGGTTGAGGTAGTGGGCATATGCAGTCTCCTTTGACGCCCCAGCGGGGGCGAATCGAGTCGAATCCTCGAGAGTATACCCATATGGGGCCGCGGCTCTGCGGCGAACTGAAGACGATGCCAGCGGATTGGGCATAGGCCCCGCGTGCCCGCCGCACGAGCGTGGATTTTCGGATGAAATAATCCGTCGCGGGTCCAAATGCCGTCCAATTATCCACTCCCGCACACCTTTCGTCTCCAACCGTGAGATGAGAGATAGACGAGAGACGTATACGAAAGATGGCTGTACAGCAAAGAGCCAAACAATTAATGGTGCTGTTTGGTTGGTGATTGTTTTTTCAGTAAAAACACTTACGAATAAAGCAAGTTGCAAACAGCTGCCCCTTATTTCGTACTCATTTTTAAGGCGAGAAATTGCCGCCATATGATCGGACGAGTTTCAACGATTGCGATTTAGTATTTGGCGCGGATGCGGTCGATTCCGATGAAACGCTAGTTGACCACGCGGTAGATTGCGCTTTCTCCCAGACGCCCCGGCAATGCGCAATAAGCCAGATAACGAAGCGATTGCCGGTGCGTCTATCCATAGGGAATTCCGGGAAAGTTTCTGCGGACAGTCAAAAGATTCGTCGGCCCCAAGCGGATTAAAGGTATTTGCATAAGACGTCATTTAACTAGAGACGATGCAGATTGAATCGTTCATTGAACTTGCACGCTGTGCCCAACAACGCCGATTGATGTTTTAAGGGGCTTGATGAAAGAACAGAACCAAAATAATACTTGCATAGTTAGTTATATAAAGTATTATAACGTTATGGGATGAATGAAGGGTTCATCTAAGTGAGTTAGGAGTAAGGGATGTTCAATTTCGATGAGCCTCGTTACGAGAAGGTTGTGAGCGATGCCCTCGCTCTCCGTCCTCAGATTGAGGCCGCCGTGGACAAGGTCTGCGAGCAGGGCTATTCCAACATCTTCTTCATCGGCTGCGGCGGCACCTGGGCCCACACGCTCCCGATGAAGTACTGGGTCGAGACCACCACGGCCGACGTCGACGTCCACTGCGAGATCGCCGCCGAGTTCCTCGCGTGCCCGCCCAAGGCCTTCAACAAGGACTCGGTCTGCGTCTTCTCCACCCGTACCGGCACCACCCCCGAGATCATCGAGGCCGCCAAGTTCTGCCAGGAGCAGGGCGCCCGCACGCTGATGTACGTCTCCAACGACAACACCCCGGCCACCGAGTACGCCGACTACAAGTTCTTCAGCTTCGCCGAGGACGACGTCCTGTGCGAGGCCATCTACACCTACCAGATCACGCTGGTCGCCCGCTTCCTCAAGAACGCCGGCGCCTTCCCCAAGTACGACACCTTCATGGAGGAGTTCGGCAACATCGCTCCGTACCTCATCAAGGCCAAGGACGCTCAGGACGAGCGCTGCGCCGCCATGGCCGAGGACTTCAAGGACATCGATTACCACATGGTGATCGGCTCCGGCATGCTCTGGGGTGAGGCCTACGACTACGCCATGTGCATCCTCGAGGAGATGCAGTGGATCAAGACCAAGTCCATCCACGCCGCCGAGTTCTTCCACGGCACCATCGAGCTGTGCGAGGAGGGCACGAGCCTCATCATGCTCTACGGCGAGGACGACACCCGCAAGCTCATGGACCGCGTGGACAACTTCACCCACATGCTCGCCGACGAGAAGGGCGTCAACGTCCGCGTGAACAAGTTCGACACCGCCGAGGTCGAGCTGCCGTTCAGCGACCCCGAGTTCCGCAAGATCGTCTCCCCGATGGTCACCTACACCATCACCGAGCGCCTGAGCTGCCATCTCGAGCACGTCCGCAACCACCCGCTCACCACGCGTCGCTACTACCACCAGATGAACTACTAAAGCAGCTTTCAGCGGCTGTTATTTTGCTCAGAAATAATTCGTTATGTTGCGTTCGTAAAACAATGCAAACAAATGTCGCGGTCTCGTTCTAGGGAGCCATGCCGTAGCTGGCAGCTTGAGGTCGTATTTGCTTGGACTCGACCATGCGGCTCGTTGGCATTTCACGGTAGCGACTTCAAGGCGAAATGGGGCATTTTTGCCAAATGCCCCTCTTGTTTGCGCCACAAGTGGCATTCGACACCTTCATATGAAGTGTTTGATATTGTAGACGGTTCAAAAATAAGATTGAACCGTCTATTTCTTTCAAAATAATACGTAATAGGTTATCTTATAACGTATAGAAGTTTCATAGAATGTTGTACGGAGAACGTTATGATTAACCCAACTAGTGCTGTGCCGCTATATGTACAAGTGGCTGATGATTTGCGCCGCCGTATTGAGATGGGCGAGTTTTCCGAAAGTGGCGTGTTGCCTAGCGAAAATGGTTTTTGCGAAGAATACGAGGTTAGCCGTGCGACGATACGGAAGGCAATTCAAACTCTTGTGGATGACGACGTGCTTGATACGCGTCATGGCAAGGGCACATTTATCCGGCAGCCTAAAATCGTCTCGAGTTTGAGCACGTTTAAGGGTTTCACTTATTTTTGCCATGAAAATAATATCGAAACCTCATCTCGCGTTCTCGCTCTTCAGGAGGTCGAGCCGCCCGTTGCCGTCCGTCGTCATTTGCGAATGGAAGAGAATGAATCTGCGGTTTACCTCAAACGCGTGAGGTCAATTAACCACATCAATGCAATGATTGAACATATTTATCTTCCAGTTAAGAACTTTGGGTTTTTGCTGGGTGTCGATATGGAGAACGCATCACTTTATGAAACGATTGAGAGAGAAACGGGGCTGCGACTAGAGGACAATTGTTTCCCGTCTATTGTGCTTGAAGCAGGGCTTGCTACGGATGAGGAGAAGCGCATCCTTAATATCGCAGGAGAAGCTGCGATGTTTATATTGAGTGAGACCGTTTATATGAGCACTGGTAAGCCAGTGCACTTTACTAAGCAGGTGATGTTGGGTGATTATTTCAAATACTTCTTTTCGATTAAGGCTAATCAACTCGGCATCAATTGGCAGGGACTTGAAGCCGTTGAGTGTAGAAAGCAATAGGTTGAATAATGGTTAAAGTGGAGAGCGCTGTTCCATTGTATAAGCAGATCGTTCACGATCTTGTGAGTCGAATAGAAAGTGGCGTATATAGCGAAGGGGATAAGCTTCCTACTGAGACGGAGCTTATGGAGGAATATGGCGTTAGTCGTATTACTGTTCGATCGGCAATCAAGGAACTAGAGGATGCCGATATCGTTGAGCGCACGCGAGGGAAAGGTACTTTTGTTACCACGACGCGCAATGCCTATGCGGCCGATGACCAGGAAAGCTTCACCCATTCCTGCATTCAAGAAAATAAAAAGCCTTCGACCGTAGTGCTCGAAGTAGCTTGGATTTATCCTACGCTGCGCGATGTGCGTTTTCTTCAGGTCCAGGAGGACGAGAATATTCTTCAGACTAGACGTTTGCGCTTAGTCGATGGCGTGCCAACGATGTTGGAAACCAATAGCTACACTCCTTCTCTTGCCTTTTTGGAACATGAAGATTTATCGGGTTCTCTACTTGAGGTGCTGGGAAGACGCCATATCGAACTTGGCAATAACGAGCGAACGTTGCAGGTGTGCTTTGCAAGTGCTTACGAGGCAGAACATTTGAATGTAAAGCCGGGATCTGCCCTTTTATTATTTGTAGATAAGCGTTGCAGCGCGCAGGGAGTGCCATTGTTTATTTCGCGGCAGGTGTACTGCACTGAGCGCTTAAAGTTTTATCTCTAGCGAAAGCCAAACCCCGGATTTTCCTTGACCGAATAACAAGAGATTGAAAACGCCCCGACAAAGGGGCGTTTTTTTGCCGTTTACGGGCGAATTGTTACCGCTTAGGAAGCTTGATTGATCTGTCTTGACAAAGCGAAAGTTTCGAGGATACTGTAGATAACAATACAAAATATAACGTTCTATTAACAGATGATTGACTGAGATTGGGAGATAAATGAGGAAGTTGCTTTTGGCCAGCCATGGGCCACTTGCTAGAGCGATGCGTGAAACGCTCCAGCTATTTTGCGGTGAAGATCCTCGCGTTAAGGTGCTATGCGCATATGTCGATGAGGACACGATGGATGTAAACGAGTTGATAGATTTTTGGGAACGTTCTCGCGACCCAGCAGACCAGTGGATTGTCATCACTGATATCTATGGTGGGTCAGTGAATAACGCTTTTATGGAAAGGTTGGGCGACGATTCTCTAAGGCTCATTGCCGGTATGTCGCTACCACTAGTGCTCGAAGTGTTTTCGAAATTGAGCACACTTGATGACGCCGAGCTCGCTGCATTGGTTTCAAGTGTCCGCCAAAAGGGCACATGCCTATGTTCGCTGCCAAATTCGGTAGAAGAAGACGAGGATTTTTGAGAAAGGAACAAAGATGATTAAGCTGCTGAGAGTTGACCATCGCTTGCTTCATGGTCAGGTTGCCATGACTTGGACGCAAGAGCTTGACACCAATTGCATTTTGATTGCCTGCGATGCGGTTGTGAAAGATGACGTGCGCAAGACGACGCTTAAGCTGGCACGTCCGGCAGGCGTCAAATTGGTTATCAAATCGGTCGATGATTCTATCAAGGCTCTTAGGAGCGGTGTGACCGATAAGTACCGTTTGTTCATTGTCGTTGAAAGCATCGAAGATGCTTACCGCTTGGCAAAGGGCTACAGCGAAATCGAGCATATCAACATTGGAGGAACGAAGCCGCGTGAGGGTGCAGATGTTCGCCTATCTTCAACGGTTTTCGCTACCGATCGCGACGTGGAGCTTCTACATGAGCTCAGTGATGCCGGAATCGAGGTGGAAATCAGGCAGGTACCTAGAGACGAGAAGATTTTGATTTAAGCACATACACTAGAAAGGGGATTTGTCATGTTGACTCAAGCGATCCTTATCGGCCTCGTCGCAATGTGCGTGACATTTGAGTGGGCACTTGGCACTTGCCTTGCTTCTCGCCCGATTGTCACGGGCGTCCTCATCGGTCTTGTGATGGGTGATTTGCAGACGGGCATTATTGTCGGCGCCACGCTTGAAATGGTGTTCATTGGATCGGTTACCATCGGGGCGGCCGTTCCGCCAGACGTTATCACCGGTGGTATTTTGGGCACTGCCTTTGCAATTTCGACGGGTCAAGGCGCTGAAGTTGCGCTGACGCTCGCTTTCCCGATTGCGTCGCTTTATCTCATCATCGATAACGCGCTTACGCTGATCGTGATGCCGTTTTTCGTCCATAAAGCGGACGACTGTGTGGCAAAGGGCGACCTCAAAGGTATGGAGCGGATGCATCTGCTTGGTGGATTCATCGTCAAATCGCTTCCTCGCTTTTTCGTGTGCTCCCTTGCTTTCTATCTCGGAACGCCGGTTATGAACGCGGTGCTTAACGCAATTCCCGAGTTTGTAAGTAACGGCCTGGTTATTGCGGGTGGATTCATCCCTGCGCTCGGCATTGCACTGCTCGCTTCAATGATTGTCAACAAGCAGACTGCTATTTTCTTCGTGCTCGGGTTTGCGCTCTGTGCCTACATGAGCATTCCAATCCTTGGTATTGCCATCATTGGACTTTGCCTCGCAGTAATCCTCGTGGTGGTCCAGCCAAACTTCATCGCTCAGACGCCACAGCTTAGTTCGGAAGGGAGCTTCGACGATGACGACTTCTAATGACACCAGCTCCAACAAGATTACAAAGCGTGATCTAAAATCGGTATTTTTCCGTTCGCTTACGATGGAGTACTCTTGGAACTACGAGCGCCAGCAGCACATGGGATACTGCTTCTCCATGCTTCCCATCATTCGTCGCGTGTATAAGGATAAGGATGACCAGGTTGCTGCTGCTAAGCGTCACATGGAGTTTTTCAACACCACTCCTTATGTCTCAACATTAATTCTGGGCATTTCGGCAGCGATGGAAGAGGCAAACGCTAACGAAAAGGATTTTGACGAATCCTCCATCAACAGCGTAAAGGCCGCTCTGATGAGCCCGCTGGCCGGCATCGGTGACTCTCTGTTCTGGGGAACGTTGCGTGTCATCGCCACTGGTTTGGGCGTGTCGCTTTCTATGCAGGGTAACATTCTCGGCCCGCTTCTCTTCCTCGTCGTATTCAATGTTCCGCATTATCTGATTCGTTGGTTCTGCCTTAAATGGGGCTATGGATTCGGAACCAGTTTCTTGAGCAAGATCGAGAAATCTGGTCTTATGCCAAAGCTCACCATGGGGGCTGCAATTCTCGGTCTTATGGTTATCGGCGCTATGGTGCCCAACCTTGTATCGGTCAGCGTGGCTGGTTCTCTCGGTACCGGCGACAGTGCGCAGACTATCCAAAGCATCATCGACGGTATCATGCCGAGCCTGCTGCCGCTGCTTGTGACACTTGGAGTTTACGAACTCGTCCAGCACAAGGTCAAGATTGCTTGGATTCTCGTTATTCTCATGGCGGTTGGTATCGTCGGCTCCTTCTTCGGAGTGTTTGCAATCTAAATGGTTGATTTCGCCGTCTGGCCCAATTGAATTAGAAAGGTATATCTCATGGTTTCATTTGATGAACAGGCAATTCTCGATAACGGTGCTTATATCTACAATCAACGTGCCGAAATTGAACGCATTGCTGACGAAATTTGCGAAAAGGGTTTCGATTCGATTTTCTTCACCTCGTCAGGTGGCTCGCTTGCGATGATGCAGCCGTTTGACTATATGGTTTCTGTTATGTCCGATATTCCCGTCCAGTCCCAAGTTTCGGCAGATTTCCTCACGGCAGGCAATCGGCGCATCGGTAAGGGGACCTTGGCGTTCATGGCGTCCAAGTCGGGCGACACCAAAGAGACGGTCGCGGCGGCAAAGGCGGCAAAAGACGCAGGCTGCACCATTGTCTCTACGCTTGGCGTGGACGGTTCACCGCTTGGTGAACTTTCCGATTATGGAGTGATCTATAAGCAGGGCCGTCCTATGGAGCTCGTGCTGTACCTTCTGATTGGAAAGATTCTCAAGAACAGGGGCTTTTTCGATGACTACGATCGCTTCGCTGATGAGCTTGTGAATCTCCCCGCTGCTCTCGTTTCCGTCGGCAAGAACGCTGACGAGATGGCTCGCGCATATGCTCTGAAGCACAAGGACGATCCGTATCAGATTTGGATTGGTTCTGGCAATCTGTGGGGCCCCACGTATTCGTTTGCCATGTGTGTGCTCGAGGAGTCCCAATGGCTGCGCACCAAATCCGTTACATCGCCTGAGTTCTTCCATGGCACTATCGAACTTGTTGAGCCGGGCGTTTGCGTCGCGCTCGCAATGACGGAGGCGCAGACTAGGCCTCTTGATGAGCGCGTTGCACGCTTCTGTAAGCAATATGCGGATGATTTCACCGTATTCGATACACATGATTATGAGTTGCCGGGTATCAGTGATGAATTCCGCTGGATGCTTTCTCCGGTGGTGCTCAATGCCATTCTCTCGCGTGTGAGCAAGAATTTCGAGGAAATTCGTGACCATTCGCTCGACATCCGCCGTTATTACCGCAAGGTCGAGTACTAATAAAGACCGTACGTGATGGGAGGCGTTGAGGTGAAAATCGCAGCAATTGGTGACAACGTTATTGATCGCTATCTCAACAAAGGCGTTATGTATCCTGGTGGCAATGCCGTAAACGTCGCTGCCCATGCAAGCATGCTTGGCGCACAGGCTGCGTATATTGGGGAGATCGGCAACGACCTGGGAGGGCGAATAATCACCGATGCCCTTTCTTCGCTGAACGTTGACCTTTCGCAATCATGCATGCCTGAAAAAGCAACAACCAAGACTTGCGATGTAAATGTTTACAACGGTGAACGTGTCGAAGTTGGTTACGATACGGGGGCTTGCTGGGCGCACAAAACCCATATCAACGATTCTGATGTCAAGTTTCTTCAGGGATTCGATGCGGTTTTTACCAGCGTCAATGCAAAGCTGCAGGATGATGTGCACCTAGTTCAAGATCTTCCCGCTGTGGTGGTTTACGACTTTTCCGTTAAAGATAAGTATCGAACCGACGCATATTTCGATCTTGTTTGCCCTGCTACAACCCTTGGTCTGTTTTCCTGTTCAGGCGAGAGCGATCAACAGATTCAAGTTCTATTGAAGAGGGCCATAGAGCACGGTTGTCGCTACACGATTGCTACACGGGGATCTGCAGGGCCTGTGTTCTTTGACGGTTCCCGATGGTACCAGGGAAATATAAGACCCGTAGATGCACTTGACACCATGGGCGCGGGAGATTCGTATATCACTGCGTTTGTTGTGAGCTGTCTCTCGCATGGCTGGAGTAAAAAGCAACCGCTCGATGCGGAGATCATTCGGGATGCAATGGAATTCGCTGCTGACTATTCAGCTAAGAATTGCCTTAAACCCGGCGGCTTTGGATTCGAGCATAAACTCGCCGAGATGAAAGACGGCCAAGCTTCCATTTCCTAGAAAGGTATTTTTTTAGGTCATTAAGTATTAATACGTAGTGAAATGACAAGTTGTCAATTGAAACGAATTTCACTCTATTAAACGAAGGGATATTAGATATGTTCAATTTCGATGAGCCTCGTTACGAGAAGGTTGTGAGCGATGCCCTCGCTCTCCGTCCTCAGATTGAGGCCGCCGTGGACAAGGTCTGCGAGCAGGGCTATTCCAACATCTTCTTCATCGGCTGCGGCGGCACCTGGGCCCACACGCTCCCGATGAAGTACTGGGTCGAGACCACCACGGCCGACGTCGACGTCCACTGCGAGATCGCCGCCGAGTTCCTCGCGTGCCCGCCCAAGGCCTTCAACAAGGACTCGGTCTGCGTCTTCTCCACCCGTACCGGCACCACCCCCGAGATCATCGAGGCCGCCAAGTTCTGCCAGGAGCAGGGCGCCCGCACGCTGATGTACGTCTCCAACGACAACACCCCGGCCACCGAGTACGCCGACTACAAGTTCTTCAGCTTCGCCGAGGACGACGTCCTGTGCGAGGCCATCTACACCTACCAGATCACGCTGGTCGCCCGCTTCCTCAAGAACGCCGGCGCCTTCCCCAAGTACGACACCTTCATGGAGGAGTTCGGCAACATCGCTCCGTACCTCATCAAGGCCAAGGACGCTCAGGACGAGCGCTGCGCCGCCATGGCCGAGGACTTCAAGGACATCGATTACCACATGGTGATCGGCTCCGGCATGCTCTGGGGTGAGGCCTACGACTACGCCATGTGCATCCTCGAGGAGATGCAGTGGATCAAGACCAAGTCCATCCACGCCGCCGAGTTCTTCCACGGCACCATCGAGCTGTGCGAGGAGGGCACGAGCCTCATCATGCTCTACGGCGAGGACGACACCCGCAAGCTCATGGACCGCGTGGACAACTTCACCCACATGCTCGCCGACGAGAAGGGCGTCAACGTCCGCGTGAACAAGTTCGACACCGCCGAGGTCGAGCTGCCGTTCAGCGACCCCGAGTTCCGCAAGATCGTCTCCCCGATGGTCACCTACACCATCACCGAGCGCCTGAGCTGCCATCTCGAGCACGTCCGCAACCACCCGCTCACCACGCGTCGCTACTATCACCAGATGAACTACTAATCCTTTCAAATTGCTGCTGTTGTCTGCAGGCGAGCCGTGCTGAACGTCTCGCCTGCAGGCTTATTTCTAGGGTTAATCAAAATAGTTGCCCAGTACCTTCTAGTTGCACTGGTCGCATTATGGCGTCCATGGACGAGCAGTTATTTGGCATTACAATGCCTGGCCGTCCGTTGTTTACGAGCTGTTCGTTGGCTTGATTCTTGGTGACGTTCAACAGGGCGTTATCGTTGGTGCTGCCTTGGAGTCCATGTTCATGGGTGCCATCATGGTCGGCGCGGCGGTTCCTCCCGAGGTCTATACCTCCGGCGTGCTTGGCTGCGCGTTTGCCGTCATTACGGGTACAGGCACGGCAACTGCCGTCGCGCTCGCCCTTCCCGTCTCCGTCTTCCTTCTCTACTCCGTGATTAACTTTGCAACGCGTATCGTCGCCGCCCATCTGGGTTACGACCTGGGAACCAAGTTTTTGCAGCAGTCCGAAGAGAACAACCTTATGTCTCGCATGACGCATGCTGCCGGTGTCCTCGGAATGACCGTTATCGGCGCCATGATTGCGGCACAGGTCTCACTGTCCACTGCTTTGACCTTTGACGTGGGTGGTTCGGAGATTGTCCTGCAGGATCTGTTCGATTCGATCTTCCCCGGTCTGCTGCCCTTGCTGGCAACCTTTGCCTGCGTCGCCCTGTACAAATAGGGCGTCAAGACCATTTGGATCATCTTGGGCATCTTTGCGATCTGCATCATCGGAACGGGCTTGGGAGTGTTCGCGGCGGCGTAATGTTGACTGCTATGCTCGCGCGTTGGATAACTAACTGACCGTTTGAAAACGGGGTTCGGCGTAAGGCCGGCCCCGTTTTTTGTTTGAGGGATTTTCCGATCGTCCAATAATCCACGCCGATGCATCACTCACGTATCTCTCATTCGTCACTAATACGAGAGATAGCAGAAAGACGAGAGATAATTACGAGAGATAACTGAGAGACGAGGGAAATCTATCCGCGGCATTCTCCGCAGGACCGAGCGAAAGGACGTGCAGATGAACGAAAACGAGCTGATCGGTCTGCTTGAGTCTTTAAGGCGTATGGGCTCGGATGATCTTAACGTCGAAGTGAAGGAGAGCGCCACGACGCTTTCCCGCGACGTGTGGGAAACGGTGAGCGCATTCGCGAACACTGCCGGCGGAATCATCGTGCTCGGAGTGAGTGAGCGCGCAGGTTTTGTCCCGGTTGAGAACTTCGAGACCGAGAAAGTGCTCAACCAATTTGTGGCAGGCATGGGTGATGCGGGAGGTCGAGGAAAGCTGGCCAATCCGCCCAAATACACGATCGAGCGAGTGGAGCTTCAGGGCGCCATCGTTCTCGTCATTACCATTGAGGAGCTCGATCCGTCGAGCAAGCCCTGCTATGTCATAGAGCGGGGCGCCCAGGGCGGCAGCTACAAGCGCATCGATGACAAAGATGTGCCGCTTTCATCGACCGAAGTCCTGTCCTTGTCGTCGTATGAACGAACGAGCCCCAGTGATCGCGATGCAGTGCCGGGCGCGGGCGTGGGCGACCTCGACGAGGCCCTGATTGGCCGCACGATAGAGCGTGCTTTCTCGCTGACGCCCCGAGCTATGCGCGGCGCGACGGACAAGAAAACAAAGCTGGAGCGCCTGAGTTTCCTCGACTCCCAGGGTAATGTGACTAAGGCCGGGCTCCTGGCTGCGGGCACCTACCCTCAGCAGTTTTATCCCAAGCTCTTTATCGATGTGGCGGTCCATGCCGGAACGCAGAAGGGCGCCGCGGGTTCGTTGAGGTTCATGGACCGCACAATCTGTGAGGGAACGTTGGGCGAGATGATCTCGGATGCTGTCGTGGCCGTCGCCAAGAATTTGCGGCGAACCTCGACCGTCCAAGGCGTCTCGCGTGTCGACTCGCTTGAGATTCCCGAGGAGGTTCTGCGCGAGGCAATCGCCAACGCCGTAATCCATCGAGAATACGGGGATCGGTTCTGTGGACAATCGATTGCCGTCGACGTCTTTGACGATCGTGTCGAGGTGACGAATCCTGGCGGCCTTTACGGGGGAAAGACTCGCGAGAACTTGTTTGACGGCAGCTCCCGATGCCGTAACGCGACGCTCGTGAAACTCATGTCGATTGTTCCACTGCCGGATGGCGCAGGCTCGCCGGCTGACGGAAATGGCTCGGGCATCCCGATGATGATTGATGCCATGCGCGCGCATGGTCTGGCCGAGCCCCTGTTCTGCCCGGGATTCGATCGGTTCAAGGTCGTACTTTACCGTTCAAAGATCGAGCCGGTCGATCATGGCGGGGGCTTAATTGTGACGGCACTCAAACACTACGGCGAGCTGGGGACGCGCGAGCTGGCAGAGCACACAGGGCTCACAATTTCCCAGGTTAGGTCGCGCGTCAACGCGCTCATTGCTCAAGGCGAGCTTGAGCCCACGGCGCCGGCGACGAGCCGCAACCGCAAGTATCGACTGTCGGAGCGCGTGGGATAGATGCGTTAGTGGACGAGGCGACCCAATAATCGACCCTCGATTGGCGTCCATTAAGGTAAAGCGGTTGTTGCCCAGTCGACGGTGATGCTAAAGACTCGGCTTACGCCGGCATGGCCCCGAACCCGTCTATCAAGAACAGCCTAAGAACCAGCTTGATGACATATCCCGGTTTGACTTCTGCCGCGTCAAAGACGTGGCGCTCGGCGAGCTCGCTGCAGTATGCATAGATGTTGCGGATAAGGTCCGCGCCCGAAAGCGTAAACATGTAGCCTGCGTCTGAAAGCGCATTGGGTGCGGCGGGCAACTTGGCTGTGCGGCAAAAGGTCAACAGGTCGGGCGTCATAACGTCCTAGTAGCCAAGATGGCTGCCGTCTTCTTGTGCGGCGAGTTCCAGCTGGTGTACTCGATCCAGCGCCGCTGCCAGCACAAAGCTCGGTGTGGGAGCATTGACGTCCTGAGTGGTCGCCACAAGCCTGCCCGCCGCCTGCGTGACAAGCCAAGCGACCTCGCGCTGGCAACGCACGGCCTTGCGCGTAACCGGCTTGATGGACGAAGAAGAAACGCTCCCCTTAGGCGGATTCGAAGCAGCCATAAGACCCTCCCATGAACAATTCGGCCCAACAAGCCCGGATGAAACACGTGCTACATCAGTATACAGGGGAGTGGGGTGGAAAAACGGAGCCGACAGCGTGAGCTGCCGGCTCCGGATTGCTTGCCTTAGAGGCCGTACACTTCGACCATAGCTTCGCCAATGCGATGGGGCACGCCGGTGACGAGTGCGTTGCCCATGCAGAAGGCTCGATGGCCGTCAGTCATGCCCGTATCGGTCCAGCCTTTCGGGAATCCTTGGAGCTGATCGAGCTCGTCGGGAACAAGGCGGCGGAAACGGCCGTCGGGGCACTCAATGACATGCTTAAAACGGCTGGCGCCCGTGCCGCCTTCGCCTGTGAGGATGGTGCGGCTCGGTTTATCGGTGGCATCCGGGAAGCTCATGGCTCCCTCGGAATACGTGTACGTAAAGCCTGTCTTTTTGTTAGTGCGCTCTTCGCGCTTGCTGCCCTTAAGGTAGCGCCAGTCGGGAAGCTTTTCGTCGGAGATGTAGAACTGCTCCGGGACATCAGCCTCGTCGACAAGCACGTCGCCAAGCACGTGGCGCTCACCGTGATAGTCCTCGGCAAAGTCGCAGGTCAGAACATGACAGCCCTGCATGACGCCAGCATTCTTGAATTGAGAGGTCTTTTGGCCGACGCCAAAACGAGTTGAGTTCTCGTAGGGGTCGGGCAAAACGTCGAGCTCGGACATCTCGTCGGGATAGATGGCGGGGAAGGCTTTAGCCATGACGCCGTTGTGCATGCGATTAACGAGATCAACCTTGCCAGCGTCCTTTTCGCAGAAGATATAAACACGCTTGCGACGCTGGGGGAAACCGTATTCGGCAGAGTTGACCACGCGCCATTCGACCGTGTAGTCGAGGTCGGCAAGACAGCTTAGGATGATGGCGAAGTCGCGACCGCGTTGAGACGCGGGCGACTTGAGCAGGCGGTCGACGTTCTCAAAGAGACCGAACTTGGGCTTCTTCATTTCGAGGAAGTGATAGATGTCCCACCAAAGGACGCCCTTCTTGCCCTCGATGCCGTGTGCCTGATTGAGCGGACGCGCGACAGAGTAGTCTTGGCAGGGGAAACCGCCAACAACCATTTGGACATCGGGGATTTCGATTTCTTTCGCCTCGGCCTGCTCCAGGACCTTATTGATGTCTTCGTTGACGACGGAATCATTGCCGAAGCGATCCATGTAGCAACGGGCCGCGAACTGACGCGCCTTGGTTCCGGGCGGCTCCCACTGATTGGCCCAAATGGTGCGGAAGGGGCCGGCGGGCTTCATATAAAACTCGGGATGGCGAGGGTCGGCATAGCCTTCGAGACCCAAACGAAATCCACCGACGCCCGCAAAAAGCTCGGCAATATTAATCTCAGACACGTTTCTCCAATCGCTGCTGTGTCCGGTTATGGTGGTCACAACAATAACCGATCGAGGGGACAATCAAGACCTCAATTTTCTGGGCGTTAGTAGTTGCTCTGAACTACCATGAGGTTAGTTGCGAGTTTCGGAGGTATCCCGTGTCTAAGAAGCGCCTCGATTTCAAGCGCATGCTTGACGATACTGATTTTTCTGACCCCTCAAGTATTGAGCGCTATGCTGCCAATCTCGATGGCATGACGTTCCGCGATATTCTCGAGCTCGGTATTGCTCCGGAGGGGGAGAGTGCGCCCAAGGACTTTGGCTCCAAGAAGTACAAAGGCGGTATGGGCACTCTTATCGAAGAACGTTACTTTGGCTACAAGGCCAATAGTGACGATCGCCCCGACTTTCCCGAGGCGGGCGTTGAGCTCAAGGCAACGTGTTTTGATGTGCTCAAGAACGGCCGGAAGTCTGCTGGCGAGCGCCTTGTCCTGACCATGATTCCTTATGACCGACCTGTTTCGCTCGACTACGACAGTTCTCATCTCAAGACCAAGCTCAGCAATATCCTGTTGATTTACTACGGCCGAGATCGTTCCATCGATAAATACGACCAACGCATTGAGCGTGCGGTCATGGTTCGTCTGCCCGAAGAGGACATGAAAATCATTCGCGCCGACTACGAGAAAATCATTTCGTACATTCAGGATGGTCGCGCAGACGAGCTGTCGGAGGGCATGACCACCTACTTGGGCGCCTGCACAAAGGGCGCAACCGAAGCGACAATGTGGGTCGACCAGTACTACGAGTACTTCAATACCGATACGGGCGAGATCGAACGCCGTCGCGCGAAACGTCGCGCCTTTTCTCTCAAACGCTCGTACATGGACTATGTGCTTCACGCCTATGTTCTCGGTGCCCCGCGTATCGGCGAGAGCATCGTTCGAGGCGACGACGAGTCCATTGATTTCGAAAGCTACGTAACTGGACTGATCGAGCAACACTATGGCGAAACTGATCGCCAGATTGCGGAGCAGTACGGCTTGGAATACACAGGAAACAAGGCGCAATGGACGACACTCGTTTATCGCATGCTCGGCATAAAAAACAATGCTGCCGAGGAGTTCGTTAAGGCTGGGATTAACGTCCGCGCTTGTCGCGTTAATAAGAGGGGGCACATCGAGCAAGCAATGTCCTTCCCTCCGTTTGAGTTTAAGCAGCTAATCAATGAGGATTGGGAAACGTCTTCCTTCCGTGCGCGCCTTGAGACCAGTCGTTTCTTCTTTGTCGTGTTCCGTGAGGACCACGAGGGGGAGTGGCGCCTTGACCGCTGCCTATTCTGGGCAATGCCGGCAAACGAAATCGAAGGCCCCGCAAAGGCTTGTTGGGATGAGACACGAAAGGTCATTCGCGAGGGCGTTGAGCTCAATCCGTATCGGGATGCAAGCGGAAAGCTCAAAGTGACCAACAACCTGCCCGGTATGGCAGACAACCCGATCGTTCACGTCCGCCCGCATACCTCAAAAGCTGCGTACAGATTCGCCGACGGAACCGAAATCGGCGATATTGCGAGGAACGCCTACGAGTTGCCCGACGGACGTTGGATGACCAGGCAATCGTTCTGGTTTAACAAGGGCTATTTGGAGCATATTTTGGGACTGTAACAAGACCGTCTTCACATGCTGGTGCGCCCCGGACGCTGTCCCGGCTGTGGTATCGATGTCGTGTATGACGATGCGGACACCTAATTGTCTGTCGGGTGCTTCTGCCTTTGGGCGATACCTTGCCGCCAGGAGCGCTCGCCGGTACCTAAGATATCTTACAGGTAGATCCCCTCGCACAGGGGCTTGTGGAACTGGGTGTGGTGGTCGCGTGCCCAGGTAAAAAGTGCCTGGTCAAAGTTGCCCTGTCTGGCGTGGATGCCAAAGACGCCGGCGACTTCCACGCGCACGAACTCCAGCGCGGGCAGCTTGTTGATAGCCGTGAGCGCAAACGGCGAAATGGGCTCCTCGAACAGGTAATGGCTGCCTTGCAGCGCGCCACAGGCGGTGCAGGTGCTGGCGAGCGATACGGTTTTGGTGGTGCGCGACGTTACGGGCTTGTAGCCGCAGCGCTCGCGCAGGTAGTCGCGGATCTCGGCCGGCACGCAGCCCAGCGCGGGAACGATGGCTATGGCGTTGGCGCGGGCGGTGTCGATTGCGATGTGGCCCGCGTCGTCCATGGCGGGCGCAGCGCCGGGCGCGGCCTTGCTGCCCGAGTCCTCGGCCACCCGATACGGAATGCCAAAGGCCGCGACCGTCGTCTGCTCGTGGCACTTCCAACATTCGCGCTTGCCAAGCACCAGATAGATGTAGGGCGCGCTGGGGTCGGAACGATCCACGCCGGGCAGCCACGCGGCAAAGGGCTCGGGGTTGACGCCATCGGGCACGTACCAGATCTTCTTGACCCGGTCCCACTTGGCGCCCAGGGCCTTGGCCTGGTCTTTGTGCGAAAAGGGAACATCGAGCTCGGTGCGCATGGCGGCTCCTTTGTGCGGCTTGCGGTGCATGTGCTCCAAGGATACCCCAGCGGCGGACGTCCGATGCATGCCGACGGAATTGCTGATGTTCTTGCTGTTGGCCGCGGCTGGTTGCAAACGCGACGGTGCCGTTGGGGCATTGCTATAAGTCAGCAAATGAGCAATTTGGCCGTCCAAGCAGTCGCAAAGCAAAATGGAAGTCCCGCGCCGTCAAGCAGTTTTGCCACTGCTGCACTACATAACCACAGTTAAACGCGGCAATTCGCTCTTGTACAGTCTTAACCGTGATCACACGTCATTAGTAGCTCAGAGGTTAGGGCGGTGACTGAATGGCTCGGTACAAAGGCGAGAACAGGGCATGGGAAGGAGCCGCTCGGCTGCTCGCAAATCCGGCGCGCGGACGTGAAGGTGTGCGAGACCCCCTAAGCACGTGGCCGAGATTGGCGGGTGGAGCCTGCGCCAAGTCCAGAAGTGGTGCGCGGACGGGACGCTCCCCGCGATGATGATCGGCGGCACCTGGGCGATCAGCGGGCAGAAAATCTGCGACATGCTCGGCATTGAGGACTAGCGATGCCTATGGAAGCATTCAAGGAAAATGACACCGGTGGCCGTATACTTGGCGGCGGGGCCACCGGCGGCGAGTGGACAGGCCGGGGGCCTGTCGTGGCTGCATCTTACAGCTCGGTCACGGGGAGCGCCGCCTCGCAGCTCGATTGCGGGGTGAGCCAGCATGAACGATAAGGAGAAGGCCGACTTGGCGTTCCTCTCTATGGAGCCGCCCAAGAACTACGAGACTTGGAAGAACATCGGCATCAGCTACGAGGCCGCTGGAGGCGACCACGACACGTTCCTTAGCTGGTGCTCCCACGACCCCGAGAAGTACGACGAGGCCGTTACCCGCAAGCTCTTCAAGCATGTGGACGAGGGCGGTAGGATCACGGCGGGCACGCTCTTCTGGCATGCGGCGAACGCAGGCTGAAAGAGTACGGGCGACCATACAAGCGGAGCGCTTTGCACGGCCTCCGGCGGCCAGGACCTCTCCGGATTGCCGTACTTGGAGCAGGCGATCAAGCAAATCGAGGCCAAGGCGTTTTACCTGCACTTCTGCTGTTTACGGGAAGCAAACAGCCGTTCGGTGACGTTTTCAAGCTTAGGTCTCCAATCCCTCTGATTGCTGCTAATCTATAAAGTTAGCGAGTTGAATTCTTTTCGAGTTTGTGACGCTCGCATACGGTCATTCTAGGACGCCGAAGGGGTGATTGCGATGAGCGTTGATAGTTCCACGGAGGATAAGGCTCAGAGCGCCTCCATTGGTGCTGTGGATTTGTTTTGCGGGGTCGGGGGCCTGACCTACGGTTTACGCACCGCTGGCATCGATGTGGTGGCTGGGTTTGACCTCGATTCCTCTTGCCAGTACGCCTACGATGCGAACAACGGCAAGGACAAGTTCATCTGCAAGAACATCGCCGAGGTCACCGGGGAGGAAGTCAAGGAGCTCCTGAAGGACTTTGACATCAAAGTCTTGGTAGGGTGCGCTCCTTGCCAGCCCTTCTCGAAGCACCGCAAGGACAAGAAGCATCGCGAGAAGCACAAAGACTGGGGGTTGCTTGCGCAGTTTGGGAGGCTTGTACGTGAAGTGCAGCCAGATTACGTGTCCATGGAGAACGTGCCCGAGCTCGAGAAGGAGAGCATCTTCTCTGGTTTCTTGAACACGCTTAAGGAGTCCGGATACTCGGTGGAATACAGCGTCGTAAAGGCTGAGGAGTACGGTGTGCCCCAGCATCGGCGGCGATTGATTCTGCTAGCTTCTAGAAATGGGTCCATCAGCTTGATTGACCCTACGAATGATAACGCTCATGCTGTTACGGTTCGGCAGGCAATAGGTGCGCTGCCTGCCGTGAGCGCTGGCGGCTCTTGCAGGGGGGACTCTCTGCAAACGGCGTCGGCGCTATCAGAACTAAACTTGAAGCGCATTAAGGCTTCGACGCCTAATGGCACGTGGCGAGATTGGCCTGAGGATCTGAGGCTTGATTGTCATAAAAAGGCTGCTGGCCAAACGTACCCTGCGGTCTACGGGAGGATGGCTTGGGACGAGACGTCCCCAACTATAACTACGCAGTTCTATATGTACGGTACGGGCCGGTTTGGGCATCCAGAGCAAAATCGAGCCCTAACCTTGCGTGAGGGTGCCGTCTTGCAGAGCTTCCCGCAGGATTACAAGTTCATTAGGCCTGGCGAGAAGATCAGCAAGAAAGCTGTGGCACGGCATATTGGAAACGCCGTGCCACCAAAGCTCGGCGAAGCGGTTGGCAAAAGCATAATTGCCGCTTGCGTACACTAGCCCTCTTCTGATTCGGTCATACCGCGCCGATATTCACCGGCGTTGAGGTAGGTCGAAACATCCTTGCGGAGCTGCATCAAAAATGAGTCAACATGATTGACTAGCTCCGCAAGCTCCGATGTTGTCACCTGATTGCTTGCTTCTGCAAACGAAATTGATCCATGAGCTAGGTCATTCCGTCGATTCTTGATGTCTTTAAGCTCGCTCTTAATCTCATCCCTCTTGCAGTTCGCTATATCATCATGAATCGATATTCCGTGGTCATCAAAGAGCTTGAGGATTTTGTCTGCATCTAGATTTCCACCGGCGATGGTGTTCCGAACGCTGAATTGAAGTACGTTATTTTTAACAGCATGATCAAGCAACCTCTTGCTTATGGACTCGGCAGTACTATTGCTGGCTTTTGGGTCGCTCAACCCGTTATACATTTGGGTATGATGCCAAATCGATTGAAGCTTTTCGGAAACCTCAGCGTAGCCGCAACCCTCGTCCTTTACTCTGTCGTAAATCGCCTGCATGAGATTAGTGACTGAGTACTCAATGATGTTGTAGATCATAAGCTTGACGTTGGAGCGGATGACACTGGAAACGAGGGTCACATCTGGTGTCGATGAGGGCAGGCCACTGGGATTTGCCTTTTCAGCGATTTCGTACGCTCCTCGCATTACAGCATTGTAGCGCACGCCCTCTGCACCTTGGTCAAGCGAATCGAGCAGGGTCGCGAGCGTAATCATGCTCTTGGTCTCACCAAGGCGGTCGCTGTAGACCTCTTCGTACCCCAAGTTAAAGTCATTGGAATCCATAAGGTTTACCGCTCCGCCTTCAGCTTGTTGGCAACGAAATCAATGCGAGCTTTCAACTTGGCCTTTACGTTTGCCGAGTCTGACCGCACAAGGGTCTGGAACTCTTCGCAATCAACCCAAGACATGTCTTTGCGCGAAAGGTCCTTGTCCTCCGACAACGCCACGGCAACGCCGACCGCAATAGCTTCGAAACGCGCATGAGGAGTCGTTTTTCCTGTCGGTGTCTTTTTGAAACCCCTGTCTCCCAAGCACTTCTCAACGTATTCCAACATTTCTTTGAAGCGAGCGACGAGTTCATTGCGCTTGTCAGGTGACTCGGCAAGCTCGATGTTCATGCGATTCGTGTATTCATCCAGGTAACTAGCAACGCGGTCTTTGTAACCCTCGAAATCTGGGTAGCCGTCTGCATAGGCGAAGAAACGAGTGACAAGTTCCATGTCATCGTAGTGTTTGCGCGCCGTCTCGCTTAACGGGGCAAGTTTTATAAAGAGCGGATCTTTGGAGAGCTCGCTTACTAGTTTTGTAAAATCGCCGCCCATGGAGCCACGGCGAATTTCTTGCGATTTGAGCTGCTTGCCCGATGAATTGATACGACGAAAAATCTCCTGTCGGACGTCAAAGGTGGTCCCTTCCTCAAGGTAAACCACTCGAAAGCTCGCGTTATCGAATCTTCTTTGTACTTCTATGGGAAGTTCTGAATAGGTCTTTCCGTTGACAGATGTAAGGATGTCTAGATTGCACAAGGTTAAATCGCCTCTGGCAAAGTTCACCAAGGCGTTCATCCTTTGCGCTCCATCAACGATTTCCGTTCTGCCATCTTCAGCATCGGCAAAGAACATGTAGGGAATGGGCAGGCCAATTAGCACAGACTCAATAAAGTAGCTGCAGTCAACGTCTGTCCAGACGAAGTTCCGTTGATAGTCAAGCGGAATGTAGAATGCATCAGCATTGAACTTATTGATGAGGTATTCCGCAACGTATTCGCGAGTGCTGAATCGCACATCCTTTTTCTTGTCGCGAATCTGTTCGGAAATCTCGATCGTCTCACTTTGTTGATCAGTCAATCGCCTTCACCTCAATCTATAGCAGGACGAAGCCAACTTAGGTCTGACTGGCTGTGGGATGTGAAGCCCTCTCCCATAACCAATGCTGCACTCTAATGATACCAGCAGATGCCTGGCATTAGAGTCGTGCCCCTCTGCCACTTTGTGACGCCCGTCTAGGCTGCTCGTATCGAGTAACTGGGCGGGCGCCTTGTTGTGCCTGCCGCGATTTGAAAGCAGGATACATGGACGGTGAGACTCATGGCGACGAGGCGGCGAAGGTCGAGCTCGCGGAAGGGCAAGAGGACGCGAGGTCGGCAGAGGTGGCGGACGCCCTTCGCTCGGGGATCGAAGCGGTGGAGGGCGCAGCAGCCGACGAGCGCGTGGAGTACTGAGCTCAGGCTCGCTGGGGCGCGGAGCGTCAAGGCCGCGCGTGCCCTTCTCGACGAACACGGGGGCGACGTGGGCGCGCTCAAGGAGGCGGAGCCCTGACTCTTCTCGGTCTCCCCGCGCCCGCTGGGACCACGGGGCTGCCAAACGCGGGAGCCGCTGTTTGTGTCGACGACAAGCTGAACATTGTGGCGCGACCAAATTGAGCACTTTGGCAAACACGCCGCGTTAACCTATCCCACCGCCTTGCCGAGCATGAGCGTCGCCTCCATACGGTGACTCGCGCCGGTGAACTCGACCAGGCGGCCGTGGTGGACGATGCGGTCGATCATCGCCGCCGCCATCTTGTCGTCCCCCAGGACCGTGCCCCACTTGCTGAACTCAATGTTTGTGGTGATGACCAGGCTGTGCCTCTCGTAGCAGTCCGACACCCCCTGGAACAGCAGCCTCGCGCTGTCGAGGTCCAGCGGCACGTAGCCGAACTCGTCCAGGATGACCAGGTCGTTTCTGGCGATGTCCCTCATCGCCGCCTCCAGCGAGTGCTCGCGCGCCGCCTTTTGGGATACATTTGGGATACAGCGCTATATACAAGAAACCGGTCTACCGCATTTCCGCAGGTAGACCGGTTGAACATTTGGTGGGCGTTAGAAGATTTGAACTTCTGACCTCTTCCGTGTCAGGGAAGCGCTCTCCCCCTGAGCTAAACGCCCGATCAAGGGTGCGCAAGCGCGCAAGGGATAATATAACGGAGCCTGAACTCGGTGGCAAGAACATTTTTAAAAATCGCTTACATTGTGGAATTCGGGGGCTTTGTTATATCCATTTCAAAAGAGCCTGCTGCCGCGATTTGGCTGTCGCATAATGCAAGGCCATTGCGGTATCGAGCTATGGAAAGACGCCTGCGGAATTGTCCTACCGATAAGCGGACAAGCCTCTAGCTGATGCCTTCGCCGTGGTAAGGTAAGCCGAATTGTTTCCAGGCTGTTTCGGGGGAGTGGAATGAGCAAAGAGTGTGTCGAGCAGGTCGAAGGCGCAGGGGCTTCGGTGCCGATGACCGATATATCGAACATTGATGTGCCCGAGGGCACCGACGAGCTCAGTCGCAGCACCCGCCGTGCATGGCGCGATCGCCTCAACGATGCGTCGTCGCGCAAGATGGCATTGGGCGTCTTGGCTACGCTGGTGGGCGGTTCGTTTTGGGGCTTCTCGGGCACCAGCGCGAGCTTCCTGTTCGATACCTATCACGTTGATACCCTGTGGCTTATGAGTGTGCGCCAGATTCTCGCCGGTCTGCTCTTTATGGCCGTGGTGGTCACGCGCGATCGCGAGCGTCTGGTTAAACTCTGGACCACGCCCGCCGACCGCAAGCAGCTGTTGCTCTTTACCGCCTTTGGCCTGCTGTTCAACCAGTTTTGCTATCTTTCGGCCGTGCGCCTGACCAACGCCGGAACTGCGACGGTGCTCCAGTGCCTGCAACTGGTCATCATTATGGGCTACACCTGCGTGGTCGACCATCGCATGCCTCGCGTGCGTGAGGCCGTTGGCATTGGGTTGGCCCTAGGCGGCACCTTTTTAATCGCTACCGGCGGCGACCCGACCAGCCTGAGCATATCGCCGCTTGGCCTGGTCGCAGGCCTTATGTGTGCGGTCAGCGCCACCTGTATGGCGGTGATTCCCGCCAAGATTCTGTCCGAATACGGCAGCCCTATTGTTACGGGCTCAGCTATGCTTACGGCGGGTGCCGTTTCGAGCGTCTTTGTGCAGCCGTGGGCTCATATGCCGGCCCTCGATGCTGCCGGCGTCGAAGCGCTCGCGGTGTTTGTGATCGTAGGCTCTTTCCTGGCGTATATGCTCTATATGCAGGGCGTCAAGGATATCGGTTCTGTACGTGCGAGTCTTATCGGAACTGCGGAGCCGGTCTCGGCAACCATTACCAGCGCCGTTATGCTGGGCACGGTGTTTTTGCCGACCGACCTTATCGGCTTTGCCATGATCATCGTGATGATGTTCCTCACGGTGTAGCGGGTGCGGTTGCTTTAAAGGATAATGGGCTGGCGGCGCGTTGCTTTGGCGGCGCGCCTTTGTCTATAGAGAGGACCTCTTATGAAGTACTTTGGCACCGACGGATTTCGCGGCGAGGCCAACGTTGGGCTGACGGTAGAGCACGCTTATAAGATCGGCCGTTTTGTGGGTTGGTATTACGGTGCCAACCGCGAGCGCAAGGCACGCGTGATCGTGGGCAAGGACACGCGTCGTTCGAGCTACATGTTCGAGGCGGCGCTGGTGAGTGGCCTGGTCGCGAGCGGTGCGGACGCATATATGCTGCACGTGATCCCAACGCCGGGCGTGGCGCATCAGACCGTGGAGGGCTGCTTCGATTGCGGCATCATGATCAGTGCGAGCCACAACCCGTTTTGCGATAACGGCATCAAGCTCGTTAACAGCGACGGCTTCAAGATGGACGAGGACGTGCTGGAGCTCATCGAGGACTATATCGATGGCAAGGGCGAGGTGCCGCTGGCCACGGGCAACCAGATCGGTGCCACGGTGGACTATATGCAGGGCCGCAACCGCTATATTGCCTCGCTCATCGCAAGTGCGAACTTTTCGTTGCAGGGTGTCAAGATCGGCATCGACTGCGCCAACGGCTCGGCGTCCTCGGTGGCCAAGCCGGTGTTCGACGCGCTGGGCGCCGACGTGCGCGTGATCAACGCCGCGCCCGATGGCTTTAACATCAATGTGGACTGTGGCTCCACGCATATGGAGCGCCTGCAGCGCCACGTGGTTGAGCAGGGCCTGGATGTGGGCTTTGCCTACGACGGCGATGCCGACCGCTGCCTGGCCGTGGATGAGCGCGGCCGTGTGGTCGACGGCGACCAGATCCTGTACGTGTGCGGCGTGTACCTGAACAAGCACGGGCGCCTTTCGGGCGGTACCGTGGTTCCGACGATTGCCAGCAACTTTGGCCTGGTCAAGTCGCTGGAGCTTGCCGGTCTAAGCGCCGTGACCAGCGGCGTGGGCGACCGTCACGTGTATGCCAAGATGCGCGAGGGCGGCTTCAGCCTGGGCGGCGAGCAGACGGGTCATACGATCTTTGGCGATATCGAGCGCACGGGCGACGGCATTATGACCTCGCTGCGCGTGATGGAAGTGATTCGCGCCGAGCGCGAGACACTCTCGCAGCTCACGGCTCCGTGCAAGCTGCTGCCGCAAGCGCAGGTTGCCGTGCGCGTGGCCGACAAAGATGCCGCGCTCGAGAACATGGGCGTGCAGAACGCGATCGCCGAGGCCGAGGCCGCGCTGGCGGGCGAGGGCCGCGTGCTCGTGCGCAAGAGCGGAACCGAGTCAGTGATCCGCGTGCTGGCCGAGGCTCCGGACCAATCGGCCGCCGACGCCGCCATGAAGCGCATCGCCGCCGCACTCGAGGCTTTATAGTTACGCGGTTTTACCAAACCGCGCAACTGCTCGACGCTGCAAACGGCCCCAAGCGGCAAACTGACGTTCAATTTCAAGGGCGCGACCAGAAGGTCAGCGCCCTTTCATTTCACGTCATCTTGCTCGCTCGGGGCCGTTTTCGCTGACGTTGCCAAGACATCGGCGTCAACATGGATGGCGTTGGCGATGGCGTGCCGGTCAATCCTTACAACTCGTACAGCGTGGTGAACTTGTCCTGCAGGTAGCTGCAGTAGTAGCGGGCATCGAACGCCATGCCGCAGGCGCCCTCGATGAGCTCCGGCGCGTCCTTGGCGCGACCCCACTGCCAAATGTGCTCGCCCAGCCAGGCTCGGACGGGCGCCAGATCGCCGCTCGCGCAGGCGCCGTTAAGGTCAACGCCGTCGCGGCACATGGCCGGCACAAACATGGCATCGTAGGCGCTACCCAGCGCATAGGTGGGGAAGTAGCCAAACGAGCCGCCGCTCCAGTGCGTATCCTGCAGGCAGCCGTGTGTGTCGTCGGGAACGGGAATGCCCAGGTACTCATCCATAAAGCGATTCCAAAGCGCGGGGATGTCCTTGGCCGTGGCCTCGCCGGCAAACAGCATGCGCTCGACCTGGTAGCGCACCATAATATGCAGCGGGTAGGTGAGCTCGTCGGCCTCGGTGCGGATCAGCGACGGCTGCGCGATGTTCACGGCGCGGTAGAGCGTGTCCTCGTCCACGCTGCCGTAGACCTCGGGCGCGTGACGGCGCAGCACCTCGAGCAGCGGTCCCATAAAGGCGCGGCTGCGGCCCACGGTGTTCTCGAAAAAGCGGCTCTGGCTCTCGTGGATGCCCATGGATGTGCCGCCCTCCAGACAGGTGCGCGCATAGGCGGGATTGACGCCCAGCTCGTACATGGCGTGCCCAGCCTCGTGGATGATGCTGTAGACGTTGGAGATGCAGTCGTTCTCGTAGATGTGCGTCGCGATGCGCGCATCGCCCACCGAGAAGCCCTCGCTAAACGGATGCTCGGTAAAGGCGAGCGTGGTGTCGTCCAGGTCCAGGCCGACGAGCTTCATGAGGTCGAAGCTCATGGCGCGCTGGGCAGCCTCGGGCACATGGGCGTGCAAAAAGTCGGCAGCCGGCTGCTGGCCGCGCTCACCGATGGCGTGCACGAGCGGCACGACCGTGGCCTTGACCTCGTCGCAAAACGCGTCGAAGCTCTCGGTGGAAAGGCCACGCTCGTACTGGTCGAGCCAAACGTCGTATGGGGCGCGCCTGGGGTCCATGAGCTCGGCCTGATGCTTAAGCTGTCCGACGATTCTGTCCACATAGGGCTCAAAGCTCGCCCAGTCGTTGGCCGTCTTGGCCTTGTGCCACACAGCATCGGCCTCGCAGGTGAGCCTGGTCCAGGCCTCGGCCTCCTCGGGGGGGATGACGCTGGCCTCGCGCTGGTCGCGGCCGAGCACGCGAATCTCGTCGAGCAACTGCGGGTCGTCGATCTTTCCGCCGGCGACGGTCTCGCGTGTCAGCGAGCGCACAAGTTCGACAGACTTTTCGCTGGTCAGGAGCTTGTGGTGCTCGCCGGCAAGCGTGCCCATGGCATCGGCACGGGCGGCGGCGCCGTTGGCGGGGGCGATGGTTGCGCCGTCAAACTCGGCAATCTTGAGTAGGTACTCGCGGGTCCACAGCTTGCCCTCGAGCTTGCGGAACTTCTTGACGGCCTTGTCGGCCTTGACGCCCTTGGCGGCTTTTGCCACGGCGGCCTTGGCCTTCTTATCGAGTTTCTTTCCCATACCATATCCTTAATCTCGCAGGCCGCGCCGCCTTTGGGCGCACGGCCAGTTTGCACAGCTACCCGTCTTGTACCCAGCGCGAACAAAACGGAACGCGGCGATACGCTCGCACAATGTGGTATCCTATAGCCCAATGCGTTGACGGAGAGGGTTTTGCCCGCCGCGTCGCCGGCAAGAGAGGGAAGGTCATGGGCTGCAAGCCTTCCTGCGGTGGCAAGGGCCAAGCGTTCACTCCCGAGCAGCGACCTCAACGGGCGCGCGGCCAGCGGCGGCGAAGCCCCAGTAGGGAAGCCGTGAGCCTCGCGATAAGGGGCGCAGAGTGGGCACGGCGGGCCAGACATCCGCCGGGTCAAACAAGGTGGTACCGCGGAATTCAACCGTCCTTGGGCAATGCACATGCCCGAGGACGGTTTTTTGTTACCGAACCGGGCCGCGTTTTCGCAACGTCAGGCGACGGCAGTCGTCTCGGCGAGCGGGGAGCGCGAGAGACGAAAGGGAAGACATGAGTCTGATTGATGATCTGGTCAAACTCGAGGAAGAGGCCAAGGAGCTCGTCGCAGGCGCCGACGACGCCGCAAAGCTCGAGGCCGCGCGCGTTGAGCTGCTCGGTCGCAAGGGCCGCATCACCGGCCTGATGCGCATGATGGGCAAGCTCGCCCCCGAGGATCGTCCCGTGATGGGCAAGCGCGCCAACGAGATGCGCCAGCTGATCGAGGGCATGCTCGACGAGCGCACCACCGAGATGAAGGCCGCCGCCCTCAAGCACGCACTCGAGCACGAGGCCGTCGACATCACGCTGCCGGGCATCCGTCCGCAGATCGGTCACCAGCACCTGATCAAGCAGATCATCGAGGAGGCCGAGGACATCTTCTGCGGCATCGGCTACACCGTCGAGTCCGGCCCCATGGTCGACACCTCCTATTACAACTTCACCGCGCTCAACGCCCCCATGGATCACCCGAGCCGTTCGGCCCGCGATACCTTCTACGTGGTCGACAACAACCCCGGCAGCGTCGCACACCCCGAGGCTCACGCCCACGGCGAGTCCGACGTGCTGCTGCGCACCCAGACTTCGGGCGTGCAGATCCACACTATGGAGTCGCAGAAGCCGCCCATCTACATGATCTGCCCGGGCACCGTCTACCGTCCCGACACGGCCGACGCCTGTCACCTGCCGCAGTTCAACCAGATCGAGGGCCTGGTCGTCGACGAGGGCATCACTTTTGGCGATCTTAAGGGCACGCTCGACTACTTTGTTAAGTGCATGTTTGGCGAGGATCGCAAGACGCGCTATCGCCCGCACTTCTTCCCCTTCACCGAGCCGAGCTGCGAGGTGGACGTGAGCTGCCACGTGTGCGGCGGCAAGGGCTGCAACTTCTGCAAGCACAGCGGCTGGATCGAGATCCTGGGCTGTGGCATGGTCGACCCCAACGTCCTGATCAACTGCGGCATCGACCCCGAGAAGTACACCGGCTTCGCCTTTGGTATTGGCGCCGAGCGCGTCGCGGCCCTGCGCTACGACCTGCCCGACCTGCGAACCCTGATGACTGGCGATATGCGCTTCCTGAACCAATTTTAGGCTTGCCCAGGCACCCCATCTTGGCGTTCAAACCGTCGCTCGCGTACCTTTAGTACGCGTCGCTCCTCTTTCACGCCAACCTGGGGCACCTGGACAACCCTAAGGCGAACGTCTTCATTTGATAATCCTTCCTTTGCGGAGATTAAGAACTAGGAGAGCTACATGCGCGTTTCTTACGACTGGCTCAAGACCATGATCGATATTCCGGAGGATCCCAAGACCCTTTCGGACGAATATATCCGTACCGGCACCGAGGTCGAGGCGATCGACACCGTGGGCGAGTCCTTCGACCACGTGGTGACTGCCAAGGTGCTCACCAAGACCCCGCACCCCGATAGCGACCACATGTATGTGTGCTCGGTCGACGTGGGCGACAAGAACCTCGACGCCGACGGCAACCCCGCCCCGCTGCAGATCGTCTGCGGCGCGCAGAACTTTGAGGCTGGCGACCACATCGTCACGGCAATGATCGGCGCCGTGCTTCCCGGCGACGTCAAGATCAAGAAGAGCAAGCTTCGCGGCGTCGTGTCCATGGGCATGAACTGCTCCGCGCGCGAACTCGGCCTGGGCGGCGACCACTCCGGCATCATGATTCTGCCCGAGGACACGCCCTGCGGCATGCCGTTTGCCGAGTACGTGGGCTCGAGTGACACTGTGCTTGACTGCGAGATCACGCCCAACCGCCCCGACTGCCTGTCCATGATCGGCATGGCCCGCGAGACCGGCGCCATCTTCGACCGCGATTTCCACGTGGAGCTGCCCGCCATCAAGGCCGAGACCGGCCGCGCGACCGACGACGAGCTTTCCGTCGAGATCGCCGACGAGGGCCTGTGCGACCGCTATGTCGCCCGCATCGTGCGCAACGTGAAGGTCGGCCCCTCGCCCGACTGGATGGTCAAGCGCCTTAACGCCCTGGGCGTGCGCCCGCACAACAACATCGTCGACATCACCAACTATGTGATGATGCTCACCGGTCAGCCGCTGCACGCCTTTGACCTGGACACCTTTGCCGAGCGCGATGGCCATCGCCGCGTGGTGGTTCGCGCCGCCCAACAGGACGAGAAGTTCACGACCCTCGACGGCGAGGAGCGCACGCTCGACGCCGGCATGGGCCTCATCACCGACGGCGAGCGTCCCGTGGCGCTGGCCGGCGTTATGGGCGGCATGGATTCCGAGATCGAGGACGACACCGTCGACGTGATGGTCGAGAGCGCCTGCTTCAACGCCGGTCGCACCTCGCACACCAGCCGCGACCTGTCGCTGATCTCCGATGCCTCCATTCGCTTTGAGCGCCAGGTCGACGAGACCGGCTGCGTGGACGTCGCCAACGTCACGTGCGCGCTCATCGAGGAGATTGCCGGCGGCGAGGTCGCCCCCGGCTATGTGGACGTGTTCCCCGCGCCCAAGACCATCGACAGCATCAAGCTGCGCTTGGCCCGCGTGCACGCCATCTGCGGCGCCGACATCGAGCCCGACTTTATCGAGCGCTCGCTCACCCGCCTGGGCTGCACTGTCGAGCGCGACGGCGAGGACTTTATGGTCACCCCGCCGAGCTTCCGCCCCGACCTGCCGCGCGAGATTGACCTGATCGAGGAGGTCCTGCGCCTGTGGGGCATGGGCCGTGTGACGGCGACCATCCCGGCTGCCAAGAACCATATCGGCGGCTTGACCCGCGAGCAGAAGCTCACCCGCAAGGTCGGCGAGATCCTGCGCGCCTGTGGCCTCAACGAGACCACGACCTTTGGCTTTGCCGCCCCGGGCGACCTGGAGAAGATCGGTATGTCCACCGAGGGCCGCGGCTGCCCCGTCGTGCTCATGAACCCGCTGGTGGCCGAGCAGACCGAGATGCGCCGCTCACTGCTGCCGGGTCTGCTGCAGTCTGTGGCCTATAACGAGGCCCACGGCACGCCCAACGTGCACCTGTACGAGGTCGGCAGCCTGTTCCACGGTCGCGAGAACGCCAGCCTGCCCAAGGAGACCAAGTCCGTGGCGGGTGTGCTCTCGGGCCAGTGGAGCGAGCAGTCCTGGAACACGAAGTACCGCAAGCTGCGCTTCTTCTTTGGCAAGGGCATTGTCGAGGAGCTGCTTGCCCAGTTGCGCATCGAGAAGGTCCGCTTCCGTCCCGTCGAGGGCGAGGGCTACGCTTTCTTGCAGCCGGGTCGTGCGGCCGAGGTTCTGTCCGGCGGCACCGTGCTGGGCTGGGTCGGCGAGATTCACCCCGAGGCGCGCGAGGCGATGGGCATCGATGAGGTCGTCGTTGCCTTTGAGCTCGATCTGGACAAGCTGATCAAGGGCGCCCGCAACCAGGAGAACTACCGCGAGTTCTCGCAGTACCCTGCCGTTGAGCACGACCTTGCTATCGTGGTCGATAACTCCGTGACCTGCGAGGATCTTGAGCGCCGCATTACCAGCGCCGGCGGCAAGCTGCTCGAGGGCGTGCGCCTGTTCGACGTCTACCGCGATCCCATCCGCATCGGAGCGGGCAAGAAGTCCATGGCCTTTGCGCTTACGTATCGCTCCGACGATCACACGCTCACCAGCGAAGAGGTCGAGAAGGCGCACCAGAAGATCGTCACCAAGGTGTGCAAGGGCGTAAACGGCGAGGTCCGCGGATAGGGCTTGCGCTGGGTATAGGCCAGCGGTGGCTGCCGCCGAGTCCTACGTGACCGCTATGCTCGGTATAAGGCACTGCTGAGCCTGCATATATGACACGCGCATTACATAACGGCGTGCTGCTTTGTCGGCAGCGCGCCGTTTTGCTATGATAGCCCGCGGCGTGTTACGAATCTGACAATACGTAACACTGACAAGGTGATTCAGGCGGCGTTGCAATTCCGTGCGCCGACAACCGGGAGGCGTACATGCACATTCCAGATAATTATCTGTCCCCGCAGACCGATGCCGTCATGGCAGTGGCGATGGTGCCCGTTTGGGTTCACTGCATCAAGAAGGTGCGCGCCACGCTCGATCGCGAGCACATGGCGTTCCTGGGCATCTGCGCCGCATTCTCCTTCTTGCTCATGATGTTCAACGTGCCGCTGCCCGGCGGTACCACTGGTCACGCCGTTGGTGGCGCGCTCATCGCGCTGCTGCTAGGCCCCGAGGCTGCTGCCATTGCCGTCTCGGTCGCGCTGGCGCTGCAGGCGCTGCTGTTTGGCGACGGCGGCATCCTGTCCTTTGGCGCCAACTGCTTTAACATGGCCTTCGTGCTGCCGTTTGCCGCTGCTATCGTGTTCCGTGCGCTCAACAGCCGTTTGCACGACAAGAGCTGGGGCATCTCGGTTTCGGCCATCGTAAGCGGCTGGGTCGGCCTGTGCCTGGCGGCCCTGTGCGCGGCAATCGAGTTTGGTATTCAGCCGATGCTCTTCACCAACGCCTCGGGTGCTCCGCTGTACTGCCCCTTCCCGCTGTCCGTTTCCATTCCGGCCATGCTGATCCCGCATATGCTGGTAGCCGGTGTGGTCGAGGGCGTGGCGACCGCCGCTATCTACGGCTTTATCAAGAAGACGGCGCCGAGCTTTATCGTCGGCCCCGAGGCTTCCGACGGCCTGCTGGAGTCCGAGGGCGCTGCTGCCAAGAAGACCTCGCTGGTCCCCACGCTCATCTTGGTTGCCGTGCTTGTCGTGGCCACGCCGCTGGGCCTGCTGGCCACGGGTGACGCCTGGGGTGAGTGGGACGCTGAGGGCGCCGCGACCGCCGTTCAGGAGGCTGGTGACAACAGCCTGCAGGCTTCGGTCGGTCTCGATACCCCGACCTTTGCCGATGCGCTGCCCACGGGCGATTACCTGCAGGCCTATTCCGAGGAGCAGGGTCTTGGCTTTGCCGGTCAGGCTGCCATGTATATCCTTTCCGGTGTGATTGGCGTGGCGGTGCTCACCATCGCATTCCGTCTGATCTCGCTGACGGTTAAGGAAAGCGGTGCTCATGGCAATAGCCGAGCTGCCTAGTTGGCTTGCGGCCGAGGAGCGATATGAGCCCGTGGGGGCTCGGCATCGCGTAATGCAACAGAACGTCCTGCACCTGGCGAGCCTGCTTGAGCGGGTTCGCCTGGGCGGCGGCGCACACGAGGGCGGGTCGATGATCGACCGCGCCCTTTCTTCCGTTTCGGCGCCGGTGCGTTTGGTGGGGATGCTCGTCTGCGTTCTGTGCGTGTGTCTGACGCAGAGCCCGCTGTACCTCATGTTGATGGCGGCGATCGCGTTGGTGCTGGTCGCGGTGCGCCCCGTACGCGGGCTGGGCGCTACCTTTATGCCGGCGTTGGCTGCTGCGGGGTTTGCCGTGGTTCTGGCACTGCCTGCCCTGCTGCTGGGCGCTTCTGCCACGGGTGCCATGCTTAAGATTGCACTCAAAACGTTCATTAACGTGTCGCTGGTACTGGGCGTTTCGTGGACCCTCACGTGGAGCCGCATGTCGGCGGCGCTCAAGATGCTGCGCCTGCCCGACGAGGTTATCTTTACGTTTGATATGGCGCTCAAGCACATCGAGGTGCTGGGCCGAACGGCGCACGATCTGACCGAATCGGTCATGCTGCGCAGCGTTGGCCGTGCGCCTGAGGGGTTTTCGCGTACCGATTCGATCGCGGGTATCATGGGCATGACCTTTATTAAGGCGATGGAATGCAGCCGCGCGATGGACGAGGCCATGCTTTGCCGTGGGTTTGCCGGCGCGTATCCGACGCCCGCTCGCAGCTCTTTTGGCTGGCGCGATGCGGTTTATGCGGCCGTTGTGGTGCTGCTCGCCGTGTTGTGCGCGGTGCTGTAGCGCGGGCGGTCGATCCGTCGATGTGAATAGGGAAGGGCGACGTTTTGGTAAACGATACGAATGACGCGATGGACGCGAGCGGTGCTGCTGGCGCCGAGACAACGCCGCTCATCGAGTTTCGCGACGTGGTGTTTTCCTATGCGGGCCATACGGTGGTCGATGGCGTTTCGCTGCAGGTGGGCCGTGGGGAGCTCGTTGCCCTGCTGGGTCCCAACGGCTGCGGCAAGACGACGATCATGCGCCTTATCAACGGCCTTGAGCTCGCGGACGCGGGCACGTATCTGTTTGACGGGCATGCGGTCGATGCGGCATATCTCAAGGATTCTGCGACGGCCCAGCGGTTCCATCAGCGCGTGGGCTTTGTGTTCCAAAACGCCGATGCGCAGCTCTTTTGTGCCACGGTCGGCGAGGAAGTTGCGTTTGGCCCGGCTCAAATGGGGCTGCCGGCAGACGAGCTCGAGCGCCGCGTCCGCGATGCCATGGAGCTGTTCCAGGTGGCCGATCTGGTCGATGCCTCGCCTTATCAGCTTTCGGGCGGGCAAAAGAAGCGCGTTGCGCTGGCTGCCATCGTGTCGATGAACCCCGATATCCTGGTGCTCGACGAGCCTACCAACGGACTTGACGAAGACTCGTGCGACATCGTGGTCAACTTTCTACTGGCCTATGTTGCTGCCGGTAAGACGGTCTTGATGAGCACGCATCATCAGGATTTGGTGCGACGCCTGGGTGCCCGCGCCATCTATATCGATCGATATCACCACGTGGTCGCGGCACCCGTGGCATCGTATGGAACCGAAAGCGGCACTGCGGAATAGTTGCTGCGTAGTAGGGCTGCGGCCGCGCGCGTGGCTTGCCGTGAATGGTATAGTTATCCGGGTTTTACGGGGGTGGCTATGCCAAGTTGGAATATTCATATCGCTCAGACGGAACGACTGCTGGCGCGTGCTGGCACGCTTGCCGATAACGTGCGCGACCGCAATGCCTTTTTGTTTGGCTGCGTGGTTCCGGATATCTTCGTGGGCTATATGGTCCCTGGCATCGCCGATCCCATCCCGTACCGCATTACGCACTTTGCCAAGCCTGAGCCCATCCCTAAGCCGCGCGAGCATGAGTTTTGGGACACCTATGTGGCGCCGCTGCTCAAAGGGGCGCCTGTTGGTACGCCGGCTGCCGCGACCTCGATTGCCGAGGAGCGCGAGCGGCTCAATCGGGTGCATTATCCCCAACGCTACAAGGACGCCGAGCCGGTTGCCGGTCCCGGCGCAAGCGAGCTTTCGCTCGCGCCCGAGGACGTGGCGCAGTCGTTGCTCGATCTGACACTGGGTGTTTGGTCTCACCTCGTGGCCGATACCGTGTGGAATACGCGCGTGAATCAGTATCTGGGGGCGCACGGCGGCAAGCCGTGCGAGGAATTCCGCATTAAAAAGCAAGGCGACTTTGACTGGTTTGGCAAGACGCTCGGCATTGTTTCTATCCCGCGTGCGACCGATCGCCTGTATACCGCGGCGGCCCAGTTTGGTCAGTATTCGATTCCGCAAGATTATGTGCTCAAGACCATTGGCGTCATGCACGAGATCGTGCGCGAGAACCCCGGCGAGCCGGATCATCCACCGTACCGCCTGCTGAGCGAAGCGTTCTTTGACACAACGTTTACCGAGGTCGTCGAGCTAACCGAGGCGGGTTTTACCGCCCGCGTCGCATCACCCGGTGTGCCCGCTCTGCCCCTGATCGCTAGCTGCTAGCTGGCCGGCCCGGCAGTGAATAGCTCAACCCAATCGACAAGTAGCTCTTGCCGAAGGACATCTTCGGCAGTGCGCTCCTGTTTAGTCTTTGGGACGTAGGTAAGCCCAGCCTTTTTATGGATGAGCTCGGCTATGTGGTCGAAGCTCTTCTTATCCTTAATCTGGCCATAGGTAATTTGGATGACATCGTAGCCCATGCTTGTAAGTGCGGTGGCGCGCGCGGCATCGGAGAGACTCGCGGCTTCGCTGCCGTGGGCGGAGCGGCCTTGGCATTCCAGAATGACGCCCATGCTGTCGGTGGCGCTTTCGATGAGGATATCGGCGTAACAGCAGGTTTTGTCATACAGCGAACGTGCGGCGTCGCTGAGCGGGATGCGCACATTGTTGGCGATATCGATGCCCAGGCCGCCTTCGTCGCGGGGGAGCGAGACGAGCATGGAGGTCTGGACTTCGAAGGGTGAGGCGGTCTGTCCCGTCATGCGTTCGGCGGCCCAACGGAGTTGCTTGATGCCGCGTAGGCCTGCGGCCTGTTTAGCGAACGTGGCGATATTCGCCGCGCTGAGGAGTGGTGGGTGCTTCCAAAGGTTGGTGTTGTTGCCCTTGGTGTCGACAACGCGTTCCCAACCGCAGTCGGGCGGGATGAGCTTAAGCGATATTGCTTCATCAAGCTGTTGTTGTGCACGTTTGCAGGGCTTAAACACTGCGAAGGAGCTGCACATTTCATAGCATGCCATGAGCAGCTGGTTGCGTGAGACCTGTGTAGCGAGGTTGAGCAGCGTGAACTCGGGCGATGTGACATCAAACCCATGCTCAGTCTGTCTAAATGATCCAGGAGGTGGCTCTTGGGTCAGCAGACGGCTATGAAATAGCTTTCCGTTCGCGCGCTGTTTTCTTTCGCTCACGAATCTCCAAACTGGTGTGCCAAGCAAGTCTTTAAATACTGGTTGTTTTGAGTAATGCACCAAGCGATGGTCATGGTTGGGCGGCAGGATTGCCGGATAGAGTCCCAGTATCTGGGGCGGGATGCGATAGTACTGAAAAGCCGTGGGTCCGCAGGCAAGAAATGACATAGCAATCCGATCGTTTGAGCGTTGTTTGGGCTAGAAAAGCTATCGGTTTCGGAAGTGCGGGGAAAAGAGAAACAGGCTAAGCACAAGCGGTATTTGAGCCAACTTTATCAGGGGTTTTGTCGAAATAAAAGGGCTTGTGCTCGGGGGTGAGCGATTTTTTCCCCGCACTTCCGAAAACGCGGTCGATTTGGACCTTGCTAAAACGATTTATCAGCCCTGCGTGAGGTGTGGGTTTGCCACCGGGCGAACATTTTTAGCGCTTGGGACTTTATTCTTTGAGCCTCGAAGAGTGGATTTCGCACTTTTGGTAAAGAAATGAGTGCGTGTTTTGCCGTGCGCCGGCATTGGCACAGAAAAAGGGCCCGGAAGGCAAAGCCTTCCGGGCCCTTTGCAATGCAAGTGTGCTTGCAAGTGCGATTTAGCGCACCTGAGCGACGTAAGCGACGTTGGTCGAGGAGACCTTGTCCTCGAGCTGGACGCTCATGCGGGGATCGCCGGCGGTGGCGACGGTCAGATCGCCGGCCTCAACGTAGCCGAGCTCCTTAGCGGTCTCGATCGCCTTGACGATCGTGCCGTTGACGGTGCCCTGGGTGATCTCGGCCTGGTGCGGGATAACGCCCCAGTACATAATCATCTGCTGGACGGCCCACTCGTGGCGGGAGAACGCGCAGATCGGCATGTTGGGACGGAAGTGCGAGATCAGGCGAGCGGTGCGACCGGTGGTCGTCGGCACGGTGATGCACTTGGCGCCAACGGTGGTGGCCATGTTCACAGCGGACATACCCACAACGTTGTTGACGACGCGGGTGCCGTGGGCGTCGGCCGGAACCTCGAGCGGAGCGTGAGCCGGGAGGTACTTCTCGGTCTCGAGAGCAATGCTGGCCTGCATCTTGACGGCCTCGACCGGGTACTTACCGGCAGCGGACTCGCCGGACAGCATAACGGCGTCGGTGCCGTCGTAGATGGCGTTAGCAACGTCGGCAACCTCGGCGCGCGTCGGGCGCGGGTTCTGCTGCATGGAGTCGAGCATCTGCGTAGCGGTGATGACGGGCTTGTAGGCCGCGTTGCACTTGGCGATGATCTCCTTCTGGATGTGGGGAACGAGCTCGGGCTTGATCTCGATGCCCAGGTCGCCACGGGCGACCATGATGCCGTCGGATGCCTCGAGGATCTCATCGAAGTTCTCGACGCCCAGGGCGCACTCGATCTTCGGGAAGATCGTCACGTGCTCGCCACCGTTCTCGCGGCAAAGCTCGCGGATACCGCGGACGGACTCGCCGTCGCGGATGAAGGAAGCGGCGATGTAGTCGATGTTCTCGGTCAGGCCAAAGAGGATGTCCTGACGATCGCGCTCGGTGATGGCGGGCAGCGAGATGTTGACGTTGGGCATGTTGACGCCCTTGCGCTCGCCGATCAGGCCGTCGTTCTTGACGACGCAGGTCATGTCCTGGCCGTCGACGGACTCGACCTCGAGGGCAACCAGGCCGTCATCGATCAGGATGAGGGAGCCCTTCTCGACCTCGGAGGGCAGAGCCAGGTAGTCGAGGGAGATGTGCTCAGCGGTGCCGTGGAAATCCTCGGACGTGGGCTGAGCGGTGACGACGATCTTGTCGCCGGTCTTGACGGCAACCTTCTTGCCATCGACCAAAAGGCCGGTGCGGACCTCGGGGCCCTTGGTGTCGAGCAGGATGCCGACGGGCATGCCGAGCTCCTTGGAAATACGGCGGACGCGCTCGATGCGACCGTGGTGCTCGTCGTAGGAGCCGTGCGAGAAGTTAAAACGGGCGACGTTCATGCCCGCCTTGATCATCTCGCGGATGGTCTCGTCGCTATCGCAGGCGGGACCCATGGTGCATACAATCTTAGTGCGCTTGTACATTCAGACCTCCATCTGACATCGTCTTGCGCTGATAGATAAACCATAAGAAATAAAACTGAGATGATTATAACGAAATGACGACCGAATACCCCAAAAAATCGACCGTATGCCGAATTAGAAGTTCATTTTTTTGCGGAAAAACGGTATATGCAAAAACTTTACCAACCGTTCTAACCGCTGCTATCTGGGCGATATTTTAGTTCGATGATGCGCCGAAGAAAAAACGTTTTATCAATGTTGAGCATCACACGGTCTGCACCGTTGCTTATGGACCGTATTTCCAAATGGATTGTTTTGGCTAGACGCGTTGCTTTGGGGTACCATAGCTCCACTATCAACTGCCGCTCAGCACGGCAGCCTTGATGAGCCCTTGCCCTTCTCCTGGGAATTATGATCGGGCATCAATCTGCTGAGTGGCCCGAATCCCAGGAGGGGACTCTATATGCAAAAGGAATACCTGTCCGCCGCGGCGGAGGTACTCAGCGACCAGGGTGTCGATGAGAACCTCGGCCTGAGCAACGACGAGGCGTCGTCGCGCCTCGCCAAGACAGGCCCTAACAAGCTTGAGGAAGCCGAGAAGACGCCGCTGTGGAAGCGCTTCTTTGAGCAGATGGCAGACCCCATGGTCATCATGCTGATCGTTGCCGCCGTTATCAGCGCACTTACGGGCATGGTCAAGGGCGAGCCCGATTTTGCCGACGTCGCCATCATCATGTTCGTCGTTATCGTCAACTCGGTGCTGGGCGTGGTCCAGGAAGCCAAGAGCGAGGAAGCTCTCGAGGCCCTGCAGGAGATGAGCGCGGCACAGTCCAAGGTGCTGCGCGACGGCAAGCTCGTGCACCTGCCGAGCGCCGAGCTCGTGCCCGGTGACGTGATTATGCTCGAGGCGGGCGACTCGGTCCCGGCCGACTGCCGCGTCCTCGAGAGCGCCACGATGAAGATCGAAGAGGCCGCACTCACCGGCGAGTCCGTGCCGGTCGAGAAGCACACCAACGTGATTGAGCTTGCCGCGGGCACCGACGACGTGCCGCTCGGCGACCGCAAGAACATGTGCTACATGGGCTCCACCGTGGTGTACGGTCGCGGTCGCGCCGTCGTGGTCGGCACCGGCATGAACACCGAGATGGGCAAGATTGCCGGCGCTCTTGCCGAGGCCAAGGAAGAGCTCACACCGTTGCAGGTGAAGCTCGCCGAGCTCAGCCGCATCCTTACCATTATGGTTATCGTCATCTGCGTCGTGATCTTTGGTGTCGACATCATCCGTCACGGCGTGGGTAACGTCCTTACCGACCCGACTGCCCTGCTCGACACCTTTATGGTCGCCGTCTCGCTCGCCGTCGCCGCCATCCCCGAGGGCCTGGTCGCCGTCGTGACCATCGTCCTTTCGCTCGGCGTAACCAAGATGGCCAAGCGCCAGGCGATTATCCGCAAGCTTTCTGCTGTCGAGACGCTCGGCTGCACGCAGACCATCTGCTCGGACAAGACCGGCACGCTTACCCAGAACAAGATGACCGTCGTCAAGCACGAGCTCGCTGCGCCCAAGGAAAAGTTCTTGGCCGGCATGGCGCTGTGCTCCGATGCCCAGTGGGACGAGGAGCTGGGCGAGGCCGTGGGCGAGCCGACTGAGTGCGCTCTTGTCAACGACGCCGGCAAGGCGGGCCTCACTGGCTTGACTGCCGAGCATCCGCGCGTGGGCGAGGCTCCGTTTGACTCGGGCCGCAAGATGATGTCCGTGGTCGTCGAGACCCTGGACGGCGAGTACGAGCAGTACACCAAGGGCGCGCCCGACGTGGTGATTGGCCTGTGCACCCATATCTACGAGGGCGATAAGGTTGTGCCCCTGACCGAGGAGCGTCGTGCCGAGCTCGTGGCAGCCAACAAGGCCATGGCCGACGAGGCCCTGCGCGTGCTGGCGCTGGCGAGCCGCACCTACACCGAGGTTCCCGCCGACTGCAGCCCCGCTGCGCTTGAGCATGACCTGGTCTTCTGCGGCCTGTCCGGCATGATCGACCCGGTTCGCCCCGAGGTTGCCGACGCTATTCGCGAGGCGCACGACGCCGGTATTCGCACCGTCATGATCACGGGCGACCACATCGACACCGCCGTGGCCATCGCCAAGCAGCTGGGCATCGTCGCCGACCGCAGCCAGGCCATTACCGGTGCCGACCTCGACCGCATGAGCGACGAGGAGCTCGACGCGCACATCGAGGACTACGGCGTGTACGCCCGCGTCCAGCCCGAGCACAAGACCCGCATCGTCGAGGCTTGGAAGTCGCGCGACCAGATCGTCGCCATGACGGGCGACGGCGTCAACGATGCCCCGTCCATCAAGCGCGCCGACATCGGTGTGGGCATGGGCATCACCGGTACCGATGTCACCAAAAACGTCGCTGACATGGTGCTTGCCGACGACAACTTCGCCACCATCATCGGTGCCTGCGAAGAGGGCCGTCGCATCTACGACAACATCCGCAAGGTCATCCAGTTCCTGCTTTCGGCCAACCTTGCCGAGGTCTTCTCGGTATTCATCGCCACGCTCATCGGCTTTACCATCTTCCAGCCGGTGCAGCTGCTATGGGTGAACCTGGTCACCGACTGCTTCCCCGCGCTCGCGCTGGGCATGGAGGATGCCGAGGGCGACATCATGAAGCGCAAGCCGCGCAACGCCAAGGACGGTGTCTTTGCCGGACATATGGGTCTGGACTGCGTGGTCCAGGGCCTAATCATCACCGTGCTGGTGCTGGCGAGCTTCTTTGTGGGCGTGTACTTTGACATGGGCTACATCCACATCGCCGATATGATCGCCGGTAATGCCGACGAGGAAGGCGTGATGATGGCCTTCATCACGCTCAACATGGTCGAGATCTTCCACTGCTTTAATATGCGCAGCCGTCGTGCGTCGCTGTTTAGCATGAAGAAGCAGAACAAGTGGCTGTGGGCTTCGGCCGCGCTGGCGCTGGTGCTGACGGTGATCGTGACCGTGCAGCCGACGCTTGCCGAGATGTTCTTTGGCCCCGTGACGCTTGAGCTCAAGGGCGTTCTTGCCGCGCTGGGCCTGGCCTTCCTGATCATCCCGCTGATGGAGATCTACAAGGCGATCATGCGCGCGGTCGAGAAAGAGTAGGTCGAAAGGCCATCCTTCCCACCGGCCCGACCGCCTGCGGGGTTTCCACGGGCACGTCCTCGCCGCTTTGCAGCTGCGGGATGTGCCCTTAGGAAACCCCTCCCGGCGGGCGGGCCCTGCGGTATCCTTGCTGGCTTTTCTCCCGCGCGGATGATAAAGGGCTGAGGGAAAGTTTGTGAGCTGGTCGGGCTTTGCCCGGCCAGCTCTATTTGATTTAAAATACCTGCTCAGTTGTGATTTATGGTGCTGGGAGGCGCTTGTGGGCAAGGCTAAGGCTAAAGCGAAGAAAAAGACGACGGGGGCGCGGGCTAAGCGCGATCGTCGTCGGAAGCTTGCGACCGAGGCCCCCGCATCTGCCGAGGAGCTGCTGGCAAGCGTGCCGGGGCTTGACGCGCTGCAGGACGTTCCGGCGTTTGATGACCTGCCAGTCGATGAAACCCAGCAGACTGCCTTTGATGATTTCTGCGCACATGCTGAGGAGCCCGAGCAGATGCAGCTTGGCGCCGTGGTGCGCTTAGATCGCGGGTTTCCGCTGGTGGTGACGGCCGACGATACCTTTCGTGCCGAGCATGCCGTGGGGTTTGCCAAGTCGCGCGGCGAGGACGAGGTGCTGCTGCCCGCCGTGGGCGACCGTGTGGCGGTGCGCCGCGCTCCCGGGCACGATATGGGCGTGATTGAGTGCGTTCTGCCGCGCCGTACGAGCTTTGAGCGTTGGCGCGGCCGTGCCCGCGGAGAGCGTCAGGTGCTCTGCTCCAACGTGGATAGCGTGCTAATCGTGCAGGCGCTCGGTGCCGGTGAGGTGCTGCTCGACCGCGTGGCGCGCTCGCTGGTGTTGGCGCTCGACTGCGATGCTGAGCCGGTGGTGGTGCTCACCAAAGCTGATCGCTGCGATGCCGAGGAGCTCGAGCGCGATCTGGACCGCGTGCGCCGCCTGGTGGGTCCGGACGTGCGCGTGATCGTGACGTCCTCTGCCGAGGGCCGCGGCCTGGACGAGGTCCGTATCTGCGTGCCTGCCGGGAGCTGCGCCATGATTCTGGGCGAGTCGGGTGCCGGCAAGTCGACGCTGCTCAATGCACTGCTGGGCCACGATACGTTGGCGACCGGCGGTGTGCGCGAACGCGACGACCAGGGCCGTCACACTACCGTCGCGCGCGGGATGGTGGCGCTGCCGGGCGACGCCGGTGTGATCGCCGATGCCCCGGGCCTGCGCAGCCTACCGCTCGTGGGTCACGAGCGGGGTCTGGCGCGCGCCTTCCCCGAGATTGTCGAGGCATCGCGCGCGTGCCGGTTTGGCGATTGCACACATACCCATGAGCCGGGTTGCGCCGTTCGCGAGGCCGAGGACGCCGGGCAGATCGACAGTCTGCGTCTGGAAACGTTCCAAAACTTGGCGTCATCCATGCGCGTGAGTGCTCAAATGCTCGATCCCGATGTCCATCTGTAATTGATTTTTCCTATGACAGCCGTCTCCCAACTGTTCGGGAGACGGCTTTTTTGCTGCGAAAAAGCCTCGAAACATGCAGTTTGCTGACGTGCTGACCAAAACCTTGCCACGAGCTTGACGGGCTGGTCAGCTTCTGGTCAGCGATTGGTTTGACATCGAAAACCAAGATCGCGATTGCGCCGCTTTGCACTCTGACCGCCCAGACAATGGTGGTACGGGCATTCGCCCGGCACTGCCATGAGAGGAGCGGCCGTGAACAAGAGCAAGCGCATCGCTATCAGTCTGGTCGCGGGCGTGCTCGCTGCTCTGCTCTGCATGGTTTACGGCTCGTCGATCCGCTCGCAAGCCGAACAGGTCCAGGCGGAGACCTTGGCCAAGTACGGTGGCGATCGCGTCGAGGTATGCGTTGCGGCGCGCGATATCGATGTGGGCGAGACCCTCGATGAGACCAATGTCATAACCCAGGAATGGCTGACGAGTCTGCTGCCGCGTGACGCGGCGACCGAGCTGCGCCAGGTGCGCGGCGACGTGACGACTTCGCGTATTCCCAAAAACGCCGTGATCTGCAATGTCTACACCAAGGCCGAGAGCCACAAGCTCGAGGTGCCTAAGGGCAAGGTCGCCGTTTCGGTGGCGGTCGATGCCGAGCACTCGGTCGGCGGTGCTACGGGCGTGGGCAGCTACGTGGATGTGTATGTGCAAAAAGACGGCGTAACCGATCGGCTGTGCGGCGCGTACGTGATCGATACCAGTGAGGATTCCGGTGCCACGCGCGAGGGCAAGATCGAATGGGTGACGCTGGCGGCTGACCCCGAAGACGTCAAGGAACTGCTGGGAGCCTCGGGCAAGGGAACGGTCAGCTTGACGATTCCCGCCACGGCGCGCGGCAAAAAGAGCGGAGGCGACGAGTGATGAAGGCGATCTGGCTTGCGTGCTGCGCGTGCGGCGATTACGGGCTGCTACAGCAGGAAGTCGAGGGTCGCGATGTGGGTGCGCAGGTGCTTCGCGTGGGCGACCTGGACGGGCTGGTATCCATGGCGCGGGCGTTTCCGTCGCGCCGCGGTGCCGCCATCATCGCGGCGTCTCTGTTCGATACCGAAGACGTGCGGAAGACCGTTGCGCGCCTGACGGCCGAGGGCCGTGTGAGCCGCGTCGTCGTGTTGATCGAGACATTCGACCCGTCGGATATCGAGGGGCTGTTTCGCGCGGGGGCGACCGAGGTCATCGCTGCGCACAGTTTGTGCGGCAACGGGCGCGCGGGCGAGGGAACGGTTGATTCCGATCGGCGCATGACGATTGAGCCCGATGCTTTTGTTGATAGGGAACCCGGGGCGCCTCGCGCTACAAGAGGTCCGCGTGTTGATGAATATGGAAAAGCGGAAGCCGAGCATGGTCGGCGCCTCCGGGACCCCCTTGCATACGATGACGCTGGAAGGCCGGTACCGTATGGCGATGACGTTCTGGCTGAAGATATGGGATACGTGCACGGCGTTAATCTGGCCGATGAGCTCGACGAGGTCGAGGGTTTTGCCGGGGCTGACGAGCCGTGTGCCGCTGCGTCTTTGGCTTCGGAATCGCAGCCCGGGCAGCCTGCCATGCCGGCTTGGGCTCAGCGCGTGACCGCGGCGGGGGAGACGGGGATGTTATCGCCCACGTCCGTGTCGCCGGTTCCTGCACCGTCGGCCCCCGCGCCGTCGGCGGACGCTTCGATTCCGCCGCGTCGGGCGCCGGTCGTCTGCGCCGTCTCGGGTTCGGGCGGTTGCGGCAAGTCGACGATCGTTGCCACCATGGCGCATGCGGCGTCGCTGTTGGGTTTGCGTGCCGCCGTGCTCGACTTGGACCTCATGTTTGGAAACCTATACGATCTGCTGGGTGTCGATGCCCCGCACGATATGGCGACGCTTATCGAGCCGTCGGCGGCGGGCGCACTTGCCGAGTCGGATATCGTGGCCGCATCGATGCGCGTCGCCCCGGGTGTCACGCTCTGGGGGCCTGTCGCGGCCCCCGAGAAGGCCGAGCTCATGGCACGTCCGGTGGAGCTATTGCTCGATGTTTTGCGTCGCGAATCCGACGTGGTCTTTGTCGACACCTCGGTCTTTTGGGGTGATGCCGCGGCCGCCGCGGTGGCGGCGAGCGACCGTTGCCTGGTCGTAGGCGATGCGGCGGTATCGTCCGCGACATCCGCTTCGCGCGTCATTGAGCTGGCGAGCCGCGTGGGCGTGCCACGCACGCGCATGAGCGCCGTGTTCAACCGGTTTGGTGCGCGCGGTGCCGACGAGGACGTCGCCATGCGCTTTGAGATTGCCTGCGCACTGAGCTCCAAGATCCGCATTGCCGATGGCGGCCAGGACTTGGCCGCGCTCATGGCATTCGGTCGCGCCGACGAGGCAGTGGGTCAGACGAGCGCTTTTGCGACCAGCGTGCGCGAGGCCACGCGCGAGATGCTCGTGGAGCTGGGCTGCGCCGTCGGTCCCTGGAGCGATATGGTCGCCGACCGCGCGATCCGTACCGAGCGCCCGCGCATCCGTCTTCCCTGGTCTCGTGAGGGTGATGCGCGATGAGTCTGCAGACGCGGATTAAAGCCGCTGGCGCGGCCGCCGCGGCTGCCCCCGTTGATGCGGGACGCTGCCGTGCCGTTAAACGCCGCACCAAGCGTGCGGTGATGGACCGCATGGGCTACGACGAGGTGGCGCGCATCAGTGCCTACGTCGATCCGGCCCTTGCCCGCTCTGAGCTACGTCCGGCGGTGGAAGCGGCGCTCAACGTGGAAGAGCCGACCGACTTGGCGACGCCTGAGCGTGAGACCATCATCGACGAGATCCTAGATGACGTGGTGGGCCTGGGACCGCTGCAGCCGCTCATCGAGGACGACACCGTTACCGAAATCATGATCAACGGCTGTCGCTCTGCCTTTTTTGAGCGCAGCGGCGTTTTGTATCCCATCGAGCACGCGTTTGAGGACGATGAGCAGATCCGTGTGCTCATCGACCGCATCATCTCGCCGCTCGGCCGTCGTATCGACGAGCGTAGCCCCATCGTCAACGCCCGCCTCAAGACGGGTTATCGCGTCAACGCGGTGATTCCACCCGTGGCGATCGACGGGCCAATCCTCACCATTCGTAAGTTCTCGGACCGTATCTGTTCGCTGGACGAGCTTGTGGGGTTGGGGTCACTGCCGCTTTGGTATGCGCAGCTGCTGTCGTGCGCGGTGTCGTTGCGGCAGGACTTGGCGGTTGCGGGAGGCACGGGGTCGGGCAAGACCACGCTGCTCAACGCGCTGTCGTGCGAGATTTCCACCGGCGAGCGCATCGTGACGATCGAGGATTCCGCCGAGCTCAAGTTTGCACATCACCCACACGTTGTTCGTCTGGAGGCGCGTGAGGCGTCAATCGAGGGCGAGGGTGCGGTGACGATTCGCGACCTGGTGACCAATGCTCTGCGTATGCGCCCCGATCGCATCGTCGTGGGCGAGGTGCGCGGTGCCGAGTGCTGCGACATGCTGCAGGCCATGAACACGGGCCACGACGGCTCGCTCACCACGCTCCATGCGGGTACCGAGCAGGAGACCGTGGTTCGCCTGACGCTGCTTGCGCGCTACGGCATCGATTTGCCGAGTGAGCTTATCGAAGAGCAGATCGCCATGGCGCTCGACGGCATCGTGATGTCCGAGCGTCATGCAGATGGCAGGCGCTTTGTGGCCTCATATTCGGGGGTTCGCCGCGGCGCGTCGGGCGGTGTTGAGCTCGAGCGCTACGTGACGTTCGATGCCGCCGAACGCACCTGGACGCTCGACCGCGAGCCGCCGTTTATTGCGGAGGGCTTGCGGTTGGGAACGCTCACGCAAGAGGAGGTGGACGAATGGAGATCGCTGTGCCCCTCGTCGTAGGGGGTTTGGCGGGGCTTTCTGTCGCGACGGCGTGTGGGGCAGAGCCTCGTGTGCCGCGGATGCCGCCGGCGGAGCTGGCGCGCCAGACGCTCGAATCGATGGCGGAGAAACTGCCCCGTGAGTTGGCGGAAAACGACCTGCTGACAAAGATTGCCCGCTCGTGGGCGTCGCTGATCCCCGCAGATCGCCTTGGGCTTGCTATTGAGGATAACGCGGCTCGTCTGGCATTTCTGCTGCTGTCGAGCGGTATCTGCAGCGTTTTGCTGGCCGTTACGTCGTTGTCGCCCATCGGCTTTGTCTTGGGGCTGGTGGCGCCGTTTGGCGTGGGCGCCGCGCGTGACACCTTCGATCGCCGACGCGAACAGCATGATGTAGAAGAGGCCATGCCCGAGGCATTCACAGCGTTATCCATGTCGCTTGCCTCGGGGCATTCGCTGGCACAGGGTATGCGCTTTGTGGGCGCCCATGCGCAAGAGCCGGTGCATACCGAGTTTTTGCGGGTGGCGGCGGCAATCGATTGCGGTATCTCGGCGACCGACGCACTCGATGACCTACTCGTTCGCATCGATGCTCCCGGCCTTTCGCTTGTCACCTTGGCGCTCAAAGTATCGCAGCGTACCGGGGCTCCGCTTGCCGGCTTGCTGTCCGAGGCGTCGAGCATGGTGGGTGAGCGCATTGAGCTCAAACGCCGTCTGGACGTTAAGACGTCACAGGCGCGTATGTCGGCACACATGGTCGCGGCGATGCCGGCGGGCATGTGCGCGGTGCTGGCTTTGCTTTCGGCAGACTTTCGCCGCGGTCTTGCGACGCCGGCTGGTGCGGGCGCCGTGGTACTGGGACTTGCCCTCAACGTCGTTGCCCTGGTAGTTATCCGGCGCATTATGCGGGTGGAGCTATGAGCGCCCTGGTCGGGGCCGCGGCTTGTCTGTGTGCCCTGAGTGTATTTGCCGCGACAGGTTTGGAGCGTGCGGATGCTTGCAAGATTGCAGAGACGTGCAAGCGTGAAGCGGTACTGGTCATTGCTGCGGGCTACTCGGTGATTGATACCCTGACTGCGCGAATGAAGGGCGCGATTGGGGCGGGCGGCCCGGCGCGGGTGTCGCTCGGTGAGGTGTCCGAGATGATCGACGTGGTGCGCCTGGGTCTTTCTGCCGGCCTTTCGTTTGATGCGGCGCTCGAGATTTTCTGTGCCAATCGTCGGTCGGTGCTGGCCGTCCGTCTTGAGCGAGCCTGCATGGCATGGCAGGTGGGCGTGGGGACGCGCGAGGCCGAGTTGTTGGCTGCCGCGCGTGATTTGGACGTGAGGGCGCTTGAGACCTTTGCCATCACGGTGGGGCAAGCGCTTGCCCTGGGCGCTCCGCTGGCCGAGACGCTGGCTGCTCAAAGTCGCGAGATCCGTGCGGCCCATCGCGCCGCAGTCGAGCGCGAGATCGAGCGCGCGCCGGTCAAGTTGCTGATTCCCACCGGCACGCTCATCTTGCCGGCGTTGCTTCTGTCCATATTGGGCCCGCTGCTGGGAGCAGGCGGGATGATGTAGGGAGGAATACATGAACACGATGACCGACATTGCGGGCAAGGCTTGGAGCTGGGCTTTTTGCCGGGCAATCCGCGCTCGCCAGCGTGCCGAGGCGCTGTTGCGGGAGGAGAGCGCGCAGGGCACTACCGAATACGCCATCTTGGTCGGCGTGCTCGTAGTGATCGCGATTATCGCCATCGTCGCGTTTAAGAGCAAAGTCGAAGAACTATGGAACGCGATCAAAGACGGCATCAACAGCCTGTAGGAGGCAGGCGGCCTGTTGGTTCGCCGCTGGTGCTCGTCTGTTTGCTCGTGGCAATAGCGGTGACGCTTTGGGGGCTGGGTGTTGCGCGACAGCAGCGTCCAGGCGCTACTGCCGATTTGGGATCGGGCTCGGCGGCGGTGTCACAAGCGGAAGGCGCGCAAGATTCGAGCGGTCAGAATGCCGCCGTCACGGCTCAGACCTTTTTGCAGGCACTCGACGAGCGAGCGGCCAGTGCGACGGAGCCGTCTACAGACAACGCGATTGCGGTTCGGCTCGCATGGTCCGAGGACCGGCCGATGACCGAGGCAGCAGCAGACTTGCTGCGCGCCTACCGCGAGGTGCCTACGGCCCAACTCGCCCTGAGCGGCTATCTCGATATTAAGGGCAACGTATGGGGCGCCATCGTGCGCGATGGGCGAGGCTGGGTCGACATGGTGACGGTTGCCGCGGATGCCGGAGATGCCTCGTGCCGCCTGCGTGCCGTGCGTCTGGTTCCGCAAACAACGGAGTCAAAGGAGGGGTCGTGAAATGCATGATGTCCTGCGTGAGGAATCTGCTCAGTCGACCGTCGAATACGCCATCGTCACCGTGGCGCTGTTGTCGATTGCGCTGGCGATTGCGGGGCTTTGGCGCGCTGGCACCGATGGGCGCTTGGCGGCACTGGTCGAGCGGGCAGCGTCTCATGGCGTCGCCCCATCGTCGGTTATCGATGCCGCGACGGGTGCCAAGGACATCGCTCTGTATTGATATCGCATGCGAGGATCGGGCGCAGTCTACGGTCGAGGCCGCCTTTTTGCTGCCGACGTTTTTGACGCTTATCTTACTCGCGTTGCAGCCGGTGTGCCTGCTCTATACGCGCGCGGTCATGGAGTCTGCCGCCGCCGAGACCGCGCGGCTTATGACCACGACGACGGTGGAGAACGACGATGACCTTAAGGAGTTCACTCGTCGCAGACTTGCCGCGGTGCCCAACGTCTCGATTTTTCATGCCGGCGGGCCGCTGTCGTGGGATATCGAGTTGGGGCGGGCCGGTGCCGGCGGTGTTTCGTCCGTGTCTGTTGTCGGCGAGGTTAAGCCGCTGCCCGTGATCGGTGCATTTGTGCGGGCCATGGGCAGTGCGGGTGAGGGCGGCTATGTCGAGCTCAAGGTCGACGTCTCGTATCGATCGCGTCCCGAATGGCTGGAGGGAGATTATGATTCATGGATTGCTGCATGGGATTAGGCGCTGCCTGCTGCGGGCGACGCAAGGGCTTGCGGCCCGCCGTCGACCAGGCGCTCGCCGCAAGCGGGGCGGCTTTATGGGCCGCGCCGGTATCGACTTGTTTATCGAAGACGGCGCCTATACCACGCTCTCCTCTGCGGTTGTCATTCTGGTGGTGCTTACGCTGCTGTTTTCGTCGACCGCGGCGATATGGAGTATGTCGCGCGCCGGAGACACCCAGGTGGCGGCCGATAGCGGTGCACTGGCGGGCGCCAACGTGGTGTCGTCCTATCACACAGCCGCCACGGTGGTCGATGCGAGCATTTTGAGTTTGGGCCTGGCGGGGTTTGCCACGATCGGCACCGGCTTGGTTGCCATTCTCATTCCGGGCGCCGAGGTCGTTGGCAGCGATATCATCGATACGGGAACCCAGATCATTAAAACGCGTAACAAGTTTGCTAAAAGCGCGGCAAAGGGCCTGCAAAAGATCGAGACCGCCTTGCCGTACCTGGTTGCCGCGCGCGCCATGCAGGCAGTATCGGCGCAGGATACCGACGGCGTGACCTATACCGGTACGGCGCTCGCCGTGCCCAGGACATCCGAGTCGGATTTTGTTGCGCTCGAAGGGTCCGAGATTTCGACCGATGCCATTAAAGATGCATCGGAAGATTTGGAACGCGCGGCCGAGGAGCTGCAAAAAGCATCGGAGGAGACGGCGAAGGCCAAAGAGCGCGCCTGGCTAGCGGATTGCGGTGGGTCGGATAAAGGTTCGGTCGGCAGCTGTTCGTGTATGTGGGAGCGCGCAAAAAGCCTAACGGATCTCTCCGGTGTTCAAAATCCGCATTACTCATCGAGCGTTACGTGGGAGCCCCAAGTGGCGCTCAATCGCTCGAAGGACTACTACCATCGGCGTCTGGCAAGCGAGAAGCCCCAAGGCTCGAGTGTCGAGATGAAGGCAGAGTCTGCGGCGCGTAAGGCGTTTTATACCTATGCGAGTGCGGAGGTCGATCGGGCATATATAACTGAGAACGGAGACAGGGTTTCCTCCTATATTCCGCTGCTGCCGCGCAACTCTGATGAGGTTCGGGCGACGGAACTCTATACCGATGCGGTGTGGCCGACGAGCATGAACGATGGCAAGGCGTATCTGCATTACGGAACGACCTGCCCTAACTATAAGAAAGGAACGCCGAGCGGATTTGCTTCGGTTGCCGATTACGATGGGCAGGATAAATGCAGCAAATGCCATTTTGGCGTTTCGTCGCTTGGTGCTGTTGCGGCGCCTTCAACCTCTATCGAAAACGGCTTCGAGTATCACTTTGACAAGTTTAAAGACGCCCTGGAGGACTACGTCGACTGTCGCAACAAGGAACTCGAACTCGAGCGTCAGACCGAGGACGAAGCCGACCGTGCGGGCAATGCGTTCGATACCGCCATCAAAGAACTATCCGGTGAGCGTCCGCGCATCGCCCCGCCCGGTCGCAACGGCGTGGTCGCCTTTGCGGTCTCGGGCGCCATCTCCAGTCCCGACGAGCTCAACTCTTCGTTTAGCACGGCAGTCGAGCTTGGCGATCGTGGTGCAATTTCTGCTGCAGTACTCGCACCCGATGATGCGACGGCACAAAATAACGTTCTCTCGCGGTTTTTCTCGACGCTGGAGGAGCGTTCGGGCGGCGTTGCCGGCGTGCTCGACGGTGTTATGGATGTTTGGGGCCGCCTGCTTGTGGGGTACGGAGACATCCAGGGTGCGGCCGACGAGCTTATGGGAGAGCTGATCGGTGGCTTGGGAGGGGGTAGCGGCGCGTTGGGCTCCATCGCGTCCTGGCTCGGTGACACCGTCTCGTCCTCCGTGGCGGCGCTGGGGCTCGAACCGTGCGATTTGCGTCTGCGAAAACCGGTGCTGACCGATACCGCCAATGTCATCAAAAGTCCGGGGTCCGATATCGCAGGCATCTCCAAAACTCAAGATACCCTGCGAAAAATCCCCTTGGGCGTGACTGACCCCAAGGCACTTTGCGAGGCCTTGGAATATCACGTCGAGCGCACCATCAGCAGCGCGGTGTTCACGCTTGCGGAGATCCCGCTGCCCGGTGGCCGCTCCATCCCGCTCACTGTCGATGTTGCCACGCTGGTGGGAGCTTTTGGCGGTGGGTCGTAATGGGCATTCGCGCGGGCTTGCGCGAGGAGCGTGCCCAGGCGACGGTCGAGATGGCCGTGGTCACGCCTGTCCTGCTCGTGCTGGCTCTCGTCGCGTACAACGTCATGATCTTTGCAGGCGCGGTCGCGCGCTTCGACCGCGTGGTGCCCGACATCGTGCTTGCGCACGCTGTGGCGCCGGGCGGGGAGGGTGACGAGAGCTCCATTGACGCTTCCGCGACCGTTCAAGCTCAGATTCAGGATGCCATGGAGGGATATGACCTACAGGTCGAGGTCTCGAGCGAGCAAGGCACGGCGTCATCGGATGGTAGTCTGCTCTCTCTTTCTGGCACGTTTAGGACCTATACCTGCACCATGCACTACGAGCCGTGGCCGAGTTTACTGAGCATCGCCGGCGTTTCCCTGGGGGCGCCGGCCGTGCTCACGCATGAACGCGCGGTGACGGTCGATCCATGGCGTCCGGGGGTGGTCATGTGACCGCGGTCTCGTCCTATATCGCCTACGCGCGGGCGCTCAACAGGTTGGGCTGGACGCCGGCCGAGTTTGTGGTGGCGGAGTCGTTTACCGTGCGTCTACGCGGCATGCTGGGACGGCGGCCGATTGCCGCCAGCGGACTGCCGCTTGTCATGGCGTTTCCGCGCTGTTCCTCGGTCCACACCTGCTTTATGGCCTATCCCATCGACATCGCCTTTATCGATCGCAATGGCAATGTTCTTGCTTGCTGCGAAAACGTTCGCCCTTGGCGTATGTGTTCCTGTCCCGGTGCCTGGGCGGCACTCGAGCGCCCTTCAATCATTGTTTCGTCCGCTGTTCTTCAACGCGTGCCGGCTTAAGAATTGGCGACAGAGGAATTTCGTCATACGAAATTGGGTAAGATGGGGGAGGAGATGCATGGATGTCGAGATTCATCCCAACGCCAAAAAGCACCTGACGGAAAAGCAGGTGCTTAGCGCTTGGCTTGCGGTTACCGAGTGCATTCGTCGCGAGTCGGAAGACGAGCCGCCGAGATGGCTTGCGATTGGATGGCTTCCGGACGGACGGAGTGTGGAGCTCGTTGCGGTCGAACTTATTCGTGGATGGCTCATTATTCATGCCTTGTCTCCGGTTCAGAAGAAATTCTGGCAAGAGATCGAGCGAGCTCGGCAAAGGGGTCGATGATGGGCGAGACATATACGACCGCTAGTGGTCAGGTTGTAACGGAAGAAATGATTGACGCGTGGTGTGAGTCGTACGAGCGCGGAGAGTTTCCGGATGGCGAACATACCGTTGGCGGAATCGTGCATGGACGGCCTCCACTCTCAGGTGAGGGAACGGCAACGCTATCGGTCAAGATTCCTCTGGGAATGAAGGAGGCTATTCGTCGACGGGCGGCTGCCGAGGGGATGACGCCAAGTGAGTTTGCCCGTGCGGCTCTGAGTGAAAAACTTCTTGCGGCCGGTTGATGCTTCTGACGTGCCGTTCTATAGGAGCGAGATCGTGGCCGATGTCGCGCTCAAAAACTTTTTTAAAATTCTCGGTTGACCGGAGCGCGTCCTTGGTTATACTAATCAAGCCTTGAAACAAGGCACACCTCAAATGGCTGGGTAGCTCAGTTGGTAGAGCAGAGGACTGAAAATCCTCGTGTCAGGGGTTCGATTCCCTTCCCCGCCACCTTGAATTGACTAGGACCTCTGCTAAGGGGTCCTTTTCTTTTATGTGGACCCTGCACGGAATCGAACCCCGTGAGGGCGCGGAGCTGAGTAAACGCGTGAGCGTTTGCCAGCGCAGCTCGCAAGGCGCGAAGCGCCGCAGCGGTCCGTCCGCGCGGAGCGCGGGCGCGATTCCCTTCCCCGCCACCTTGAATTGACTAGGACCTCTGCAAAGGGGTCCTTTTCTTTTACCGAGGGCTCCTGCGGAAACTGCATCCCGGAATTTGGCTTCAGAGCGGGATGCGCTTTCCGCTTTGAGCCTGTTTGGGAAAGTGTGGACCGGAATCCGGCGTCAGAATGGGACATGCTTTCCTTTTGCGGCCCTTGGCGGAAACTGCGTCCCAGATCCCGCGCTCAGAACGTGATGCGCTTTCCGGTTGAGGCTTTGAACGGAAAATACATCCCAGTCTCTTGCGAAAAAACGGGGCACGCTTTCCGGTCGCCTACTTCCGGCGCGCGTGTACATCTCGGCGCGCTATCTCGGGCCCGCCCGCCTGGACATTCCTCCCACTTTTGCGCCACTTTGTAGACCGTTCGGTCGCCTGTCCGCACGCGCGGGTATACTCAAAACGATACTTTTCCTATGCAATACGATGCAGGTTCGGCCTGCGCGATTCGAAGGGGGCCGTGATGGAGAGGATTCTCGGCGTTAATCTCTCTGGCTGGTTTATTCCCGAGCCCTGGGTGACCCCGTCGCTCTATGCAGCGACCGGAGCATCCAATGCAGCCGAGCTGCAGGAGGCCATGGGCACCGCTGCCTATAACGAGCGCATGCGTCGCCATTACGAGACGTTTGTGAGTGAGGACGATTTTCGTCGTATGGCGCAGATCGGTCTCAACGCCGTGCGCCTGCCGGTGCCGTGGTATGCCTTTGGTTCGCAGGAGTCTGACGCTTCCTACATCTCGGTCGTCGATTATATCGACCGTGCTATTGAGTGGGCCGACAAGTACAACATCCGCGTACTGCTCGATCTGGCGACGGTGCCGGGCGGTCAGGGCGATTCCAACGATTCGCCCACGACGCCGGAAGTCGTCGCCGAGTGGCATTCGTCCACCAACGGCCGTCACGTTGCACTCGATGTGCTCGAGCGCCTGGCCGATCGCTATGGTGAGGCCGAGAGCCTGCTGGGCATCGAGCTGTTGGATACGCCGCAGATGAGCGTACGCAAGAGCCTCTTTACCATGACGGACGGTATTCCGGCGCACTACCTGCGCAACTTCTATCGCGATGCGTACGAGCTCGTTCGTTCGTATATGCCCGAGGACAAGATTGTCGTCTTTTCCTCTTCGGGACACCCTGGCGAGTGGAAGCACTTTATGCGCGGCGCCAAGTATAAGAACGTCTACATGGACCTTCACCTGTACCATTACCGCGACGAGCATGCGCTCGACATCACGAGCCCCCGCGGTCTGACGACGGCGATTTCGCGCAACAAGCGTGAGCTCAAAGAGGCGGCCGCAACTGGGTTCCCCGTGCTGGTGGGTGAATGGTCGGGTGCGGCGATCTTTGCCAACTCGTCGGTTACGCCCGAGGGCCGCAATGCCTACGAGCGCGTGTTCATCGCCAACCAGCTGGCATCGTTTACGCCGGCTGCCGGTTGGTTCTTCCAAACGTGGAAGACCGAGAAGCGTATTGCAGCATGGGACGCCCGCGCGGCGCTCGGCACGCTCGAGCGCGGCATGATTGAATAGGTTGATATGACGCAAAACAGCGCCCACACGGGCAAACTTTATGTGGTCGGTACGCCCATCGGTAACCTGGGCGACCTGTCTCCGCGCGTCGGCGAGGCATTTGCTGCCGCCGACGCCGTCTGCTGCGAGGACACGCGTGTGACCTCAAAGTTGCTGATGCACCTAGGCATCTCCAAGCCGCTCGTTCGTTGCGACGAGAACGTGATCGCAAGTCGCGCAGCCGGCCTGGTCGACCGCCTGCTGGCGGGGGAGACCCTTGCCTTTGCCTCAGACGCCGGTATGCCGAGTGTGTCTGATCCCGGCCAGGCTTTGGTTGAGGCGGCGCGCGAGGCGGATGTGCCTGTCGAGGTTATTCCCGGCCCCTCTGCTTGCGTCACGGCGCTCGTGTCGTCCGGTATTCCCTGCGAGCATTTCTTCTTCGAAGGCTTTTTGGGTCGCAAGCACGGCGACCGCGTGCGCCGACTGCAGCGCCTTGCCGTCGTCCCCGGCGCGCTCATCTTCTACGAGTCTCCACATCGCATCGTGGCGACGCTCGAGGCCGTGGCGGAGGTCTTTCCCCAGCGTGAGGTTGCCGTCTGTCGCGAGCTCACCAAACTGCACGAGGAAGTCTTGCGTGGATCTGCCGCCCAGCTAACCGAGGAGCTGCGTGCCCGTGGCGAGGTAAAGGGCGAGATCGCGCTGGTCATCGCGCCGCCGAGTGAGGACGAGGAGGCCGGTATCGCGCCCGTTGGAGCCGCGGCAGCGGATCCCGACGAGGCCCTGCGCGAGGATATCCACGCCGCGCTCGAGGAGGGGGAGCCCGCCTCTGCGGTGGCCAAGCGCCTGTCTCAGAAGTATTCGCGCCGCAAGCGCGATGTCTATGCCATGGTGCTCGATATGCAATAGATGGAGGATATCCAGCCCTTGCGCTAGAATCATCCCCTGTATGCAACGTTTTTCTGGAGGACAAACCCCATGGATCAAAGCAAGCCTTCGTTCTTTATCACGACTCCCATCTACTACGTCAACGCCGATCCGCACCTGGGTACGGCTTATTCCACCATCATCGCCGACGTCCAGGCTCGCTATCGTCGCTCTGCCGGCTATAACGTCAAGTTCCTGACTGGCATGGACGAGCACGGCGAGAAGGTCGCCGAGGCTGCAGCCAAGCACAACATGACGCCGCAGGAGTGGACCGACAGCCAGGCTCCGCACTTCAAGGAGCTGTGGAGCAAGCTCGAGATCTCCAACGACGACTTCATCCGCACCACCGAGCCGCGCCAGCATCATGCGGTGCAGTATCTGTGGGAGCGCATGAAGGAGTCCGGCTACCTGTATAAGGGCAGCTACGACGGCTGGTACTGCGTGCCCGACGAGACCTACTTTACCGATACACAGGTCCAGAAGGGTGACGAAGAGTACGGCAGCGTCGGCCAGCACCTGTGCCCCGATTGCCACCGTCCGCTCGAGCGCGTGCAGGAGGAGTCCTACTTCTTTAAGCTCTCTGCGTTCCAGGACAAGCTGCTCAAGCTTTACGACGAGCACCCCGACTTTGTTGAGCCCACGTTCCGCATGAACGAGGTGCGCAGCTTTGTCGAAGGCGGCCTCAACGACCTTTCCGTGAGCCGTACGAGCTTTGACTGGGGCATTCAGGTCCCGTTCGACGAGGGTCACGTGACCTACGTGTGGTTCGATGCGCTGCTCAACTATATGACGGCCGTCGGCTACGGTGTCGACACCGACGAGGCCCGTGCCGAGCTGGCCTATCGCTGGCCCGCGCAGTTCCACATCGTGGGCAAGGACATCATCCGCTTCCACTGCGTCATTTGGCCCGCCATGCTCATGGCCATCGGTGAAGCCCTGCCCGAGCACGTCTTTGCCCACGGCTTCCTGACCGTGCGCAACGCCGAGACCGGCAAGGCCGAGAAGATGTCCAAGAGCCGCGGCAACGCCATCGCTCCGCAGGACGTTATCGACATGCTGGGCGTTGAGGGCTATCGCTATTACTTTATGACCGACGTGGTGCCCGGCACCGACGGCGCCATCAGCTTCGAGCGCATGGAGCAGGTCTACAACGCCGACCTGGCCAACAGCTGGGGCAACCTTATCTCGCGTTCGCTCAACATGAGCGGTAAGTACTTTGACGGTTGCGCGCCCGCCAAGCCCGCATCGTTCGATGCGTTCGACAACCCGCTGGCAAAAATTGCCGATGGCCTGGTCGATCGTTACATGGCCAAGATGGACGTGCTCGATTACGGTGGAGCTAAGGACGAGGTCATGGAGCTCATCCATGCCGCCAACCACTACATCGAGGACTCCGAGCCTTGGGCACTTGCCAAGGACGAGGCCAAGGCTGACGAGCTGGCGTTTGTGATCTACAACCTGCTCGAGGCCATCCGCATTGCCGCTCACCTGCTGATGCCGCTCATGCCCCAGACCTCTGCCGAGGCCCTGCGCCGCCTGTCCTGCGAGGACGAGGCCGCGAGCGACGACCTCAAGGGCATTTGCGCTTGGGGCCTGCTTGCCGGTGGTCAGCCCGTCGAGAAGGGCGAGCCGCTGTTCCCGCGTCTGGGCTAAGCCGCTGCGCGCCATATCGGCAATTTGCTGTTTAGATGTAAGGGCATGGCCGCAACGGTCCATGCCCTTTTGCTTTACGATGCAGCCACCATGTTAAGGAGGCAACCATGACAACTTCGCCTTTGGCAAACCCCACGGCAACTAGGGAGCTGCTAGAGGAGTTTGGCCTTGCGACCAAGCATCGCCTGGGCCAGAACTTCCTGATCGACAACCATGTAATTGAGCGTATTTGCGAGCTTTCCGAGCTTGCGGGCGATGAGCGCGTGCTCGAGGTTGGCCCGGGCATTGGCACGCTCACGCTTGCGCTGCTGCAGGAGGCGGCGTGCGTTACGTCGATTGAGGCCGATCCCGAGCTTGAGCCGGTGCTTGACGCCCACGCCGCCGACTATGCCAACTTCCGCTTTATCATGGGCGATGCGCTCAAGGTGACGCCGGAGCAGATTGAGCATGCCGCCGGTGGTGAACCCACGGTGTTTGTCGCGAATCTGCCCTATAACGTGGCGGCGACGATCATCCTTCAGTTTTTCCAGACGATGCCCGCGCTTATGCGCGCTGTCGTTATGGTGCAAAAGGAAGTTGCAGATCGTATTGGCGCAACGCCGGGCAACAAGACCTATGGCGGCTACACGGCAAAACTCGGCCTGTATGCGCAGGTGACGGGGCGCTTTGAGGTGCCGCCGCGCTGCTTTATGCCGGCGCCGCATGTGGATTCTGCCGTGGTGCGCATCGATCGCGTTGACGGTATGGTACCCGAGGGCATCGACCGCGAGTTTGTGGCCCGCGTGATCGACGCCGCGTTTGCTCAGCGTCGCAAGACGATTCGCAACTCTATGAGCGCCAACGGCTTTGCCAAGGACGCGCTCGACGCCGCCTTTGAGGCCTGCGGTATCGCACCTACCACGCGCGCCGAGACGCTCGACGTCGCCGCCTTTGTCTGCTTGGCTCAGGAGCTTTCCCATGACGCCTAATGTCGAACGCGTGACGTTTACCAAAAAGAAGAAAACGGTGGCCTGCCCGGTGCCGCTGGCGCCGCTTGCCGATACGCATGCGCACCTGCTCTCTTTTTGGAGCAAGGAAGTGCCCGAGACGCTTGCGCGCGCCAAGGAAGCGGGCATTGACTTGTTGGTGACGGTCTTCGACCCCATTGCCGATAAGCGCAGCGTGGCGGACTATAGCGACTGGCTGACGCACGAGATTCTGCCGATGCAGGATATTCCACAGATCAAGTATCTTGCCGGCGTGCATCCGTATGGCGCACCGGACTATACCGATGATATCCATGCCCAGATTGTGACTGCGCTCGATGATCCCTTATGCGCCGGTATTGGCGAGATCGGTCTGGACTACCACATGGACTATGACGACGATATCGCGCCGGCGCCCCACGACGTGCAGATCGACTGTATGGCGCGCCAACTCGAGGTCGCCGTACGCCGCAATGTGCCGGTAGAGCTGCATCTGCGTCATGAGGATACGGACGAGGAGCGCACCTCGCATGTGGACGCCTACAACGTGTTGCGCGAGGTGGGCGTGCCTCAGGCCGGTTGCGTGCTGCACTGCTTTGGCGAGGATCGAGCCACGATGGAGCGCTTTGTGGATTTGGGTTGTTACATCGCCTATGGCGGCGCGGCTACCTTTAAGCGCAACGGCGACGTGCGCGAGGCATTCGCGGCAACCCCGCTCGACCGTATTCTGTTCGAGACGGATTGTCCCTATATGGCGCCGGAGCCCATTCGCGGTCTCGAGTGCGAGCCTGCAATGATTTCCATCACAGCAAACACGCTGGTCAATGACCGCGTCGATCGTACCGGCGAGGATGCTGAAGCAGTTGCTCGAGCCGCCTGGGAAAATGCCTGCAAACTTTTTCAAAAATAGTTCTTGCGTTCGCGGTGGCGCTCCGTTATTCTAATTCCTGCACGCGGGCGTGGCGGAATTGGCAGACGCGTACGGTTCAGGTCCGTATGGGGGCAACCCCATGAAGGTTCAAGTCCTTTCGCCCGCACCATTAAATGAAAGAGCTCCCAGCAATGGGAGCTTTTTTGTTATGGGCCCATCGCGGGGACTTGAACCTGCGAAGGAGCGAGCGTAAAGAAAACGCGGAGCGTTTTTAGCGAGCTGGCGAGGGCGCCGGCAGGCGGCCGAAGCCGGTGCGGATCCGCGAAGCGGATGCGCGGACGTCCTTTCGCCCGCACCATTAAATGAAAGAGCTCCCAGCAATGGGAGCTTTTTTGTTATGGGCCTCCTGTTGGTGTCACGTGGCTGCTTCGTGCGGGTATCCTAGTGCCAACGTGTGCCTATCAGAGGAGAGACCATGCTGTTGTCCGGAATCATTGCCGCCCTTACGAGTCTTCTGCTTCCCATCATCATTTTGTTGTTGCTGCTCCCCAACGCCTGTTATGTCGTTGAGCAGCAGCATGCTGTGATCATCGAGCGCTTGGGCAAGTTCAACCGCATCGTCAACGCGGGTTTTCACATGAAGGTGCCCGTGATCGACCGCAAGGCCGCCACGGTGAGTCTGCGCACCATGAAAAATGGTTTTGGCATCGACGTTAAGACCCAAGACAACGTGACCATCGGCCTTGAAGTCTCTGCTCAGTACCACGTGAGCTATGACATGGGTGCTGGCCCGGCGGATTCGGGCATCTACAAGAGCTACTATATGCTGCAGGAGCCCGTCGACCAGATGCGTGACTTCATCACCGACGCCCTGCGCTCTTCGATTCCCGTCTACACACTCGATGAGGTCTTTGCCAAGAAGGATGACATCGCCAAGGATGTCAACGCTACCGTTTCCGAGCAGATGGCCGCCTACGGCTTCACCCTCGTGTCGACGCTCATCACCAAGATCGCGCTGCCGACCGAGGTCGAGAACTCCATGAACGACATCAACGCCGCCCAGCGCAAGCGCGCCGCTGCGCAGGAGCTCGCCGAGGCTGATCGCATCAAGCGCGTCACCGAGGCGACCGCCGAGGCCGAGGCGATGGAAAAGGCGGGCGAGGGCATCGCCAACCAGCGCAAGGCCATTGCGCTGGGCATCAAAGATTCGCTCGAGATCATCCAGGAGACGGGCGTCGGCAACGATGAGGCCAACCAGCTGTTCATGTTTACGCAGTGGTCCGAGATGATGACGGAGTTCGCTCGCACGGGCAAAACCTCGACGGTCGTGCTGCCGAGCGATTTCTCGCAGTCGGCCTCGATGTTCGAGCAGATGCTGACCGCTGGCAAAGTTCAAAGCGAGTCGAAGGAGTAGGCGCGCGTGAAATATACCGTTGTTTGCGTTGGCAAGCTTAAAGAGCGCTTTTGGAAGGACGCGTGCGCCGAATACACCAAACGCCTAGGCGCCTATGCCAAGGTAGATATGCGCGAGGTTGCCGATATCGATCCGGCCAAGGCGGGCGGTGTGGATGCCGCGCGCAACAAAGAAGGCGCGGCGGTTCTTGCTGCCCTGCCACCGCGGGCACATGTGATTCTGCTGGCCATTGAGGGCAAGGAGCGTTCGAGCGAGGAGCTCTCGGCCCGTCTCGATGAGCTCATGCTGCGAGGTAACAGCGACATCGCTTTTGTAATCGGCGGATCGGACGGCGTGAGCGATGCCGTGCGCGCCCGCGCCGACGAGATGCTCAGCTTTGGACGTATTACCTTGCCGCACAACCTGGCGCGCGTGGTGCTGCTGGAACAGATCTACCGCGCCTGCAAGATTAGCCGTGGCGAGCCGTATCACAAGTAGGTCGGCAACACGAAACAATGGCGTGGGACAATGACTTTCGTTTTGAGCAACGCATCTGAGAGGACTGTGTGATATGAAGATCGGATTTGTCGGTTTTGGCAATATGGCGAGCGCTATGGCCGATGGCTGGATTGCCGCCGGCGTGGCCGCGGGCGACATGTGCGCCTGCGCAGGCCGCTACGATGCTCTGGTTGAGCGTTGCGAGGCGCGGGGCATGGCTGCCTGCCACGATGCGGCGGAGGTTGTTGCCGCGTCCGATATCGTGGTTGCGGCGGTCAAGCCGTACATGATCGAGAAGGTCTTCGCTCCACTCAAGGATGCGCTTGCCGACAAGGTCGTCCTTTCGGTCGCTTGGACCTGGGATAGCGCCAAGTGGGAACAGGTCCTGCCAGGTGTCGCTCATATCTCGACGGTGCCCAACACGCCGGTTTCGGGGGGCGAGGGCGTTATCGCCTGCGAGAAGGCTTCCACGCTTAGCGGCGAACAGCGTGCCACGGTGCTCGATCTGCTCGGAAAGCTTGGCACAGTGGTCGAGCTCGATTCGAGCCTGCTGTTTGTGGGCGGTACCGTGGGCGGTTGCGCCCCGGCGTTTGTCGCCATGGCGATCGAGGCTCTGGGCGATGCGGCCGTCAAACACGGTATTCCGCGCGCCGATGCCTATCGTATTGTGAGCCAGATGGTGCTGGGTACGGCAAAGCTGCAGCTTGCAACCGGCCAGCATCCCGCAGCGATGAAGGATGCCGTGTGCTCGCCCGGCGGTGCTACCATCAAGGGCGTCGTCGCGCTCGAGGACGCCGGCATGCGCAGCGCCCTAGTCAAGGCCATCGACGCTACTCTCCAGTAAACTGACCAATAAGGGACAGATTCATTTTGCAGGGTTTTCCTGCGGTTTTGTACCTTGAGCAAAAAGCGCCCCGCAACTGGCTCAATTCCAGTTGCGGGGCGCTTGCGTTTGCCCAGATAAAACCGACCAAAATAAGCCTGTCTCTATTTGGCAGGTTAGTCCCAGAAGCTGTCCTCCTCATCCTCGGACTTGGGGCCGCGGTCGACATACATTTTATGGGTGCGCTTCTCCATCACAAAGGCAAGAATCGCAAATAGCAGGATGCCGCCGGCGAAAAGGATGGCGAAACCGGTGCGGGTGCCAAACAAAAAGGAAAAAACTGCGTCCATTGGGTGCCTTCTTGCGTAGTTGGGTTGGGTCGTAAACGCTCATAAGTATATACTTGCCCATACATGTACAAGGTTGCAACCTAAATGGAATGTATATCGCCGGAGGATCTAATGCTTGATATCAAGTTTGTTCGCGAGAACCCCGATGCCATCGATACCGCCATGGCAAATCGCCAGACGTCTTGGGATCGCGAGAAGTTCTTTGAGCTCGACGACGAGCGTCGTGCCGTCATCACCGAGGTCGAGGAGCTCCAGGCCACGCGTAACGCCGAGTCCAAGAAGATTGGCGCCCTGATGAAGGAGGGCAAGAAGGACGAGGCCGAGGCCGCCAAGGAGGCCGTGCGCGCCGTCAACGAGAAGATCGACGGTCTGGCCGAGCGCCGTACCGCTCTCGAGCAGGAGCAGTACGACTTCATGTCTCACCTGCCCAACATTCCGTGCGAGGCTACCCCGTACGGTAAGGACGAGGACGAGAACATCGAGCGTCGCCGCTGGGGCACCCCGCGCGAGTTCGACTTCGACTTTAAGCCCCACTGGGATCTGGGCACCGATCTGGACATCCTCGACTTCGAGCGTGGCAACAAGCTCTCCGGCAGCCGCTTCACCGTTCTCGGTGGCGCCGGCGCCCGCCTGGAGCGCGCCCTTATCAACTTCTTCCTGGACACGCACACGAGCCGTGGCTTCAAGGAGTGGTGGCCGCCCATCGTCGTCAAGCGTCAGACCATGTTCGGTACGGGCCAGCTGCCCAAGTTTGAGGACGACGCCTATCACGTCTCGGGCGACAACTTCCTGATCCCTACCGCCGAGGTCGTACTGACTAACCTGCATGCCGGTGAGGTTCTGGACGCCGACACTCTGCCTCGCCGCTACACTGCCTTCACCCCCTGCTTCCGCGAGGAGGCCGGTTCCGCCGGTCGCGACACCCGCGGCATCATTCGCCAGCACGAGTTCGACAAGGTCGAGATGGTCAAGTTCGCCAAGCCGGAGGAGTCCGACGAGGAGCTCGAGAGCATGACCGCCGAGGCCGAGTACCTGCTGCAGCAGCTGGGCCTGCCGTATCGCGTGATTAGTCTGTGCACCGGCGACCTGGGCTTCTCTGCCCGTCAGACCTACGACGTCGAGGTCTGGCTGCCGAGCTACAACGCCTACAAGGAGATCAGCTCCTGCTCCAATTGCGGCGACTTCCAGGCCCGTCGCGCCAACATCAAGTATCGCGACCCCGAGAACTTCAAGGGCTCGCGCTACCTGCACACCCTTAACGGTTCCGGTCTGCCGGCTGGCCGTACCATGGCTGCCATTCTGGAGAACTACCAGAACGCCGACGGCACCATCACGATCCCCGAGGTTCTGCGTCCCTACATGGGCGGCCTCGAGAAGATCGAGCCGGTCGCGTAAGCTAGCTGCATAGGCGATTTGCGAGGGCGCTCCTTTTAGGGGCGCCCTTTTTGTGTACGGCTATACCATGCCGTGCGGACAGCTCGATAGAAAACACACGAACAGATGTTCTGTGTACATGCATTTACCTGCTATGCTTTTACTAACTAAGAGCAAGAGAAAGGGGATGCGATGGAGCTGTTCGACGAGCGGGTTGTTTTGTTCCAGAGCGATGAGGGTGGGGAGCACCTGCTGGTAACGTGCGAGCCGTCGGGTATGGGTGGCTTGGTGGTTCGGCAGACGAGTGAGGGACCATTGACGCAATGGTGCTATGAGGAGTCGCCGCATGTGGTCGAGACGTTTGTGGCGCATGAGGCGCTTGTTGTCCTTGAGCACTTCTATGGCGTTGGAACTTCTAATCAGGTGGCCCGAATGCTGAGCATTTCGTTTGCCGACTACGACTGTGCCCAACGGGTGCGGTCGCTTCTGGGGGAGCTTGGCGTCGGGTTCGATGTGATCGAAAAGCCAATCGATCGCACGAAAAGCGCTGATGCTCGTGGTACAGCGTGACAAATTGCGGCCCGCGCGAAAAAAAGTTTGAGATTTTGCTTGACTCTAACGAACTAAAGTGGTTTTATATGTCTTGCGCTGCGGCGTTACCTCAGCTGGATAGAGGGTCTGACTACGAATCAGAACGTCATAGGTTCGAATCCTATACGCCGCACCAATCGAACTTAAAGCCTCCGGCAACGGGGGCTTTTCTTTTAGGCGGACGCCGCATGGATTCGAACCTCGGTCGAGGCGCGGGCGTCAAGAAAACGCGGAGCGTTTTTAGCCCGCGGGCGAGTCCGCCGGCAGGCGGGCGAAGCCGGTGCGGATCAGCATGACAACTTAATCAGCGCTTCGTAAAAATTTTCCAAATTGTCGCTTGACCCATCGGGGGCTCACGTGCATAATAATCCGTGCGTTGCGGCGTTACCTCAGCTGGATAGAGGGTCTGACTACGAATCAGAACGTCATAGGTTCGAATCCTATACGCCGCACCAATCGAGCTTTAAAGCCTCCGGCAACGGAGGCTTTTCCTTTACGGGGGCATTGCGGAGATTCGAACCTCGGTCGAGGCGCGAGCGTCAAGAAAACGCGGAGCGTTTTTAGCGAGCGGGCGAGTCCGCCGGCAGGCGGGCGAAGCCGGTGCGGATCCGCGCAGCGGATGCGCGGAATCCTATACGCCGCACCATTTGAGATTAAGGCTCCCGGCAACGGGGGCTTTTCTTTTAGGCGGACCCCGCATGGATTCGAACCTCGGTCAAAGGGGACTATTTCTCATCGACTCGTGTAAGATTTCGAGTATGCGCCTCGGTGAGCCCGTGGCGCGCTCTTTCTTTAGACGACCGATCAGGGTGATATTTCGTGGCAGAGCGTCCGACATACAAGCTCAGGTTTCTCGATCCCAAAAAGCGCTTTCCGGTCATGCCCGAGCAGCCTGCGGGACGCTCGTATGGCGTGGTTTGGAAGCTCTTTGGCGAGGATCCGCATGAATCATGCTATGTCGTCGAATTCGTCGGCAAAAGCCATGTGTCGCTTTTGGGCTACGTGAGCGTTTCGGGTGAGGTCTATAAGGTTGACCGTCCCGTTAACGAGATGTCGCTGCCCGACGATCCCGACATGCAACTGATTCTTGACGAGTCCGATTCCAACATCGGTGAGATTGCGGTCAGGGGTACCGATGGGACGATGTGCTCCCGGGCGCGAGTCATCGGCTCTCCCGAAGGCACCATGCGCGAACAATCCGATCGCGAGACGTGGAATTCGACGCGCAGCCTTCGCTACGGCGAGTTCATGGCCTCGATGTTCTTGCGTTACGTGATATTTGCCGATTCTGAAAACGCTGTCTTAGGCACGGCAGACGGTGACGGCCTCGACGAGGGCATGAAAAATGCCGTCGACAAGATCAAACTTGTAAAACTCCCCGAGCCGGTTGAGGTACTGCTGGGTTTTGATTCCACGCCGCTGCCCGATGCAATCGAAACGTTGCTCTACCGCATTGACCATACAGATAATCCAAGTGGCATTGAGCGCTATGCCGCCGCGTTGATGGGCGAAGTAAATCTGCCTCGCCTGCGCACCATAGCGGCTAAAACCGAAATGAGCCTGGCGCGCATCGATCGCTCGAGGCTCTTCTATCTCAATTTTGACCGTAGCCTGCTGGACCAGGACGAGATCGATACCCTGCTTGCCGTCGAGTGCCGCCTGAACCGCCTATCGGGCATCCTTGAGCGTATTGGAGCAGGGTTGGGCCCCGCTGCCTCGTCGCCAAGCTTTGAGGGCTGCTCGCTCTTCGACCTATGGCATATCAGCAAGACGACAAACGACGTTCCTCGCTTGCTCGAAACGCTGTCGAATGACAACCCGTGGGCTAAGCCGGGGACGGTTGCGTGCCAGCCGGGTGGCGAGTGGGACGTTCGCACCCGCTTTGCACGTATCGTAGAAGCGCTCAACGTGGTCACGCGGCTCGATTACACCTATCGAGCGAACGTCGCCGAGGGCATCGTGCTGGTGCGATTTGGCCGCACGGTTGTCGATGCTATGCCGCAGCGCGAATACGATGCTCAAGATGACGCCTGGCGCGAGGTGGATGAGCCTAAGCGCGCGGCATGGGCCACTGAGCACGATGCGCGTATTGCGCTTACACTCGCGGCGGCTTGCTTTGCTTCGGGCGCTCGCATCACGCGCTGCTACGTGCAGATTGCGGTTCCCGACGGCGAGCAAGGCGAGCGCGTTGTCGAAACGTATTCCTTTAGCCGTGCGGCCTATCTGGCCGATTGCGTTTCTGTCGCCAAGGATCTTGAGAGCATGGATATGGACGACATGCCCTGCAGGCATTTGCTCGAGGCATATGAGGCAGATGCGCCGGACATGATTGAACCTGCAGAGGTTCACGACCGACCACGCGATGACCATCGTCCATTGCCGCCTGCGCTTCGCGATTTACTGCTCGCTGATACGGCTGACGAGCTTGAGGTCATGGAGGAGGACAACGATCCGTATGTCGCCCGTGTCGTCGAGCTGCGCGAGCAATTCAAAGTTGACCGAGCTGGTGCTTTCGAGGGCTTTTCTCGCCTTGTCGAGGAGCTGGAAGCCAAGTGTACGGTTGCTGAGCTTTTGGCGACGGGCCCAGTGCAGACCCAGTTCTGCGACAACCAGCTGGTGCGCATGGTGCTGCCGGTGATGGAGGAGGACCGTTCCGTGCGTATCCTTCGCGCTCCCGATGCGCTGTATTTTGCCCAGCACGAGATTTGCAGCTTTTACGCCGAACAAGAGGACTTTGAGCGTGCGCTGCCCGAGGTGCGCCGTCTCTACGATTTGGCGCGCTCGTCCATGCAGTCTCACTTTGCCCTGATTAACGTGCTAGCACGCCTGGAGCGTTATGACGAGATTATCGAGGTAGCGCGCCACGGCCTGCGCATTGCCAGCGACCGGCCTTCGATCGGTTACCTGTTCTATCGCCTGGCGTTTGCCTACTGGAACTGCGACCAGCTCGAGCTGGCGCTGGCATGTTATCGCCTGGTGCCGCGCGGCGAGGAGTCGGGTGGCAGTGCGCAGGAGGAAATGCAGGGCCTTATGAACGAGATGGGCGTCATCAAGCCGCCCGCGTTTGAGGAGGCTGTCGAGACCATCCGCAAGGCAGGTCTTGAGCTGCCGCCGGTGCCCGCCGTGACCAATCAACTCGCGGATGCCGCCGTGCAACTCGTCGATAACGGCTTCTTTTTCTTGGCGCGCGGCTGCATCTATCAAATGTGGCGCACCATGGGCAACGATGAGCTCGGCTCCCTCAATCGCTCGCTGGGGTAGGGGCGAAAACTGCAAGGAGGAAAGGCCGCTAGGCAATTAGAAAATTCCCTCTTGCTCAACTTCGGCTGTTTGGTTACTATAGAACGGCTGTTACGGAGAGCTGACCGAGAGGCCGAAGGTGCTCGCCTGCTAAGCGAGTATGCCCCAAAAGGGCATCTGGGGTTCGAATCCCCAGCTCTCCGCCAGTATGAATTTGTAGAAGGGTCCCATTTGGGGCCCTTTTTTATTATCAAGAATGGCGGCTGGGGATTCGAACCCTCAAAAAGGAGGCATCCTTTCGGACGTCTCCTTTCAGCGAGCGTATTGTTCTTCGATCCTACACCTCGGGTGCCTTGGCTACGGTTTCGCTTTCTGCCGCAAGCGGACGGTTTTCGATGCGACGACTCAGGCGGTCGAGCTTCACAAGAAGCCATTCAATGGGATTCGGCCCCGAGCCTTCCTCATCGGCAACCAAATCCGTGACAACGACCTTGATGCCGTCTTGTTTGAGCGTGAGGCTACCTACTTTGTCGCCCACATGCACCGTGCCCGAAAGGTCATCGTAGGCAACCTTTTCGGTTACTTCTCCGGCAAGCGAAAAGATGGTCGCCTGAGCTGCGGGATCGGCGAGTGTGGCGTCGATCGTCTTGTCCGTCCAGTCGGTCTGGCTTATGCGCGCGATGAGCGGATTGCCGTTGGCGGTCTTTTCCTGCGTGTTGGCGATCGCAACCGTCACCTTGTGGCCGTAGTACCAGTTGGCAAGGGCGGCCGTGTCGGCAAAGCGCTGGTCGTTGGTGCTGGAGTTCAAAACGACGGTATAGGTCTCGTCGCCATCGCGGTCGTAGGCTGCCGTAAAGCAGTAGCCGGCATCGTCGGTAGTGCCGGTCTTGCCGCCGATATTGCCGTCCTGCCCCAGCAGCTCGTTGTGCGTATCCATTGAATGTGAGTGGTCGGAGCCATCGGCGCCTGTAACCTCAATCCAGGAATCATCGCTCGCCACGATCTCGCGGAACGCATCGCTCTTCATTGCTTCCTGCATCATCAGGGCCGCATCGTGCGCGGTCGAGTGCATGTCGCCGGCCCACTCATCAAAGTCCAGACCGTGCGGATTCTCAAAAAGCGTTCCCGTGCAGCCGAGCTCTTTAGCGCGCTCGTTCATGGCCTTGACAAACGTGGCCTCAGCATCTTTGGTCTTGGGGCCGATCTTTTTGCCCACATGCTCGGCAAGCACGATGGCGGCGTCATTGCCCGAGGGAATCATCAGACCGCGCAGGGCCTGTTCCACTGTGAGCTCGTCGCCTTCGAGCAGGCCGGCGGTCGAATTGCCCACGGTTGCCGCGGCGCTGCTCACCGTGACCTTCTCGTCCATCTTGCAGTTCTCGATGGTCAAGATTGCGGTCATGACCTTGGTGATTGAGGCGATCTTGACCTGCTCGTCGGCACTGCGGGCGTAATAGATGGAACCGTCCTTACTCATGACGATGGCGTTGGTCGCATCGATATCGGGCAGATTATCGGCCGTGATGCCGCGGGCGTCGGCGGTCTTACCGCAAACGATATCGGTCGTAAGCACCTGGGCATTGGCGATAGACGGCGCACCGGCAGCAAGGGCGAGAGCGCAGGCAATGCCGGTGGTCAGTTGCGCGGAGCGCTTTACAAGAGAACTAAGGGTCTTCACAGATTTCGCTTTCGACGGGATGGTCTCTTTAGAGTTCAAAGTATATCGTTTACCGGCGCGGACAATCAGTGCGCGGGCGTGCGCGGCCCATGTCTGCGCCCGAACGGACATATAGGTGCTTAAGGTCGACTTAATCGCCCGCGCTTGTTGTGTGTGGCGCACACTGCCTCGGGCATAATGGAGCGCGAGAGGAGCACGCATGAACGAGCGCATTTTGGTAGTTGATGATGAGAAGGCCATCGCCGACCTGGTCGGTATCTACCTTACAAAAGAGGGCTTTGATGTTCAGATTGCCTATAGCGGAGCAGATGCCGCCAAGGCGATTTTGGAGCAGGAGTTCGATCTGGCGCTGCTGGACGTCATGCTGCCCGATATTGACGGCTTTGAGTTGCTGCGCACCATCCGCGCTGGCCATACCTATCCCGTTATTATGCTGACGGCGCGCGATGCCCAGCAGGATAAGATCGAGGGCCTCTCGCTGGGCGCAGACGATTACGTGGTCAAGCCGTTCCGTCCGCTGGAGCTCATAGCGCGCGTTCATGCTCAACTCCGTCGTTATACCAGCTACGGCAGCCGCGCACAGGCGGTTGAGTCGCCGACCATCCAGCTCGACGGCCTCGAGATCAACCGCGACGCTCGTTGTGTGACGGTGGACGGCGCACGGGTGCGCCTCACGCCCATCGAGTATTCCATCTTGCTGTATCTGGTCGAGCATCGTGGCAGCGTGGTGGCCGTGGGGGACCTGTTCCGCGCGGTGTGGAACGAGGACTTTATGCCCGGCTCCAACAATACGGTGATGGTGCACATCCGCCATCTGCGCGAAAAGATCGGCGACGATGCTCAAAAACCGCGCTTTATCAAAAACGTCTGGGGCGTCGGCTACATAATCGAATAACGCCTTTGATGGTGGGGAAGTGGATATGACAAAAGACGATAGGCGGGTATTCGAGGTGCCCGATCGACTCTTTGAATACACAAGGGCGGTCGTCGACAACCGCGCACTTGCGACGGTGCTGCTCTTTTTGCTGAGTCTGCTACTCATTGGCATTGACAATATCGTTGGCATCCTGGCAGTTCTGCTCATTGGCTTCTTGCTGATCGATCGATTTGAAATCGTTCGCCGCTGCGTGGTAATTGGCGGTGCCGCGTGGACAATTATGCTGGCAATCGGGGCCATGGCGCTTGGCGATATTGGCGAGCCCGTGTTCTTTGATGCCGCCTTTGTGTTCAACATGCTCGGCTTTGTGCTGGCGCTTGCCGTGTGCGTTCTGTTCTTTTGCGGACGCGCCCTGTATTACCAGGGTTATGAGCAGGGCGAGCAGCATGCCGACCGCGTAATCGCCGCTCGTATTCGGGACCGTCTGATCGACAACCCCGACACGTGGGATACCATCGACGGCGATTTTCTCGAGGTCGAGGGCGCGCTCAATCGGGCACGCGATTGCGAGCGTAAGGTTCAACAGGCCCTGCGTGACGAATCGCATCGCAAAGATGACCTGGTTACGTACCTGGCGCACGACCTGCGCACGCCGCTTGCCAGCGTGGTGGGTTATCTTTCGCTCCTGCAGGAGGCTCCCGATTTGCCACTTGAGCAGCGCGCACGCTTTACGGGCGTGGCACTCGACAAGGCCCACCGGCTCGACGCTCTCATCGAGGAGTTCTTTGACATCACGCGTTTCGATTTCCATGATATCGTGCTTACCCGCGCCTACGTCGATTTGGGGCTATTGCTGGCGCAGGTGGCCGATGAGTTCTATCCCATTCTCAACGAGCAGCACAAGGAAGCCCAGGTTGATATCTGCGAGGACCTGACGGTACTCGTGGACGGCGACAAGATGGCTCGCGTATTCAATAACATCATGAAAAACGCCGTTGCCTATAGCTATGAAGGCTCGATTATCACGATCGAGGCCAGGTGTTTGGGTGACGGTGGCGTACGCGTACGATTTGTAAACCAGGGCGATCCGATCCCTGAGCCAAAGCTCAAGGTGATCTTTGAGAAGTTCTATCGCCTGGATGCAGCGCGTGCGACCAATCGCGGCGGTGCTGGGCTGGGGCTTGCCATCGCCAAGGAGATTGTATGCGCGCATGGCGGCACCATCGCGTGCGAATCGACGCCCGAGCATACCGTCTTTACCATCGAGCTGCCCGCCGCGTAGCGTAGGCGCCTTTACAAACACCTAACAATGCGCTCACGTGCGTATGAGTCGCGATTTCTACTATCGATACTGCTGGATTGATATCGATGTGGAGGTATACGGTATGACGGCTGCTGCGGCTATGGAGCCCACGGAGCTCGAGGAGCTAATGGAGGCGCAAGCCGAGGCTGCGCACGAGCGCGAAGTCGGGGATGCGACTCGCCCCACGGCGCAGGATCTTGCCGCCTCGCCGACACGCATCGACGTCGAGGGCCTCGACCTGTTCTATGGCGACCATCACGCGCTCAAGGACGTGTCCATCAAGATCCGCGACAAGCAGATTACCTCGTTTATCGGTCCTTCGGGCTGCGGCAAGTCAACGCTGCTGCGTTGCTTTAACCGCATGAACGACGGCATCAAGGACTGCCGCATCGAGGGCAAGATCGCGCTCGACGGCCAGGATATCCTGGGCGACTACGACATCTGCCGCCTGCGTCAGCGTGTGGGCATGGTGTTCCAGCGCCCTAACCCGTTTCCCATGAGCATCTACGACAACGTCGCGTATGGCCCGCGCGGCATGGGTGTGCGCGACCGCGCCGTGCTGGATGAGCTGGTCGAGGACTCTCTTCGTCGCGCTGCGCTATGGGACGAGGTCAAGGACAAACTCAAGGAGTCGGGGCTGGGCCTTTCGGGCGGGCAGCAGCAGCGCCTGTGCATCGCCCGCGCGCTTGCCGTGCAACCCGATATTCTTCTGATGGACGAGCCCACGAGCGCTCTCGATCCCGTGTCGACGCTGGTGGTTGAGCAGCTGGCCTGCGAGCTCAAGGAGACCTGCACGCTCGTGGTCGTTACGCACAATATGCAGCAGGCGGCGCGTATCTCCGACTCGGTCGCGTTTTTCTTGCTGGGTGAGTTGGTAGAGCACGCGCCCACCGCTCAGCTCTTCAAAAAACCCACCGACCCGCGCACGGCGGATTATTTGACGGGACGTTTTGGCTGATACCATCTAGTAAAGGTACCTTTAGGGTTAAGATGCGGTCATGCCGGCCGCAAAGGGGTTCAACATGATCTATTACGTCGAGGACGATGACAACATCAGGGATTTGACGGTCTATGCGCTGCGCAAGCAGGGAATCGAGGCCGAGGGCTTTTCGTGCGATGGCGAGTTTAAGGCCGCCGTGGCGCGACGGGTACCCGATGCTGTTCTGCTCGACATCATGCTGCCCGATACCGATGGTTTGGCAATTATGCGTCGCCTGCGCGCCGATCGTCTGACGGCGACGGTGCCCATCATGATGCTCACTGCCAAGGATACCGAGCTCGATAAGGTGATGGCGCTCGATGGCGGTGCCGACGATTATCTGACCAAGCCGTTTTCGCTCATGGAGCTTGCCAGCCGTTGCCGTGCGCTGCTGCGCCGCGGCGGTATGGTCAAACAGGCGAGCGATGTGCTCAGCGTGGGCGATATCGTGCTTTCGCCCAGCCATCGCGAGGTGACCGTTGCCGGCGAGCCGCTCAAACTCACCTTGCGCGAGTTCGATTTGCTCGAATATCTTATGCGCAAGCCCGGCGTGGTCTTTACTCGCGAGTCGCTGCTGCAGAGCGTGTGGGGTTGGGACTTCGATGGTGGCTCGCGTACCGTCGACGTTCACGTGCAGACGCTTCGCCAAAAGCTCGGCGAGCGTGCCAGCGCTATCGAGACGGTGCGCGGCGTGGGTTATCGTCTGGCCGAGCCTTCCGCCGGTAGCGATGTCGAAGATGCCGGCATTGCAGACGCCGCAACGGAGGAGTAATCCGTGGTCTTTGCCCCTCAGGGAAAACACACGCTCTCGCATCGCGTGTTTGCGACGATATTTGTCTGCGCTATGTCCGTCATTTTGGCGTTTACAGTGCTGGGCGCGTTCTTTGTGCAAAACACCCTGGCAGATGCCACGAGTGCCAACCTTTCGCAAGAAACCGAGCTTATTGCCGCCGCCTTAAACGAGCAGAAGGAACCCATCGCATTCTTGCGAAGCCTCGATCGCGAGGACCTTCGTATCACGCTGATCAATAGGGATGGATCGGTCGCCTACGATAACGAGGCGTCTCCTTCCATGCTGCCCAACCATGGCGATCGCCCCGAGGTCGTTGAGGCCCTTGAGAGCGGTTCGGGCTCCGCGGAGCGCTCGAGCACCACGCTCGACGAGATTATGCTATATCGCGCCGTCGCCCTTGATAACGGTCAGGTTGTTCGTTTGGCACAGGCCCAGCCTGGCGTCGCGGCGATTTTGCTTTCGCTGGTGGCGCCGATGCTGCTTATTGCAGCGGCGGGCGCGGTGCTCTCGTTTTTCCTTGCGCGCCGCGAATCCCGTGCCATCATTGCGCCGCTGCAGGAGGTCGATTTGGACCACCCGCGCCGTAGCTATGAACATGCCTACACCGAGATGGTTCCCATGCTCGAGCGCATTGAGTCGCAGCGCCAGGAGCTTAAACGCCAGATGGCTGTGCTGGCCGATAATGACCGCATGCGTCGCGAGTTTACGGCCAATATCACTCATGAGCTCAAGACCCCGCTTACCGCGATTTCGGGCTATGCCGAGCTTATTGCAAACGGTATGGTTGAAGGCGAGGACGACCTGCGCAACTTTGGCGGCCGCATCTACCGCGAGGCAGGACGCCTGGCAGCGCTCGTCAACGACATCCTCACGCTTTCCAACTTGGATGAGGCGGAGCGAGCATCCGAGGGCGAGGCGGTGCCTATTGGGTCCACGGAGCCCATCGAGCTATCTCGCGCCATTTTGACGGTGGAACAGCGTCTTGAGCAGGTTGCCCGGCAGTCGAATGTGACCATTGGGCACGAGACGAAGCCCGTGGTGATCGAAGGCGTATCGCGTCTGATCGACGAACTGATCTATAACCTGGCAAGCAACGCCATTCGCTACAACCGATCTGGCGGTACGGTCATGCTGCGTTGTGGAACCCACGACGACGGGCGCCCGTATCTGTCGGTTGCCGATACGGGTATTGGCATTGCGCCCGAGGAGCAGGGTAAAGTGTTCGAACGTTTTTACCGCGTGGACAAGAGTCGTTCTAAGGCGCGTGGCGGAACCGGCCTGGGCTTGGCGATCGTCAAGCACGCCGCTCTGTACCATCACGCCGCGATTGACCTGTCGAGTGAACCGGGCGTGGGGACCACCGTTACGGTAACGTTTCCCGTGCAATAAGAGGGACCGTTCGCGTAGCGATATGGCAAAAACCGAGGATTAGACGATTTACCCGCGCCTCCGCTGCCGCGTTAGTCGTTGCGCAACTTACACACGGACGCTGTATCTTATGTATAGAGTTCGGACATGGCAGAAAGATACGATATTATACGAGCAGTTTTGTCGATACGAACTAGGGAAATGAAAGGCAAACTGCATGACCCTTCTTGAACTGTTCCAGCTGCTTAAAAAGCACCTCAAGCTGGTCATTGCCCTTCCGGTGGTCTGCGCGATTGCCATGGGCGTCGTCTCCTTCACCATGATGGACAACACCTACACCGCCACGACGAGCATGTACATTCTCGCCAAGACCGATGGCGGCCAGACGAGCTACTACAACGATCTGTCTGCAAGCCAGATGCTCTCCAACGACATCGCCACGCTGCTCGATAGCGATAGCGTCAAGAGCGGTGCCGCCAAGGAGCTGGGCCTTTCCAGCCTGGCCGACTATAAGGTAAGCGTTACGAGCGAAACCACGACCCGTGTTATCTCGCTGTCTGTGACCGGTGCCAGCCCCGATGGCGCCGCCGCTGTCGCCAACGCCATGGCCAACTCGGTTTCTACCGTCGCCCAGGACGTCGACGCCGCCCAGGCCGTCAACGTCATCGACAAGGCAAAGGTCCCCACCCAGCCCAGCGGCCCCAACCGCAAGCTCTACATTGCAGTTGCCGCCCTGGCCGGTCTGTTTGTCGCTGTCGCGATTGTTGTGCTGCTCGACATGCTCAACACGCGTGTTCGTTCTGTCGATGACGCCGTCGAGCTGCTCGGCGTGCCCGTCATCGGCCGCTTCCCCGTTGTGAAGGGCGGTAAGTAATCCATGGCCCGTAAAAAGAAAACTGGCGATACCCTTGCCTTTAACAACGCAGCCAAGACCCTGCTCGCCAACATTCGCTTTGCGAGTGTCGATACGCCCATCAAGTCCATTACGGTGACCTCCTCCATTCCCAACGAGGGTAAGTCCACCATCGCGCTCAACCTGGCCCAGGCCATCGCAACCAGCGGCAAGAGCGTTCTGCTCGTTGAATGCGACATGCGCCACCGTACGCTTGCCAACATGCTGGGCGTCCGTCATGCCGGCGGCTTGTACGCTGTGCTTTCCGATCAGATGTCGATCGATGAGGCCGTTATCGACACCGGCCAGCCCAACCTCTTCTTCCTCGACGCCGAGCCGCGCATTCCCAATCCGGCAGACATCATTGCCTCGCGCCGCTTTGCCAAGCTTGTCGCCGCGCTGGAGGAAAAGTACCAGTACGTTATCTTCGATACGCCGCCCGTGGGTACGTTTGTCGACGCTGCCGAAGTCGCTGCGATCACCGACGGCACCATCTATGTCATCCGTCAGGACTTTGCCAAGCGCAATGAGATCCTCGCTGCCTTCGATCAGCTCAACAAGGCCGAGGTCAACGTGATCGGTACGGTCATGAACTGCTGCGAGACTTCGAGTCACGACTACTATTACTCGTATTATGGCGGGGATAAGGGGCAGAACGACGCTGCAGCTGGGGTCAATCCCGCTGTCGGCGGCGCGGCTGCAACGGGCGCCCCTGCGAAGGCGAAACGCTTTAAGAAATAAGCAACGACGCAGATAAGAGGGCGATATGCGAGACATCCATTGCCATATCCTGCCCGGAGTCGATGACGGCGCGGCAAACCTCGAGCAAAGCTTGGCGATGCTCGAGGCGGCTCGCGCCGTCGGCGTAACGCACATGGTGTGCACGCCGCACTGCCGGGACCCATACTTTGACTACGCCAACATGTGGGAGGCCTATCGGTTGCTGTGTGCCCATGCGGGCGATATGCAGCTCCAGATGGGCTTTGAGGTCAACTACGCCAAGCTTATGGATTTGGGCATCGAATGGTCCGATCGCCTGCACTTTGATGGATCGAATGAGTTTTTGCTTGAGCTCTCGACACGTGCCGATTCGTATGACTTTGAGGAATGCGAGAACACGATTTACGACTTGCAGTGCCGCGGTTACCAGGTGATTATTGCCCATCCCGAGCGTTATCGCGCCATTCAAAAGGACGTGGGCATTGCCGAGCGTCTGGTCGATATGGGTTGTAAGCTGCAGGCTTCGGCGGACTTTATTGCCGGCGGTCGCTTTGGTCGCGAGAAAAAGCCGGCACAGCGCCTGTTCGATCAGAACCTGTACAGCTTCATCGCGAGCGATGCCCATAACGTGGGTCATTACGATTGCCTGGCGAAGGCTCGCGCGAAGTTTAGCGTGCGCGGAGCTCATTTTCGCTAAAATCTGTCCCTAACGTTCGCATTGAATGAAGGGGCAGCCATGGATATTCAACTTAAGACGGGATGCTTTGATGACGCGGCGTTGGTGCGCCGCGTCGTTTTTATTAAAGGCTTTAGCCTGTGCGGGGCGCGCAGCGCGCCGCATCAGAAACCACCCGCTATGCGGGTGGGGACAACCGGCTTTACAAAGCCGCCCCCTCGCCGGACACTTGCGATTGTTCAGGCCGCAAG